>Ga0307503_10000006_pt1 | contig 370936 bp, 348 predicted proteins | sample 17_S_MG_FD_194514 | JGI IMG/M metagenome (GOLD analysis project Ga0307503, IMG submission 194514) | Soil microbial communities from Populus trichocarpa stands in riparian zone in the Pacific Northwest, United States - 17_S | ecosystem: Environmental > Terrestrial > Soil > Riparian zone >... | reverse complement strand
GGAACGCGCCCGACAGGATTCGAACCTGTGACCTTCGGTTTCGTAGACCGACGCTCTATCCGGCTGAGCTACGGGCGCTTGGGGACTGCATGCGGGAGGCGGCATTATAGGTGGGGCTGGTCAGGGCCGATTTGGGCCTGATTAGATGATTAGACGTTTAATCGTCTAAAATGGGGAGATGCTTTTCTCGACTCCCCCTCAAACGGATTCACTGCAGGAGAAGCTCGGGCAGCTTGATTCGCTGCGGGAGGGACTTGCTGGGCAGTCCGGTGGGACTGGCGGCTGGATGGGCGGGCTGCGGAGGGCGGCGCGGGCGGGGTCGATCGAGGGATCGACTTCGATCGAGGGGTTCAGCGTTCCGGCCGACCGGGCGATCGAGCTCGTCAGGGACGGGGGGTTGGCGGAACCTCGGGGCGAGAGCCAGATGGCGGTTGCCTGTTATGCCCGGGCGATGGACCGGGTCGAGGCGCTTGCCGACGACCCTTCCTTTCGCTGGCTCGACCGGATCATCCTCGACCTTCACTTCGACGCCTGTCAGTTCCAGCGAGACAAGTGGCCCGGGCGCTGGCGCCTTGGGCAGATCGGGGTCACCGGGGCCGACGGCTCGCTCGAGTTCCGCGGGCCCGAGCCGGAGCGGGTCCCGGACCTGATGGCGGAGGTGGTCGAGTGGCTGGGCGACGGCGACCTCGAGGCGCACGTCGCCGTCCGCGCGGCGATGGCCCACCTCCACGTCACCTCGGTCCACCCCTTCGAGGACGGGAACGGGCGCATCGCCCGGATCGTGCAATCGCTGGTCCTCGCCCGCGAGGGCCTGGTCTCGGCCGAGCTCGCCTCGATCGAGGAATACCTGGCGCAGCACACGTCGCAGTACTACGCCGCCCTGCGCGAGACCCAGGGCGGCGGCTACAACCCCGAGCGCGACGCCAGCCGCTGGGTCGAGTTCTGTCTCGACGCCCACCTGGCGCAGGCGCGCAGGCGCCTGGCCCAGATCGAGTCGGCCGCGACTCGTTGGGAGCGCCTCGAAGAGATCGTCGCCCAGCATGGCTGGCCGGACCGCCTGGTGATCGCCCTCGAGCAGAGCCTGGCCGGGGGCACCGACCGCGCCCTCTACAGCCGCGAGGCCGGCGTCTCCCCCGCCAGCGCCAGCGCCGACCTTCGCCGCCTCGTCGACGCCGGCCTGCTCGAGGTCGCCGGCAAGGGGCGCAACACCCGCTATCAGCCGGGCGCGAGGCTCCAGGTCGACCTGTAATCGAACTCGTCCGGGAAGGGGAGCTGGTCCTCGGAGCCGGCGAGGGTGGTGGTGTCGGAGATGCGGGCTTCTTTGGTCACGGCCAGGTAGGGGAAGATCGGCAGGGTGATGCCGTCTTCGTCGCAGGTGCTGGTGCCTTTGATCTGGCCGGAGTTGATGAGGAAAAGCATGTAGGCCGGGTCGGGGACGTCGAGCTGGACGGTCAGGAGGCCGCTGCCGAAGCCAGCTTCGAGGTCGTTGGAGCCGCTCGCCGAGTATTTGCAGCCTTCGTCGGTTTCGCCTTCGACGCTGGCGAAGACGGTGCCTTCGGTGACCGTGAAGTCGCGGTAGTCGCCCGGCGGTGCGCCGCCCGGTGGGCTCTGGTGGTCCTGGGCGGCGTCGAGGAAGACGTTGCCGCTCCATTCCCAGTGCACGTCCTCGGCGTCGGCGGTGCCCGAGAAGGACCCGCTGTAGGTGTTGGCGACAGGTTTGGGACCGGTTGGTTTGCTGGGGCCTTCGCCGCCTCCTTTGCCGGGGACGACTTCCGGCGGAGGCGAGCCTTTGGCGCGGGCGCAGATCAGGTCGCGGACGATCAGCGTGGTGAAGCGCTCCACCGCCGCGAAGAACCCGGTTCCGAGATCGACGACGCTGACCTCGGGCGAGATCTTCGCCCCCGTTTTCGCGTCTTCGAGCCAGGCGACCATGGCCACCCGCGGCGGCGTGCCGCGGCGATCCTCGACCCGCCCCCGGATGAAGATCTCAGGGTCGATCAGGTGGCCCTGCTCGACCCGCGTCGCCGGGTCGAAGTACTCGCTCTGCTGCAGGTTGATCTCTTTTTCGATCAGATCGCGGTGCGTCCACTCGACCACCGTGAATTCGCATTCGCTGCTGCCGACGATGTCCGTGATCACGATGTCTTCCATCCCCCGCCCGAGCATCGCCAGGTCGGCGTCGCCCCCAACCACGCCGAACGCTTTGACCGCATAGGCCTCGCCCGGATAGGGACGCCCGTCGCGCGGGTTGACGTTGGAGACCTTTGCGGCAGGCTGTTTGTGGTGGCGTTTCTTGTGGCGCTTGCGCTTGCGCGGCTTCTTGAACTGCTTCAGGGTCAGCGGCGGCATCGCCCGGTGCTGGCCGGATTTGGTGACGATCGCCGCCGAGAGGAAGCTGCCGGCGCGCTTGCCGGGCTCGATGAACGAGGTCAGGAGCGCCCACTTCCCGGCCGGCAGCTTCAGCGAGTAGGCGCCCTTGCGGTTGGCGGTGTCGGCGTCGCCGTAGAGGCCGCTGTCGACATTCATCGCCAGCACGTTGGCTTGGGAGTCCTTCGGGCTGGGAGGACCCGCCGTGGGGGTGGTGACGACGCCGCTGACCGTGGCCGGCGCGGCCGAGGCGGAGCTGACGCAGATCGCGAAGAAGACCGCGATCGACACAGCCAGCCCGAATGCCATCTCCTGATGGCGCGTCATCGACCCAAGCCTATCGACAGTTTTGTCAAACCAAAAGGACTACCCGAGCTCCAGCGAGCGGCCGATCACCTCTTTCATGATCTCGTTGGTCCCGGCCCAGATCCGGGTCACCCGGGCGTCGACCCAGGAGCGCGCCACCTCGTACTCCTCGATGTAGCCGTAGCCGCCGTGCAGCTGCAGGCAGGTGTCGAGCACCCGGTTCTGGATCTCGGAGCTGACGAGCTTCGCCTTCGCCGCCTCGACCGCGGTCAGCTCGCCGGCGACGTGGGCCTCGACGCAGCGGTCGACGTAGACGCGGGCGGTGTCGAGTTCGGCGTCGGCCTGGGCGAGCGCGAAGCGGGTGTTCTGGAAGCCGCCGATCGGTTGTCCGAAGGCGCGGCGCTCGCGCACGTACTCGAGGGTCAGCCGCAGCGCCACCTCGGCGTGGGCGACGTTGACGATCGCGGTGCTGATCCGCTCCTGGGAGAGGTGGGACATCATCTGCGCCATGCCGCGGCCGGGCTCGCCGATCAGGTTCCGCGCCGGCACCCGCACCTCGTCGAAGAAGAGCTCGGCAGTGTCGGCTTCGTGCTGGCCCAGCTTCGCCAGCTTGCTGCCGCGACCGAAGCCCTCCATCCCCTCTTCGACCACGAACAGGCTGATGCCGCCGGGGTCGGGGGTCTGGGCGGCGGCGACGATCAGGTCGGCGTTGAAGCCGTTGGTGATGAAGGTCTTGGAGCCGGAGAGCAGCCAGCCCTCGCCGTCGCGGCGGGCGGTCGACTGGATCCCCTTCAGGTCGGAGCCGGCGGCCGGCTCGGTCATCGCGATCGCGCTGATCGTCTCGCCGCTGCAGAACCCCGGCAGCCAGCGCCGGCGCTGCTCCTCGTCGGTCAGCCGCAGCAGGTAGGGGGCGACGACGTCGGTCTGGATCCCGAAGCTGGAGCTGTAGGCGAAGCCGGCCCTCGCCAGCTCCTCCCCGAGCACGGCGTTGAAGCGGAAGTCCTCGACGCCGCTGCCGCCGTACTCGGCCGGCACCCCGAGCCCGAGGAAGCCCGCCTCCCCGGCCTTGAGCCAGGTATCGCGGTCGATCGAGCGCTGGCTGCGGAAGCGCTCGCGGTTCGGCATCAGCTCGCGGTCGACGAAGGCCGCGACGGACTCGCGGAACCATTCGTGCTCGTCTTCGAAGAGGGTTCGCCTCACGCTGCTCCGACGCTACGGACCGGGGGCGAATCGGCCGCTCCCGCCAGGCGCCCGCTTTGGAGGAACTCAAAGCCACGGGCCCGCGCGCCCTGTCGCCCGCCCGACCCCGACCTAGGGTCGTGTGGGAGGCCGAATCCGAATCGACTCGATCGAGATGGAGGAGCGATGAGCACCGGCTTTCACTGGAACGAGCTGTACGCATGGCACGACACCGGCACCGGGTCGGGCTTCCTCAGCACCGGCGGCCTGGTCGAGCCCGAGGCCCACGGCGAGAGCCCGGCGACCAAGCGCCGCCTGCGCAACCTGCTCGACGTCACCGGTCTTCTGGACCGGACCGTCGCCGTCCCCGGCCGCGCCGCGACCGAGGAGGAGCTGCAGCGCGTGCACACCGCCGAGTACGTCGAGCGAGTCAAGCGCGAAAGCGCCGAGGGCGGTGGCGACGGCGGCGAACTGGCCCCGTTTGGCCCCGGCGGCTACGAGATCTGTGCGCTCTCGGCCGGCGGCGTCATCGCCACCATCGACGCGGTCTGGAGCGGCGAGCTCGACAACGCCTACTCGCTCAACCGCCCGCCCGGCCACCACGCCGAGCGCGACGAAGGCCGCGGCTTCTGCGTCTTCGCCAACATCGCGATCGCGGTCGAGCACCTGCGCGCGGTCCACGGCCTCGAGCGGATCGCGATCGTCGACTGGGATGTCCACCACGGCAACGGCACCGAGCACGCCTTCTACGACGACCCCGGGGTGCTGACGATCTCCCTCCACCAGGCCGGCCTCTACCCGGCCGAATCGGGCCTGGTCGAGCACACCGGAGAAGGCGCCGGCGAGGGCTTCGCGGTCAACGTGCCGCTGCCGCCGGGCTCCGGCAACGGCGCCTACGAGGCAGCGCTGGAACGAGTTGTCGTCCCCGCGATCGAGTCCTTCCAGCCGCAGATCATCATCGTCGCCTCCGGCCTCGACGCCTCGATGATGGACCCGCTGGCGATGATGATGGTGACCAGCGAGGGCTATCGCCGCCTCACCGACATCATGGTCGAGCTCGCCGACCGCGTCTGCGACGGCAAGCTGGTCGCGATCCACGAGGGCGGCTACTCCTCCTCCTACGTCCCCTTCTGCGGCGCCGCCGTGATCGAGGGCCTGCTGCGGATCGAGACCGAGGTCGAGGACCCATATATAGAGGCGTTCCGCGGCATGCAGTACATGGACCTGCAGCCCCACCAGGAGGAGGTGATCGAGGCGGCGGCTACTCGGCTCCGTTCCGGCGCAGGTCGAGCTTGACGCCGGGCAGAGTCAGCGAGATGTGGGAGACCGGGCGCGCGTTGGCCTCCTCGATCAGCCGCGTCAGCTCCGCGCCGACGCCGTCGGTGGCGGCCGCCGGCTCAGTCCGCAGCGGCGGCCCGGCGAGCATCTTGTCGACCTGCTCCTCGGGACAGAAGTAGCGCAGCAAGAGCTCCTCGTCGGAGATGTTCTTGCCCAGTCGCTCGCGGAACTCCTCCAGCGAGGTCTGGTCGCGCTCCCACTTTTCCAGGTCCTTGACCCGCGGCTGGGAGAAGATCCGCTCGGCGACGTGGGACTCGACCGGGCGCATCAGCGGCCCGTAGTGGCCGAGCGCGTAGTGGATGACTTCTTCGGGCACGACCTTGTAGCGCTCGCCGAGGACCACGTTCAGCACCGCCTGGATGCCGACGAACTGCGAGAACGGGGTCGCCATCACCGGCTGCCCGAGCTCCTCGCGGACGCGGACGATCTCGTCGATCACCTCCGGGAAGCGCTCCGGCATCCCGTACTCGTTCAGCTGGTTGATCAGGGTCCCGGTCATGCCGCCGGGAAGCTGGTGGCGGTAGGGCATCAGCCGGTACTCGTTCGGCACGCCGGTCGCATAGCCGAGCCGCTTCGCTTCGCGCTCGAAGTGCTCGGCGACCGGCGGCAGCTGGGCTTTGTCGAGGTCGTGGGTGTGGCCGAGTTCCTCGACGATCTGCACCATCGCCTCGGTCGAGGGCAGCGAGGGCCCGTTGGCCAGCGGCAGCGAGCAGGTGTGGAAGATCTCGATCCCGGCCTTGATGCCCTCGACGTAGACCAGCGGCGCCAGGCCGGTGGTGTTGTGCACGTGCAGCTCGAGGCGGACGCCCGGCGTCGCCTCCTGCAGCGCCGGCAAGAGCGTCGCCGCCCGCTCCGGCGTCAGCACCCCGGGGGCGTCCTCGACGTAGATCGTCTTGACCCCCTCCCAGCTCGCCATTTCGCGGGCGCGGTCGGCGAAGAACTCGTCCATGTGGAGGTCGGTGAGCCCGTACATGATCGCCGGCACCACCTCGCCGCCGACCCGCTGGATCGCCTCCGCCTTGGCCTTCATCACCGGCATGTCGTAGAGGCAGTCGAACAGCCAGTGGGTCTGGATCCCGTGCTTGACCAGGGTCTCGACCCAGAGGTCGAGCATCGAGTCGGGGACGAAGCCGAAGCTGCCGGCGGCGACCGGGCGCATGCCGGCGCGGTGACCGACGTCGGGCAGGCCGGCGATCAGGTGGTCGAGCGCGGCCCAGGGGTCGTCGCCGGACTCGCGCAGCATGACCACGAAGAAGGTGGCGCCGGTGAGGTCGCAGATGCGGAAGCCGGTGCGGTTCAGGTGCGGCAGCGCCGGCGTCGCCTGGTGCGCGCGCATCCGCATCCCCCAGAGGCTCTGCTGGCCGTCGCGCAGCGTCTGGTCGACGAACTCGATGTGGGCCATCAGACGGTCACGAACCCGCCGCTGAAGCTGACGGTGTCGCCGACGAAGAACGACGACTCCTCGCCCGCGAGGAAGGCGACCGCGGCGGCGGCCTCCTCGGGGCGGCCGAGCCGGCCCTGCGGGGTGCCCATCACCACGGCGCCGATCAGCGGCTCGGTCAGGGAGCCGGTGACCAGCGGCGTCTCGACGAAGCCCGGGGCGATCGCGTTGACCCGCACCCCCTGCACGATCAGCTCTTTGGCGACGGCGCGGGTGAAGGCGAGGATGCCGCCCTTGGCGGCCGAGTAGTGGGGGTGCCCGGTGCAGCCCTCGATGCCGCAGATCGAGGCGACGTTGATGATCGCGCCGGCGCCGCGCGGGGCCATCGAGCGGGCGGCGGCGCGGGTGCCGTGGAAGGTGCCGTCGAGGTGGACCGCGAGCATCCGCTTCCACTCCTCGTCGGTCATTCGCACCAGCGCGTCGAGCGCGGTCGTCACCTCGCCCTCGGCCAGTTCCGCCAGCTGCTGCTCGGCCCGGGGGTTGACCCGGTCGGAATGCTCGCCGCCGGAGATGCCGGCGTTGTTGACCCAGACGTCGACCGGTCCCAGCTCCGCCTCGACCGTGGCCAGGGCGGCGTCGACCGCGGCGGCGTCGCTGACGTCGGCCACGACCGCCAGGCCCTCACCGGCGAGCTTCGCGGTCAGCTGCGCCGCGCCCTCGTTGATGTCGAGCACGGCGACGCGAGCGCCATCCTCCGCCAGACGTACGCAGCACGCCTCGCCGATCCCGGAGCCGCCGCCGGTGACGACGGCGACCTTTCCACTGAGACTCACCACAACCCCCTCGGTCGGTTGCCCCGATTCTCCCGCTGGCCGCGCCGGGCGCGAAATCGGGACCGGCGCCGGCCTGTGGGATTCATCAATCCCGCCGCGGCGGGGAAAGCTAGGAGGCCGGCTGTTTGAGCCGCACGTGCCAGTGCACCGTGGCGCTGGCGACGCGGTTGCCCTCGGCGTCGGTCAGCTCGACCTCGCAGGGGAACACGACCTTGCCCTCGGAGTCGAGCGTGGCGAGCGCCTCGCTGGCGTCGATCCCGAGCTTGCCGCTGGCGGTGATCGGCCCGGCGGCGATCTTCTCGTAGGAGATCTCGGCGCTCTTGGCGAGCGGCGTGACGTCGCCCATCCGCGCCGCGAAGGCGCCGACGAAGGCGGCGCCCGAGGCGGTCTCGGCGGCGGTGAAGAGGGCGCCGGCGTGCTGGCTGCCGACGTGGTTGGTCAGGTCCTGGCGCTCCGGCAGCACCACCGTCGCCTCGCCCTCGGCGATGCTGGTGATCTCCAGCCCGAGGTGACCGGCGAAGGGCACGGCCATCGACATGCCTTTGGCGATCGCGTCGTAATCGACGTCCATCGCAGAACCCTACCCGCCCGGCGGCGGTTCAGCGACCTTTGAACTCGGCGTGCCCCGGCCCGCCGTGCTCGAGGAAGGTGCGGACCGCGCTGCGCAGATCCTCGCTGGCGAAGAGCTCGCCGGCCTCGGTGCGGATCGACTCGTCGGCGGCGGCTATGCCGCCTTCGCGGAAGCGCTTCAGCACGTGCTTGGTCATCGCGTGCGCTTTGGTCGGGCCGGCGGCGAGCTCGGTCGCAAGCTCGCGCGAGCGCTGCTCGAACTCGTCCTCCGGGTAGATCTTGTTGACCACGCCCCAGCGCTCCAGCTCCTCGGCCGAGTAGACGTCGCCGGTCATCACGAACTCGCGGGCGCGGCCGCTGCCGGCGCGCTCGGCCAGCCGCTGGGTCCCGCCCATCGACGGGGTCAGCCCGACGACTTTCTCGACCAGGCCGAACTTCGCCATCGGCGAGGCGACGATCAGGTCGCAGGCGACGGCGATCTCGAAGGCGGCGGTGAGGGTGAGCGCGTGCGCGGCGAAGACGATCGGCGCAGGCAGCTCCTCCAGCGCGTCGATCATGCCCAGCAGCTCGGTCCAGAGCTCGCTGCCCTGCTGCGGGGTGAGGCCGTCGAAGACGTGGACGTCGACCCCGGCGGAGACGGCGCGGCCCTCGGCCCGGATCAGCAGCGCCCGCGGCGGGTCGGCGGCGACGTCCTCCACCGCGGCGCGGAAGTCGTCGATCATGCGCTGGTCGAAGAGGTTCAGCGGCGGGCTGTCGAGGGTCAGCACCGCCAGCCCGTCCTCACCGCGCTCGAGCCGCGCGGCCGGCCCCGGCTCAGGGGACACGGTGGACCTCGAACAGGTTCGTGCCCAGCTTCTGGTCGGGCAGCGCGGCGGTGATCGCGATCAGGTCGCCGGACTCGGCGATCCCATGGTGAGCGGCCAGCCGCGCGCAATCGCTCAACAGCCCGCGCACGTCGTCCTCGTGTTCGTTCAGCACCGCGGTCACGCCGAAGAGCAGACTAAGCCGCCGCACCGTCTCTGTGCGCGGCGATATCGCCAGGATCGGGACGTTGGGCCGGTGGGCGGAGACCAGGCGGGCGGTGCGGCCGCTGTCGGTCGGGACGACGAGCGCCTTCAGGTTCAGCCGGTAGACGGCGCCGACCGCGCTCTGGGCGACCGAGTCGGCGATGTCCTGGGTGCCCTGGTCGGTGCGGGTGAAGAGCCAGCCGCCGTAGGGCAAGTCGGGCTCGGTCGCGCGGGCGATCTGGTCCATCACCCGCACCGCCTCGACCGGGTGCTGCCCGACCGCGGTCTCCTCGGAGAGCATGATCGCGTCGGTGCCGTCGAAGATCGCGTTGGCGACGTCGGTCACCTCGGCCCGGGTCGGGCGGCGCGCGGTGACCATCGAGGCCAGCATCTGGGTCGCCGTGATCGCCGGCTTGGAGCGTTTGCCGGCGGCGCGGATCATCCGTTTCTGCATCACCGGGACCTCCGCCAGCGGCACTTCGATCCCGAGGTCGCCGCGCGCGACCATGATCCCGCCGGTCGCCTCCTTGACGATCTCCTCGATGTTCAGGGTCGCCTGCTGGCGCTCGACCTTGGCGATCAGTGGGATGTTGGAGCCGAGCGCTTCCAGCCGTTCGCGGACCGGGACCAGGTCGGCGGCGGTGGAGACGAAGGAAACCGCGAGCAGGTCGACGCCGTGCTCGGTCGCGAACTCGACCCAGCCGAGGTCGCCGTCGGTCGCCGCCGGCAGCGCCGCGCCGCCGGGGATGTTCATGCCCTTGTGGGAGGAGAGGGTGCCGCCGACCTCGACCTCGCACTCCACACCGTCGGCCTCGGGGTCCCGCACCCGTAGCCGGATCGCCCCGTCGGCGAGGTAGACGAGCTGATTCTCGCGCAGCTCGGTCACGCCCGGCCACGGCACCGGGATCGTCTCCCCGTTGCCCTCGACCTCACGCGGGGTCAGAGTCACGTGCGTCCCCGTCTCCAGCTCGGCGAAGTCGTCGCGCAGCTCGCCGATCCGCAGCTTCGGCCCCGGCAGGTCGCCCAGCACCGCGACCTCGCGCCCGACCCGCTCTGCGGCGCCGCGGATCGTCTCGATCGTCTGCGCGTGCCGCTCCGGCCCGGCGTGGGAAAAGTTGAGCCGGAAAACGTCGGCGCCGGCCTCGATCATCCGCTCCAGGATCGGCGCGTCCCAGCTGGCGGGGCCAACCGTGGCGACGATCTTCGTGCGCCGCTCCATGTGGGCGGATGCCCGGTCGATCGGGGGATGCTCAGTCACGGCTGGTGACTGTAGAGATCGGGCGCTCCGAAGCTCGTGAACGTTCCGTAGCGAGCACCCATTCGGGGGAGCGGAGAGGGAGGGATTCGAACCCTCGAGAGAGCTTGCGCCCCCTACTCGCTTAGCAGGCGAGTGCCTTCAGCCACTCGGCCACCTCTCCGGGCAACGGGCTCGATTGTAGGAACTAACGGGGCATCGCGGGGATAGGCTGGGGCGGGTGTCGAGTCCACCCACCCAGTCGCACGAGCGTTACGAGCGGATCTTCGCCGAGCTGGAGGCGCCGTTCGCCTTCGTCGACCTCGACGCTATGGCGGCCAACGCGGCGGCGATGCTGGCCCGCGCAGGAGCGAAGCCGATCCGGGTGGCGAGCAAGTCGATCCGCTGCCGGGCGCTGCTGGAGCGGATCCTCGACAGCGACGCAAGCTTCGCCGGGCTGATGACCTACACCCTGCCGGAGACCCTGTGGCTGGCCGAGCAGGGGTTCGACGACCTGCTGCTGGCCTATCCGACGGCCGACGTCGCCGCGCTCAGCGAGCTGGCGCTGCGCTCGGCGGCCGACCCCGCCGGGGCGCCGATCGTGATGGTCGACAGCGTCGCCCACCTGGAGATGATCGAGTCGGTGCTGGGCAACCGGGCCGAGCCGGTCCGGGTCTGCATCGACATCGACGCCGGCTGGTGGGCACTGGGCGGGCGGGCCAAAGTCGGGCCGAAGCGCTCGCCGGTGCGCAGCGTCGAGCAGGCGGTGGCCCTGGCGCGTGAGATCGAAAAGCGGCCGCAGCTGGAACTCGACGCGCTGATGGCCTACGAGGGCCAGATCGCCGGGGTCGGCGACGAACCGCCGGGGCGGAAGGCGCGCGGGGCCGCGATCCGCTTCATGCAGCGCCGCTCGGCCGCGGAGCTGGCGGAACGGCGGGGGGCGATCGTCGCCGCGATCTCCGAGTTCTGCGAGCTGACGATCGTCAACGGCGGCGGAACCGGCAGCCTCGAGCTGACCGCGGCCGAGGAGGCGGTGACCGAGGTCACCGCCGGCTCCGGCTTCTACGCCCCCACCCTCTTCGACCACTACAGCCGCTTCAGCCTCACCCCCGCGGCGGCCTTCGCGTTGCCGATCGTGCGCAAGCCGGCGCCGCGGGTCGCGACCGCGCTCGGCGGCGGCTACCTCGCCTCCGGCAGCGGCGACCCCAGCCGACTCCCCTCCCCCTGGCTGCCGACCGGCCTCGGCCTCGACCCCGAGGAGGGCGCCGGCGAGGTGCAGACGCCGCTGCTCGGCGCCGCCGCCGAGGGCCTCGAGGTCGGCGACCGCGCCTACCTGCGCCACGCCAAGGCGGGCGAGCTCTGCGAGCGCTTCGACACCCTGCACCTGGTCGAAGGCGAGGCGATCGTCGACGAAGTGCCGACCTACCGCGGCGAGGGCAAGAACTTCCTATAGCTAGGGACCGAGCACGCGCTCGGCGTACTCGTTGGTGAAGACGCGGCCGGGGTCGAGCTCGTCGCGGGCGCCCTGGAACTCGGCCCATGCGGGGTAGCGCGGGGCGAGGGTGGCGGCGGTCTGGAAGTGGCGCTTGCCCCAGTGGGGACGGCCGCCGTAGGAGTCCATGATCTCCTCCACCGCTTCGAAGTAAGGCCGCCACTCCATCCCCCGGTACTGGTGCACGGCGATGTAGGCGGTGTCGCGCCCGTGCGAGGGGCTGAGCGAGGCGTCGTCGCCGGCAGCGACCCGCATCTCGATCGGGAAGAAGACCGGGTAACGGTTGGAGCGCACCCACTCGATCACCCGCCGCGCCGCCTCCGGCCCGTGCCCGCGTGGGACGCCGTACTCCATCTCGGTGAAGCGGACGCGGCGGTCGTTGGCGAAGACGCGGTCGCTGCGGTCGACCGTGCGGCTGCCCGAGGCGAGCCGGGCGGCCAGCCGCGAGAGCGCCGGGATCCTTCCCGGGAAGGCGCGGCCGGTCGCCGAGAGCGCCTCCAGCGCCCAGTTCTCCAGCACCACGTCGTTGAGGAAGGCGGCGGTGCGGCCGCGCGGGCGCGGCGGCTGCGAGGTGCGGTTGCGCTCCAGGACCAGGGCGCTGTCGGCGTAGGGGAAGGTGAAGAGCTCGAAGTGGTCGTGGGAGTCGGCCTGCTCCTGGAATGCGTCCAGCACCTGCTCGCGCGGGCGCGGCTCGTCGACCCGCTCGAGCGCGAAGGCGGGTACGCAGCGCAGGGTGACGGCGGAGATCGCGCCCATCGCCCCGACCCCAACCCGCGCCGCCCGCAGCAGCTCGGGGGTGGTGGCGTCGAGCTCGCGGACGCTGCCGTCGGCGAGGACCAGCTCGATGCCCTCGACCTGCGCGGAGATGTTGCGCAGCTCGGCGCCGGTGCCGTGGGTCCCGGTCGAGATCGCGCCGGCGATCGTCTGGACGTCGATGTCGCCGAGGTTCTCCATCGCCAGCCCGAGCCGGGCCAGCTCCTCGTTGAGGTCGGCGAGGACGGTACCGCCGCCGACCCGGACCAGGCCCGAGCCGGGGTCGGCGTCGAGCACGCCGCCGAGCGCCTCGGCCCGCAGCAGCAGGCCGCCGTCGGTCATCGCCGCCTCGGTGAAGGAGTGACCGGAACCGGCGACGCTGACCTTGCGGCCCGCCGCCGCGGCGGCGGCGACCGCCTCGGCCAGCTCGTCCCGGCTCCCCGGGCTGGCGATCTCGGCGGGGCAGCAGGACTGGTCGCCGGCCCAGTTGGCCCACTGGCGGGCGTCGCTGTTTCCGGGGCGCGCCATCGTCCGCCTAGCCCGTCGCCGGCCGTGGCTCGGGGGTCTGCGGCTCGGCCGGTGCCAGCGTGTGGAAGGCGTAGACGACGGTGACCAGGAGCAGCACCGCGATCGCGAAGCTGGGCAGGGCGTTGCCGGTCAGGGTCGCGACGACGCCGCCGCCGATGCCGCCGACCACCTGGCCCGAAGCCCAGGCCATGTTCGAGAGGCCGGCGGCGAAGCCCTGGTGCAGGCTGCTGGCCTCGGCCGTGTCGGAGAGCAGGGTCAGCGCCGGCGCGAAGCAGAGGCCGGCCCCGAGCGAGGTGACGATCAGTGCCGCCAGGACCGTGCCGAGCACCTGGGCGAGGGCGATCGCGACCATCGCCGCGGCGCAGATCGCCAGGCCGATCACGTACGGCGTTCGACGGCCGACCCGGTCGGAAAGGCGGCCGGCGATCGGCGCCAGGCACGCCTCCAGGCCGGCGCCGGCGATGAAGCCGCCGGCGATCACGCCGTGGCCGCCGCCGAGGGCGTCGATCCGCAGCGGCACCAGCACCTCGATCGCCCCGAACATCACCGAGGGCACGGCGACGAAGAGGGCGGCATCGCGCACCGGTCTGCTCAACATCGCCGAGAAGACCTCGCGCAGGTCCTGGCGCTCGGGCGCTTGGGCGTCCTGCATCCGCGAAGCGCCGAAGGCGAGGCCGGCGGTGATCACCAACACCGAGCTGAAAACCAACTCGGTCCCGACCGAGGCCGCGGCCGCCCCCAGGGCCGGGCCCAGCAGCGCCCCGGCGACGGCGGTGCCGAGCGCGGTCCCGATCACCGAGCCGCGGCGGTCCTCCGGCGCGGCGGTGATCAGCCAGGTCAGCGCCCCGGACCAGATCAGCGCCCCCGCCACGCCCTGGGTGAAGCGGGTCGCGTCGAGCAGGTTGATGTCGTCGACGAAGCCGAAGGCGAGGCTGGAGAAGCCGAGCAGGAGCAGGCCCCAGATCACCGTCTTGCGCGGGCCCACCTGGCTGGCGACGAAGCCGGCCGGCAGCGAGGCGATCAGGGTCCCCGCCGCGTAGGCCGCGGAGAGAATTCCCGCCTGGGCCTTGCTGAGACCGAGCTCGTCGACGTAATCCGGCAGCAGCGGCGCGATCGCAGCGAAGAAGGCGACGTCGAAGAAGATCATCGCCGATGCCAGCAAGAGGAGCCTTCGCATGTCCCCCATCCAATCAATGCAAGCGACTCTGAGCGGCGCCGAACCCCTCTAGCATTCGCCTGCACGACCCCCGGAGGGGTGGCAGAGCGGTTGAATGCGGCGGCCTTGAAAGCCGTTAGGCGTCGTAAGGCGTCTCGTGGGTTCGAATCCCACCCCCTCCGCCTCTCTTCAGATCTCTACCGGCACCTGATGCCCGGCACCGAGCTGAGAGCGGCCGTCAAGCTTGACATGTAGCCATTGAGAGCTAAAATGTAGCCACATGAATGAGACCGTCGGAATACGAGAGTTGAAGAACGGCACCAGCCGGATCATCGAGCGGGTTGAGGCCGGCGAGCCGATCACCGTTACCCGGCGAGGCAAGCCGGTGGCCCGGATCGTCTCGACGGCGATGCCGCCGCACCTGGCGACGATGGTCGCCGACGGCAGCGTTCGGCCGGGTACCGATGCCCGCAAACTTCCCAAGCCGGCCAAGCTGCGCGGAACCGGCAAGACCGCAGCCGAGTACGTCTCTGAGGGACGGCGCTGAGCCTCTACCTCGATACGAGCGCTCTGGTCAAGCTGCTCGTAGACGAGCCCGGCAGCGACCTCGCCCGGTCCGCGTACGCCGAGGCCAGCGGGGTGCGCACCACGGCGATCGCTTATGTCGAGGCGAGCTCCGCCCTGGCAAGAATGCGAAAGGGCAACCGACTCTCCCCCGCGCAACTTCGGAAAGCACTTGAGGCACTGGACACGCTCTGGCAGGACCTTTATGTCCATGCAGTGACCGCCAAGGTGATCCAGACGGCAGCGCAGGCTGCCCTCGACCATGCACTGCGTGCCTACGACGCCCTCCACCTCGCGGGTGCCCTGGCCTTCGCCGAGGGTGAGGAGATCGCCTTCGCATGCTGGGACCGCGAGCTGAGCGAAGCGGCGAGCAAGCACAGCTTCGCCCTCATTCCCGAGCAGCTCTAACGGCACCCCTCCGCCTACGGCTGCCTCCCCAGGTAGGCGCGGAGGACGTCGGGGTTGCCCTGCAGCTCCTCGCGCGAGCCCCGGGCGCGAATCTTGCCGGTGCCGAGGACGACGCAGCGGTCGGAGAAGGCGATCGTCCTGGCGGCGTTCTGCTCGACCAGCAGCATCGTCACCCCTTCCTCGCGCAGGCTCTGGAGCAGCTCGTAGATGACGTCGATCATCTTCGGCGCGAGGCCGAGCGACGGCTCGTCGAGGATCAGCAGCTTCGGCCTCCCGAGCAGGGCGCGGGCGATCGCCAGCTGCTGCTGCTCTCCACCCGAGAGCCGATCGGCGCGTTGGCGCTCCCGCTCGCGCAGGATCGGGAAGCGGGTCAGCGTGCGCTCGACCCAGGCATCGCCGCTGTCCCGCGCGCCGAGACGGAGGTTCTCGGCGACGGTGAGGGTCTTGAAGATGTGCCGGCCCTCGGGCACCAGCCCCAGACCCAGCCGGGCGATCCGCTCCGGCGCCATGCCGTTGAGGACGCGGTCCTCGAACACGGTCTCCCCCGCGCTCGGACGCACCAGGCCGAAGATCGACCGCAGGATCGAGCTCTTGCCGGCACCGTTGGGACCGATCATCCCGACGACTTCTCCCTGGCCGATGCTGAGGTCGACTCCGTGGACCACCTTGATGCGGCCATAGCTGACCTCGATCCCGCGCAGCTCAAGCATCGGCGACCCCGAGGAAGGAGCTGCCGAGGTAGGACTCGACCACGGCGGGATCGGCCTGGATCTCCTCCGGGGTGCCAATCCGCAGGGTGGCGCCGTCGTCCAGCACCTGGATTTTGGGACAGAGATCCATGACGGTGCCCATGTCGTGCTCGATCAGCAGGATGCCGCAGCCGAAGTCGGCCAGCACCTTGCGGAGGATCGCCACCAGCTCCTCGCATTCGCCCTCGTTCAGCCCCGCGGCGGGCTCGTCGAGGAGCAGGTAGCGCGGCCCTATCGCGAGCGCGCGGGCGATGCCCAGGAGGCGCTGACCTCCCGGGGGCAGGGTGCCGGCGGGCAGCTCCGCCTGCTCGAGCAGGCCGAGGCGGCCCAGCACCGCGGCCGCGTCCCTCACCGCGCGCCGCCTGCCGATCCCCATGCCCATCGCGCCGACGGCAACGCTCTCGAGGACGGTCAGGTCGGGGAACGGGAGGGCAGCCTGAAAGGTGCGGCCGAGACCGTCGTGGGCGAGGCGCGACGGGGACCGCCCGGTGACGTCGACGCCATCCAGCCTGACCGCGCCCGAGTCAGGCTTCTGGAACCCGCTGAGAATGTTGACGAGAGTCGTCTTGCCGGCCCCGTTCGGCCCGATCAAGCCGAGCGCCTCGCCGGGCCCGAGCGCCAGGTCGACTTGCTCGAGGACCCGCAGGCCGGAGAAGGCGAGCGAAATCCCAGCCGCATCGAGGCCGCCCTCCCTGACCCGACCGCTGGGCGCCCGGCTGGCGGCGTCACCGGACTTCGGCAGCGGGGGAGGGCGCATCGGGCCCAGCCGGCGGACCCATGGCAGCTCGCCGGCCTCCCTACCGCCGCTCAGCCCGTTCGGCATCGCGACCATCGTTCCCAGCAGGATCAAGCCGAGGCCGATCGTCGCAAGGCCCGGGGCTTCGCCGATCGAGATCGCACCGAACAGGTCGGCGCCGTCCTCGAGACCGCGGAGCAGCTCGTTCACCACCGAGATCGCGAGCGCCCCGACCACCGCTCCGAGGACGCCGCGGGCGCCGCCCACGACCAGCATCGTCACCGTCGTCACGGTGGCGCCGAAATAGAAGGTGGTCGGGTTGAGCACCCCCGACTGGTGCGCCATCAGCGCACCGCCGACCCCGCACAGAGTCCCGCTGATGCCGAACGCGATCAGCCGCTCCTTGGTCACACCGATCCCGATCGAGCGCGCGGCCACCTCGTCCTCGCGCGTCGCCTGCAGGCGGTAGCCGCTCGGGGACCACTTGAAGGCGAGCGCGAGGACGACGGCCGCGCCCGCCCAGAGCCCCGCCGTCTCGACGCCGGTCGTGGTGGGGATGCTGACCAGTCCGCTGCTGCCGCCGGTGACGCGATCCCAGTTGGCGACGACGTTGTAAACGACGATCAGGAAGGCGAAGGTGGAGATCGGGATCGCGAGGGTCGAGGTCCGCATCAACGGCAGGCCCACAACGATCGCAACGAGTCCGGAGATCGCCGCCGCGATCAGGGTCGAGGAGAGCGGGCCGAGCTGAGCCTCGGCGATGAAATCCGGCAGGCCGGGCGTCTGCAGGAGGACAAATGCCGCCGGCAGGGTGAGCAGCGCGGCGACGTAGGCGCCGATCGTCGCGAAGCCGAGCTGCCCGAACGAGTAGACACCGCTGTTGCCGATGAAGACCTGGAGGCCGAGGACGACGATCAGGTTGCAGAGCGCCAGGGTGACGGTGCCCTGAAAGGAGGGCGTGCCGTTCACTCCGACCAACACGGCGATCGCGATCAGCGCGAGGGGCGCCAGCAACGAGGTCACGAAGGAAGGGCGGGTGCGGAATCGAGCGGCGCTCATACCCGCGCCTCGCCGGTCGCTCCCCCGAGCAGGCCCCGCGGCCTGAAGATCAGGATCAGCACCGGGAAGGTGAAGACGATCGCATCCCGGAACGGCACCAGACCGTCCGGCAGATAGGCCCCGAGCAGTGAAGAGAGCGCTCCCAGCAGGAGGCCGCCGATCACCGCACCGAACATCCTGCCGAAGCCTCCGATCACGACCGCGACGAACCCGACCAGCACCGGGGTGAGGCCCATCGTCGGGGAGACCTGACCCGTTTGCATCACGATCAGCACGGCGACCGCGGCGGCGAGCGCTCCGCTGATCGCAAAGGCGACGGCGATCACGCGGTCGGCCTGGACGCCGAGCAGCCGAGCCATCTCGAAGTTCTCCGCCGCCGCCCGCATCGCGAGACCGGTCCGGGTTCGGTACAGCAGCCAGCCGAGAGCGGCCAGGACGGTCACGGTGAGGCCGAGGGTGACGAACTCCAGGTTCGGCACCGCAAGACCGCCGATGCTGGTCGATTCACTGAACGCGGCCGGCGCTTGCACCGATTGGGCGCGAGCGTCGACGGCCACGACAACGACGTTCTGAAGGATCGTCGCAACGGCCAGCGAGGTGACGAGCTGGGCCGAGATGTCGGCATTGCGCACCGGCCGGAAGGCCACCCGCTCGGTGGCCAGGGCGATCGCACTCCCGGCAAGGAGGGCAAGTGCGACCGCCGCGGCAAATGGCAGTCCCGCAAGTACGTAGAGGGCGTAGGCGGAGAGCGTTATGAACTCGCCGTGGGCGAAGTTCATCATTCCCATCACGGTGTAGACGAGAGCGATGCCGACGGCGATCAGCGCGTAGAGGCTTCCGAGGGCAAGGGCGTCGATCAGGTTTTGACCCAGCTCGGTCATTCAGGTGGCACTCAAAAAGTTCGCATGTGGGACTATTGCACGGCGTCACCTAAGTAATCCGGAGGAACACAACTGCTCGACGACCGTTCGCTTCCCGTTCCGACCAGCGAGGACGTTTCCCTTGCGATGCGGCGCTGCTGGCAACCGGTCGCACGGGTCCAGGATCTGGGGCACGGCCCACAGCGGGCAGTACTGCTCGGCGAGGCCCTCACCGTCTTTCTCACCGCGAGCGGTAAGCCCGCTGTGGTCGCCGACCGCTGCGCTCACCGTGGCGCCTCCCTCTCGATGGGCAAGGTCCGGGGCGAGTCGGTCCAGTGCCCGTACCACGGCTGGGAGTGGGCAGGGCGGGACGGCGCCTGCACCCGAATCCCCTCACTGCCCGATCAGAGCCAGATCCCACCCCGCGCTCGCATCTCCGCCTATCCCGCACGCGAGCACTGGGGACTCGTGTGGACGGTGCTGGAGGAACCCCTTGGCGAGCCGCCAACCGTGCCGTGGTTCGACACCGAACAGTGGACCTGGGGCCACGGCACGCCGTTCGAGCTGCCGGTGGCACTCGGGATCATGATCGAGAACTTCCGTGACGTCGCCCATTTCGCCTTTGTCCACCAGGCCACCTTCGGCCCGCTCCCGGAGGTGATCGAGCCGCTCGAGCCGGAACGTCACGGGCTCGAGGTGACCCTGCGCCGAGATATGAAATTCGGCACCGAGGCGGAGGCGGCCTTCGGTCCGGTGCGAGAAATGAGCTACCACGCGATCGCGCCCAACTTCATCTCGGTCCGGAACTTCACCGAGGACGGCGAGCGCTGCCTACTCCACGCCGCCCGCGCGATCAGCGCGACCGAGTCGGCGCACTACTGGATCGAGGGGGGCCTGGAGAATTTCGACGAGGAGAGCCTCGAGAAGTTGATCGCCTACGACGCGCGCGTCTACGCCGAGGACATACCCATTGCCTCGGCGATCGTGCCGCCGGAACTCCCCCTCGATCCGAACGCCGACGTCAACACCCTCGCCGACCGCTTCACCCTCGCCTACCGGCGGGCATTCACCGAGTTCGTGCACCGCGCGCTCGCCGGGTCAGAACAACTCGGCGGAGAGCTGGGCGCCACCGGTGGAGCAGATCAGGCGGGCGAACTCGATTGAGCGCTCCCGTTTTCCGCCCCTGACTTTGCCGAACTGCACCAGGCGCCCGAGGAGCGCCGGCTCCCCTGCCGAGGCACGCAGCTGGGACGCACTGAATTGCCCGAGGAAGGTGCCCTCGATCCACGCCGTAGCTCGAGTCAGGTCGAGCTTGGCGGGCGCGGGCGGCTCCGCTCCGGATTTGAGCGCAGCGGTCATCGGCAGCAACCAGGGAACGTGGGCGGCCACCGAGTAGGAGTCGACGAGGCATGCTGACTGTCCATCGACCCGAATCACCGCCGTCACATGCACAACCGGGGCGGGCTGGCGATCCATGTCGAGGAAGTGCCTGACCCCGGAGCCGGGGGACTCCTCGCTTGCCGTCAACACAGTGACGGTCAGCCCGTCTGGGCGCTCTGCCAGTGCCTTGACCAGGCCGAGGATCGGCACCTCGCGCTTGGGAGGGGCGACAAAGGTGCCGGAGCCCCTGGTGCGGACGATGGCGCCATCGCCGACCAGGAGGTCGAGTGCCGGCCTGATCACCGTTCGCGAGACGCCGAACTCTTCGGCGATCTCACGCTCGGAAGGAAAGCGGACGCCCGGGCGCCAGGCACCCGTCTCCAGCAGCTTTTTCAGCGCCTCCGCCAACTGAAAATAGAGCGGCACGAAGCTTTTGCGATTCAGATCCGCATTGCCGGTCAAGGCGACGTCGGTGGATCGCCTGCGCAGACCCCCTGCTGGTTTTTCGGAATTGTCCATCACTGAAGGACAACAGCTTGCCTACGCCGGGACCCGATGTCTGCCTAGCCACCGTAATCGGGAATGAACCTGGGCTTCACTTCCGTCACCAGTTTCGGCTTCCCGCTTGAGTACACATAGATGGGCCACACCCGAGTCGGATAGTGGTCGCTCTCCGTGTAACCGATCTTTCCGATGATCGTCCTGTGGGGTTTTGCCTCGAGCGCATCTGCCAGGTCGTTCCCGTCAACGGTGCCGGTTTCCTCGATCGCGTCGAGGATCAGCTGACCGGCCGCGTAGGACGCCAAGAGGACGCCGGAAACATCGGTGTTGACATTAGCGCGCTCGAGCTTGCCGAACAGCTTCGCGGTGGCCTTGTTGGCGGGATCGTAGGCGGAGCCGTTCAAACTCGCATAGATGTCGTCGGTGTTGGGGATGCCCTTGAGCCAGAAGGTTCCGTCGAAAGCGCTCGACACCGCGATCGGGACCTCGACCCCGGCCGCACGGATCTGCTTGATCGCGGACGCGCCCCCCGGAGGGTAGGAACACATCATCACCGCGTCGGCATCGGAGCTCTTCAGCTCGTTCACCTGGCTTGCGACCGACTCGTCTTCGTTCTTGAAGTCGACCGAGCCGGCGATCGTTCCGCCCAGTTTTTCCCAGGTCTGCTGGAAGGCCGAGCAGTCCGCCTTGCCGTAGAGGATCGACGTGTCGCGGAACAGAAACGGGTGCTGGATCCCCCTGTCGTAGAAGAAGGTGGCCCGCGCGGCGGCCTCGCTCATCAGACTCGGGTTGGCGCCGAATGAGAGCCGGCCGGTGCTCGGCGGCCCGAAGCCGGGCTCACTCGCGCACATCGTGAAGTTGAGCTCGTTGTTTTCTTCGGCGACGGGCGCGGCGGCGGCCGCGGTCAGCGCCTCGCAGCTCAAGAGCAGTACATCGGCTCCCTCTTCGATCACCTGCTGCGCGGCCACCACGGCCTGCTGTGGATCGGAGCGGCTGTCGGCATGAACGATCCTCACCCGATGGCCGTCGATCCCGCCGCTGGCGTTCCTTTCGTCGACCAGTTGTTCGATCGCCGCGATGTTGGCGTCGTAGGGTGCGAGGTAGCCGGTCTTGGCGATCGCCGCACCGATCACGATTTCCTCGGGAAGGCCGGCGGAGGAGGAAGCGGTCGAGTTGTCGCTGTCACCGCAGCCCACCAGGAAGGCCGGTGCGAACATCAACAGGATCGGAACCGCTATGGCGGAGGCGAGCTTCATCGGGCCAGCCATCCTAAGTGTTCACTCAAAAACGACCTAGTGTTCCATTCAAGTTGTTACTACAAGATGATTGGACGCTAACTTGCGTCCATAGGTGTGGTATGTCATTTTCGTAGAGGTTGGATTTTCCCATCGTGCCATGCAGGACCGCTTCGTGTCCTCCTAGGACAAGTTCCCAGTCCGGCAAGGCCACCCAGTTTCGAGGGGGCGGCTGAAGAGCAAGAGGCCGCTCCCTCGATAACGCGTTGAGTTGACGAGACTCCTGCGGCTCCCGGGGCTGTCGCCGAGCAGGAGAAAGGGCGCGGCGGCCGAACGAGCGGAGATGGAAAGGGCCGCCATCCGTGCCCAGCGGCGCGAGCGCTGGATGCAGCGGGCCGAACGGGTCAGGGACGAGTTCGGGCTGGTGCTGATCCTGGTGCTGGCGACCTACGTGCTGACCTCGCTGCTCTCCAACCGCGACTGGGGGGCGGTGGTCCTGACCGTGGCAACCAGCGCCACCTCGATCGTCGCCCTGACCAGCTCCCATGCGCGGCCGCGGCTGGTGCGGACGGCGCTATGGCTCTCGCTGCTGACGATCGGCTTGGCGGTGGTCGCCGCGGCGACCGACGAGCACACCTTCCTCAACCTTGCCTCGGCGATTCAGATCGCCCTGCTGGCGGTGGCAATGGGCGCGGTGCTGCTGCGCGTGGTCACCAGCACCGAGGTCAGCTCGCGGACCCTGCTCGGGGCGATCAGCGTCTACACCGTCCTCGGCATCCTCTTCACCTTCCTCTACGGCACGGTCGAGCGGATCCAGGGCGGCTCCTTCTTCGAAGGCGTCCCCCACCCGGGTGGCAGCGATTTCCTCTTCTTCAGCTACACGACCCTGACGACCACGGGGTACGGCAACCTCGTTCCGGGCGGACAGCCCGGACGGATGCTGGCGGGGCTGGAGATGATGATCGGGCAGATCTTCCTCGTCACCCTGGTCGCCGGCCTGGTCACCCTCTGGCGCCCCGGCGAAGCGCTGCGCCGGCGCCGCGCCGCGCGCTCCGAGGGTGACGAGCCCGAGCGGGCCGGCTAGCGCGAGAGCGCCGCCTCGATCGCCGCCAGCTGCGACTCGATCCCGGCCGAGACGCCGTCGCAGATCTGGTGCACCCCCGGGTCGGCGATCCGGTAGAGCGCGCTGGTCCCCCGCTTGCGGCGGGCGACGAAGCCCTCGCCATGGAGAGCGGCGAGGTGCTTGGAGACGTTCTGCTGGGAGCCGCCCACGGCGGTCGCGATCTCGCCAACCGAGGCCTCGTCCTGGCGGCGCAGCAGGTCGAGGATCCGCAACCGCGTCGGGTCGGCGAGCGCGCGGAAGCGACGGGCGATCAGCTCGGCGGCATCTGGGGTCAGCGGCTCCTGTTGCATCGTGCTATGTTAGCTTCTACAACTGTTAAGTTGTTCATTTGTAGACTTGTGAAAGGAGATCTCATGACCCGCACCGCGCTTGGACCGATCGGGCGGCTCGGCCGCTTCGCCGCCACCCACCGTCGCGCCGTCTTCGTCGCCTGGGCGCTGATCGCGGTCGGGCTCGGAGTGCTGGCGCCGCGGGTGGAGACCGCTCTCTCGGGCGCGGGTTGGCAGGCAAACGGGTCGGAGTCCGTCGCGGTGCGAGAGGAGATCGACCGCGACTTCGGCGGCGCCGGCTCCTACGCGCTCCAGGTCGCCGTCCACTCCGAGTCCCTGACCGCTGCCGACCCCTCCTTCCGCCGCACCGTCGACCGGGTCGAAGGCGTTCTCGCCGCCGACGACGCGGTCGCCGACGTCATCGCGCCACACCCGGGGAGCTCGATCTCTCGCGACGGCCACACGGCGATCGTCGTCGCAACGGCGGCGGAAGATCCGAACCGGATGGTCGCCGCGGCCGCCGACCTCAAGCCCGAGCTGGCCACGGTCGCCGCACCGGGGACGGAAGCCAACCTGACCGGGGCCGCCGGCATGTGGTCGGGCTTCAACGAGGCCAACCGCGAGGCGATGCTGAAGTCGGAGCTGGTCTCCTGGCCGGTGACGCTGGCGATCCTCGTCATCGCCTTCGGCTCCCTGGTCGCCGCCGGGCTGCCGCTGATGCTGACGATCGTCGGCCTCGTCGCCTCGGCCGGTGTCCTCTACCTCGGCACCCTGGTCTCGCCGATCTCGATCTGGGCGATGAACTTCGCGCTGATGTTCGCGCTGGCGCTCGGCATCGACTACGCGCTCTTTGTCGTGATGCGGTTCCGCAGCGCCCTCTCGGGCCGAGCCGACGACCCGGCCGCGGCGGTCGCGGAGACGATGGACACCGCCGGCAAGGCGGTGCTGTTCTCCGGGCTGACCGTGCTGATCTCGCTCTCGGCGGTGATGCTGGTGCCGAGCCCCGCCTTCCGCTCGACCGCGCTCGGGATCATGGTCGCGGTCGTCTTCGTGCTGTCGGCGACGCTGACTCTGTTGCCGGCGGTCCTGGCGAAGCTGGGCCCGCGCATCGACCGCCTCGCCCTTCCCTGGGCGCACAATGGCCAGCACCGGTCCGCACGCTTCGCGCGCTGGGGGGAGCTGCTGTGGCGCCGACCCCTGGTCTTCGGCGGCCTTGCCCTGGTCGTGCTGGTCGGCCTCGCCCTGCCCGTGCTCGGCCTGAAGACGGCGATGCCGTCGATCAAGGTGGTGCCGGAGGACGATTCGTCGCGGATCGGCTACCACCAGATCGGCGACGCCTTCGGCCCCGGCGCGCCGGGGACGCTGCAGATCGTCGGCCCCAAGGAGAAGTCCGGCGCGGCGCTGGCGGCGCTGCGGTCCGATCCCGGGATTGCAGTGACGACGCCGTCGACCCGGGGCCCGGGCGGCCTGGCGCTGATCGGGGTCGTGCCCGCGGCCGCCCCCTCGACCACGGCGGCCGGGGACACCGTCGACCGCCTGCGCGCCGACCTGCCGGCCGGCTTCCAGGTCGGCGGTCCCACGGTCGAGAACCACGATCTCGAGGCGGCCCTGGCGAGCAAGGCGCCGCTGGCGATCGGGGTCGTCCTCGGGCTCGGCTTCCTGCTCCTGCTGGTCGCCTTCCAGGCGCCGTTGCTGGCGGCGATCGGCGTGCTCGCCAACCTGCTCTCGACCGCGGCGGCCTTCGGCGTCGCCAAGCTGATCTTCCAGGACGGCAACCTCTCTGGCCTGCTCGGCTTCGAATCGCAGGGGTTTCTCGACGCCTGGGCGCCGATCTTCTTCTTCGCGATGATCTTCGCGATCGCGATGGACTACACGGTCTTCCTGCTCTCCTCCGCACGCGAGCACTGGGAGCGATCCGGGGACGCGAAGGAGGCGATGGTCGGAGCGCTCGCCCAATCCGGCCGGGTCATCCTCGCCGCCGGCGCGGTGATGGTCGCCGTCTTCTTCACCTTCGCGCTGTCGGGACCGCTGCCGCCGAAGGAGATGGGCACGATCCTCGGCGTCGCCGTCCTGCTCGACGCCTTCCTAGTGCGGCTGCTGCTGCTGCCGGTCTTCCTGCGGCTGGCCGGTCGGGCCGCCTGGTACATGCCGTCTTGGCTTGACCGGGCGCTACCCGACGTCAGCTTCGAGCACTAAGAGAGCTCGACGCGCTCGATCTTCTGCGTCTCGACCGGGCGGTCGGAGCCGTCGGTTTCAATGCCCTCGATCGCGTCGACGACGTCCATGCCGTCGACCACGGTGCCGAACACGGTGTGCTTGCCATCGAGCCAGGGCGCGGCGCCGGTGGTGACGATGAAGAACTGGGAGCCGTTGGTGTTGGGCCCCGCGTTGGCCATCGCCAGCGCGCCCCGCACCACCTTGTGGTCGTTGAACTCGTCCTCGAAGGTGTAGCCGGGACCGCCGCGGCCGGTCCCCTCCGGGCAGCCGCCCTGGACCATGAAGTCCGGGATCACCCGGTGGAAGATCAGGTCGTCGTAGAAGCCGTCGGCCGCCAGCTTGCGGAAGTTCTCGACGGTTTTCGGCGCGTCCTCGTCGTGCAGCTCGAACACGATCGCCCCGGCATTGGTGTGAAGGGTGGCTTGAGACATGGTCGGGAACCCTAGCGGTCGAGCCCACCCGGTCAGCCGCTGACATGGAGGGTGACCGGAGCCGAGGAACCGGGCGCGTAGGGCCAGCGCTCCTCGGCCAGCGCCGTCGCCCGCAACCGGATCGCGGCGGAGCCCTCGACGTAGCGGAAGCGGTAGCGGGCGCGGAAGCGGCCACCGTGATCGCTGCGGGTGACGAGGACCGGGCGCCAGCGACCCGTCTCGGCCTCCAGGTACTGGATCGCGACCAGCTTGCCGCGCCGCGGGATCGGGGCGCCGCGGCTGCGGACCCGACCGCTCAGTCGCACCAGCTGCCCGGTCCGCAGCGCCAGCGGCTTCGCCTTCAGGGAGACACCTGAACGGACCCGCAGGTCGAGCGGCCCGCGGCTGGACTCCTCCAACCCGCCATCGCCCGGGAATGCGACCGCGATCTGCCGCGAGGGGCCGGAGTCCAGCCTCAGCTCGAAGCCGCCGCGCGCGCCGGTGACGACGGAGGCGACGACGTTGGGAACGAGGGCGCCGCGGGACGGGCGGGCGACGACATGCAGTTCCCGCCCCGCGATCCCGGCCCCGTCGGCCCTGGTGAGGCGGCCGCTGAGCAGCGCCGGGGCGGCGAAGGGCACGGTCAGCGAGTCGCCGCGCCCGTGGCCGCCCCGCAGCCGGGCGAAGAGCCGCGTTCGCGCCCGCTGGACCTCCGCCGGTACCGCCCGGCGCAAGGCCATCTGGGTGCCGTCGGTGCGCAGCGTGGTGGCGGCGGTGTTGCCGGCGGCGTCGGTCGCCTCGGCGCGGAAGACGTAGGTGCCGGGGAGGATCTCCGGCAATGGCGCGACCAGGTGGGCGCGGGTGGAGACGTCGCCGGCGACCAGCTTGGTCGGCAGCTCGGTCCAGTTCGGAGCGTCGGCGCGGCGGTAGAGGATCGTCCCGCCGCCGGGACTGGAGTGGAGGTCCTCGACGTCGGCCATCAGCCGCTCCGGGAAGCCGCCGCCTTCGTTGCCGGCAAAGGCGACCGCCGGAGCGACGTCGTCGAAGCGCAGCGGCACCGTGACCGCCGTCGAAGGCGCCTCGTTGCCGGCCTCGTCGCGCAGCCAGATCTGCAGCGAGAAGACGCCCGGCCCCGGCACCGAGACGTCGCTGAGCGCCGCGCGGTCGCGCCCCGGCGCGAAGCGGACGCCGCTGTCGAAGCCGGCGCGGCCGAAGCGCCAGGCGGCGCCGGCGATCGGGCTCGCCGGGCCCTGATCGGGGTTCGCCCAGGTCAGGTCGAAGTCGTCGAGCCGGCGCCACCCGTCGCCGCCGACCAGCGCGACCGAGCGCGGGTGGGCCGGCGGGTTGTTGTCGAATTTGATCGTGCGCGGCGCCGTGCAGGCGGAGTTGGTGGCGAAGTCGGAGACGCAGTAGACCAGCGAGTGCGGCCCGTCGCTGAAGGTCGTGGTCGCGAACGAGTGCCCGCCGCCGGCGATGCTCGCGCAGGGCTGCATCCGGGAGCCGCGCCACTCGCCGCCGGCGAGGACCAGCTGGCAGGGGAACTCGGCCAGGGCGATGCGGGTGCCGTCGAGGCGGGTTTCGCCAAAGCGGGCACCGGACCCGAAGTCGATGCCGTTGACGGCGGCGCTCCGGACCCCGCGCTGCCAGCCCGGCACCACCAGCTCGCCGTCGATGCCACCCACCGGCGGCTGCGGGTCGTCGATCGTGATCGTCAGCGCCCGCAGCGCCGACCAGGAGGTCGCGGCGAGCGAGCACGATTTGTTTTCGGGGCGGGCGCAGAGGAGGCGGTCCTCGAGCGCCGGCATCGGCGCCGGGAATCCCCTGACGAACTCCCGCGGGGCGGTGTCGGTGGCCGCAGCGGAGAGGAAGGGCTCGAAGCCGCCGCCGGCGTTGCCGACCCCGATCCGCTGCTCGAGCCCGTCGTGGAGAGCGTGCCACCAGGTGCCGCGGACCTGGGTGATTCCGGTCCCCGGAGGCGCCACCCAGCGCCAGCGGGCGAAACGGGTCCCGGAGACCGTCGCCTGCCCGTCGCGGGTGAAGCTCTTGGTGTGGGCGCTGGCGAACGGGTCGGAGCCGGGCGGCGGCACGCAGAAGGCGTCGGGCCGGAACTTGACGCCACCGGTGCTGTCGGCCCAATCGGCGTCGGCGCCGACGAACCAGCCGCACTGGGCCACGGTGTAGCGGCCCGCCTGCGCCTCCCCCACCACGAGCAGCAGCAACGCCACCGCCAGCCCGATCCCGATCGCGACGATCCGTCCCAGTCCAGCTCGCATCCCCAACATCGACCCTCCCTCGTTTGCCTGCGTGCCGGGCCTCAAGGGATGGGGGGCGAAAACTCTCCCCCCTGCCGGGGCCGGGTTGCCAGGGGAGCGCCTTTGCCAGAATGGCCCCGATGGCACTTCCGACCAAGGACCAGATCACCGAGCAGCTGCGCGCGGTCATCGACCCCGAGCTGCGCCGCTCGATCGTCGAGGCCGGCATGGTCCGCTCGATCGACGTGCACGAGGACGGCCGGGTCGACGTGGTCGTCTCGCTGACCACCGCCGGCTGCCCGATCCGCTCCCACTTCGAACAGGCGGTCGCCGCCAAAGTCTCCGAGCTGGAGGGCGTGACCTCGGTCGGCGTCGGCTTCGACGTCCTCTCCGACGAGGAGAAAGGCGACCTGCAGAAATCGCTCGGCCGCAACAAACTTCCGCAGGGCGCCCTGGCCAAGGTGAAGAACGTGATCTGCGTCTCCTCCGGCAAGGGCGGGGTCGGCAAGTCGACGATGACCGCCAACCTGGCGGCGGCGCTGACCGCCGAAGGCCATCCCTCCGGCGCCCTCGACTGCGACGTCTACGGCTACTCGATCCCGCGCATGCTCGGGGTCAACAGCAAGCCGGAAGTCAACGGCGAGCGCAAGATCCTCCCGCTCGACGCCCCCAGCGGCGTCAAGGTGATGTCGATCGGCTTCTTCGTCGAGGACAACGCCGCGGTCGTCTGGCGCGGACCGATGCTGCATAAGGCGATCCAGCAGTTCCTCGAGGACGTCGCCTGGGACGAGCTGGAGTACCTGCTGCTGGACCTGCCGCCCGGCACCGGCGACGTCTCGATGACGCTCGCCCAGCTACTGCCGCAGGCCAAATTCGTCGTCGTCACCACGCCGCAGCCCGCGGCGCAATCGGTGGCCCGACGCGGGGCCGAGATGGCGATGAAATTCGACCTCGAGATCCTCGGGGTGATCGAGAACATGTCCGGCTTCACCACCCCCGACGGCGAGCGCTTCACGATCTTCGGCGAGGGCGGCGGCCAGCTCCTGGCCGACGAGCTCGACGTGCCGCTGCTGGGCAAGGTGCCGCTCTCCGAGCCACTGCGCGAGCACGCCGACACCGGTTCGCCCCTGGTCACCGCCGAGCCCGATTCCCCCGCCGCGCAGTCGATCCGCCAGGCCGCCCGCGGCATCGTCGCCGCGACCCCGATGGAGCTGCCGGTCCTGCAGTCGACCCCCAGCGCCGCCGAAGCGCCGCCGGTCAGCGGCACCCCGCTCCCGGTCGTCCAGTAGCGCTCCCAGCGCCAATTTCACGCCTGCGAGGGCGTTCGGCGCAACATTTATGTCCTGAGTGCGTTATATAAGCGAACGCACATAAACGCCTAATCCCCGGATCTGCTCGGGGAGCGGGGGACCCAGGTTTTCGGGGCGAGCCCACTTCGGTGGGGGCGCAGGCTCCTTCAGCGCTAGCCCGTCAGCTAACTCCGCCGGCCGACGAAGGAGGAAGTTGGATGACGATCGCCCGTAGGGCGGCCACCTATGCCGCCCTCTGCACGACCCTAGCCATGCTCGCGACCGCCCTGATTGCGGTCCTGCCGGGGACTCCGGCTTGGGCCGCGACGCCCGGAGGCGTCGCGAGCACCGAACCGGAACCTGTCCCTACGCCGGAACCTACCCCCGCGCCGGCGCCGGAAAACAGCGGCACCCCCGGGCTCGCGACGCTGGTCGGCACCCGCGCCGTCCCGCCGCCCGACGCCCCGCCCGCGGTCCGCAAGGTGATCGCGGCGGCCAACAAGATCCGCACCCGTCCCTACATCTACGGCGGCGGCCACGGCCGTTGGAACGACCGCGGCTACGACTGCTCCGGCGCCGTCAGCTTTGCTCTCCACGGCGGCAGCCTGATCGGCGTTCCGATGCCCTCCGGCTCACTGGCGGGCTGGGGCAGCGCCGGCCTCGGCAACTGGATCACCGTCTTCGCCAACGGCGGCCACGCCTACGCGGTAATCGCCGGCCTGCGCTGGGACACCTCCGGCACCGGCGGCAGCGGGCCCCGCTGGCACACCGACATGCGCAGCAGCACCGGCTTTACGGCCCGCCACCCCGCGGGTTACTAGCCAGCTGGCGAACCCGGGCGGGGTCCCGGGTAGGGGCGAAGCGTCTTGTACTTTTTCGGCGCGCCGAAGCTCGGACGACCAGAGCAGGCCGTCGAAAAAGTAAAGCGAAGCCCCTACCCGGGACCCCGCCCCCGCTACGCCGCTTTGCTCTTGTAGTAGTTCGCGTTGATCTCGGCGTATTTCGCCCACTCGGCCGGGAGCTGGTCCTCGGCGAAGCAGGCGTCGACCGGGCAGGCCTCGACGCAGGCGTCGCAGTCGATGCACTCGTCCGGATCGATGTAGAGCATCTCCACCGAGTCGTAATCGGCCTCGTCGGGCGTCGGGTGGATGCAATCGACCGGGCATACCTCGACACACGAGTTGTCCTTCTGGCCGATGCAGGGCTCGGCGATGACGTAGGTCATTCGGAGAGTTCTCCTAAGTCGGGATTTCAGGTGCCCGCCGGGTTCCCCGGCCAAGCGCGAGCGCACATTTTAGGGATGATGGGTCGATGCTGCTGTTGACGGGGGCAACTGGAAGCATTGGGTCGCGGCTGCTGCCGCTGCTGCTCGAGGCTGGCGAGGACGTGCGCTGCCTGGTGCGGGAGCCGCGGCGACTGGGCCAGCGCCGGGTCGACGTGCAGATCGCGCTCGGCGACCTCGGCGACCTCTCGGACCCCTACCTGGTGCGCCAAGCGCTGCGCGGGGTCGACACGGTGGTCCACCTGGCGGCGACGATCCGCGACCAGCCGCCGAAGCGGATCGAGGAGCTGAACGGGCTGGCGACGGTGCGGCTGCTGCGGGCGGCCGAGCGCAGCGGCGTCCGCCGCTTCGTCTTCTTCAGCGCCCTCGACGCCCACGCCGCCCAGCGCACGCGGTTCTTTCGGGCCAAGTGGCTGGCCGAGCAGGCGGTGCGCTCCTCGCCGCTGCAGACCAGCGTCTTCGCCCCCTCGATCGTCTACGACCGCTCCGACCCCTGGATCACGCTGCTGCGGCGCTTCTCCTTCCTGCCGGTGCTGCCGGTCTCCGGCCACGGCGACGCCCGCTTCCAGCCGATCTGGGCCGCCGACGCCGCCCGCTGCGTGGTCGCCGCCCTGGCTGGGGAGATGCGGCCCCGCTACGAGCTGGCGGGGCCGGAGACGCTCAGCTACGACCAGATGTCCGACCTGGTCAGCCGCATCGCCGGCCGGCCGCGGCCGCTGGTGCACCTGCCGCTGCCGCTGGTCCGCTCGGGTTTGATCGGCCTCCGCTCCGTTTTCGGGGAGGCCGTGTTTGCAACCTGGGAGGAGGCCGAGTTGATGGAGGTCTCGATGGTCAGCGAGCGGGGCACGGCGGACGTGCAGGCGCTCGGAGTCGAACCGCGAAGGATGAGCGATGTCCTGGAGGGCAACTAAAAGCGCAATTGGGCTGATGGCCGCCGCGGCGGCGCTGCTAGTGGCGCCGGTTTCGGCCTCGGCGCTGACCCTGGCGCCGCCGAAGCCAAACGTCTTCCTCGGCGTCTCAGACCGCGGCACGACGACCGAATTCAACGAAGTCTCGGCGCTGATGGGCAAGCACCCGGCGCTGCTGGAGACCTTCCACCCCTGGGGCAACAGCCTCAACGAGGCCTACGAACGCTGGCGCGAAACCGGCACCCGGCCGATCCTCCACATCTCCACCGCCGACGACCAGACCCTGGCCGAGCTGATCACCCCGCGGCAGATCGCGATCGGCGGCGGCGACAACTACCTGCTGCAGCTGAACGAGTTCTTCGCGACCAAAGGGCTGCCTGCCTACATCCGCCCGCTGGGCGAGCCGAACCGCTGCCTCAACGCCTGGTCCTCGGTCTACTGCGACGGCACCCAGCGCGGCGGCGACTACACGACCGGCTGGTACAAACAGGCCTTCCGCCGCATCGCCGCGATCGTCCGCGGCGGCGGCTCGATCGAACAGATCAACCTCACCCTGGCCGAAATCGGCCTGCCGCCGGTCAACCGCACCAAAGGGCCGGCCCCGGTGGCGCTGCCGGCGGCGCCGGTGAGCACGATCTGGAGCCCACTGCCGGGCGGCTCGCCCCGGGTCAAAGGCAACTACCCCGGCAACTACTGGCCGGGCAGCCGCTGGGTCGACTGGGTCGGGACCGACTTCTACTCCCAGTACCCCGTCTGGAAAGACCTCGACCGCTTCTACCGCGGAAAACAGTGGAAACGCAAGCCGGTCACGATCACCGAGTGGGCGGTCTCCGGCGTCGACGACCCGCGCTTCGTCAAGCAGCTGGTCTCCTGGACGGTGAAGCGGCCGCGGGTGCGAATGCTCGTCTACTACAACGGCTTCGGCGCCGGCAACCAGTACGACCTCAATCTCTACCCGCGCACGGCCAACACCCTGCGGCTGAAGATCCGCCGCGCCAACTTCCTCTCGGTCGCCGACTACAACGCCGGCCTCTTCCCGCCGCTGCCGCCGAAGCCGAAAAAACCGCCGCCCCCGCCTCCTCCGCCGCCACCCCCTCCGCCGCCGCCGGAACCGGAACCGGAACCCGAAACGCCCCCGGCGGAATAGAAAAGGCCCGGCGCTGAGGCCGGGCCTTTCCCAAATCGCACTCCCGTTGGACGGGGGTGCTTACATCATGCCGCCCATGTCCGGCATACCGCCGGGCATACCGCCACCGGCGCCGCCTTCCTCCGGCGGCTCGGCGATGATCGCCTCGGTAACCAGGATGTTCTTGGCGATCGAGGCCGCGTTCTGCAGGGCAGAACGGGTGACCATGGTCGGGTCGATGACGCCGGCCTTGATCAGGTCGCCGTACTCGCCGTTGGCCGCGTTGAGGCCTTCTCCCGGCTTCAGGTCGCGGACCTTGTTGACCACGACCGAGCCCTCCTCGCCGGAGTTCTCGGCGATCTGTCGGACCGGCTCCTCCAGCGAGCGGTGGATGATCCGCGCACCGGTGACCTCGTCGGCGTCATCCGCCAGCTTGTCGGGGTCGAGACCGGCCTGGGCGTTCAGCAGCGCAACGCCACCACCCGGGACGACGCCCTCCTCGAGCGCGGCGCGGGTCGCCTGCAGCGCGTCCTCGACGCGGTGCTTTTTCTCCTTCATCTCGGTCTCGGTGGCAGCGCCGACCTTGACCACGGCGACACCGCCGGCCAGCTTGGCGAGACGCTCCTGGAGCTTCTCGCGATCGAAGTCGGAGTCGGTGTTCTCGATCTCCTGTTTGATCTGCTTGATCCGGCCTTTGATGTCGTCGCCCTCGCCGGCACCGTCGATGACCGTGGTCGTGTCCTTGGAGACGACGACGCGACGGGCCTTGCCGAGCTGAGCGAGCTGGGTGTTCTCGAGTTTGAGACCCATCTCCTCGGTGATCACCTCACCGCCGGTGAGGACGGCGATGTCCTCGAGCATCCGCTTGCGGCGGTCGCCGAAGCCGGGGGCTTTGACGGCGACACCGGTGAAGGTGCCCCGCAGCTTGTTCACGACCAGGGTCGCCAGGCACTCGCCCTCGACGTCCTCGGCCACGATCAGCAGCGGCTTGCCACCCTGCATCACCTGCTCGAGCACCGGCAGGATGTCCCGCACGGAGCCGATTTTCTGGTTGGCGATGAGGATGTAGGGCTCCTCCAGCACCGCCTCCATGCGGTCCTGGTCGGTGACCATGTACGGGGAGATGTAGCCCTTGTCGAACTGCATGCCCTCGGTGAACTCCAGCTCCATGCCGAAGGTCTGGCCCTCCTCGACGTTGACTACGCCGTCTTTGCCGACTTTCTCGATCGCGTCGGCAATCACGTTGCCGATCTCGTCGTCGGCGGCGGAGATGGCGGCCACGCGGGCGATCTGGTCCTTGCCCGCGACCTCTTTGGACTGCTTCTCGCGGAGGTTCTCGACAACCGCGTCGACAGCCTTCTCGATGCCGCGGCGCAGGGCCAGCGGGTTGGCGCCGGCGGCCACGTTCTTCAGCCCCTGGCGGACGATGATCTGCGCCAGCAGGGTCGCCGTGGTGGTGCCGTCTCCGGCGACGTCGTTGGTCGCCGTGGCAACCTCACGGACGAGCTGGGCGCCCTGGTTCTCGAAGACGTCCTCGACCTCGACCTCGCGGGCGATGGTGACGCCGTCGTTGGTGATCGTCGGCGCACCGAACTTTTTGTCGAGCACGACGTAACGGCCTTTGGGGCCGAGGGTGACCTTGACCGCATTGGCGACGGCGTCGACGCCGGCCTGCAGCGCTCCCCTCGCCTCCTCTGCGTACTTCAGCTCCTTGTGAGCCATTTGCTTTCAGTCCTCCTTGGTTCTAAATCCGGGTTGGGAAGGTCAGCCGAGCTTGGCGAGGACGTCTGACTCGCGCAGCACCAGCAGCTCGTCGCCCTCGACGGTCACCTCGGTGCCGCCGTATTTGGAGTAGAGGACCTCGTCCCCCTCCGCGACGTCGAGCGGGCGGCGGCTGCCGTCCTCGTTGATGGCGCCATCGCCGACGGCGACGACCTTGCCCTTCTGCGGCTTCTCTTTTGCCGTGTCGGGGAGGACGATGCCGCTGGCGGTCGTCTCCTCCTCCTCGATCGGCTTGACGATCAGCCGGTCCCCGAGGGGCTTCAGCTTCATCCGTGAACCTCCGTTATCGGTGGGTGTTGTGATGGAAAGTCGGGAAACGCCTCTGGAAAGCCATTTCCGGCTTCACGAGGCCCTTGGCACTCTCAGGGTCGGAGTGCCAAGAAGAGAAAGATAGCGAGGATGCTCAGTCCGCTGCAAGCAATCTGCAGCCGAGCAACCTGGAAATCCCCTCGCCGCCGCGCGCCATCACCCAGTCGTGGTTCCACTCGAAGGCCGGGCGCAGGAGCGGCGCCATCCGGTTCATCCAGGGCTTCGTGGTCGAGACGTTCCACTCGTAGAGGACCGCGGTGACGCCGCCCTGCTCGTAGAGCCGCCAGCGGCCGAAGCCTTCCAGCTCGCCGACCGCATGCCCCTCCATCAGGTCGGGGTGCTCGACCCGGGTCGTCGTCACCTCGAAGGAGACCCGGTAGGGCAGCAGGCTTTTCCAGACCATGCGAGAGATCGTGCCGACGCCGTCTGAGTCGCCGGGGCGCAGCTCGACCGCCTCCTCCACCCCGCGCCACCAGCTCGGCCAGTTCGCCTGGTCGTGGATCGCCTCCCAGACCGGCTGGCGCGGGGACTCCAGCAGCCAGGTGGTGAGGAAGGAGTACTGGGCCATCAGCGCCTAACTACGGCGCCGGGCAGGGCCCGGTTCAGTTGTGGTGCGGAGTCTCGCCATTGCCGAGGTGCGCCCGCGGCGGCTCGACGATCTGGGAGAAGCGGATCACCGTGACCGTGTCGTCCTCGGCCACCGGGCGGCTGTAGATCTGCTCGAGGAAGCGGCTGGTCTCCTCGAGGCGGCGGAACTCGGGGTTGTCGTGCTCGATGTCGCGCCGGGAGAGCTCGCCGAGGGGCTTCACCTCGACGTCGTCGATCACCGCGGTGAAGATCTTCTCGCGCGGGCTGTGACGGAAGCCGACCGTGATCCAGACCACCTGGCCGCGCTCGTACTTGCCACTCTTGTCGCCGAGCCGGATGGTCGCGGTCTTGCGGCCGCGCTTCAGCTGGTCGACGAAGACCGCCGAATAGAAGTTCAAGACATAGATGCCGCCCTTCATGCGAGCGAGCGTATATGACGACGGGTGGGCGTGATTCTGGCCTGCGGGGCCGCGTGATCTTGGGAGTGGACAGGGGTCTCCTTCCATATATCCCCGCGAGGACTGGACGGGTATCTGAGTGGCACAACTGGAGTTTTCGGTTCCGCGGGCCGATGGGGGAAGGACCGTGGGATTCCCGATCGCTCAATTCCGTTTCCTGCTGGCCGCGCTGACCTGCGCCGCCGCGATGCTGCTGGTGCCGCTGGCCGGCACCGCCGCGGCCGCCAGTTGCGGCGGCAAGCACGTGACGATCCACGGCACCCCGGGCGACGACACGATCGTCGGCAAAGGCGCCAGCGACGTGATCGACGGCGGCGGCGGCGATGACCGCATCAGCGGCGGCCGCAACGGCAACGACACGATCTGCGGCGGGCCCGGCAACGACACGCTCGTCGGCGGCAAGGGCTACGACGGCCTCTACGGCGAGGGCGGCGACGACCGGCTCGACGGCGAGACCGGCTCCGACATGCTCGACGGCGGCGGGGGCGACGACGAGCTCACCGGCGACAAGGGCAAGGACAACATGCACGGCGGCTCCGGCGACGACACCCTGATCGGCGCCAAGGGCCCCGACGAGCTCGACGGCGGTGCCGGCGACGACTACCTCGACGGCCAGCAGGGCTCCGACCCGATCGACGGCGGCGGCGGCGATGACGTCCTGATCGGCGACAAGGGCAACGACAAACTCTTCGGCGGCATCGGCAACGACCGGATCGAAGGCGGCCCCGGCGACGACGCCTCGCTCGACGGCGGCGGCGGCACCGACCAGATCTTCGGCGGCGCCGGGACCGACCACGCCGACGGCGGCGAGGGCGACGGCGACATCGTCCGCGGCGACGCCGGCACCGACGTGCTCGGCGGCGGCGGCGGCATCAACGACATCGTCTCCTACGCCAGCGCCACCCGCGGCGGCATCGTCGTCGACCTGGCGTCGAACAAGGCCAAAGGCGACGGCCACGACGACCTCGGCGGCTTCGAGGACGTGGTCGGCTCGCCCCAGGGCGACACGATCGTCGGCGACGGCACCCCCAACCGGCTCGACGGCGGCGTCGGCGACGACTCGCTCGACAGCGGCGGCGGTGGCGGCGAAGCCTTCGGCGGGCCCGGCACCGACGCGTGCAGTGGCTTCACCGTCGAGAACTCCTGCGGGCCGGAAAAAGCGCCGCCCGCCGGCCTCGCCTTCGTCATCCTCAACCAGGGCCTCGACGGCGCCAGCCTGGTGATCCAGGGCGGGCCGGCCGCCGACAACCTGCGGATCGCCGCCACGCCGGAAGGCTGGGCGATCTCCGACCAGGCCCCGATATCCGCTGGGGACGGCTGCTTCAACCCGTCTGGCAGTCTCAACGTCGTCGCCTGTCCCGGACCGACCGCGCAGGCGCTGGTCGTCGCCACCGGCGGCGCCGGTGCGGACGGGATCGCGGTCGACCCCAGCGTCCCGCCCAGCGCCAAGGTGCGGATCAACGGCAACGCCAGCAACGACACGATCATCGGCGGCAGCGGCGACGACGTGCTGGAAGCGGGCGAGAACTACAACAGCCCCGACAACGGCAACGACACGCTCGAAGGCAACGGCGGCTCCGACGTGCTCTACGCCGACCCCGGCGCCGACAACCTCCACGGCGGCGCCGGTAACGACCTGCTGGTCTCCTCTGTCGTCACCTGCCAGGGCCACGGCTACGACGGCGGCGGTGGCGAGGACACGGTCTCCTACGCCCGCTCCAACGACAACATGCGGGTCAGCCTCGGCGGCACCGGCGCCCCGGCCGGGTGCGGGACTCCCGACCAGGTGCTGGGCAACAACGAGAGCCTCGAGGGATCCGACGGCCCCGACGTGCTGGTCGGCGACGGCGGCGACAACAGCCTGCTCGGCCACCTCGGCGCCGACGTGCTCGTCGGCAAGGGCGGCGACGACTTCATCGACGCCCTCGACGGCCATCGCGACAAGCAGATCGAGTGCGGCGGCGGCGAGGACGAAGCGCTGACCGACGGCGCCGACCCCGCCGGCTCCAGCTGCTGAGCTAGTAGCCCTCCTCGCCGATCAAGGGCACGAAGCGGCAGGGAGCGATCTCGCGCCGCTCGACATCTTCGCCGCGGCGGCGCAGGACGGTCAGCGCGTCCGCATCCTCGGCGGCGATCGGGACGACCATGCGGCCGCCTTCGGCCAGCTGGGCGAGCAGCGCCGGCGGCGGTGCCGGCGCGGTGGCGTGGACGGCGATCGCCTCGAACGGCGCTTCCTCGGGCAGTCCGCGACTGCCGTCGCCGACCAGTACGCGGACGTTCTCGATTCCCAGCGAGGCAAGAACTTCAGTCGCGCCGCGGGCGAGCGCCGGGTGGCGCTCGATGCCGATCACCTCGGCGGCGAGCAGCGAGAGCACCGCCGCCGAGTATCCGGAACCGGTCCCGACCTCGAGCACGCGCTCTGAGCCGCGCAGCTCCAGCGCCTGGCAGATCGCGGCGACGATCCAGGGCTGGGAGATCGTCTGCTCCTCGCCGATCGGCAGGGCCGAGTCGGCGTAGGCGCGATGGCGCCCCTGCCCCGGCACGAACGCCTCCCGCGGCACCCGCCCCATCGCCTCCAGCACCCGCTCGTCCGAGATCCCCCGCCGCCGCAGCTGCCGCTCCACCATCTTGGCCCGCTGCTTGAGGAAGTCGGCCATGCCTCATTCTCATCGAGTTTGTCGAGTTACCCACACCATGGTGGGGTCAACTCGGTCAAGAACCGGCGAAGCCGGGGATGAATGACCAGCGGGTGAAGGTCTTGGCAAGGTAGGGGTGGTGGGCGTCCCAGGCGTCGGCCTCGAGCCGAGTTAGGGCGTAGGGCTCTATCCGGCCGTCGCGGATCTTGAATCCCCAACTGAAACCGAGCAGCGCGTCGACCTCGGACGGCTTATCCAGCGGCCGCGAGCCGAGGCCGCAGAGGAAGGAGTGGGCGAGGAAATCCATGTCCTCGCGGTGGTCGCGGTGGGGGGCGTCGAAGAGGGTCGGGGAGAAGCCGAAGAAGCAGAAGGGGTGCGTCACCTCGCCCAGCGGTTCGAAGGGGTCGATCCGGAACTCGCCGAAGAGGTCGGTCGAGTCGACCAGCTGGACCCAGCCGAGCGCGTCGGCGTAGCCACGGGCAGGCGGCGTGATCGTCGCCCGGCACCAGGGGAAGCCGTGGGCGAACTCCCAGCAGCCGAACCCGGCCGGATCGTCGTTGATGCCGACCTCGACCGCGACCGTCCCCTCATCCCCGGCCCGGACGAATCCCAGCTCCAGCCGTCCCGTCAATAGATGTAGTTGCGCAGCTTCGGCGGGTCGAGGACGGTGACGCGGCCGCGGCCGGAGCGGACGACGCCGGCGCGCTCGAGCTCGGCGAGGAAGCGGCTGACGCTCTCCCGCGAGGTGCCCGCGAGCTGGGCGAGGTCGGTCTGGTTCATCCGGATCGTCACCTCGCCGGAACCGTTTTCCTGGCCCTCGCGCGAGAGCTGGGCGAGGATCCCGGCGACCCGGCTGGGCACCGTCTGGAAGGACTGTTTGGTGAGGCGGACGTTGGCGGCGCGGAGGCGGCGGACGAGGCCGGCGACCAGCTTCAGGGCGATCTCCGGGTGGCGGGCGAGCAGCGAGCGGACGTCGCCAGCCGGGAGCGCCAGCAGCTCGCCGTCGCTCAGGGCCTCGGCGCTGGCCGAGCGTTTGTCGCCGTCGAGCATCGCCAGCTCGCCGAAGATCTCGCCCGGGCCGAGGGTGGCGAGGGTGATCGCGCGCCCGTCGGAGTGCTCGCGGGTGACCCGGAAGCTGCCCTCCTTGACGATGTAGCAGGCGTCGGAGTTGTCGCCCTCGTGGAAGACGCGGGTGCCGGCCGGGAAGGATCGCGGTACGGCGACGTGGGAGAAGCGCTCCAGCTCGCCTTCCTCGAGATCGGCGAAAAGCGTGACGCTCTTCAGCAGCTCGACTGCGCTCTGCTCCCTGTCAGACACTAGGCCGGAGTATGACAACGGGTCGACCACGAGGAACCCGGGTCAAGCCGACGCGGTCAGTTTGCGCGGTCCGCGGCTGAATCCGGCGCCGATCAGCGCCTCCTCGTGACCGGACCCGATCACCGCCTCGCCGTCGAGTTTCTCGACCGCCAGTTTCGGCAGCTGGCCGGCGGCGACGGCGTCGGCCAGGGCCCGCATCGCCTCCTCCAGCTCGGCTCCGACCAACGGGCGCAGGCGGAGGACGCCGCGGCCGCCGCGCTCGACGAAGACCCAGGGCTCGCCGTCGCGCAGCAGCAGGTGGGCGCCGGGGGTGCGGCCGGGGCGCCTGCCGCCCTCGAGTTTCGGCCAGGGCAGCGAGGCGCCGTAGGGGTTGGCGGGGTCGGTGGCGGCGAGCACGAGGTAGGAGCCGTCGGCTTCGGGCAGCGAGCGCAGCCGCTCGACCGCGCCGGGCAGCGCGAACTGGGCGCCACCGAGGCCCTCGACGAAGTAGCCGCGGCGGGCGGTGCCGAGCAGCTCCAGGTTGCCGAGCTCGGAGTAGAGGGTGGAGAAGCCGCCGGGCACGCCCTCGGCGAGCACGGTCTCGCGGGTGACGATCCCGTAGCGCTCCATCATCAGCTCCGCCTGGGCGCGCAGGCGGGCGCCGGGGCCGGGGGCGTTGGCGAAGATCGGCGCGGTCAGGGACCAGCGGCCCTGCACGGCGGCGCCGGTGGTGGAGCGACGGCGGGCGAAGCGGCGGCCCTGGCGCTCGGAGGAGGCGACGGCGCGCAGGCGCGGCGCCCGCAGCGGCGAGAAGGCGTCGTTGGTCACCTCGCCGGTCCAGGCCAGGTCCCAGAGGGCGTTGTGCAGCTCCTCGGCGGGGTGGTCGAGGTCGGCGAGCAGGTCGAGCCAGAAGGAGGGGCCGGCGGCGAGGCGCTCGCGGATCGCCTCGTGGACCTCGCCCGCCGGCGACTCCAGCTTGGCGTTGGCGGGCGGCGGGCCGGCGAGGCGGACGTCTTCGCGGAAGTAGAGAGCGACGCGGCCATCGGAGCGGCCGAGGGCGCCGGCGCCGATCCAGACCAGCTCGCCGCTGGTGCAGAGCTCGTCCAGCCAGGTCGGCGAGTAGGCGCCGAGCCGGCGCGGCAGCACGTCCCCCTCCCAGACTTTCGGCGTCAGCGCCACGCCCTGCAGCGGCACCAGCGCCTCGCGCAGGCGGTCGGGGCCGGCGCCGGCGCGGCGGAAGGCGTCGACGTTCTGCCAGCTCGGCAGGAAGCGGGCGAGCTCCCGGGTGTCGGCCGCCTCGACCTCCTTGCGCAGGCGGGCGAGGCTGGCGCGGCGGACCCGGCGCAGGACTTCGGAGTCGCACCACTCGCGCTCGGTCCCGCCGGGCAAAAGCTCGCCGCGGACCAGCGCCCCTTCGGACTCGAGCTCGCGCAGTGCCGGCGAGGGGTCGACCGCGTAGCGGGCGGCGAGGCGGGCGGTCGGGAAGGGGCCGTGGGTGCGGGCGAAGCGGCGGACCAGGGCCCGCATCGCGTCCGGGTGCTCCTCGAGGAAGGTCTCCGGCAGCCCGGCCGGCGGCGGCACCCCGAGCGCGTCGCGGTAGAGGCCGGCGTCCTCGGCGGCGACGTAGCGCTCCTCGCCGGCCATCCGCACCTTGGCGACGCGGCGCTCGGCAACAAGCTTCTCCAGCATCGAGGCGGCCGAGTAGCCCTCGGCGACGCGGGCGTCGCACTCCTCGGCGGTGAGGTCGCCGAGGTTTCGCAGCAGCTGCTGCAGGGCGTCGCGGTCGCCGGCGCGGCCGGCCTCGGTGCGGTGCTGCAGCTGTTCCTCGACCTCGTCCAGGGCCTCGGGGTCGATCAGCTCGCGCAGCTCCTCCTGGCCCAGCAGCTCGCGCAGCAGGTCGCGGTCGAGCGCCAGAGCCGCCGCCCGCCGCTCGGCGTTCGGCGTATCCCCCTCGTACATGTGGGTGGCGACGTAGTCGAACAGCAGCGAGGAGGCGAAGGGCGAGGCGGTCGGGGTCTCGACCTCGACCAGGCTGAGCTGGCGCGCGTGCAGCTTGCGCAGGAGGTCGTCGAGGGCGGGCAGGTCGAGGACGTCGCGCAGGCACTCGCGGTAGGTCTCGAGGATGACCGGGAAGCGGGGGAAGTCCCGCGCCACTTCGAGCAGGCTCTGGGACTTCAGCCGCTGCTGCCAGAGCGGCGTGCGCTTGCCGGGGTAGGCGCGCGGGATCAAGAGCGAGCGGGAGGCGTTCTCGCGGAAGCGGGCGCCGAACAGGGCCGAGCCGGAGAGCTCGGAGACGACCAGGTCCTCGATCTCGTCGGGCTCGATCAGAACCAGGTCGGCGGGCGGCGGCTCGTCGGCGTCGGGCAGGTGGATGACGATGCCGTCGTCGGACCAGATCGCGTCGGCCTCGAGGTCGCGCTCGGCCCGGATCTTGGCCGAGAGGGCGAGGCCCCAGGCAGCGTGGACGCGGCCGCCGAAGGGCGAGAGGATGCAGAGGCGCCAGTCGCCGATCTCGTCACGGAAGCGCTCGACCACGATCGTCTCGTCGGAGGGCACGACCCGGGTCGCCTGCTGCTGCTCGCGCAGGTAGGTGACGAGGTTGTTGGCGGCGCGCGGATCGAGGTCGTACTCGGCGGCGAGCTCGTCGGGCTCGCGCGAGACCGCCTCGCGGGCGAAGGCGCCGATCGCCCGCCCCAGCTCGGCCGGGCGGCCGATCCCGTCGCCACGCCAGAAGGGGACGGCGCCGGGGGCGCCGGGGGCGGGGACGACGATCACCCGGTCGCGGGTTATTTCCTCGATCCGCCAGGTGGTCGCGCCGAGCAGGAAGGTCTGACCCGGCCGCGCCTCGTAGACCATCTCCTCGTCGAGCTCGCCGACCCGGCGGCCGTCCGGGAGATGGACGCCGTAGAGGCCGCGGTCGGGGATCGTGCCGGCGTTGGTGACGACCAGCTGGCGCGAGCCTTTGCGACCATGGACGGTGCCGTTGGTGCGGTCCCAGACGATCCGCGGCCGCAGCTCGGCGAAACGGTCCGAGGGGTAGCGGCCGTCGAGCATGTCGAGCACGTTCTCCAGCTGTTCGCGCGAGAGCTCGTGGAAGGGCTCGGTCGCGGTGACCAGCTGCTCGACCTCGTCGACGTTCCACTCGTCCATGGCCGCCATCGAGACCAGGTGCTGGGCGAGCACGTCGAGCGGGTTCTGCGGGATCGTCGTCTCCTCGATCTCGCCTTCGCGCATGCGCCGGGCGACGACCGCGCACTCGAGCAGGTCGCCGCGGTATTTGGGGAAGATCCGGCCTTTGGAGACCTCGCCGAGCCCGTGGCCGGCGCGGCCGATCCGCTGCAGGCCGCGGGTCACCGACTTCGGCGACTCGACCTGGATCACGAGGTCGACGGCTCCCATGTCGATGCCCAGCTCCAGCGAGCTCGTTGCGACCAGGCAGGGGAGCTGCCCGGACTTGAGCATCTCCTCGACGATGGTGCGCTCCTCGTGGGAGAGGGAACCGTGGTGGGCACGAGCGATCTCGACGTAACCGGCCTCGCCGGTGTCGGGATGGTGCCCGGCGTGCTCGGTGGCGGGAAGCTCGCCTTCGCCTTCCCCGTTCGCGAGCTCGTTCAGTCGCTTGGCGAGCCGCTCGGCAGCCCTTCGGTTGTTGACGAAGACGATCGTCGAGGTGTGTTCCTGGACCAGCTCCAGCAACTTCGGATAGATCGCGGGCCAGATCGAACGGACATGGGCCGAAGGCTCGACTTCCGACGGGGCCAACCCGTCCTCGCTCGGATACGCCGGCGCCCCGGGATCAGCCATGTCCTCAACAGGCACGACGATCTCCAGATCCAGCTTCTTGGTGCGACCGGCATCGACGACCCGGCACTCCCGCTTGGGACCGACGAGGAATTTGGCGATCCGCTCAAGCGGCCGCTGCGTGGCCGATAGCCCGATGCGCTGGACCGGCTGTTTCGCCAGGTGATCCAGACGCTCGAGAGTCAGCGCCAGGTGCGACCCGCGCTTGGTCTGCGCCACCGCGTGAATCTCGTCGACGATCACGGCTTCCGTCGTGGCGAGGATCTCGCGCACGTTGGAGGAGAGCATCAGATAGAGCGACTCGGGCGTGGTGATGAGGATGTCGGGCGGCGTTTTTGCCATCGCCCGGCGCTCTTTCTGCGGGGTGTCGCCGGTGCGAAGGCCGACCGCGATATCGGCGCCGATCCCGCGCAGGGGCGCCCGCAGGTTGCGCTCGATGTCGTAGGAGAGCGCCTTCAGGGGCGAGACGTAGACAAGGCGGACGCCGGTGCCGAGGTCGGGGGAGCGGGCCAGCTTGTCGATCCCCCAGAGGAAGCTGGCGAGCGTCTTGCCGGAGCCGGTGGGGGCGCAGATCAGCGCGTTGTCGCCGCCCGAGATCGCCTCCCAGCCGCCGGTCTGCGCAGGCGTCGGCCCCTCGAAAGAGGCCTCGAACCAGCGCCTTACCGGCGCGCTGAAAGGCGCCAGTGCGTCGGGTTTGGTGCTCTTCTTCGCCTTAGTCGCCAACCCACCGATCTTACGCAGACGCGCCGGTGGGGTTATCGACTTAGGGCGTTCCGCCGGCGAACTTGACGAATTCGAACCAGGACTTCTTCGGTTTGAAGCCGGGTCCGAAGAGGCCGGAGCCGTCGCAGAAGTTGCAGGCGCCGGGGGCGTCGTCGACCGAGAACCAGTAGACGCGGTCGATCTTCCACTGGACCTGTTTGCGCTCCAGCAGCGAGAAGGCGCCGCGCAGCTGCTGGGCTTGGCCCGCCGGGCCCTTGGCGAAGGAGTTGGAGCCGTCGGAGGCCGGTGGGCCCGAACTCCAGCCGAGCTCGGTGATCCAGAGGCGCTTGTTCGCGTCTTTGTGCTCCGTCAGCACTTCCCGCACTTCTTCGATCTTCGCCGGCAGGTTTTTGTAGCTGCCGGTGTAGGGGTGCAGGGCGATCCCGTTGTAGAGCGCTTTCACGCCCGGGGTCGCTTTGTACATCTTGTCGAGGAACTCGCCGGCGAAATACGCTTCCGGCGGCTTCACGTTCTTCAGCGCCTCGGCCGGGGTCGCGAACATGCCGCCGAGGATCAGCTTCGCCCCCGGGTCGACGGCCTTGATCGCCGTGTTCGAGAGCTTCAGCAATTTGCCGTAGTCGGCCGGGTTGGGCCGGGCGACGAAGTACTTGAAGTTCTGCTCGTTCCAGATCTGCCAGGTGCGGATCGGCCGTTCCGCCAGGCTCGGGTTGGTCTGCCAGAAGGTCCCGGCGGGGCCGTAGCGGAGCACGGCTTCGTGCACGAAGGTCGACCAGCTGGTGCGCTGGATGCCGGTTTTGACCGGCAGCGTCATCGGGCTGCCAAAGCGCTTGTCGACGGCGACCGCCCAGCTGGGGGCGCCGGAGAGGAACGGCAGCACCTCGAGGCCGGCCTGCGAGGCGCTTTTCACGACCTCGTCGACGCCGGCCCAGTTGAAGGGGCCGCCCTTTTCGACCTGGACGACGCTCCACCCGATCGGGGTGCGGACGCTGTCGGCGCCGCCGCGCTTCAGCCGCTGCATCTGTTCGAAGGTCGGGGTCGCCTGCGGGACCACGCCCCAGAACTTGGCCGGGACCGCGGCCGCGGTCGAGGCGAAGGCGCCGAGCGCCACCGCGGCGATCGCCAGCGCCGCCGTCCAGGCACGCAGATTCCTCAAGATCGACTTCCTCGCTTTGGACATTGGTTTAGCTCGCCTCGGGGGAGACGTGCCCGTCGGGCCCGCCGGATCGCTGCCGGCGCTGCCTGATCACCACTGCTGCCACCGCGGCGGCCATCACAACCGCGATCGCGATCAAGATCGGGACCAGCGGCGAAGAGCCACCGTCGTCATCGGCCTTGGTCGAGTTGGCGAGCGAGCCTGCAGAGTCGCCGCCGTCGCTCTTCGTCGCCTTGGCTGGGCTAATCTGGCTCTTGCCGGCAGGCTCGGCACCGCTGCCGCCACCGCCGTTCTTGGCCGATCCAGCGGCGGCTGCTGCGCCGGTTTCTTCCGAATCGGCTTCCGAGGCGCCAGATCCAGTTGACTCTTCCGACGAAGAACTTGCACCGCCCTTGGGCTCCGAACCGCCGTTCGAGTTGTTGGGTACAGAGGGAATGTCGGCACCGGTAGCGCTCGGAGGCGCGTCCTGGTATTCGATCCCGCTCGAGTCAGCCTGAGCCATCGGTACAAAACAAGCCAATGCCAGCAGAGCAAATACTGCGAGAAGCCCGAAAAACGAGCGGCCCGAGCGCGGGGCGGGGTGGCGAGACGTCCCAAGCATGGCGCGGAAGGTTAGACCAAGCCACGGCGTTTGGTGCGCCGATACTGCTGATCGTCGGTCTTGCCCTGGCTGGCGGCGGCTACGACCTCGCGGCTCGCCACATCGCCGGGCTGGGCGTCTGGCTGCTCGTAGTCGCGATGCTCGCGCTTGGCGCAGCGACGCGCACGAACTTTGGACGTCCGTTCTATTGGTCGACGGGCTTGATCGTTGGCCTGGCGCTTTTTTCTGCACTTTCATCCCTCTGGTCGGGGTCGGTTGAGCTAAGCGTCATCGAGGCGGACCGCATCCTGGCCTACCTCGGTTGCTTCCTTGCCGCATTCCTGATCGCCCAAACCGACGAAAAGCGCCAACGTTTCGCTGAAGGTCTCGTAATCGCAATTACGTCCGTTGCCCTTCTGGCCCTCGCAAGCCGTCTCCTGCCCCATGTGCTGGAGGTCGGAAACTCGCTTGGGGCGGGGGCGCGGCTGCGCTACCCGCTCGGCTACTGGAACGCCAACGGGGCGATGTTCGCGATCGCCGCGGCGATGCTCCTGTGGCTGAGCCGGCGCTCGGACTTCGGGCCGCTGCGCTGGTTCGCGGTCGGGGCGATTCCGCCGGTGCTGCTGGCCCTCTACTTCACCTACTCGCGCGGCTCCCTGGTCGTGCTCGCGGTCGCCTGCATCTGCCTGCTGGCGCTCTCGCGCGACCGCCTCTGGCTGCTGGCGACGCTGGCGATCGGCGCCCTCGGGGCGCTGCCGGCGGTGCTCGCGGTGCAGTCGCGCCGCGCGCTCGCCGACGCCTTCGACAGCGGCGCGACGATCGACCAGGGCCTCGAGGTGCTGGCGATCCTGCTCGCCGGCGTAGCCCTGGCGCTGGCGCTCTGGGCCGGCCTGCGGGCGCTGGAGCGGCGCCAGAGCGCGCTCACGGTGCGGGCGCTGGACCTCTCGCGCAGCCCGGTGGTGCTGAAACGGATCGCGATCGTCGGGGTGCTGGTTGCGATCGCGGCGGCGATCGCATTCGGTGGCCGTGCCTGGGATCAGTTCTCCAGCTCCGAACTGCAGTTCCCGGGCGAGGCCGAGCAGCACTTCAACGACCTCTCCGGCGCCGGCCGCCACGACTTCTACCGCGTCGCCGTCGACGGCTTCGGCGAAAAGCCGCTGTTCGGGCACGGCGCCGGCACCTACGAGTTCACCTGGGAGCAGCTGCGCTCGATCGACCTGCCGCTGCACAACGCCCACTCGCTCTACCTCGAGGTCTTCGACGAGCTCGGCTTGGTCGGCGGCGGATTGATCCTCGGCCTGTTCGGCTTCCTGCTCTGGACCGGGTTCTCCGCCTGGCGCGCCGCCAGCGGCGCCCGCCGCGACCTCTACGCGGTGCTGCTGGCGGCGATGCTGGCCTTCGCGGTCGGCGCCGGGATCGACTGGTACTGGGAAATCGCCGGCCTCGCAGCGCTCTTCTTCCTCGCCGCCGGTGTCGTCGTGAGCATGAGGTGCGCGCAGCTCTCGTCCGCAGCGCCGATCGCCAAGCGCAAGGAAGACGTGCGCCGCTACGGGCTGGCGGTGGCCGGCGTCGTCGTCGCCTGGATCGCGGCGATCGCCCTGATCGGGCCGCTGCTGGTCCAGCACGAGCTGAAGTCGAGCCAGGCGGCGGCCGCCGACGGCGACATCGCCGGGGCCGTCTCAGACGCCAACACGGCCCGCTCGATCGAGCCCTGGGCCGCCTCCCCCTACGTGCAGCTTGGCCTGCTGGCGCAGCTGCAGGGCGACTACGCGACCGCCGAGCAACGGCTCAGCGAGGCGATCGAGCGCGAGGATCGCAACTGGCAGCTCTACTACCTGCGCGCGAAGGTCTACGAAGAAGCCGGCGAAGCGGCGCGGGCCCGGGCCGACATCGCCGACGCGGCGCGGCTGAACCCGCTCGAGACCTGCTTCCTGAACGGCGGGGACTGTGGGTGAGCGAGTGACCCGATCGGCACAGACCAGCCCCGCTCAGGGGACCCCGACGGAGGGCCCGCCGCAGGCCCCGCGCCCGGTCCCGCGCACCGGCGTCGCCGCCCGGCTCGGCCTGCTCGGGGCCGAGGGCTCGCGCCGCCGCGGCGCCCTGCTGCGCCGGCTGCTCGCAACCGGCGACTGGGGCGCCCTGATGGTCGCCCTCTGCGTCGCCACCGCGACCACCTCGACCACCGACGTCGCCGTCCTCTTCTGGGCGGTGATGTTCAGCCCCGCCTGGATCCTCACGATCAAGTTCCACGGCCTCTACGACAACGACCACCGGCGGATCCGCCACAGCACCCTGGACGAGATCTCGCGGCTGATCTCCGCCTGCGTGCTCGGAACCCTGGCTATCGACGGCCTGCTGGCGCTGGGCCCGACCGGCCCGCTCTCCTCCCAGAGCGCGATCCTGGTCGGCGTCTTCGGCCTGCTCGGCTGCTTCGTCTCCCGCGGGGTCCTGCGCTTCCTCTGGCACCGGCTGACCGGGGTCGCGGCCGGGATCGTGATCGGGCCGGCGGCGGCGGTCGCCGTCGTCTCGCGCCGCGTCGCCACCCATCCCGAGGCCCGCCTGCACCTGGTCGGGTACCTCTCGCAGGGCAGCGAAGGCAAGACCTCGACCCCGGACGGGCTGCCCTGGCTCGGCACCGTCGCCGAGATCTCCCGGGTCGCCTCGGAGTTCGACGTCGAGCGGGTGATCGTGACCGAGCAGGAGATGAGCGAGCCGGACGCCGAGCACCTGATCGAGGAGTGCAAGGGGGCAGGCCTCGGCCTCACCTTCCTGCCCCGGCACTTCGGCCTGCTGGGGCCGGGGATCGAGCTCAACCGGCTGGCCGAGCTGCCGGTGCTCGACTTCCGCTTCTCCGACCCGCCGCGCTCGACCCTGGCGATGAAGCGGACCGTCGACGTCCTCGTCTCCGCCGCCCTGCTGGTCCTGCTCTCGCCGCTGCTGCTGGCGATCTCGATCCTGATCCTGGTCGACTCCGGCCGGCCCGTCTTCTTCCGCCAGCGCCGCGCCGGGATGGAAGGCGAGCCGTTCACGATGGTCAAGTTCCGGACCATGGACCCCGACGCCGAGGAGCGCCTCGGCGACCTGGTCGACCTCGAGCAGCTCGACGAGCCCGCCTTCAAGATCGCCGACGACCCGCGGGTGACCCGGGTCGGCCGCCGCCTGCGCCGCCTCAGCCTCGACGAGCTGCCGCAATTCCTCAACGTGCTCAAAGGCGAGATGTCGCTGGTCGGGCCGCGGCCCGAGGAGGAGGCGATCGTCGCCCTCTACGACGAGCGCCAGCGCGGCCGCCTGGCGGTGAAGCCGGGAGTGACCGGGCCGATGCAGGTCTACGGCCGCAGCGACCTCACCTTCGAGGAGCGGCTGGCGATGGAGCGCGACTACCTCGACAACCTCTCGGTCCTCACCGACCTGGAGATCCTCTTGCGGACGCCGGCGGCGATCGTCCGCGGCAACGGCGCCTACTAGCGTCCAGCCGATGCCAGCCGCGCCCGAGCTCGAGGTCGTGATCGTCAGCCACGGCGCCGAAGCGCTGCTGCGGCGCTGCCTGCGCTCGCTGGCGGAGCACCCAGCGAGTGTGCCGACGCGGGTCACCGTGGTCGACAGTGGCAGCCCCGACGGCACCCCGGACATGGTCGAGCGCGAGTTCGGAGCGGTGCGGCTGCTGCGACGCGGCAACATCGGCTTCTCCGCCGCCAACAACCTCGTCCTGCGCGACTCAGACGCCGCCGCGCTGCTGCTGCTCAACCCCGATACCGAGGTCCACGCCGGAGCGCTCGACGCGGCCCTGGCGCGGCTGCGCTCCGAGCCGCGGATCGGCATGGTCGGGATCAAGCTGGTGACCGAGACCGGCACGCTCGACCACGCCTGCAAGCGCTCCTTCCCGACCCCGCTGTCGGCGCTCGCCCACTTCACCGGGGTCGGCCGCGGCGAGCAGAACGAGGGCGCCCTCAGCCAGTACCGGGCGACCCACCTCGGCGACGACGAGGCGGGCGAGGTCGACGCCGTCAACGGCGCCTTCATGCTCTGCCGGGCCGAGGCGGTGCGCGAGGTCGGGTTGCTCGACGAGGGCTACTGGCTCTACATGGAGGACCTCGACTGGTGCCACCGCTTCTGGGACGCCGGCTGGAAGGTCTTCTACGAGCCCGCCGGCGTCGCCCTGCACGTCAAGGGCGGCTCCAGCGGCCGCCGCCGGGCGCCGCGCCAGGAGATCGCCTTCCACCGCGGCATGGGCCGCTTCTACCGCCGCTTCGACGCGGCCGGGAACAACCCCCTGCTGAACGCCGTCGTCTACGCCGGGATCGGGGCCAAGCTCGGCGTCAGCCTGGCGATCACCGCGGCCCGCGGCCGCCAGGGCTCCTAGAAGACGTCGAGGAAGAGGTTCTGGAATTTGGGCGTGCCGTCGAGGGCGATCATGTAGGTCGTGCCTTCGATCGCTTCCCAGCTGACTTCGCTGCTTTTGCCGCAGAGGCCGCCGGCGTCGTTGTTGCTCGTGACTTCGGTCAGGGCGTTGACGGCAGTTCCGGTGTAGACCCCGAGGGCGGTGTTGGAGCCTTCGCCGGTGCAGGTGTCGGCGTTGACGACTTTGGTGCTGGGCGCCGTCCACTGGTACCAGACGGTGTGGCCGGTGGTCATCCCCGCGTGGCTCGGCTCGCCGGCCTCGGTGGTGGCGATCCGGTTGTCGACGTCGAGGTTCGCCGGCAGCGAGCCGATCGTCGTCGCGTTGGCGAAGTCGTCGTTGACCGGGACGGTGCGGATCGACATGTTGAAGGTGCCGCGGGCTTCCTTGCTGTCGACGGCGATCATGTATTTGGTTTCGGCGACGGCGGGGAAGCGCAGGCCACTGCCGGGCGGCGCGCAGCCGAGCGAGAGCGTGTTGTCGTCGTTGCTGGCGACTTCGGTCAGTTCGTTGACGGCGGGGCCGGTGTAGACGCCGAGCAGAGCGTCGAAGGTTTTGCCGCCGCAGGCGCGGATTTCGGCGGTCTGGGTCTGGCTCGGGGTCCAGTGCATCCAGACCGACCCGACCCCCGCAAAGCCGGCGTGCGCGGGCTCACCGGCCTCGTGGGTGGCGGTGTTGTTGCTTCCCGGAGCTCCTTCCCACCACTGTTTGCCGCCCCATTTGCCGGCTTCGGAGAAGTTGTCGCCGAACGCGGCGGCCTGGGCCGAGCCGGTGCCGAGCGCGAGCAGCGCGGCGACCCCGATCAGCAGGACGACAAGCCGACGCGACATCTCCATGCCCCTAAACACTCTGACTACTTTAGAGACCCGTCTATATAGCGCCAGGGGACCGGCGGGCGAGGTATGCATCCTGCAAGACGGGCAGGTCGGGCGCGCCGAGGTCGAAGGGTGTGACTTCGGAGAAACCGGCGAGCAGCTTGCGCTCCGCGTAGACCGGCGGGTGGTAGGCGGTGCAGAGGTTGCGGCCGGCCTGCGCGGGGCGCTGCAGGACCAGCTCGCCGCGGTCGAAGCGGGCCCGCTCCTCCGGCGTCAGACGCGCCCGCATCGCCTCGCCGAGGACGCTGATGACAAGCAGGCCGCCGGGCCGCAGCATGCGGCGGAACTCGGCGATCCAGGCCGCCTGCAGCGTCTCGTCGAGGTGACTGAAGACGGAGAGGGCGTAGATCAGGTCGAAGCTGCCGGAGACGTAGGGGGCCGGCGGCAGCAGCGGGTTCTGGCTGGTGCGAAGGAAGGGCAGCTTGTCGCGGCACCAGTCGACCAGTTCCGGGTTGTAGTCGCAGCCGTGGATCTCGGGGCCGTCGAGGTCGGCCCAGTGACGGGCGACGCGGCCGCAGCCGACTCCGAAGTCGAGGATCGCCCGCATCTCCTCCGGCGCCGGGCCGGCGACGGTCACCGCCTCGCGGATCGAGTCGTTCATACGGCGGCCGATGCTGAGGAAGCGGCTGGCGTCACCGCTGCGGCCGTCGACCAGCAGCCGCAACCGGGCCGGCGGCACCGGCAGGCCGTCGAAGGCGAGATGGTCCTCGCGGGCGCGCATCGTCAGCCAGCGCTCCCGCAGCCGCTCGGCCGGACACAGCAGCCGCGTCCGCTCGAGGCCGTTGGCGATCCGACTCCTCGTCTGCTGCCTCATCTCCCCATCCCGACCGCTTCAACACATCCCGACCGAAAAGTCGCGGTCCGCCGGTAGGCGAGGTTCAGGCGTGGTGCGAGTGCCGCTTGCCGCGGTGCTTCTTGCGCGCGCAGGGCTTGGCGCGGTGGGTGGCGGCACGGCGCGACTGCTTGCGGCACTTGGGGCGGCGGTGCTTGTCAGCCGGAGCGGTGGCCAGCGGCCCCGGGAAACCGAACGGGCCAAGGGGCTGAGGAGGGATCGAGAGAGCTCGGGGAGGGAACGTGAAGCCGAAATAGAGATCGAGATCCCCGTCTTTCCCGTTGCCGCCGACAATGGCGATCATGTAAGTCGTCCCACGCCTGGCCTCGAACTGGGCCATCTTTTCCGCGCGGCAGGCCGGTTCGCCGAGAGTGCCCGTCGCCAGATGCGTCAGCGAGCCGACCGCGGAGCCCTTGTAGACGGCGACCCTTCCCCCATCCCAGTAGTCGCAACCGCCGAAGTCGGCGTGTCCGTCGATCGTCGGAGTCCACTCGTACCAGACCGAGTTGTTGCTGCCGTGCCCCGAGTGATCCGGCTCCCCGGGCTCGGAGGTGGCAATCGAGGTGTCGGTCCATGCATGCAGAGGGAGTGGATCGAGGACCAGGGCGTCGGTGAAGTTGTCGTTCGGGGCGACCCGGTCTACGTGCAAGCCAACCGACCCCGGGTTCCCCTTCGCGTCGACCGCGATCCAGTAGGTCGTTCCCGCTTTCGCCGCGAACCTCACCCAGTTGACGTCGCCGTCGCAGTCGTCTTCGGGAACGCCGTCGCTGCCCACCTCGGTCAGCTGATCGACGGCGGTGCCGGTGTAAACCGCGAGCAGGGGATCGACGTCTTCGTCCGCGCAAACGCTCGCCTGGATGACCTGGTCTTCGTGCGTCCGCCAGCCCATCCAGACCGAGTGACCCCCCACCTCGCCGGCGTGATCCGGCTCACCGGGCTCCTTGGTCGCCGCGCTGAGTTTGGCCCAGAAGTATTCGCCCCAGTCGCTGCCGTTGTTGCCCTCCACTTCGGCACCGGCGAAGTTGTCGCCGAGCGCCGCGGGCGCGGCCGTCGGGGCGGCGAACAGCACCGCCAGTGCGACCAGGCCGAGGATCGGCAGCCGCCAACCGAGCGAAATCCTTCTGTCCGACGCAATCACAGTCGAGCAATCTAGCTCGGCTGCTCAGAAAGGCAGGGTCTCGGCTACCTCTGAGAGCTTCGGGGCGGTCTTGTCGCGCTCGGAGAGCAGCGGGTCGGAGACCTGCCAGTCGACGCCTACGTCGGGGTCGTCCCAGGCGATCCCGGCCTCGGTCAGCGGGTCGTAGTAGCTGGAGACGAGGTAGGCGACGTCGGCGACGTCGGAGAGGACGGCGAAGCCGTGGCCGAACCCGACCGGGACGAAGAGCTGGCGGTGCTTGACGTCGTCGAGCCGGTGGGCCTCCCACTGGCCGTAGGTGGGCGAGTCGCGCCGCAGGTCGACGGCAACGTCGACGATCTCGCCGCGCGGGCAGCGCACCAGCTTCGCCTGCCCGGGCTCGGTCTGGAAGTGGATCCCGCGCAGCGTGCCCCGGGCCGAGCGCGAGTGGTTGTGCTGGACGAAGGGCACGTCGACGCCGTACTCGGCCCAGGCGTCGCGGCTGTAGCTCTCGACCATGAAGCCGCGCTCGTCGCCGTGGACGCTGGGCTCGAGCAGGACGACGCCGTCGAGCTTCGTCGGCAGCCGCTGCGGCATTAGCCGAGCGCCCGCCCGTACTGCTTTTCGTAGTACTCGCGGTACTCGCCGGAGCGGATCGGGCCCCACCAGTCCTCGTTCTCGCGGTACCAGTTGACCGTCTTCTCCAGCCCCTCGGCGAAGTGGACGCGGGCCTCCCAGCCGAGCTCGTCGCGCAGCTTGTCGGAGGCGAGCGAGTAGCGGCGGTCGTGGCCGGGGCGGTCGGTGACGTACTCGATCAGCGACTCGTCGCCGCCGGTCAGCTCGATCACCCGCTGCACCACCTCGATGTTCTCGCACTCGTCGGGGCCGCCGACGTTGTAGGCCTCGCCGGGGCGGCCGTTCATCAGCACCGTGTGGATGCCGCGGCAGAAGTCCTCGACGTAGAGCCAGTTGCGGACCTGCTTGCCGTCGCCGTAGACCGGGAGCGAGTCGCCGTGGATCGCGTTCAAGACCATCAGCGGGATCAGCTTCTCCGGGTATTGGCGTGGGCCGTAGTTGTTGGAGCCGCGGACGATCGAGGCCTCGATCCCGTAGGTGTCGACGTGGGCCGAGACCAGCAGGTCGCCGGCCGCCTTGGTCGCCGAGTAGGGCGAGGAGGGGTCGAGCGGCGAGGTCTCGGTGAAGGAGCCGGAGTCGATCGAGCCGTAGACCTCGTCGGTCGAGACCTGCAGGTAGCGGCTGACGCCGAGCTCACGGGCGGCGTCGAGCAGGGTGCCGGTGCCGATCACGTGGGTGCGGGCGAAAGCGTCCTGGTCGTCGATCGAGCGGTCGACATGGGACTCGGCGGCGAAGTTGACGACCGCGTCGGCCCCCTCCATCGCCTCCCGGACCTTGACCGGGTCCTCGATCGCGCCCTCGATCAGGGCGACGCCCTCGGGCAGGTTCTCGGGCCGGCCGGCGTAGGTGAGTTTGTCCAGCACCACCACCTCGTGCTCGTCGCCGACCAGGCGCACGTAGGTGGATCCGATGAAACCGGCGGCGCCGGTGACGAGCAGCTTCATGCTGCCTCCTTCTCCGCTTGTCGTTGGGTCAGATAGCCGGCCAGGCCGTCCTGCCAAGAGGGCAGCCGGATCGCGTGTTCGCGCTGGCTGGTCAAGGCCGAGAACGGCGGGCGGGCGGCGGGGCGACCGAATTCCTCGGTCGAGACCGAGAGGACTTTGCACTCGACCTCGGCCTGCTCGAAGATCTCGCGCGCGAACTCATACCAGGAGCACTGGCCCGAGGCCGCCATGTGGTGGATCCCGTACTCGAGCCCCTCGATCAGGCGGACGAGGCCGTAGGCGAGGTGCCAGGTGTAGGTCGGGGAGCCGATCTGGTCGCGGACGACGAGGACCTCGTTCTGGCCCTCGGCGAGCCGCAGCATCGTCTCGACGAAGTTGTTGCCGCCGACGCCGAAGAGGCCGGCGGTGCGGACGATGAAGTGGCGCTTGTTGGCGGCCGCGGTCGCCTCCTCGCCGGCCAGCTTGGTGCGGCCGTAGGCGGAGAGCGGCGCCGGCTGGTCGCTCTCCACGTAGGGGGCGCCCTTGGCGCCGTCGAAGACGTAATCGGTGGAGACGTAGACGACGCCCGCGCCGACCGCGGCTGCAGCCGCGGCGACCGCGCCGGCGCCGGTCCCGTTGACGGCGAAGGCGGCCTGCTCGGCCTCCTCGGCGCCGTCGACGTCGGTCCAGGCGGAGCAGTTGATGACGACGTCGGGGCGCTCGAGGTCGAGCTTGCGCTCGAGCGCAGCGGCGTCGGTGACGTCGAGCTCGGCGCGGCCGAACCCGACCACGTCGTGGCCGGCGTTGCCGGCGGCGAGCATCACGTCGCGCCCGAGCATGCCGGCCGCACCGGTCACGAGCAGCTTCACGGGGAGAGATTCATGGGGCTGAGGTCTTGCACAGGCTGGAACAGGCTAGTCATCCGGCGAGTTTGAGGCGAGATGATCGTCCCGATTTTGGACTATGCAACGGAAGCGTTGCCAATATTGCATTGATAGCGTTGCAACTACCGATATTCCCGATCGACCAGCCGATCATGCCGGAGGAGCGACAGATCGGGCGGCTATCGAGCATAGATTCGCTAGAGGCCCGGCTCCTCTGCGTAGTCCACCAATGGCTGATCGGCGAACGCCGGATCGGGAAGACCAGCGTGGCAAGGGCGGTCCTGGAGCGACTCCGAAGAAGGGGCTGTCTGGCCCTCGACGTCGACCTCAGCAAGCTCGGGATCGTCGAGCCCCAAGACCTCGCGGCCGAGATCGCGGCGCAATCCCTGCTGGCCGGAGGCGGGAACCGGGCCGGCAGCATCGGCCGGGTCCGCCGACTCGCCCGCAGCCAGAGGAGAAGCGCCGGACAGCTCGGAGGCGCGCTGAAGGCGATCGGCCTCGAAAGCGAGGGAAGCACGCTGACGGCTGCGGCTGCGATCCTCGCCGATGGCGAGCCCGACCTGAACGGCAGTCTTGAGGCCCTCGCACATCACGCGCGAGAGTCCGGGCGGAACGCCTTCGTGCTGATCGACGAGGTCCACATGCTCGCGAGAATCCCCGAGGCCGACGCGCATATCGCTAGATGGTGCCGGGAGCCGGACTCCCCGATCGTCTTCCTCTTCGCCGGCAGTGAGGCTGCCGCAGTCGAGGCGTTGCGCGAGCCGGGGCGTGCCCTGGCAGCGATCGGCAACGAATTCAAACTCCCGGCGATCGGCCTGGAGGACTGGCTCGGTGGACTGGCGTCCCGTTTCGCCGAAGCCGGAGTGGAGATCGGCAGGCGTGAGCTCGAAGCGATCGTCGCTGCTTCGAACGGACACCCCAGGAGGACGATGCTGATTGCCTCAAACGTCCGAGACCTGGCGGGGATGCAGCCGAGGGTGGCCGCAATCGAGGTCATCGTCGAGATCGCAATCCAAACTGCGCAAAAGGACCGCGCGTGGCATTGATCGACATCCTCCCCCGCGCTCACAATGCACTCGCCACAGCGAGGGCGGCCGAGGCGATGCGCATCACCGATGCGATCCGGGACCAGGGGGTCGTGGGCGTGCTCGGCGAGGCGGAGGTTGGAAAGACCGAGACCGTCCGCCAGGCAATTGCCCCGCTTCTCCGGCCTTCGACGCTGATCCATCTCGACCTCGACGGCGCCGCGAGCGACGAGTCCGCAGCCTTCCTGCTCGCCAAGCAGATCGCTCGCGCACTCGTGGGACCCATCGACTTCTCCCTCTTGTCCGCCGGAGCCCTGCTTCCATCGCGGGTCGAGGCCGGACGGATCGAGTTGGCCGAACTGCTCGGAGCGGACGGGCTCGAAGAGGCGACCAGGGCGTGGCCATCCGGTACCTACCCGCTTCCGAAAGCGCTCAGGGCGCTCGCAACCCTCGCTTCGCGCGGTGCGGTCGTGCTCTGGATCGACCACCTGGAGGCGCCGTCGCTGACGCCGCGACACCCTCTGCAGATCGACCGCATGCTCTGGGGAGTGCGAGAGCTGAGCCAGCGGGCACCTGAGCTCCGGGTCGTCCTCAGCGGCCGGGAAGGTGCTGGGCCGCTGGCGCTCAACGAGACCGCCGCCTTCCACCAGCAGGGCAGGTGGCTCTCTCTTGACCTGCCACTGAGCACCTCCTGGGAAGCAACGGCAGCCGAGCTCGGCGTGCCGGCGGGAGTCGTCCACCAACTGCGGGACCTCCTCGACGGCCACCCCGCAACGATGCTTCTGGCGCTCATCGAGATCGCAGATGGCGAAGGCATCCGGCATCCCTATGAAGTCGTGCGCGACCTCGCCAGCTCAGATGCGGGCCTGACTGGGCGGACCATGCAGCACGCTCGCTCGCTCCACCGCCTGGGAGGCCAGGTGTTGACGCAGATCGCTCTCGGGGAAAAGCCCTATGCGGCCACGCAGCGCGGACGCGCCACCCAACAAGAGATCACGAAGGTTCTGGGACGACTGCGGCTCGCGGGCTTGCTGCGCCACGATGCCGAGGGTTGGTCCGTCATCAACCCGCTGGTCGCGATCGGCATCCGGCAGCAGGTGCGGTCGATCCCGGCCGCGGACGCCGCCGCGGACCCCGACAACTAGACGATTTCGATCTCGGACTTGTCGCCGACCAGGAGCCGAAGCGTTTTCGGCATGCCGGAGCTGCGGGTCAGCTTGACGTCGCGGCCGAGCAGGCTCGCCTCCATCCGCGTGCCGAGGTCCTCGACCACGGAGCCGGAGAGGACGATCGAGTGCTCAACCTCGGAGCGGCGCACGTGGACGTCGTCGCCGATCGAGGTGTAGGGGCCGATGTAGGCGTCCTCGATGCAAGCGCCGGGGCCGATCACGGCGGGGCCGCGGACGACCGAGCGGGTCAGCGTGGCGCCGGCGGCGACGACGACCCGACCCTCGACCCGCGACTCCTCGTCGATCTCGCCGTCGAGCTTGGTCTCCAGCTCCTCCAGCACCAGGCGGTTGGCCTCGAGCATGTCGGCGAGCTGGCCGGTGTCCTTCCACCAGCCGCGCACGACCTCGGAGCGGACGGTGCGGCCCTCGTCGATCAATCCCTGGATCGCCTCGGTGATCTCGAGCTCGCCGCGCCAGGAGGGCTCGAGCGCGCGGGCGGCCTCGAAGATGATCGGCTGGAACAGGTAGACGCCGACCAGGGCGAGGTTCGAGGGCGGATCTTTCGGCTTCTCGATCAGCCGCACGATCCGTTCCCCGTCGAGCTCGGCAACACCGTAGGACTGGGGGTCGTCGACCGGGGTGAGCAGGATCAGGGCGTCGGGCTCGTGGTCGCGGAAGGTGGTGACGAGGCCGCGCAGGCCGTCGCGCAGGAGGTTGTCGCCGAGGTACATCACGAACGGCGAGCCGCCGATGAAGTCCTCCGCGGTCAGCACCGCGTGGGCGAGGCCGGCCGGTTTGTCCTGAACGATGTAGGTGATGCTGGCGCCGAAGGCGGAGCCGTCGCCGGCGGCTTCGCGGATCTCCTCGCCGGTCTCGGGCGCGATGATGATCCCGATCTCCTTGACGCCGGCGTCGACCAGCGCCTCGATCCCGTAGAACAGGACGGGTTTGTTGGCGACCGGGACCAGCTGCTTCGCCGAAGTGTGGGTGATAGGGCGAAGCCGCGTTCCCGCGCCGCCGGAGAGGATCAATCCCTTCAAAGGCTCCATGCGAGGCTGCAACCCTACTTATTGAGCGAAGGTGCTGTGCAAGCCACCGTTTACATCCCCAATTTCAACGGCGCCGAGTGGATCGGGCGGGCGCTCGAGAGCCTGCGGGCGCAGAGCCGGCCGGCCGCCGTGGTCGTGGTCGACAACGGCTCCAGCGACGGCTCTCCGGCCCTGGTGCGGGAGCGCTTCCCGGAGGTCGAGCTGCTCGAGCTGGGCCAAAATCTCGGCTTTGGGGCGGCGCTGAACCGGGCCCTCGCCGCCCACCCCACCGAGGCGGCGATCCTGCTCAACAACGACGCCGAGTGCGAGCCGCGCTTCGTCGAGGCGCTGCTGGACGAGCTCGGCGAGGGCGTCGACTCGGTCGCCGGGGTGCTGGTCCAGGAACGGGCGCCGGAGCTGATCGACTCCGCCGGCGTCGTCGCCGACGCGACCCTGATGGGGTTCGACTACCTGCACGGCGAGCCGCTCGCGGCGGCGCTCGGCGCCCCCGCCCCGCTGGGGCCGACCGGCGGTGCCGGCCTCTACCGCGGCCGCGCCCTGGAGGCGGTCGGCGGCTTCGACGAGCGCATCTTCCTTTACTACGAGGACCTCGACCTGGCGCTGCGGCTGGCCGCGGCCGGCGGCCGCTGCCGCCTCGCCGGCGAGGCGCGGGCGCTGCACGCCTACTCGGCCAGCCTCGGCGCCGCCTCCGCCGCCAAGTACGAGCGCACCGGCTGGAGCCGCGGCTACATGCTGCGCCGCTACGGCGTCATGTCCCACCCCGGCCTGGCGCTGCGGGCGCTCGCCTGCGAGGGGGCGCTGTGCGGCGGACAGTTGCTGAAGGACCGCACCGCGAAGGGCATCGGCGGGCGCCTGCGCGGCTGGCGCGACGGCGCCGGCCTCGACCGCCGCCAGGCCGACGGCGCACCGCTGCTGGAGATCTCCGCCCGGCAGGCGCTGGCGCTGCGGCGCGCGCGGCGCGGCTAGTCGCGGCGCAGCCGGGCGCGGGCGCGGCGCAGGACGCCGCCGAAGCCGCCGCGCAGGCGCGCCACCTCGGCGGCGAGCTCGGCGTTGCGGCTCTCGAGTTCCTCGCGGTGGGCGGCGTGCGCCGCCAGCGCCGGGCGGGCGGCGGCGATCTCGGTCTCCGCCGTCTTCAGCTTCGCGGCCAGGGTGTCGCGTTCGTCGATCAGCACCGCCAGCCGCCGCGCGGTCGGCATCGGCCCCGACTGTGCGCCGGCGCGCCCGCGCTGAAGGCTGCGGACCTCGGCCGCGAGCTCGGCGTTGGTCCGCATCAGCGCCTCGATCCGGCGGGCGTCCTCGCGGGCTTCGCGCCCGGGAATGATCTCGTTCGGCTCAGTCATCGCTCGTCCATCGGGTCAGCAGCATCCGGTTGCGGGTCAGGTCTTCCGCCCAGGCCCGGTCCTGAACCTGCTGCGAGTGACCCCGCAGCAGCGAGTCCGGCAGCACCCTGTACTGCGCCAGGGGCTCCGGCATGATCGCACCGAACCAGCCGCGCTCGCGCAGGCGGCGGTAGAGCTGCCAGTCGGAGTGCATCGAGCCGGCGAACCCGAACCAGGGCTCGTAGAAGAAGCGGCGCGGGAAGAGGGCGAGCGTGTCCCCGTCCCAGTTCTCCTCGTCGTCGCGCAGGACCGCGTTGCCGAGCGGGGCGAACCCGAAGCCGTCGGCGAGGCGGTTGCCCTCGGGGTCGATCATCGGCAGCCAGCAGCCGACGTAGGCAAGCGCCGGCTCGCGCCGGAAGGTCGCGAGCGCGCGCTCGACGAACTCCGGCCCGGCCAGGTTGTCGGCGTCGAGCATGACCACATACTCGCCTCGGGCCAGCAGGGCGCCGAGGTTGCGGGCCGAGGCCTCGCCGCCGTTGACCCGGGTCACCACCCGCACCCGCGGGATCGCCTCGAGCTCGGCCAGCACCGCGTCCTCGGCCTCGAAGGAGCCGTCGTTGACGATCAGCACCTCGAGGTTGCGGTGGGTCTGGGTCAGCAGCGAACCGACCGCCTCGGTGACGTGGGCGGAGGCGCGGTAGTAGGGGACGATGCCGGTGACCAGCGGCTCCTGGCCGGGCGGGGCGGGCGGCGCCGGGCGGCCGTTTTCGGGGCCGAGCAGGCGCTCGTAGCCGGCGAGGATCTCGGCCGGGTCGGCGAGCGCGGCGGCGCGCCCGGCCAGGGCCTCGCGGTCGATCCGCCCGACCTCGGCGGGGTCGGCGACGAGCGGGCCGAGGGCACGGGCGAGCGGGCCGGGCCCGAGCCCGCGGCGGTCGGTGCGCCAGCCGGTGACGCCGTCCTCGACCGCCTCCGTCAAGGGGCCGACGGGGGTGGCGAGAACCGGCACCCCGGCCCGCATCGCCTCGATCGCGGTCTCGGCGCAGAGCGCGAGCGTCGCCGGAACAGCCAGCAGGTCGTACTCGGGCAGTTGCCGCCGCAGTTGCTCGCGGGAGAGCGGGTCCTGGAAGCGGATCCGGGGGTCGTCGCCGCTCATCGTTTCGATCGTCAGCCGCACCGACTGCCCGACCTGCGCGGTCTCGGTGTCGGCGCCGGCCATCGTCAGCTCCCACCCGTCGCCGGGCAGGCCGACGCAGGCCTGGGCCAGGTCGAGCGCCCCCTCGCGCCGCCGCAGGTCGGCGGCGTAGAGGATCCGCAGCGGGGCCCCGGGCTCGCGCTCGGCGGCGGACGCGGCGGGACCGGGTTCGCCCGGCGACTCCAGCGGGGTCCGGATCAGCGCCGGCCGCGGCAGCCCGAGGTCCAGGTAGTAGCGCTCGTAGAGAGCGTGGCTGTCGCCGCCGGCGTGGAGCAGGCGGTCGGCGAGGCGCAGCTGCTCGCGCTCGAGGTCGGCCAGGCGCTCGATCCCCGGCTGCTTGAGGGCGCCGTCGTGCAGGCAGGCCAGCTCGGCGCTTGGCGCGGCGCGGACCGCGACCAGCGTCTGCGCCAGCAGCGGCTCCCCGGCCAGCCGCGCCTGCAGCGCGACCAGCCCGTGGGCGCGGAAGTCGGGGACCTCGAGCAGGTCCGGTCCCTGCTCATCGTAGCTGGCGCGGATCGCGTCGACCACCGCGGCCCCGTGGCGATGGTCCTCGCAGGCGAACTTGAGACCGGCGACCCGGGGGTCGATCGCGGCGACCACCTCGCGGAAGCCGCTGCCCGGGAGCGGCGGCGGAGCCGCGCCGTCCTCGCAGCCGCTGCGGATCAGCGTCACCTCGTGGCGCTCGCCGAGCAGCGTCGCCAGCGCCGCCACCGAGTAACTCACCGCCCCGTACCCCGTTGGCTCCGGCGCGACCAGGCAGATCCTCACGCCTCGACCCCCAGCCAGCGGCGGGCGCTCGCCGGCTCGCCCTCGCGGCGCAGGCGGCGGCGCTCGCCGAGCAGCCGCGGCAGCCGGCGCAGGACCGAGAGCTTGCCGCGCAGGGTGGCGCCGAAACGCCGCTGACGGGCAGCCCGGGCCAGCGAGCCGGCCTCGACCGCGGCGATCCGCGGCAGCGCGCGCGCCGGCATGAACTTCACCTGGGTGGCGAGCCGGTTGCGGGCGACGAGGCGGGCGTTCTCGGCCCCCGGCTGGGAGAAGCCGGCCAGCCAGGAGGCGTTGCCGAGGTGCCAGACGACCGCCTCCGGCACGTACCCGAAGCTCCAGCCGGCGATGCGGGCGCGGACGTTGAGGTCGACGTCCTCGTAGAAGGCGAAGTAGGACTCGTCGTAGCCGCCGAGGCTGTCGAACAGCTGCCGGCGCAGGAGGCAGGCGGCGCCGCAGACGCCGAAGACCTCGCGCCGGCGCAGCCACTCGGGTCGCTGCTCGTCCCCCGCCCCGGTCTCGACCGCGCGGCCGTCGCGGGTCAGCGCCTGGCCGGCGCTGTAGAGGCGGGCACCGGCCACGTCGGCGACCTCGCCCTCGAGCTGCAGCAGGCGCGGCTGCACGCCGCCGAGGCGGGGGTCGGCCGCCAGCGCCGCCTGCAGCGTCGCCAGGCAGCCCGGCTCCAGCACGGTGTCGGCGTTGAGAGCGAGGACCGTGTTGGCGCCGACACGGCTGGCGCCGAGGTTGACGGCGGCGGCGAAGCCGATGTTGCGCGGCAGCGGCAGGTGCGGCACGGAGCGCTCCCGCAGGAGCTCGACGCTGCCGTCGCCGGAGCCGTTGTCGACCACGAACAGTTCGATCTCCACGCCCTGATCCTCTAACGAATCGAGGCACCGGGGCAAGAGCCCGGCCGAGTTCCAGCTGGGTATGACGACAGCGACGGTATTGGACGATTCCACGGGCGCAAGCCTGACAGCCCGGCAAGCCGCGAAAGGCGACGGCGGCGGGTAGCCTCCCGCGCGATGAGCGACCTGAGCAGCCAGGAGGCGCGACTCGGGGGCGAGCCGGCGCCGGCGCCCCCGGTCTACTTCGACGCCCGCCGCGAGCTGGCGGCCCGCTTCCTCTCCGGCCAGGGGCTGGAGATCGGCCCGCTGCACCTGCCGCTGGCGCTGCCGCCGCAGGCGAAGGCCCAATACGTCGATCGCATGCTCTCCGAGGACCTGCGCCGCGAGTACCCCGAGCTCGCCGAGTGGGACCTGACCCCGGTCGACGTCGTCGACGACGGCGAGCGCCTGACCACGATCGCCGAGGAGTCGCAGGACTTCATCGTCGCCAACCACTTCCTCGAGCACTGCGAGAACCCGATCTGGACGATCGAGACCCACCTCGGGAAACTGAAGCCGGGCGGCGTCCTCTTCTACGCCGTGCCCGACAAGCGCTTCACCTTCGACTTCCGCCGCGAGGTGACGCCGCTGGAGCACATGATCGCCGACTACGAAGAGGGCCCCGAGCGCTCGCGGGCCGAGCACTTCGAGCAGTGGACCCGGCTGGTGATCGTCGAGGACGAGAGCGAGGAGCGGACGATCTCCCGCGCCCGCGAGCTCGAAGCGGTCGACTACTCGATTCACTTCCACGTCTGGACCCAGGCCGAGTTCCTGCGCCTGGTCCTGCACATGCGCGATCGCTTCGGCGAGCTCTTCGACATCGAGGCCTCGGCCCGGCAGGGCATCGAGTTCATGGTCGTGCTGCGCAAGCGCGGGCCGCTGCCGCCGCCCTTCCTGCCGCCGCCGAGCCTCGCCACCCGGGCCAAGGCGAAGGCGCGCCGGGGCCTCTCGAAGCTGCGCCGGCGCTAGCCGCGAGCGCCGCTCAGGAGCAGACGCGGGCGGCCTGGCTCGCTTCGACCCGCAGCCACCACGGCCGCGAGGAGCGGTCGGCGGGGATGTCGACCAGGACCATCGAGTCGCCCGGGGCCGTGGCCAGGTTGACCGGGAACTCGCCGACGGCGAAGCGCCGCAGCGAGAGCGTCGCCTCCGGTCCCTTCCCCAGCAGCACTTCGGTCTTGCCCGGCCCGATCCGGAGCGCCTGCCCGCCGCCCGCCGGCAGCGTCCGGCAGGAGCCGGGATCGGGTAGCGGCTGCGGCAGCGGGCCAGTGGCCGTGCCGATCGGCAGCGCCGCCGCGAGCACGACGTCGGCCCAGGCCCGGCCCAGCTCCGGCGCGTCGGCCAGCTCCTGCTCCGTGTAGGCGGGCGAGCCGTGCTCGCGCACGACCGGGAAGTAGGAGGCGGCATCGACGTCGATCAGCGACGGGCTGCCGGACACTTCCGGGCTGAGCACGAAGTCGGGGGCGATCGTGCGGCTGGCGATTTCCATCGCCGCCAGGTCGGAGCGGGTCAGCAGCGTCTGTTCCTTCAGCGCGTCGCGCCCGTTCTCGAGTTCGTCGAAGTTGACCGCGGTGATCGCGAGCACGACCGCGGCCGCGACCAGCAGCGCCCGCACCCCGAGCCGGGCCCCGCGCAGCAGGTCGGCCGCCATCAGCAGGATCAGGATCGCGCCGAAGTGCATGTACCGGTTCGCCTGCGCCTCGCGGCCGGGGCTGCGGTTGAAGGCGGCGAGGAACCAGAAGGCGGCGGCGGTCGCGGCGGTGGGCCAGAAGCTGGCGGGGATCCGCGGGTGGCGCCAGAGCCGCCAGGCGAGCAGCCCCACCAGCACCACGAGCAGGGCGAAGCCGAGGTAGGGGCGGCCGGCGGGGTTGTCGCTGAGCGCGGTGAGGCCGCTGACCGCGCCGACCGAGGCGGAGAGCCCCTCGGCGACGAAGATCGGCGAGTGGATGACGTTGTGGGCGGAGAGGTGGCTTTCGGCGTCGTGGCCGTAGCCGAGGTACCAGGCCGCGTAGATCCCCAGCCCGACCGCCGGCACGTAGAGCCGGCGCAGGCCGAGCCGGCGCCGGTGCCCGAAGACGTGGATCAGGGCGCCGGCGGCGAAGGCGACGCCGAGGCTGGAGAACAGGATCGAGATCGCGAGCAGGACGCAGGCGGCGACGTCGCCGCGGCGGTCCTCCCGTTCCAGCGCCAGCAGCATCGCCAGCCCGGTCATGGTCGAGCCGACCAGGGCGATCTCGAAGGGCCAGAGCAGCACCTGCCAGGCGGGCCCGAGGAAGAGCACGAGGACGGTCGCCAGCAGCGCCGGCCACGGTCCCAGCCGCCGCTTCACGTAGACGAAGACCAGCACCGCGGTGACCAGCAGCATCGCGTCGAGGGCGAGGTATTCGGGCAGCGCCGAGCTCATCCCGAAGACCTCGACCAGGAGCTTCTCGAGCGCCACCGGGATGACCACGATGTGCTCGTTGTGGGGGGAGAGGAAGACGTCGGCCGAGAACCCGGTGCGGTCGAGCAGGTAGGCCCAGGTGTCCTGGTAGAAGGTGAGCCCGTCGCCGAGCGTCAGCAGCGCGACGGTCGCCAGGACCAGCACCGCGGCCAGCAGCAGGTAGGGCGCGATGCTGTCTCGGCGGGTGGCGTCCACGGTGGTCTCGGGCACCCCTGCGGGCGTCCGGCGCGCGAGTTTAGCCCTCGGCCTGGAGGGCGGGCGAGGGCGCGGGTTCGCGGCTGGCGCGCGGCTCGAGCCAGAGGGTGGCGAGAAACCCGGCCAGCCCGGCGGCGGCGAGCAGCGCCGCCAGGGCCGAGTAGGAGGTGCCCGGCGGCGGGTCCAGGGAGGGCGTGTAGAGGGCGAGCATCAGCGCCGCGTTGACGGCGACGAACCAGACGGCGAAGCGGGGGAAGGTGGCGCGCAGCCCGACGACGGCGCCGCAGAAGCCGAGGATCGGGATCGCGTAGGTGCCGGCGTGGATCACCGTCCGCGCCGGCAGGCTGCCGAAGAGGATCAGCGCCCAGGCGATCGAGCCGACCGCGAAGACGAAGAAGCAGGTGAGCGCGAAGCGCCACTCGACCGGGCGCTCCCGCCCGCGGCGGCGGGCCAGGGCCATCGCGATCGGCGCGATCAGGAGCAGGCCGAGCGAAGGCAGCAGGTAGAAGAAGAACATCGCCCGCAGCTCGCGCACGGGCTGCGCGACTTCGCCGTCGCCGACCTCTTCGATCGTCCGCTCGGCGATTTCGGCGGCGGGGCCGCCGCCGGCGATCGTGACGAAGTTCTGGCCCTTGTTGTGGAGAGTCCCGCCCAGCCCCGCTTCGCCGTAGCCGTCGGCGATCGCCTCCAGCGAGCCGCGGTCGTCGACTTCGACCGCGCCGGCGAGCATCCACTTGGTCAGCCGGTTGCCCGGCGGGTCTTCGTATTTCTGGTAGGCCGACCAGGAGCCCATCAGCGCGATCCCGACCAGCGCGCCGACCCCGATCCAGCGCCAGCTCGGCAGGCCGCGGACGGCGGCGATCATCGCCAGCGGCACCACCCCGAAGACGCTGGAGCCGTGGCCGAGCATCGCCAGGCCCAGCAGCGCCGCCACCAGGACGGCGCCCCAGAGCGAGCGCCGCACCTCGTCCCAGAGCGGCGTCATCACCAGCGCCGCCGCCGCGATCAGCATCGCCGCCGGCAGCATCTTCGGCCAGACGAAGAAGCCGTTGACGATCGCCAGGTCGCTGACCAGGACCGTGGCCATGACCAGGCCGCGGGTGAGGCGGCCGACCCGGGCCGCCAGCAAGAGCGCCCAGAGGGCGACGATCCAGAGCTGCTGCAGGATCACCCCGAGCAGCTGGTAGTTGAGCCCGTGGTTGTCCCAGCCGAAACCGCGCTGGGTGAGCATGTAGCCGACCTGCAGCGGCGGGCGGTCGCTGAACAGCCAGGCGCCGCCGTATTCCGCCACCGGCTCGCTGTGGCCTTTGAGGAAGAACCATTCGGTGTAGAAGTTGGGAATGTCGTTGTCGTTGGGCAGGGCGCCGGAGAAGCGGGTCGAGGCGGTCGCCAGCGCCGTCTCGGAGCCGCCGTGGAGGAAGCCTAGGAAGACGAGGAAGGCCGACCCCAGCGCCCAGAGCCCGAGCGGGATCGCCAGCGCCCGTAGCAGGTCGCGGTCGATGCGCCCGCCCCAGAGGCAGGCGACGATCGTCGCGATCGAGCCGAAGACGACCAGGTAGGAGAAGGTTTCGCCGAGCTCGCGGGCGCCGTAGTAGGACCAGAAGGCCAGCATCGCGACCGCGCCCGTCGCCGCCAGCCCGATCGCCAGCAGAACCGGGACCCGCTCGACCCCCAGTCGGGCGGCGCAAAGCGTCGCGGCGACCCCGGGGAGCGCCGTCAGGATTAGGTGCGCCCCCAGGAGCAGCAGCAGTTCGCCCTCGACCATGCGCGCACAGGTTGCCACACCGCCCCTGCGCATCGTCGCCCTCGACGCCGGGTTGTCCCGGTACCGTTCCCTCGCCCTCATGCCCGTCGATGACGCCACCCCGATCGCGATCCAGGTAGAGGATCTGCACAAGTCCTTCCGGATCCCGACCAACCGGGTCGACTCGCTCAAAGAGCGCATCGTCCGGCCCTTCTCGGCCCGCGACTTCCGCGACCTGCACGCCCTCGCCGGCGCCTCCTTCGAGATCCGTCAGGGCGAGTTCTTCGGCATCGTCGGCCGCAACGGCTCTGGCAAGAGCACGCTGCTGAAGCTGCTCGCCAGCATCTACCGCGCCGACCGCGGCACGATCCGGATCGCCGGCCGGCTCGCCCCCTTCATCGAGCTCGGCGTCGGCTTCAACCCCGACCTCACGGCGCGCGAAAACGTCGTCCTCAACGGGGTGATGATGGGGCTGACGCCGCGCGACATGACCCAGCGCCTGGACGCGATCATCGAGTTCGCCGAGCTCGAGGAATTCGCCGACATGAAATTGAAGAACTACTCCTCGGGCATGCTGGTGCGGCTCGCCTTCGCGGTGATGATGGAGGCCGACGCCGACGTGCTGCTGATCGACGAGGTGCTGGCGGTCGGCGACGCCTCCTTCCAGCAGAAGTGCGCCGACGCCTTCCACGAGATGAAAGCGGAAGGGAAGACGATCGTCCTCGTCACCCACGAGATGGCGACGGTCGAGGCCTACTGCCACCGGGCGATGCTGATCGGCGGCGGTCACATCCAGCAGATCGGCGACCCCGGCGAGATCGGGCGCGAGTACCTGCGGCTCAACTTCGAGGAGGAAGGCGAGGCGAGCGGCACCCCCGGCCCCGGCCGCAGCGACGACGTGCGCCTGGTCGAGGCCCGAATCGAGGACAGCGAGGGCGCCGCCCAGAGCAACCTCGAGTTCGGCGAGCCGCTGCGGCTGCGGCTGGAGCTGGAGGTGCTGCGCGACCTGCCCGGGCTCGACGTCGGCTTCCTCGTCGCCAACGCCGACGGCCTCGGCGTCCTCAACTTCGGGATCCCGGTAAACGAGGGGCTGGGGCCGCGCGAGGTCGTCGCCGGCCAGCGGGTGACGGTGACGGCGACGGTCGAGAACCGGCTCGCGGCCGGCCGCTACTTCGTCGACTGCGGCATCAACCGCGCCTTCGAAGGCGGTATCGCCCTCTACGTCCCGAAGGCGATCGAGCTGCTCGTCTTCGGCGGGCCGCAGACCCAGGGCGTGGTGCTGCCGGAGGTCGAGATCGCGGCGGCGATCGAGGGCGAGGCGCGATGAGCACCTCCCCGGCCCCCTCCCCCGGCCCGCTGCGCGAGGTCCGCGGCCCCTCCGCCCTCGGCGGCGGCGCCCGCCGCTTCTTCGACCTGCTCTGGCTGATGTCGGTGACCGAGTTCAAGCGCGTCTACTTCGGCACCGTGCTCGGCTACGTCTGGTCGCTGGTGCGGCCGCTGGCGCTGTTCGGCGTCCTGCTCTTCGTCTTCACCCGGGTCTTCAAAATCGGCAGCGAAACCGCCGAGCACTACCCGGTGCTGCTGCTGATGGGAATCGTGCTCTACACCTTCTTCCAGGAATCGACGACCAACGCCGTCACCTCCGTGGTCGCCCAAGAGGGGGTCGTGCGCAAGACCCAGTTCCCGCGGCTGGTGATCCCGCTCTCGACCGTGCTCACCGGCGCCTTCAACCTCGGCCTCAACCTGGTGATCGTCGTCGTCTTCATGCTCGCCTACGGCGTCACCCCGGCCTGGACCTGGCTGCTGTTCCCGTTCGCGGTGCTGGCGCTGTTCGTGCTGACGGCGGGGATGAGCATGATGCTCTCGGTCCTCTACGTGCGCTTCCGCGACGTCGCGATCATCTGGCTCGTCTTCGCCCAGATGCTCTTCTACGCGACCCCGATCCTCTACCCGATCGAGGCCTTCGGCAACGAAACGACGGAACGGTTGCTGATGATCAACCCGCTGGCGGTGATCTTCGAGCAGGTGCGGATCTGGGTCCTCGAACCGGACGCCCCGACGATCACCGAAGCCGCCGGCGGCGCCCTCGGCCTACTGCCCGCGCTCGCCATCTTCATCGCTGTCTGCGGCCTCGGCGTCTGGACCTTCACCCGCGAGGCGCCGCGGATCGCCGAGGACCTCTAGCCCTGGCCGTGGCTAAACTCGCCGCGATGCCCGACCGCCGCGAGGAGGAGATTCAGCGGCTGCGCGCCCTGCTGCTGACTCGCGACGCCGAACTCGGCGAAGCGAAGGGGCGACTGACCGAGATGGAAAATTACTCGCGCCTGCTGAGCAGCGTGGCGGCGCGGCTGCAGGCGCGGGTCCCGTGGCTGACGCGGCTTGCCGGCAACGCGCTTCGCCGACTCCAGGGCCGGTCGAGGCGCGAGGGTGACTGAGCCCCGCTTCTCGGTCATAACGCCGGTCTACGACACCCCGGCCGACGTCTTCTGGGCGATGCTGGGCTCGGTCCAGGCTCAGACCTTTGCCGACTGGGAGCTCTGCCTGGTCGACGACTGCTCGCCGGCGCCGCACATCGCCGAGCTGCTGGAGCGGGCGCAGGCCGCCGACCCGCGGGTGCGGGTCGCCCGGCGGGCGGAGAACGGCGGCATCGTCGCCGCCACCAACGACGCCCTGGCGATGGCGCGCGGCGAGTTCCTGGCGATGCTCGACCACGACGACGAGCTCCACCCCGACGCCCTCGCCCACGTACACGAGGCGCTCATGGCCGAACCCGAAGCCGACTACGTCTACACCGACGAGGACAAGATCGACCGCCGCGGCCGCCACTCCGGGCCCTTCTTCAAGCCCGACTGGTCGCCGGAGCGGATGCGGACGCAGATGTACAGCTGCCACCTCAGCGTCTTCCGCCGATCCCTGGTCGAAGCGGTCGGCGGCTTCGACCCCGAGTTCGAGGGCTCCCAGGACTGGGACATGGTGCTGAAGGTGACCGAGCGCGCCCGCGCGGTCCTGCACGTGCCGCGGATCCTCTACCACTGGCGGATGCTGGAGACCTCGGCCGCCGGCGGCGGCGAGGCGGCGAAGCCGTGGGCCTTCGAGGCCGGGAAGCGGGCGATCCAGGCCCACTGCGAGCGGATCGGGCTGCCGGCCCGGTGCGAGCGCGACCCCGACGACGCCGGCGTCTACCACCTGGTCCCGGAGCTGCGCGAGCAACCGCTGGTCAGCATCGTGATGCCGACCGCCGGCGGATCGCGCGAGGTCCGCTACGAACAGGTGGTGCTGGCCGAGCACTGCGTGCGCAGCATCGTCGAGCGCTCCACCTACGAGAACTACGAGATCGTCTGCGTGGTCGACGCCGGGACCGAGGTCGAGATCCTCGACCGGCTGCGGGAGATCGCCGGCGAGCGGCTGCGCGTGGTCCGCTTCGAGCAGCCCTTCAACTTCTCCGCCAAGATCAACCTCGGCGCCACCGAGAGCAAGGGCGAGCACCTGCTGCTGCTGAACGACGACATGGAGGTCGTCACCCCGGACTGGATCGAGCGCATGGTCATGTACTCGGGGCTGGAGGACGTCGGCGCGGTCGGCGGTCGCCTGCTCTGGCAGGACGGCCGCCTCCAGCACGTCGGCGTGCGACTCGAGGACGGCCTCCCCGGCCACCCCTACCGCGGCTTCTCCGGCGAGTTCCGCGGCTACGGCAACAGCGTCCGCGTCGCCGGCAACTGCCTGGCGGTGACCGGCGCCTGCCTGATGACCCGGCGGCAGCTGTTCGAGCAGGTCGGCGGCCTCCCGGTCGACCTCCCGGTCAACTACAACGACGTCGACTACTGCCTGAAGCTGCGCCAGGCGGGTAAGCGGGTCGTCTACGACCCCGACCTCGTCCTCTTCCACTTCGAGTCCTCCAGCCGCTCCTCGGAGGTCGAGGACTGGGAGAAGGAGCTTTTCCTCTCCAGGTGGCTACCGTTGAGCGCCGTCGACCCCTACGCCAACCCCAACATGCGCCACGAGATGCCGCGCCTGAGCGCCCCCTTCCGGTGGGCGATCCGCCGCCGGCCCTGGCGCCGCCGGCCGAAAGGACAACTGGTCTGAAGTGAATTTCGAGCGCCTTTACAGCTACCGCTTCCGCGACATCGACCAGGAGGGCCGCCAGGCCGTCTGGGGAGAGATCGCGCCCCACGTCCACTCGGTGATGGGCAAGCCGCAGAAGGTCCTCGACCCGGCCGCCGGCCGCGGCGAGTTCATCGGCGCCGTGCCGGCCAAGGAGACCTGGGCGGTCGACGCGGTCAGCTACGAGGAGGCCGCGCACAAGCCCGACACCAAAGTCATCGTCTCCCCGATCATGGACGCGGAGCTGCCCCAGAACCACTTCGACGGCGTCTACGTCTCCAACTTCCTCGAGCACCTCTACGACCAGGAGGCGATCGCCGCCTTCCTGGAAAAGATGCACGGGGCGATGGAGGACGGCGGCCGGATCGCGATCATGGGCCCGAACTACCGCTACTGCGCCGGCGAGTACTGGGACTGCGCCGACCACTACGTCGCGCTCACCCACGTGGCGATCGGCGAGCACCTCTACGCCGCCGGGTTCGAGCCGGAGCGGATCATCCCCCGCTACCTGCCCTACTCCTTCCGCGGCATCCTGCCGCCCTCGCCGGCGCTGACCCGGCTCTACCTGAAGACCCCGCTGGCCTGGCGCCTGCTCGGGAAGCAGTTCCTGGTGATCGGCCGCAAGTAGAGGCGCCGAGCGGCATGAACCGCGCAAACATCGCGATGCTCGAGCGCGCCGCAGAAGCCCTGGGCGAGTTGCTCAGCGAGCTGGTCTTCGTCGGAGGCGCGACCATCGAGCTGTGGATAACCGATCCGGGGGCTGCGGAATTCCGGCCCACCGACGATGTCGACGTGATCGTCGAGATCGCGAACCAACGTGACTACTACCGGTTCGAAGACAGGCTCCGCCGGGCCGGGTTCCAGAACCATGTCGAGGACGGGGTTATCTGCCGGTTTCGTCAGCCCCAGACGGGCCTCGTGCTCGACGTGATGCCGACGGAGGCATCGATCCTCGGTTTCGAGAATCGCTGGCAGAAGGAGGCATTCCCGCGATCCCTCCCCATCGAACTGCCTTCCCGCGCCCGGATCCAGGCGGCTCCTCCCGCCTATCTGCTGGCAACCAAGCTCGAGGCATTCCGGTCTCGAGGCAAAGGTGACCTCTACGGAAGTCGCGATTTCGAGGACATCATCTCGCTCATCGACGGCCGCGGAGAGCTGGTGGTGGAGGTTTCCCAGTGCCCCGAGGATCTGCGCGGATACGTCAGCGAGCAGCTCCAGGAATTGTCAGGTGCCGAGTTCTTCGATTCCGCCGCGGAGGGCGCGCTGAAGGGCGGGCTGGAGACCCGGGAGCGCTACGAGACGATCGTCAGGCCGAGGATCGAGGCCCTCACGCTGTCGTAGCCGCAAGTTTCGATTCCATTTTCCAAATTCCGGAATATGGAAGAATCTCCGACTACAGTCACCTCATGCTGAAGCCACAAGACATAGTGGTGCTGCTGAAGCTAACCGGCGACGCTGGCGAATGGACCTTTGGCAGCGCTTCCCGCGATCTCGGGATGAGTCCGTCGGCCATCCATCGCAGCCTCGAACGGGCCGCGCGGTCAGGGCTGTACGACCCGGCCCGGAAGCAGGTCGATCAGACGGCGCTGGCCGAGTTCCTGGTGCACGGAGCCCGGTATGCGTTCCCCGCGGAAATGGGCGGTGAGGCGAGAGGGGTTCCAACCGCTTGGGCGGCACTGCCACTCTCAAAGGAGCTCACTCTCCGCGGAGCTCCCCCGGTCTGGATGCATCCGGACGGCGGGGTTCGGGGCATCGCACTGGAGCCCCTGCACCGCAGCGTCCCCGAAGCCGCTCGCCGGGACCCCGACCTTGGGCAGATGCTGGCGTTGGTCGACGCGATCCGGATCGGCAAGGCGCGGGAACGGGAGTTGGCAGCGAACCACCTCGAACTACGGCTGCGCGAGGCTGGATATCCTGCTCCGGTGTCGAACGCGCCAATGCCGCCGGGCGCGACCAGCGACGGGCAGGACCCAAGGATTCTCATCATCGGCTGTGGATTCATCGGATCCAACATCGTCGAAGAGCTGGTCGCTTGCTCGCGCCCTCCCATCGTGCTCACCCGCTCGCGGCCGGCGCCCGACGTCGCCAACCTGATCGCCCCCGGCGACCTCTACCTCGGCGACGCCACCGACCCGGAGACGCTGGAGCGGGCGCTGGAGGGAGTCGGGCACGTCGTCTTCAGTGCCGGCGGCCTGCTGCCGGCGGCCTCCGAGCAGGACCCGGAGCTTGACGCGCTGCTGACCCTGGGTCCCGTACGGGCGGTGCTGGGGGCGCTGCGCACCCGCCCCGGGACGGCGCTCACCTACCTCTCCTCGGGCGGCACGGTCTACGGCGAGCCGGCCGAGGTCCCGGTCGGCGAGGACGCCCCTACCGCCCCTTTCGGCGCCTACGGCAGGCTGCACCTGGCCTGCGAGGCGGAGATACTCGGACACTGCCGCGAGTACGACACCCGCGGTCGAATCCTCCGATGCGCCACCGTCTACGGACCGCACCAGCGCCCTGACCGCGGCCAGGGCGCCATCGTCACCTTCCTCCACCACATCCGCACCGGTGCCCCGGTCGAGCTCTACGGCGCCGGCGAGACCGAGCGTGACTACATCTACGCCCGCGATGTGGCTCGCGTCGTCGCCGAGCTGATCGGGCGCAACGACGGCGAGGCGATCCTCAACCTCGGTTCTGGCCAGGGAACCGCGCTGATCGACGTCCTGCGGCTGGCCGAGGCTGCGGTCGGCGCCACCGCGACCCTGATCGAACATCCGCCGCGCGACTTCGAAGTGCACCGCATCGTCCTCGACATCCAGCGGTTGCATCGGCTGATGGATTTCGATCCGACGCCACTGGAGCAAGGAATTGCCCTGACCCAGGACTGGCTCGCGGCGCACCGTCAGGAGCTGGTGTGAGCGAGACCGAGCCCGGGCGCCTGTACGGCCTGCGCTGGCGACTGCGCGCGATGCGCCGACTCTGGAGCCGCGGGGTCGGGCCGCAGATGCCGTTCCTCGAAGGCATCCGCCCCGAGGACGAGGGCCGTGGCGTGCTCGACGAGCCCAAGGCCGGCGGCCCGATCGGCGACAAGGCGCTCTGGGTCAGGGGCTGGGCCGCGTTCAAATCCGGCCCGACCGCCAAGGTCGAGGTCTGGCTCGGCGAGCGCTCGCTCGGCCGCGCCCGGCTCGGCTACCCGCGCGAAGACATGGTCGGCCTGGTCGACCTGCCGCAGGTGGGCGTCTGCGGCTTCGAGCTGTTCGCCGACGTCGGCGGACCGCCCGGGGCCGAGCAGGAGGTGCGCGTGGTCGCCACCGGCCCGCACGGCGAGACGCTCGAGCTCGGCCCGGTCACCGTCGTCCCCGCCGAGCGCGAGCCGGACGCGGGCGGACCGCCGCCGGAGCCGGTGCGCCCGCCCGCCGGGGCGAAGAAGGCGCCGCGGACGATGGTCGTCACCCACCAGCTGACGCTCGGCGGCGCCCAGCTGTACCTGATGGACCTGCTGAAGGGGCTGCTGGAGTGCGAGGCGATCGAACCGGTCGTGGTCAGCTCGATGGACGGGCCGCTGCGGGTCGAACTGGAAGCGCTGGGGATTCCCGTCCACCTCACCGACCTCACCCCCGCCGACGGCCTCGCCGGCCACCTCGGCCGGGTCGAGGAGCTGGTCGCCTGGGCCGGCACGCAGCAGTTCGACCTGGCGCTGATCAATACCGCGACCAGCGTCGTCGTCCCCGCCGCCGAAGCCGCCTCGCGGCTGGGGGTGCCGGCGGTGTGGGCGATCCACGAGAGCTTCGCGCCGCAGATCCTCTGGGCCGACCTCGGCCCCGAGATCCGCGAGCGCGCTGCCGCGACCCTCTCCGAAGCCGCCGCCGCGGTCTTCGAGGCCGAGGCGACGCGGCAGATCTTCGCCCCGATCATCGATGGCGGCCGCAGCCAGGTGATCCCCTACGGACTCGACCTCGAGCCGATCGACCGCGCCCGCGCCGGCTTCGACCGCACCGCCGCGCGGCACGCCGCCGGGATCCCGGAGTCGGCCCACCTGATGGTCTGCGTCGGCACGGTCGAGCCGCGCAAGGCGCAGGTGCCGCTGGCCCAAGCCTTCGAGTCGGTCGCCGCCCGCCGCCCCGAGGCGCAGCTGGCCTTCGTCGGCGGCCGCAAGGAAGACCACCACTCGCTCGCCCTGGAGAAATGCATCGAGGAGTCCCCGCACGGGGAGCAGATGCACCTGATCCCGGTCACCCCCGAAGTCGAGCAGTGGTACGGGATGGCCGACCTGCTGGTCTGCGCCTCCGACGTCGAGTCGCTGCCGCGGACCGTGCTCGAGGCGATGGCCTGGGAAACGCCGGTCCTCGCCACCTCCGTCTTCGGCCTCCCGGACCTGATCGAGGACGGCGTCACCGGCTGGCTCTGCGAGGCCGGCGACGTGCGGCGGCTGGTCGAGGCGATGGACCGGGCGCTTGCCGTCCCGGCGCAGGATCGCGACCAGGTCGCCGCCCGCGCACGCGAGCTGGTGGCCGAGCGGCACTCTCTTCCCCGCTATGCAGAGCGGATCTCGCAGCTACTCCGGGAAGCCGTTTCGTAGGCTCTCCCGAAATACTCGCAAGGAGGATCACCCCAGGATGAGCACCAGCGCCCAGATCGACGAGAGCCCGCGCGACAACGCGACGATCGTCATCGTCATGCCCGCTTACAACGCGGCGCTCACGGTCGCGGAGACGCTGGCCTCGATCCCGGCCGGTTTCGCCGCAAAGGTGATCCTGGTCGACGACAAATCCCGTGACGACACCGTGCCCGTCGCCAAGGAGCTCGGCGTCGACGTGATCCCCCACCCCCACAACGTCGGCTACGGCGGCAACCAGAAGACCTGTTACATGGCGGCGCTGCGCGACGGCGCGGACGTCGTCGTGATGCTCCACCCCGACGGCCAGTACGACCCGGAGATCCTGCCGGCGATGGTGCAGCCGATCCTCGACGGCGAAGCGGAGATGACCCTCGGGTCGCGCTTCCTGCAGCCCGGCGGGCCGCAGGCCGGCGGCATGCCCAAGTACAAGATCGTCGCCAACCGCTTCCTGACCACGGTCGAGAACTACATCCTCGGCACCCACTACTCCGAGCTGCACACCGGCTACCGCGCCTACAGCCGCAAGTTCCTCGAAACGGTGCCGTTCCTGCGCAACTCGAACGACTTCGTCTTCGACAGCCAGATCATCGCCCAGTCGCGCGCCTTCGACATGCCCGTGAAGGAGGTGCCGGTGCAGACCAAGTACTTCGAGGAGGCCTCCTCGACCACCCTGCGCCAGAGCGTCGTCTACGGACTCAAGACCCTCTCGGTGATGATGCGGTACCGCCTGCACACGAGCGCCAGGCTCAAAGCGGCGATCTTCCTGCCGTGAGCCGGCGCTCCGCCTGGCTCGACCCGACCACCGTGCAGGCGGCGGTCGGGTTGGCGATCCTCGCCGCGATCGCCAACGGCGTCTGGCTCCTGCTCGACAACGCCGTCCCCTCCTGGGACCAGTCGCACTACCTCTCGACCACGCTGCAGTACAAGCAGGCGCTCGACGCCGGCGGGCCGATCGACCTGCTGCGGGCGATCAACAACCTCGACCCCGCGCACGGGCCGCTGTACACCGTCGCCCTGCTGCCCTTCGTCTACGTCTTCGGCGCCTCCGCCTCAAGCGCCCTGGTCCTCAACCTGCTGCTCGCCCCGGTCCTCTACTTCAGCTGCGGGCAGATCGCCTGGATCGTCTTCCGCCGCTGGCAGGCGCGGCTTTTGACGATCGTCCTGGTGGCGGCGATGCCGCTGATGGTCGGCCTCTTCCACAACGTCCTGGTGGACTTCCTGCTGGTCACGCTGGCCGCCCTCTCGCTGCTCCTGCTGCTGCAGTCGGAAGGGTTCCAGCGCCGCTGGATCACCTGGGGCATGGCCCTGGCGATGGCCCTCGGCACCCTGACCAAGGTCACCTTCCCGGCCTTCGTCGCCGGCCCGTTGCTGGTCATCGTCGCCCAGGTCATCGTCACCCAGCTGGCCAACCGCAAACGGGAAAACGGCAACAGCGCCGAGCTGCGGCAGCTGGCAATCAACCTCGGCGGTGCCGCCGTCGTCTTCCTGGCGGTCGCCTTCGCCTGGTACGGCCCCAACTTCACCGAGACGATCGACTACGTGCGCTCGACCACCAGCGGGCCGCTCTCCGAAGGGGCCGGGCCCGAGCACCCGCTCACCTTCGACGCGATCACGTCCTTCACCACCGGCGTCGTCAACTTCAACCTCTCCTGGGTGATCCTCGGCGTCGGCCTGATCGCCGTCGCCTTCAACGCCTCGCGGCTGCGGTCGCTGTTCCGGCGGCCGCTGCAGGCCGGGCCGCTGTGGAAGCTCGGCTTCCTGCTCGCCTGGGCGCTGATCCCCTACCTCTCGGTCGCCACCGCCCACAACCAGGACGTGCGGCTGATGGCGCCGGCGCTGCCGGCGGTCGCGATTCTCGTCGCCGGCGCGGTCTGCGCCGTGCCGCGGCGCCAGGTCAGGCTCGCCCTCGCGGGAGTCGCCGTCGTCCTGCTCGCCTACCAGACGCTCAACCACATCACCGACGTCACCCCCGGCTTCATGCCCGACCGGGCGCGGATCGCGCTCGGCGATTACGAAGCCGCGGTCCAGCTCGACAGCGCCCCGATCGGGTACGAGCAGCTGCCCAGCGACGACTTCGGCACGCCGGTCGTCAAGTACATGGAGGAAGTCTCGCTCGCCTCCCCCGGCGGCCTCTCCGGCCCCCGCACCGTCTGCCTGCTGCAGTCGGAAGCGTCGATGAACAGCAACACCCTCGGCTTCCTCTCGATGGCCCGCGGCGACCCCTTCGTCTTCGCCGACGTCGTGATCGACCCAACCCGCGTCGAGGCCGGCCTCGAAGAAGTCCTCTCGGGCTGCAACTACGCGGTCTACGTGCCGCAGGCCGAGCAGCCGCCCTCGGGACCCGAGAGCCGCCTCACGCTGGTCAACGAACCGTACGCCGCCAACCACATGACGCCGCGCCTGCTCAAGCTCTTCCGCGGCCCCAGCCGCAGCTTCCCGCTGAGCGAGAGCGCAGAGTCCGAGGGCGAACCGGAATACCTCAGCGCCGCCGGCGGCGAATACGTCCGGGTCCTGGTCCGGACCCCGGGCGAGGGACCGATCGGCCCGGTCGAGGGCTAGCGGCCGGCGCCCTGCTTCGAGCGCCGGCGTGGCTCGCCGACGTGGTAGTCGCCGCGGCTGAGGGTGCTCTCGAGCCAGACGTAGAGGACGATGAAGAGGTAGCGGCTGCCCATCTCCTTCATCGCCAGCTTCGGGACGCCGCTGGTGCGGTTGGTCCAGTTGGTCGGGATCACCTCGTAGGAGTGGCCGCGGACGATCGCCTTCAGCGGCATCTCGACCGTGAGGTTGAAGTGCTTGGAGAGCAGCGGGCTGATCGTCTCGATCACCTCGCGGCGGTAGGCCTTGAAGGCGTTGGTGGTGTCGTTGTAGCGGTGGCGGAAGAAGACGCGGATGAACTGGTTGGCGAGGCGGTTGATCACGTACTTCAGCCGCGGGTAGTCGTTGACTTTGGCGCCGGGGACGAAGCGGGAGCCGAAGGCGCAGTCCCAGCCGTCTTCGAGCAGGCGGTGGTAGCGGACCAGGTCCTCGGGGTCGTCAGAGGCGTCGGCCATGACGATCGCCACCGCGTCGCCCTCGAAGACGTCGAGCCCGGCCCGGATCGCCATCCCGAAGCCGCGCTCGTAGTGAGAGCGGTGGCAGCGCACGCGCGGGTTGCCGGCGCCGATCGCCTCGACCACCGCTTCGGTCGAGTCCTCGGAGTCGTCGTTGACGACGACGACCTCGTAGTCGATCCCCTCGCGCTCCAGCGCCGCGACGACGCCTTCCACCGTGTTCCCGACCGAGCCCTCCTCGTTCTGGGCCGGCATCACCACCGAGAGCTTCACGCCGCGCTCACCGTCCAGCGCTCGAGGTTCTGCTCGTACATCTCCTGCAGGATCTCCTCGATCCCGTAGCGCAGCCTGAAGTCCGGGTAGTCGGCTTCGAACGGGGCCAGGTCGGAGATCCACCAGCGGTGGTCGCCGATCCGCGGCTCCTCGCCCATCTCCCAGTCGAGCTCGCGCCCGGAGACGCGCTCGCAGACGTCGATCGCCTCCAACATCGAGCAGTTGGAGAAGCGGCCGCCGCCGATGTTGTAGACGGCGTGCGGGCGCGGCGCCTTGCGGAAGGCGTCGAAGGCGGCGATCAGGTCGGCGCTGTGGATGTTGTCGCGGACCTGCTTGCCGGCGTAGCCGAAGACGGTGTAGGGCGTGCCGGTGACGGTGCACTTCATCAGGTAGGCGAGGAAGCCGTGCAGCTTGGCGCCGGCGTGCTGGGGGCCGGTCAGGCAGCCGCCGCGGAAGCAGACGGTCGGCATCTCGAAGTAGTAGCCGTACTCCTGGACCAGCAGGTCGGCGGCCGCCTTGGAGACCCCGAACAGCGAGTGGGTCGAGGTGTCGATCGACATCGAGGTGTCGATCCCCTTGTAGTAGGCGTGGTCCTCGGGTAGCTCCAGGCGCTTCTCCAGGTCCTGCAGCGGCAACCGGTTCGGCGTGTCGCCGTAGACCTTGTTGGTCGAGCAGAAGACGAAGGGGGCGTCGGGGCAATGGGCCCGAGCCGCCTGCAGCAGGTTGAGGGTGCCGTTGGCGTTGACGCCGAAGTCGGTCTGCGGGTCGCTCGCGGCCCAGTCGTGGGAGGGCTGGGCGGCGGTGTGGATGACCAGCTCGATCTTGCCGGCGTGCTCGCGGAAGATCCGTTCGATCGCCTCGGCGTCGCGGATGTCGGCATTCTCCCAGCGGAACTCGGAGTGCTCGGCGACCAGGCGCTCGGTCACGTGCGAGGTCGAGGACTCGGGGCCGAAGAAGCTGGCCCGCATGTCGTTCTCGATCCCGACTACGTCGAAGCCCTCGGCGACGAAGTGCTCAACCGCCTCGGAGCCGATCAGGCCCCCGGCCCCGGTGATGATCGCAACCGGCATTGGTGCTTACTCCCTTCCCCCAGCTGGGGTCTCGATGTTCAGCGCCTGGGCGATGCGGTCCTCGTCGGCCGCGATCCACTCGTGGATGTCGGTCAGCACCTGCTCGGCGCTGCGGCGGGGACGCCACTCGTCCAGGCTGAAGAGTCTGGTGCAGTCGGAGAGGTATATCGGGACGTCGCCCGCTCGGGTCTCCTCGACCGGTGCGATCGGGACCTCGTTGCCGGTGAGACGCTGGCAGATCGCGGTCGTCTCGGCCAGCGAGAGGCTGCACTCGCGACCGCCGCCGACGTTGACCGTGCGGCCGTCCCAGGCGGCGGGATCGAGCAGCTGGCGCTCGACCAAGTCGACCAGGTCGTCGACGTGGAGCAGGTCGCGGACCTGCTTGCCGGCGCCGCCGAAGCCGATGTAGGTGAGCGGGTTGCCGAAGCGGTGGGCGAGCATCCAGTGGGTGAATACCCCCTGGTCGACCTTTCCCATCTGCCAGGGGCCGGCGATGACGCCGCAGCGGTCGATCACGGCCGGGACGCCGAGGCCGGCGCGGAACTCCTCGATCAGGAGCTCGGCGGCGAGCTTGGTGGCGCCGTAGAGCGTGCGCGCGCCCTCCAGCGGGAAGTTCTCGGAGATCCCGGCCGGGGAGACACCGGGGACCGCCTGCTCGGCGGCGATCTCGAACCGGGTCGGGGCCTCCTCCAGCGCCAGCTCGGCCTGCGGCGCCACCGGGTAGACGCGGCTGGTCGAGAGGAAGACGAGGAAGGCGCCGTCGCGGCGGGCCAGCTCGAGGCAGTTGTAGGCGCCGGTCAGGTTGGTGTGGACGAGGTAGCTGGAGTCGCCGTCGACGCCGCTCATCACCGAGGGCTCGGCCGAGCACTCGATCAGGGCGGTGATCTCGGGCAGCCGCCGCAGGTCCTCGGGCTCGCGCACGTCGCCCTTGACGAACTCGACCCCGGCCTGCTCCAGCCGTGGCAGGTTCAGTTCCGAGCCCTTGCGGTAGAGATTGTCGAGGGCGAGGATCTCCCACTCGGGGTGCCGGGAGGCGAGGGAGACGGCGAGGTTGGAGCCGACGAAGCCGGCCCCGCCGGTGATCAGCAGGCGGTTCAAGATCCGCGACGGTATCGAAGCAGCGGGACTCGCCAGATCGCCTCGGCGACGATCGGGGCGTTCATCTTCGATTTTCCCGCCCTGCGGTCGCCGAAGACGATCGGGATCTCGGCCACGCTGAAGCCCTTGCGGACCGCCCGGTAGGTCAGCTCGACCTGGAAGGCGTAGCCCTTGGCGTCGATCGAGTCGAGGTCGATCGCCTCCAGCACCCGGCGGTGCCAGCACTTGAAACCGCCGGTGAGATCGCGCACGCCGAGCCCGAGGACAAACCGCGAGTAGGCGCTGCCGAAGCGGCTGACGCCGCGGCGCAGGGCGTTCCAGTCGCCGATCCCGCCGCCCGGCACGTAGCGGGACCCGATCGCCAGATCGGCCCGCTCGCTGGCCTCGAGCAGGCGCGGCAGGTCGGCGGGGTCGTGGGAGAAATCGGCGTCCATCTGCAGGACCAACCCGGCACCCCCGGAAAGAGCGCGGTGGAAGCCGGCGACGTAGGCGGGGCCGAGGCCCTGCTTGCCGGGACGGTGCAGCACCTCGACCGCCGGGTCGGCGGCGGCGATGCGGTCGGCGATCTCCCCGGTGCCGTCGGGCGAGCGGTCGTCGACTACCAGAACCCGGGCGGAACCGGGCAGGTTGCTCTGTGCCGCCGCGACCATCGCCTCGAGGTTCTCCGCCTCGTTGTAGGTCGGGAGCACGAGCCAGGCCGGACCGCTGGCCGCAGGCCGGTTCATCGCCGCACCCTATTGCCCCGCCGGGGCGCGGCAGACGGTGGCGCCCTGCCCGGCCTCGACCAGCAGCCGCCAGCGCTGCGGGGCGCGGTCGCGGGGGATGAAGAGCCGGGTCGTCGAGGCGGCGGCGACCCCTTCGGTCGAGAGCGGGTAGCCGGCGCGGCCGAAGCGGCGCAAGCGAATCGCCCCGGGGCCGCCCGGCGGCAGCTCGACCGTGGTCGTGCCGGGACGCAGCAGCAGCGGTCGCGCCTCGCTGCTGCCCCGCACCTCGACGCAGGCCCCGCCCTCGGCCGCCGGTTCGGCGCCGGTTTCGATCCCAAGCGGCAGCGCGTTGGCGAGCACGATGTCGGCCTGGCGCCGACCGTCCTCGGCGGCACCCGCCAGCTCGCCGGGGGTGTAGGCGGGCGAGCCGTATTCCTCGACCGCCTGCAGATACTCGCCGGCGCGGATTTCGTTGAGGAAGCTGGTGCCGGCGATCTCCGGCGGCAGCGCGAATTCGGGTTCGACGCTGTCGGCGGCGATCTCGATCGCGCCGAGGTCGGCGCGGGTCAGCACCGTCTGCGAGGCGAAGAAGTCGCGTCCTTCGCGCAGCGGCGTCAGGTTGAGGACGGCGATCGCGACCGTCGCCGCCCCAGCCAGCGCTAGCACCCAGCGCTGCGGCCGCAGGCCCTGCAACAGGTTGGCGCCGATCAGCAGCGTGAAGAGGGCGCCGACGTAGAGGTAGCGGCTGGAGTAGGCCTCGCGGCCGGGGATCGAGTTGAAGGCGGCGAGGAACCAGAAGGTCGCCGCGGCGGCGAGGGCCGGCCAGAGGCGGGGGTCGAAGCGGCGGCCGCGGTAGGCCCCGTAGGCGACCAGGCCGGCGAGCACGACCAGCAGCGCCAGCGCCCAGTCGGAGCGGCCGACCGCTTCGTCGAAGATCGTCGCCAGCGCCAGCAGCGCGTCGAGCGAGGCGGCGAGCCCTTCGACGACGAAGCGAGGCGAGACGAGGACGTTGTGGGCGGAGAGGTTGGTCTCGGCGTCGTGGCCCCAGCCGGCGTACCAGGCGGCGTAGAAGACCAGGGGCGCGGCGACCACCCAGAGCCGGCCGAGGCCGCGCTCGCGGCGGCGCTGGAAGACGTCGACCGCGGCGGCGACCGCGAAGGCCAGCCCGAGGCTGGAGAACCCGACAGAGAGCACCAGCAGCACCGCGGCGAGGAGATCGGCGCGGCGACGCTCCGATTCCAGCGCCAGCAGCACCCCGACCCCGCACATCGCCGAGCCGACGAAGTTGATCTGGAAGGGCCAGAGCAGGTCCTGCCAGGCGGGGCCGAGGAAGAGCAGCCCGACCGCCGCCATCAGCGCCGGCCAGGGGCCGAGGCGGCGGCGCACGTAGACGAAGACGAGCGCCGCGGTGGCCAGGAGCAGCGCCACCAGGACCACCAGTTCCGGCGTCATCGAGTCCATCCCGAAGATCCGCAGCAGCGCCTCCTGGATCAGCACCGGGACGACAACGATGTGCTCGTTGTGGGGGTCGAAGAGGGCGGCGGCCGAGGGATCGCGCCGGTTTATCAGGAACTCCCAGCTGTCCTGGAACCAGGTCAGGCCGGAGCCGTAGTCGAGCAGCACCGCCGCGGCGGTGAGCATCGCGAGCCCGAGCAGGACGAGCGCCGCGCCCTGACCCTGGCGGCTACGGACGGGCGCGACCGCCGCTGAGCGCCACGAAGGCATGCCAGGCGGGCTTCGGCTTAAAGCGCGGTCCTTCGCGGAAGAACCCGACCGAGTCGCAGAAGGTGCAGAGCCCTTTCAGATCCTTCCAGGAGAACCAGTAGACCTGCTTGAGGTTGAGCCGGCGCTGGTTTTCGAGCAGGTAGGTGTAGGAGTCCTTGAGCTGGCGGACCTGGCCCTGGATCCCCTGCTCGAAGGCGACCTGTTTGAAGTTGTTCTGCGAGCCCCACCCGATCTCGGTGATGTAGAGGCCGGGGCGGTCGCGGTTGTCGATGCTGACTTCGTGGAATTCCTCGACGATTTCTTCCAGCGTTTCGGCGTCGACCGCGTAGGGGTGCAGAGCGACCCCGTCGAAGCGGGTTTTCAGCCCCGGCACGGCGTAGAGCCGGTCGAGGAAGGTGGAGGCGGGCATGCCGCGGTTGCCGCCGGCGGTCGGCTCGCCGAAGAGGCCGGAGAGCACGACCTTCGCCCCCGGGCGCACCGATTTGATCGCCTGGCTGGAGATCGTCACCAGTTTCGCGTAGCGGCTGGTCGAGACCGGGAAGGCGAAGTAGAAGAAGTTCGACTCGTTCCAGATCTGCCAGGCCTTGATCGGTTTCGGCACCGGAATCGCCGGTTCGTAGTTGACGCCTTCGGTCCTGTGCTGCTTCCAGAATTCGCCGCCGGGACCGTAGCGGGCGACCGCGGCGCGGAGAAAGGCCTGCCAGGCGCTGCGCTGCCTGGCGCTGTCGACCGGCATCGTCGTCGGCTTATTGACGACCCACTTCGGCGGCGAGCCGATCGAGGGCAGCACCTCGAGCCCGGCCCGGCTGGCGATTTCCAGGGCGGCGTCGAAGCTGCTCCAGTCATACGGGCTCTTCGCGGTCGGCTGGATCGCCGCCCAGACCAGCGAGAGCCGGACGCTGTCGATCCCGCCCGCCTTCATGTAGCGGGCGTCCTCGGGCGTGACGCCGGTCTGCGGGGCAATCCCGAAGAAGTTGGCTGGGGCGGCCGGGCGCGGTGCGCCGCTGGTCGCGGCGGGAACCAGCGCGACGAGGCAGGCGAGGATGGCGGCGGTGGCGAGGTGGCGTCGTCTCATGCGGATGGGAAAGGTACCGGGAGCGTCACCCCTAAACTCCGTCGCCGCCCGGAAGTAGCGCAACGATTTACCCGGCTGCCTGTTCTTCTGGATCATATGACCAAGCTCCGACTAATCGCATCCGCCGCCCTGCTGCTCCTCGCCCTCGCCGCGGTCCCCGCTGCCAAGGCCGCGCCCGCCCTGGTGCCGGTCGGGGAATTCGACGAACCGATCTACGTCACCGCGCCCCCCGGCGACAAAGACCGCCTCTTCGTGGTCGAGCGCAAGGGCCGGATCATGCGGGTCCAGAACGGCGCCGCCACCACCTTCGCCGACCTCCGCGGCCTGGTCGGCTGCGGCAGCGCCTGCAGCGGCGAGCGCGGCCTGCTCTCGATCGCCTTCGCTCCCGACTTCGCCAGCAGCGGCCACCTCTACGTCGACTACGCGCAGAACGACGACGGCGTCATCCACGTCGCCGAGCTGACCGCCTCCGGCAGCACCGCCCCGGTCTCCAGCCTGCGCGAGCTGCTGGCGATCCAACACCCCGGGGAGAGCAACCACAACGGCGGCCAGCTGCAGTTCGGCCCCGACGGCTTCCTCTACATCTCCACCGGCGACGGTGGCGGCCGCGACGACGAGCACCAGAACGCGCAGAAACTCGACAGCCTGCTCGGCAAGCTGTTGCGGATCGACCCGCGGCCGACCGGCCTGCTCCCCTACGGCGTCCCGGCGGGCAACCCCTTCCCCGCCGCCGCCGCGCCCGCCGACACGATCTGGAGCTACGGCCTGCGCAACCCCTTCCGCTTCTCCTTCGACCGGGTCACCAAGGCGCTCGTGATCGGCGACGTCGGCCAGGACGCGCGCGAGGAGGTCGACTACGTTCCGTTCGGCATCGGCGCCGGCTTCAACTTCGGCTGGAGCTGCCGCGAGGGCCTGATCGCCGGCCCCGCCCTCGATCCGAAATGCACCGGGGCGCCGGCCGACGCCTTCGTCGAACCGATCTTCGAGTACCCGCACGCGGACCCCGGCGGCGGGGCCGCCTTCGGCTGCGCGATCATCGGCGGCTACGTGGCCCGGGACGAAAACCTCGGCGACCTCTACGGGCGCTACCTCTACGGCGACACCTGCACCGGCGAGCTGCGCTCCTTCAACCCCGCCGCCACCTTCGGCAGCGACCGCTCCGAGCACTTCGAGGTGCCCGGCCTCTCCTCCTTCGGCGAAGACGGCTGCGGCCACCTCTACGCGGTCTCCGGCCTCGGCAAGGTCCTGCGCCTGACCGGTCCCGAAGCCGTCCCCGTTCCCGCCGCCCAGAGCAACGCGTCGGCGGGCGCCAGCGCCGACCCCTGCGCCGCTCCGGTCGGGCCGAAGCTGGCAAGCCGGATCGGGATCCGCGCCCAGAGCCGCAAGGTGCGGCGCAACCGCAAGGCCCTGATCACCGTCGTCGTCGCCCCCTGCAACGGCCGCCGCGGCGACCCGGTGCGGCTGCTGCGCGGCGGTCGCCGCATCGCCAGCCGCCGCCTCGACCGCGCCTGCACCGCCCACTTCCGGCCGCGCATCCGCCGCAAGGTCGCCTTCCGCGCCAGCGTCGCGGAAGACGAGACCTACGTGTCGGCGAGCTCGCGCAAGCTGAAGATCCGCATCTCCAAGCGAAAGGCACCCCAAGGCAGGGCCGGTAAGGCTCGCGACCAGCGTGCCAGATGGCCCTAGAGCCGCGGCAGGAGATCACTGACCTCACCCGAGCTCCCGGCGAGCTCTCCTTCGAGGCGCGCGTCGGCGGCGCCTCGCGACGGATCTGGTTCCGCACCGAGACCGACCTGAGCCCGAACGCGGACGCGGCGCTGGTCGCCTGCCTGATGCCGGCGATGCGCGGCGGCGGCAGCCTGGAGATGACGGACCCCGTCAGTCCCAAGCTGCTGCGCAACCAGCGCGAGTTCCAGGGGATCCAGCGCGCCTGGTCGCGCGGCTGGCGGTTCGGCGAACCGCTCCTGGAGGAGGTCGAGGTGCGGGCGCCGCTGCGCGAGCCGGAGCCCGCGACGAGCGGGCAGGGGCGCGTCGCGGCCTTCTTCAGCGGCGGCGTCGACTCCTTCTGGACCGTGCTCGAGAACCCCGACGTGACCGACCTGATCTTCGTCCGCGGCTTCGACCTGATGCCGGGCTCCGAGCACCAGGCCGAGCTCACCGACGAGGTCGAGGGGCGGATGCGGGAGGTCGCCACCAGCCTCGGCCTGCCGCTGCACGTGGTCGAGACCAACCTGCGCGAGCTCTCCGATCCGCTGAATACCTGGATCACCTACTTCGGCTCCGCCACCGCCGCGGTCGCGCTGTTCATGGCGCCGCGGTTCGAGCGGGTGCTGATCGCCGGCGACTCCGATTACGAAGCGCAGGAAAAGTTCGGCGCCAACTGGCTCGTCGACCAGCTGCTCGGCACCGAGGAGCTGGAGATCTGCGAAGCCGGCGGGCGGCGGAACAGGATCGAACGGACGCAGCGGATCGCCTTCGAACCGGTGGTCCAGCGGGCGCTGCGGGTCTGCTGGGAGAACCGCGACGGCGCCTACAACTGCGGCCGCTGCCGCAAGTGCATGCTGACGATGGCCCCGCTGGAGGCGATCGGGGCGCTCGACCGGGTCGAGACCTTCGCCGCCGAGCTCGACCTCGACGCACTCGCGGAGATCGAAATCGACCAACCGGTCACCCTGGCCCTCTGGGAAGACGTGCTCGATTGCGCCCGCCGCAGCGGGCGCCGCGACCTCGAGCGGGCGGTCGAGAACGCGGTCGACCGGGGCAAACGGAACCTCGGCCTGCCCGCCGGCTTCCGCCGCCGCCGGCGCCGCGGGCCGCCGCCGCTGCTGGCCGCCGCCGAGGTCGGCGGAGCGCCGCGCTACCTCGCCTCCCCCGCCACCGCGGCGGCACTGGCCGAGGCCCGCGCCGTGGCGATCCTGATCGGCGGCTACGACGGCTCCGGCAATTTCGGCGACCTCGTGCAGCTCGACGTGGCCGGCGAGCTGCTGGCGGCGCAGGAGGAGGAGCTGCTGGTCCTGCCGACGGTCGAGCGCGGCTACGCCGAGAGCCACCGCGAGCTGGTCGACGGCCTCGTGCACCCGTTCCCGCACGCGCTCTTCTTCGACGCCGGCGAGGGCGGCGACGACGGGCTGGTCCCGGTGGCGCCGCCGGAGGACCTCTCCTACGCCTGCGTCTACCTCTACGGCGGCGGCTACCTGAACCCGGCCTGGGGCGAGCGCAAGCTGGCGATGCTGCGGGCGGCGGAGCTGCTGCTGCCGGCCGAGGACGCGGAGCTGCGCCGGGTCGCCTCCGGGCTCCAGGTCGACTCGGCCTGGGTGGCGACACGGACCGAGTCGGACCGGAGGATGCTCGCCACCTTCACCCTGCTCGGCGCCCGCGACGAGCGCTCCCGGCGCGGGCTCGCGCAGCTGGGCTCCGGCGCCGAGGCCTTCGACAGCGGCGACGACGCGGTCGGGGCGCTGCGGCGCCTGCCGGTCGGGCCGCCGACGCCGCAAGGGCGGCCGCGGGTCAACGTCCAGTTCGCCGAGCACCCCTGGGTCAGCGACGAGCCGGACCCGGTCTTCTCCACCCACCTCGCCTTCCTGCGGGAGATCGCGCGGCGCGCCGAGTCCCTGATCGTCCAGCCCCTGGTCGCCTTCGCCGATCCGCGGGTCGACGAGCAGCCGGCGCTCGCCCGCCTGCTCGCCGCCTGCACCGAGCTCGGGATCGAGGTCGCCGACCCGGTCGTCCTGCGCTCGACCGAGATCGAGCCGGCGGCGGAGAAGATCGGCGCAGCGACCCTTACCCTCAGCTGCTCGTACCACGTGGCCCTGACCTCGCTGATGCTGGGGGTGCCGGCGTTCCTCCAGCAGGGCAACTCCTACTACCGGCAGAAGGCGGACGGACTGCGCGACGCCTTCGGCCCCGAGCCGATCTTCACCTCGGTCCCCGGCGAAGAGGCGGAGCAGGCGGCGAAACGCGTCGTCGGGCCCCTCTTCGACCCCGCCACGGCGGCCGAGCCGCGCCGCCAACTGGCCGGCCGCGCCGCCGCGATCGGCGAGCGCCGGGCCGAGACGGAGGCGAAGCTGCTGGCCGAGCTCGGCCTCGAGGGGCCGCGCCAGTTCATCCCGCGGGCGGAGATCGCCGATCTCTCCGCATCCCCCGGGGAGCTCTCCTTCGAGGCACGGGTCGGCGGCACTTCGCGGCGGATCTGGTTCCGCACCGAGAGTGAGGTGACGCCCAACGCCGACGCCGCCCTGGCCGCCTGCCTGGTGCCGGCGATGCGCAGCGGCGGCATCCTCCGCATGCAGGACCCCGTCAGCCCGCGGCTGCTGCAGAGCCAGCCCGAGTACCAGGCGATCCAGCGCGCCTGGTCGCGCGAGTGGGACTTCGGCGAGCCGGTCCTGCGCGAGGTCGAGGTGCAGGCGCCGCTGCGCGAGCCGGAGCCCTCACCAAGCGGCCAGGGGCGGGTCGCGGCCTTCTTCAGCGGCGGCGTCGACTCCTACTCGACCGTGCTCGAGAACCCCGAGGTGACCGACCTGATCTTCGTCCGCGGCCTCGATCTGCTCCCCCGCATCGCCGACCACCGGGCGCTGGTGGACGAAGTCGAGCAGCGCCTGCGGGGCGCCGCCGCGGAACTGGGGCTGCAGCTGCACGTGGTCGAGACCAACATCCGCGAGCTCTCCGACCCGATCGTCTCCTGGGAGGCCTACAACCCCTCCGCCCTGGCCGCCGTGGCGCTGTTTCTGGCGCCGCTGTTCGAGCGCGTCCTGATCGCCAGCGACACCGACCACGCCACCCAGGTCCCGCTCGGCAGCGGCCACATGATCGACCAGCTGTGGAGCACCGAGAGCCTCGAGATCGCCGACGACGGCGGACTGCTCGGGCGCGAGGAGCGGATGCGGCAGATCGTCGAGAACCCGGCGGTGCGTGGCTCGCTGCGGGTCTGCTGGCAGAACCACGACGGCGCCTACAACTGCGGCCGCTGCCGCAAGTGCGTGCTGACGATGATCGGGCTGGAGGCGATCGGCGCCCGCGAGTCGGTCTCATCCTTCCCGCCGCAGCTCGACCTCGGGCTGCTGGCCGACTACGAGATCACCCAGCCGATCCAGCTGATCCTCTGGGAAGACCTGCTGGACACGACCAGAGCCAACGGTCGCCACGACCTCGAGCAGGCGGTCGAAGGGGTGGTCGAAAGCGGCAAGCGCGCCCTGCACCTGCCCCCCTCCTACCGGGTCCGCGAGGACGGGCCGCCGGCGGCGAAGCCGGCCGACGCCTCGGCCGCGGAGTTCGACCTGGAGGCGCTGAAGGCCGCCCTGCACGAGGCCGAGGGCCGGGTCGAAGAGGCCGAGGCCCGAGCCGCGGAGGCCGAGGGCCGCGACGCCGAGGCGCGCGACCTGCTGGCGATCGTGCTCGGCTCCAGCTCCTGGCGCCTGACCGCGCCGGTGCGGCGGTTGAGCGGTCTGGCCCGGCGCTGGCGCCGCGGCATCTAGGGGCCCGCTAGTAGACGCCGCCGAGCTTGCGGTGGTCCCAGGTCGCCGTGCGCACCGGCTTGAACTGGATCGCGACCCGCTTCGGCGCCTGCACCGCCAGCGCCGCCCTGGCGTCCTCGCCGAGCTCGGCGTCGCCACCGCCGCCGTAGCGCAGCGCCAGCTCTTCGGCGAAGCCGAGCACCGTCTCGGGGTCGCGGTGCAGGACGGCCTCGGCCTCGATCATCGCTCCGCGCAGCTCGCCGTACTCCTCGCCGGTCTCGATCAGCACGGTCGCCCGCGGGTCGCGCTCGAGGTTGCGGACCTTCTGCGACTTGGCGTAGGTCCAGATCCAGAGCTCGCCCGCACGGACGACGAACCAGAGCGGCATCGAGTGCGGCCAGCCGCGCGACCCATGGCTGGATACGACCGCCACCCGCTCCGTCTCCAGCAGCTGCGCCAGCTCCTCGTCGCTGAGCTGGATCTGGTCGCGGCGGCTCATCGGGCTCCACCATGGCAGGAATTGAGCGCACGTTGGCAGTCCCAGCTCTGGAAAGTTGCCGGCAAACCGGCGATCCTGCTCCTATGAAAACCGCGATCCTGATCTTCGACGGCCTCACCGCGCTCGACGCGGTCGGCCCCTACGAGGTGCTGCGCTCGGTCCCCGGCTGGGAGGTCGAGTTCGTCTCCCAGAGCACGGGCGAGAAACGGACCGACAGCGGCGCCCTCGGCATCACCGCCGACCGCGCCCTGGCCGAGGTCACCGAACCCGACGTCGTCCTCGTCCCCGGCGGCGCCGGCAACCGGCCGCTGCTCGACGACGAGGAGGTGCTCTCCTGGCTGCGCGAGGTCGACCGCACCACCAAGTGGACGACCTCCGTCTGCACCGGCTCGCTGGTGCTCGGCGCCGCCGGCCTGCTCGAGGGCAAGCGCGCGACCGGCCACTGGCTCTACCTCGAGCCCCTGCGTGCCTACGGCGCCGAGCCGACCGGCGAACGCGTGGTCGAGGACGGCAAGGTCATCACCGCCGCCGGCGTCTCCGCCGGCATCGACATGGCCCTGCGCCTGGTCGCCACCGAGGCCGGCCCCGAGGTCGCCCAGGCCGTGCAGCTGGCGATCGAGTACGACCCCCAGCCACCGTTCGACTCCGGCGCCCCGCACAAGGCCGCGCCCGAGATCGTCGAGCTGGTCACCGCAGTCTCCATGTCGGACCCCTCGCTGAAAGTGATCTAGCGCCCGCCAAAGCAGTCCGAAGCGACTCCTAGGGTTCTGCGGACAAAAGGGGGTGAGGGCGACCGCCCCTGCCCCGCGGTCTCGTCCCAGGAGGAATCACCTCGATGAAATCCCGGATTGGGCGCCCCTCGCCCGCGCTGATCATTGCCGTGATAGCGCTCGTCTTCGCGCTCGCCGGCACCGGCTACGCCGCCTTCAAGGTGCCGAAGAAGAGCATCGGCACCGCCCAGCTGAAGTCCAACGCGGTGACCAACGCCAAGGTCAAGAACAACACCCTGACCGGCAAAAAACTGAAGCTGAGCACGCTCGGCACCGTGCCCACCGCGACCAACGCGACCCACGCCAACGTGGCCGACCTGGCGAACTCGCTGCCCCTGCCGGGACTGCACGTCATCGGAGCCCCGGGTGAGCCGGGCTTCCTCGAAGGGGCCCAAAACGTGCCGAGCGGAGGACCGATCGCCATCACCCCCGCGTCGTTCTTCAAGGATCACGACGGCGTCGTCCACCTCGAAGGCTTCGTCTTGCCGGGATCGGGACCGCTCCTCTTCAGCCTGCCTCCCGGCTACCGGCCTGCAAGCGGCCGGCTGGTCGTCTTCCAGCAGTCCGAAAACACCGTGGTTGCCTTCGGATCGAACACGTTCAGCGGAGGCCAGGACCTCTCGGGAACCGTCCTCGTGAGCGAACCGGAAGTGACCAGCCTCACCGGGCTCACCTTCCGGGCGGAAAGCTGATTCCCCCTCGTTCAGCCGCGGCGGCGGCCCTCGTGGCCGCCGCCGCCCTGCTCGCCGGCTGTGGTGACACGAGCTCGTCACCGCAGCCCGGGGGCGACGGCGGCCCGGCGGGGACGACCACGAGCGCGGCCGTCCAGGGCGGCTCCTCGCCGTCGGCTTCCCCGACCGCCGGCTCGGATCGGCGCAGGCGCGCGACCCACCGCCGGCGGACGACCGGGCGCGACGAGGGCACGAGGCCCGCGCACTCTCGGCACGGCCAGCCCAGCCGATCCGGTCAGCCGCAGAATGCCGCGAGGGCAGGCGCAGACCTGCCCTCGGGAAAGTCGCTGCCAGCCGACGCAGACACTGTCGAGGCGCTCGTCCAGTCCTTTGACGACGGGCAGGAGCCCAACGGCGGGACGCCCGACACCCTGAAGGAAGTCGAAGCCGTCATCGAGAGCGGCGACTTCTCCGGCCCCCCAAGCGACGGAAGCGACTCATCCGCCGAAGCCCTGAACGAGCTGCTGGAACAGCTGGGCAAGTAGACGCGGGTCCGCGGCTCAGCCGCGGGGCACCAGGTCCAGCTCCAGCCAGGGCCCGTCGCGGGCCTCAGCCGGGGGCTTGATAGGGCATGTATCGCCGCATGAACTCGGCGAAGCGGGGAACCGTGAAATCGACGAAGCCGAAATCCTCGGTTGCGTAGATCAGGCCCTTGGTCATCAGCTGCTGCCGAGTCGGCGATGCCTGGGTGACGGACAGGCCCGCCTTCTCGGCGGCCCGCCCGGACCGGTATGGCCCGTCCCCCAGCTCCGCCATCGCGCGCATGTAACGCCGCTCACCCTCGGTCGCCCGCTGCGCCCGAACCTCGTAGATGCTCTTGTCCAGCGCCGCCTGTGCCGCGGGTATCGCACGCTTCACGTCGTCATCCGTGATCGGTGACTCGGCGGCAAGGTTCCAGGCGTGCTTGCCCAACTGCTGGATATAGAACGGGTAGCCCGCCGTCCATTCGAGTGCTAATGAAACCGCGTCAGGCTGGTACTCGATGGCCTGACGGCGCGCCGGCTCGACCAGCGCAAGGGTGGCCGATGCCTCGTCGAGATTCTCGATACTGGGGAAATCGAAGAGACGCTCTGCGTATGAGCGAGCCTCGCCCGTCAAAAGTGGGATCTGCGGCAGGGCAGCGGCCGCCACAGCGATAGGCAGCTCTTTCTGAGTCGCCCGATGGAGGGCGCTGATCAGCGACCGGTACTGGATTTCATCGACGAACTGCAACTCATCCAGGAAGATCGCGACGCCGGTCTCCTGCCCCCGCGCAGCGGCGCCGAGCTCGAGAAAGAGGTCGGTTAGATCGGCGGCAATCGTCCCCTCATCGGCCCCGCCGAGGTCAACCGCCAAGCCAAATCCATCCGGCCCGGTCAGCCTGATCGTCTTCAGGTGGCCCAGTGCCGCGCGGATTCGGTTGGTGAGTTTCCTGCCGAGATCGAGCCTGCCGAGAGCCCGCTCGGCGTCCCGCGCGACCTCGTCGACGAGGTTCGAGTCGGGGGTCAGCTCGTGGTAGAAGGTGATGAATCCGGCCGCCTCGGCCTGATCCTCGAAGGCGTTGAGGAGAACCGTCTTGCCAACGCCGCGCAGGCCCCGGACGACCATGCTCTGCTCGGTGGCGCCGCGCTTCAGGCGACCGACGAGAGTCTCGAACTGCTCGAGCTCACGCTCCCGTCCCGCCAGCTCAGGCGGCCGAGATCCAGCGTTGGGGGTGTAGGGGTTCGCTACCGGGTCCAAGAGGTTCTAGTGAGTTATAGCGAGTTATAGGAGAAACGCTATAAGTGGCTATAACTTCCTAGAACTAGGCGCCCGGGACCAGGTCCAGCTCCAGCCAGGGCCCCTCGCCGGCCATCGGCTGCGTCCGTCCCTCCAGCCAGTCGGCCTGGAGGTCGTCGTAGTGGGGGCTGGCGGGGTGACCGGACTGGCCGGTGAACATCTGCCAGCGCGAGCGGTCGGCGTCGGTCGGGTCGGCGACCATGCGCCAGCTCGGCGCCCAGACGGCCCGGTAGGGGTCGTTGGGGTCGTAGGCGATCTGGCTCACCGTCTCCTGGGCGCCGCCGGCGCGGAGCCGGCGGTTGAGAAGTTTGTGCAGCAGCGGGTTGGCGTCGCCGAGCGGGTGCGGGAACTCCATCTCGTGCACGCGGCCCCAGCGCCAGGCCTCGGGGTCGGGGCCGAAGCGCTCTGAGAGGTCGTCGAGGGCACCGGCCAGGGCCTCCAGCACCAGCTCGTCCCAGGGGCGCCCGATCAGCTCCTCGTCGGCTTCCTCCCAGAGGCCCATCAGGTGCGAATGCCAGCGCCAGGGCGAGGTGATGTGCGGCGTGAAGCCGTTGTCGGCGCGGTCGAGCCAGCGCTCGGAGAGGTCGCGGTCGCCGATCACGCCGCGGGCGACCTCGCGGGCGAGCCGCAGCAGGAACGCCTGGTAGATCGTGCCGGCGATGGTGTCAGGGTCGAGGCGCCCGTCCCAGCTGCGTAGCCGCTCGATCGCCGAGCGCTCGCGCTGGCCGCTCGGGTGCAGGCGGCTGAGCCGCGCCGCCGCCTCGAGGCCGGGCAGCGAGAGGTTGTCGGACTGCATCGCCTCGAAGCTGGCGAGGTCGTGCTCGTCGCTCTCCCCCAGCAGCTGCTCGATCCGCTTGGCACGGAACCCGTCGAGCCATTCGCTGGTGATGTGGTGCGGGTAGTCGTCGCCGACGATGCGGTTGTTGGCGGTGACGAGGAAGCCGCTCTCGGGGTCGACGACCTCGGGCAGTTCGTCGTAGGGGATGGTGCCGTCCCACTCGAACTCTCCCGTCCAGCCCGGCTTCGGCAGGTCGGGACAGCCGCCGGGCCGGCGCGGCAGGCGGCCGATCAGCTTGTACCCGATCGAGCCCTTGCGGTCGGCCCAGATCAAGTTCGAGGCGGGCGAGGTGTGGCCTTCGAGCCTCTCCACCAGCTCCGTGCCGGAGCCGATGTCGAGCAGCTCGAACATGCCGGCGAAGGCGGTCGGTTCGGACAGGGTCTGCCAGGAGAGGGCCAGCGGCTCGGCCTCATCGGCGCCCAGCGCCTCGTTGACGAGCGGGCCGTGGTGGGTGCAGCGGACGTCGAGCACGACCGGGTCGCGCCCTTTCACGGCGATCTCCTCGCGCACCGTCTCCAGCGGCTTCCACTCGTCTTCGAACAGGTAGTTGTCGCCCTCGACCCGCTCGACGAAGAGGTCCTGGACGTCGGCCATCACGTTGGTGAAGGTCCAGCAGACGTCGTTGTTCTGGCCCATGTAGACGCCGGGCATGCCTGGCATCGAGGCGCCGCGGACAAAGCGATCCCCCTGGCGCAGGCCGACCTGGTACCAGATGCCCGGCATGCTCGGGGGCAGGTGCGGGTCGCCGGCGATCAGCGGCGCGCCGGTGGCGCTGAGGTCGCCGCTGACGGCCCAGTTGTTGGAGCCAGAGGCCTCGGCGGCGAGGCCCATGGTGCGGCGCACGGCGTCGATCTGCTCGACGATCGAGAGCCCGTCGCCGCTCCAAGGCGACTGCATCACGACCGGGTTGTCGGCCGGGTAGGTCGGGTCGAGGCGGGCGGCCAGCTCCGGGCCGAGGTCGCGCAGCATGTCGGCGCGCAGCAGCTCCCGCTCCCAGTTGGTCGAGAGGCCGAAGGCGAGCAGCTTGCCGAGGCTGAGGATGTCGACCGGCCGCCAGGGCTCGAACTCGAGCCGCAGCAGCTGCATCTCGAAGGGCATCGCCGGCGCCTTCGCGGCGGCGGCGTTGACGCCGGCGCAGAAGCGCTCGAGCTGGGCCCGCAGCGCCGGGTCGAGTTCGGCCTCCTCGCGTTCGGCGACGCGGCGGATGCCGAGCGTGCGCAGCAGGCGGTCGACCGGCAGGCCCTCGGGCCCGGCCATCTCGGCGACCCGGCCGCGGACGACGCGGCGGTAGAAGTCCATCTGCCAGAGCCGGTCCTGCCCGTGGCAGAAGCCCTGGGCGAAGTAGAGGTCCTCGCGGTCCTCAGCCTCGATGTGGGGGACGCCCCAGCGGTCGCGGCGAACCCGCACCCGGCCGGCCAGCCCGTCGAGCTCGATCGTCCCCTTCTGCTGCGGCAGCGGCCGCCGCGCCAGCCAGTGCCAGGCCGCCGCGGTGGCGACGGCGGCGAGCCCGGTTCCGGCCACCCCGGCCAGCAGTCCGGCCCGCGCAGCGCGGCTTTTGGTCAGACGCCCCATCCAGGGTGTGTATCAGAGAACTGGCCAGCTGGCCAGTTACTCGCGCAAATCGGTGGGCAGCCTGCCCTCGCCCTCGAGCTTTTCGAGGTGGGCCTCCATCGCCATCGCGGCCCAGGGGAGGAGCTCGAGGGGGACATCGGACCAGACCGCCGGGAGGAGGGCGGCGCGGGAGCGCTCGCCGCTCTCCAGGGCGGCGAGCAGGCCGCGCTCGCGGGCCTCGCGGTGCTCGACGTATTCGGCCAGCTTCGCCGCCGGGTCGACGATCCAGGGGCCGTGGCCGGGGGCGATCAGGTCGAGTTGCTCTTCCTGCACCAGGGCCAGCGAGCTCATGTAGGCGGCGAGCGAGCCGCCGCCGGGCGGGACGATCGTCGAGCCCAGCCCGAGCACGAGGTCGCCGGCGAAGCAGACCCCCTCGGGCGAGACAAAGCAGACGTGGTCGGCGGCGTGACCGGGGGTGGCCAGCACCCGCAGGCCGGCGTGCTCCTCGCCGCCCTGCGGCTGCAGCACCTCGGCCCCGAGCTGGTCCGAGCCGGCGGCGTGGTCGCCGTGGGAGTGGGTGAGGAGGACGAGGCCGATGCCGCCGCGCTCGGCCGCGGCGGCGCGGATCGCGTCGAGGTGCTCCGGGTCCTCGGAGCCGGGATCGATCACCGCGCAGGGGCCGTCGCCGTAGAGGTAGGTGTTCGTCCCTTCCAGCGTCATCGGGCCAGGGTTAGGGGCGACTATCCGCACTATCTCCGGGTGGCCCGGAGCGCTGTCCATCACTCGTCGGCGATCTCTTTCGCGATCGCCTCGCGGGCGTCGGCGGGCTCGAGCACGACCAGGTCGCCGGCGCCGCGGAGGATCTCCCGCACCAGCCAGGGCTTGCCGGCGTAGGGAAGCTCGACGACGACGGCGCCGTCGGCCAGCTCCTCGACCACGGTGCGCTCCTCGCGCAGCCAGCGCGCCCGCTCCGGCGAGACCCAGACCCGGGCGACCTCGGCGGTCGGCACCTCGCCGTGGGTCATCCAGCCCTCGACCCCGGCCAGCTCCTCGACCTCGGGCCGCGGCTCGAAGCTCTCCTTGGAGACGTTCGCCTCTTTGACCCGGTCGAGCTTGAAGTGGCGGACGCCGCCTTTGGTCAGGTCGTAGCACTCGACGTACCAGCCCTCGCGCCCGTTCTCGAGCCGGTAGGGCTCGACCCGGCGGTCGGTGAACTGGTCCTCGTTCTCCTTGTAATAGCTGAGCTCCAGCACCTTGCTGCCGGCGATCGCGTCGTTGACCATCCGTGCCACCTTGGCGTCGCCGCCGCCGGCGGAGGCGATCTCCAGCCCCTCCTCGGAGGGGTCGTGGCCGAGCGCGCTGACGATTTTGCGCCGCGCCGACTGCAGGTTGGACTGCGGCAGGTGGTCGCCGAAGAGGTCGATCGCCGCCACCAGCGCCTTCGCCTCCAGCGGCAGCAGGCGGGCCGGGCGGGCGAAGTTGTCGCCGTAGGGCTCGGAGTCGACCTCGATCTCGTCGCCGATGTATTCGGCGTAGAGCACGTAGGTGCCGCCGCCGAAGTTGACGACATTGAGCAGGTCGACATCCTCGCGCAGCTCCTCGTCGGTCAGTTCCAGGCGCTGGCGCAGCTCGGCCACGTGCAGCCGCTCGCCGGCTTTCGCCGCTTCGATCAGCATGCCGGCGAGGGTGACCAGGCGGGCGAAGCGCTCGGGCCGGATCGCCGCCTCGCCGCGGCCGTTGGAGCGGCTGCGTTTCGGCGCCTCGCGCAGCGGCCGGTCGACGATCTTCGCCGGCTTGAAGCCGTTCTCGTGGCGCTCGCGCAGCAGCTCGCGGCGCTTGCCGGCCTCCGCGCGCAGGTCGTCGGGCCCCAGCACCTCGGCGTTGGCGCGCCAGCGCAGGACCCAGGCGATCAGCTCGCGGACCGAGGCGTAGCTGGTTTCGAAGACCTTGCCCTTGCCGGGCGCGCCGTCGGACTTTTTCGCGTCGCGCAGCTTCCCGTAGCTGCCGAAGTCGCGCTCGACCAGCCAGGCGATCCGTTCGCGGATGAAGATCTTCGCCGTGCCCTGGGTCTCCCCCAGCTGCCAGTCGGCGCGGCTGCCGTAGTCGCGGCGGTCGAAGTTCTCCGGCGGCGAGAAGTCGTGCTCGGCCTTGGAGGCGTACCCGACCTTGCCCTGGATCCGCGAGAGGCGGAAGACGCGGACCGCCTCGCGCTCGTGCGAGAGGCCGATCAAATAGAACTGGCCGCCGCGGAAGACCAGGTGGTACGGGTCGACCTTGCGCTTCTCGGTCTCGCCCCGCTCCATCGTGTAGTAGGTGAACTCGATCGTCTTGCGGCGGGAGATCGCGGTCTCGATCTTGGAGAGGCGCTGGGAGAGGTCGCGGCCGCCGGCGGAGGCGGTCATCGCCATCTCGACCGGTGCCCGCTCGACCTCGTTCAGCGGGTTGGGATGACCCCAGGCGACCTGCTGCAGGGCCAGGCGCAGCGGCTCCGCGTATGCGAAGCCGCCGTCGGTCAGCAGCATCAGCGCCGTGCTCAGCGCCGCCAGCTCGTTGTCGGAGAAGGAGATCGCGTCGAGGTAGAAATTCTCCGGCGGCAGCGAGTAGAGCTCGGCCTCGAAGAAGCCCTCACCGGGCTTCTCCACGCCCAGCTGGATGCCGAGGCTCTCCAGCTCAGCCCGGTCGGCATAGAAGCGACGCGCGAACGCGTCGTCGTTCATGTCGCTGTAGCCCTCCACCTCGCGCTTGATCTCGAGGGCCGAAACCGGCCTCCCCTGAGCCATCAGGAACGAGATCAGCGAGAGCTGGCGGATCAGCTTCTCGGTGTCCTTCGCCACGATTCGCAGGATAGTCTGCAAGCCAAGTAATGGACATCCTGCGCAACCTGTTCGGAAGCCTGACTTCCGGGATCATCCGACTATTGGTTACCGTCGGGATCCTCGCGGCGGCCTATTTCTTCCTGGTAAAGCCGGTCTTGGAGACGACCAGCGACATCTCCAAGGAAGCCAATTCGAGCTTCCAGAAGTCGATCGGCGGCGAGCTCGACCTGAGCGACATCGGCGGCACCATCGAGAGCGTCAACCACCAGGTCCAGACCCAGATCCGCCGCTCGTTCCACACCGCGGAGAAGAAGGGTCACCCGAAGAAGCTGATCCGCTGCATCAAGCATGCGGGGGGCGACGTGCAACGCATCAAGCGCTGCACCGTGAAGTTCTAGGCGGCTTGGCGCTGGCCGAAGTAGGCCGAGCCCGACAAGGCTCGGTCGAAGCCTGACCAAGACTCGCCGGCGGGGAGCTGGCGCTCGAGGCGGTCGAAGCTGCCGAGGCGGCCGCCGAGGTTGTCGATCATGTGGACGAGGACGGCCTCGCGGGTGGCGGGGACGACCGGGGAGCCGTGTTCGAGCGAGCCGTGGTGGCTGAGGATGATGTGCAGCACGCACTGGGCGAGGGCGGGGTCGAACCCGGGCAGGTCCTCGATCGCCCGGCGCACGGTGTAGTAGCCGAGCGGGATCTCGCCCTGCAGGCGACCGGCGTCGGTGAGGTCGATCGCCAGCGGGTCGTCGTTGTAGGCGACGGTCTTGCCGATGTCGTGCAGGAGGGCGCCGGTGACGGCGACGTCGCGATCGATGCCGGGGAAGAAGTTGGCCGCGGCGGAGACCGCCTGGGCGACCGAGAGGGTGTGCTCGAGCAGCCCGTGACGGTAGGCCTGGTGGTAGACCTTGGCCGCCGGCGCGTCGCGGAAGCGGGCCCAGGTCGGCGAGTCCTCGCCGAAGAAGAGGTCCAGCAGCTGCCGCAGCTCCGGGTCCTGCACGGTCGCCAGCAGCGCCCGCAGGTCGCGCTCCAGGTGCTCCAGCGACACCTCCGACTCGGCCGCCAGGTCCTCGGTCTCGTACTCGTGCGACTCGGCCGGGCGCAGCTCGGCGATCTTGATCTTCGCCCCCCAGCGCTCGCTGACCTCGAAGACGCCGGTGAGCCAGACCGGGGTGCCGCCGGTGCAGAGCGCGTAGCGCCCCTCCGCATCCTCCCAGGAGACCGCCTCGACCGCGCCGCTGGCGTCGCCGAAGGAGAGCCGCAGCCAGGCCTCGCCGTTCTTCTTGCGCCGCAGCTCCCGCTCGCGCACCGCGTACACACCCCGCACCCGCTGCCCATCCTCGAGCTCGCGAATCGGGACCCTCGCGCTCTCCTCGAGCACCGGCTCCGGCACCTCAACCGGAGCCATCTCCGGAGCCACCAGCGCCGTCTGCTCGGCACCCATTGCGCTTTGCCCATCCATCCCGACTCAAGGTAAAGACAACTGCGGACGGCGACCGAACCCCCTCGGTCATCCGCCGAGGGGGTTCGGGTGAATCGTGTTCAGACGCTGTCCGGTACCTCTACCTGGGCCGGCGTGGCTCCGTTCCCGCTCGCCTTCAGCCCGGCCGCAACCCGGGCCCCGAGCTCCGAATCCACCTGGGTCCAATACGCGATCACACGCTCCTGCACCTCACCGCTGACTTCGGCGCTGGCGTGCCCGACGACGTTCTCGACCAGCTCGTCGCGGCCGGCGTCGCTCAGCACCTCGCGGTAGAGCGTGCCCGCCTGGACGAAGTCGTCGTCCTCGGCGTGCTTGGCGTTGGCGTAGCGGCCGATCTCGGCCTCCTCGACCGACCAGTTCAGTTCCGCCCCGTTGTCGGGATCCGCCACCGGGCCGCCCTTGGTGTTCGGCGCGTACGGGGGCTGCGAGCCGGAGTGGTGGTAGGTCATCGGCCCGTCCTGGTTGTAGGAGTGGACCGCGGACTTCGGCGAGTTGATCGGCAGCTGCTCGTAGTTGGCGCCGATCCGGTGCAGGTGGGTGTCGTGGTAGCTGAAGATCCGCCCCATCAGCATCTTGTCGGGGCTGAGCCCGATCCCCGGCACCAGGTTGGCGGGGGAGAAGCCGGACTGCTCGACCTCGGCGAAGAAGTGCTCCGGGTTGCGGTCGAGGACCATGCGGCCGACCTGGATCGGCGGGTAGTCGCCGTGCGGCCAGATCTTGGTCAGGTCGAACGGGTTGAAGCGGTAGTCGGCGGCGTCGGCGAACGGCATCACCTGCACCTCGAGCCGCCATTCCGGGTGGTCGCCGCCGTCGATCGCCGCGCGCAGGTCGCGGCGGTGGGCGTCGGGGTCCTCGGCGGCCATCGCCACGGCCTCGTCTTCGGTGTAGTTCTCGACCCCCTGCACCGTCTTGAAGTGGTACTTGACCCAGAACTTCTCGCCGGCCGCGTTGATCCAGGAGAAGGTGTGGCTGCCGTACCCGTTGAGGTGGCGCAGGGTGCGTGGCGTGCCGCGCTCGGACATCAGGATCGTCACCTGGTGGGCGCTCTCCGGCGAGAGGGTCCAGAAGTCCCACTGCATGTCGTTGGAGCGCATGCCGGTGTCGGGCAGGCGCTTCTGCGAGTGGATGAAGTCGGAGAACTTGGAGGCGTCGCGGATGAAGAAGACCGGGGTGTTGTTTCCAACCAGGTCGTAGTTGCCTTCCTCGGTGTAGAACTTGATCGCGAAGCCGCGCGGGTCGCGGGCGGTGTCGGGGGACCCAAGCTCACCGGCGACGGTCGAGAAGCGCAGGAACATCGGCGTCCGCGCGCCCGGCTGGAAGAGGCCGGCTTTGGTGAACTGGCTGACGTCCTCGGTCACCTCGAGGAAGCCGTGCGCACCGGAGCCCTTGGCGTGCACAACCCGCTCGGGGACGCGCTCGCGGTTGAAGTGCTGCATCTTCTGCACGGTCGCGTGGTCGTGCAGGACGGTCGGGCCCTGCTCCCCCACGGTCAGCGAGCGCTCGTCGCTGGTCATCGGGATGCCCGAATCGGTCGTCGTCGTCGGTCGCTTCTGCTCGTCGCTCATCTCTTCGTTCCTTTGCTGGGGCGGGAAGCCAGAACTATTCCAAAGTGGGGACCGCGGCCGAGCGCGGCGTCAGTCGCCGAGCTTCAGCGGCAGCGTCTTGCGCAGCGAGAAAGGCGTGCCGCTCGCGGGCTTGAGGCTGACGACGATCTTCGCTTTCGCGTCGCCGCGGGCGAAGAGCCGCTTGCGCACCTTGCCGGTCGGCTTCACGAGCAGGGTCGCGGTGCCGGGCTTGGCGAGCTTCTTCGAGACCTTCTTGATGCCCTTGCCGGTCAGGGTGAGCTTGCCGGCGACGAGGGCCGTCACCTTCACCGTCGCGGTGCCCTTGGAGCGGTTCAGCTTCACCTTGCCGAGCTTGAGGGCCGGGGCGACAACGAAGGACGTCTCGACGCTGGCGCTGCCGCCGCAGGTGCTGGTCACGGTCAGCATCGCCTTGTGGGCGCCTGGATCGAAGCCGTGGCTGAAGGTTGGGCCGGTGCCGGTGGCGCCATCGTCTACTTTCCAGGCGTAGGAGGCGATCCCGCACTGCGGCAGGCCGGCAGCGGCGACCGACCCGCCGCCGTCGAGCAGGACCGGTAGGGCCGAGTTGGCGCCGACAACCGGCTTGATTGCCGCGCTCGCGGCCGGGTGGGCCCAGTTCATCGTGCCGGCGATCTCGGCCGGGCTCATGCCCTGGTAGAGCGAGGCCAGGCTCTGGGTCTGGCGTGCCTGCGCCTGGCGCACGGCGGCGGCGACATCGCCGAGCACGAAGCGGTCGGGAAGGGTCTCCTGCTGGATCTCGTAGGAGATGAAGGCGGCGTTTGCGCCCGGTGGCACCGTCACGTCCCAAGCCCAGAAGAGCTCGTCGAAATCGTTCTCCATCCTTACGCGGGAGATGCGCTGGACCCCGCCCGGCCCGTCCCAGACGTGAGCGAGGGTTGGATCGCCCGCAACGAGTCCCGGGAGCGCTTCATTGTCGGCCGTGACTCCCCAGGCGGAGGCGGGAGTGGCGACGCCGGTTCCGTCCGAAGTAGCCGCCGCGAAAGTGCCGCCGTCGGAACCGAGGTTGCCGCTGTTGCCGTTCGGATCACCCTGGACCAGGGTGACCGAGACCGGGGCGCCTCCTGGGTTGCGCAGGGTGGTGAGGAGTCGGGCGCCGTCGAGCGGACCGGGGTCGACGAAAACGGAGCGCTGAACCTGCAGACCCTTGAGGGGGAGGACCGGGAAGCGGACTTCTCGGTCGCTGAGCGCCAGCTGGCACTGGTTGGGGCCGACGTACATCTCGGCCACGGTCAGTTCCTCGAGGTCGGCACCTGGCGAAGCAACGAAGACGTTGCCCCATGAGTCCCAAGCGTCCTGCTCTTCCGCCCCCAGACCGCCTTCGTCGAAGCCCCCGTAGGTCTGAGATCGAAACGGGTTTGCGCTCTCATCGGCCTCGAGGTCGAACAGGTAGTTGCCGCCGTCGTGGAGGTCGATGTTGCAATCGGCCGCGAGGGCGGAACCTGTGGCGCCGGGCGCGAAGCCGAAGGCGGCGAGCGCGAGCAACGCTAGAACAAGACGGTGGAAGCGCTGCGGCGCGCGGGTCATGGCGGTGTTCTCCTCTCGGGCGGACGTAAGCAATTCGGCCGGCCTACGCGACACTCGCCGACGAGGTTCAGCGAACGGACATTCGTCGGCGGATCAGGCGAGGGCGGCGCCGAGCCAGTGGCCGAGCGCGACCGCGGCGAAGCCGGCGACCGCGGAGAGGCCGATGTTGAGGGCCGCGAGGCGCACGAGGTCGGCCTCGGCGAGCCGCTGCGAGTCGAGGATCCAGGTCGAGAAGGTGGTGAAGGAGCCGATGCCGCCGCCGGCGACGATGACCAGGGCCTCGCCGTCGAGAGCGGCTCCGGCGACCAGTCCGAGCGCGAGCGCGCCGGAGAGGTTGACGGCGAGGATGCCGAGCGGGAAGGGGCCGTCGAAGCGGGCCCCGATCTCGTGGTCGACGACAAAGCGGGCGCCGGCGGCGACGCCGCCGAGCAGCCCGACCGCGATCCAGCCGAGCGCGCTCACGGCGCCCACCTGGCCCAGCGCGGCCGCCGTTCCTCCAGCCGCACCCCGAGCCGCAGGAAGGCGAACCCGGCGGCGATCGTGGCGGCGCAGTAGAGGGCGGCGAGCCCGACCTCGCCGCCGTCGACCAGCTCGTAGAGCTCCAGTTGCAGGGTCGAGAAGGTGGTCAGGGTGCCGCAGACGCCGACCCCGAGCAGCGGGTGGGCGAGGCTCTGCTCCGGGTGGTCGCGCAACAGCGCGAAGAAGTAGCCGAGCAGCAGCGCCCCAGCGACGTTGACGGCGAAGGTCGGCCACGGCCAGGTCCCCGCCGCGGGCGGAAACGCCTCCGCCAGCCCAACCCGAATCAGCGCCCCGACAACGCCACCAGCGTAGATCGCCGCCAGCTTGCGGCCCGGATGGCGGGTCACTCTCATCGCGGGATTATCAAGGCCGGAAGTTGGCTCAATCCCCAAACACCGCTTAATATCGTCTGCGCAATGGCGAGGGGGAAGAGAACGCGGGCGCGGCGGGCTGCCGCGGTGGAGGCGGAGGTCGAGCAGACCGAAACGCCGGCCGGCGAGGACGGCTCGGCGGCGAAGCCGCCACCGCGGCCCAAGTCCGCGCGCAAGCCGGCGCAGGGTCGCGCCGCAGCCGACGCCGGCATTCCCAGCGCACTGCCGCCGGTCGGCGCCGCCGCCCTGGTCTTCGTCGCCGCCGGCGCGGTGCTGATGCTGGAGATCCTCGCCGTCCGATTGCTCGCCCCGTACGTCGGCCTGACCCTGGAGACGACGACCTCGATCATCGGCGCCGCCCTGGCCGGAATCGCCATCGGCGCCGCCGTCGGCGGCCACCTCGCCGACCGCACCAACACCCGCATGCTGATCGTCGGCCTGCTGGTCGGCGGCGGCCTCCTCACCCTGCTCACCGTCCCGGTCGTCCGCTGGCTCGGCCCCGGAGCCACCGGCGACGGCGACCTCGCGGCGCTGGGCATCACCGCGCTCGCGCTCGTCCCCGCCGCCGCCGTGCTCAGCGCCGTCTCCCCCGCCGTCGCCCATCTGCAGCTGCACGACCTCAAGGTCAGCGGCACGATCGTCGGCCGGCTCTCGGCCTGGGCCACCGCCGGCGCCCTGATCGGGACCTTCGGCACCGGCTTCATCGTGATCCCGCTGATGCCGGCCAGCACCGCGGTGCTGACGATCGGGCTGGTCCTGGTCGGGATCGGGATCGTCGTCGGCACTCGGGCGCGACTGCTGAGCTCGGCCGCCCTGTTCGCGGTCGCCGTGCTCGCCTTCGGCTTCGGCGGCCTCTCCGCCGCCTCCGACTCCCCCTGCATCACGGAGACGAACTATCACTGCCTCGACCTCGAACACGACCCGACCACGTCCAACCCCGCCTACAACCTGATCCTCGACGGCACCTACAACTCCTACGTCGTGCTCAACGACCCCGACTACCTCGCCTTCGCCTACACCCGCTGGATCGCCAGGGCGATCGACGCCGCCTACTCGCCGAAAAAGCCGCTCGACGCCGTCTTCGTCGGCGGCGGTGGCTTCACGATGCCGCGCTGGCTCGAGGCGACCCGGCCCGGATCGAAATCGATCACGCTGGAGGTCGACGGCGACCTCGTCGACCTGGACGAAGAAAAACTCGGCCTCGAGCCCTCGCCCGACCTCCAAGTCAGGGTCGGCGACGCCCGGGTGACGATGCTCGACATCCCCGACGACAGCGCCGACGTCGTCGTCGGCGACGCGTTCAGCGGCTTCACCGTGCCCTGGCACCTGACCACCGAAGAGTGGATCGACGAAGTCAAGCGGGTGCTGCGGCCGAACGGGATCTACACGCTGAACCTGATCGACGACGGGCCGATGGACCTGATCCGAGCCGAGGCGGCAACGCTGCTGAAGAAGTTCGAGTACATCAGGCTGATCACCTTCTCCGACCGCCTCGATCAACCGGTCGGCGGCAACATCGTCCTGGTCGCCTCCGACCGGCCCCTGCCGAAGAAATTCGGTCCCGAAGGCAAAGGCGCCTTCAACTACGACCAGGCGTTCGTTGAACAGCTGGCAATCAGCGCCGACCCCCTGCGCGACGACTACGCTCCGGTCGATCAGCTCCGCACCGAAGAATGAGCAGCGGCTGCGGCCGCCTCGGGCGACTTGCCGACCAGCGCTCTTCCTGCTGACGGCCGCGCTACTCGATGGGGCACCCCCGAAGGACCATGCGGAGCGAAGGCCAGCGACACCGGTACCCCTCCCCGGGAATTGAGTCGCGTCCCTAGCGGGACAGCTCCCGAACATGCCGCCCGCCTATGGCGGGCAAAAGACAGATTGCATATCGCGGCCTTCGGCCACATTCCCGCCTCGGGGTACCGGCGTCCCCGGCCAACCCCAAACGCCCGTCTCGTGGTTCCTTTCGCACTCCACAGGCGAATAAGGAACCGTGAGTTCGGAGCGTCTCATCCCGTGGTTCCTTTTGGTCGCCTGACGCCCATAAGGAACCGTGGGACAGCTTGAACTCCCAGTGGAGCGGCCTGTGCCCTTTGCTCTTGGCTTGAGAGGGACGGCTCGTTGGGGAGTGGTCGGGGGTCCCTCCAGCGCAGCGGCGTCCTGATTTTCGCAGCCGAGCACTCCCTAGAGAGCACACCCCGAAGCGCCTAGCTCGGCGGCTGACCGGCCGCGAACAGGCGCCACTCGCCGGGCGCACCCTTTAGCGGCCGGATGCCGCGGTCGGCGAACTCGAGGCCGGAGCCGACGACCAGCTCCCGCACGGTGCTGGAGACCAGGACCTCGCCCGCTCCCGCCAGGGCCCCGATCCGGGCGCCGATGTTGACCGCCATGCCGCCGACGTCGGCGCCGATCAGCTCGACCTCGCCGGTGTGGATCCCCGCCCGCACCTCGACCCCGATCCCCTCGAGCTCGTCGCGCAGGGCGCAGGCGCAGCGGATCGCCCGCGCCGGGCCGTCGAAGGTGGCGAGGAAGCCGTCGCCCATCGTCTTCACCTCGTGCCCGCGGTAGAGGCTGAGCTGGCGCCGGACGAGGGCGTCGTGGCGCTCCAGCAGCCGCCGCCAGCCGCTGTCGCCGAGCCGGGCGGCGATCTCGGTCGAGCCGACGATGTCGGTGAAGAGCACGGTCGCCAGCGCCCGTTCAGTCTCGTTCGCGCGGCGGCTGCCGACCAGGAACTGCTCCATCTCGTCGAGCATCTCGTCCTGGTCGCCGACGATTGCCAGGTGGTCGGAGCCGCTGAGCTCGACGTAGCGGGCGCCGGGCACGTGCGCGGCCAGGTAGCGGCTCTGGCGGGCCGGGATCAGCTTGTCGTCGCGGCGGTGCATGAACAGCACCGGCACGTCGATCGCCGGCAGCACCGAGCGCACGTCGATCTCGGTGTAGAGGTCCATCAGCGCCGTCGCGCCGGCCGGGCTCGTCCCCTGCCGTAAGAGGCGCGCCCACCAGCGTTCGAAGCCGGCGTCGCCGACGGCGCTCGGCGCCCACAGCTCCATCGCCACCGGGCCGCCCCATTCGTCCCGCACCCGGTCTCGCCAGGCGGCGAATTTCTCCGGCGGCACGCCCTCCGGGAAGTCCGGGGCCTTCAGCATCCGCGCGTAGGTGCCGTGGAGGACGAGCGAGGAGACGTCGCCCGGGTGGGTGGCGACGAACATCAGCGACATCGGCCCGCCCTCGGAGATGCCGAAGATCGCCGGCCGCTCGCAGCCGGCCGCCTTGATCACCGCCTTCAGGTCGTCCATCGACTCTTCCAGCGTCGGCGGGCGCTCGCCGCGATCGGAGAGGCCCTGGCCGCGCTTGTCGAAGACGACGAGGCGGGCGAAGGAGGTGAGCCGGCGGAAGAAGCGGGCGACCGACGGCTCCTCCCAGATCAGCTCGACGTGGGAGACGAAGCCGGGCACGAAGACGAGGTCGAGCGGCCCCTCGCCGTGCACCTGGTAGGCGATGTTGAAGCCGTTCGAGTCCGCGTAGTGGGTCGGGGCTTCCATCGGGCGGGCCGGCTCAGCGGCTGACGACGCTTTCCGCCGACTCGGCGATGTGGCGGCGCATCGCCTCCGCCGCGCCCTCGGCGTCGCCGGCCTCGATCGCCGCGAGGATCTCGCCGTGCGCCTGCAGCGAGCGCGGCGCCCGGCCGGGCAGGGTGAGCGAGACCTGCGAGGTGCGGTCGACCACCTCGGCCAGCTCGTCGATCAGGTGGGTGAGCAGGTCGTTGTGGGCGGCGAGGACGATCGCCCGGTGGAAGAGGCGGTCGCCGTCGACCCCGTCGCCGCCGCCGTCGATCGAGCGGGCCATCGCCACCAGCGCGTCCTGCATCGCCTCCAGGTCGGCAGCGGTGCGGCGCCCGGCGGCCAGGCGCGCCGCCTGCACCTCGACCCCTTCGCGGACCTCCCAGATCATCGGGTGGTCGACCTCGGCCTTGGCCACCTCGGAGGCGAGGCCGGAGACCAGATCCGCCGGCGGCCGCAGCAGGTAGGTGCCGGCGCCGGGCCGGACCTCGACCAGCCCCATCACCCGCATCGCGGTCAGCGCCTGGCGAACCGAGGTGCGGCTGACCCCGAGCCGCTCGGCCAGCTCGCGCTCGGGCAGCAGCCGGTCGCCGGGTTCGAGCTTCTCGCCGTCGATGAACTCCTGCAGCCGCGCGGCCACCACCTCGTACAGCGGACTGCGCTCGATGCGCTGGAGTCCAGGCTCGGCCATAGCGGTCACCCCAGTCTAGGTGGGCCTAGCGAAACCCGGGTGCGTGGCTGGCGAGCGCCGGACCAAGCGGGGCAAGGACGCAGGGAGGCCGAATAGCAGCGCTATTTGGCCGACTGAGGACGCCGCACCGCGCAGTGTCCGCCGCCGCCAGGCACGTGCGTGGGTTTCGCTAGGCCCACCTCGGAGGGCTTGCCTCGTAGCCCGCCTCGCGCAGAGCGGCGCGGACGGCGTCGGCGTGGTCGTGGCCGCGGGTCTCCAGGGTCAGCTCGACCCCGGTCTCGCGCACGTCGAGCTCAGCCGACTCGCGCACGTGCTCGACCGTGAGCAGGTTGGCCTTGGTCTCGGCCACGGTCGCCAGCAGCGCGGCGAGCCCGCCGGGGCGGTCGGAGACGCGGGTGAAGAGGCGCAGCCGCCGTCCCTGCAGGGTCTCCTGGCGAGCGGCGATCGTCGCCAACAGGCCGATGTCGACGTTGCCGCCGGAGAGGACGTCGACGTTGGGGCCGTCGGGGCTGAGCTCGACCTCGCCGCTCGACACCGCCGCCAGGGCAGCGGCGCCGGCGCCCTCGACCACCAGCTTTGCCCGCTCCAGCAGCAGCGCCATCGCCTCGGCGATCGCGTTGTCGGAGACCGTCACCACCTCGTCGACCAGATCCCGGACCAGCGGCAGCGTCACCTCCCCCGGGCGCTTGACCGCGATCCCGTCGGCGATCGTCGCCACCGCGCGGGCGACAACCGGCTCGCCCGCCTCGACCGATTCGGGGAAGGAGGCGCAGCGCTCCGCCTGGACGCCGACGACTCGCGCCCCCGGCCGTTGCTGCTTCACCGCCGCCGCCACTCCGGAGGCGAGCCCGCCGCCGCCGATCGGGACGACCACCAGGTCCAGCTCCGGCACGTCCTCGAGGATCTCGATCCCGACCCCGGCCTGGCCGGCGACGACGTCGAGGTCGTCGAAGGGGTGGACGAAGAGCAGGCCCTCGCGCTCGGCCCGCTCGCGGGCGAGCTCGACGCACTCGTCGACCGCCTCGCCGCTCTGCCGGACCTCGGCCCCGAAGGCGCGCACCGCGGCGAGCTTGCCGATCGCCGCGTCGGCCGGCATGAAGACCTCGCAGGGCACGCCGGCGGTGCGCGCCGCGTAGGCCAGCGACTGCGCGTGGTTGCCGGCGCTGCCGGCGACGACCCCGGCCGCGGCGTCGGCCGAGCGCAGCTTGTTGAGGGCGCCGCGCAGCTTGAAGGAGCCGGTCCGCTGCAAGTTCTCGGCCTTCAGCACCAGCGGCCCGCCGAGCCGCTCGGAGAGGCTGCCGGCGGTCAGCACCGGGGTGTGGGGGGCGATCTCGGCGGAGAGCCGGTGCGCGCGAACCAGCTCGTCGTAGCCGAGCCGGTCCGGGAGGCGCGGGGCCATCAGGTGATGGCTTGGCGGATCACCGGTTTGCGCGCGGCGGTCGCCTCGTCGAGGCGGCGCACCGGCGTCGTGTGCGGGGCGGTGCGGGCGATCTCCGGGTCCTCTTTGGCCTCGCGCAGGATCTCGACGATCGTCTCGACGAACTCGTCGAGCGTCTCCTTGGTCTCGGTCTCGGTCGGCTCGATCAAGAGCGCCTCGTCGACCAGCAGCGGGAAGTAGACAGTAGGCGGGTGGACGCCATGGTCGAGCATGCGCTTCGCCAGGTCGAGCGTCTTGATCCCCAGCTCGCGCTTCATCGGCGCCCCGGAGAGCACGAACTCGTGCCCGCAGAGCTCGCCGAAGGCGAGCGGCAGCAGCTCGTCGACGCCCTCCTGCCGCAGCCGCGCCAGCAGGTAGTTGGCGTTGAGGACGGCGACCTCGGAAGCGTCTTTCAGACCCTCGGCGCCGAGCGAGCGGATGTAGGCGTAGGTGCGGACGAAGGTGCCGAAGTTGCCGTGGAAGCCGCGCAGCCGGCCGATCGACTTCGGCTTCTCGAAGTCGAGGGCGAAGGCGCCGTCATCCCCGCGCGCCACCCGCGGCGTCATCAGGTAGGGCTCGATCCGCTCGGAGACGGCGATCGGGCCGGCGCCGGGGCCGCCGCCGCCGTGCGGCTGGGTGAAGGTCTTATGCAGGTTGAAGTGGACGATGTCGAAGCCCATGTCGCCGGGCCGCGTCCGCCCCATCACCGCGTTGAGGTTGGCGCCGTCGTAGTAGAGGATCGCGCCGGCGCCGTGGACGATCGAGGCGATCTCCTCGATGTTGCGGTCGAACAGCCCCAAGGTGTTGGGGTTGGTCAGCATCAGGCAGGCGACGTCCTCGTCGGCTTTCGCGCGGAGGTCGTCGAGGTCGATCCCGCCCTCGGGGTCGGTGCCGATCTTCACCACCTCGTAGCCGGCCATCGTCACCGTCGCCGGGTTGGTGCCGTGGGCGGTGTCGGGGGTGAGGACCTTGTGCCGGGTCTCGCCGCGGTCCTCGTGGTAGGCGCGGGTCAGCAGCACCCCGGCGAGCTCGCCGTGGGAGCCGGCGCTGGGCTGCAGGGAGACGTGCGGCAGGCCGGCGATCTCCGCCAGCGCGCCTTCCAGCCGGGACATCAGCTCCAGCGCGCCCTGCGAGCCCTCGGGCCGCTGCAGCGGGTGCAGGCGGGCGTTGCCGGGCAGCGCCGCGACCCGCTCGTGCAGGCGCGGGTTGTGCTTCATCGTGCAGGAGCCGAGCGGGTAGAAGCCGGAGTCGAGGTCGAAGTTCCGCTTCGAGAGGCGCACGTAGTGGCGCACGATCTCCGGCTCGGAGACCTCCGGAAGGCGCGGCGCTGCCTGCCGCTGCAGGTGGGTCGGGAGCAGCTCCTCGCGTGGGCGCTCGGGCACGCCGGAGGGCGGGCAGACGAAGGCGCGGCGGCCGGCGCGTCCCTTCTCGAAGATCGTCTCCTGGCTGGTGGTGAGGCTCATGCGAGCGCCCCCGCTGTGTGGCCGTTGGCGCCGCCGGCGCCCGAGCCCGCGGCGGCGATCGCCTCGGCCAGCAGCTCCGCCAGCCGGTCGATCTCCTCGCGCGTGCGCTGCTCGGTGATCGCGACCAGGAGCCCGCCGGGGTGCTCCTCGTAATAGGGAGCGAGCGGCAGCCCCGGGTTGACGCCGCGGGCGGCGCAGTAATCGACGACTGCCTCGACCGGGGCGTCGAGGGTGACCGCGAACTCGCGCACCGCCGGCTGGGAGTGCAGCAGCTCGATCCCCTCGACCGCGCTAAGCCGCTCGCGCGCGTAGGCGGTCCGCTGCAGCAGCAGGTCGGCGAGCTCGACGATGCCCTGGCGGCCGAGCCAGGCCAGGTAGACGACGCCGCCGAGCGCGTTCAGGGCCTGCGAGGTGCAGATGTTCGAGGTCGCGCGCTCGCGGCGGATGTGCTGCTCGCGCGTCTGCAGGGTGAGGACGAAGCCGCGCTTGCCGTCGAGGTCGGTCGTTTCGCCGGCGATCCGCCCCGGCATCTGCCGCAGGTATGCCTCGGTGGCGGCGAAGAAGCCGAAGGAGGGGCCGCCGAAGTCGAGCCGGTTGCCGAGCTGCTGGCCCTCGCCGACGGCGACGTCGACGCCGCACTCGCCAGGCGCGGCGAGGATGCCCAGGGCGATCGGGTCGTACTGGCCGATCACCACGGCCGGCGAGTCCTTGGCCGCCGCCGCCAGCGCCGCCGCGTCCTCGACCGCGCCGAGGAAGTTCGGGTTCTGGAAGAAGACGGCGGAGGTCTCGTCGTCGATCGCCGCGGCCCAGGCGTCGGGGTCGGTGACGCCGTCGCGCAGCGGCACCTCGACCACCTCGACGCCGTAGCCACGGGCGACCGTCCTCAGCGTCTCGCGGCTGTGCGGGTGGGCACCGCGGGAGATCACGAAGCGGCTCTTCTTGTTCGCCAGCTTCGCCAGGTAGCCGGCGGCGGCGAGCGCGCTCGGGCCCTCGTAGACGGAGGCATTGGAGACCGGCAGCGCGGTCAGCTCGGAGATCGCCGTCTGGTACTCGAACATGATCTGCAGGTTGCCCTGCGAGACCTCGGGCTGGTACGGGGTGTAGGGCGTCAGCAGCTCCGAGCGTGACATCAGCATGTCGATCAGCGCCGGCACGTAGCTGTCGTACATCCCCGCCCCGAGGAAGCTGACCTCGTCCTCGGTGGAGAGGTTGGCGGCGGCGAGGTCGCGCAGGTGCGCGTAGACGTCCTGCTCGCCCATGCCCTCCGGCAGCTCGAGGTCGCGGCCGAGCCGGACCGGGGCCGGGATCAGGCGGTCGAAGAGCTCGTCGACCGACTCGACGCCGATCGCCGCCAGCATCTCCTTGCGGTCCTCGGGGGAGACGGCGGTGTAGCGGCTCATGCGTGGCTGGGGCGGGCGGACATTGGTTGGACCACTTTACCAATCGCGATGCATCGCCCCCAGGGCGCGAAAGACCGCAAAACGCGCATTTGGGGCGCTCAGAACAGCTGCGCGAGCGCCTCGTCGAAGGCGGCGCTGTGGCGGTCGACCTGCTCCTCGGTGGTCGCCGGGCACATCAGCGCCATGTTGTGGAAGGGGGTGAGGAGGACGCCGCGGTTGAGCGCGTGCAGGTGCAGGTAGCGCTCCAGCTCGGCGTCGCCGAGAGTGGCGGCCGCGGCCCCGTCCCGCGGCGGCTCGGGCGAGAACCGGTACTCGGCCCGGCAGCCGAGCTGGACCACGTGCCAGGGCGCGCCGTGGCGCTCGAAGGCGGCCTCGACCCCGGCGACGAAGCGGGTGGCGAGCGGCTCGGTCCGCTCCCAGGCGGCGTCGTCGAGCACCTCGGCCAGGGTCGCGCGGGCGGCGGCCAGCGAGAGCGCGTTGCCGGCCAGGGTGCCGCCGACCCCGCCGGTGTCCTCGATGTCGGCGTCGCGGGCGCCGAGCAGGCGCTCGCCGAGCTCGGGGCGCATGCCGAGGGCGCCCGCGGGCACGCCGCCGGCGATCGCCTTGCCGAGCGTGACCAGGTCGGGCCGCAGGTCCCAGCGCCGGGTGCAGCCGCCGGGGCCGGCGCTGAGCGTGTGGGTCTCGTCGATTATCAGCAGCGTCCCAGCAGCGTCCGTCAACTCGCGCAGCCCCTCGTGGAAACCCTCGTCCGGCAGGACGATGCCGATGTTGGTCAGCGCCGGCTCGGTGAGGACGCAGGCGACGTCGCCGGCGGCGAGCTCGCGCGCCAGCCCCTCGAGGTCGTTGAACTGGACCACCCGGGTCGTCTCCCCCAGCGCCACCGGCGGGCCGACGTTGCCCTCGCGCGGAGCGACGTCGCCGCCGCGCAGGGTGGCGAAGCTCTCGTCGACGGTGCCGTGGTAGCAGTAGTCGAAGACCAGCACCTTGGGCCGGCCGCTGAGGTGGCGGGCGATCCGGATCGCGAAGCGGTTGGCGTCGGTGGCGGTGAGCGTGAACTGCCAGCGCAGCTCACCGAAGCGGCGACTCAGCTCGGCCGCGACCCAGGCGGCGTCCGCGGTCGGCAGCATCGTCGTCGCGCCGCGGCCGTAGCGCTCGGCGACGGCCTCCAGCACCGGCGCCGGTGCGTGCCCCGCCATCGCCCCGGTGTCGCCGAGGCAGAAGTCGGCGTAGGCATTGCCGTCGACGTCGCGAACCTCGGCGCCCTCGGCGCGGTCGAGGTAGACCGGGTGCGGACCGGCCCAGCGCGACATCCAGCTCATCGGCACCCCGGCCAGCAGATCCTCCCCCGCCCGCTCGAACAGCTCCCGCGAGCGCGGCGTCCGCTGCGCGAAGCGCGCCTCCTCGGCGGCGAGCAGCTCGGGCAGCCGGGCGCGGGCGGAGTCGGGCAGGTCGGCGGGCACTGGGGCGAGTATCGCTGAGGCCGGTGGCCGGCGCGGCGGCTCTAGGACAGCCGTCTGTAGGTGACGTCGAAGTCGACCACGAACTCGTCGCCCTCGGTCCGCTCCCAGCGGCCGGTGATCGTCTTGCCGTCCTCGCTGAAGCGGGCGTGGAAGCGCTGCGCGAACGGCTCCCCCTCCCGCCAGAGCCGCCACTCGCCGTCGCCGATGCTCATCTCATAGACACGGCAGACGCCGCGGTTGTCCGAGTAGAGCTGGAAATAGGTGCCGTTGGCGGCGTCGCAGCCGATGATCGCGGTCCCGTCGGGTGCCTCCGGCAGGTCGACGCGCCAGCGCTGCACGAGGTGCACGCCGGACTCGTGCCACTCGAAGCTCATCCGCCCTTCTCCCGGCCACGGCTCCCCATCCGGCGGCCCGGCCTCCAGCCGCCACTCGCCGAGCAGAGGCTCGAGCCTGACCAGGGCCTCCTTCGCCGTCGGCTGGTCCATGACGGGCCAACTACCCGGCATCGCCGCCCCTATTCCTCTCGCCGCCGCGTGACGGATGCACGCCCCGGCCCCGCGCCGCCACCAATATGGTCCCGCCCGTGACCGAGAAGTCCATGCGCTGGATCGCCCTCGCCGAGGCGACCACCTTTCTCGCCCTCCTGGTTGCCGCGGTGATCAAACGCACGGCCGACAACGAGATCGGCGTCCAGATCCTCGGCCCGATCCACGGCCTGCTCTTCATCGCCTACGTCGTCAACGTCTTCAGCATCCGCGAGCCCCTCGGCTGGAGCGCCAAGACGACCTTCTGGGTCCTGGTCGGCGCCGTCGTCCCCTTCGGCGGCTACGTCGTCGACTGGTGGATGGTGCGCGAGCGTAAGAAACTTGGGTATTTTTGACTTATAAAAACAACTGAAGTAATAAGTAGTAGTGGGGGCGATCCAACTCGATGAGGTTTCAAAGAGCTATTCGGGGGACAATGGATCGCCGCCGGCACTCTCGCAGCTGAGTCTCACGGTCGAGGCAGGGCAGGCGCTCGCCCTGCTTGGAGCCAACGGAGCCGGAAAGTCGACGGTGGTGCACATCCTCGCCACCCTCAGCCGGCCCGACTCCGGCCGCGCCACGATCGCCGGCTTCGACACCGTCAAGCAGGCGTCGCGGGTCCGCACCCGCATCGGAGTCGCCCTCCAGGACGTCGGCGTCTACGGTGCCGGCCGGGTCCGGCAGGTCCTCCGTCACCACGCCCGCCTCTTCGGCCTCGATCGCTCCGCCGCCGCCCGCCGCGGCGACGAAGTCATCGAACTCGCCGGCCTGACCCAGGTCGTCGGCAAGCGGGTGCATCGCCTCTCCGGCGGCACGCGCCGGCGCCTCGACCTCGGCCTCGCCCTCCTCCACCAACCGCCGGTGCTGCTCCTCGACGAGCCGACCAGCAGCCTCGACCCCTTCTCGCGGCGCGACTTCTGGGAGGAGCTCGGCCGCCTTCGGGACGCGGGGACGTGCATCCTCTTCGCGAGCCAGAGCCTCGAAGAGACCGAACAGCTGGCCGATCGGGTGACGGTCCTCGTGGGCGGCGTCATCTGGCGCGACGACATTTCCGTGGCGGAAGTGCGCGAAGCCTGGTCGGGCGATGCCAGCGACCACTGAGACCAGTCCCCTACTGGTCCCCGAGGTGCACCCGCCCCCTTGGATCGTCCAGGTCGGGCTGCTGACCCGTCGCGTCGCGATCGAAGCGTTCCGCAATCCGGTCCTGATCCTCAACCTGCTGCTGGCGCTGCTCTTCCTGGTCGTCTACGACGGCACCGTCGGCGGCGTCTCCCTGCTGGTCAGCTTCGCCGGCGGCAACTACTACAACTTCATCCTGCCGGCGGCGATCCTCGCGGCCTCGGTCGGCGGCGGCGCGGCGGGGCTGCTGCTCGTCTCCGACATTCAGTCGGGGTACCTGAGCAGGCAGCTGACGATGCCGATCCGCCGGTCCGCGCTGGTGGCCAGCCTCGTCCTCACCGCGGCCGTCCAGGTCGTCCTTCAGGCAACCGTCGTCGTCCTCTTCGGCATCGCCCTCGGCGCCGACCCCGAGACCGGCCTGCCCGGCGTCCTCTGCGTGCTCGGGCTCGCCTTCGTCTGGGGCCTCGGCTTCGCCGCCTACTCGGTGGCGGTCGCGGTCTTCAGCCGCGACATGCAGGCGACTGCCGCGGCGAACCTGATCTTCATCCCCCTGATCTTCCTTTCGCCGCTGCTGGTGCCCTACGAGTACCTGAAGCCCTGGATGCAGACGGCGGCCGACCTCAACCCGGCGCGATACGTGACCGAAGGGATGCGATCGCTGCTGATCGAAGGGTGGGACGGTCAGATGCTGGTCGACGCACTCCTCGCCAGTCTCGCGTTCGCCGTCGCGATGGGTGCCCTGGCGATAGTGACGATCCGGTTCCGTTCGCTGGGAGTCGAGGGGTGAAGGTAATCGACACGGTAACCGAGCTGTTCGAAGCGCTCGGCTGGCGAACGGGTGCGGCACGCTACCTTCGCCTGGTCGCCCTGATCGCTGCGACGACGGGTGCGTGTGTAGCCGCTGCCCTCGCCGTCGCCGAGGCGACCTCCATCTCGGTCGTACTGCTGCAAGCGCTGATCTGGGTCGCCTGGCTGTTCTGGCTCGGTGTCGTCTTTCCCCGCAACCGTCGTCGCGACATGGCCTCGCCCGGCGCCTACCCGTACCGGCGCGCCTTCTTCCGCGAAATCCTCCTCGGGATCTCGGTCGCGTTCAGTCAGTTCCTGCGCCCGGCCGCGGCGGGGCTGCTCGAGGGCGGCATCTCGCTCCCTCCTGCGTCCGCGCTCCTCATCGGAGTTTCGCTGCTAGCCGGCGGGGCGGCGATGATCGCCGTCGGCGTCTCCGCGCTCGGGGTGTCCCGGACGCTATTCGTTCACGAGTACGTTCTCGGCAGGCGCGAAGTAGTGAGAGCCGGCATCTACAGGTTCGTCCGCCATCCCCTCTTCATCGGCGGGGCTCTCGTCTCGCTCGGACTCGCGATCTGCACCGGAGCGGCTGTGGCGATCGAGGCGGGGCTCGTCAACGCCCTCGCCTGTCCGCTCTACGCACGGCTCGAGGACCGGCGCTGCATCGCCATCCTCGGCGACGAATACCTCGACTACAGCGCGGACGTCGGCGGAGTCGTCCCGCGCCGGCGTTCTGCGATCAGGCCGGCTGCCCAGCTGCGCCACGCGGCTGGGAGCACCGAGCCGATAGCCGGTCGCGCCCAGGTCAGCAAGCGGTAGGCAAGCCTGGACAACGGCATCGCCGCCGCGGTCAGCAGCGCCAGCGGCTGGCCGCCCGGCAGTTGCCGGAGTAACGCAGGCGCGCCGTCAGCGCCGGAGAGGATCCGGCCCTCGCGGGTGCGGACGTGCGCGCTGAGCAGCCTCTCGCCCTCCGGCACCGAGGCAAGCAGGAGCTGCGCCCGCGGATCCTGGATCGGCAGCGGGTACAGGCGCCGGGCCCGGTCCCAGCGCAGCAGCACGGCGACGCAGAACGCGCAGAAGCCGCACTCGCCGTCGTAGAAGACGGTCACCCCGCGCCACGCTTTCTACTCGCAGGCGTCCGAGAGACGGTCGGCAACCGTGTGCGCCGTCTGCTCGGAAACCGCGTCCGGTGGATCGCCGCTTTCGATCCCGATCAGCAACGAAGCGATACAGCGACCGACCCTGACCGTGACGACGTCGCTGTAACCGTCAGGTTTGGATTCACCGTCACTGTCACCTGCAGAGTCGTCGTCGAAGGCCACATAGCGCACGACCGTGTCGTCGTCACCTACATCGCGCGGCTGCATCTGGTCGGTTTCGACCGAGGAGGCGCCGCCGAACAGCTCGATGGCACCGCTGATGCATTCGAGGCGTTCGCTGTCGTTGAGCTCACCGAAGGCCGACTCCGCCTTTGCCGGCGTCTCGAAGACGCCGACCGCCTCGACCACTTTCGTCTTCCCCACGACGAACGTCTTCGAGACCGCCGTCTGGCCGCCGTTCTTTTCGAGAATGGGAAGCGGCCCGCATAGTTCGGGCGGGGAATCGCCGGTCGTGGTCCCGTCAGGCAGCTCGCTGGCGATCAGGAGCAAGCTGTTGGGCTTGGAGGCATCGGCCCCGGAGTCCGTTTCCTCACCCCCGCCGCATCCGATCGCAACCAGCACCAGGCCACTCAGCAGCAACGCGGACAAGACCTTGGACATAGAAGCGCAGTTTAGTCCAAAACTTTCAAGCGGAAGACGGGTCCGCCTGTGAGAGGAAAATGGCGAGGGTGGGAATCGAACCCACGACACCACGATTTTCAGTCGTGTGCTCTACCAACTGAGCTACCTCGCCTGGGGCGCCGAAAGCGCGCTGCGGGAAGGCTAGCGGGAGGGGGCTGGACGGGGCCGAGCGCCCCGCCCAGCGACGGATCAGGTGCTGGCCTCGGCTGAGGCGCCCCCGTCCCGCTCCTTGGGCTCGGGCGTCGAGGAGGGGCAGGGATTCACGCCTTTCGGCAGTACGGACTCGGGCACCGGGTGCAGGGGGTGCCCGTTCACGCAGGTGTAGGTGTATCTGCTCCCGTCCTCCGCGATCACGATGCCCTTCGAGGGCACCGCCTCAATGTCCCGGGCGACGACTTCCAGCCACCGGTCTCGGTCGACCCTGATCAGTGCCTGCAGGCGACGTTCGAAGGTCGCGAGGTCGGGAACCGAGGTGCGGAACTCGAAGGCACGGCCACCGCCGTCCCAGAGCGCGACGAGCTCGAAGACCTTCTTGCCGCCGTGCGGGTATTCGTAGACGGTTGCCTCGGCCCCGAGGACCGGGGCCGTCCCGACCTCCACCCCACCGTGGGCGGTGACCTGCCGCGCCCGCGCCTCGAGCGGGTCGGAGTGCCAGCGGAACTTCGCTTCCTTCTGAGGATCCGTCTGGGGCTTGATCCCAATCTGGAACTCGGTGAAGCCCTCCTCCGCCTGACGGACTTCCGTGACCGCGACTCGCCAATTGGGAAGGTCGAAGAGGATCGGCGGCGAGATCCTGGCCAGGCGCACCAGCTCGGCCGCGTAGGCCGGCTCGGCCGTGCCCGCCGGTCCGTGTCCGCTGCCGGTAAGACCGAGGAAGGCCGCCGTGGCGATCGCGCAAGTGGCAGCGAGACCGGCGAACCGGGTCCGCCAGCGCGGGGGGCGCGAGTGGTGCTGAATGGGGGCAGCGGAGGCAGCGTCGAGCACCGGGGCCTCCTGCGGCTCGGCGACGATCTGGCCGACCAGCTCCGCCTCGGCCTCCTCCAGCGGCAGCCTCGCGATCGCCGATCGGTCGAGCGGGTAGGCGCCCGCCAGGGCTCTGTCGATCTCGCGCTTCCTCATCGTGCCTCCTCTAGTTCCAGTTCACCGGTGCAGGGAACGGCGACGCCGTCCTCCTCCAAATCAAGCTCCTTGCGCAGGCGCCGCCGGGCGCGGTGCAGGCGCGTGCGCGCCGCGACCTTCGAGACGCCGAGCACCGCGGCGATCTCCCCCGAGCCCAGTCCCTCCCAGCCGGCGAGCAGCAGGACCTCCCGGTCCTCCTCGCCCAGGCGCTCCAGCGCGCTCATCACCGCCGAGCGAGCGCCGTCCGCTTCCGGCTGCATCGCCACGGCGGCCGGAAGCTCCGCCTGCAGGCGCTCGGCGAGCCGGGTCCGCCGGCCTTCGCCGCGCCGCTGGTTGGCGAGCACCCTGCGGGCGACGCCGAACAGCCAGAGGCGGGCGGTGGGACCGATCGGAACCTCGGCGGCGCGTCGCCAGGCGACCAGGAAGGTCTCGGCGACGACGTCGGCGGCGTCCTCGGGCCTCGCGGTGCGCGCCAGCGCGTAGGCGAGGACGTCGCGGCCGTACTCGCCGTAGAGACGGTTGAACTCGGCCTCGGCCTCTGATCTTTGTGGTTCGTGCATCGCTCTGTAGGTGTCCGGCCGGGGCGGGGTGTTACCGGCAGGACATATGTCCGACCGCGCCGGGACTGATTCCATTCCGCGATGGGCTGGGTTCGGGCTTTGCTGTTGGTGGTCGCCGTGGCAGCGGTGGGCCTGGTGCTGGTCTCGGGCGGCTCGGAGGCAGACCCGCGAACGCCGCCGGCGCTGCCGGGCCTGCCGCCACCGTTCCTCGGGACGGCCGTGGCCGGCGACGGGGGGATGACGGCGGCGATCGACGCCTACGGCAACGTCGTCGACCTGCGCGCTCCGGGACCGGCGGGCCGAGCGGTGATCGAGAACCCCGCCGACCGGCAAGCGGCGGGGAGCGTCGATGCGGACACCGGGATCGTGCCGCGCGTTGCCATCGGCGAGGGCCCGGCGCTGCCGCTGTGGCGGGCGGACTCGGTGTCCCAGCGCTACCTGCGCGGGACGAACGTGGTGCGAACCGTCGCGCGGTTCCTTTTTGACCTGGGAGGGGGAAAAGGAACCGCGAGCATGGTCTCGGTGACGGTGACCGATGCGGTCGCGCGCGGGACGCTGGCGCGGGTGGTGAAGGCCGAGGGGTCAGCGGAGGTGCGCGTGGTTCCGTCGCTGAGCGTGAACGTCGAGGCCGGTGCGAAGTGCGAGGCGGAACAGCGGCTGGGTAGGGCAGCGCTGATCTGTCGCGCTCCGGGGAGCAGCGTGATGAGCGCGGCGGAGACGATCCGGCTCGCCAGCTTCGGCGATCGGGTCTGGCTGCGACGGGCGCGGGCGCTTGGGGCGGGCGCGCCTGACTGGGCGAGGGAGATGTACGAGCGCTCGCTGCTGACCCTTCACGCCCTGACCGACCGGCGGACCGGAGCGGTTGCCGCCGGCGCTCGCGACGGCTGGGCCTACGTCTGGCCGCGCGATGCCGGCGCGGTGGCGCTGGCCTTCGCCGCGGCGGGCTACCGGCCCGAGGCGCGGCGGGTCGCCCGCTTCCTGGGCAGCCTGGACCTCGGCGCAGCCGCCCGGTTCCACGGCGACGGCACCCCGGTCGAGGGACGCGTCGCCCAGGGCGACGCCGCCGGCTGGGCCGCCGTCGCGAGCCTTGCGGCCAAACGCGGTGCCTCTTGGACCCAGGAGGTGCAAAAGGAACCACGAGTTGGACGCACGGGGACCATCGCGATGGTTGGAATCGAGTGGAGCGACCGTGCCGACTATCGCGAGGGCGAGCGCGGCACCTTCCTCGCCAACGCGATCACCTCGGGGCTTCCGGCCGCCGAGATCGCCGACCGGTTCGGGTCCTCTCGAGGACTGGACCGGGCCGAAGGGGCAGACGCCGACCTCGACTCGGCCGCCGCCTGGGCGGTGCGGCCGTTCGCGCAGCCGGCGCTCTTCCCGGCGGCGCGCCGTACCCTGCTGCCGCTCGCCTCCCACGGCACCCGCTTTGGGATCACCCCCGGCGAGGGCTGGCACGGCGGCCCCGATCCCTGGTCCGCCCCCACCGCCTGGTCGGCCTGGAGCCTCGCCGCGCTCGACGAGCGCGGCGCAGCCCTCCCCCTGCTCGCCGACCTGCGCCGCGCCGCCACCCCGGCCGGCGCCCTGCCGGAGCGCGTCGGCGCCCAGACCGGCATCCCCACCTCAACCACCCCGCTCGCCTGGTCCCACGCCTTCGCGATTCTCGCCTTGCGCGAGCTCTGGCCCAGCGACTAGCGCGGCCCGCCCGCCTGCATCGTCCGCATCAACTCCAGCGCTCCCGCCTTGTGGAGCGGTTCATTCAAGTTGCCGCACTTCGGGCTCTGCACGCATGACGGGCAGCCGGACTCGCAGGGGCACTCGGCGATCAGGCGCTCGGCGTCGCCGAGCAGGCGCTCGAACTGCTCGTAGCCGCGCTGGGTGATCCCGACCCCGCCGGGGTGTCCGTCGTAGATGAAGATCGTCGCCCGGCCGGTCTGGAAGTGGACGTTGGTGGAGAGGCCGCCGATGTCCCAGCGGTCGCACATCGCGATCAGCGGCAGGACGGCGATCTGGCCGTGCTCGGTCGCGTGCAGGGAGCCGAGCAGGACGTCGGGCGGCAGCGAGGCGCTGAGCTTGTCCGGCAGCACGTACCAGAGCGCCTGGGTGACGAAGTTCTGCTCCGGCAGCTCGAGGGCGACGATGTCGATCGGTTCCTGGTCGGAGATCGAGACCCGCTGGAAGGCGATCACCTGCTCGCTGACCGAGACCTCGCCGAAGTTGAGCTGGACGCCGGCCACCTCGCGCTGCTCGTGCGTGCGCTCTATGTATATGTCGGTCTCCTTCTTCGGCCGCGTGTACCAGTCGCCGTCGAAGCTGGAGACGACCGCCCGCCGCTCGGCGATGTCGAGCCGCTCGACCTCGTACGAGCGCCCGAGGTGCAGATAGATGGCGCCGGGGTGGATCGTGGTGAAGGCGCGCTCGGCCTCGACCAGGCCCAGCATCTCGCCGGAGTCGCGCTCGATCACCGCCACCGAGTCGGCCGAGGCCGAGCGCAGCGGGATCCGCGAGGCGACGAACTCGCTGCGCTTCGGCAGCAGCTTGCCGCCGGCGCTGCGCAGGTCCCCCGCCGCCTGCAGCCGCTCCGCCCGCTCGCGCCAGCCCGGCCCGAAGACGTCGGCGTCCTCGTCGGTCAGCGGCAGCTCGTAGGCGGCGGCAATCAGGTGGCGGGAGGCGATCTGCTCGTTGCCGTGGTCGAGGATCGCCGCCTCGACCGGCCGCTCGAGGAACTCGTCCGGGTGGCGGCAGAAGAACTGGTCGAGCGCGTCCTGGCCGGCGACGTAGACCGCGAGCCCGCGCCGGCGCCGCCCCGCCCGTCCCCACATCTGCCGCAGGCTGGCGACGGTGCCGGGGAAGGTGACGCAGATCGCCGCGTCGAGCTCGCCGACGTCGATCCCCAGCTCCAGGGCGTCGGTCGCGACCACCGCCAGCAGCTCGCCGCTGCCGAGCCGGGCCTCGATCCCGCGCCGCTGCTGCGGCGTGTAGCCGCCGCGGTAGGGGGCGATCCGCTGCGCCAGCTCCGGCTTGCCACGCCGCTCCAGGTTCTCGCGGGCGAAGCGCTGGATCAGCTCGATCCCGCGCCGGCTTTTGAGGAAGCAGATCGTCCGCACCCCCTGGCTGACCAGCTCCGCCAGCAGGTCCGCCGCCTCCGAGAGCGCCGAGCGCCGCGCCCCCGTCGCCTTGTCGAGCAATGGCGGGTTCCACATCGCGATCTCGCGGCCGGCCCGCGGCGCGCCGTCGTCGTCGATCAGCTCGAAGGGCGTCCCGACCAGCCGCTCGGCCAGCTCGACCGGGTTGGCGATCGTCGCCGAGGCGAGCAGGAAGCGCGGCTCGGAGCCGTAGGCCCGCGCCACCCGCCGCAGCCGCCGCAGCACGTTGGCGACGTGGGAGCCGAAGACGCCGCGGTAGGTGTGCGCCTCGTCGACCACGACCCAGCCGAGGTTGGCGAGGAAGTCGCCCCAGACCTTGTGATGGGGCAGCAGGCCGACGTGGAGCATGTCGGGGTTGGTGAGCACGAGGTTGTTGCGGCGGCGGATCGCCGGCCGCTCCTCCTTTGGCGTGTCGCCGTCGTAGATCGCCTCGCGCAGGTGCGGCGGGCGCAGCTCGGCCAGCTTGCGCGCCTGGTCCTGGGCCAGCGCCTTGGTCGGGTAGAGGTAGAGCGCGCGGCTCTTCGGCTGGCGGGCGATGCCGTCGAGCACCGGCAGGTTGAAGGCGAGGCTCTTGCCCGAGGCGGTGCCGCTGGTGATCACCAGGTTCGAGCGCTCCGCCGCCTCGAAGGCGGCCAGCTGGTGGGTGTAGAGGGAGTCGATGCCGACCCGGTGCAGGGACTCGGCGAAGGCGGGGTCGAGCGAGCTGGGAAGGGACACCGGCTTCGCCCGTCGCTCCGCCTCGGAGCTCTCGGCGACGATCCGCCCGTCGCGACGAGCGGGATCGATGGCGATCGACCAGTGGTTCTCGAGCAGCGATCCGCCGCGCGCCACTAGGCGGCGCTCCGCGCCGGCCGCGCGATCTGCCCCGCCACGCGCATCGCCTGCAGGGAGGAGCGGTCGTGGATGCGGAGGATGTCGGCGCCCTCGCGGACCGCCAGCGCCACCGCCGCCACCGTCCCCCACTCGCGCTCGCCCGGCGGCAGGCGCTCCTCCCACGACCCCGCCAGCACGGCGCCGATGAAGTCCTTGCGCGAGAGCGAGACGTAGAGCGGCAGCCCCAGCGAGCGCAGCTCGCCGAGCCGCCGCAGGATCTCCAGGTCCTGCTCGGGGCTGAGGTCGAAGTCAAGTCCGGGGTCGATCGCGATCTGCTCCTCGGCCACCCCAAGCTCCCGGGCCAGCTCGACTCTCCCCTCGAACCAGGACTTGAGGTGGTCGACGACGTCGCCGTACTCGCGCCAGGGCCGGTCGACCCGCGGCGGACCCTCGATGTGCATCAGCACGTAGCCGCAGCCGCTCTCGGCGACCAGCCCGAACATCTCCTCGTTGCCGCCGGAGATGTCGTTGACGGTGCCGGCGCCCGCCGCCAGCGCCCGCCGCGCCACCTCGACCGAGAAGGTGTCGGCCGCCACCGGGACGCCGCGTGGTTCCTTTTGGTCGCTGTGCGTCGAAAAAGAACCACGCGATCCCGTGACCAGCCCCTCGATCGCCGGGACCAGCGCCGCGGCCTCGTCCTCGGCCGCGACCGGCGGCCCCGAGCGTGCCGCGACGGCGCCGACGTCGATCATCTCGAAGCCCCCCTCGACCAGCGCCAAGCCGTCGGCCACCGCCTGCTCCGGGGTGCCGCTGCGCGCCCCCTCGAACATCGAGTCGACGGTGACGTTGACGATCCCCGCCCCTATCGGCTGAGCGAGGTCCAGGGTCCTGTCGGCCAACCGCCATCTCATCGCTCGCTACGGTAGCGACCGGCCCGTGGCACTGAGATGCGTCTACACCGACCTCGACGGAACCCTGCTCGGCCAGGGGGCCTCGCTGTTCCGCGACGCCGAGGGCGGCTTCTCCCTGGCGCAGGCGCGGGCGCTGGAGGCGTGCCAGCGGGCCGGGGCCGAGGTCGTGATCATGTCCGGCCGCCGCGAGCCGCAGGTCGCCGAGGCGGCACGGCTGATGGGCCAGGCCTCCTACATATACGAGGCCGGCTGCGCCTTCGCGATCGAAGGCGAGACCACCCTCCTGACCGGCGAGATGGAGCCGAACGAGGACGGCACGATCTACGAGCAGATCGAGCAGCGCGGGATCCCGAAAGCGCTGTTCGAGCACTTCGAAGGGCGGCTGGAGTACCACGCTCCCTGGCACCACGGCCGCGTTCTCTCCCATCTCTTCCGCGGCAAGGTCGACGTCGACGAGGCCAACGCCCTGCTCGGCGAGCGCGGCGACGACGACCTGCGCCTGCTCGACAACGGCGCCATCGGCCGCCCGATGGCGACCGTCGAGGGCCGCACCCACGCCTACCACCTGGTTCCGCGCCTGGTCAGCAAGGCGGGCGCCGTAGCCGCCCACGCCCGCGCCCGCGGCTACGACCCGGCCGAGTGCATCGGGGTCGGCGACTCGGTCGAGGATCTCGAGGTCGCGGCCGCGGTCGGCCGCTTCTTCGTCGTCGCCAACGGGCCCGAGCGCGACGCCGGCCTGCGCGCCGCGCTCGGCAACTGGGACAACGTCACGGTGACCGAAGGGGCGATGGGCGACGGGGTCTACGAGGCTGTGGTTTCGACGCTGGTGGAGCGCCGCTAGTATCGGCTGCAATGGCTGACGCGACCGTCGCAGAGCAGGAGTACCTGGAGATCATGTTCTGGCTGGAGGAGGCCGGGCTGCAGATGACCGGGGCCAACATCGCCCGCGCGATGCAGCTCTCGCCGCCGACCGTGCACGAGATGGTCGGCCGCCTGATCGACGACGGCTACGTCGAACGCAACCCGAACAAATCGCTCACCTTCACCGAGTCCGGCCGCGAGCACGCCAGCTACATCGTCCGCCGCCACCGGATGATCGAGCGCTTCCTCACCGACGTGCTCGGCATCCCCTGGGACGAGGTGCACGAGGAGGCCGAGCGGATCGAGCACGCGATGTCGCCGGTCCTGGAGGAGCGGATGCGGGCGGCGATCGGCGACGCCACCACCTGCCCCCACGGCCACCCGATCATCGAGGGCATCCGCGAGCCCGGCTCGCTGCTGGCCGACGTCGAGGTCGGCGCCTCGGTCGTGGTCCTGCGCTTCGAGAACGAGGCCGAGGAGCTGCTGCACTACCTGAAGGCGGCCGGCCTGGAGCCGGGGCTGGAGGGCACGCTGGAGAGCTCAGACTCCGACAAAGTCATCATCGCCTCCGCCGACGGCAAGCACGAGGTAAGCCGCAGCGTCGCCGAGACCGTCTCGGTCCGCGCCGACCCCCCCCCCCCCCCCCCCCGCCGCGAGCCCCGAGCAGCTCGTTCTCTCCAGCGACCGCTACGGCCGCTGATCGAGATCCGTCTTTCCCGGCCATAGACCCGGAAAGACAGACCCCGGCTACTGAATCGGGACCGTGACGATCGGCTTCGAGGTCGGTGCGTCGCTGCCGCCCTTGGGCTCGTAGGTGACCATCACCACTTCGACGCCGTCCATGCTCTCGATCATCGTCGAGGCATTGCCTTCGCGGTCGGGGACGAACAGGGCCGGCACCGGCTCCACTTCGCCATCGCGCTGGACCCAGGCCTCGAGCACCTGATCCTCGGGCAGCTGATGCACGTTGGCGAGCTGCAGCGTGCCGCCTTCGCCGTCGCCCTCGGCGACCATCTCGGCGGTGACTCCCGGCGCCTTGCCGGCGGTGAAGGTCTGCGCCGGGCCGCCGCCCTCGTCGCCGCCGTTGCCGATCTCGTAGCCCGCCACCGCGACCAGCGCCAGCACCATCACCGCCAGCCCGACCACCGGTCGCCAGCCGAGCGCGCCGCCGCCGAGGCGGCGCAGCCAGCCCGGGCTCTTGCGCTCGCTCCGGGCCTCCCGTTCCGTCGTGCCCGCGGCAGCGCTCGCCGCGGCGGCGTCGGCGCGAACCTCGGCCATCACCCGCTCGCGCAGCGGGGCCGGCGGCTCCACCCGCTCGACCTCCTCGGGCAGCATCCGCACCGCCGGCTCGAGCCAGCGCACCCGCTCGCGGCAGCGCTCGCAGCCCTCCAGGTGGCGCTCAAGCTCCGCCGCCTCGGCAGGGTCGAGCGCGCCCAGCATGTAGGCGGCGACGTCGTCGTTCCAGCGCTCGTGGTTCTCGGTCATGCCAGTCCCTCCGCGAGCTCGCCGCGGATCTTCTCCAGTCCAAGACGCATCCGGCCCTTAACCGTTCCCAGCGGCACGCCCAGCATCTGCGCAATCTCCGACTGGCTGAAGCCGCCGAAGTAGGCGAGCTGGATCACTTTCGACTGCTCCCCGGGCAGCTGCCCGAGCACGCCGCGGACCTCGCTCGCCGTCTCTCGCTGCATCGCCACGTCCTCGGTCAGCTCCTCGGCGGCGCGCTGCTCGAGGATCGCGTCGTCGTCGAAGGCGAGTTTCGGCGCCTTGCCGGCCTTGCTGCGGAGGAAGTCGATCGCCCGGTTGCGGACGACGCTGAGCAGCCAGGAGCGGACGCTGCCGCGGGTCGGGTCGAAGCGGGCGCCGCTGCGCCAGATCGAGATGAACGCCTCCTGCGTCACGTCCTCGGCCGCGCCGCGCTCGCCGACGATCCTGTACGCCAGCGAGTAGGCGACGCCGCCGTGGCGGTCGTAGAAGACCTCGAATGCCTCGGGGTCCTTTTCCCCGACCAGCGGCATCAGCTCCTCGTCTGCCAGCCGCTCGGCTCTGTCGCGTTTGACGCTCATTCGGTTCCTGGTTGCTATCCGGTATCCGCAGTTCTATGCGATGAACGGTTCGACCGCTTTCAGCACCTGCGCTTCGTCGAGCGAGGGGTCGAAGGCGTTGGGGGACGGCTGTTCCCCGTTCTGCAGCCGGATCGCCGCCGCGTGACGGGCCTCGACCTGGACGATCGAGCCGGCGGCGCCGAGCACTTCCTTCGACTTGATCGCCGGGCCGGCGCCGTTGTAGGCGCTGACGCCGGTGTCCTCGAAGACCTGCGCCAGTTTGAGGAAGCCGGCGGTGTCGGAGTAGGGGAAGTCGAATTTCGGTTCCGCCACCGGCTTGCCGCCGAGCTGCTTCACCGTCGCCGTCAGCGCTTCCACGTGCTGCTTCTCGTCGGTCGCGATCAGCTCGATCAGGCTCTTCAGGTCGCCCTTGGCCCCGGCCCGCTTCTTCGCTTCTTCGTAGAAGGCGGCCTCCAGGTACTCCAGGGTGAGGGCGAAGTTGACGATGTCGACGTCGCCGCCGCCGGACATCGCCAGCGCCTTGCGTACGTAGGGACCGACCATGAAGGTGCCGTAGACGGCGCCGGCCGCGAGCGCGCCCTTGAGGATCACGTCGCTGCGCGAGAGGTCTTCGCTGTCCTCGATGACCTCGACGCCGGCGAGCTCCGGATGTGCGAGTTGCTCCTGGCTCATTGCTGTCTCCTTTGGCTCTCTCGCCCGCGTCAGCTGACGATGAACGGTTCGACGGATTTGAGGACGGTCTTGGCGTCCGCCGGCTTGGCGAAGGCGCCGTCGGGGACGATCGACTCGCCCAGCAGGGTGTTGAGGGCGGCCGCGTGGCGGCCCTCGACGCTGTGGATCGCCAGCGCCGAAGCCAGGACTTCCGGGCTTTCGATGTTGGCGGCCTGACCGAGGTAGGCGGCGGCGCCGAGGTTCTCCACCGTCGCCGCCAGTTCGAGCACGGCTTTGGCGCTTTCCAGCGGGAATTCGGATTTCGGTTGCGGCGCCGGCTTGCCGCCGAGCTGCTTGACCGCGGCGGTCAGCGCGTCGACGTGTTCGGACTCCTCGCTGCCGAATTTGCGGATCGTCGCCAGGTCGGAGCCTTTGAACAGACCGCTCTTGACGACGTCGGCGTAGAAGGCCGCCTCCAGGTACTCGAGCGTGAGGGCGTAGTTGAGGATGCCGACGTCGCCCTTGCCGAACTGGGCGGTTTCGCTGGCGCCGCCCTTGCTCGTGTTGCTCGCGGTGCTGGCGGTGCTCCCGGTCGTGTCATCGTCGGACCCACAGGCCGCGAGGACCGCCGCAGCTGCCGCCGAGCCCCCGGTCAGGGCCATGAACTTACGGCGGGATAGTTGGCTTGCCTCGGGCATTCGGGGCCTCCTGAAATCGTTTGCGCTTCTGCCGGTCCCCTACGCGAGCCGAGCCGCCGGCGGATCAAAACGGCGGCGAATTGATCCGAAGCGGGGCCCAACGCCGTAAGGGGGTGGCATGAAGAAGACGCTTGCGCTCCCCGCCCTCGTCCTCGCCGCCTGCGCGGCCCTGCTCGCCGGCTGCGGAGGAGGTGACGACACCACCGCCGCGACCGGGGCCGAGACCTCGGCTTCAGGCGGCGCCGAGGCGGTGAAGATCGTCGACTTCGAGTACATCCCGCCCAACGTCACCGTCCCCGCCGGGACCACGGTCAGCTTCGAGAACGAGGACTCCGCCGCCCACACCGCGACCTCGAAAGAGTCCGGTGCCTTCGACAGCGGCACGATCAAAGGCGGCGCCACCGGCGAGATCACGCTCGAAGACCCCGGCACCTTCGCCTACTTCTGCGCCTTCCACCCCTTCATGAAGGGGACCGTCGTCGTCGAGTGATCAGGCGGGGGCGCCGGCGCGCAGGCGCTCGAGCGCGGCGGCGATCCGGGAGACACCCTCGGCGGCGCGGTCGGCCGGGACCGGGGCGAAGGAGAGGCGGAGGCTGTTCTCGCCGCCCTCGATCATGAAGTCGGGGCCGGCGACGAAGGAGACGCCGTCGCTCTTGGCCTCGGCCAGAAGCGCCACCGTGTCGGTGCCGGCGACAAGGTCGAGCCAGAGGAAGTAGCCGCCGTCGGGGACGACAAACTCGGCCTCGGGCAGCTTCTCGCCCAGCGCCGCGACCAGCGCGTCGCAGCGGGCCTTCAGCTCCCCTTTGACGAAGTCGATGTTGCGGTCGAGCTCACCCGTGCGGCAGAGGTCGAGGACGATCGACTCGGCCAGCATGTTGGGCGAGATGTAGGTCTCGTTGGCCCGTTTGGCCAGCTTCGCGATCTCCTCCGCCGGACCGGCCAGGTAGCCGACGCGGATCCCGGGGCTGACCGTCTTCGAGAAGGAGGAGGCGTGGACGACCCGGTTCGCCTGGTCGAGGGAGAGCATCGTCTGCAGCGGCTCGCCCTCGAAGGGCAGCTCGCGGTAGGGGTCGTCCTCGAAGATCCAGAAGCCGTGCTCGTCGGCGAGCTCGACCAGCCGCGCCCGCTTCTCCGCGGAGAGCGTGCAGCCGGCGGGGTTGTGGGCGTTGGGAATGATGTGGGCGAGCCGGATCGGCCCCTCGGCCAGAGCCGCTTCCAGAGCGCCGACGTCGAGGCCATCGGCCTCCAGCGGCACCGGCACCAGCTCCACCCCGAGCCGCTGCAGGAGCAGCAGCGTGCGGTCGTAGGTCGGCTGCTCGACCACAACCCGGTCACCGGCTGAGAGCAGGTGCTCGAACAGCATCGCCCCCGCCTCCAGCGAGCCGTTGGCGACCATCACCTGCGAGGCGTCGAGCCCACCGTGCCGCTCGGCGATCCACTGGCAGAGCCCCGGGTGCCCGATCCCGGTCCCATAGGAGAGCGCCTTTTCCCAGTCCTCGGCCAGCGCCCGCGCCGCCGCGTCCCGCACCTGTTCGTGCGGGAGGATGTCGGCGCTGGGAGCGCCGCGCGCGAAGGAAATCGTGTCGCCGGCCATTGCCCTCAAACCTAGCAACGCGCAGCGCTCTGCCGAGTGCCGCCGCGTAGACTCGCGCCCGCTATGCGGCACGCCGAACGAAGCGATCGCGGGCGGGGGCTCCTCCTCCTTGCCGCGGCCCTGATTGCCACCGCGCTCGTCCTCCTCGCCACCGCCGCCCAGGCCGACGACTTCGATGAAATCGAGCTGACCCAGTCGAGCCGCTACCTGCTCCGCCTCACCGACCTGCCCTCGGGCTACGAATTCGACGACGGGGAGTGCGGGCCGGTCGAACTCGATGACCCCTCCCCGACCCTCGCCGCCTTCATCCGTCAGTTCCGACCGGAAGGGTGCCTGTTCACCTATGAGCGACTCTTTCGCGCCCCGGGCGAGGGACCGAGCTCGGCCTTCGTCTCCACTGCCGCGATCGCCGCCCCCAGCGTCGGCGTCGCCGAAATGGCGGCCGCCACCGTCACCGACCTGATCGGCTACCTGACCGAGGACACCGGCGGCTACACCGAGGCGGCGCCGGCGGCGACCCTCGGCGAGGTGACCCGGGTCTTTCACGTCAAGGTCGACGCCGACGAGACCGAAGGCGGCCAGGACCGCCTCTCGGTCCTCTTCTGGCGCGACGGAGCCGTGCTCGCCGCTCTGATCGCCTCCGGCAAGACCTTCGCCGCCGCCGACAGGGTCGCCTTCCCCCTCGGCGCCCGCCAGCAGGCCCACATCGACAACCCATCCCGCTACACCGCCGCCGAGGCCGACGACTCGCTGGTCGAACTCGACGACCCGCGAATACGGACTCCCGTCTACTGGCTCGGCGAGAAGTTCGCCCCCGGCCACGGACTCCCGTCCGCCCGGCCCTACTTCGGCGCCGGCAGGTTCCTGACCGCGCTGGGCAAGGTCCACCCCGAGTTCGCGGTCGGCTACACGAAGCGGCTGCTCCTGATCGGCTGGACCCGCTCCGCCTGGGCTCGCGTCGACAGGAAGGGGACGAACCATCGCGACTGGGCCTGGCACTGCACCCGCTCGCGCCAGGTCAAACTGCGCCAGGGCCACGCCGTCCTCTACGCCGCCTACGGCAAGGACTTCGCCCGCTGCCCGCAGCGCCCGCCCCGCCACTACTTCGCCCACGCCTTCGTCGGCCGCACCATGGTCGGCGTCAACCAAGGCATCTGCGACGACGAATACTGCGTCGAGCCCAGCTTCAGCCCCGCGTTCAACTCATTCCGCGGCATGGCCACGGTCGTCCGCGGCCTCGAGACCCGGCCCCAGCGCAGCCGCTGAGCCCGAACCGACCTGTACCCTCGCGGCCATGGCGGGGGCCCAGGGGCGGAGGAGGCGTTCGGTGCCGTGGATCGTCGCGGCGATCGGTGGCGCCCTGCTGCTCTCGATCGCGCTCGGAGGTGCGAGCGCCGCTTCGGACGTACGACCCGCCAGGGCATCGACCAAGCCGCTTGAACGGCTGCTGCGGCTCCACGACCTGCCGGGCGGCTACCGCGTGCTCGATACGGCCTTTACCGAGATCCAGCTCCCCAGCATCGGCTGCGAAGCGATCGACCCGGCCGATCCCCAGCCACGGCTGGCCAGGTTCCTCGCTCGCTACTCGCCGAGCGGCTGCCTCGCGATCTACTCGCGGGTCTTCCGGATGCCGGGCCAGCCCGGTCCTCAGATGGCCGCGAGCGGCGCGATGGTGCTGCCCAGCACCGAAGCGGCGGAAGCCGCGCTTGCCTCCTCGCGAGAACTACTCAGCCACCTGTTCCCCGGCGAGTCGCTGCAGGAGGTCCCGGCAGCGGAGACGGTCGGCGACGCGAGCCGGCTCTTCCTCCTCGACGGCGATTTCCTCTTTGGATCCGAAGATCCGAGCGCGATCTTCGTCTGGCGCTCGGGCAACGCCGTCGCGGCGGTTCTCGCCGCGGTCTCCGCGCCTCGCCCGAGCCAGCAAGTGGCGATCGAGCTCGCGAAGCTGCAGCAGGCACACGTCGCGGCACCGACGCCCTACACGCCGCAGGAAATGGACGACAGAGAGGTCGCGCTCGAAGACCCGGCGCTGGAAGTGCCCGTGCGCTGGCTGGGAAAGCGCTTTGCCGCGCGGCGCGGGCTGCCCACCCTGCACCTGTATGACTCGGCCTCGACCACCGAACCGAGGATCCGCAGCCCCCGCGCGTTCCTCCTCTACACCAACCGCTTCAACCTCAACCGCGCCCACGGGGTGATCCTCAACCTATGGTCGCCGGGTCAGTGGAAGCGGCTGCGCGCGAGCGGTCGGGAACTGCCCGGGGACCTCCATTGCGCGAGGAGCCGCGACCTGGGTCGCGCCGTCGTCTACAGCGGCTACCAGGGGCGCCGCGCCGACTGTAGCAGCGACCGGCCGAGGACTTTCACCGCCCGCATCCGCTACACCGGGCTCGTCGTCACCGCTGAGACGATCTCGATCTGCGACATCTGCTTCGGCGCCGGCAGAGGCCCCTACAACTCCCTCGAGGGCATGGAAGCGATCGCCCACAACCTCGAGTTGCGAGAACCGGCCCCTTAGAGCGAGCGCAGAGTCTCGGCCGCGATCGCGGCCGTCTCGGTCGGGCTTTCGCCGACCCGCACGCCCTTCGCTTCGAGCGCGTCTTTCTTCGCCTGGGCGGTGCCCGAGGAGCCGGAGATGATCGCGCCGGCATGGCCCATCTGCTTGCCGGGCGGGGCGGTGAAGCCGGCGATGTAGGCGACCACCGGCTTGGAGATCTCGGCGGCGATGAACTCGGCGGCGCGCTCCTCGGCGTCGCCGCCGATCTCGCCGACCATCACGATCAGCTCGGTCTCGGGGTCGGCCTCGTAGAGCTTGAGGATGTCGATGAAGTCGGAGCCGACGATCGGATCGCCGCCAATCCCGACGATCGAGGAGTTGCCGGTCCCGGCCTGCTTCAGCTCGTTGCCGATCTGGTAGGTCAGCGTCCCGGACTTGGAGACGACGCCGATCGGGCCCGGGTCGAAGAACTGGGCCGGGATGATGCCGACGTTGGCCTTGCCCGGGGAAAGGATGCCCGGGCAGTTGGGGCCGATCAGCCGCACCCCCGCCTCCTTCGCCTTCCAGTAGGTCTTCAGCATGTCGAGCACGGGGATGCCCTCGGTGATCGCGATCACCGTCTCCACCCCGGACTCGATCGCCTCGTCGATCGCCGGCGCGGCGAAGCGGGCGGGCACGAAGATCATCGAGGTGTTGGCGCCGGCCTCGGTGACGGCGTCGGCGATCGTGTCGAAGACAGGCACGCCCTCGACGTCCTGGCCGCCCTTGCCGGGCGTGACGCCGGCGACCAGGTCGGTCCCGTAAGCCTTGTTGCGCAGTCCGTGGAAGGAGCCCTCGCGGCCGGTCAGGCCGGAGACGGCAAGCTTCGTCTCGGAGCCGACGATGATGCTCATGCGGCGCTCCCGGCGAGCTCGACGACGCGGCGGGCGGCGTCCAGCATCGTCTTCTCCTGGTGCAGGTCGGGCAGGGCGGCCTCGGCGAGGATCTTCAGGCCCTCCTCGGAGTTGGTGCCGTCGAGCCGCACGACCAGCGGCATCCCGAGGTCGATCTGGGCGGAGGCGGTGACGATGCCCTTGGCAATCTCGTCGCAGCGGGTGATGCCACCGAAGATGTTGAAGAGGATCGCCGTCACCTTGGCGTCGGACTTGATGACTTCGAGCGCGTTGACGATCGCCTCGGCTTTGGAGCCGCCGCCGGCGTCGAGGAAGTTGGCGGGTGCGCCGCCCGCCTGGGCGACGACGTCGAGCGTCGACATGCAGAGGCCGGCGCCGTTGGCGAGGATGCCGACGTTGCCGTCGAGCTTGACGTAGGTCAGGCCCTTCTCCTTCGCCATCGCCTCCTGCGGGTCGTCGACCGTGTCGGCGATCTCGGCCAGGTCCTCGTGGCGGAAGACGGAGTTGCCGTCGATAGTCACCTTGGCGTCGAGGGCGATGACCTCGCGGCCGGCGGTGACGATCAGCGGGTTGACCTCGATCAGCGTCGCGTCCTCTTCGCTCGCCACCGTGGCCAGCCTGACCAGCACCTCGGCGGCCTGGTCGAGTGCGTCCTCGGCGAGGCCGGCGTCGGCGACGATGCCCCGCGCCGTAGCGGCGTCGAAGGGCTTGGTCGGGTCGATGTGGCGTTTGACCAGGGCGTCGGGATCCTCGGCGGCGACCGCCTCGATGTCCATCCCGCCCTTGGCCGAAACCATCGCCAAAAGCTTCTTCTCGCCGCGGTCGAGGATGACCGAGGCGTAGTACTCCTCGGCGATGTCGGAGCCGCCCTCGATCCAGACCTGGTCGACGCGGAAGGGCCCCTCGCCGTGGGGGCCGACGATGTCCATGCCGATGATCGCGTCTGCGTACTCGCGCGCCTCGGCCGCGTCCTTGGCGATCTTGATCCCGCCGGCCTTGCCGCGGCCGCCGATCAGGACCTGGGCCTTGATCGCGCAGGGGTAGCCGGTCCGCTCCGCCGCGGCGACGGCGTCGTCGGCCGTGGCCGCGACCTCGCCGCTCGGCACGGCGATGCCGTGCTTGGCGAACAGCTGCTTTCCCTGGTACTCGAGGAGGTCCATGAATTGGCGCCGGGGCGCGGCCGGGCACACTATCCGAGAAGCCCGATCGGCCGCGCCGTCGCACCCCTCCCGACATAGGTGAAACCCCCAAGCTCTGCCGCTTGGCATAATGCCGCGCCTGCCGATGGCCCTTCCAAGTCTGAAAAACATCAACTGGGTAACCGCCGACTGTTACGGCACCCTGATCGATTGGGAGAAAGGCATCATCGACGCCTGCAAGAAAGAGGCGTCGAAAGACGGGTTCAGCTTCGAAGAGGGTCCCTTCCTCGCCCGCTTCATGGAGGTCGAGGCCGAAATCATGGCCGGCTCCTACGAGCTCTACGCCGAGGTGCTGCGCCGCACGATCGTCAAAGTCGCCGGCGAGATCGGCTGGGAGGTGGAGCCCTCGCGGGCCCAGTTCCTGCCCAACAGCGTCGCCTACTGGCTGCCCTTCCGCGAGGCCAACGCGGCGATGGACCGGCTCGGCAAAAAGTACGAGATCGGGATCATCACCAACACCGACGACAAACTTCTCGGCATCTCGCGCCGCCACCTGCGGACCGAACTCGACCTCGTGGTCACCGCCCAGCAGGTGCGCAGCTACAAGCCGGACCCCGTCCACTTCAAAGAGTGCGCGCGGCGGATCGGCGGCAAGAAAGGCTGGCTGCACATCGGCTGCAATTACGCGACCGACATCGCTCCGGTGCTGAAAATGAACGTGCCGGTGATCTGGGTCAACCGCCACGGCGAGAAACTGGAAGGGCGCAAAGCGCCCAGCGCCACGGTAAAAAACTTTCGCGAAGCAGCGAAAAAGCTCGGCGCGTCCTGAACATCTTCTAGCGTTCGCGGCGCAACTCCGACGACAGGCGTCGGTTAGTCGTGGATAGGCGCCACCACCCGATGAATATGTTCGCTCAGCACAGGACCCCTAAGCGTGCCCTCGCGGTCGCGCGTCTCGCGCTTGCCGCGGGCGTTCTCGCCCTGCTCGGCGCGCTCGCGCTCGCCAGCCAGGAGAAGGCCAGCGCGGCGCTGCTGCCGCCCGGCCAGCAGCCCAACTTCGTCGTCATCCAGACCGACGACCAGACGCTCGACAGCCTCTACGCGGCCGTCAACCTCGGCGGCGTACCGGTCCAGGTGATGCCGAACACGCTGGCGCTGATCGGCGAAAAAGGCGTGACCCTCAACCGCTACTACGTGCCCTATCCCCTCTGCTGCCCCTCGCGGGTCAGCCTGCTGACCGGCCGCTACGCCCATAACCACAACGTCCGCGGCAACGTCCAGCCCAATGGCGGCTACCTCGGCTTCTCCGCCCGCGGCGCCTACACCCACAACCTCGCGACCTGGCTGCAGGGCGCCGGCTACCGCACGATCCACATCGGCAAGTTCCTCAACGGCTACGGCGACGAACCGTACGACAACGGCACCGCCGTCGCGCCCGGCTGGGACGCCTGGCACACGGTGCTGAAGGCCGACACCGACCACCTCTTCTACGGCTACAAACTGAACGACAACGGCGTCATCGGCGGCCCCTTCGGCGATCCCGGCAGCTGGGATACGCGCGAATACGCCGAACGCGACGACTTCGGCTGCCCGACCGCGCCGCTCAACGGCCTGCCCTGCTTCTACGAGACCGACGTCTTCAGCCGCATCGCCTACGAAGAGATGACCGGGACCAGTCCGGAACGCCCCTTCTACCTGCAGCTGGACTACACCGCCCCGCACGGCGACTTCCGCCGCCCCGCCGGGCCGGAGCCGGCGATCCGCCACTACGGCTCCTTCGCCGGCGTCAAGCTGCCGCACTCCCTATCCCAGGGGGTCAACGAGGGCAACGTCGGCGACAAGCCGCAGTTCATCCGCGAAGCGCCTTTCCTCTCGCCGATCGAGCTGCACACCTACCGCGTCTACTACGAGAAGGCGCTGGAGTCCCTGCGCGCGGTCGACGAGGGCGTCAAAGTTGTCGTCGACACGCTCGGCGGGCTTGGGCGGCTGCGCAACACCTACATCATCTTCACCTCCGACAACGGCTTCTTCTTCGGCGAGCACCGCCTGATCGGCGGCAAGTTCCTCGCTTACGAGCCCTCCACCCACCTGCCCTTCCTGATGCGCGGCCCGGGCATCAAACCCGGCACCTCGACCGGCGAGCTGGCGGCCAACATCGACATCGCCCCGACGATCCTCGAGCTGGCGCACGCGACCGCCGACAAGAGCATCGACGGCCGCTCGCTGGTGCCCTACATCACCGACACCACGCTGCGCAGCCGCCGCCCGGTCCTCTTCGAGTCCTTCGTCGAGACCAACGACGTCGAGGCAAACGGGGCCGAACCCTCGAAGCCGGCCCGAGCCAGCGTCCGCCCACGCGGCCGCGGCGAGGAAGCGAGCGCCTCGATCGTCGCCCCGCCCAAGGACTACGAGGGAATCCGCCTCGGCGCCTACAAGTACATCGAGTGGCCGGACGGCCAGAAAGAGCTCTACGACGTCACCAAAGACCCGTACGAGCTCAACAACATCGTCCGCGACGGCAACTACGCGCCGATCCGCAACTTCCTCCACACCCAGCTCCGCCTGCTCGAGGACTGCGTCGGCAAAGCCTGCCAGGCAGTCACCCCGCCGATGCCGCTGACCAAGAAGCAGCAGCTTGAACTCAAACGGCAGAAAGAAAAGGAACGCCGCGAAAAACAGCAGCAGCAGAAACAGAAACAGCCGCAGAAATAGCGCTGCTGTTCTCGCGTTCTAACTGAGCAGGACTACTACTCGATGACGGCGATGACGTCGCCGGCGTTGACGGCGGCGCCCTCGGCGACATTCAGGGAGGTGACTTTGCCGGCGCGGTGGGCGGCGATCTCGTTCTCCATCTTCATCGCCTCGATCACGCAGACCAGGTCGCCCTCGGCGACCTCAGCGCCCTCGGCGACGGCGACTTTGAGGATGGTGCCCTGCAACGGCGCCGGCAGCGACTCGCTCGAGGCGGAGGGACCGCCGCCGCTCTTGCGCTCGCGTTTCGGCGGCCGCTTGCCATTGGCCGCCGCAGCGGCACCGGCGCCGGCCTCGCCGATCACCTTGACGTCGAAGAGCTTGCCCGAGACCTCGACCTTGTAATCGCGGCTGACCAGCTCGGTGCCGTCCTCGGCAACCGGGTCGGGAGCCGTCTCCGGCGCCGTCGATTTGAGCCAGTCCCGGTCCTCCATCAGGTCGCGACAGGTCTCGCCCTTGTCCCACTGTTCGGTGGCGAGGATCGCTTCGTGGAAGGGGATCAGGGTGGTGAGGCCGCCGGAGTCGTATTCGGAGAGCGCCCGCAGCATCCGCTTGGTCGCCTTCTCGCGGTCGACGTCCCAGACGATCAGCTTGGCCACCATCGGGTCGTACATCGGCGTCACCTCGGAGCCGCCTTCGACCCCGGAGTCGACGCGCACGCCCGGGCCCGAAGGCTCCCGGTAGGAGTCGCCGATCGGCCCCGGCGCCGGGGCGAATTTCTTGTGCGCGGCCTCGGCGTTGATCCGGCACTCGATCGACCAGCCGCTCAGCTCGACCTCGTCCTGGCCGATCGAGAGCGGCTCGCCGGCGGCGACCAGGATCTGCTCGCGGACGATGTCGATCCCGATGACCATCTCGGTCACGCAGTGCTCGACCTGGACCCGGGTGTTCATCTCGAGGAAGAAATACTCGTCGCCGACCTGCATGCCCTCGATCGTGCCGGCGCCGCGGTAGCCGACGGCGGCGGCCGCGTCGGTGGCGATCTTGCCGATCCGCTCGCGCATCTCCTCGTCGACGTGCGGGCCCGGAGCCTCCTCGATCACCTTCTGGTGACGGCGCTGGATCGAGCAGTCGCGCTCGCCGAGGTGGATCACGTTGCCGTGACCGTCGGCCAGCACCTGGACCTCGACGTGGCGCGGGTCCTCGAGGTAGCGCTCGACGTAGACGCGGTCGTCGGAGAAGAACTTCTCGCCTTCGCGGGCGGAGCCCTCGAAGGCCTCCTCGAGGTCCTCGGGCGTCATCGCCACGCGGAAGCCCTTGCCGCCACCGCCGCCGGCGGCCTTGCAGGCGACCGGGTAACCGGCTTCCTCGGCCTGCTTGCGCGCCTCCTCGACGTCCTTGGCGACCTCGGTCGAGCCGGGGACGATCGGCACGCCCGCCTTCTCCATGATCTCGCGCGCCCGCGTCTTCGAGCCCATCGCTTCGATCGCCTCCGGCGGCGGGCCGATCCAGGTGATGCCGGCCTCGTCGCAGGCGCGGGCCATCTCGGCGTTCTCGGCGAGGAAGCCGTAGCCGGGATGGATCCCTTCGGCGCCGGCCTCCTTCGCGGTCTCGATGATCTTCGGGATGTTCAGGTAGCTCTCGGCCGGGACCGCGGGGCCGATCAGGAAGGCCTCGTCGGCGGCGCGCACGTGCGGGGCGTCGCGGTCGATCTCCGAGTAGACGGCGACCGAGGCGATCCCCATCTCCTTGAGGGTGCGGGCGACCCGGATGGCGATCTCGCCGCGGTTGGCAATCAAGACCTTCTGGAACACGGCGGCGCAGTCTATTTAGGTCGCATACGGAGAGTCGGGTACCCCTCCCCAGACCCGCTCGCTGCGCTCGCTTTTGAGTGTCTGGGGAGGGGTACCCGACTCTCCCGACGGGCCGTAGCTAGGCTGCGCCGTCATGTTGATTGAGCTTCAGAGCCATTCGACGGTCTCGGACGGGCAGCTGGCGCCGGCTGGGGTCGTGGAGGAAGCTGCCAAGGCGGGGGTTACCACCTTGGCCTTGAGCGACCATGACGCGATTGCGGGAGTGACCGAGGCCGCTGAGACGGCTGAGCGCATGGGGATTGAGTTAGTGCCGGCGATCGAGATGTCTTGCGTGCATGAGTACGCGGAAGACCTGCATATCTGCGGGTACTGGGTCGATCTGGAGAAGATTGCGCCGGCTTGCGAGCGGGCTCAGAAGGAACGGGTCAACCGGGCCGGGGAGATCGTGGAGAAGTTGCGGGGGGAGGGCTTTGAGCTGACGCTCGAGGATGCGGTGCGGGAGGCGGGGGACGCGCTTTCTATTGGGCGGCCTCATATTGCCCGGGCCGCTGGGGCGACTGGGGATCTTGGCCCGTTCTTCGAGGAGTACCTGGTGCCGGGGGCGAAGGCCTTCGTGCCGCGGCGCTGGCCGAACGCGGCTGAGGCGATCGAGTTGATTCGGGGCGCGGGCGGCGTCGCGGTGATCGCGCATCCCTACTGGGACATCTCGGCGCCGGAGGAGGTCGACGACCTGATCCGCTCGCTCGGGGCCGACGGGGTCGAGACCTTCTACCCGACCCACTCCAAGGAGCAGACCGCGCACCTGCTCGAGCTCTGCGAGGAGCTCGGTCTCGTCCCCACCGGATCCTCCGACTACCACGGCCCCACCCACAAGACCTTCGCCGCCTTCGGCGCCTACGAGACCTACGGCCTCGGCGAGCCACAGGTACCTGCTCGACCGTAGCGGCGACCGCCGCGACCTCTGCACACTGATAGGCGGGCGGGAGCCCCTCCCTGGACACTCAAAAGCAGCCGCAGGCTGCGGGTCCAGGGAGGGGCTCCCGCCCGCCCTAACGCTCGTGTTCTACGCCGCGGCGGTCGCCGCGCCCGGGATCAGCTCACGCTGCTCCAGGTAGGCGAGCAGCTTGGCGGCCGACTCCTCGGGGGACTCGTTTTCGGTGTCGGCGACGAAGTCCGGGTTCTCCGGGATCTCGTACGGATCGGAGACGCCGGTGAATTCTTTGATCTCGCCGGCGAAGGCTTTCGCGTAGAGACCCTTGACGTCGCGCTCGGCGCAGGTGTCGACCGAAGCCTTGACGTAGACCTCGATGAAGCGGTCGCCCATTTTGGCGCGCGCCTCGTCGCGGATCTCCGCGTAGGGGGAGATCGCCGCGGTGATCACCGGCACGCCGTTGCGGCTCAGCAGGTCGGCGACGAAGGCGATGCGACGGATGTTGGTGTCGCGGTCCTCCTTCGAGAAGCCGAGGCCCTTGGAGAGGTTTTCGCGCACGATGTCCCCGTCGAGGATCTCCAGCTTCGAGCCGCGCTCGCGCAGCTGCGTCTCCAGGTGCTCGGAGATGGTCGTCTTGCCGGCACCGGAGAGCCCGGTGAACCAGAGGGTGAAGCCTTTCTCGCCAGCCATGCTCTGTCAGTCCTCCTTGTAAGCGTCGATCAGGATGTCGGCGACCTCGTCGCGGGAGAACTCGTGCGGCGGCCTTTCGCCGTTGCCGAGCATCTCGCGGACCTTGGTGCCGGATAGGAACAGGTGCGCCTCCGCGTCGTGAGGGCAGGTCTTGTTGGAGGCCAGTCCCTCGCACTCGTTGCACCAGAAGGTGTGCTCGAACATCAGGGGCTCGATCCCGAGCTCCTGGATGTCGATCTCGTCGAAGATCTGCTGCGCCTCGTAGGTGCCGTAGTAATCGCCGGCACCGGCGTGGTCGCGGCCGACGATGAAGTGGGTCGCCCCGTAGTTGCGGCGGACGATCGCGTGCAGGACCGCCTCGCGCGGGCCGGCGTAGTGCATCTTCGCCGGCTTCACGCCCAGCATCACCCGGTCGTTGGGGTAGTACTTCTCCATCAGCACCTCGTAGCAGCGCATGCGCACGTCGGCGGGGATGTCGCCGGCCTTGGTCTTGCCGATCAGGGGCTGGATGAAGAGCCCGTCGCAGGTCTCCAGCGCGGCCTTGGTCAGGTACTCGTGGGCGCGGTGGATCGGGTTGCGGGTCTGGAAGGCGACGATCTTCTTCCAGCCGCGCTCGGCGAACTCGGCTTTGGTCTCGGCCGGAGTCTTGTAGCGGCGCATGAAGGCGGCCTCGTGGTCGGGCAGCGCGTCGACCTCGATCGGGCCGGCGATGCAGCGGTTGCCCTCCTCGTAGATCGCGGCGACGCCCGGGTGCGCCTCGTCGGTCGTGCGGTAGACCAGCTCGGCCTCCTTGCGCACGTCGCGCTCGAAGATCTCCTCGACCTTGATCCGGCCCAGCGGCTTGCCCTCGTCGCTGGAGAGCTCGACCGTGTCGCCGACCTCGCACTCGAGGTCGGTCGCCAGGGTGATCGGGATCGGCCAGTAGTCGCCGGCGGCGGTCCGCATGTCGGTGCAGACACGCTCCCAGTCGGCGGAGCCCTGGAAGCCGGTCAGCGGCGCGAAGCCGCCGTTTCCGATCATCTCGAAGTCCGCCGTGTGGCGCTCGGAAAGGGTCAGGGACAGCTCAGCCATCGTCTCGCTCATCTCACCAATCGGGTCGGGGTACAGGGGAATGGAGGGCGTGGCGCCGGGGTGGCGCTAGTTGATCCCGCACTCGGTCTTGGCGAGGCCGGCCCAGCGGCCATCGCGCGAGGAGCCACCCGGGACCACCGGCTGCGTGCAGTGCGTGCAGCCGATCGACGGGTAGCCGTGATCGTGGAGCGGGTTGTACGGAAGCTGGTGCTCACGGATGTAGTTCCAGACGTCGCGCTCGGTCCAGTCAGCAAGCGGATTCAGCTTCCAGAGGTTGAATTTCTTGTCCCAGCCGAACTTCGGGGTCTTGGAACGTGAACTGGAATCTCCGCGCCGGACGCCGGCGACCCAGCAGTCTACGGAAGAAAGCGCCCTGCGCATCGGCTCTACCTTGCGCAAACCGCAGCAGGAGTCGGGATCGCTCTTCCAGAGCTCCTCGCCGTACTGCTCGGCCTGCTCCTCCAAGGTCAGGTTGTGGAAGCGGTCGAACTCGATCCCCAGCGTCTCCGCCAGGCGGTCGCGGGTCTCGTAGGACTCCTCGAAGAGGACCTCGGTGTCGAGGTAGAAGAAGCGCGCATCGGGGTTGATCTGGCTCGCCAGGTGGGCGGTGACCGAGCTCGTTTTCTGGAACGAGCAGGCGATGTAGTGCTGCTCGCCGAAGTTCTCGAACATCCACCGGATCGCGTCCTCGGCGTTGCCGTCCTCGAGCTCGGCGGCGATCGCCTCGTGGTCGATGTCGGAGATTGTCGGGACGGTTCCCGAGAGGGTTATGGGCGGAGGCTTCATTGCTCAAATAGTACGCACTAAATTGCGCACTCCCCCTCGCCGCGCTCGACTTTGTAGGGGCTGGAGCGGTTCCAGTCGATGAACTGCTGCATCGTCTCCAGGCTGAACTCGGCCGGCAGGGTCAGCTCCTTGACCGCGGCTTCGAAGGTCTCGGCGCCGGTGCGCTCGGCGAAGGCGTTGAACTCCTCGCCCTCGTTGCGCTCGGCCTCGTACAGCCGCACCCAGCGCTCGACCGCCTCCGGCACCCGCTTGGCGGGCAGCCGCGATTTGAGCCGCTTGCCGAAGATCACCTCGCCGCCCTCGAAGTTGCCTCCGATGTGCGGGATGTAGGCGGGCATCTGGCGGTCGCCGACCTTCAGCGAGGCGCCGTAGAAGCCGATGTTGGAGATGTGGTGCTGGCTGCACCCGTTCGGGCAGCCGCTCATTTTCACGTGGATCCGGCGGGTCAGCTCGTCGGTGATGTTCATCGACTCGACCCGCTCCTTGATCGCCCGGTTCAGCCCCATCGAGCTCGTGATCCCGAGTTTGCAGCTGTCGGTGCCGGGGCAGCTGACGACGTCGGTGATCTCGCGCGCCCCGGCCTCGCCGAGGCCGAGCTCGTTGAGCCGCAGCCAGACGTCGTAGAGGGCCTCATCGCGGACCCAGCGCAGGACGAAGTTCTGCTGCACGGTGCTGCGGGCGTGGCCGCCGGTGTACTCGCGCATGATCGCGCCGAGGCCGCGGAACTGCTCCGGGGTGAGGTCGCCGCGGGTGATCTTCACCTCGACCGCGGAGAAGCCCTCCTGGCGCTGCGCCTGCACGTTGGCGGAGCAGAAGCGCTCGAACTCGGTGTGGTCGCCGTTGGGCGAGGCGTACTCGGGCGGGACGTCCGGGGCGCCAGCCTGCTCGTCGTCGTCGAAGCGCAGGCGGTCGACGTCGAACTCGCGCTCGGCGACCCAATCTCCCTCGAGCTCCTCGTCGAGCAGCTCGCGGAAGGCCTCGACCCCGATCTTGTCGAGCAGAACCTTGATCCGGGCCCGGGCGCGGTTGACGCGCAGCCAGTCCTGGCGGTCGAAGATGCGGAAGACGCCCTCGGCGACCTTGAGGTAGTCGCCGTTGTCGGCCTCGACGAAGTCATAGACGGTGGGGGCGACGCGGGCCATGATCGAGGTGCCGCCGCCGACCCGCACCTCGAAGCCGCGGACGCCGTCCCTTTCGCGGGAGATGAAGGCGATGTCGTGGATGCCGGTGATCGCGCGGTCCTCGTCGGAGCCGCTGAAGGCGGTCTTGATCTTGCGCGGCATCAGCTGCGTCGTCGGGTGGCGGACGAAGTAGCGGACGAAGGCGCCGGCGTAGGGGGTCGGGTCGAAGATCTCGTCCTGGGCGACGCCGGCCCAGGGGTCGCCGGTGACGTTGCGGACGGTGTTGCCGCAGCCCTCGCGCGAGGAGAGGCCGACGGAGGAGATTTCGCGGATCAGCGCCTCCATGTCGCGCAGCGGCACGTGGTGGATCTGGATGTTCTGGCGGGTGGTGACGTGGCCCTTGTCCAGCGGCGCGTACTTCTCCACCACCTGCCCGAACATGTCCATCTGCTCCGGCGTGACGCCGCCGAAGGGAAGCTTGACCCGGACCATCTGCACGTCGGGCTGGCGCTGCCCGTAGACGCCCTGTTTGAGGCGGAAGCCGATGAACTGGTTCTCTTCGAGCTCGCCGGAGAGGAACTTCTCCGCTTCGTTGTCGAAGTCGTCGAACTCGCGCTCGATGATCGGGATCACGTTCCCGGGGACGTTCTCGTACGTCTCCGGGTTCTCGAGGGTGCCGACGCGGCCCTTGCCGCGCTGCTCCTTGTTCTCAGCTACCGCTACCTCCATGTGGAGGAAAATAGCAAAACCTGACCGGGATTCGGGTATTTAGCTCTGAGCGGCCTTTTTCCGCGCCTGCAGCACGGCTGCGGCTTCTCCCGACTCGGCCACGTAACCGCTGCCCTCGGGCTCCAGCGGCAGATCGGCCGCGTCCCAACCGACGATGCCCTCGGTCAGCTTCGCGGTCTCGTAACCGGCCTCGGCCAGCGCCGCCGCCGCCATCGTCGAGCGGTTGCCGCCACGGCAGTAGAGGACGACGGGACGGTCGCGGTCGATCTCGCCGGCGCGCTCCGCCAGCTCGGCCAGGGGCACGTGCTTGGCGCCGGCGATCCGGCCAGCGTCCCACTCGTGGTCGGCGCGCACGTCGATCAGCTGCGCACCGGCCTCGAGCATCTCCTGGGCCTCCTCGCGGGAGACCTCTTTGCCCTCGGACGCGTTCTCCGCCTCTGCCATCAATCGCTCCTTGCCTCAGAAGTGGTTCTCATCAATCGATCTCCGTTCCCTCGATCAGGAAGGCGACCCGCACGTGGGCCCGGAACTCGTCGAGGTTCTCGCCGCGGATCCCGGTCGAGACGATGTCGACCGCACGGATGTTGCGGAGGGAACCCTCCGCCTGGGCGAGGGCCTGCTTCGCTGCGTCGTCGGTGGACGTCTTCGAGCTTCCGACCAGCTCGATGATTTTCACGACAGCCATATCGCTCCTCCTCGGTCTTGGACGGGCGGCTCCTTCGCGCCCACTCCTTCGACCAACGCCGCTTGCTGCCACGGATTGGTCGCCGCCGGACCCTGCGCCGAGGTCGCGCCGACCTCCGCCTCAAACCGCGCGATCGCGGCTGCAACAGCCGCCGCCTCGTCTCCAGTAGCGGTCTTCCGGGCCACGTCCCAAGCCTAGTCCAAGGACGCCCCCGGCTGGCGCCGCCGCCTCAGGTGCGCGGCGACGCGCTCGACCGTCGCCCGCGGTTCCCGATCCAGCACTCGCGACAACCGCTCCGTGCTGCGCCGTCGCCAGCTCCCGCAGCGGCTCATGCCGCCCTTCCTTATGCATTTCTTCGCCCACAGGGCGAATAAGTGCATAGGCCCGCTGGCTCTCCCCCTCGGCTTGGGCTTGGACTGCGGTTTGAGTCTCGCGGCGGCTAGGGGATTAGCCGTTGAGGCCTGGCACCGGGGTACCGTATTTGGTGATTGAGCAGGCGAAGGGCGGGGGGTCGAAGCTGTCGATCAGGGCGCGGCCGGCGGATTTGCCGTGGGCGGGGCGTTTGCCTTTGGCCGGGGTGCCGCGGCCGCACTGGATCGATTCGTCGCGGACGCCGTCGCGGGCGTCGATCACGTCGTCGCCGCCGTTGCCGAAGAACATGTCTTCGCCGGGCTGGCCGAGCATGCTGTTCTTGCGCGAGTCGCCGATCAGGACGTCGTTGTCGAACGAGCCCTCCATGTCCTCGTTGGTCTGCGAGAGGTGGACGCGGTCGCAGCCCTTGATCGTGTCGATGTAGGCGACGTTGCGGGGGAAGGAGATGATCAGCAGGCCGGGGTGCGCCTGGGTCTCGGCGAAGGAGGCGTCGTCGCGGCCGGGGCCGCCGACCAGGGCGCCGCCGGCGCAGCCGCCGCCGGCCGCCAGCAGGTCGCCGTTGGGGCCGCCGTAGAGGTAGGTCGGGCCGGGCAGGCCGCCGACCAGGCCGTCGGCGCCGGCGCCGCCGTAGAGGCGGTCGCTGCCGGGGCCGGACTCGATCAGGTCGTCCTCGGGGCCGGCGTGGATCTCGTCGTTGCCGAAGCCGCCGGCGAAGCGGACGCTGCCGACCGCCAAGAGCGAGCCTTCGACCCGCAGCTTGTCGTTGCCGGGGCCGAGATCGGCCGTTAGCCAGCGCCCGGGGCCGAGGGCGGGACAGGCCACCTGGGTGGCGGCGCCGCCGACGCGGGTGCAGCCGGGGCCGATCGCCAGCGGCTTCTGGGCCGCGATGCCGAAGGTCTGGGTCGCCTCGTCGAAGGCGACGGTGAACTCGTCGGGGCCGCCGCCGCCGACGATCTCCAGTCCGGCGCCACCGCCGGGGGTCGGGTCGAGCTGGATGTAGGCGGAGGCCTTCGGCGGCGTTTCCTTGCCGCAGGACACCTTCGTCGTCCCGCCCTTGCAGCCGTCGCTGCCCTGGCCGCCGTCGATCTGGTCGGGGCCGCCGCCGCCGAAGATGTGGTCGTCCCCGGGGCCGCCGTCGATCGTGTTCGCCTGCCCGTTACCGGTCAGGTGGTCGCGGAAGGCCGAGCCTTCGAGGCTCTCGAAGCCGAACAGCTTGTCGTGGCCGTCGCCGCGGGCGCGGTGGCGCTTCAGCGAGGCGGTGATGCCGCTGCCCTTGCCGCCGGCGACCGCCGTCGCGAAGGAGGCGATGTCGCCCTTGCCGGCGCCACCGGACATGCGGTCGTAGCCGTAATCGCCGTGGACCAGGTCTTCGTTGCCGGCGCCGCCGTTGACGATGTCGATGCCGAGGTCGCCGGCGACCTCGTCGCCGGCCCCGGCGCCGCCGATCACGTGATCGTCGCCGAGGTCGCCGATCGCCCGGTCCGCGTCGCCGGCGCCGCCGTCGACCTCGTCGTTGCCGCGGCCGCCGTGGATCAGGTCGGCCCCGTCGGCGCCGCAGAGCAGGTCGTTTCCGAGGCTGCCGTAGATCGTGTCGTCGCCCTTACCGCCCCAGATCACGTCGCGGTCGGGCGTCCCGTAGAGCACGTCGTTGCCGTCGGTCCCCAAGATCTTCGCCTGCCGCCCGTGGCAGCGCGGGTTGTCGATCGTCCCGCCTTCTTCGGCAGCCATGGCGGTGGCTACGACGACGGCAAGCAGCGCAAAGGCGAGGGCAACGATCTTCTTCATGTTCTCCCTGTTCGAGTCGGACGCCGGGGCTGGCAAGGATATGGCGAACAGCAGTCGCCATATCCCGCCAGACCAAGGACTCAGGCGCTGCGGATCAGCTTCTTGTTGACGAACTCGTCCGCCCCGTAGCGGCCGAGCTCGCGGCCGAAGCCGGAGCGCTTGAAGCCTCCGAACGGCAGCTCGGGGGCGTCGGCGCCGACGAGGTTGACGTAGACCATCCCGGCTTCGATCCGGTCGGCGACCCGCTCGGCCTGCTCCTTGTCGGTCGTCATCACGTAGGAGCCCAGCCCGAAGGGGGTCTGATTGGCGAGCTCGACCGCCTCCTCCTCGGAGCCGACCCGGTAGACCTGCGCCACCGGCCCGAAGAACTCTTCCTGGGAGGCCTCGTCGCCCGGCTCGATCCCGGTGAGGATCGTCGGTTCGAAGAAGTTGCCGTCGCGCTTGCCGCCGACGACCACCTCGGCGCCGTTCTCGATCGCCCGCTTGACCTGGTCCTCGAGCCGGTCGGCGGCCCCCTGCGAGGAGAGCGGGCCGACCGCGGTGCCCTCGGCCGTCGGGTCGCCGGGCTTCGCCCCGCTCATCTGCTCCTTGAACTTGGCGAGGAAGTCGTCGTAGTACTCGTCGGCGACGATGAACCGCTTGGCCGCGTTGCAGGACTGGCCGGTGTTGTCGAGCCGGGCTTCGGCCGCCGCCGTCACGGCTTCGTCGAGGTCGTCGGTGCCGAGCAGGATGAAGGGGTCGGAGCCGCCCATCTCGAGCACGACCTTCTTCAGGTGCTTGCCGGCGATCGAGGCCACCGCGGACCCGGCGCGCTCCGAGCCGGTGACCGAGACGCCGTGCACCCGCGGGTCGGCGATCGTCCACTCGATCTGCTCGTTGCTCGCGTAGACGTTCTCGTAGGCGCCCTCGGGGAAGCCGGCGTCGTCGAACATCTTCTGCATCGCCTCGGCTGATTCCGGGCATTGCGGCGCGTGCTTGAGCAGGATCGTGTTGCCGATCACCAGATTCGGGCCGGCGAAGCGGGCCACCTGGTAGTAGGGGAAGTTCCACGGCATGATCCCGAGCAGGACCCCGTAGGGGCTGCGGCGGATCTTCGCGGTGCCCTCGCCTTCGGACAGCTCGATCGGCTCGTCGGCCATCAGGCTCTCGGCGTTGTCGGCGTAGAAGCCGTAGATCATGCCGGCGAAGTCGACCTCCATCAGCGCCTGCTCCATCGGCTTGCCCATCTCGCGAACGACGATCGCGGCAAGCTCCTCGCGCCGCTCGGAGTGCAGCTCGCCGACCCTGCGGACCAGCGCCGCGCGCTCGGCCACGGAGGTGGAGCTGGGATAGGTCCGCGATGCCTGGTCGGCCCGGTCGATCGCCGCGCGCAGGTCGCCGTCGGAGATCTCCGCGTACTCCCTGATCGTCTCACCGGTGGCTGGGTTGACTACCGCGTAAGTGCTCATTCAACTCCCTTGTGGATGCTCGTTTCCAAAGTCTTACTACCCCGTCACGGGCTGCTCCAGCCCGAGGGCGTCCTCGACCGTCACGTACTCCGTGCCCACGCCCTCGGCCACGGCCGGGTGCGTGACCTGGCCGGCGGCGACGTTGACGCCCGGCCGCAGGCCGGGATCGCGCCGGATCGCCTCGCCGACGCCAAGGTCGGCAAGGGCGATCGCGTATGGCAGAGTCGCGTTGGTGAGGGCATGGGTCGAGGTGATCGGGACCGCGCCGGGCATGTTGGCGACGCAGTAGTGGGTGATCCCGTCAACCTCGAAAGTCGGATCGCGGTGCGTGGTCGGGCGCGAGGTCTCGAAGCAGCCGCCCTGGTCGATCGCCACGTCGACCAGCACCGCGCCGGGCTTCATCAGCGCCAGCTGCTCGCGCCGCACCACATAAGGCGCGCGCGCACCGTGGACCAGCACGGCGCCGATCACCAGGTCGGCGCGCGGCAGCATCTCCTCCACCGCCAGCGTCGTCGAGTAGACCGTCGAGCAGCGGCCGCCGAAGGTGACGTCGAGCTCGCGCAGGCGGTCGACCGAGCGGTCGAAGACGAAGACGTCGGCCTCCATCCCGATCGCGATGAAGGCCGCGTTCATCCCGACCACGCCGCCGCCGATCACCATCACGTTGGCGGCGGCGACGCCGGGTACGCCGCCGAGCAGGATGCCGCGCCCTCCGAGCGGTTTCTCCAGCATGAAGGCGCCGGCCTGGGTCGCGATCTTGCCCGCCACCTCGCTCATCGGCGCCAGCAGCGGCAGCCGGCCGCGCGCGTCCTCGACCGTCTCGTAGGCGATGCAGGTCGCGCCCGAGCCCTGCAGCCCGCGGGTCTGCTCGGGGTCCGGCGCCAGGTGCAGGTAGGTGAAGAGCAACTGCCCCGGCCGCAGCATCTCGATCTCGGACGGCTGCAGCTCCTTGACGTGGAGGATCATCTCCGCCTCGGCGAAGACGTCGGCCGCGGTGGCGAGGATCGTCGCGCCCTGCGCCTCGTACTCGCCGTCGAGGATCGCCGAGCCCTCGCCGGCCCCGGCCTGGACCAGCACCTGGTGGCCGTGCTCGCTCATTTCGCGCACCCCGGCGGGGGTGATCGCGACCCGGTACTCGTCAACCTTGATCTCGGTCGGGACGCCGATCTTCACGCGACCAGCTCCCGCGCCCGCAGGGCGAGCCAGAACTCGATCCGGTCGTGGGCGCGCGAGAGGTCGCGGCCGGTCAGCTCCTCGACCTTGCGCATCCGGTAGCGCAGCGTGTGGCGGTGGCAGTAGACCTGTTTCGCCGCTTTCTCCCACTGCCCGTTCTGCTCGATGAAGGCCTCCAGCGAGCGCAGCAGCTCGCCGCCGTACTCCTGGTCGCCGGACTCGATCGGGCCCAGCACGCTCTCGCAGTAGAGGCCGAGCGCCTCGTCGTCCTGGATCGAGAGCAGCAGGGTGAAGGCGCCGAGGTCCCGCCAGGAGGCGACCTCGGGAGCGGTGCCGTTGGCCAGCGCCGTCGCCTCCAGGGCGCAGCGGGCTTCGTGGAAGGAGTGGCGCAGGCGCTCCGGCGGGGCCGGGCGGCTGGCGGCGGCGCGAACGGCTCCGCGTTCGGGGCTGAGCGCGCGGCGGGCGTCGGCGGCGACGTCGATCGGGTCGCGGTCGGCGGCGTCGACGACGGCGCAGAGCAGCTCGCGGTTGCCGACGGCATGGGGAGCGACGACGGCCGGGCAGGCGTCGGCGGCGAGGGCGCGCTCGAGCACGCCGGCGGCGCTGCCCGGGTGGTCGAGGTCGAAGACGAGGACGGCGGCTTCCTCGCCGATCCCAAACGGCTCCAGCCGGCGGCGCAGCTCGGTCGCCTCCATGCGGCCGCCCAGCGCCCCGGCGAGGACGTCGCCGGCGAGCCGGCGCTCGGTCTCGCGCGCGACCCGGCGCCGCATCAGCTCCAGCGCCACCACGGCCACGGCCTGCTGCAGGATCAGCCGCTCGAAGTCGCCGAGCCCGCCGGAATCGCGGACGATCACGACCCAGGCCTGCGGCGGCCCGCCGCCCGGCGAGACGACCGGGTGGGCCAGCGCCCGTCCCGCGACCGAGGGGTGCGAGGGCACGAACGGGTGCCCGTCGCCGGCGTGGCCGAGCGCCTCTTTGCGGATGCCGGCGATCGCATCGGCGGAGAGCTGGCGGCGGAAGCCGCGCCCGGCGAGGCGTTCGCCGCGGCTGTCGAGGATCGCTACGGTCCCGCCCACGGCGGAGGCGACGGTGGCGGCGATTTCCTCCAGCCCGCGCTCCTCCAGGACCAGCCGCTCGAGCCGGCGCTGCACCGCGATCCCCCGCTGCAGGACCTCGTACTGCTCGTTCACCAGGCGGGCGAAGGCTTTCTCGGTGATCGCGATGAACGGCATCGAGTAGGGGACCTCGAAGAGCGGGAACTCGCGCTTCTCGGCCTCCTCGACCAGGGCTTTCGGCAGTTTGCGGTGGCTGAAGCCGGTGCCGAAGCCGAGCCCGGCGAGGTTGCGGTCGGCGAGGATGCTGACGAAGGAGCGCTGCTTGGCGGCGGTGTCGAGCGGGATGCCCGTGGTCAGCATCAGCTCCCCGCCCGAGAGCCACGGCGTCGGGTCGGCCAGCTCCGAGATATGGACCCAGCGGACCGGCGCGGCCGCCGCTTTAGAGCCGGCCGCGAGTTCGAGGTCGAGCTCATCGAGCAGGCTCTGGACGGTGAGCATCGCCAGCCCTTACGCGACTACCTGGTCCCAGGCCTCGGTGAGCACGGAGCGAAGGACGTCGTGGATCTCGTCGAACTGCTCGGTGTCGGCGATCAGCGGCGGCGCCAGCTGGATAACCGGGTCGCCGCGATCGTCGGCGCGGCAGATCAGGCCCCGCTTGTAGAGCTCACCGGAGAGGAAGCCGCGCAGCAGCCGCTCGGACTCCTCGTCGTTGAAGCTCGCCTTGGTCTCCTTGTCCTTGACCAGCTCGATCGCCTGGAAGTAGCCGGCGCCGCGCACGTCGCCGACGATCGGCAGGTCGCGCAGGCTCTCCAGCATGCCGCGGAACTCGCCCTCTTTGCGCAGCACGTGGCCGCAGAGGTCCTCGCGCTCGTAGACGTCGAGGTTGGCCATGGCGATCGCCGCCGCCAGCGGGTGGCCGGCGAAGGTGAAGCCGTGGGCGAAGGAAGCGGTGCCTTCCATGAACGGCTCCGCGACCCGGTCGGAGGCGATCACCGCGCCCATCGGAGCGTAGGCCGAGGTCAGCGCCTTGGCGGTGGTGACGATGTCCGGCTGGTAGCCGAACCGTTCGCAGCCGAAGTAGTGGCCGAGGCGGCCCCAGGCGCAGATCACCTCGTCGGAGATCAGCAGCACGTCGTGGCGGTCGCAGATCTCGCGCACCTGCTGGAAGTAGCCGTCGGGCGGGACGAAGCAGCCACCGGCGTTCTGCACCGGCTCCAGGATCACCGCGGCGACCGTCTCCGGACCCTCGAATTCGATCCGCTCCTCGATCGCGTCGGCGGCCCACATCGGGTCGCGCTCCTCGGGCCAGCGGTAGATGTTGGTGTTCGGCACGTGGCAGCCACCGGGCACGAGCGGCTCGAACTGCGAGCGCAGGTCGGTGATCCCGGTTGCGGTCAGGGCGCCGTAGGAGGTGCCGTGGTAGGCGACCTCGCGGGCGATGAACTTGTGCTTCTGGCCTTTGCCGTGGACGCGGTGGAAGTTGCGCGCGAGCTTCAGCGCCGACTCGACCGCCTCCGAGCCGCCGGAGGTGAAGAAGACGCGGTTGAGGTCGCCGGGCGCCAGCGAGGCGATCCGGGCGGCGAGCTCGATCGCCCGCGGGTGGGCGTAGCTCCAGAGCACGTAGAAGTCGAGCTCTTCGACCTGGCGCGCCGCCGCCTCGCCGTACTCGGCGCGGCCGTGGCCGGCGTTGACGCAGAAGAGGCCCGAAAGGCCGTCGAGGTAGCGGTTGCCGTGCTCGTCGTAGACGTAGCAACCCTCGGCCCGGGTGATGATCGGGATCTCATGCTCGGCGCTGTAGCCGCCCATGCGGGAAAAGTGCATCCAGAGATGGCGTCGCGCCAGCTGCTGCAATTCGGTGTCGACTACTTGAGGCGCGGTGGCCATGCGTCTCCTCCTACCCAGAAAAAGTTTCTTACGACGGTATGGATAAAGCTAGACCGAGAATGGCACATCTGCAAGTGGTCAATGGGTCAGTTTTGGGAAGCGCCGTTGTACACGAGGTACAAGTGGCAGATGTACTTTTGGGACATTCGCCACTTGCGCCCCCTTCCGTCCGGGCTTAACGTCGGCGAATGGCCGTGGAGGACAAGGGGCTGAAGAAGAACGCGATCGGGTTCGTCTCGAGCGTCGTCATCGGTGTCGCCTCCACCGCCCCGGGCTACAGCCTCGCCGCCACCCTCGGCTTCGTCGCCGCCGCGGTCGGCTTCGCCTCGCCGGCGATCATGCTGGTCAGCTTCATCCCCATGTTCCTGGTCGCCGGGGCCTACTACTACATGAACAAAGCCGACCCGGACTGCGGCACCAGCTTCTCCTGGGTGACCAAGGGCATGGGCCCGCAGCTGGGCTGGATGGTCGGCTGGGTGATCATCGTCACCGACATCGTCGTGATGGCGAACCTGGCCCAGATCGCCGGCCTCTACACCTTCCTCCTGGTCGGCTGGGAGTCGGCCGCCGCCTCGACCGTGGCGGTGACCCTGGTCGGCGTCATCTGGATCGCCCTGATGACGGCGATCGTCGTGATCGGGATCGAGCTCTCCGCCCGCACCCAGGTCGGCCTGCTCGGGGCGGAGATCATCACCCTCGGCCTGTTCGCGATCGTCGCCCTGGTCAAGGTCTACGCCGGCGACGCGCCCGACACCTCGGTCCACCCCGACCTCGCCTGGCTCAACCCGTTCTCGCTCAGCCTCAGCGAGATCTCGGCAGGGATGCTCTTAGCCGTGTTCATCTACTGGGGCTGGGATACGACCGCGACCGTCAACGAGGAGACCGAGGACCCAACCGAGGCCCCTGGCCGGGCGACCGTGATCAGCACCCTGATCCTGCTCGGGATCTACGTCGTCGTCTCCTTCGCCGCCCAGGCCTACGCCGGGGTCGAGGGCCTGCTCAAGAACCAGGAAGACGTGCTCAGCGCGCTCGGGACCGAAGTCTTCGGCTCGCCCCTGGACAAGATCCTGATCATCGCCGTGCTGACCTCGGCCGCGGCCTCGACCCAGACGACGATCCTGCCGGCGGCGCGCACCACCCTCTCGATGGCCCGCTCGAAAGCCCTGCCGGGCAGCCTCGGCGCCGTCCACCCCCGCTTCCTCACCCCGCACGTCTCGACGATCCTGATGGGCGCCTTCTCGATCCTCTGGTACGTCGGGCTGACGATCGTCAGCGAAGACATCCTCTTCGACTCGCTGGCGGCGCTGGGCCTGATGATCTCCTTCTACATCGGCATCACCGGCTTCGCCTGCACGATCTACTACCGCCGCGAGCTGCTGCACAGCGTCAAAAACTTCTTCTTCGTCGGCGTCGGCCCCAGCGTCGGCGGCGCGATCCTCTTCTACCTGCTGATCAAGAACGCGATCGAACTCTCCGACCCGGCCAACTCCGAATCGGGCAACTCCTGGGCCGGGCTCGGGCCGCCGCTGGTGATCGCGATCGTCTTCATGGTCCTCGGCGTGATCCTGATGGCGGTGCAGTGGCACAAGGTCGGCGCCTTCTTCAAGCGCAAGCCCGAGGTCGTGCCCGCCGGCTTCCTCGAGGGTGAGGTGGAGCCGCCCGAACCCGACCCGGATCCGGATCCGCCCCCGCTGGAAAAGGTCCCGTGAGCGAGATCGTCGTCGGATACGACGGATCCCCGGCCGGCGAGGCGGCGCTCGCCGCGGCGCTCGACCTGGCGGCGCCGCTCGGCGACAAGGTCGTTGTTGTCTTCGGCTACGCGCCTCCGGGGCCGTGGGGCGGCGAGATCGCCGAGCACGAGGAAGCGATCGAGGAACTCGGGGAGAAGGTGATGGCCCAGGCCCGCGCCCAGGCCTCCGCGCGCGGCGCGGAGATCGAGGAGCAGCTGGTGGCGAAGCGACCGGTCGACGCGCTGATCGGGATTGGGGACGAGCGCGACGCGCGAATGATCGTCGTCGGAACTCAGGGCGAAGCGCCGCTGAAGGGAATGATCCTCGGCTCCACGCCGTCAAAGCTTTTACACCTGGCCGAACGTCCCATCCTTGTTGTGCCAACGGGGGATGTGGCCTAGTAAAGGGAATCGGGGATAGACAAGCGGCGCCCTCGGGTAGCCAGGGACTGGAGAGAGGAGAGACCTGAGGCCGATGGACTCACAGGAGGAGGGACACCCAAGCGTCGAGCTGCGTGGCGTGACCAAGCGCTTCGACGCGTTCACGGCCGTCGACGATCTCAGCCTGGAGCTGGGACAGGGCGAATTCTTCACCCTGCTCGGCCCCAGCGGCTGCGGCAAGACGACGACCCTGCGGATGATCGCCGGCTTCGAGCGTCCGACCGAGGGCGAGATCCGGATCGAGGGCGAGGACGTCGCCCGGCTGCCGGCGCACAAGCGCCCGACCAACACCGTCTTCCAGAGCTACGCGCTCTTCCCCCACCTCTCGGTCGAGGACAACGTCGGCTTCGGTCTGAAGCGGAAAAAGGTCCCGAAGGCGGAGATCGCGACCCGGGTCGCGACCGAGCTCGAGCGGGTCGGCCTCGCCGGCGAGGCCAAGCGCCGCCCGGCGCAGCTCTCCGGCGGCATGCAGCAACGCGTGGCGCTGGCCCGCGCCCTCGTCAACCTGCCCAAGGTGCTGCTGCTGGACGAGCCGCTCGGCGCCCTCGACCTGAAATTGCGCAAGGGCCTGCAGGTTGAGCTGAAGCGGATCCAGCGCGAGGTCGGGATCACCTTCGTCTACGTCACCCACGACCAGGAGGAGGCGCTGACGATGAGCGACCGGATCGCGGTCATGAACCGCGGCCGGATCGAGCAGATCGCGGTGCCGGAGGAGGTCTACGAGCGGCCGACCACGAGCTTCGTCGCCGGCTTCATCGGCGTCTCCAACCTGATGCCCGCGAGCGTCAGCGGACCCGGCCGGGTCCTGCTCGACCAGGGACTGGAGATCGAGGGCAACACCGGCGACCTCGAGCCCGGCGAAGGCTGTTTCGCGGTCGTGCGCCCGGAGAAGCTGCGGGTCGACCTGGCCGGCGAGGGCGATGCCGCCGGCAACGGTCTGCCGCGGGTCGACGGGATCGTCGAGAGCTCGCTTTACCTGGGGACCTCAACGCAGATCGTCGTCGACCTCGGCGACGACGTGCGGATGACGGTCCTGGTTCCCAATGCCGACGAGGCCGAGCGCCAGCGGCTTCCCGGCGGCGGCGCCCGGGTCTCCCTCAGTTGGGAGCCCGAGCACGTGCACATGGTCATGGAATCCCCGGGCGAAGGCGAGCCGCAGACGGCAAGCCCAGAGCCGGTGGCAAACGCAGCAAAATCGAGAGAGGGGTGAAAGATGGAACCCGGCAAGAACAAGACTGAGAGGGCAACCGCGTTCGTCGCGATGTTGGTCGCGGCGGCCGTGCTGGCGTTGGGCCTGGCCGCGTGCGGCGGCACCACCGGTGGCGGCAACACGGGGGAGAAAACGACCGCCGAAGGCGGTGAAGTCACGGGAGACCTGACGATCTCCAACTGGCCCGGGTACATCGTCCCCGGCAAGGACGGCACCATCGCCCAGTTCGAAGACGCGAGCGGCGTCAACGTCAAGTACATCGAAGACGTCAACGACAACGAGGTCTTCTTCAACAAGCTGCAGCCGCAGCTCGAAGAGGGCGACTCCGGCGGCCGCAGCATCATGGTCCTCACCGGCTGGATGGCGAAGCAGATGTACGACCTCGGCTACCTCCAGGAAATCAACCACGCCGACCTGCCGACCGTGTTCGAAAACATGGTCCCGAGCCTGCTCGACGCCTCCTACGACCCGGGTCGCAAATTCTCGGTCCCGTGGCAGAGCGGCATGACCGGGATCTGGGTCGACACCGCGAAGGCGCCGGAGATCAAATCGGTCAACGACCTCTTCGACCCCAAATACAAGGGCAAGGTGACGATGCTGCTCGAGCTCCGCGACACCGTCGCGCTGGTCATGCAGGCCGAAGGGGTCGATCCCGAGGAGGCCACGAACGAGGAGTGGATGAAGGCGGTCGACAAAGTCAAGGGCGCGGTCGAATCCGGGCAGATCCGCCGCTTCACCGGCAACGACTACACCGAGGAACTGACCGCCGGCAACATCGTCGCCGCGATCGGGTGGTCGGGCGATGCCTCGATCATCGAAAACCCGAACGCCGAATGGCGGATGCCGACCGAGGGCTGCGTGCTCTGGTCGGACAACATGGTGATCCCGGTCGGGGCACCGAACACGCCTGCCGCCCTGGGCTGGATGGAGTACGTCTACGACCCGAAAGTCGCGGCCGAGCTGGCCGAATACATCACCTACCTCTCTCCGGTCGAAGGTCTCGAACAGATCTTTGCCAAAACGAACCCGAAAATGGCCAAAGATCCGCTTGTGATTCCCGATGAGGAGTTCCAGAAGAACTGCTCGAGCCAGGTCTCGCCGCCCGATGCCGAAGCGGTGAACAAAGCCTGGCAGGAAGTCGTCACCGGCTGAGGCAGCGAGGATGAGCCTGAGACAGCGATCGGTTCCGTACTGGCTCCTGGCGCCGGGGCTGCTCTGGCTCATCCTCTTCTTTGTCGTGCCCATGTATTTCATGGGCGAACTGGCGCTGCGCTCGGGCAGCGTCACCACCGGTTTCACCCTGACCTGGGAGTGGTCCAACTTCGGCGACTCGCTCTCCGGCCACACCGAGCAGATCCTGCGCTCGGTCTTCTACGCCGGGACGGCGACGCTGCTGGCGCTCTTGATCGCCTATCCGCTGGCCTACGCGATCGCCTTCCGCGCCAAGCGCTTCCAGCTGCTCTTGCTGTTCGCCGTGGTGGCGCCGTTCTTCACCACCTACCTGATCCGGACGATCGCCTGGAAAACGATCCTCAGCGACTCCAGCCCGGTGGTCAGCGTCCTGCAGACGTTGCAGCTGGTGCCGCAGGACGGGCGCGTGCTCGCCACCTCGGGGGCGGTGATCGCCGGCCTCACCTACAACTTCCTGCCGTTCATGATCCTGCCGCTCTACGCCAACCTGGAGCGGCTCGACGGGCGCCTGATCGAGGCCGCCAAGGACCTCTACAGCTCCTCGACCCAGGCCTTCCTCCGGGTCACCCTGCCGCTGACGATGCCGGGCATCGTCGCCGGCGTCCTGCTCACCTTCATCCCCGCCTTCGGCGACTACGTCAACGCCCAGCTGCTCGGCGGCACCGGCCAGGCGATGGTCGGCAACGTGATCCAGTCGCTCTATCTGAGCCAGCGCGCCTACCCCGAAGCGGCGGCGCTCTCCTTCCTGATGATGGCCCTGATCCTCGCCGTGGTGACGATCTACATCCGCTTCGCCGGCACCGGCGCCTTCATGGGCGACGAGGAGGAGGCGAAATGAGCGCGCCCGCACGAGCCTGGGCCTGGCTGCGCCACAACGCGCTGCTGATCTACGCCGGCCTCGCGGTCACCTACATGCTGATCCCGATCTTCGTGATCGCGATCTTCTCCTTCGGCGACACGCCGAAAGACAAACTCACCTACGCGCTCGGCAACGGCTTCACCTTCGAGTACTGGGAAACGATGTTCTCGCTGCCGGAACTGAACGAAGCCCTGTTCACGAGCCTGCGGCTGGCCTTCTTCTCGACCCTGATCGCGACCGCGATCGGGACCGCGATGGCGATCGCCCTGGTCCGCCACAAATTCCGCGGCCGCCACGTCTCCAACCTGCTGATCGTGATCCCGATGGCGACGCCGGAGGTGGTGATCGGCGCCTCGCTGCTCTCGATGTTCATCTACTACTCGTTCTCGCTCGGCTTCACGACGCTCTTGATCGCCCACGTGATGTTCTCGATCAGCTTCGTGGTGGTGGTCGTGCGCTCGCGCCTGATCGGGTTCGACCGCAAACTCGAGGAGGCGGCGGCCGACCTCTACGCCAGCCCCTTCACGACCTTCCGCACGGTCACCCTGCCGCTGCTGGCGCCGGGCATCCTCGCCGCCGGCCTGCTCGCCTTCGCGCTCTCGATCGACGACTTCGTCATCTCCAATTTCAACTCGGGCACGACCGTGACCTTCCCGCTCTACGTCTACGGGGTCAGCCTGCGCGGCATCCCAGTCCAGGTCAACGCGCTGGCGACGCTGCTCTTCCTGGTCGCGGTGATCGCGGCTGGGCTGGTCGTGTGGCAGCAGCGCCGCGCCGAAAAGATGGCTGCAGTTCGTCCCGAGACAGAGGCCAAACCCGTCACCGCTTAGGGAGTCCTACCGGCCGATGTGGAAGCCGATCAGCTTCGGCACCCCGGCCAGGGCCTTCGCCACAGGGTGCGGGGAGCGGCCGTCCACCTCGGCCTCCTCCTTGACGAAGATCCCGGCGCGGATCGCTTCGCCGCCGATCCAGTGCAGGGGCTCGGGGGGAATGCGTTGGGGGCGGGGTTCGACGAAGGCAAGCTGCGCCGCTTCGTCGTCGATTCCCAGCGCCAGCGAGGCGAGGGTGCGGCCGACCATGTGTGAGGGGCCGACGCCGTTGCCGGTGTAGCCGGCGGCGGCGAAAGCGCTGCCGCCGGCGAGCGGCACGACCATCGGCAGGTGGGTCGGCGAGGCGTCGATCGGGCCGCCCCAGGCGTGGGTGACGCGGCGCCCGGCGAGCCCGGGGAAGATCGCCCGCAGGTGCGCCTCGGTCCGCGCCACCGCCTCGGGGTCGAGCTCGGAGCGGCCGCCCGGGCGCGCCCCGATCGCGATCCGCCCTCCGCCCCAGCCGAAGGCGATGCGCCCGTCCGGGGTGGTGCGGAAGTAGTCGACGAGGGAGCGGCCGTCGATGATGCACTCGCCGCCGGTCCACCCGATCTGCTCGATCAGGTCCGGCACCGGCTCGGTGATGACGACGTGGGAGGAGGCGATGCTGAGGCGGTCGCGCAGCGGCCCCCGCATGCCCTTGCCAGCGCCGCCGATCGCGACCACCGCCGTGTGCGCCCGAACGGTGCCGCCCGGGGTGCTGGCGAGGACGCCGTCGGGGGCGTCGCGCAGGGCGCGGACAGGGCTGCGCTCGAAGATCTGAACACCGCGCTCGCGCAGGCGGGCGCGCAGCCCCAGCGCCAGCCGGGCCGGCTGCAGGGTCGCGCCCGGCGAGACCGCGCCGGCGCGGAAGAGCGGCGAGGCGCAGCGGGCGCCGACCTCCTCGGCCGTGATCCCGCGCAGCGCGCCGGGGACGCCGAGCTCGCGGCAGGCGGCTAGCGACGAACCCCAGACGGCGTCGTGGGCGGGGGTGGTCGAGACCTGCATGTAGTCGCCGCGGCGAAACCAGGCGTCGACTCCCTGCTCCTCGCAGAAGGCGCCGACGCCCTCGACCGCGGCGGCGGCGGCGTGGCCGACGGCGAGCGCCGCCTCGCCCCCCCAGCACTCGCGCATCCGCGCCAGCGAGAACCACATCGCGTTGCAGAAGCCGCCGTTGCGGCCGCTCGGCCCGCGACCGCAGACGTCCGCCTCGAGTAGGACGACGCGCGCCTCCGGCTCCAAACGCGTCACATGCCAGGCAGCCCAGAGGCCGGTGTAGCCACCGCCGAGAACGACGACGTCGGCCTCGAGCTCGTCGGCCAGCGGCGGCGCCGGCTCGGGGGCGCCGGCCTCCTCCAACCAGTAGCCGTACGGGGTGTGCTCCATGGGGTCCAAGAGTCTCGCCGAACCGTGTCCAAGCAGTCTCCTGGAACGGACAGGTTTGCGATGTTCGCCAATGAGATCGATCCCTACACTCGCGCGGATGCCCGACAGCCGCTACGACCAGACGCCCTACGTAGACGCATTGCTCGCCTACGCCGCCCGCAACCCCGGCCGCTTCCAGGTCCCCGGGCACAAGGGCGGGGTCGGCGCCGACCCGGCGATGCTGGAGCTGGTCGGCGAGGCCGGCCTCGTCAACGACATCCCCTCGGTGACCGAGGGCGTCGACATCGGCCCCGAGCCGACTCCGTTCCAGCAGGCGCAGTCGCTCGCCGCCGAGGCCTGGGGCGCGGAGCGGACCTGGTTCCTGATCAACGGCGCCTCCCAGGGCAACCACACGATCTGCATGGCGCTGGCCCACATGGGCAACCAGATCGTCGTCCAGCGCAATGTCCACTCCTCGGTGATCGACGGGCTCGTGCTGAGCGGCATGCGGCCGACATTCGTCGCCCCGGAGCTCGACTCCGAGCTCGGCATCGCCCACGGCCTCGCCCCCGAGTCGCTGGCCGAGGCACTCGACGGCACGCCCGACGCGGTCGCGGCGATGGTCGTCTCGCCGACCTACTTCGGCGCCTGCGCCGACATCCCGGCACTGGCCGAGGTCGCCCACTCGCGCGGCCTGCCGCTGATCGTCGACGAGGCCTGGGGCGCGCACCTGCACTTCCACCCCGACCTGCCGGCGGACGCCCTCTCCTGCGGCGCCGACCTGGTCGTCTCCTCGACCCACAAGATCGTCGGCAGCCTCACCCAGGCGGCGATGCTCCACCTCGGCCGCGGCGGCCGCATCGACGCCGCTGTCGTCGACCGCTGCGTCAGCCTGGTCGAAACGACCAGCCCCAGCGGCCTGCTGACCGGCTCGCTCGACGCGGCCCGGCGCCAGGCCCAGGTGCACGGCGAGGAGCTCTTGACCGAGACCCTGGCGGGGATCGCCGCCACCCGCGCGGCGGTGGCCGAGATCCCGGGCCTCGCCGTCCTCGACGAGAGCATGGTTGGGCGGCCGGGGGTCGCCGGCCTCGACCCGCTGCGGCTCTCGATCGACGTCCGCGAGACCAGCACCACCGGGTACCAGCTCGCCAAAACCCTCTTCCACGACTTCGGCATGGACCTGGAGCTGAACTCGGAGAACGTCGTCGTCGCCCTCTTCGGGGTCGGCGAGCCGGCCGAGCAGACCGGCGCCCGCCTGGTCACGGCCCTGCGCGAAGCAGTCGACCAGCTCGAAGCCGAGCCCAGCAAGCCGCAGACGAAGCTGGCGCCGCCGCCGCCCTGGGGCGAGCTGGCGATGACCCCGCGCGAAGCCTTCCTCGGCGCCCAGGAAGTGATCCCCTTCGACTCCGCCGCCGGCCGCATCTCCGCCGAGGGCCTCGCCGCCTACCCGCCCGGGATCCCCAACGTCCTCCCCGGCGAGCGCCTCACCGCGGAAACGCTCGACTACATCCGCGAAAGCGTCGCCCACGGCGGCTACGTCCGCGGCAGCAGCGACCGCGAGCTGAAGACCCTCCGCGTCGCCCGCTGAAAAAGCCGGCGAAGCCGATGATTTAGGGTCACCGCCATGGCCAGCTATGACGCGATCGCCGACCTGCCCCTGGAAGTCGAGTCGTGTGAGTTCGAGGGGCTGGAAATCGTGCTGGGGGAGTTCGAACGGCTGACCACGGTCGTGAAGCTGCGCGGCGGTGGGCACGAGGGGGTCGGGGAAGACGTCGTCTACGACGCCGTCGACCACATCGCCCAGCAGGACGCCGGGCCGCCCGAGGGGCTGGCCGGCGGCAAGGAGACCTTCGCCGCGTTCTCCGAGCGGCTGGACCCGATCGACCTCTTCCCGGCCGCGGCGCCGCAGCGCGACATCTCCGTCGACTACCGGCGCTGGGCCTTCGAGTCGGCTGCCCTGGACCTGGCGCTGCGCCAGGCCGGGACCAATTTGGCCGAGGCGCTGGGGCGCGAGCCGAAGCCGCTCACCTTCGTCAGCTCGATGCGACTGGCTCCGATGGAGCCCGGGGCACGCTCCTCGATCGACCCGCTGCTGGCCCGGCTCGCCAACTACCCGACCCTGCGCTTCAAGCTCGACCCCACCAACGACTGGGACGACGAGCTGATCGCCGCCCTGGTCGAGACCGGCGCCGTCGACTCGCTCGACCTCAAGGGCTTCTACAAAGGCACGCCGGTCGACGTCGAGACCGACCCCGAGCTCTACGCGAAGCTGATCGATGCCTTTCCGGATGCCTGGTTGGAGGATCCCGACGTGACGGCCGAGACCAAGCCCCTTTTGGATCCGGTCTCGGAGCGGGTCACCTGGGACGCGCCGATCCACTCGATCGCCGACATCGAGGCGATGCCGTGGTCGCCGCCGAAGACGGTCAACGTCAAGCCCTCGCGCTTTGGGCCGATCAGCAACCTCTTCGCCGCCTACGACTACTGCGAGCAGAAGGGCATCGGCGCCTACGGCGGCGGCCAGACCGAGCTCGGCCAGGGCCGCGGCCAGATCCAGTACCTGGCCTCGATCTTCCATCCCGAGACCCCCAACGACGTCGCCCCCAGCGGCTACAACGACCCGGCCCAGGCGACCAAGCCGGGGCTGCCCTCGAGCCCGCTGCAGTCGGCCATCGAGCCGGTCGGTTTTCGCTGGAAACTGTGAGGGAACCCGAACGCCTGCTTCGGCCAACCGAAGTTGCGATTTCGGCTACGTTGGGACGAGCCGACCGCCCCCGCGACAAGGAGCAGCGAGATGCCTGACAAGTCCTTCGCCGACGCCCTCAACGCCCAGATCTCCAACGAGTTCGCCGCCTCGCAGCAGTACGTGGGCGCCGCCGTCTACTACGACGCCGAGACCCTTCCCCGCCTCGCCGCCTTCTTCTACCGCCAGGCGCTGGAGGAGCGCGAGCACGCGATGATGATGATCCAGTACCTGCTCGACGTCGGCGAGGAGATCCACATCCCCGACATCAAGTCGCAGGAGACCACCTACGCCGACGGCAGCGCGCCGGTGAAGATGGCGCTGGAGCAGGAGAAGCGGGTCAGCGACGAGATCTTCGCCCTGTTCGAGCTGGCGCGCGAGATCAAGGACTACCGGGCCGAGCAGTTCCTGCAGTGGTTCGTCAAGGAGCAGGTCGAGGAGGTTGCGCTGATGGGCGACCTCCTGAACGTGGTCGAGCGCTCCAAGGACAACCTGCTGCTGGCCGAGGACTACATCGCCCGCGAGAGCCTCGGCGAGGAGAGCAGCGACCCAACCGCTCCGCCGACCGCGGGGGAGTAGTCCAGGGGCGAGTTTGTTCGCCTATGGGAAACAAACTCGCCCCTAGCCCAGCCAGCCGGCGCGCTTGCGCATCGTTTTGATGCGGCGGAACTCGGCGATGTCCTCGCGCAGCGCGGCGGGGGCGGGCGCCGGCAGGAAACGGGCGGGGAGCGGGGACTCGGAGACGGTGTCTTCGCGGGCGCAGACGCGGTAGGCGCGGGCGCCGCGGCGGGCGGTCAGCGCCGAGGGCGTCCCTTCCCCCTCCCAGAGCAGGCCGGCGTAGTCGTCGAGGCCGTAGCCGCCGGGCATGCCGCCGCCGACCGCCTGCAGGTAGGCGGCGCGGCGCTCGGGCTCGTTGTTGTAGTGGACGCAGAGGCTGCCGGAGAGCAGCCCGAGCCCGGCCTCGACCAGCGGCTTGCCCGAGGATTTGGTCACCCCGGCCTCGAACCAGCACATCGCGCCGGCGCTCTGGCCGGCGAGGACGATGCCCTGGCGCCAGGCGAGGCTGAGGATCGAGGCGATGTCGTGCGCCTCCCAGACCGCCAGCAGGTTGACCATGCTGCCGCCGCCGACGTAGATCAGGTCCTGGGAGAGGAGGTGATCGCGCAGCTCCATCGGCCGCCGCCCGAGCCGGAACAGGGAGAGGTCGGAGGGCTCGCAGGCGCGCTCGCCGAAGGCGGCGTAGAAGCGGCCGATCTGCTCCGAGGTGTCGCCGCTGGCGGTCGGCAGGATGCAGATCCGCGGCCGCTCGGCGCCGCGCTCGCCGGCCAGCCGCAGCAGCAGCTCGCAGACGGCACGGTCCGGCGGGCGCGAGGTGAAGTCGTGGCCGCCGAGGGCGAGGATGCGGCGGACCATCAGGCCGCGACCGCGGTCGAGAGCGCCTCCGGCAGCGGTGCGGCGGGCGCGACCCCGCGATCTCCGAGGAAGGTGGTGGCGATCCGCATCTCGACCACGCGCTGGCCGGCGACGTCGAGCCGGTAGCCGCGGGCCTCCGGCCGCGAGGCGACAACCCGGCTCAGTTCTTCTCCCGTGAAGTGCAGCGCCGCCCCGTCCTCGGCCGCGTACCCCGCCCGCATCCCCTCCAGCAGGAAGCGGTAGTAGGACTCGCGCCGGCGCGAGGTGCGCTCGTAGTGAACGCAGTTGCTGAACGGCAGCAGGCCCAGCCCCTCGAGCCGCTGTGGGGCGCCGTGGAAGCCGGTCACCGCCTCGGCGAACCAGCAGAGCGAACCGGCGGAGAGGCCGCAGAGGATGACCCCGGCTTCCCACGCTTCGCGCAGGATCACGTCGATGCCGTGCGCCCGCCAGACCCCGAGCAGGCTGACGACGCTGCCGCCGCCGACGTAGATCAGGTCCTGGGAGAGGAGGTGGCGGCGCAGGTCCTCCGGGCCCTGCTCGCGGCGGAAGAGGGAGATGTGGCTGGCCTCGCAGCGGTGGGCGCTGAAGGCGCGGTAGAAGCGCACGATGTAGTGGTCGGCGTCGCCGCTGGCCGAGGGCAGGAAGCAGACCCGCGGCCGCTCCGCCCCGGTGAGGCCGAGCACGTAGTCGTCGAGCAGCGGGTTTCCCGACTCCATCGAGAAGCCGCCGCCGCCGAAGGCGACGATCTGCCGAGGTACCGTTTTCATCTACTCAATGGTCGACGCGAGCGGCCGCGGCGTCGTTATACAGCGGTCCGAAGTTCTCGACCGCGGGCTCGCCCGCGTGTACAGCTACTGCAGCACGTAGGCGCGGCGCAGCTTGTCGCGGGCACGGTGCAGGCGCACCTTCACCGTTCCCTCGGGGATCCCGAGCTTGACCGCGATCGCCGCCTGGGTCAGGTCCTCCTCGTAGCGCAGCTCCAGCAGCTCGCGCTCGCGATCGCTCAGCCTGCCCAGCGCCGCGTGCAGGTCGGCCAGCTCGACGGTGGCCACCACCCGGGCGTCCTCGGCCCCCTCGTGCAGCTCGATTGTGGCGATCGGGTCGGGCCGGGTGCGGGCGTGCTGGCGGAAGGCCTCGTTGCGGACGATCGTCGCCAGCCACTGGTTGCGCCGCTCGCGCTCGCGCAGGGTGGAGCGCCGCCGCCAGGCGCGGAGCAAGGCGTCCTGGGCTATGTCCTCGGCTTCGCTCGGATTGCTCGCGTAGCGATACGCCAGACGGAGACAAACCCTATGTGCCTCTCCCCACTCCCAGCCATCGTCGTTCCCGCGCCGATGACTCACTGAAGTGATGATTGAACGAACTTACATAAGTGAAATGGGGAGAGTGAAAAAAACCGCTGAAAGTGTCCTGATCGCAGTAGGGTTCACGGCCGGATGGACGCAACCGAGAACAAAGGGGAGCGGGGTTCGCGCTGGGCGCTGATCGCCTACGACTCGATCGCCCCGGCCTACGACGACTTCACGGCTCACCACGAATACGACACCTGGCTCGGCAACCTGATGCCGAAGGTCGAACAGCACGGGTTGCACGGCAAGCGCCTGCTCGACGTCGCCTGCGGCACCGGCAAGAGCTTCATCCCGATGCTGGAGGACGGGTGGGAAGTGACCGCCTGCGACCTCTCGCCGGCGATGGTCGAGGTGGCCCGGTCCAAGGTCGGCGACGCGGCCGAGCTGCACGTTGCCGACATGACCGAGCTGCCGAGGTTCGGCGAGTTCGACCTCGTCTTCTGCCTCGACGACGCGGTCAACTACCTGCTCGAGAGCGACGACCTGGAGCGGGCGCTGGCCGGGATGCGGGCGAACCTGGCGCCCGACGGGCTGCTGATGTTCGACGTCAACACGATCACCACCTACCGCACCTTCTTCGCCGAAGACGTGGTGATGGAGAAGAACGGCCGGCGGCTGATCTGGCACGGGCGCTCGACCCCCGACGCGGAGCCCGGGTCGATCGTCGAGGCCAGCTTCGAGGTCGAGCCGCTCGAGCCGGGCGGCAAAGCGATCCCGCCCGAGTTCCACCGCGAGCGCCACTTCCCCGAAGCCGTCGTGCTGGCGGCGCTGGAGAGCGCCGGCCTCGAGTGCCTCGACGTCTACGGCCACACCGACGACGCCATCCCCGAGCAGCCGCTCGAGGACGAGCGCCACCACAAGGCCGTCTACATCTCCCGCCGCGCCGCCTAGACCAGGCGAGCGAAGAAGCCGAACCAGTTGCCGGAGCGCTGCTCGAGGCGCAGGTCCGCCTCGGCGCCCATCCGCTCGAGGCTGGCGCGGGTGGTGAAGTGGGGGTCGCCGAAGAGCTCGCCGACGACGAGGCGCCCGCCGGGGCGGAGCACGCGGCGGATCTCACGCAGGGCGGCGACGGAGTCGGGGATCTCGCCGAGCACGGCCGTGAGGACGACGGCGTCGACCGAGGCGTCCTCGTAGGGGAGGTCGGTGGCGTCGCCCTGGGTCGGGACCAGGTTGGTCAGCCCGCGCTCGGCGGCGCCGCGCATCACGTGGTCGAGGAACTCCTGCTGAAGGTCGAACAGCTCCAGGCGGCCGTCCGGGGCGAGCCAGCCGGCGATGTCGTGGCTGTAGTAGCCGGTGCCGACGCCGATCTCCAGGACCCGCTCTCCGGGCTCGGGCCGCAGCACCTCGCGCAGGCGCTCGCGGCTGATGATCGGGTGCGGCGCTTCGACCCAGAAGCGCTGGCCGTAGGGACAGGCCGAGGGGTTCTTGCGCCACCAGAGGGCGGCGCCGAGCGTCGCCGCGGCCGCTGCGCCGAGGAGCAGGCGCGGGCGCATCAGCGGTTGCGCCCGGGCTTCAAATCAATCTCCGAGGCCGAAGCCGACGCGGTGCTCGCCGGACTCGATCCGCAGGAAGGCGACCTTGCCGAGGAAGACCGCGATCGTCCCGTCCTCCGTGTGGAGGTCGTGCCAGCCGCCCTTCTCGAGCTGCTTGCGCAGGTCCTTGAGATCGCCCTCGGCGAGCCGGGCGGAGATCACCTGGCCGCCTTCGAAACCGATCTCGACTCGCTGTGCCTCGGCCATCAATGCCCTCCCGCTGGTTCGACGATCTCGGTCAGTACCCCGCCGGTCGAGCGAGGGTGAAGGAAGGCGACGCGGCTGTCGCGGATGCCGACTCGCGGCTCGCGGTCGATCAGCACCACGCCGGCGGCGTCGAGCGCGCTCAGGGTGGCGTCGATGTCGTCGACGGCGTAGGCGACGTGGTGCAGCCCCGCCCCGTTCTTGGCCATGAACTTGCCGACGGGGGTCTCGGGCCCGAGCGGGCGCAGCAGCTCGACGTGGCCCTCGCCGACGTCGAGCAGAACCGCCTCGACGCCCTGCGACTCGACCGTCTCGCGGTGCGCGAGCGCCATCTCGAAGCTGCCCTCGTAAAGGGCGAGCGCCGCGTCGATGTCCTCGACCGCGACCCCGATGTGATCGATCCTTCCGAACAAGGCGGCCAGTCTATGCGGCCGGCGGCAAGGCGTCGTCGCCAGCCCCGGCGGCGGCACGCTCGGCGCGGAGGATCTCCGCCATCGCCGCCAGGCCGACCTCGAGCTGCTCGGGCGTCGGCTCCTTGGTCGCCAGGTGGCGCTGGATCTCCCGCCCCGGGGTGTGGAAGGCCTCGGCCAGAGGGTCGCCGTGGTGGCGGTCGCTCCAGGCGAACATCTCGACCGCGATCGAGGCGCCGCCGAGGCCGACCGCGGCCCGCGCCGCCGGGCCCGGGCGCTCGACCAGCCGCTCCAGCAAGACGGTGCCGCCGGCGGAGAGCAGCATCATCGGGATGATCAGGTTGGAGCCGCAGCGGTCGTGCTCTTTGGGCACGCTGGCGACGTCCTCGATCCCCTGCTCGTGGGCGGCGATCGCCTTGTGCTCGACTCCGTGGTAGGCGGCGAGGTCGCGGTCCATCAGCGCCACCACCGCGGGCACGGCGCCGATCGCCTGCAGCATGCCCTCGCGCACGGCACCGGCCGGGGCGCGGCGGCGCAGCAGCGCGCTCAGCCCCAGGGTCGCGGCGACCGCGCCGGCCACGCGCCAGTCCTCGAAGGGCAGCCGCGCCGCCGGCATCCGCCGCCGCACCAGCGGCAGCACCACCATCGCCTCCGCCAGTTTCAGCGGCCCGCGCAGGCCCGGGACTTTCGCCACCAGCTTCGGCGCCAGCTCCGGCTTGCGCTCGGAGGCGACCTGGACGGCGCCGTCGGAGTCGCGCACCGCCGCCGCCCAGTGGGTCGGCCCGTGGATCAGGAGGCCGTTGCGCAGCGCCATCCCGCCGAGCCGCAGCGGTTGCCGACCGTTAGAAGACATCGCATCACCATAGGCGATGGACGGCGGCCGCCCACAAAAACAGAGGGCGCCGAGTCCAGTCGTCTCGGCGCCCTCTCCCCCCTGTTTCAAATCCCGGCCGGAGACCCCCAGTCTAGGCCTCCGGCCGGTGTCTGGCTCTCCCTGGCTTAGCTTGGAAAGCCGACCACTGAAACACCGTGTCGCCACTTAAGTTGCGCCGCTTTTATTCCTTGCCAAGACGCTTGCGCAGCAGCTCGAGGCGGCGGCTCAGCTCGGCCTCGAAACCGCGGTCGGTGGGCGCGTAGAACTGGCGGCCCTGGAGGGCCTCGGGAAGCAGCGGCTGGTCGGAGATCCCGTCCGGCTCGTCGTGGGCGTAGCGGTAGCCGCTGCCGCGCCCGAGCTGTTCGGCGCCGGGGTAGTGGGCGTCGCGCAGGTAGTCGGGTGGAGTCTGGGCGCCATTGGCGCGGACCTCGGCGCGGGCGGCGCCGAGCGCATTGTAGGAGGCGTTGGACTTCGGCGCCATCGCCAGGTAGACGGCCGCCTGGGCCAGGTTCAGGGTGCACTCGGGCAGGCCGACGCGGTCGACCGCGCGCGCCGCGGCGTCGGCGACGAGCAGCGCCTGCGGGTCGGCGTTGCCGACGTCCTCGGAGGCGAGGATGACCATGCGGCGGGCGATGAAGCGCGGGTCCTCGCCGCCCTCCAGCATCACCGCCAGGTAGTAGAGGGAGGCGTCGACGTCGGAGCCGCGGGTGGCCTTGATCCAGGCCGAGACGAAATCGTAGTGGCGGTCCCCCTGGCGGTCGTAGTCGAGCGCCTTGCGCTGCAGCGCGTCCTCGATCGCCGCGACGTCGACCGGCTCCCCGCGCGAGCGCTCGACCGCCCGCTCCAGGGCCGAGAGGGCGACGCGGGCGTCGCCGCCGCTGCGGGTCGCGAGCATCTCCAGCGCGGCGTCTTCGACCGGCGGCGGCTCGGCCAGGCCGCGCTCGGGGTCGGCGAGGGCGCGGCGCAGCAGCTGCTCGACCTGCGAGGGGTCGAGCGGTCGCAGCTCGTAGATCTGGCAGCGCGAGAGCAGGGCCGAGTTGACCTCGAAGTAGGGGTTCTCGGTGGTGGCGCCGATCAGCGTCAGCAGCCCGTCCTCGACCGCCGGCAGCAGCGCGTCCTGCTGGGCCTTGTTGAAGCGGTGGATCTCGTCGAGGAAGAGGATCGTCGGCCGCCCCGACCCCTTGCGGCGCTCCCGCGCCCGCTCGATCACGGCGCGGATCTCGGCTTTGCCCGCATTGACCGCCGACTCCTCCTCGAAGGCCCCCTCCGCCCCGGCCGCGGCGATCCGCGCCAGCGTCGTCTTGCCCGCCCCCGGCGGCCCGTAGAGAATCGCGCTGTGCGGCTTGCCTTCCTCGATCGCCGTCCGCAACGCCGACCCGTCCCCGAGCACGTGCTCCTGCCCGATCATCTCGTCCAGCGAGCGCGGCCGCATCCGCACCGCCAGCGGCGCGTCGGCAGGCGGCCTCAGCGGCCCCGAATCGGCGGCGTCACCCATATCGAACAACTGGTCACCCACGACCCGGAGTATGAGGGCAGCGCCAGGCGGCGATGCCTGGCCAGTCAGGGTCGAATCAGCCGCTCGCGCCCGTCGGGGTGGATGATCGCGACTGCCTCGCCTTCGGCCAGCGCTCGGCTTACCATCAGCTCCTCATCTGGATGACCGGCTGAGATGAAGTGGGTGCGATTGGGGTAGCGGGTGAGTTCCTCCCAGTCGTTGGCAAGGGCCATCACCCGCTTGGTCGCAGCGTCGAGGTGAGCAGCGCGGCTCATGACGAAACACATTGTCTCACGGGGGTCCTCCCGATACTTGAGCGTGATCGCATAATTCGATGAGTATCTCCCGAGCGATCTGGACCATCCGTGCCGGACCAAGTCGCTGGGGGGGCGAACTCTCCCCCACCCCGCCATCCCCACCTACAATCGACTGATGGAGAGCGCTACGGCAGTTCAACCGTCCCTGTCCACCCTCGAGTCGTTCAACCCGGCGACCGGCGAGCTGGTCGGCTCGGTGCCGACGATCACCCCGGAGCAGGTGCAGGGGGTCGTCGACGACGTCGCCCGGATCCAGCCCGCCTGGGCGGAGCTGAGCCTGAAGGACCGCGGCAGCTACATGCGCCGCGCCGCCGAGGCGCTGCTCGACGACATCGACGAGATCGCCGAGCTGCTGGTCCGCGAGCAGGGCAAGCCGCGGGTCGAGGCCTACACGATGGAGCTCTTGCCGACGGTCGACGCGCTGCACTGGTGCGCGAAGGCGGGCCAGAAGGTGCTCGCCAACGAGAAGGTGCGGATGACGCAGGCCTTCACGCTCTCCAAGAGCGCCCACTTCTCCTATGAGCCGATCGGCGTGGTCGGCGTCATCGCCCCCTGGAACTACCCCTGGTCGATCCCCTTCGGCGAGGTCGCGATCGCCCTGATGGCCGGCAACGGCGTCGTCCTCAAGCCGGCCAGCCTGACCCCGCTGCTGGGCGAGCGGATCCGCGACGTGTTCGAGAAGGGCGGCCTGCCCGAGGGCCTGGTCCGGGTCGTCCACGGCGGCGGCGCCGTCGGCGAGGCGCTGGCCCGCTCCAGCGTCGGCAAGGTCTTCTTCACCGGCTCGGTCGAGGTCGGCCGCCACGTCGGCGAGGTCTGCGCCGCCGATCTCAAGGGCAGCGTCCTGGAGCTGGGCGGCAAGGACCCGATGATCGTCTGCGCCGACGCCGATCTCGACAACGCCGTCTCCGGCGCTATCTGGGGCGGCTTCGCCAACGCCGGCCAGACCTGCTCGGGGATCGAGCGCGTCTACGTCGTGCGCGAGATCGCCGACCGCTTCATCGAGCGGGTTGCGGCCGAGACCGCGAAGATGCGGCTCGGCGACCCGCTCGAGTGGGAGACCGAAATCGGGCCGATGACCTCCGATGGCCAGTACGAGATCGTCGTCGAGCTGATCGAGGACGCGGTCGCCAGCGGTGCCACCAAGCTTTGCGGCGGCCCCACCGACGTCCCCGGCCTGCCCGGCAAGTACGTCGCCCCGACCGTGCTCAGCGGCGTCACCCACGAGATGCGGATCATGCGCGAGGAGATCTTCGGCCCGGTGCTGCCGATCGTCGTCGTCGACTCCGAGCAGGAGGCGATCGAGCTCGCCAACGACTCCGAGTTCGGCCTCGGCGCCTCGGTCTGGACCAAGGACCGCCAGCGCGGCGAGCGGATCGCCCGCCGGGTCGAGTCGGGCATGGTCTGGATCAACGACCACTCCTTCAGCCACGGCGCCTGCCAGTGCGCCTGGGGCGGGGTCAAGGACTCCGGCCTCGGCCGCTCCCACTCCAAATTCGGCTTCTACGAGTGCGTGAACATCAAGACGAACGCCTGGGAGCCCGGCATGACCCGCGACTTCTGGTGGCACCCCTACGACCGCACCCTCGGCGAAGCCGTCCGCGCCTCCGCCAAGGCCCTCTACGGCAAGGGCGCCACCCGCACCGAAGCCCTGCGCCAGGGCGCCCGTCCCCTGCTCGAGGTCGGCCGCCGCACCTTGCGCAAGCGCCGGGGCTAGTGACGGCGATCCGCCTCGCGGGGCTGCGTAAGGACTACGGCGAACGCGCGGCGCTGGACGGGATCGGGCTCGAGCTGGCGGCCGGCGAGTCGCTGGTCGTGCTGGGGCCGAACGGGGCGGGCAAGACGACGCTGCTGCGGATCCTCGCGACCCTGCTGCGGCCGAGCGGCGGCGAGGCGACGGTGCTCGGCTGCTCGCTGCCGAAGCAGGCCTGGAAGCTGCGCGGGCGGATCGGGTACCTCGGGCACGAGCCGCTGCTCTACCGCGACCTGACCGGGCGCGAGAACCTGCGCTTCCACGCCCGCCTGCAGGGCGTCGCGCCGGGAGCGATGGAGACACGGATCGCCGACCTGCTGGCCGCCATCGGGATGGAGCACCGCGGCGACGAGCGCGTCTTCGAGCTCTCGGCCGGGATGCGGCAGCGGCTGGCGATCTGCCGCTGCGTCCTGCACGAGCCGGAGCTGCTGCTGCTCGACGAGCCCGACTCCAACCTCGATGCCGAGGGCCGCGAGCTGGCCCAGCGGCTGATCGGCCCCGGCGGCGGGCGCACCCGCGTTGTCGTCACCCACGATCCCGACCGCCACCTACCGGAGGCCGACCAGGTGCTGAGACTGGGAATCGGCGAGAGGGCGGCGGTCTCGTGACCCCCTCGCGCACCGCCTTCGCAGCGATCCTCGGCAAGGACCTGCGCTCGGAGCTGCGCACCCTGCAGTCGCTGCCGGCGATGGCGCTGTTCTCGGTCACCACCTTCGTCATCTTCCGCTTCGGGCTCGACCGCACCAGCCTCTCCGGCAGCCTCGCCGCCGGCGTGCTCTGGGCGACGCTGCTGTTCGCCGCGATCCTCGGCATCAACCGGCTCTTCGTCGCCGAGCGCGAAGAGGGCGGCTTCGACGCGATCCGGCTGGCGCCGATCGACCGCACCGCCCTCTTCGCCGCCAAGGTGGCGGCGCTGCTGGTCTACCTGCTGGCGCTGGAGCTGGTCGCGGTGCCGATCTTCGCCTTCTTCTTCCTCGACTCCGCCGCGGCCCTCGGTCCCCTGGTCGCGGTCCTGCTGCTCGCCGACCTCGGCCTCGCCGCCACCGGCACCCTGATCTCCTCGATGGCGGTCAACTCGCGCGCCCGCGACCTGCTGGTGCCGCTGGTGCTGCTGCCCCTGGTGGTGCCGCTGATGATCGCCGCCACCGGCGCCACCGAGCCGCTCCTGGCCGTGGGCGGTCCCGGTTACGAGCGCTTCGGCACCTGGCTGATGGTGCTCGGGCTATACGATCTGATCTTCGGCCTGGTCGGCTATGCGGTGTTCGACTTCCTCCTCGAGGACTGACCGGGCAAGCGTTACCCACACCCCGCGAAGCATGTACGGCAAAGGACTGAGACCCCTCTCGATCGCCACCGTGGCGATGCTCGCCCTTGCGCTCTCGCTGGTCTTCTTCTACGCCCCGCTCGACGCCGACCAGGGCTTCATCCAGAAGATCTTCTACATCCACGTGCCGCTGGCGATCGTGGCGCTGATCGGATTCATCGTCGGTGGCATCTTCGCGATCGCCCACCTGCGCACCGACGACAGCCGCTGGGACGCCTACTCCTACGTCTCGATCCACCTCTCGGTGATCTTCGGCGTCGCCGTGCTGATCACCGGCGCGATCTGGGCCAAGGCGTCGTGGGGGCACTGGTGGGTCTGGGACGAGCCGACGCTGGTCAGCTTCCTGATCGTCTTCCTCATGTACGCGACCTACTACCCCTTCCGCTACGCGATCGAGGACCGCGACCGCCAGGCCCGCTACGCCTCGGTCTTCGCGATCGTCGCCGGCGCCTTCGTGCCGCTCAACTTCATGGCGGTGCGGATGGCGCAGAGCCTGGTCCACCCGCGCACCTTCGCCACCGCCGACGGCGGCCTGCCCGGGGAAATGATGCTCACCTTCCTCGTCAGCCTGGCGGCGATGGCGCTGCTCTGGACGACGCTGGTCAAGTTCGAGCTGGCGGCGAAGAGCGCCTCCGGCCAGGTCAAGCGCCTGCGCCGGGCGCTGGACGCGCCGCCGAGCGGGCCGCGCTCGCGGATCGCCCCGGAGGTGAGCTAGATGAACCTGCTGATCGCCGCCCCGGCGCTGCCGCTCGACGAGGCCGGCAAGTACGTCGCCGGCGCCTACATCGTCTTCGTCGTGCTGCTCGTCGTCTACGTCGCGATCATGGCGGCGAAACTGGGACGGATCGAGCGCGAGCTGCGCGACCTCGCCGGCTTCGCCGAGAGCCGCAAAGAGGCGGAGCGAGCCAACGGCCAAGCGACCCCCGGACGCGAAGCGGAGGAGGTCGCGACCGATGTCTGAGCTGCTTGCGCTGGGCGTCTCCCACAAGACCGCGCCGCTCGACCTGCGCGAGCGCCTCTCGCTGACCGAGGGCCGCGCCGTCGGCGCCCTGCGCGAGCTGACCGAGGCCCCGGGCATCCACGAGGCGGCGGCGATCTCCACCTGCAACCGGACCGAGCTCTACCTGATCGTCTCCGACCCGGTCGAGGCCGAGTCGACAGCGCTCAGCGTCCTCACCCGCCAGGCCGAGACCCGGCCGACCGAGCTGCTCGGCCACCTCTACTCGCTGCGCGCCACCGACGCTGCGCGCCACCTGCTGCGGGTCACCGCCGGTCTCGACTCGATGATCCTCGGCGAGGCCGAGATCCAGGGGCAGGTCAAACGCGCCTACGAGCTGGCCCTGGTCGAGGGCGGCACCGGCCCGATCCTCAACCGCCTCTTCCGCGCCGCCCTGACCGCCGGCGGCCGCGCCCGCGAGGAGACCGGGATCAGCCAGAAAGGGCTCTCGATCCCATCTGTCGCGGTCGAGCTGGCGCAGCGCTCGCTCGGCGACCTCTCCGAGCGCCGGGTGCTGATGGTCGGCGCCGGCGACACCGCCGAGCTCGTCGCCAGGGCGCTGTCCGCGCGCGGCGTCCACACCGTCTTCGTCGCCAACCGCCACTACGACCGTGCGATCGGGCTGGCCCAGCGCTTCGACGGCTCGGCCGTGCGGATCGAGGAGCTGCCCGAACAGCTGGCGGCCGCCGACATCGTCGTCTCCGCGACCAACTCGCCACACCACATCATCGAGCGCGACGACCTCGCCCAGGTGATGGACGAGCGCGAGGGACGGCCGCTGCTGGCGATCGACATCGCCGTGCCCCGCGACATCGCCCCCGACTGCCGCGAGATCGCCGGCGTCAGCGTCTACGACATCGACGACGTGCAGCAGATCGTCGAACGCAACGCCAGCGGCCGCGAGGCCGAGGCACGGCAGGCGGAGCTGATCATCGAGGCCGAGCTCGACCGCTTCGAGCGCTGGCTCGCGGCGCTCGAGGTGATGCCGACGATCGCGGCGCTGCGCGAACGCGGCGACGAGGTGGTGCGGCGGGTGATGGCTGAGAACGAGAACCGGTGGGAGGGGCTCGGTGAGGCCGACCGGGAGCGGGTCGAGGCGATGGCGAAGGCGATTGCTTCGCGGTTGCTGCATGAGCCGACGTTGCGGATGCGGCGGTCTGCTGGTGAGGAGGACGCTTACCAGTACGTGAGCGCGTTGAAGGAGCTGTTTGGCCTCGACGTGGAGACCGAACCTGAGGTGGAATCCCGAAACAACGTTACGGAGCTCCGACCGGTCGATCCCGGTAGTGGGAGCCCTGGTGGTCGATCCCGGTAGGGGTTCCACTTAACTTTTTCCGAAGGCCCGTTGCAGTCGTCCGCGAGCCCCGCCGCGGAAAAAGTACAAGACGTTTCACCCCTACCGGGATCGACCACCACCACACGCACTGATGATTCGGATTGCTACTCGCGGCAGTGCATTGGCTACGGCTCAGGCCGGGCAGGTTGGGGAGATGCTGGGTGGGGCTGAGCTGGTCGAGGTGTCCTCGGATGGGGAGCCGGGGGATAAGTCGCGGTTTGTGCGGGGGGTCGAGCAGGCGCTTCTGGACGAGGCTGCCGAGGTTGGGGTGCACTCGGCCAAGGATTTGCCGGGGGAGATGCCGGAGGGGTTGGCGATCGGGGCGGTGCCGGTGCGGGAGGATCCGCGGGATGTTTGGATTGGGGTCGGGGGCTCGATTGATGAGGTGCCTGAGGGGGCGCGGGTGGGGACGGCTAGCTTGCGGCGGCGGGCGCAGTTGTTGGCGGTGCGGCCGGATTTGTGGGTGGAGGAGCTGCATGGGAACGTCGACACGCGGCTGCGGAAGTTGGCGGAGGGGGAGCTTGATGCGATCGTGCTGGCTGCCGCCGGGTTGAAGAGGCTCGGGCGGGAGGGGGAGATCGGGTTTGCGATTCCGGTCGAGCAGATGGTGCCCGCCGCCGGTCAGGGCGCGTTGGCGTTGCAGGTGCGGGCGGGCGACGGCGCCAGTGCCGCCGCTGTGGCTGCAGTTGGCGACGGTGTCGCCCTGCGCGAGCTCAGTGCCGAGCGGGCCGTGGTGGCGCTGCTGGAGGCGACCTGCGCCAGCCCGATCGGCGTCCACGCCCGGGTCGAGGGCGACGAGTTGAGCGTGGAGGCCTTCGTTGGGCTGCCCGACGGCAGCGAGTGGCTGCGCGACCGGATCGACGCCGACGCCGCCGACCCCACCACCACCGGCGCCCAGCTGGCCGAGCGCCTGCTCGCCGCCGGCGCCCGCGACCTGCTCGACCGCGCCGAGGCACTCGGGGGCGCGGCGTGATCCGGCCCGGCGTCGTCTACCTGGTGGGGGCGGGCCCCGGCGACCCCGGCCTGATGACGGCGCGCTCGTTGGAGCTGATCGCCGCGGCCGACTCGGTCTTCTACGACCGGCTGATCCCGCCGGGAGCGCTGGCCGGCGCCCGCGAGGAGGCCGAGCTGGTCTACGTCGGCAAGCAGCCGGGTGTGCCCTCGGTCCCCCAGGAGGAGATCGGCGAGCGCCTGATCGAGGCCGCCAAAGCCGGCCGCAGCGTCGTCCGGCTCAAGGGCGGCGACCCCTTCGTCTTCGGCCGCGGCGGCGAGGAGGCCGAAGCGCTGCGGGCGGCGGGCATCGAGTTCGAGGTCGTGCCCGGGGTCACCGCCGGCGTCGCCGCCAGCGCCTACGCCGGGATCCCGGTCACCCACCGCGACGACGCCTCCGCGGTCGCCTTCGTCACCGGCCACGAGGACCCGGAGAAGCCCGAGAGCGCGCTCGACTGGGAGGCGCTGGCCCGCTTCCCCGGCACCCTCGTCTTCTACATGGGCGTCAAACGGCTGGCCGACAACGCCGCGGCGCTGATCGCCGCCGGGCGCGACGCCGACGAGCCCGCCGCCGCGGTCGAAAGAGGGACGACCGCCGCGCAGCGCACCGTCACCGCGACCCTGGGCACGATCGCCGCCGCGGTCGAGCGCGAGCAGGTCGGCGCCCCGGCGCTGATCGTGATCGGCGAGGTCGCCGCCCGGCGCGAGGATCTCGCCTGGCTCGAGCGCCGGCCGCTGCACGGCCGGCGCGTCGTCGTCACCCGCGCCCGCGCCCAGGCCAGCGGCCTCGCCGCCACCCTGCGCGGCCTCGGCGCCGAGGCGATCGAGCTGCCGGCGATCCGGATCGAGCCGCGGCTGGATGCGACCGAGGTGCGCGACGCCGCCGCGGCAATCGGCGAGTACGCGCTCGTCTGCCTGACCAGCCCCAACGGCGTGCGGCTGCTGTTCGAGGCGCTGGCCGCGGCCGGGCGTGACAGCCGCGCCCTCGCCGGCGCCACCGTCGCGGCGATCGGGCCGGGAACCGCCCGCGCCCTCGCCGAGCACGGGATCGCCGCCGACGTCGTCCCCGAGCGCTTCGTCGCCGAGGCCCTGGTCGAGGCGCTGGCCGGCGTCGAGGTCGAGGGCCGGCGGGTGCTGGTCGCCCGCGCCGCCGAGGCACGCGACGTCCTTCCCGACGCCCTGCGCGAGCGCGGCGCCGAGGTCGACGTCGTCGCCCTCTACGAGACCGTGCGCGAGCAGCCCGACGAGGCGGCGGTCGAGGCGGCCCAGGGCGCCGAGTACGTCACCTTCACCTCCTCCTCCACCGTGACCAACCTGGTCGAGGCGCTCGGCGACCGCTTCCCGGCCGCCGCCCGCATCGTCTCGATCGGCCCCGTCACCAGCGAGACCGCCCGCGCCGCCGGCCTCGAGGTCCACGTCGAGGCCGAGCGCCACGACGTCGACGGCCTGCTCGCCGCCCTGCTCGCCGACGCCAGTCGAGCGGACCTCCGTTGAGGTCGTAGTTTTGCCCGGTATGCGGGACCAATTACGACCTCAAGCTGAGTTTGGGACGCCGCACCGCCACTTCGCCCGCACCGACTCCACGAACACCCGCGCCCGCGAGCTCGCCGCGGCCGGAGCCCCGCACGGCACCGTCGTCACCGCCGCCGAGCAGACTGCCGGACGCGGCCGACAAGGCCGGACCTGGACCGCCCCACCCGGCAAGGCACTCCTCTACTCCGCCATCGTCCGCCCCCTCGACGACCGCCACACTGCCCTTCCCCTCGCCGTCCCCCTCGCTGTCTGCGACGCGGCGGAGGAGCTGGCCCCAAGCGTGAAATGTGGCGTCAAGTGGCCAAACGACATCTGGCTCGCCGGCCGCAAGCTCGCCGGCGTCCTCATCGAAGCTCGACCTCAAGACGGCTGGGCCGTCATCGGAGTCGGCCTGAACCTGACCATCGCCGGCGACGAGTTCCCACCCGACCTGCGTGGCACAGCAGTGTCTCTCTTCGGTGAGGGGGGTCGGGGGGAGTCCCGACGGAGCCTCCCCGCTGTTGCGACGGCGGGACTCCCCCCGACCCCCCGCAAAGCAGCCGCAGTCCTGAGCCACCACCTCGACCACTGGACCCAATCCGAGCCCGAGACCGTCATCGCCACCTGGCGTCAACGCGACGTCCTGCGCGGCCGCAAGGTCTCCTGGGAGGGAGGCTCAGGCGTCGCCGACGGGATCGACGACCGTGGCTACCTGGTCGTCGTCACCGCCGCCGGAGACCGAGTCGCTGTTGGCGCCGGCGAGGTCCACCTCACCGTCAGCTGAAGCCGATTTAGCTTTGGCGCGGGGTTTGCGCCGTCGCCGCGATTTCGATTTCGCCCGCGGCTGCTCGCCGCCGCCGCTCGCGGTCGCGGTCTCGGCGCCGGAGTTCTCGGACGCCTTCGCGTTCTCGGGAGCGCCGCCGTTGCCGCCCTGGCGACCGCCGCCGTTGTTGCGCTTGCCGCGCTTGCGACGACGCTTGCCGCCTTTGGGGAAGTTCCGCAGCAGCTCACGCGCCACCGCCGCCGGTTTCCGCGCCAGCCGCATCCGCGCCCCGCGCAGGACCTCCTCGCCCTCGGGCGTGTGGGACACGGCCGCGGCCAGCACCGAGACCGCCAGCCGCCGGTCCTGTTTGCGCCCGGCGTGGACGAGCCGGCGCGCGTTGCGCCCGTGGGCGCGGCCGGAGGAGTTGACCAGCAGGCCAAGCAGCCGCTTCGTCTCCGGCCAGCGCTGCACCGCGTACTCCTCGTGCAGTTCGCGCGTGTAGGAGGCGAGCCGCCAGACCCACGCCTGCGCCTGGTCGCGGCGGCCGATCCGCTTGTCGACCAGCGCCTGCAGCAGGGTCTTCGTCCCCGCCCGTTTGTCCTCGCGGCTCCAGGTGCCGACGATGTCGATCGCGTCGTCGAAGGCGTCGGGATCGCCGAGATCGGCGATCTCCCCCAGCGCTTTCAGCCGCAGCTGCGCGTTGCGGTTGCGCTGCACGCAGGTCAGCAGGAAGCGGCGGCGCAGCTCTTTGGTGCGGTCGTTCTGCAGCATCGCCCGCGCCCGGCGCCAGCCCTGGGTGTTGACCCGCGCCCCGGCCAGCGCCGCCCAGGCGTGCTGCTCGGGGTAGTCGAGGTTCTCCACCGCGATCCGCCAGATCTCCCGTTCCAGCACCTCCATCCGTTTCTCCTCGACGTCGGAGACCGGGACGATCCGCCGCTCGACCCGCACCTTGCGCCCGCGCCCGCGGCGCACCGGGCCGACGACGATGGCGCCGCCGCGGTAGACGTCGCGGTCGAGCAGGCTGTGCAGGGTGATGATCGTCTCGTCGTGGGTGGTGGCGGGATGGACGAAGTCGATGACCAGGCCCGCCTCCTTGCCCGGCGCCCGCCGGGTGACGCGGCCGACCCGCTGCTGGTAGATCCGCCGCGAGGCGGTCGGGGCGAGGTGCATGCAGATCGTCGCCCGCGGCGAGTTCCAGCCCTCGGCCAGAAGCATCGCGTTGCAGAGCACGTCGACGTCGCCGCGCTCGAAGCCGGCGAGGATCTCCGCCAGTTCGCGCTTCGGCGTCTCGCCGGAGACCGCCTGGGCGTTGATGCCGGCGTTGCGGAAGGCTTTGGCGACGTTCTTCGCGTGCTGGACGCCGGCCGTGTAGAGGACGCCCGGCGTTTTGCTGAAGCGCGACTGGTAGAGGTCGGCGATGGCGACGTTGAAGGGCTCCTGGTCGAGCAGCGCCGCCAGCTCCTCCTGGTCGAAGTCCTGGTCGACCTCGCCCTTGCGCAGCGGCACCTTGGCGATCGTCCGCACCCCCGGGCCGGGCGGAATCCGCAGGCAGCGCAGCGGCGAGATGACGCCGCGCCGGGCGGCCTGGGCGAGGTCGAAGCGCGAGGTCTGGGTCGGGAAGAGGTCGGCGACGTGGCGGGCGATCAGGGCCCCGGTCGCGGTCATGCCGATGAAGACGGGGCCACTCCAGGCGCGGATGCAGGCGCTCGTTTTCTCGCCCAGCGCGGTGTGGGCCTCGTCGCAGATGACGATCGAGTAGGCGTCGGAGACGCGCTTGTGGTTGCGGACGAACCACTGGTAGGTCTCGACGGTGACGGCGCCGTCGGGGTCGTCGCGGCCGTCGAGCAACGGCGGGCGCAGCCGCTCCTTGTAGCCGCGGTCGGAGATCTCGCCGATGAACTGGTCGACCAGGTTGCGGCGGTGGGTGAGGATGAGGACGCCGCCGGTCTTGGTCGCCTCGATGAAGCCGACGGCGGCGACGGTCTTGCCGGCGCCGGTCGCGTGCTCGAACCAGAAGCGGCGGGCGGCACCGGGGTCCTCGGGCGCCTCCTCGACCACGTCCTCGTCCTCCTCGGAGGGCTGTTCCTCCCAGTCCTGCGGCTCCTCGTCGGCGGCCAGCTCCTCGTCCTCCACCTCGAGCGAGGGCTCGTCCTCGGCCTCCTCGTCCTCGTCCAGATCGGCGTCGTCATCGAGCTCGACGTCCTCCCCGGCGTCCTCCGGCTCGGCATCCGCTTCGGGGGCGGGCTCCTCCTCGGCCGCCTCAGCCTCGGCCGGCGGCGCCGGCTCGAGCGCGGTGCCGTTGGCCTCCTCGGCGTCGGCGACGACCTGGTGCTGGGCCATCAGCTCGGCCAGGGTGCCCGAGAGCGCGTCGACCTGATGGGGGTTGAGTTCCGCCCCGTCGAGCAGCTTCGGCGGTTCGTCGGCGAGCAGGCGCTCCAGACCGAGCAGCAGCGAGTACTCGCGCCGCCACTCGATCGAGGGGTACTCGGCCCCGGCGTCGAGCTCGCTCAGCGCGGCGTCGAGGGCGAAACGGCGCGCGGTCCCGGGCGCGAGCGCCTCCGGGCCCTCGCCGTCGAGCAGAAAGGGCTCGCGGGCGAACGCCGACGCACGCTCGATATCGGCGCCTGAGGGAACTGCCGCGCTAGCGGCAACGTCGCTGGTCTTGGCCATTGATTGGCTTCTGGGTCCGCCCGCCGCGAACGTGTGATGCGGCTGGGCAAGTGAACGAGGCTGCGGAGGTCAGGCCTTCCCTTCCCCCCGAGATTCTCAGCGATTCGCTGAACTCGCGAACCGAACGTACGTATTGTAATCACGAAGCGGATGACTGGACGATTTTCACTGCGCGCGGCACTCCTGGGGCTCCTCCTCGGCGCCCTATTGATCGCGGGCTGCGGCTCCTCCGCCAACGGCGAGGGCGACGGCACCCACCCCGACTACGAGAGCGCCCTGGCCGGCGCTCCGGCGCCGCTGGCGCAGCTGCACGCGCAGGAAAACGAGTTGATCGCGGGCGGCATCGACGCCTACGAGAAGCGGATCGCGAGCCTGCGGGGCTACCCGGTCGTCGCCAACCTCTGGGCCTCATGGTGCGGGCCCTGCCGCTTCGAGTTCCCCGCCTTCCAGCGGCTCTCGGCCCGCTACGGCAAGAAGGTCGCCTTCGTCGGCATCGACTCAGAGGACTCCGACGACGCCGCCTCCACCTTCCTCAGCGAGGAGCCGGTCCCCTACCCGAGCTACACCGACCCCGACAAAGAGATCTTCGACTCGCTCGGGGCCCGCGGCTTCCCCGACACCGCCTTCTACGACCGCGCGGGAAACCTCTGCTACCTGAAGCAGGGCCCCTACACCGACGACGCCGACCTCGAAGCCGACATCAAGACCTATGCCCTGCAGCAGGGGCAGTGCGAGACCGGATAGGCGGATAATCGGTCCATGGACGCCTTTGTCATCGTCGCCCTGATCGGCTTCGCCCTGCTCTTCTTCGAGCTGCTGCTGCCGACCGGAGGCGTGCTTGCGGCGCTCGGCGTCGCCGGGGTCGTCGCCGCCGGGGTGCTGGCGCTGGGCTCCGACAGCGACGGCGCCGACTGGCTCGGCCCGGCCCTGATCACCCTCGGCCTGCTCTCCGGCGTGACCTTCTACTACGTGACCCGCAAAGTGATTGCCGCCCACCGCGACCAGCCGGTGCGGACCGGGACCGAGGAGCTGGTCGGCGCCCTCGCCGAGGCGCGCAGCACGATCGACCCCGAGGGCCAGGTTTGGCTGGAGGGAACGCTGTGGGGCGCACGCCTGGCAAGCGGGGGTGCCCCGGCACGCCTGGGGGATAGAGTCCGAGTCGAGGCGGTGGACGGGTTGACCCTGGTCGTCAGCCCCGAGCCGGAGCCCGCGGAGCAGGAGAAAGAAGGAGTCAGCTGATGGAGGTCGCGCTAGGAGTAATCGTCGTCATCCTCTTCTTCTTGCTGATCGCGGCCGGCACCTCGGTCCGGGTGCTGCGCGAGTACGAGCGCGGCGTCATCTTCAGGCTCGGCCGGCTGATCGCCCAGAAGGGCCCGGGCCTGATCCTGCTGATCCCGATGATCGACCGCATGGTCAAGGTCGACCTGCGCACGGTCACCCTGAACATCCCGCCGCAGGAGGTGATCACCCGCGACAACGTGCCCTGCCGGGTCAACGCCGTCGCCTACTTCCGCGTCGTCGACCCCAACCGGGCCGTGGTCGAGGTCGAGAACTACCTGCTCGCCACCTCGCAAATCTCGCAGACGGCGCTGCGCTCGGTCCTCGGCAAGGCCGAGCTGGACCAGCTGCTGGCCGACCGCGAGCGCCTCAACGAAGAGCTGCAGAAGATCATCGACGAGTCGACCGAGCCCTGGGGCGTCAAGGTCACCGCGGTCGAGATCAAGGACGTCGAGATCCCCGAGCAGATGCAGCGGGCGATGGCGCGCCAGGCCGAGGCCGAGCGCGAGCGGCGGGCCAAGATCATCAACTCCGAGGGCGAGTTCCAGGCCGCGCAGAAGCTCACCGACGCCGCCGACATCATCAGCACCAACCCCGCCTCGCTGCAGCTGCGCTACCTGCAGACGCTGCTGGAAATCGGCAGCAACCAGAACACCACCGTCGTCTTCCCGCTGCCGATGGACGTACTGGAGCCGTTCATCGGCAAAGGCTCGGCGGAACGCGCGCGGGGAACCGAGCGCCCGCCCCGGCCGCCGGAGCCGCCCGCGACCCCGGCGCCGCCAGCGGTTGACGAGCCCGACCCAGGCGACCTCCCCCCCTCCCGGTCCTGAGCGCGCCCGAGATACGCATCGACCAGCTGAGTGGGCTGAGGACGATCCTCGCCCCCGGCCGGGCCGAGCGACCGGACCAGTTCAAGGCGGCCACCGCCGACCGCGCCGACGAGGGCAACAAGGCCGACAGCTGCCCCTTTTGCGAGGGCCGCGAGGACCGCACCCCGCCCGAGCTCTACGCCCTGCGCCCGAACGGCGGCGACGCCGACGGTCCAGGCTGGCTGACCCGGGTGGTGCCGAACCTCTACCCGGCGCTCGGCGACCCATCGCGCGGTTCCTTATCGACCTCCGAGGCACAAAAGGAACCACGAGACGGGGGGACGCCGGGTGCTGAGGCCGGCTCCTTCGCCAGCAGCGGCGATCCGCTGCTCGCCTCGCGCCGGGCCGGGGAACCGGACCTCTTCTCCTCGCGGCCCGCGGGCGGCGCGCACGAGGTGCTGATCAACGCTCCCCAGCACGTCACCGCGATGGCCGAGCTCGACGAGGGGCAGCTCGCCGCCGCGATCGCCACCTGGCGCGAGCGCATGCGCGCCCACGCCGACGCCTCCTGCGTGCAGCTGATCGTCAACGAGGGCGGTGGCGCCGGCGCCTCGCTCGAGCACAGCCACGCCCAGCTCTACGCGCTGCCCTTCGTCCCGGCGGCGGTCGCCCGCGAGCGCGAGCGGGCCGGCGCCTACGGCGAACGCACCGCCGGCTCCGGCCTGCTCAGCGACGTGCTGGTCGAGGAGGTGCGCCGCCAGGAGCGCCTGGTCGCGATCGACGACGAGGCGGCGCTGATCTGCCCCTGGGCCTCGCGCTCCCCCTTCGAGCTGCGGGTGATCCCCCGCCGCGAGCACGCCCGCTTCGAGGACGACGAGGCCGGCGCGGCGATGATCGGCACCGCGATGCGCGTCCTCGCCGCCCGCTTCGGCGGCCCCCCGCAGCTGAACCTCTGGGTCCGCACCGCCCCTCGCGGCGCCGAGCAGTTCCACTGGCACGTCGACATCGCCCCGAGGCTGACGATCAAGGCCGGCTTCGAGCTCGGCACCGGGGTCGACATCAACATCTACCCGCCGGAGCGCGCCGCCGCCGATCTGCGCGAGTGCGTGTGAGTCGCAGGTAGGGTCACGTCGATGCCGCCGAACCCGCGACCGATCCCCCGCTTCATCGCCGACTCGACGCAGGAGGGGATCCCGCACGGCCGCTTCGCCGAGCGGCTGCGCGAGAGCTTCGTCTCCGCCGTCGACGAGCTCGGCGACCTGCCGGAGGGCGTCACCGTGCCGGAAGAGCTCGACTGGTTCCCGGAGCGCGCCTGGGGCGGCCGGGTCTGGGTTCCGTGCTCGGCCCACAGCTCCAGCGAGGAGGGCGAGATCGAGCTCTTCGGCCACGTCTCCTACGTGCAGCCGGCCGGCGGCGAGCCGGGCGACTTCGAGGCCAAGGCCGACTTCACCGACGTACTCGCGGCCGACAACCCGGAGTGGCGGATCGACCTCAACGACGACGTGATCGGCCGCTGGCGCGGGGAGAACGGGCGCGCCGGCGCGGTCACCCTGGTCTGGGGACGGCCGCTGGTGCGCGGCGCCGTCGCCGCCACCGCCGAGCTCGACGGCGAGGCGGTCGACCAGGAGGTGGTCTCCCAGGAGCGCTTCACCCTGATCGCCCTCGACGCCCTCGAGGCCTACGGCGACGACATCTTCATGCAGGTCAAGCTCTGGAGCCGCCGCGGCCTCGAGCTGGCGTCCGAGAGCCTTTACGCGGCCTAGCTCTCCCGGTCGCCCTGGCCGATGACTTCGACCTTGGCGGGAGTGCCGGCCCGGCCGAGGCGAGCGTCGCAGGTGATCAGGGGTTCGTCGAGCATCGCGGCCAGCGCGACGTAGAGGCCGTCGTAGAAGCTGACGGTGTCGCGCAGCCCCCAGGCCGTGTAGACCAGCAGCTCGTGCGACACCCGCCGCAGCGAGAGGTCGTCCAGCTCCCAGAGGGCTTCGCCGCCGCGGTCGGCGTCGAGGTGGCCATGCCGCACCGCCCGGCGGAGGGCATGGCCGACCTCGGCGTCGAGCAACTCCGGAGCCCAGAGAGCGTGATCCTGCCGATGCAGCCGCTCAGCCGCTGCCTCGGCATTCACGCCATCGGCAAGGAGTTCGACCACCACCGACGCGTCGACGACAGGCATCAGTCGCCCCGGGCTTCCCGGATCACGTCGACCGCGAAATTCGCCGGCAGCCCCGAGGGCGGACGCCCTTTGTGACGCTCGGCGATTTCCTCGATCGTCGACTTCCCCCTGGAGGTCAACAGCTGCTTCTTTATGTAGTCGGACAGGGTCATCCCCTCCTCTGCCGCCCGGACCTTCAAGGCCCGGTGCATCTCGTCCGGCACATTCCTGATCTGGATCATTTTGGACATGTCCTGCACATTAACCCTCGCGCTGGACATGTCGATCACCTCGGCTGCTCTCATGCAAGAGATCCTGCCGAGCCAGAACGCACGTGTGGCGCGCACTTAAGACCAATTGCGAGCCAATTCCCGCACGAAACTGCGGATTCCGGCCGAGAATGCCCCGAGCTGGATTCGAACCAGCGGCCTATCCCTTAGGAGGGGATCGCTCTATCCAGCTGAGCTATCGGGGCCCGGGGCCGATTATCGCGGGTCCAAAGCGGGCCGCATGGTTTCCACCGCAGGTTCGACACCTGCCCGGGCGCTCCCGCCAAGACGCCGCGGCGGTCCCCCTGCGGACCGCCGCCGTGACCTCATCGACCTACGGTGTCACCACTTTCTGGATTGTGATGTTCATCGGTTCCGGTTTTGCCTCCTCGTTCTGCGCGGTCAGTGTCACCTTCCCTTTGTATTCACCGTTGGTCCAGGTTTTGTCCGGGACGCCGCAGTTGACGGCCGGTGAGGTCGAGTAGCTGAACCCCTGCCACGCGTTTTCGATTGTGATGTCCTCGCGCCCATCGCCTGTGACTTTGTTGTAGATGAACGAGTGGCCGATGTTTTTCTGTTCCGGTATCTGCACTGTGCAGGTGGCGTTTCCTGGTTTTGTGATTTTGATGTCGATCTGTTTGCCCGGTGGACACAGGATGTCGGGCCGGCTTGTGTAGGTCGTGCCGCTTATTTCGGTGGTGATCGGGTATTTGAAGTCGCAGCCGTTCATTTCAATATCGGTTGTCCAGGTTTCGGTTGCGCCTTCGCTTTCGCATTCCGGGGCGGTTGTGAGACCTTTGTGGCCGAAAAATTTCGGCGTCGCTGTCAGCGATTCGCCCAGCCCGCCGGTCAGTGTCGCTTCGTATTCCACGTGGTGGCAAAAGGTTTTGGTGAGGGTTCTGAGTTCATGAGGCCCTTCCTCGATTGTCCCTTTGAGCACCGCGTTTTCGTGTTTGGCCGTCGCTTTGTTGAACGCTGTGAAATGAGGCAGGTTCGATTCATCTGCCTGCGCGCCGGTGATGACCACCACGCTCGTCGTCAGTGCCGCCAGCAGGGCCACCGTCGCGAGTCCGAGCTTTCTCCAGTTGCGAGTCATCGCTCGCTCCTTTCCCATCGAGATCCCGACTTGCTTCTGCCGGGGTTGAGTCAGTCATAGAGGCTCGGGAGTCTTTGATCAAGAAGTCTTAAGTAAGCGCGTGCGCGAGTCGGCGAACGCGCGCAATCGGCGCCTGAGCTGGGTCCGAACCAGGGCGGTATGCATGGTTTCTCCCGCGGGAGAGCAACTTTCGGGCACCTGGACTCGTTGTAGTCGAGAGTGCAGCCCGTGAGGCACCCGAACCGACCCGCGCGCCGGCTCCCGGCGACGCTCGCAGTCGCCCTTCTGGGGCTGATCGCCCTGCTCGCGAGCGGGCAGAGCGCGCTTGCCGCCGCCGGCCCGGAGGCGCGCAGCGTCGAGTTCGACGGCCGTCAGCTGAGCGTGCCGCCCACCTGGCCGGTCTACCGGCTCGCCCAGCACCCGGGGATGTGCGTGCGCCTCGACCGCCGCGCCGTTTACCTGGGGACGCCGGCGGCGAGCCAACGCTGCCCGGCCGACGCCGCTGTCGGCGGCCGCCGCGCGATCCTGGTCGAACCGCGCTCCGCCGCCGCCTCGCGCCGCTCGACCCTGCCGACGCCGCCGCAGCGGATCGCCACCGCCTCCTCCGGCGCCGTCTTCACCGGCCTCGGCTTCGACGCCTGCAGCGCGCCCACCTCGCGCTCGATCACGGCCTGGGAATCATCCCCCTACCGCGCCATCGGCGTCTACATCGGCGGCACCAACCGCGCCTGCTCGCAGCCGAGCCTGACCGCCGCCTGGGTCGAGGAACAGACCGCCCGCGGCTGGTACCTGATCCCCACCTACGTCGGCCTGCAGGCGCCGACCTCGGCCTGCTCCAGCTGCGCCAAGCTCACCAGCGGCGAAGCGACGGCGCAGGGCAGCGCCGCCGCGATCGACGCCGTCGCCCAGGCGAGCGCGATCGCGATGGGCCCCGGCAGCCCGATCTACTTCGACATGGAGGCCTACAGCCAGACCTCCAGCGCCACCGCCGCAACCCTCGCCTTCCTCGAGGCCTGGACCGAAAAGCTGCACTCGCTCGGCTACATCTCCGGCGTCTACAGCTCCAGCGCCTCCGGGATCGAGGACATCGCCGGCCAGGTCGGCACCGGCTACATCCTGCCCGACGACCTCTGGTTCGCCAACTGGAACGGCCAGGCGAACGCGCTCGATGTCGAGGTCCCGTCCACCGCCTGGACCGGGCACCAGCGCATCCACCAGTACGAGGGCGGCCACAACGAGACCTACGGCGGGGTCACGATCAACATCGACAACAACTACGTCGACGCCGCGACGGTCGGCTCCGCCAGCGTCGCCGGGACCGACGACCCGGTCGGCTACCTCGACCGCACCGGCGCGCCCGAACCCGGCCACGTTCGGATCAAAGGCTGGGCCTTCGACCCCAACCTGCCGACCCAGACGCTGGCGGTTCGAGCCTTCGTCGGCGGCAAGCCGGGACAGCCGGGCGTGGAAACCTTCGAGCTGGGGCCGATCGCCGCCCTGCCGCGCGGGGACGTTGGCGCCAAATACCCGCTGGCCGGCAAGCGCCACGGCTTCGACGCCACCGTCCCGACTGCGAAGTCCGGGTCGCAGCCGGTCTGCGTCTACGCCGTCGGGATCGCTCCCGGCGGCGACCGCCTGCTCGGCTGCAAAGCGACCACGATCCCGGTCGCGATCACCCTCTCCAACATCAGGGAGACGCGGAACGGGGTGCGGGTGCGGATCAGCTGCGCCTGGCCGACCGGGACCCGCTGCCCGGGCCAGCTGGCCCTGCGCACCCGCTTCAAGGTCACCCACCCCCGCCGCGGGCGCCCGCCGCGGGTCCAGGTCGTCACCCGCTCGCTGGGACGGCGACCCTTCAACCTCACCGGCAAGCGCTCCCACGCCTACGTGATCCCACTCAGCGCCGGCGGGCGGGCGCTGCTGACGCAGCGCGGCGAGCTGCGCACGCAGCTGATCGCCGCGATCCCCGGCGGCCGCCGGGTCCAGGTCTTCGGCCTCGGCGACTAGTCGCCGAGGGAGTCAGCCGCGGTCGGGCCGCTCCGGGTAGATCTCGTCGATCGTCAGCAGGGCGCGGTAGGGCGCCTGCGCCGCGGCTTCGATCTTCTCCGCTCCCCCGGCCAGCCGGTCCACGACCGCAACAACGCCGGCGATCTCCAGTCCCTCCTCGCGGATCCGGCCGATCGCCTTCGCGGTCGAGCCGCCGGTCGTCACCGTGTCCTCGACGACCAGGCAGCGCATGCCGGGCCCGACCGGGCCCTCGACCCAGCGCTGCAGCCCGTGCTCCTTGCGCTCGCCGCGGACGAAGAAGGCGACGAGGTCGTCGCCGGCGGGGACGGCGATCGCGGCGGTGGAAGGTGGGATCGCGGCGGTGGCGGGGCCGCCGACCGCCTCGGCCCCGAGCTCGACCGCGGCAGCGGCGATCAGCTCGCCGGCGGCGCGGAACCCCGCCGGCCGCATCAGCGCCCGCCGCGCGTCGACGTAGTACTGGGCGACGGCGCCGCTGGCGAGGGTCACCTCGCCGAGGATCAGCGAGTGCTCGCGCAGCTCGGCGAGCAGGGTCTCCTTGGCGGCGGCGAGGTCGGTCACGGCGGCCATCCTAGGCCAGCGAGTCGCGGAAGCCCTGGCGCCAGCTCGGGTGCGCCGGCGTCCAGCCGAGCTCCCGCTTCGCCTTCGCGTTGCTGGCGCCGCGCATGTTCAGCGCCGCGTCGGCCATCGCCTTGCCGGCGACGAGCCGCGCCAGCCAGGCGGGGACCCGACGTGGCCGCTTCGCCGCTATCGCCTCGGCGTAGACGGGCAGCCACTCGTGCAGCGGCGCCGGCTCGTCGTCGACCACGTTGTAGGCACCGGAGCCGCGCTCGATCGCGGCGAGAAACGCGGAGGCGGCATCCTCGATGTGGATGAAGGAGAAGGTGCCGGTCCCGGCGCCGACGACCGGGTAACGACGCTTTTGCACGTCTTCCCAGGAGGACCCGCCCGGGCCGAAGTAGGTGCCGGGGCCATAGAACCAGCCGGAGCGCAGGACCACGCCCTCCAGACCCTCCGCCTGGAGCACCTGCCGTTCGAGGTCGAGGATCGCCTCGACGGCTGCGCCGAAATTGCCCGGCGCCTGGTCGTTGGTCGGCGCCTCCTCGTCCTTCACCCAATCGCCCTCGGGCCGGTAGAAGAAGGCAACGCTCTCGGCGACGACCCGCCGCGCCCCGGCTGCTCGCGCCGCCGCCAGCAGGTTGCGCGTCCCCTCGGTCCGCACCCGGTTGGTCGGCGCCAGGTAGTCGCTGCGCGGGTTGAACTTCGGTGGCAGCGCGGTCAGCGCATGCACCACCGCCTGCGGCCGCGCCGCGACCACGGCCGCCTCCAGCGCCGCCGCGTCGAAGACGTCGCAGACAACCGCCTCGGCGCCAGCGGCCCGAATCTCCTCCGCCCGCTCCTCCCGCCGCGTCATCCCCGTCACCTCGTGCCCGGCTGCAACGAGCTGCCGCACCAACGGCCGCCCGATAGCCCCACTGGCTCCCGCCACGAAGACCCGCATGACCCGAACCTTAATTGCGTCTCCCGAAACCAGGGAGACCGGCTACCAGATGAAGATGTCCTCGCCGAAGTTGATTCGCTCGTAGATCTCCGGCTGGTCGGCGATGAAGGTGCGGATGCAGCCGTGGCTGGCGGGGTAGTCCGGCACCGATTCGTAGCCGTGGACCGCGTAGCCGCCGTAGAAGTAGAACGAGTAGTACATCCCGTGCGAGTTGTAGCCCGGTTCCTGGCGGATGAACTCGAAGTGGCCGGTCACCGTCGGGGTCGAGGACTTGCCGGAGGAGATCGGGTAGATCGCGAACGGCTTGTCGCCCTTGGTGAAGACGAGGACCTGCTTGGAGAGCGGCGCCTCGACGTGTTCGCCGGCGTTCGGGTAGCGCACCTTGTAGCCGCCCCTGCCGGAGAAGACCGCCTTGACCAGGCCGGCACCGGCGCGGTAGCTGCGCGACTTGCCGTTGACTTTGCGGTAGGCGAGGACGCCGCGCGCCGTCTTGTCGCCGAAGCAGCGGCCGCTGTTGGTGATGTAGCCCATCTTCCGCATCGCCTTCTTGAAGCCGACGACCACATCGCCGCACTGCCCCTGGTGCAGGGACGGGAAGCTCACCTTCCAGCTCTTGCGCAGGGTGCTGTCGCCGCCCAGCTCCGGCGTCGCCTCGTGCGTGGCGGCGACCGCGTACTTGCCGTTCTCGCGAACGATGACGCTGGAGCGGAAGCTGCCGGTGCCGCCCTTGCCCTTGCCGACCGCCAGCTTGTGGCTGACCAGCTCGTGGCCGTCGAGGTAGAAGGTGACCTCGACCTGCTGGCCGGGGACATAGGGCTTGACGGTTCCGAAGACCGGAACCTTGGAGTAGATCTGAGCGCGTCCGCCGTCGAGGTGGCCGAGCTCGATCTTCACCGTCGCCTCCGGGACCGGCGCGGCCGGCTTCTTCGTCGCCGCGGCAGCCGCACCGGGCAGCGCCAGCAAGGCGACGAGGAGCACGAGCGGGGCGAGGCGGCGGAGCATGGCCGAAAATCCTACTGGCCGCCGACGGCGGTTACTGGGCCAGCAGGGCGACCGAGTTGTTGAGCATGTGCAGGAGGATCCCGGGGACGATCGACCCGGTCTTCTCGTAAAGCAGGCAGAGGACGAAGCCGAAGACGATCAGCGGCGGCACCGCGGTGATCCCGGTGAGGGCGTGGAGGATGCCGAACAGGCCGCCGGCGATCAGCGCCGCCGGGACCCGCGAGAGCCGCTCCCGCAGGCCGCCGAACAGCATCCCCCGGAAGCAGATCTCCTCGGCCACCGGGGCGGCGACCGCGATCAGCAGGATCTGCACCGGCAGCACCCCAAAGCCCTCTGCGATGTCCTTCTGCTCGGGTTCGACGACCAGCGCCGAGTAGAGGATCGCGAACAGCAGGTAGGCCCCGACCGTGGCCGCCATCCACTTCAGCGCCGAGGGCCGGAAGCGGTGCAGCCCGAGCCGGGAGAAGATCTCCCGCAGCGTCTCGGCGCCGCGCTGGGCGGCGATCGCCATCGGCACCATCAGGAAGCCGGCGGCCGTGCCCAGCTGCACGCCGACGTTGCCGAAGGTGGTGAGGTCGCCGTCCTCCTGGTGTCCGATTATCGCCGCCGGGATGCCCAGCACGATCCCGGTGCCGATCGCCAGCAGAAGCCCGACGACCGCGGTCACCGGACCCCAGTTCGAGTAGGGAAAGTCCCTCTCTGGCGCCTCCTCGACGGGGTTCGCGGCTAAGTTGGTGGCCATGTCGCCGGCAGTTTCACAGGTCTCCCGCTCGACCAAGACGAGGCTGCGGATCCTCCGCCGCCTGCTCTTCCTGACGATCTTCCTCGTCCTCGGAGCGATGGCGCTGAACCAGTTCACGGACCTCAGCCGGCTGGCGACCGGCATCCTCGCCTCGACCGCGGTGATCGGGCTGATCATCGGCTTCGCCGCCCAGCACACGATCGCCAACATGGTCGCCGGGGTTCAGATCGCGATCTCGCAGCCGATCCGGATCGGCGACCGCATCACCTTCGACGAAAACGAGGGCAGGGTCACCGACATCACCCTCTCCTACACCTACATCAACCCCGGCGACGGCAGCTCGGTGGTGATCCCGAACCAGCTGCTGGTCGAAGGGATCGTCCACAACCACTCGACCGAAGACACCCAGGCCTGAGATGACGCAGCGGACTCGGCGACAGAGGCGCCGGGGGATCGGCCTCGGCGGCAAGCTCCTGCTCGGCTTCGGCGCCGTCTTCGCCGTGCTCGGGATCGCCGTCATCGCCGTCACCTCCTGGGTCCTCGACGTCGCCGCCGAGGCGCCCGACCTCTCGACCTGCAAACCGGTCGGGACCGGCGGCAACTCGACCGTCTACGCCGCCGACGGGACCAAGCTCGGCGCGATCGCCTCCAGCGAGGCGCGCGACCCGGTCGCGATCGAGCGCATCCCCAAGACCCTGCAGCGGGCGACGGTGGCGATCGAGGACCAGCGCTTCTACGAGCATGGGGGGTACGACCTCGAGGCCATCGTGCGGGCGGCACGGAGGAACATCGAAGCCGGCGAAACGGTCGAGGGCGGCTCCACGATCACCCAGCAACTGGTGCGCAAACTCTGCATTCCCGACCCGGCGCAAACGATCGAGCGCAAGATCGAAGAGGCGAAGCTGGCGGACGAGTATCTCGAGCGCCACTCGCGCAAGGAGATCCTCGACTCCTACCTCAACGTCGCCTCCTACGGCACGGTCGAAGGCGCGACCGCGGTCGGGGTCGGCGCCGCCTCGCGGATCTACTTCTCGCGGCCGGTCTGGAAGCTCGACCTGGCCCAGTCGGCGCTGCTCGCCGGCCTGCCCCAGGCGCCCTCCGAATACAACCCGATCCTGCACCCGCGAGCAGCCAAGGCGCGCCGCGACGAGGTGCTGCGGAAGATGGCCCAGCTCGGCTACGTCAGCCGCGAGCGCGCCGCGGCCGTCGCCGAACACGGCCTCGGGCTCGACTTCACCGGCGACTACTTCGCCCACCGCGAGCCCTACTTCTTCGAGTACGTCGAAGACCGGCTGATCGATGCCTACGGGGCCGAGAAGGTGCGCCGCGGCGGGCTCGAGGTGCACACGACGATCGACCTCGACCTGCAGAAAGTCGGCCTCGAGGCGATGCGCTCGGCCCTGCCTTACTCGACCGACCCATCCTCGGCGCTGGTCTCGATCGACCCCCGCAGCGGCCGCATCCGGGCGATGGTCTCCAGCTCCGCCTACGACGCCAGCCAGTTCAACCTCGCCGCCCAGGGGCACCGCCAGCCCGGTTCGACCTTCAAGGCCTTCGTCCTCACCGCCGCGATCAAGCAGGGGATCGACCCCTACTCGACCTTCTACACCTCGAAACCGCTCGACCTCGACCTGCCCCACTGGGGCCACTGGGAGGTGGCGACCGCCGACGAGGGCTACCAGGGCACGGTCAACCTGCAGCAGGCGACGGTCAGCTCCGACAACACCGTCTTCGCCCAGCTCGACCTCGACGTCGGCCCCAAGAGCGTCGCGCAGACGGCAACGTCGATGGGGATCGAAAGCGAACTGGACGGGATCCCGGCGGAGGGGATCGGCGGTCTGCGGGTCGGCGTCTCGCCGCTGGAGCTGACCGACGCCTACGCGACCCTCGCCGCCGGCGGCATCCACCGCGACCCGGTGGCGATCGAGCGCGTCGTCTTCCCCGGCGGCAAGGTCGACAAGCCCGAAAAACCGCTGCCCCGCCGCGTCCTCACCGAACCGGTCGCCTACGAGGTCACCCGCCTCCTGCACGACAACATCACCGAAGGCACCGGCACCGCCGCCTACACCGGCTGCGCCGGCCAGGCCGGCAAGACCGGGACGACCGACGAATACACCGACGCCTGGTTCGCCGGCTACCAGCCCAACCTGGCGACCGCGGTCTGGGTCGGGTACCCGCAGAACAACGACGTCTCGATGTCCTCGGTGCACGGGATCACCGTCTTCGGCGGCACCTTCCCGGCCGAGATCTGGAACGCGCTCTACACGGGCGGCGGCGTTCCCTGCGAGGAGTTCGTCGAGCCCGAGCAGAAGATCAGCTGGGCGCCCTACTACGGCCGCTTCGCGACCGCGAGCCCGCGCGACACGGCACGCGCCGGGCGCGGCGGCAGCGACGAGAAGGGCGAACCGCTGCCCGGCTCCGACGCGGTCGGCGGCTACGACCCCAACGCCTACGCGCCCGGCGCCGGGCAGGAGCCGGCACCGCTGCCCCCACCGCCTCCGACCGGTGGCGTCGGCGGCGGCGAGTCCGCCGGCACGAACGGGTAGCCGAGCATCGACCCAGGTCTCGCCTATGGCCTGATGTGGGTGGGCTTTGCCGCCTACTTGGGGGTGCTCGCCGCGGCGCCGGCGCTCGGGGGGCGGGTCGTCTGGGGGACGATCCTCGTGCTGGTGGCCGCCTTCGCGGTGGCGCCGGTGCTGCTCTCCCACGACGTCTACAGCTACGTCGACTACGCCCGCCTCGGCGTCGTCCACGACCTCGACCCCTACGTCCACCCGCCCGACGCGGTCCCGACCGACCCCGCCTTCGCCGAGGTCGCCTGGACCGAATCGACCAGCGCCTACGGGCCGCTGTTCACGCTCGCGACCTACCCGCTGGCCTGGCTCGGCGTCGGCGTCGCGGTCGCGGTGCTGAAGGCGGTGGCGGCGCTCTCGGTACTGGGCCTGGCCGCGCTCGCCGCTCGCCTCGCCGCCTGGCGCGGGGCCGAGCCGCTGCGCGCCGCCGCCTTCGTCGCCCTCAACCCGCTGGTCCTCGTCCACGTCGTCGGCGGCGCCCACAACGACGGCCTGACGATGCTGCTGGCGATGCTCGGCGTCGCCGCGATCCTCTCCGCCCGCGAGGCGGCCGGAGGGGCGGCGCTGGTCGCGGCGGTGGCGACCAAGGCCTCGGCGGCCTTCGTCGTCCCCTTCGCTCTGCTGGCAACCGTGCGCGACCGCAGCTGGCCGAAGCTGCTCGCCGGCGCCGCCCTCGCCACGGCCCTCGTCGTCGCCTCCGCCTACCTCGCCTTCGGCTGGGACTGGCTCGGCGGCTTCGGTCTCGCCGGCGAGAACCAGAGCCGCACCAGCCACATGAGCGTCCCCATCACCTTCGCCCGCATCGCCGGCCTCGACCCCGACCCGGTCCGCGCCGCCGCCGCACTGCTCTACGCGGCGCTCGTCGCCTGGCTCCTGGTCTGGACCTGGCGCCGAGGCGACTGGGTCCGCGCCGCTGCCTGGGCCGCCCTCGGCCTGCTCCTGGCCACCTCCTGGCTGCTCCCCTGGTACCTGATCTGGCTGCTGCCCCTCGCGGCAATCTCAAGGGACCGCCCGCTCCAGCTATTGGCTCTGGCCCTGACGGCCTACCAGCTGGGAGCCCGCATCCCGCTCTAGAGAACTTCGGGCGAGCGCGCCCCGGTCTCCCCTTCGGCCTCCGCCTTTTCCTCCTCGGGCGACGCGTGCAGGATCCCGGTGTGGACGCTCCAACCCTCACGGCGGCCGAGGGCGGTCACCGCCCCCACGTAGAGGATTTCGGTCACCGTCATCACCCCGCGCACGGCGATCGCGATCAGCGAGCCGAGCGCGAAGCTCTTGCTGGGCAGCGCCGCCTTAACGCCCCAGGCGAAGGCGGCGTCGCGGACGCCGAGCCCGGCCGGCGCGACCAGCGTCACCAGCGCCGCGAAGTACCCGATCGCCTGCGCCGAGCCGACCAGGAGGATGTCGTCGAAGGGGATGTAGGTGACCGAGCGGGCGACGCAGTAGATGCCGAGCGCGACCACGAACCAGTTCAGCGAGTAGAAGACGATCAGGTAGATCACGCCGCGCAGCGGGATCACGACCGGCAGCGGTTCGCGCCCGAAGGCCTTCAGCACCCGGTTCGCCAGCGGCCCGAAGACGCGCGGCGAGAGCAGCGCCACCGCCGCCGGGATCAGCAGCAGCACCGCCCAGCGCACCGGGTCCCCCTGGAGGTCCGGGTGGTTGATGATGAAGTAGGCGGCGACGACCACCGCGGAGGTGGCCGAGATCGCCTGTTCGTAGACGATGCTGGCGATCGTGATCCGGCGCGGGATGCCCGCCCGTTCGGAGAGCAGCACCCGGCCCAGCACGTAGAGCACGCTGCCGGGCACGTAGCGGGCCAGCATCGGCTGCCCCCAGGCGACCTGGGCACGGCCGAAGCCGAGCCGGTAGCCGAGCAGGCGCAGGATCAGCTCCCAGCCGAAGGCGCCGAAGATGTAGAAGGCCGGCAGGATCACCAGGGCCGGGACCAGCCAGCCGACGTGGAAGTGAACCCCCTCGTTCTGGATCTCCGACCACTGGTCGATGACCGTGAGCACGAGGAAGCCGAAGATGAGCACGGCGAGCCCGATCTGAAGGGCCAGGCGCACGGCGCGGCTGCGCGGCGGCCTGGTCCCGATTCGGGCGCCGGCCTCTCCTACCCGGTGCAGAAATGGTTGGCGGCGCTCCACGTCGGTCGCACCTTAGTGAGGGCGCCGGTGCGCACGTCTCTCCGCCCCTGAAAGCCGCGCTTGGAGGACAATTCGAGCGTGGGCGAGTTCGAGCTGCTGGCGAAGGTGTGGGAGCGGCTTCCGGCCGCCGGGCCGCGCCTGCGCCTCGGCGCCGGCGACGACGCGGCCGTAACCGTGCCCGGCGGCGCCACCGCGACCTCGGTCGACGCCCTGGTCGAGGGCGTCCACTTCCGCCGCGGCCAGGCAGGGCTGGCGCTGGTCGGGCGCAAGGCGCTGGCCACCGCCCTCTCCGACCTGGCGGCGATGGGCGCCGAAGCGGGCGAGGCCTACGTCGTGCTCGGGGCCCCGCCGGACCTGAGCGAGGCCGAGTGCCTGGATCTGGTCGACGGCCTCGCCGCCCTCGCGACCGAGACGGGCACGACGATCGCCGGCGGCGACCTCACCCGGGCACCGGCCCTGACCCTGGCCGTGACCGTGGTCGGCCACGCCCCCAGCCCCGAGGACTTCGTCGGCCGCGCCGGCGCCCAGCCGGGAGACCTGCTCGTGCTCAGCGGCGAGATCGGCGGCGCCGCGGCCGGGCTGCTGCTGCTCGAGCACCCCGAGCTGGCCGACGCGGTTGCCGCCGAGACCGCCGAGCGACTGCGCGACCGCCAGCTCGACCCCAGCCCCCGCCTGCGCACCGGACGGGCGCTTGCCAAGGCCGGAGCGACGGCGATGATCGACCTCAGCGACGGCCTCGGCGGCGACGCCGGGCACCTGGCCGCGCGCAGCGGCTGCGCCCTGCGGATCGACGCCGGCACCCTGCCGCTGGCCAAAGGCGTGGCCGAGGTCGCTGCCGCGGCCGGGCGCGACCCTTTGCAACTCGCCGCCTCCGGCGGCGAGGACTACGAGCTCTTGGCGACGCTGCCGGCCGCGCGGCTGGCCGATGCCTCGGTGGCGATCGGCGAAGCCGCAGAGGCCACGCTTACGCCTGTCGGCGAGGCTCTCGCCGGCGTGGGCGTCGAGATCAGGCTGCCTGGCGGGGGACAGGTGAGGCCGACTGGATTCGACCAGCTGAGCCCGAATTCGAGCGCGGAGCGCCGAGCAGCTCCATGACCCCACGCCGCTGCAGCATTGCCGCCGCGATCTGCGAAGGATCCGGCTTGTACAGCCCGGCTTCAACGAGGCTTTTCAGTTCCTGTGACTGCATCGCCACTCTTATCGGCGAAAGACAGGAGATCCTTAGTTCTTGGTACTCGCACATGCGTCCATTCGTCAAGCCCGACTAACCTTGTTTCGTGGCTAACGGGTCGGCCCGCATCCTCTTGGTTGACGACGAGCAGTCGATTCAGACGCTGCTCAGCTACCCGCTGCGCAAGGACGGCTACCACGTGACCTCGGCCCTCGACGGCGGCGAAGCGCTGCAGCGCTTCGAGGAGGGGCGCTTCGACCTGGTCATCCTCGACCTGATGCTGCCGCGCCTGGACGGGGTCGAAGTCTGCCGCCAGCTGCGCTCGCGCAGCCAGGTGCCGATCATCATGCTGACCGCGAAAGGCAGCGAGACCGACAAGGTCGCCGGCCTCGAGGTCGGCGCCGACGACTACATCACCAAGCCGTTCTCGATGCGCGAGTTCCGCAGCCGGGTCAAAGCGGCCCTGCGACGCTCGCGGATGGGCGGCGAGGCCGCCGAGGGCGGCGCGATCGAGACCGGCGAGCTGACGATCGACTTCGACCGGCGGATGGTGACCCTGCGCGAGCAGGAGATCAAAGTCACCTACGTCGAGTTCGAGATCCTCGGCGCCCTCGCCCGCTCGCCCGGCCGCGTGCTCACCCGCGAGACCCTGCTCGAGCACGTCTGGGGAGACTCCGAGTACCGCGACCCCCGCACCGTCGACGTCCACATCCGCCACCTGCGCGAGAAGCTCGAGCAGGACCCCAAGCAGCCCGAGTTCCTCTTCACCGTGCGCGGCGTCGGCTACCGCTTCCGCGAGTAGGTTCCGGCGATGCGCTGGCTCAGGCCCAGCAACTTCAGGAGCCGGATCACCCTCACCGCGGTGGCGATCAGCCTCAGCACGGCGATCGTCGTCTACCTCACGGTGGTGACCTTCGGCGGCGCCGGCAGCGGCGACTCCTCGGTCAAGGCGCAGATCGTCCTCGGCGGCCTGCTCGCGGCCCTGCTCGCGACCGCGATCGGCGCCTACTCCACGCGCGTGGCGGCGGCCAGCGTCGGCCGGCTCAAGGACGCCGCCCGCAAAGTCGCCGACGGCAACTTCGAGACGACGATCCCGGTCGCCTCGGTCGGCGGCGGCGAGCTCGGGCAGCTGGCCCGCACCTTCAACGAAATGCAGAAACGCCTGGCCGAGCTCGACAGCGCCCGCAAGCAGTTCATCGCCAACGCCTCGCACGAGCTGCGAACGCCGATCTTCAGCCTCGGCGGCTTCGTCGAGCTGCTCGAAGAGGAGGACCCGAGCCCGGAGGAGCGGGAGGAATTCGTGCGCACGATGCGCCAGCAGATCGAGCGGCTGACGAAGCTGACCGCGGACCTGCTCGACCTCTCCCAGCTCGACGCCGGAGCGGTGGTGATGCAGGCCGGCCGGGTCGACCTGACCGAACTGGCGCGGGAAATCGTGCGCGAGTTCGGCCCGCGCGCGGATCTGCGCGGATCGCCGCTGGAGCTGCGAACGCCGGAGCAGCCGGCTGTCGCCCACGGAGACCCCGACCGGGTGCGTCAGATCATCCGTATCCTGCTGGACAACGCCCTCACTCACACCCCCGAGGGCACCAAGGTGACCGTGACGACCTATTCCGCCAACCGCCGTGCCGAGCTGACCGTCTCCGACGAGGGCTCGGGCATTCCCCAGCGAGCCCAGAGCCGGATCTTCGAGCGTTTCTACACCGCCGACACCGCCGGCGGCTCCGGCCTCGGGCTGGCGATCGCCACCGAGCTGGCGCAGCGGATGGACGGCCGCATCACGATCAGCTCCAGCCGCCGCTACACCGCCTTCACGCTGGACCTGCCGCCGGCGACCGGCGAGGCCGCGCAGCCTCCGCGCCAGCCGGCCAGGGCGACCAGGTGAAGCGGGCCGCTGCGCTCACGGCGCTGCTCCTCGCTCTCGCCCTGCTCGCCGGCTGCGGTTCCGGCGGCGACGAGAGCGGCGACTCGAGCGCGGCCGAGGTAGCGGTCGCCGAGCAGCAGCCCCAGGTCGTCGTCGAGACCGCCGGCGGCGGCTTCGACCCCGCCCAGATCTTCCACGAAGCCTCGCCTGGCGTGGTCACGATCCGCTCCGTCTTCGGCAGCAGCGGCGCCGCCGAGGGCTCCGGCTTCGTGCTCAACGACGAGGGCGAGATCGTCACCAACGCCCACGTCGTCACCGACGAATCGAGCGGCGCCCGCAAGCCGGCGAAGGAAGTCTTCGTCGAGTTCCCCGACCGCAACGTCGTCGACGCCGAGATCGTCGGCTTCGACCCCTTCGCCGACGTCGCCCTGCTGCGGGTCGACCCGGACGGCTTCGAACTGCACCCGCTGGAGCTGGGCGACGACGCGGAGCTGCGGGTGGGCCAGCCGGTGGCGGCGATCGGCAGCCCCTTCGGCGAGCAGCAGTCGCTCTCGGTCGGGGTCGTCTCCGCCACCGACCGCTCGGTGAAATCGCTGACCGACTTCCAGATCGAGGGCGCGATCCAGACCGACGCCTCGATCAACCCCGGCAACTCGGGCGGGCCGCTGCTCGACGCCGGCGCCCGCGTGATCGGGATCAACCAGCAGATCGAGACCAGCTCCGGCGCCAACGACGGCGTCGGCTTCGCGGTTCCGGTCTCGACGATCGAACGCTCGATCGCCCAGCTGGAGGCCGATGGCGAGGCCGAATACGCCTACATCGGCGTCTCCACCCAGGCCCTCTACCCGCAGCTGGCCGACAAACTCGGCCTCGAGACCAACTTCGGCGGCCTGCTGGCAACCGTGGTCAGCGGCGGTCCGGCGGAGAAGGCCGGCCTCAAGGGGGGCGACGAGGAAGTGCGCTTCCAGGCCGGCGAATACCGGACCGGCGGCGACGTGATCCTCCAGGTCGACGGCAACGACATCGTCACCCCGGACGATCTCGCCCACTACGTATCGGCTCACAGGCCCGGCGAGAAGGTGACCCTGACGGTCCTGCGCAACGGCGATCGGGAGCAGATCGAGGTCACTTTGGGCAAGCGTCCCGACAGCATCGACGCCGGCTGAACCGCACCCCGCCGCCAAGGCGTGTAGAACTCCGGCCTTGCTTCAGGAAGTCGCACTTGGCCAGAAGTCCCTCACCGACTACACCCACATAGTCGGCAGAGAGCTGACGCAGCAGATCCGCGACATGGCGGAGCCGCTGAAGGGCAAGCGGGTTCTGCACGTCTCAGCCACCGCTTTCGGCGGCGGCGTCTCGGAGATCCTCTACACGATCGTGCCGCTGATGCGCGACGTCGGCATCGACGCGCACTGGCACGTGATCTTCGGCAAGGAGGAGTTCTTCAACGCGACCAAGCTCCTCCACAACTCGCTGCAGGGCGCGGAGGAGACGCTGAGCGAGGAGCAGTGGCAGGTCTTCGACGAGATCAACGCGATCAACGCCGACGGGCTGCAGGGCGAATGGGACACGGTGATCGTCCACGACCCGCAGCCGATCGGCCTGCGCCGCGGGGCGCGGGAGAAGGGCAAGCACTGGATCTGGCGCTGCCACATCGACCTCTCGACCCCGAACCCGGCGCCGATCGCCCGCCTGCTGCCGATGATCGAGGAATACGACGCGACCGTCTGGCATCTGCCCGACTACGTCCCCGACGGCATCGACCACGGCAAGGACGGCGTCAACATCATCCCGCCGGCGATCGACCCGCTCTCGCCGAAGAACATGGCCTTCTCGCCCGAGGACGCGGCCTTCGTATGCCGCCAGTTCGGGATCGACGTCGACCGGCCGCTGATCACCCAGGTCTCCCGCTTCGACCCCTGGAAGGACCCGATCGGGGTGATCGACGCCTACCGCGAGGTGACCAAAGAGGTGCCCGAGGCGCAGCTGGCGATGGTCGGCTCGATGGCGAGCGACGACCCCGAGGGCCGCGAGTACTTCCAGAAGACCTACGAATACGCCGACAACGATCCCGACATCAAGATCCTCAGCAACCTCAACAACGTCGGCGCGATCGAGGTCAACGCCTTCCAGTCACAGTCCGACGTCTGCCTGCAGAAGTCGATCCGCGAGGGCTTCGGCCTGACCGTGACCGAGGCGCTCTGGAAGGGGCGCCCGACCGTAGCCGGCAACGTCGGCGGCATCCCGCTGCAGATCGAGGACGGGGTCGGCGGCTTCCTCGTCAACTCCCCCTCCGAGTGCGCCCAGCGCAGCCTCGAGATCCTCGCCGACCCGGAACTGGGCAAGCGCCTGGGACGGGCGGGCAAGGAGCACGCCCGGCGCGAGTTCCTCTCGCCGCGGCTGCTGCGCGACTGGCTCGGGCTGCTCGGCAAGCTGGAGGCCTGAGCCCCGTCCCTTAACCTTCGCGCGTGGACAGCTCGCCTCTGATCATCGTTTCGAATCGGGGGCCGGCCCAGTTCGAGCGCGACGAGGACGGGCAGCGCACCGTGCGGCGTGGCGGCGGCGGGCTGGTCACGGCGCTGTCGGGGCTGGTCTCCCACCGCGAGGCACTCTGGATCGCCTCGGCGATGACCGACGAGGACGTCGCCGTCTCCGAGGAGCGCGGGGGCCCGGTCGAGCTCTCGATCGACGGCATCGACTACCGGGTGCTGCTGGTCGGCAGCGACCCCGACGCCTACGAGCGCTTCTACAACGTGATCGCCAACCCGATCCTCTGGTTCATCCAGCACTACCTCTGGGACCTCTCCAACGCGCCGGACATCCGCCAGGAAGAGCTCGACGCCTGGGACTTCGGCTACCAGGCGGTCAACCGCGACATCGCCGACGCGGTGGTGCGGCAGATCGAGGGTCGCGAGCGGCCGCTGGTGATGCTGCACGACTACCACCTCTACACCGCCCCGGGCATGATCCGCGAGGCGCGTCCGGACGTCTTCCTCCACCACTTCGTCCACATCCCCTGGTCGCAACCCGACAGCTGGCGGATCCTGCCGGGGCGGATCCGCGAGGCGCTGTTCGAGGGGATGCTGGCCAACGACATCATCGGCTTCCACACCCACGCCTACTGCATCAACTTCCTCCGCTGCTGCGACGAACTGCTGGAAGCCGAGGTCGACTATGTGCAGGGGGAAGTGCGGTACGGCGGGCACACGACGGTCGCTCGCGCCTACCCGCTCTCGATCGACGCCGAGCGGCTGCAGCGGGCGGCCGACTCGCCGGAGGTGGCGGAGGCCGAGCGCGAGGTGCTGGAGCGCCGCCGCAAACACCTGATCATCCGCGTCGACCGCGCCGACCTCTCGAAGAACGTGCTGCGCGGCTTCACCGCCTTCGACGCCTTCCTCACCCAGCACCCGGAGTTCCGCGAAGAGGTGACCTTCATCGCCCACCTGCAGCCCTCGCGCCAGGACGTGCCCGAGTACGCCGAGTACCTGGAACGGATCGAGGCCCTGGTCGCGGTCGTCAACCACCGCCACGGGACGACCGACTGGATGCCGATCGACCTGAAGATCTACGAGAACTTCCACGACGCCGTAGCCCGCTACAAGCACTTCGACCTGCTGATGGTCAACGCGATCTTCGACGGCATGAACCTGGTCGCCAAGGAGGCGCCGGCGGTCAACACCCGCGACGGCGTCCTCATGCTCTCCGAGAACACCGGCTCCCACGAGGAGCTCGCCGACTGCGTCCTCTCCGTCAACCCCTTCGACATCCAGGACCAGGCCGACGCGATCTACCGCGCCCTGACCATGGACCCCGAAGAGCGGCGCCTGCGGTCCGAGCGCCTGAAGGAGATCATCTACTCCCGCAACCCCGGCGACTGGGTCGACGAGCAGCTGCGGGACATCGCCGAGCTGCGGGAGCAGTTGGCTTAGAGCCTGGCGGGGAGAGTTCCCAAGGCTGGGGACTTGACGTGAAATGCGAGGGGTTCGGGTTCGGTGGAGTGGAGTCGGGAAGGCGACCGGGGTCGTGGTTGCCGGGCTGGTGGCGCTGCAGGTGCTGCCGGGGCTGCTGCACGCGCCGGAACCGCCGCCGTTGGCGGCAGACGTCGGGTTGCCGCAGGTCAACCCGCGGTTCCAAATGCACCCCAGCCGTCCAAAAGGAACCACGCATCTGGGTATCGGCCCAGGTCGGCCCGTGCCCACGAGGCGCCCCCACTCCGCCAGCCCGCCGCCCGCACCAACGCCACTCCCTCCGACCCCAGCGCCATCGCCTGCACCTCCCGCCCCCGAACCGGCGCCAGCCCCGCCCCCGCCCGTCCCTCCCCAGCTCGAAGACGGCTCGGCGGAGTTCGCCCCGCACTGAGCGTGCCGCAGTCGCCCCGCCCCGCACGAATTCCACCGCTATAGTCCTTCGCCGTTTGCCCGCCCCACGTGAATACGAGCTGGTCCTGATGTTGGACCCCCAACTTGACGCCCCCGCGCGAGACGCGTTGGCGCAGGAGGCGCGTGGGCAGATCGAGGGTTCCGGCAGCCTCAAACACGAGAACAGCTGGGGCCTTCGCAAGATGGCTTACGAAATAAACAAGCGCACGGAGGCGGACTACCGCTGGTTCCGCTTCGAGGCGCCGACCGAGCTGCTCGACTCGCTCGACCACAACCTGAAGATCGCCGACGGCGTGCTCCGCTTCCGCATCTTCAAAGTCGATCCGAGCGCTCCCGTCATCGTCCCGCCGGTCGCCGCCGCCCCCACCGGGCCGCGCGAGCGCAGCGCCCACGGAGCCCGTGACGATCACGGCGACTCCCCCGGCGACGACGCCGACGAGTAGCGCCCCTGCCGCCGCGCCGGCAACGGCGTCGCGGCCTTTTCCCGGCCCCGCTGTTTGCGGAAATGCCCTGCCGCGGGGGGAGAACTCGCGCCGCGCACCCTCTTAGACTGGAACTCAACAAGCGAATTCAGAGGAGTGAGTGCTTTGGCAGCTTCGAACGTGAACGTGGTGGTCATCACCGGGAACCTGACTCGCGACCCGGAGCTGCGCCATACCGGCGGCGGTACCGCCATCTGCGAGCTTCGAGTAGCCGTGAACAGCCGTCGCAAAGACGGCCAGTCCGGCGAATGGGTCGACAAGGCGAATTACTTCGACGTCACCGTCTGGGGAGCGCAGGGCGAGAACTGCGCCAACTACCTGTCCAAGGGCCGCCCGGTTGCGGTCGAAGGGCGCCTCGACTGGCGCGAGTGGGAGGCCAAAGACGGCAGCGGCAAACGACAGGCGGTGCAGATCGTCGCCAACACCGTGCAGTTCCTCGGCTCCCGCGACGGCTCCGGCGGTGGCGGCGGTGGGAACGGCAACGGCGGTGGTGGCGGTGGCTTCACGCCGCCGAGCAGCGACGTCCCCGCCGACACCTCCGACTTCGAAGGCGCCGCAGCCAGCTCTGGCGGTGGCGGCGGCGGCGAAGACGACATTCCCTTTTAGCCCCGCGGGGCTACAGACCACTGGAAGCCAGTGGTCTGTAGCATCCTGCGCCGATGGCACGAGCACGAGAGACCAATTCAGACAACCGACGCGGCGGCCGGCGTGGCGCCGACCGCGCCCGCCCGCGCAAGTACACGCGGGTCAACGCCGAGGTCGTCGACTACAAGGACCTCAATCTGCTGCGTCGCTTCCTCTCCGACAAGGGGAAGACCCGCGGCCGTCGCGTCACCGGACTTTCCCGCCGTCACCAGCGTCAGCTCTCGGTGGCGGTGAAGCGGGCGCGCGAGATCGCCCTGCTTCCCTACGTCGGAGAGCGCTGATGGCACAGGCGATCCTGTTGCAGGACGTCGAGACCCTCGGCGAACGCGGCCAGGCGGTCGACGTCTCCCCCGGCTATCTGCGCAACTACCTGATCCCGCGCAAGCTGGCCCAGCCGGCGACGCCCGGAGCCCTGGAGGAAGCGGTCCGCCTGCGCGAGGCCGCCGAAAAGGCCGAGAAGCTGCGCACCGAACGCGAAGCCGAGGCCGCTGGCCTGCTCGGGAAGACCGTGCTGACGATTCACCAGCGGGCCGGCGAGGACGGCAAGCTGTTCGGCTCGGTCGGGCCGAAGGAGATCGTCGACGCCCTGCGCGACGCCCGCGACCTGCGGATCGAGAAAAAAAAGGTCCGGCTCGAGCAGCCGCTGCGCGAACTCGGCACCTTCATGGTCGAGATCGAGCTTGCCGACGGCACCGTCGCCGCGGTCAAGACGATCATCAGCGAAGAGAAGTAGCCCTTACGCTCAACGGATGTCCTCGCTGAGGCTTCCGACCAGGATCAAGCGGCGCGCACGAGTTCGCACGCGCTTGGGATGGGCCCACGCGGAGCGGGAGACCGTCGGGCTCGCGGTGGTTGCGCTTGGCGGTGCGGGGGCGGTCGTGGCAGGCCAATTCAGCCGCCTGTTGCGGCGGCGGGCGCATGAGCGACGCAACCGGGAAGGGCTGATCGAAGCGGCGCCCGCGGCTGCCGCCGACACCGTTGGGGTCGCGGTGCGCGGTTACAGCGACGCCACCCGCAGCGAAACCGTCCTCTTCAACCTGCTGGCGGGGTTCCTCGGCTCCTTCGCCCTGGTCCGGATCTCCACCTGGGGCATCCGCGACGGCCGCAGCCCCTTCCGCAACGTCCGCATCGGCGGCCGCCACATCCACCACTTCGTGCCCGGCATCCTGATCGCCTTCACCTCCGGCACGGTCGCCATGCTGACCGACAACGACGCGATCGAGCAGCGGCTGGCGGTGCCGATGGGGGCCGGGATCGGTCTCACCTTCGACGAGGCGGCGCTGCTGCTCGACCTGCGCGACGTCTACTGGACCCGAGAGGGCTTGCTCAGCGTCCAGCTCAGCCTCGGCGCCACCGCGATCCTCAGCATCGCCATCCTCACCCAGCGCATGCTGCGCCGCGGCGAGCGCCGCCAGGAGGAAGAGGGCCTGATCCCAGCCATTTCTCCCTAAGTAGCGGGGACGGCTTTCATAACAACGGCGGCGCTCTGTTTACTAGGCCTCGATGCCGCAGCCGCCGACCAGCCACGTACCGCCGCAGAACATCGAGGCGGAGGAGTCCGTCCTCGGGGCGATGCTGGTCGCCGAGCCGGCGCTGACCCGGGTGATCGACGAGGTCAAGCTCAACTCGGCCGATTTCTACCTCGAGCGCCACCGCGCGATCTTCCAGTGCGTCCACGATCTCTACGCGGCCTCCAAGCCGGTCGATCAGCTGAGCGTCAGCGAGGCGCTGACCCAGCGCAACCTGATCGAGGACGCGGGCGGCAAGCACTACGTCTCCGAGCTGGCGGCAAAAGTGCCGGCGGCGGGCAACGCCAAGCACTACGCCGAGATCGTCCAGGAGAACTCGCTGCTGCGGCGGCTGCTCGGCGCCGGCCAGGAGATCCAGGGCTGGGTCAACGAGCGGGCCGGGGAACCGCGCGAGCTCTCCGAGCGGGCCGAGAAGCTGCTCTTCGACGTCGCCCACAAAGAGCAGGCGAGCGACTTCCGGCTGCTCTCGGAGATCCTCCACGACGAGGTCGACCGGCTGGAGAAGCTCTCCACCGGCGAGATCGAGATGACCGGCACCCCGGCCGGCTTCCGCGACGTCGACGCGATCACCGGCGGCTTCCAGCCCGGCAACCTGATCATCGTCGCCGCCCGCCCGGCGATGGGCAAGAGCGCGCTGGTCGCCAACATCGCCGAAAACGTCGCGGTCAAGAACAACCAGCCGGTCGCCTTCTTCTCGCTCGAGATGTCCGAGGTCGAGCTTGCCCAGCGCTTCATCGCCTGCCGGGCCCGGATCTCCGGCGACAAGCTGCGCAAGGGCCAGGTCTCCGAGCGCGACTGGCCGAAGGTGGTGCGGGCCTGCAACGAACTGGAGGAGGCGCCGCTCTGGTTCGACGACTCCTCCGACCTCGGCATCCTCGACCTGCGGGCAAAGGCGCGGCGGCTGCACGCGCAGGAACAGGACCGCGGCGGCCTCGGCCTGATCATCCTCGACTACATGCAGTTGATGCGCTCCGACGACTCGCGCGCCAACCGGGTCGAGCAGGTCGGGCAGATCAGCCGTGGGCTGAAGATCCTCGCCCGCGAGCTGGAGGTGCCGGTGGTGGCGATCTCCCAGCTCTCGCGCGCGCCCGAGCAGCGGACGCCGCCGAAGCCGCAGCTCTCGGACCTAAGGGAGTCGGGACAGATCGAGCAGGACGCCGACGTCGTCGCTTTCCTCTTCCGCGAGGACTACTACCGCGACCCCGACGACGAGCCCGACGGCCTCGCCGACCTGATCGTGGCCAAGCACAGGAACGGCCCGATCGGGACCAGGAAGCTGGTCTTCCTCGACCGCTTCCCGAAGTTCGCCGACTTCTCCGGCCAGGAGGCGCCGATCGAGCAGCCGGTCGGCGAGGAGCCATACGCCGACGCCAGCGCCGCGGGGCCCGAGTTCTGATGGGGGCCGCTTCCTGATGCCGGCGATCGCTCGCTCCGAGCCCTTCCGCGAACAGCCCTGCCCGCTCGGGGTCTGCGACGGCTCCGGCTGGATCCTCGGCCCCGAAGACGTGGCGCGGCCCTGCGATTGCCGGGCCGAACGGCTCAACCGCGGCCGCAGCCGCGGGATCTCATCGGTGATCCCGCCGCGCTACCGCGGCGTCTCCTTCGAGCGACCGCCGGTCTCCGACATGGCCCGGGACCTGCAGACCAAAGCCGCGGTGTCCGAGGTTCGCGCCTTCGTCGACGACCTTGGCGCCAGGCTCGAGGAAGGGCGCGGCCTCTGGCTCTTCGGCGACACCGGCACCGGCAAGACGACGCTGGCGATGCTGATCTCCAAGGCGGCGCTGGAAGCCGGGCGCACGGTCGCGATCTACTCGCTGCCGAAACTATTGGCGCGGATCCGCCGCACGTATGACTCCGAGCCCGGCGGCGACTCCTACCTCTCCTTCTTCGAGCGGCTGACCTCGGTCGACCTTCTCCACATCGACGACCTCGGGGCCGAGAAGCGCTCGGACTGGGTTCTGGAGCAGCTCTACGCGCTGATCAACGAGCGCTACGAGACGCAGCGCTCGGTCTTGATCACGACCAACCTCCAGCACGAGCAGCTGGAGGAGCAGATCGGCCACCGCACCGTCTCGCGCCTCAACCAGATCTGCGACGAGGTCCCGGTCTTCGGCGACGACCGCCGCTACGGCAAGGTCGCCTAGCGCGGACCTACAGCGTGCTGCAGCTTTTGAAACCCATCGCTTCCGTCAGCTTGTTGAATTCGGCGAAGTCGGATTTTGGACCCGAGAGTTCCCCTTTGGGTTCTTCTTCGAGGCCATGAATCGCTGCTTCTAGCGCTGCGACGATTTCTTCGGCTTTCGCCTGGTCGCCATTCGGAGCGCCCAGTTCGGCGATTTCTTTGGTCGCTCTTTCCAGCGGTGGGATCGCAGCTTTGGGCACGGAGATCTGTTTGTTTTCCTGCTGTTTTTTCGGCAGTTCGCCCAGAAGTCCCTGATATTCGGTCGGCACGCTGACGCAGATCGAGTCGCCTTCTTTGACGTATTTGTTCTTCGGAATCGATTTCGAGCTGACCGTCACCGGAGGGGCGGCGCCGTCGCTCGATCCACCGCCGCTGGTTTCGCCGCCGCTGGTTTCGCCGCCGCTGGTTTCGCCGCTGCTGGCCGCCGTTCCATCCGTCCCGCCTCCGCTGCTGTCGTCGCTGCTGCTGCCGCAACCGATCCCGATCGCCGCGATTGCCAAGACCGCAAGGACCACCCCGATGATTCGCCCGAACACGTCCGCCTCCAGATTCTTTGACTAATAGAGGGATACCCTACAGTCGGATTGGGCCAGGTCAACCGGATGAGGCGATAGCCGCCGAGTGGGCCTCGCAACTGTCCGCGCAACGCGCCGCGCCCCCATCCCCGTCACAATCCCCCGCTGATGCCAGGCGTGGTCATAGTCGGGGCCCAGTGGGGCGACGAGGGGAAGGGCAAGATCACCGACCTGCTTGCGGCGCAGGCGGAGGTGATCGTGCGCTTCCAGGGCGGCAACAACGCCGGCCACACGATCGTGCGCGAGGGCCGGCAGTACAAGTTCCACCTGATCCCCTCCGGGATCCTGCACTCGGAGAAGACCTGCGTGATCGGCAACGGCGTCGTCGTCGACCCGCGGGTCCTGCTGGGTGAGATCGACGAGCTGAAACGGGCCGGGATCAGCGTCCGCAACCTGCGGATCTCCGCCAACGCGCACCTGATCATGCCCTACCACGTGCTCCTGGACACGGCCGGGGAGACGAAGCTGGGCAAGCTCTCGATCGGCACCACGAGGCGCGGGATCGGCCCCTGCTACGCCGACAAGGCGCTGCGGCTGGGGATCCGGGTCCAGGACCTGCTCGACGAGAAGATCCTGCGGACGAAGATCCGCGCCGCGATCGAGCCCAAGCAGCAGGCATTGCGGGAACTCTCGGTGCAGCGGCGGAAGATCCGCAAGGAAGCCGGCGAGGACGCGAAGGTCCCCGAGTCGGCGGTCGCCGACGTTCCCGACCCGCGCCTCGACCTGCACACCATGGTCGAGGAACACGTCAGCTTCGGCCACCGCCTCGAGCCCCACATCGCCGACACCGCGCGGCTCTGCTGGGACACGCTCGACGCCGGCAAGACGGTGATCTTCGAGGGCGCCCAGGCGGCGCTGCTCGACCTCGACCACGGCACCTATCCCTTCGTCACCTCCTCCAACCCGATCGCCGGAGCGGCCACGGTCGGCGCCGGGGTCGGGCCGACCGACATCACCGAGGTCTGGGGCATCGCCAAGGCGTACGCGACCAGGGTCGGCGCCGGTCCCTTCCCGACCGAGCTCGAAGACGAGCTCGGCGACCACATGGTCGAGCGCGGCCACGAGTTCGGGACCACGACCGGGCGGCGACGCCGCTGCGGCTGGATGGACCTGGTCGCGCTGCGCTACGCGGTGCGCCTCAACCGGATGGACTCGCTGGCGATTACGAAGCTCGACGTGCTGAGCGGGATCGGGCCGCTGCGGGTGGCGGTTCGCTACCGCTCCAAGGAAGGCGCGGTCCTCGACACCTTTCCCTATCACCAGTCGATCCTGCACTCGGCCACTCCCGAGTACGAGGAGCTGCCCGGGTTCGACGAGGACATCGGCGATTGCCGCGAGGAGGCGGACCTGCCGCAGGCCGCGCGCGACTACCTCGCCTACATCTCCGATTTCGTCAAGGTGCCGGTGCGCTTGGTCGGGGTCGGGCCGGACCGCGACCAGACGGTGCGGATGGGCGACTAGCGGCGCGGCGGTCCTAGGAGACCGCGGTCGGCCCCACAGCGGCGACCTTCCAGCCGCCGCCTTCCTTGAGCATCGGCATCGCGTAGTCCCGGCCGGTGGTGCCGTGGTAGATGGCGACGCCGTCCGCCCGCAAGGTGGTGATCGGGCCGGTCATCGTGTTGTCCCAGGATCCGGGGACGAGGTGCGGGTAGAAGGCGGTGAAAGTCGCGGCACAGCCCCGCCCCGCGCCGGCAAACCGTTCCAGCGACGAGATCGCTTTCGGCGTCATCTGGGCGCACGCGGTCGGCCAGTTCTGGGCCGCGCGCGCGGCCATGTAGGCCTCGAGCACGGCGGACGCAGCCGCCGTTTCGGGGTCGACCTTGGGAGCCTGGGCGGCCTTGGACTTCTTTTTCTTCTTCTTGGACTTCTTGGAGCCGTGGGACGCCGAATCGCCCAGCCCGCCGACCTTGCCACCGCCCTTCGAACCTTTCTCGGAGCCGCTGGAGCCGGTGTCGCCTCCGCTCGGTTCTTCGCCGCCGCCGGCGGAGCCGGTGAAGCCCGCTTCTTCTTCGGCCGGAGCAGCGCCGCTCGCACTCCCGTCGCTCTTGGCGCCGCTCTTCTTCGGCTTGCCATCGGCGCTGTTCTTGGCGCCCTTTGCCTCGGCCGGGTCTTTCGGCTGCCCGTCGGCGACCGTGGCGGTACTGGAGGAAGTCGAATCGTCACCGCCGGTGGCAGAGACGATCAGAACGGCCACCAGAGCGGCCACAAGGACCCCCAGTGCCAGTTTTGCCCACCCCCCCATAGAACGATCGGGATTCTATTGGATTAATTCGTTTTTGGGTACGTTCCGGTTCGCGAACGCGTCCTTTCTGGTCTAGAGTCTCGATGTGGCTTCCAATAGACGTGCGGCCAAGCTGAGCGAGCGGCTGCCCCGGGGAAGACACGGCTTGCCGAGGGAGGCGGTGACCGCATCCCAGCGCAACCGCATTCACCAGGCGATGATCGAGGTCGTTTCCGAGCGCGGCTACCCGGAGACGCGGGTCGTCGACGTGATCGGGGTCGCCGGGGTCTCCCGCAAGACCTTCTACGAACTGTTCGACAGCAAGGAGGACTGCTTCCTGGCCGCCTACGACGTGCTGCTCGGCAACCTGCTCGGCGACACCGCGAACGGGTTCGAGTCGAAGCCGGGGTCGCCCTGGGCAGAGCGGGTCGCGGCCGGGATGCAGGCCCTGCTCGAGCACCTCGCCGCCCACCCCGACGAGGCGCGCTTCGCGATCGTCGAGGTGCTGGCCGCCGGCCCGAAGGCGCTGGCGCGGCGCGATGCCGCCCTGCGCCAGTTCACCGGCTTCCTCGAGTCCGGCCGCTCGGAGACCTCGGTCGAACTTCCGGGGATCACCTCGCTCTCGCTGGTCGGGGGAGTCAACGAGCTGCTCTACAGCGAGATCCTGCACGGCGCTGCGGCCCGCCTGCCCAGCCGCCTGCCCGACTTGATGTTCTGGATCACCCTCCCGTTTCTCGGCGCCGACGGGGCTGCCGCGGAGCGCGAGCGGACCCGGCTCTCGATGCGAAATTCCTAACCGGTCCGGGGTGCCTTGTTAAGGCGCTCTTTTTCGTCGACGGGCGGGTTTATGACTTAGGCCAGGGTGGTAGTTTGGGCCGCTGGAGGGAAATGTTTCACGGTTCCACGCAAGCTTTCAACGGCCAAGCCTTGGACGGGTAGGCCGCAAAAGGAGAGATATAGGGATATGCGCAAGTACTTGATTACGACGTTGGCCCTCGGGGCCCTCATCGCGCTGACCGTGGCGAGCTTTGCCACCGCCGAGAAGCCGGTCAAAGTTCGCGCCGGGAACCTCGAACTGACCTTCAACGGCGGCTTCACGCCAAAGGCTCTGCCGAAGAACAAGCTGGCGCCGATCGCGCTCAGCGTCTCCGGCGACATCAAAACCGTCGACGGCAGCCACCCGCCGGCGCTGAAGGAATTCCTGGTCGAAACCGACAAGAACGGTTCCGTGACCACGGTCGGCTACCCGACCTGCAAATCGGGCCAGCTGCAGTCCCAGGACACCTCGCACGCGGAAGCGATCTGCAAGGACGCGATCATCGGCAAGGGCAAGACCGAAGTCGAGATCGCCTTCCCCGAACAGGCGCCGATCCCGGTCCCGAGTGACCTGATCGCCTTCAACGGTGGCACCAAGGGTGGCGTGACGACCTTCTTCATCCACGCCTACATCACCGTGCCGACCCCGGCCGCGATCGTGACCACGGTCAAGATCAAGAAAATCAACAAAGGCCGCTACGGCTTGCTCTCCGTCGCTTCGGTGCCGAAGATCGCCGGCGGCAGCGGTTCGGTGAAGAAGTTCAGCCTCACCATCAACAAAAAATATTCCTACAAGGGCAAACAGATGAGCGTGCTCAGCGCCAAATGCCCCGACGGGAAGCTGCAGGCGCACGGTACGGCGGTCTTCTCCGACGGCACCAAAGCCTCGGCTGAAGTCATTCGCACCTGCACCGGCAAGGGCTGAGTCGACTCTCACCGGGGATCTTCCCCGGGACGGGTAGGACCGAGAAGGGCGGCCGCAAGGCCGCCCTTCTTCGTGGGATCAGAGGGTCGGCTCAGGCACAAAGCCAGGCGCCAAGCCGTTCTTATGTCCAAAAAGGCATACTCGAGTATTCCTGACTGGCTAGACTGGCCAACGTGTCGTTGCCTGGCAACGAAGACCTTCGTCGCGATCTCCTCACCGCGAAGGAACGGGATCTGAACCCACTCGTGCAGGAGAGCGCGCAGTCCCTCGACCTGGACGCCGGACAGGTCCTGCAGGTCGAGACATTTCTCAACGAGGCCTGGTTCTCCGGGACCCGCACCGGCCACGCGCAGATGGTGGTGCGGACGGTCGAACGCAAGGTCCAGATCAAGCCGGTCGGCCTGGATGAGATCGAAGCCGAGTTCAAGGCCCTGATGGAAGAGTCGGCGGACACGCTCAACCTGACCGTGCACCACACCCTCGATCTCTGGGACTTCCTCGGCCGCGCCTGGATCGCCGGCACCCGCACCTGCGAAACCGAGATCATGGGCAGCTTCATCGCCTCGCGCTCAGACGTCGCCCAGGAGGCGCTCGACTGGCTCGAGCAGAGCGGCTACTCGGCGGGCGACGAGTAGCCGGGCGGCGGCGCCCCGAAGGACGCCGGCGCCCACTTCGCGCCTAGGGGTAGACCGATTCGATTCCTGCCAGTTCGATGTCGATCTCCTGCTGGGTTTCGTTCCTCCCAGCAGCGGCCGGTATGCCCGACTGCAGGTTGACGAGGGCGTTGGCGTCGACCCCGAGCAGCCCGAGCAGGTTCAGCACGCACCCGCTCGCGCCCGGGGCGGCGAACGAGTTGTCGACGAAGAGGCCGTTGCTGAAGCTGAGGATCCCGGTCTCGGGGTCCTGGACGAAATCGGGGGCGCGGCCGCTGATCGGTTTGTTCGGCGGCGGCGGGTTGGTCGTCCCTTCGATCATCTCCAGGCGGATCGGGTTGGCGGCCGAGCCGACGTAACAGTTGTTGCCGAGCAGGGGGTTGACCAGCCGGACCCGAAGCGGCAGCGTGATCCCTTCGCCGATCACCGGTTGGCCGACGAGCTCGGGAAGGGCAAAGACCTGCAGCTGCGAGACGCTCAGCAGGTCGACGAGGAAGTCGAGCCCGGTGATCCCGACGAGGCCGCCCGGCACCGGTTGTTTGACCCCGCGCAGGCCCCCGCCGGGCCCGGCCCGGAAGCCGCCGAGCTGTTCGTTGACGCCGCCGGTCAGCGTCATCGGGTTCTGGATCCCGACGAACCTCGTGCCCAGCTTGAAGAACCCGGTCTTGATCCGCGAGTTGATGCAGATCGAGATCGTCGGGTCTTCCGCCGGGCTCGGACAGCCGGTGAACTGCTCGAAGCCTTTGGCCGGAGTGGCGGCGCCGGCGGGCGCCGCGGCAGCCAGGGCGGCAATCGTGAGGGCGGCTGCGGGCAGCCACCGTCGGAGTCTCATCAGCATCTCTTTCCTCCCTTGGAGCTGGTCGTCGGCGATTTAAAAACCGCCGTGTCAATTCAACCCTCGCTGATTGCCGAAAAGGCTGTCAACGCGGTTGGACGGCTATTTCGCGACGTGACAGACGCGGGCAACCGGGATGCTGAGCCGGCGACCGTCGGCGAACCCGTAGGTCGCGCGGGCGAAGGCGAAGAGTGCCTTGTCGAACCCGGCCGGAGCGCTGCAGGCGGCGGAGACGTAGGAGTGGCGCTGGCCGCGGTACTCGTAGGTCCGGTGCAGGGTCATGTCGAAGTGGGTCAGGTAGGCCCAGTTCCGGGCGCTGTTCGGCAGGGTCGTCGTCAGCACCGTGCCGAAGACTCCGGGCTGCTCGCTGACGCGGAAGGCAAGCACGAAGGCGCCGGGCGGCTTGTGTGCGTAGGCCTGGGCGTAGATCAGCTTGGCGCCGTTGCGACGAGGACCGTTGAAGACGAGCAGGTTGGCCCGCACGGGGAAGGCAGGCTGGGGCGAGAGCCTGGCATTGAGGGTGATGTGGCCTCTGCCGACGATCGCGTCGCCACAGATCCGCCGAGCCGCCTTCTCCCGCGCCGGCTGGATCCGCTCGACCCGGCAAACCGGCAGGCCGCGATCGAAGAGCTGGCCCTGACGGTTGATCGCGACCCTGATCTGTCGCAGCTGCGACAGTCGCTCCGGATCGCCGCTGGCGTCCCTGAAGTCCCCGGCAACCCGCACCGCGATCGGCGCCGCCTCCTCGCGCGGCAGGCTGCTCGGGCGCAGTTGCGCGTCGAAGGTCGCGACCAGGCTCCCCTCCTGCGCGATCTCCGCCCGCGCCGGGATCGCCGCGCACAGCAGCAGCGCCGCGACGGCGAGCGGAAACCGGGTCCGGCTCACCTCAGCCGAACCGCGACGGGTCGATGCGGCAGTAGTCGAAGTCGAAGCCGAGGACCGCGTTGTTCGCCAAGTTGGAATTGCGGTTGAGGTCGACCGAGTAGGACTCGGCCTTGCGCTTGTCTTCGGCTTTCAGCGCCCGGCCGATTTTTTCGATGATCGCCTTCTCGGTGCGCAGGGCGGCGAACCACTTGCTCAGCTTCGCCTCGTCGGCAAGCGGTCGCGGCACCGCTTCCAGCTGGGAGATCGTCTTCGCGAACGCGGTAGCGGCGCGGAAGAAGTGGGTCGAGGCCGGCTTCAGCTTGCCTGCCTTCACCTCGCCCTTGGCGCCCTTGAAGATCCGCTTGTTGGCGAGGACGTTGGTCTTGCAGATCGGCTCGACCCGTTCCTTGTATTCGGGCCGGGTGAGTTCTTCGGCGGCGGTCGCCGAGGCGGCCATCGCCAGGAAGCTCAGCAACGCCGCTCCGAATAGATGCAATCTCCGATTTCGTATCCCCAGCATGCTTCTCCTCCCCTGTCTCTGTTCTACCTGAACACGGCTAAGCGTTGTGCAGACCGACCTTCGGCAGAGCCCGCTCGAGCGCTGGCGGCAGCCACCAGACCCTCTCCCCCACCAGCAGCATCAGCGCCGGCAGCAACACTATCCGCACCACGGTGGCGTCCAGCACCACGGCGATGACCAGGCCGGTGCCAAGCTGACTGATGGTGGCGATCGGCGCCGCGGCGAAGGCGACGAAAACGGCGACCATGATCGCGGCGGCGCCGGTGATCACCCGCGCGGTGCGCTCCAGCCCGTAGGCGATCGCCTCCTCGTTCGAGGCCCCGGACTCGTGGCTCTCGCGCATCCGAGCCAGCAGGAAGACCGCGTAGTCGATCGAGAGGCCGAAGACGATCCCGAAAATGCCGGCGGCGCCGATCGCGTCGACGTAGTCGTGGCCGCCCAGGGGCCAGCCGGCGGGAACGTCGAAGAGGAGGGTGAGGATGCCGAAGGCGACGGCGACCGTGAGCAGGTTGAGCGCGACCGCGATCGCCGCCAGGGCGAGGGCGCGGAGGACCAGGAGGAGGACGAGAAAGGTGACGACGGAGATCGCGACGATCACCAGGGGCACCCGCGATGAGATCGCCTCGCTGTAGTCGGCCAGCTGCGCCGGGCCGCCGGTGACCCCCGTCTCCAGGCCGGTGGCGCCGCCGAGGTCCTTGGCGTCCTGCTTGAGACGGGCATTGAGCGCGTCGGAACCGGGGGTGTCGAAGGTGTAGCGCGGGATGACCAGGATCTGGGTCGCCTGACCGCCGTTGTCGAGGTCGATCACCCGCGAGACGCGGTCGCGCTCGGCGGGCGGGGCGCCATCGAGTGCGGAGAGGACGAAGTAGCCGGAATCGAAGATCCGCGGCGAGGAGCGCCGCAGGTCGCCGACCCGGTCGGAGAGGCGGGAGGCCGAGCCGGAGACCCGGACGCTCGCCCGGGCGAGCCCGCCCTGCAAGGGCCGCGAGTCCTGGAATCCCTGCGCGAGATTCCGCGAGAGCGCGTCGGCGCCGCCGGTGAGGCTCTGCAGGCCGCCGGCCAGCCGGGTCGCGCCGTCGCGCAATTCCTCCAGGCCGGCGGGGAGGGCCTGCGCTTCGGTGGCGAGCCGGCCGGCGCCCCGGTGCAGTTCGGCGCCGCCGTCGGAGAGCCGGGTCTGGCCGGCGAGCAGCCGGGAGGAGAGGGCGCGGGCGCGCTTTGCCTGGTTGCGGGCCAGCGAGAGCGCTTCGACCAGGCGTTCGGATTCGCGCAGCTCCCCGGCCAGATCGGGGTTGGCCGCGGCGGCGACGCGAAGGTTCGCCCGCAGGCTGCGAGCCCGGGCAAGCCCGCCCCGGCGCAGCACCGGCAGCAGGCCGCTGAGTTCGTCGCGCAGCGAGCGCGAGCCGAGCGCCGCCCGGCGCTGACCCTCGGCCAGCTGCCCCGAGCCTTCGTCGAGCCGGTCGAGCGCTTCCACCGCTTCGCCGGCACCGCCGGCGGCGCCTTCCAGCCCTTCGGAGATCTGCGCCGCCCCTTCTTCGGCCCGGTCGGAGCCGCTGGCGAGGAGACCGGCGCCCTGCGCCGCCTTGGCGATGCCGCCGCGCAGCTGCCCGACCCCGCCGGCGGCGCGGTCGAGCCGCTCGCCGAGCTTCGAGAGCCGGGCAGGGCTGGAGGGTCCTTCTTCGGCGAGAAGTTCGTTGCCCCCCTGCTTCAGCGGGGCGATCCGGCGCTGGACCTGACCGGGACCGATCACCGCCTGCACGCCCGGGTCGGCGGCGATCCGGCGCTGGGTGCGCCGCAGCGCGGTAAGCCGGCCGTCGCTCGTGATCGGCCCCTCGCCGGTCGAGGCGACCATCACGAAGGGGGCGTCCCAGCCGGCGCCGATCGCCCGGTCGACCGTTTCGGCGTCGGCCCGAGCCTGGTTGGACTCCGGCAACTGGTTGGCGCTCGGCGGGCCGGTCCTGAGCCCGAGCACCGGAATCGCGAGGAGGACGAGGACGCCGCCGATCAGGCCGGCGGCGAGGCGGGGCCGGGCGAGGGCGCCGTGGACCACCGCCATCAGGCGCTCGCCGTTGTTTCCCGACCCGAGCCGCCAGCGGTCGACGTTGGGACCGAGGAGGTAAAGCAGCGGCGGCGCGACGACGGTGGCGACGACAACGCTGATCGCGGTGACGAGGATCGCGGTGCCGGCCAGGGAGAGGAACAGGGTCCCCGGCATCACCAGCAGGATCACCCCCATCGCCAGCAGCAGGGTCGAGCCCGCGTAGGCGGTGGTGCGGCCGGCGGTGCGCCGCGTCCGCAGCGCCGCCGCCATCGGCTCGGCGCCGGCCGCCAGCTCCTCGCGGAAACGGGAGACCATCAGCAGCGCGTAATCGACGCCGAGCGCAAGGCCCATCATCGTCGCCACCGTCAGCGCGAATCCGTCGACGGCCAGGTGCGAGGCGACGAGGTCGAGCACGCCGCGGCTGGCGATCACCGCGGCGGCGCCGAAGAGGAGCGGGATCGCCGCCGCGATCGGCGAGCGGAAGACGAGCAGGAGGACCAGGAGCAGGATCGGGATCGCGACCAGCTCGGCGATCTGGGTGGAACGGACCGATTCGTCCTGGATCGCGCGGGAGAGCGTCGGGAATCCGGTCTGGATCGCGCTCACCGGCGGGCGCACGGTCCCCTCGAGGATGTCGTCGAGCTCGGGCACGCTGTCCCTCACCGCGCGCTCGGAGTCGACGTGGAAGTCGACCAGGATCAGGGCCTTGCGCGGCGTCGGTCGCAGGCGGTCGAGCTGCCCGCGGTCCCAGGGCGAGAGCGTGGTGACGTTGGTGTCCCTACGCAGGGTGCGAACCAGCCGCGGTCCCTGCCGGTCGAGCGCCGCCTCCGGTCCGCGCAGAAGGATCGCGAAGGGCGCGGAGTCGCCGAAGTGATCGCGCAACAGGTCCTCGCCCCGGGCCGAGGAGGTGCCGGGCACGTCGATCGAGGTCGGGCGCAGCTTGCCCTCGACATCCGCCCCGATCAGGCCAAGGACCGCGAGCACCAGAACCGCAGCGAGGAGAGTCGCCCGCGGATGCCGCAGCCCCAAGCGTCGCGCATCCTGGTCCCTACCCACGAAGCGATCGTAACCAACGCCCTGGAGGCAGATCGTAAGGTCGGCTTAAGACACCCGCGGCCGAAGCGGGAGCCAGGCTCTCGCCTGGCTCCCCTTCCGCTATTCCAGTGTGATGCCGGCGCCAGCTAGGGCGCGGTTACGGCGAAGGTCCCGATCAAGAGGGCCGTGTTCACGGATTTGGAGGTGAGGAGCACGGTGGCTCCGATCTTCCCCGCACCCGATTCGATGGTCGACGGGTCGACCAGACCACCAGCCAGGATCGCACCTTCGTTTTCAGCGAAGGTGCCGAAGACGCAGAGGAACCCCGGATCCGCCTCGGGATTCGCGCCGGAGCCGGCCTCCCCGGAGCCGTCGTCGCATTGGGCGGGCGTCGGGTCGCCGATATCCACCCTTTTCACCTGCCCGGCACCGAGTGGCGCGGCTAGCGGTATCGGGAAGGAGATCGTGGCAACCCCTTCTTTAGTGAAGTAGGAGCCCCAGGTACCGGTCTCGGTTTGCCCCGATGGGAGCGTGCCGCCGGTGGTCCAAGGAGCGCCCTCGGGACCGGCGGCCCCGTTCAGCCCAGCCGCGCCAGCCGATCCTGCCGGGCCCGGATTCGCCACGCTCCTGGCGATCTTCTTGACTTCCTTCTTCTGCTTGCTGTTCAGGCCGGTTGCTGCAAACGCGGTCCCGGCCACTGCGGCGACCAGCGCCACGACAGCGACCACGAACCCGGCCGTGCCGAGACGGTTGTGAAGCCTCGAGAACATGGAGCCCCTCCCTTGGGTGCGTTGTCGAAGGGCGGGTTCCCTGCGCCAAGACGATTCCCACCTCTTCCCGCGCCTGGAAATTTCCAGACCGGAACACGCTACTTAACCGGAAAAGAACTTGTCAAGTACCGAGACGTAGGGGCACTGCGTTACCTCCCGCGCTTGCCCTTCTTGCCCTTTTTCCCGCACGAGTTGGCGACTTTCGGCTGCAGGGTGACTTTCTTGCCGTTGTAGCCCCTGGCCTCGACCGTTGCGCGCTGCGTGCGGGAGCAGAGGTTCTCGCTGTTCACGATCAGGCCTTTTTTGCCGCCCTGCATTTCGATCGTGACTTTGCTCAGCGGTACGTCGGGGACGAAGTCGACCGTGCTGCGCAGGCGTCCGCCCTTGACCGAGTCGATGCGGATGACGCCGTCGAAATCGACGATGCCGTGCAGCGCGAGGACGAGATCCGGCAGCTTGTGGTTGGAGGAGCGCAGGTACATCGGGCCTTCGAGCGGCTGGTCGAGCAGGGGTGAGTAGGCCCGCGCCTTGCCATAAATCGAACCCGCCGGACACTGGTTCGCCGCGTACTGGACGCGGGTGCAGATGGTGCGGATGTTGGCCTGTTCGAGGAAAGCCGAGTGCGGGAAGGTGACCGAGAGGCCGCTCGGGTTGGCGTCTCCGGGCCGCGGTCTCAGAGTCGCCCGCAGGGCCGGGAGCTGACTGCGTTTGGTCCCGCCGGTGAGTTTGAGGTCGAGGCGCGGCTTGAACTGGAGCCGCGAGCAGCTCGCAGCCTGGTAGCGGGAGCTGAGCAGCGCTGGAGCGTCATCAGCCGGACTGAAGACGTCGGCGAAGCTGCCGAACAGGGTCGCCTTGACCGCCTTCTCGGCGCAGCTGGTCGGGTTGAGGGTGAAGTTGGGACGGTCCACGTAAACCCGCAGGTCGCGCAGCTTCAGCGGGATCCCTTCGAGGATGTGCGGGATCGGGTCGGAAGCGGCGCCGTCGACTTCCACTTCCCCGGTCACCCGGTTCAGAGTCAGCGCCTCGCGGGTGATCACGGTGCCGACGTCGAACGGACCGGCCACCGCCGGAGTGACGACGACGATCGAGAGCGGGTCGCCGCCGAACGGACCCGCCAGGTAGATCTTGCCGGGCACGTAAGTAAGGGCTGGCCCGACGCCGGCGCCGACCAGGACCCGGCCGAGTTCCGAGCTCTGGGGACAGCTGGGGCTGGCAAGCTCGGCGCGGCCGCGCTTCGACCGCGCGGCGGCGATCGCCGCCTCCGGGCATTTGGCGATCCCGGCGAGCTTGCCGGTGACGCCCTGCGGCAGGACCGAGTCGAAGCGGGTCATGTCCTGTTCGCCGTCGTTACGGGTCAGGCGCAGGAAGAAGGGCGAGAAGGAGCCGACGTTGTTGTTGATCGAGCCGGCTTCGAACCCGGGACGGAAGGGCGGGACCCCGCCGGCGAGACACGGTCCTCCGCCCGGGCCGGAGTTGACCTTGAAGGTCGAAGGCGATTCGACCGGTTCGCCGCCCGACCAGGGAGTGAGGACGGCCTTCGTCGTGTAGGTGCCGCACAATGCGGGCGTCGTCAGCGGCGCTCGCGGCCCTTCGCGGAAGCTCAGCTCGAAGTGGGAGAAGGGGAGCTGGGGAATGTCGTCGACGGTGGAGACGAGGCGACCGGTCCGCGGATCGGGCTCCACCTTGCCCGCCTGCTTGACGAAGATTCCGTTCGGTGCGTTTTCGATCAGCAGGTAGAAGGCGAGCAGCGAGTCGAAGGGGTTCTCCGCGCCAGGCTGCGCGGTCGAGGGATCGTTCTGGGCCGCGAGGAAGATCGCGCCGGAGAGCTGTTCTTCCAGCAGCGGGCTCTTGACCGCGACCGACCCGAGCTTGGACGCCTCGGGGCAGCTCTGGTTACCCAGCTTCGCCGCATCGAACTGGGCGCGGCTGCAGACCTGGAGGCCCTCCGCGGCCGAGGGATTCACCGTGACCCCCTCCGGCAGGGTCAGTTCGACCTTCTTGATGTCGGACTTGGCCCTCCCGGTCGGGGAGACCAGGCCCTCATCTTTGACGTCGATGGAGACATTGAGACCGCTCGGGCTCTCCCCCGCAATCGCGGTCGGCTGCGCCTCGAGCGTCGGCGCGAAGGTGAGGTTGTCGCAACCGACCATTTCCTGGGTGAGGGCCTGAAGCGGTGCGGTGAACACACCGGGGTTGGCCCACGAGTTCGCCGTGAAGGTCGTCACCAGCGGACCTTGGCAGCTTCGGGGCAGGGTCAGGAACGGCTTTTCCGGCACGTCGACCGAACATTTTCCGAGCGACACGGGCTGCGGAGTCAATTCCAGCGGTTCGCCGACGCAGTCGCCGCGCAGCGAGTCGTGCCGTTCGTCGGCGGGGTTGCCCCAGATGGTCAACCTCGAGCCATAGAACAGCAGAGCCTGCGGGATGTCCTCGAGGTGCGCGACCAGGTTGTGGGGGAACTTTTCGCTCACCCCCACGTCGATCACGATCGGCACGTTGAGGGCGACGAAGCCGAGCTTTGCCGCGCTGCCCGGCGAGGGCGCGAGGTTGTAGACCGGCACGTGGAGGAATTCGTTCGTTTCGGCGGGCAGGACGTTGAACTCGCCCTTCACAGCCGAAACCCCAACCGCGGTGGCATCTGGACAGGACGGACGGCCTTCGAACCGTTCGTTGAACTCGGCCGCGGTGCAAACCGGCACGGCGGTCTGGCTGCCGACCAAGCCCTCCATCAACTCGATCTCGAGGTTCTTGGTTTCTCCCTCCGGCACCACTCCCCCGGGGGCCGGGACGGTCGTGATTCCCAGCGTCGTCGTCAACGCAAACGGGTGCGAACCGGGGATGGCGGTGATCGATCCGTCCTCGTCGGTGGCGACTACGTCGAGTTCGGTCAGGCCGAACTCGGCCTGCGCGCCGGGTACCGCCAGGAGGAGCAGAAGAAGGGCGGCCAGAACCGCGGTCGCGCGCCTCATCGGTGCGCCCTCCGGGTCTTGTTCTGTTTGCCTTTCTGCTTCTTCTTCGGCTTTTTCACGCAACGCGTCTTTCCGCCCTTCGTGACTTCGCGCTTGCCCTTCGGGCACCCGGCGCGTTCGTCACCCGGCCCAACGAAGCTCTGGCTCGAGGGCGTCGGGTCATTGGGCGGCGGTGCCGGGTTTTGGCACGCTTCGCCGAGACACGGTGCGGGCGGCTGCTCGGGCAGGGGGAACCCGCCGTCTGCGCGGGCGTCGTAGATGTCGATCAGGCCCGGGTCCTGCGGCAGCAGGCTCGACGCGGTTTTGAAGAAGACATCGCGCCCATCGGCACTGGAGTCGATCAGTTCGGACGGCTGGGGGCTCTCGCCCGACGAAATCAAGTTGACGCACCCTTCGAGGGTCGCGCTGAATCCCGGCGCCGCCTCGGTGCAGTTCCCAGCCCCGACCGCCTCCCACTCGTAGACGTCCTGCTGTGAATTCGTATCGCGAAGAGAGAGCGCATCGAAGCTCTCGAAGTAGACGCGGTTGCCATCGTCCGAAAGCACTCGTGGCAGGCTCATCTGGTTCTGACCGGAAGGCAGCTGGGCCGCCGCCCAGAACGAGACCGAGAGTTTGTCCTGGGCTTTCAGATCACGGCCGGTCGAGCGCGCACCGGTCGGGCTGCAGGAAACGCACATGAGGGTGTCGGTCCCAGCGCGGTAGAGGAATACGGCGGCATCGGCCTGGCCGCTGGCTGCGTCGACGTTGTCGACACCGGTCAGGCCCGCATTCGACATGAAGGCGACCGCAGTGCCGTCCGGGGTCACCCTGCTCACGTGCCTGATCGGCCAGGTCGCGACCGAAGAGGGAATCGTGTTCGTCGCGGTCACATCGGACTCGGAGAGAGTCGCGATGAACTTGACCGTCGAGGGGTCGCCGGCAGTACGGAGGTAGAGGTTCGGCTCCCCGGCTATCGCCCCATCGTCCAGATCCTGGGTGGACGCGAAGTAGACCGTCGAGGCGTCGTCGCTGGCGCCGAGCAGGCCCCTGAAGCCGCTGGCGATCGGGGTCGAGGTTTTGCTCGCGAGATCGAACTGGAAGAGCTGCGCTCCAACTGAGTAGAGGGCACTGGACCCGTCCGCCGAAGCGGTCCAGAACTGGGCCGAGCCTTCGCTGACAACGAAGGTGTCGGTGCGGTTGACCCGGACGAAGAGCCTGCCCTGATCGGTGCCTTCGGTCCAGTAGATCGCGGTGCCGTCGTCGGAGAAGGCGTTGGAGACGCTCGCGCTGCGATCTGGGTGCGCGCCCAAACCGTTGCCGGTGCCGGCCGAGCAGGCGGTTTTCAGTGCCGTTTTGTTCGGCAGGATGCAGACCAGCCGCATCCCGATCGGGCTTACTTCGTAGAGCTGGGAGGCGACCGAGGCGTTGTTGGTGAGTTTGCCGGGGGCGACGAAGATCGTCTGAGAGCCATCGGCCGAGAAGCCCTGCAGTTCGGGCCGGAATTCCTTCGCTTCTTTCAGCGTCGGCGGCACGAACGGCGCCAGCGTCGAGAAGCCGCCGGCGCAGTTGTCGCGCCGGTAGAAGTTGGGGGAGCCAGCAACCGAACCTTCGGCGAGTGAGAGATCGGAGTCCTGCAGCAGCCAACCGCTGCAGAGATCCGGCGAGAACCCTTTGTATTGGGAGTCCAGGCCTGGCCCGCCGGCGTAGATCGACGGCCCGCGCCGGGGCGGCGAGATCCCGTCGCCGGCCCAACCCGTCGAGGTCCTTCTCGCCAGGTACTGCGACGTGTAGGGCGAGCTCTCGACGTTGCCAAAGGCGCGAAATGCCGAGTAGGTCAGCGCGTCGCCGCTGGTGGAGGCCTGATCGAGCCCAGCCGGATCGCCGAGGCTGTTGAAGACGACCGAGATGTCGGCTCCGTTTTTGTCGACTGGCGAGACCATCTCGTAGGCACGACAGTCGGGTAGGAACGCGGCCGCGCCGGGGCGGAACGCCTGGTTGCCAGGACAGGCAGGTTGCTGCGGGGGCCGAACCGCGGTCGTAAAGGTGCGTTCGTCCGCGACGACCGGACCGCCACCGGTGCTCTCGGCGATGAAGCGGTAGCGGTAGGTCGTGTTGGGGCTGAGCCCACTGAGGGACACCCCTTGGGTCGGGAGCGCGCCGTTGACGATCCGGTCGGTGAGGCGCACCCCGGGCGGCGCCGGTTGTTTCTGGCAGGGGCTTAGGTCGCAATCATCGGTCCCGACTTCCACGAAGTACCTGGTGTCGTCCCAGAAGTGTGGGTTGATCGTCGCCTTCAGCGTGGCGTTCGTGGTCCCGACCGTCGCAGCGAACTGCTCCCTGATCGTGGGTGCGATCAGGGGCGGCGGCGCTATCGCGATCGGCGGCGGGCCGTAGGCGGCAACCGCGCTGACGGACTCGGGATCCCCTGGGCCGAGGCCATTGGCCCGGCCCACGTAGAGGTCGCCGACGCTGTTCGAGTCCAAGGCAAACAACCGAGGGTTGTCTCCCGCGCCCCCGGGCAGCAAGCCGAAGGCGTCCTCGTAGGTGAGCAGCGGCCGGCCGTCGGGCGCGAACTCGAGTATCCGCGGCGGCTCGTTGGAGTTGGGGCCGAAGTTGACGAATAGATTGCCGTCGGAGGTCGCCGCGAGAGCCTCGATTTTGCCGAGTTCGGGCGCCTCGATATCGATCGTGTCGGTGACATCGCCCGTGGTCGGGGAGAGCCGGAAGATCGAGGGGTTCGTACCGGGGGAGCCGGTGATGAGCAGGGAGAGAAGGAGATCCCCGGTCGGCCGGTCGATCGCCAGACCGCCGACGAACTCTTCGTCGGGCACCGGCAGCTGTCCCTGGAACGTCCCATTGGGTTCGAACAGCTGGATGCGGCCTTTGTCGCCGACATAGACCGTGCCGTCCGAGGCGATCGCGATGTAATCGCCGTCCAGGGAGGGCGCTTTGGAGAAACTGCCTGCGTCGGCCCCTTCGACCCCGATGCCGCAGACCTCTCCCGCTTCCAGGTCTCCCTGGGTGCATACGTCCTCGCCGGTCGTCTTGTTGACTTCGCCGCCGAACATCAGCTCGAACTGACCCGACGAACTGAATTTCTGGACCCGGATGTTGTTCCGTTCAAAGACGTAGAGGTTGCCGTTGGCATCGAGTGCCAGGCCGTTGGCCGAGTTGATCTGCCCGGCCCCGGCGCCGCTGATGCCCGCTCGGCAGAGCGCCGGCGATGGCGCCACTTCCGGCTCCGGCGGACCGCAGGTCTGCAAAGCCGTGGACCCATCCTCGACTCCCCATCCCCAGGCCCTGACAAAAACCCCCCAGGGATCGAACTCGCTGATTCGGTGGTTGGTGTCCTCGCCGACGAAGACGTGGCCGGTGACCGGATCGACGCCGACCGAGCGCGGAAAGTCGAGCGCGTTTGCCCCCGAACCCTTGGCCGCTTCAGGGAACTGGGTCAGTAGAGCCGGTGGCGTCGCGGCGAACGAGTTCGCCACAAGCCCGAAAGAGATAGCCAGCGATCCAAGCATCGCGAGCCCGACAGCATGCGCCCATCCGCGCCACTTCCCCCTGCATCCAAGCATTCCATCTCCCTTGCCATACGCTCAACCCGCGAACAAAGAACTCGCGTGTAGGTCCCGAGCTGGACCCTATCGAAACTCCGCTGTCTCCACAAGGAACGAGCCTGCCCAGAGCACAGAAAGGGCCGGGATCGAAATCCCGGCCCTTCCAACTGCCGATCTAGCCGGCGCGGAGCGCCGCAGATCGAGTTTCGGGGTGTCGCTTATTCGACTGTTACGCCGATCTGGGTCGCACCCTGGAAACCTTTGACCAAGGTGTTGCCGGTGTAGGTGCCGCTGGCGGCGCCGGTGCCGCTGAGCGGGCACAGGAAGCCGTCTTTGACTTTGGTCGAGGAGATGCCGGTAACCGCAGCTTTGAGCGTGAGGGTTTTCGGCGTGGACGCGACGTTTTCGAACGTCAGGCCTTTGGTGAACGACTGCGCGGCAACCGTGACTTCGCAGGTCCCGGCGACGATCACGATTTTGCTGCCAGCGGAACATTCCACAGCAATGTTGCCGGCGACTTTTCCGCCTTCAACGGTGCCCGGAGCGGTGAGGTTGTAATCGCAGCCGGTCGTGGTCACGGTCGAGCCGACGAAACCGAACGCGGTACAACCGGTGTAGGTCGGATGCACTTTCACCGACGCGGTCGGCGAGGCCACCACGCCAGAAACGAATTTGGCGGTGGTGCAGGTCACGTCGTTGCCTTCGATGCTGAAGACGTGCGTCGTGCTCTGGTTGGCTTCGACGTTGCCTTCGACGTTGCCTTCGGACATGAAGTTCGCCGCGCTTGCAGCGGAGGCCCCAACGGCGCTCATCGCGAAGACCGCGACGAGAGCAAGGCCAAGAACTTTCATTCTCTTCATCTCGTTCTACTCCCTTGATTTGCCTATTCCCGAACGGGTTGCTCGGGGAGTGCTGACCATATGGAGCGGTATCGGGCAGTCAAAAAAGTTGAGGCATTTCGACTGGTGGAACCGGAGAAATCGCCGAAACTCGGGGAGTTCCCCCTGCAAGCAGCGTGCGACAGAAATGCAAGCTCGCCAATATGCGCGCTCGCCATTTCGGTCCGTGCACCGAATCGTGTCGTGAAACGCGACGCGCCCCGGAAAAGTCCGGGGCGCGTCGAGACAGCTATTTGAAGGACGGAGCCCTTGGGCGCTACGGCGTGCAGCCAGCCTCCGGGCAGGAGGTCATGGCCCAGGTGCCAGATGACCGCGGACTGGCGTCGGCGGCGACTTCGAACGCGAGCAGCGCACCGGTCAGCGCCGTGGCCGATCCATTGACCGCCCGCGTGAAGGTTTCCGGGTTGATGAAGTTACTCTGCGCGGTCGAAACGAAACTGAAATTTTTCGAGTAGACGCAGAGGTGCCCGTCGATCGCCGAGGGTTCCGCCACGTTCCCAACGCAGGCCGTCGACGGAACCGATTCGAATTCGCCCAGGTCCAGGTTGACGATGATTTCTTCGCCATTCGGATCGATGAAGTGCGAGTGATTGACGGGGAGCTTTTCGGCCAGCGGGATCGGGAACGAGAACGAGACGAAGCTTTCGGTTTCGTTCGGCGATTTTGCCGTCGTGGGCAGGATCCACGTCCCGGTCTCGGTCTGGCCCGGAGGCAGCGTCTCCGTGAAGCCGGTCTGGCCCGCCGGACCTTCCTCGCCGTTGCAGACTTTGGTCGCGCCGCTGGCGGAGTTGATTTTCACGCCGCCGGCAGCGCATTCCGCGAGGTTTGCCGCGGCGGTGGTGACGCCGGTGCCGTCTTTGCCCGCCACGCCGGTGTCGCCCTTGGGCCCGGCGGCTCCTGCGGGACCTGCTGGGCCAGCCGGACCCGCTGGCCCCGGAGCACCCGTGCCTGCCACGCTTTTGGCGATCGATTTGACTTCTTTCTTCTGCTTGCTGTTGAGACCCGTGGCTGCGAACGCCGTGCCGGCGACCGCGGCGATGAGCGCCACGATGGCGACTATGAAGCCGGCGGTACCGAGGCGACTATGAAGCTTCGAAAGCATCGAACCCTCCCTGTCTTAGGCTTGATTTGAAGGCAGGATTCCTGGCTGAGGGCGAGCCCATCCGCGCGCTCCTCAGCGCCTATTCCGGCAAGTCCCCCACCTCTGTGTTCGCCTGGAACCCTGCCAGGCGCGGAATAAAGTACCCGACTGTAAAAGTCTTTGTCAAGACAAGGGAACTCCGGTGTAGGGAGGTTCAGGTCCGCTGGGTGACGCGGAACAGCGCCCGGTTCATCCCGCCCAGGACCGCCATCGCCAAATCCCAGTCGCCGCCGATCTCGAGCTGATCGATGCCGCCCTCGTCGACCGCTCGCATCCAGCTTTTCGGCGTTCCCGATGCCCAGGCGGTCGCCTCGCCCTGGAGCCGGCAGACGCACGAGCGCACCCGGCCCTCCTCGATCTCGACGAAGACGCCCGCCAGTCCCGGCTCGCCACCGTTGGAGCGGATCTCGACGGCGAGGCGGCAAGCGCCGGAGAGCTCGGGCGGGAGACTGAGCAGCGGCACGGCGAGGAGGAAGGAAGCCTCGATGTCGATGCGCCCGATCGGCGCCGTTTCCTCCACCACGTAGGCCCGCTCCCAGCGCGCCCCGCCCGCGAGCGGACCGACCGCCCGGCGCAGCCAATCGGTGACGGTGTAGGGGGTGCCGCGCGTCTTCCCCGGAGCGGCCTCGATCAGCCCGGCGAGGCGCAACGCACCGAGCCGCCGCTCGAGCGAGGGGTAGTTGTGCTCTGAGATCAAGCGGTTGAGATCGGTCAGGGAGAGGGGGCGGGCAGCGAGGGCGCGAACCATCGTCGACGACCATCCCTCGACCAGCGCTTTCACGGCTCCCTTCGCGCCGACCCCGCCGAGCGTGATCGGCCCGTCAGGCGCCGCGGCGAGCCAGCCCTGAAGAATGTCCGCCACCCGGAGCAGATCCCTGCCCGGGCCACCGAGCTCGAAATCGAGGGCGCCGGGGAACTGGCTCTGCCGCCGGCGCTTGATCACGCCGATATCGCTGAGCGCCCTCAAATGCCCCCGCATCGTCGTCTGTGGCGGTGAGCCGACCACGCGGCGAAGGTCCGTCAGCGATCTCGATTCCTCGGCCAACGCCTGGAGGACATGGACGTTGAGAGGCACTGAGAGCAATGACAGCGCGTACCCACCAGCTCGCACCCTGGTATCCCCTTCCATAGAGCCTGGACAACGGTCAACGCGTTTTGTTTATATCAGGGGCAGGGCCTTGGATCAAAGAAATTTGATCGATGAAATGGCGCACTTTCCAGTCCTTAAGGGAGCGCCTCCACCCAGTCCAGACGCTGCCCGCAGAGCGTCTGCGCCTCCTCCGCTGGAACTTCCCGCAATGGCGGATCCTCGTTCGCGACCGGGCCGAGGACGAGCGGGCCTATCGGTTCGGGCGGGCCGCCGCTGCCGGGGGCCAGCGACTGACCGTCGAGAACGAGTTCGATTTCGTGCAGCCCGGAGCCGAGCAGGGCGCTGCCGAAGTAGAGGAACTGCTGGCTCTCGTTCAGCTGCTGCTCGACCGAGCCGATCTCGGTGCCGTCGAGGACAAGGGCGAGGCGGTTGCGGACGCTGCCCTGCAGGTAGAAGCCGTAGCGGCCGGCGCGGGGGACGTCGAGGGTGAGCCGCGCGGTTCCGGCGCCGTGGGGGAGGAGGTCGGGACTGCCGGCTTCGGTCGGGAGCCAGTCGGCCGGGTGGCTCGAGTCCGAGAGGGAGGCGGCGACGTTGGGTCGGCGCAGCGGGGCCACCAGCGATCCCCCCGGCTCGACCAGGGCGGCGAGCCGCTGCACTTCGCCGCAGTCCGGTTCGGCGCCGGGGTCTTCGAAGCTGCCGAGCGGCAAGTGCTCCGCGACTTCGGCGCTGCCGGTGACCGGGCGCTGCCAGACGTCGTAGTACTCCCCTCGCCGCACCAGCGAGTAGGCCGAGGAGGGACGGCTCTGGCCGGGGTTGCGCCGCAACACCAGGGTCCGGTAGGTCAGCAGCGAGGGCAGGACGATCTGGTCGGTATCTCCCCAGGCGCCCTTTTCGAGTTCGCCGCCTTCGACCAGCGGCACCGAGCGGGCGCGCAGCTCCGAGGCGCCCTCGGCGTCGGCGGCGCCGAGGAAGTGGCGGGCGCCGTAGGGCTGATATTCGGTCATCAGGGTCGGACCCTCGCCGGCGAACTCCTCGCCGATGCTCTCGAGCTCACGCAGCTGCTGGTAGGGGGCGAGGCTGACGTCGTGGTAGCCGAGAGCGTTGGACCAGAGCACGCCGCCGAGGATCAACACCAGCGCCGTCGTGCCCAGGACCCGCTCGATCCGCAGCGCGAAAGCGGCGGCACCGCCGAGGGCGAGGAGGAGGACGGCACAGCTGCCCGAGGCGAGCGCCTTGGCGCCGACCCAGGGCGAGGAGTAGACGAAGACGGCGAGGCTGCCGGCGCCAGCACCGGCCGCGTATAGAAGCGGCTCCCAGGCGCGGCGGCGCCAGGCGAGCACCGCTCCCACCGCCGCGGCGGCGAGCGCCAGCGCGATCAGGAGCACGGTCAGGCCCATGTTGTCCGGGTCGAGCCGGAAATCGCCGTTGGGCCAGATGCCGACGAACTGGGCGACGCTGAGCGGGCCGATCAGGTTGCCGAGCTCGTTGGCGTCGGTGAGACCGCCCTGGGTGGGTGAGAAGGCGCCGGCGGCGAAGAGCGCGGGGACGGCGAGGACGGCGGCGATGAGGAGCAACGGCCAGGCGAGCGTGAAGACGGTGCGCAGGTCGCGGGCGCGCCAGAGGCCGATCGCGACCAGCCCGAGGATCGGCGCGATCCAGACCACGCCGCCGGAGCCGACCATCGCCAGCAGCGAGGTGAACGCCACGGCCGCCGGCAGGGTGTCCCGCCACCCGGCGCCGTCCCTGAGCAGCGCCGGAGAGACCGCCGCGAGCACGGCGATCGCCAACGCCACCGCGACCTCCTTGATCCCGCCCCAGAGGCTGTAGGCGAACAGCAACGCCGACTGGGCGGCGCCGAACCCGACCAGCGCGCGCAGCCGGGGCGACTCAACCAGCGGTCGCGCCAACCAGTGGAGGCAGAGCGACAACAGTGCGGCCATCGTCGCCATGTAGGGCTGGACCAGCCAGGCGACGTCGGTTCCGGTCAGCTTGCCGCCAACGCCGAGCGGCAGGAAGGCGCCAACCGGGTAGCCGGCGGGAAGGTTGACCTGGAGGGTCGTTTGGTAGGTGGAGGGTTCGAGCCCGGAGAGGTCGCGACCGTGATCCATCACCCGGTCCACGAACGCCATCCAGGTTGCGGTGTCGTCGAGCTTGATGTAGCCGGTGAAGGTGGGGTCCCAGGAGAAGACAACGGGGGCGGCGTAGACGGCGAAGACAACGGGGGCGGCTGCAAGGGCCCAGCGGTCGAGGGTCAGGCCCCGCCAAGGACGGGTCAGCACGATGCCGGCCACCGCAGCGACAACAACTGCGGGAGTGGCCAGCGACGCCGTCTCCCCACGCGAAGTGAGGATCCCGGCCAGGACCACCATTACCGCGAACCCCGCAGGCGCTAGAAGTACGCCGGAGAGGCGGCGGCCGACACACACCTGCAACAACAAACCGCAGCCAATGCAAAGCGCCGCAAGCAGAAGGGGGAAGGCAATCCAGGCGACGAACACGGGCGGGTCAGCGCCCTCCCAACTCTTCAGGCCCAGCTACCGCGACCCCGCCCCAATCGCACATTGGGGCCGAGTCTATGCGCTAGAGCGGTTCCGAACAGTCCTTCAAGCCGTAGCTGGCCGACAACTTGTCGACTTCGGCAAATGCACCTTCCATACCCTGCGGGTTAGCTTCTGCTTTTGCGACAGCACCTTCTAGCCCCTGCACGATGGCGGCCACCTGGTCCTCATCCCCGCTCGGCGCGCCGAGATCGCCGATTTCTTCGGCCGCCACTTGGATTGGTCCTAGACCGGCGATAAGAATCGCCTGTTCCACCTTTGGTCCACCATCTCCCGAGCTCGTCTTTTCAGCAAGACCCAGCGCGGCTTCCTGTCTTTGATCCACCGACCTGCAGATTGCGTCCGCCTGCTTGACGAACTGTGCCTTCGTCAAAGACGTGGTGCTGTCATCGCTCCCGCCGCAGCCGGCGATAGCCAGTGCGCAGCCCGCTATTACTAAGGCAACTCGAACGTGGATTTGCGGCGATCTCCCCTGCATTGATCACAATCAATATTCGGAAAATTCACGACGGTCAACTGTCTCCGATCCAACGACTGCGTTTGGCCTTATTTTTGCACGATTCCGCGTCGTTCTTCCCTGCAAAAAGCGTATGATGGACCTGCGCGTGCGCGACATTGTGACACGCGGGATCTCGCGCTCTATCTGCAGCTGTGAGGGGGACTAGCGACGCCCGTTGTGTTTCTTTTTCTTCTTTCCGTTGCAACTCGTCTTCACTACCGGTTCGGTGTTGTACTCGCGACCGTTTTGACCGGTGAGTTCAATCTTGGCACGGCGCTTCCGAGTGCAGAGATTGGCGCTGTTGACCAGCAGTCCCTTCTTGCCGCCCGTGAGATCCAAGGTGAAGGTCGTGACTGGAACATCTGGAGAATTGAGGATGCGGGTGCGAAGACGGGCCTTCTTGGAGTTCACAGCGAAGACGGCGATAAAGCGGAACTGGCCGTGGAGGTCCGCGACAAGGTCGGGGAGTAGGCGTTCGCCCCCATTTGAGCGGAAGTAGACTGGGCCTTCGAGGGGGTCATCAAGCAGCGGAGTGGTCGCTTTGGCAATGCCGAGGACCGAATCAGGAGGGCATCGGTTCGCATTGAACTGGATCCTGGTGCAGGGGTTCTTGATGTGCGAGTTGTCGATGAACTCAGTCGGGGGAAGAGTGACCACGGCGCCTGCGATGTTCGCGTAGCCCGGGCCGGGAGGGTAGGGGTAGGTGACGGTGGCGTGGGCAGCCGGGTGAGCACCCCTCTTGGTCCCCCCCTTGAGTTGGAGGGAGACCTTGGGCTTGAAGCCCAGCGAGGCGCAGCTGGAAGCTTGGTAGCGAGAGCTGCGTCCCACGGCGATGTCGTCAGCGGGGTTGAAGGGGTCAGCGAAGGAGCCGAAGATCTGACTGGTAGTCGCAAACGGCGTGCAGTTGGTCGGATTGAGGGTGAAGCTGGGACGATCAGCGTAGACGCGGAGGTCACGCAGCTTCAGCGGGATGCCTTTGAGGATGTGGGGGATCGGGTCTGACGCCGCACCGTCCACTTCGACCTGAGCGGTATTCGGGTTGAGGTTCAAGGCGACCCGGGTGACGACGGTGCCGACGTCAAAGGGGCCGGCTATTGCGGGAACGATCGCCGCCACCGAGAGCGGAGAGCCGTGATAGGGGCCAGCCAGGTAAAGCGAGCCAGGGACGTAGGTCAGCGCGGTGCCGACTCCGGCACCACCAAGGACGTGACCAAGGAGAGAGGAGGCAGGGCAGCTGGGCGAGGCGAGCTCTGCCTTTCCGGACTTTTGAGTGGCGGCGGCGATCGCCGCATCGGCGCATTTAGCGACACCGGCGATCTTGCCGGTTACCCCCGGCGGCAGAGTAGCCGAGAAGCGGGTCAGATCCTGCTGTCCGTCAGAGCGAGTGAGGCGCATCGCGAAGGGAGAGTAGGAACTGGCGGCGCCGTTGGCGGAACCGGCTTCAAAACCAGGAGTAAAAGGTGGAATACCCGCAGGAGGACAAGGGCCGCCGCCCGGGCCTGAGGTGACCTGGAAACTTGAGACGACTTTCAACGGAGCAGCGCCCGAGGATGGGTGGAGCAGGGCTTCAGTCGTGTATGGGTCGTTACCGGGAGTGGCAAGATCCGCGTCACAGCTAGGCGGAGTCACAAGCGGGGCGCGAGGACCCGACCGCAGCTGAACGTTCACACGTTCGAGGGGGAAGGGGGGCATGTTCTCTACCGTGGTGACGATCTGCCCCGTTGCTTCATCGGTTTCGATTTTGGCGGGCAGACTCACGAATACGCCCAGCTCTTCGTCGCGGATCATCAGGTAGGCGGCAAGTAGGGAACCGAAGGGATTGTCGTCTTGGGCCGCTAGGTAGAAGACGCCCTTGAGCGTGTGGTTTTCGAGGACCGGGGTGTCGACCTTGAGCGTGCCAAGCTTCGATCCTTCCGGGCAGCCTTGGTTCTCGAGACTCGCGGCTTCGAACTGCGCCCGGGTGCAAACGCCGAGGCCTTCCGCTGCCGATGGGTTCACAGTCACTCCAGCCGGCAAACGAAATTCAGCCGCGGCGATGTCTGCTTGAGCCACGCCGTCTGGGTTCTGCATGCCTTCATCGTTGACGCTAATCGCGATATCTAGGCCCGAGGCCGACTCCGCGGACGTAGTGGTCGGCTGCACGCTGATACTCGGTCCGAAGCTGAGTTTGCCGCAACCGCTCATTGCCTCACTTTCGGCGATGCCTTCATGGAAGAGGCCTGGGTGCTGCCAGGAGTCGACCGCATAGCGGGTCTCAAGCGGGCCCGAACACGAGCGCGGCAGGGTGAGGAAGGGCGTCTGGGAGATGCCGGCCTGGCATTTGCCGAGCGATTTCCCGCTGATCGGGCTGATGCAGTGTCCGCGCAGGGAGTCGTGGGCTGGCGCCGCCGGCGACCCCCAAACGGTTAGGGTCGAGCCGACCACTTCGAGGGTCTGGGTGATGTTGGTTGGACCCCCCGTGATGTTGTAAGGGGGGCCTTCGGCGACACCCAGTTCGATCGTAACCGGGAAGCTCTCGATCCAAAAGCCGAGTTTGGCGGCGACCCCAGGCGGTGGCTCAAGATTATATACGGCGCCGAAAAAGGATTTTTCTCCCTCGGGAATGGTGAGTTCTACCTCGATCGTCCCCACAGCGGCGGCGTCGGGGCAATTGGGGACGGGATTGGCGGAGCCTTCGTCAACTATCTGCACCGAGGTAAGGAAGTCAGCGGTCGCGCAGCGCGGCACCGCAGTGGGGTTGCCGACGAAGCCCTCGGGCAGAGCGACCAGAATGTCTTTTGCAGCCTCTTCCAGCTCGACGCCGCCTTCTCCGGTCAAGGTCGAGTCAAAGCGGATACGCACCCCCATTGCATAGGGATGCGACCCGGCCTGGGTCGCCACTTTGCCCTCTAAGTCAGTGAAAGCAACGTCGAATTCTTCAACGTCGAATTCGGCCGCCGCCAGCGAAACGGGGAGAAAGAATGCTAGGAGGCCCGAGAGTACTGCTGGTAGCGCGCGCCTCATCGGGCGAACCTCGTCGAATTGGCTGGCCTGGGACCCTTTTTCGAGTTCCTTTTTCTCGCGACCTTTTTCTTGGTGCAGTGAGTTTTCCCATTCTTGGTGACCCGGCGGCGCCCTTTCGAACAGCCATTCTTCTCCGGAGCAAGGTTTCCGGGACCCTGATAGTTGGAGGTAGCCGGCATCTGGAACTCCGGCGGCGCGGGAGGGTTCTGACAGCCTTCCCCTTCGCATTCGGGTTCCGGACCAGGCGGGGTCGGCAAGCCGCCTCCTACCCGAGCGTCGTAGATGTCATACAGCCCGTAGTCCTGGGGCAGGAGGGTTGAGAGGGTGGCGAAGAAGATATCGTCACCCGAAGGAGTAGCGTCGGTGAATTCGGAGTCCAGTTTGCTCAGACCCGAGGAGATCAGATCGATACAGCCACGGTTTTCGAGGCTGTATGAGGAAGAGGATTCATTACAGCCACCCGTGCCCAACGCCTCCCACTGGTAGACATCCTTTCTGCCGTTGCTGTCGCGGGGCAGGAGCGAATCGTAGCTTTCGAAGTAAAGACGCGATCCGTCCTCCGCAAGCACCCGAGCACCGTAGAGGCTGGTCTCAAAGACCGAAATCTGCCCCGCCGTCGCCTCGGCTTGGTCGAAGCCCCCCCGCGGCCGCGCCCCGCTCGGGTTGCAAGACACGCAGAGGAGCTCGCCGCCACCGCCGTTAGCGTTCGCCTCGTAGAGGAACACCTCGCCGTCTGCTTCGCCGGTGGCGAGGTCGGTGTTGTCATAGCCCGTCAGAGCCGCCCTCGACTTGAACGCGGCGTGCAGCCCATCCGGGGAGACGCGCGAGGTGTGCCAACGTGGCAGCGCCGCAAGCGGTCCGAAGCTAGGCGCTTCCGGGACCAGCTCGCCGATGAACCGGAGGGGTCCACCCACTTCGTGAAAGTAAAGATTCTGCTCTCCCACTGCCGCCGTTTTGCCTTCCGCGTTCGGCCCCCCCAGTGCTTCTTTGGAGGCGAAGTAACTTCGCGTCGCATCGTCGCTTGCCCCCATGAAGCCCTCGAATTCACCTGCGATTTCGTGCGTAGTTTCGTCGGCTGCCCGGTATTCGTACAGCGTCCCGCCCGTCGTGAAGAGTGCGCGCGAGCCGTTCTTTGCAGCTGACCAAAACTGCGAGCCCGCGCTGCTCTCCAGTTCTTCCGCAGCTTTGGAGGCCGCCACCGTGCATGGCGAGCCTTCTTCCCCACATTCCGGTCCTTCTCCGAAAGGGTTCTTCCGCAGGTAGATCTCGCCGGGTCCCCCTCCGGAACCCGCGCCATCTTCTTCCAGCGCGGTCCAGTAGACCCTGCTCCCGTCAGCGGCAAACGCCCCCAGCACATTGGCCTCCCGGCCCGTCTTCCCGGCGACGTCTTCGGTGTTTCCCCCCGCGACGCACGGCCCGGTGAACGGGGCACCCCCCGGCAGGACACAGAGGAACCGCTCCGCACCGTCCCTCGCCCCGTAGAGCTGGTAGATCCCTTCGCTTCCTCCCACCGCCACCGCGTCGTTTGCCACGAAGACCGACGAAGTACCGTCTTCTGAGAACCCCTGCAATTCCATCTGGAAGGCCCCGCCTTCTTTGCTCGGTGGCGAGGTCCTGTTCAGCCCTTCATAGGCCGGTCCCCCGCACTCCTGATCCGTCCTGCGGTAGATGTCACTCACCCCTGCCGGGGCCAGTTGCTCGAGCGGCGGTTCCGCGAAGCTCTGCAGCCATCCTTGGCAGAGATCGGTTGAGAAGGCCTTGAATTCGGTATCCGACTGCCTTCCGACTCCTTCGTAGATCTGCTTGCCTCGTGGCGGCGAGATCGGATGGGTCTCCCAAGCGACTCCGTCCCTGCGGGCTGCGAGGTACTGCGAGGTGTAGGGACCCGCGGGAGACCCACCAAAGGACCGGTAGGAGCCGTAGGCGAGGCGCGTTCCAGAAATGGCGCTTTGGCTCAGCACCGCCGGCAGGCTTCCCCTCGTCTCCAGCAGCGCCACGACGTCCCCGCCTTCCTTGTCGGGCGGGCTCACCATCTCATAGGCTCGGCAGTCCGGCAACAGCGCCGACGGACCGAAGCGGAAGGTGTCGTTTGCTGGACAGGGCTGAATTAGTTCCTTGCGGTAGGTCCTGAAGGACCCCCCTAACCCATCGTCGAAGCTCGCTTCTTCTTCGCCTTCAGGCCCGTCTGGATCGAGACCGTACACGGGACCCCCCCCGGTGCTCTCAGCGACGAAGCGATAACGGTACGTGGTGTCTTCCCCAAGTCCGTCGAGGGTCAGCGGGGTGATTTTCACCGCTTCGTTCACCGCCCCGGCGTTCAGCTTCACGCCTGGGGGCGAAGGCTGCGTTTCCACGCACGGAGCACCCCACCCCAATTCAATGCACGCCGCCGTTCCGTACTGTACATAGTAATTGGTCTCACCGACACTTCCCGCCCAGAACTTAGGGTTGATTTCGGCACGCAACGTCGCGTTGTCGAATTCCGCCGAGAGTGCGTACTGGGCGGTGATCACCGGTGGCACTTTGGGCGGAAGGCACAACTGTGGATCGGGGTGTTCCCCAAAGGACCGGAAGAAGGATTGCGTCCCAGCGCTGAAGTGGGTGACGTAGACATCGTCGACTTTGCAGGCGCTGGTTGCCGCAATGCTGCGCAGCTGCGAGCCGCTGCTGGTCCGGTCAAAACCCGGCTTGCCTTCCTCTCCTCCTTCTCCACACGTCAGGCATTCCCCGCTCGGGGCATATTTCTGGACTCGTTCGGGTTCGATTCCCGTTGAGGCCAACACCACATAGAGGTTGCCGGAGCCGTCGAGCGCCAGCGCTCGCGGCCGGTCCGCCGCGGCTTCTGGCGGGAAGGTCGGGGGCAGGCAATCCGCAGTCGGGCCGCTCGGTTTCAATTTTTTCACCTCCGCCTCGCCCGCGATGGCCACATAGAGGTTGCCGGAGCCGTCGAGCGCCAGCGCGCCGATCGTTTTCCCCGCCAAACAACCTTCTTCAATCGTTTCTTCGTATACCCCACCCGCGCTAAAGCGCTGGATTTGTCCCCCTTCCGCAACGAAGACCGAGTTGCCGGTGGGGCTCGCCGCGATCCTGTTCAAGTAGGCGAATTCACCACCTCCTAGGCGCCCCGGGCCACTGCCCCCACTGCCCGCCTGGCAGACATCGGTAGAAGCCGCCGTACAAACGTTACGTTGAGGTTCCGGGGCCCCTTCATCGAGTTTAGTTTTGTTGACGTTGAACCCGAACATCAGAACGAATTGCGCTTCGTCTTCGTTCGGACCGGCGCTCGGATCGAACTTCTGAACTCGGTGATTTTCTGCGTCAATCACGTAGACATCGCCCGCACCGTCAACCGTCGCCGCTTCGGCCGTCATGAACTGCCCATCACCCGAACCTTCGATGCCTTTGACACAGCCCGTTGCCGTATCGCAGCTCTGCAGTTCCGTCGCTTCGTCTCTGACCCCCCAGCCCCAGGCCCGCAGGAAATCCCCCCAGGGGCTGAACTCGTCAATGCGGGCATTTCCGCCGTCGACGACATAGAGGTTGCCCGGGAGGCTCGGATCCGCCGCGATGCTCCGAGGGAGGACCATCCGGCCAGACCCCGACCCCGGTTTTCCATCTTCCGGCACTTTCGCTAATGGCGCGGGCGGTGCCGCGGCGGCCGTCCCGGAAAGGCACAACACCGCCAAGGCGCTAACTGCAGATGCGCTCGCCGCCACGGCGCGGAGCCGACGCCCGCACCGGGAAGTAAGTATCTCCCCTGCGCTCAAGTTTCTATCCCCCTTGAGTCCCAACCGTCTAAATGGCCGAAGTACGCACCCAGCGACGACACTAGCGACCGTGGCTGAGCCTGTCCAGACGGGTGCGGTTCTCAAATGGCGGCAGGGCCGGAAATAGTCTCGACCCTGCCGCCAGCTCATCACTTCACTACCACTTCAGCAGCACTCGACGCCTGCTTATGTTGTCGGTCCCTTCCAGATGCCGACCTGAGCGCCATCGACGTATTCGCCTGTGGCTTTCGTCGGATCTTCGTCGGTGAATCCTTTAGCTGTCACATTACCCGTGTAGCTAGCATCGGTTCCTGTGGACGGAATGCCAGCGAACAGACAAGCGAAGCTAGCTGCGTAGTGGATATTTTTCACTGTCGATTCGACTGTGATGTCGCGGCTACTTCCCGCTTCTTTGTTCGTGTAGTGGACACCAGTCAGGCCGGTCTGCGGTTTGATCGTGATCGTGCAACCTGCAGGACCTGTGATTTTGATCGACTGGCCTTCGGCGCAGATGACGTCTGATTTAGCATGACCGTTGGCGTCTGTTGTCGAATACAATTTGTAGTGACACGCTTCGGTGTCAACCCTAACGGTGTTTTTACCGAGGAATGAATTGCATTTCGCTGCGGTCGCGCCTTCTTTATGCTGCGCGAGGGTTCCGTTGTAGTATGTTGGACGCACTGTCGAGAATTCGCTCTCGAAATTCCCGGCTGCATGTTCTTTGCCGGATTGTGTGCCTTCGACCGAAATGTGTTCACATTCAACGGTCAGCGGGCCGCTGCCGGTGGGGATGGAGAGGACCTGCGTGTTCTCCTCCGCCCCTGTGACCACCACGTTCTGTTTTTCGGCGTGGAAATATTCCGGCGTGCCTTCGGCCAGCGCCGTCGATGCGGCAAACGCACCTAGCGCGAGGACTGCGGCCAGCGCCATGCCAATGGCCTTGAGATTGCGAGTCATTGTCGTTTGTTCCTTTCATCTTGGTTGAACCCGCGGAAAGCATTCACTTTCGCGGCCCCACTGTTTGGGGGCGACAAATCCATAGTGCTGGCCACTTTGTTGGTCAAGAATAATTTGCGGGTGGCGCGATGACGGGAGCTTCGGTCAACGCTATCCGGGGAATTTCACCTGCAAAGTGCCGTTCGATTAGTTGCCGCGCGCGCGGTGTTGCGTCATGCTGACTTTCGAAGACACCCTGTTTCGGAGATGTCAAGACCATTCGCATGGATTCGGAGGGCTTAGGCAGACCGCACGTGTAGCGGTGGGCGGTCGGACCAGTGGGCAGTTCGGCCTTTCACAGGCTCCCCCGTCGATCACATCTCTAGCTATGACAGAGAACTGGACCCTGAGAGATCATCGGTCATCGCTGGAACCAGCGGTTGGCGGGTACGCGAGGCCGGGGGGGTTTGGGCTTCCCGGACTACGGGATGAAGGGTAGGACTCGAGCGAGATGAGTCGCTCGAGTCCTACCAGCTCCCGTAGATCGATGCGGAGAGAGGAACGCCCTAGGGGGCGGTCACGGCCCAACTCCCACCGAAGTAGCCGAGCGGTCCAGCCGTTACCGTTTCGGCGCCAACGAGGATCGCACCCGTGGTGGAGGCGCCGAGGCTAAACGCTTCAACGCCAGCCTTCTGAATCAATAGCGCATTGTTTTCGACTGAGCCCACGGCTGCGTAGACGCAGAAGAATCCTTTGTCCGCCTCCGGGTTTTCAGGACCCGCAGTCCCGGCATGTTCGGTGTTCTCGCAGTCGATTGGCGCCGTTTCCCCTTTCGCCACGTAAATAGCGTTCGAGGCGGGTATGACCGCCTGGAGCGGGATTGCAAACGTACTGACGGAGTGTTGAAGCCCCGCTCCTGGGTCCATCCACCACGCTCCGGTCTCGGTTGCTCCGCTGGAGAGGACCGAGCCTATGTTCCCGGTCGGCCCGGTCGGCCCGGTGGCTCCAGCGCCAGTCGGTCCGGTCGCGCCGGTGGCTCCTTTGAGCCCCGTCGGTCCGGTCGCGCCGGTGCCACCCGGTCCGGTCGGTCCGGTCGCGCCTTTGGCGCCAGCCGCCCCCTGCGAGCCGTCAGTGCCGTCTTTGCCTGCGGGGCCCGCAGGGCCCGCGGGACCGGGTGCCCCGGGGACCCCGTCCTTGCCCGCGAATTCCTGTGCGATCTTCTTGACTTCCTTCTTCTGCTTGCCACTCAAAGCCTGCTGAGCTGCGAACGCCGTCCCGGCGAGAGCGACAACGAGTGCCACCACGGCGACCACCAAACCCGCGGTGCCGAAACGTTCATTGAACTTCGAAAGCATGTAGGCCCTCCCTGTTGAATTTCCCTGCCGCAATTATCGATACGGAGGAGTGGATGTCAAGGTACGGGGAAGGCTTTGATTAGAGCGACGGTCGTTTATAAGAGCGATACGTCAGTTTGCCCATAGACCAGGGCCGTGTAGGTAGCCACACGGATGAGAGCATCTGGCGAACCGAACGGGACTAAGCCGCTTGCGGCAGGTACTGCTGCCAGGCTTCCGGGATCTTCGGACTCGCGACCTGGATGAAGACGGTCGGCGGTGGCGCCTTCGGTGAGTTCTTCGGGTGCATCTGGATCTCACGCGGGAGGCGGTTGCCCTTGCGGCGGTTGCAGGTGGCGCAGGCGGCGACGATGTTCTCCCAGACCGATTGGCCGCCGCGGGAGCGGGGGATGACGTGGTCGACGGTGAGGCCGGACTTGGTCGAGCCGCAGTACTGGCAGGTCCAGGAGTCGCGGGCGAGGACGGCGCGGCGAGTGATTTTGCGGCGGTGCGCCTCGCGCGGAATCCGCACGTAGCTGACCAGGCGGATCACGTCGGGGCGCTCGAGCGTCATGTGCTCGGAGTGCAGGGCGGCGCCCTCGCGCTGCTCGAGCAGCTCTGCCTTCTCCTTCAGGAGCAGCACTGCAGCCCGTCTCAGCGTGCAAACGTTGATCGGCTCATACGTCGCATTGAGAACCAGCACCCTGGCCATCGTGGACAGGATTGTAGGGGGCCAGGCGCCTGTCGCTCGGTTCAGCGGACGGAATAGGAGCCGAGCAGGCGCACCGAATCGGCCTTGGTCCGCAGCGCGGCGATCGCCTCGGCGACCGTGGGATCGGTCTCGGCGCCCTCGAGATCGCAGAAGAACATGTAGCGGCCGAGGCCCTGGCGCAGGGGCCGGGACTCGATCCGGGAGAGGTTGATGCCGCGGCTTGAGAACTCGGCGAGGGCGTCGACCAGCGCCCCCGGGTGGTCTTCGCCGAGCTCGGCGAAGACCAGCGAGGTCTTCCACGGGCCCGCGCCGCTCGGCTCGGTCTCGGCCGGGGCGATCCAGACGAAGCGGGTGACGTTGTCGGACTCGTCCTCGACCCCCTCCATCAGCAGCGTGCAGCCGTAGAGCGCGGCCGCGGCCCGCGCCCCGAGCGCGGCCCAGGGCCGCTCCGACTCGCTCACCATCCGCACCGCGGCGGCGGTGCTGCTGGCGCTCCGCACTTCGGCCTCCGGCAGCTCGGCGCGGAGAAAGCGCGCGCACTGGGCGAGCGGCTGGGTATGGGAGAGCACAGCCTCGACGTCCTCGGCGCGCACCCCCTCGCGGGCGATCAGGTGCACCCGCACCCGGTAGTCGTGCTCGCCGACGATCCTCACTCCCGGCGCGTCGAAGGCGAGCGCGTCCAGGGTCGGGCGGACCGAGCCCTCGATCGAGTTCTCGACCGGGACCAGCGCCCGCTCGGCCTCGCCGCGCTCGACCGCGAGGATCGCGTCGTGGATCGTCGCCGTGCGCAGCGGCTCGAACTCCGCCGCCGGCGCCGCCTCCCCGAGTGCGTCCTCGGTGAAGGTGCCGGCGGGTCCGAGGTAGGCGATTCTCACTGCGAACCGCCTATTCGAAGGTGACCGTGTAGGTGGCCTCGTTGTTTTCGGAGATCTGCTCGCCGGGGACGGTGTCAACCTTGATTTCGAGAGCGACGGTGCCGCTCGGGGTCGGGGTCAGCGGGATCGTCACGGTGGAGATTTCGCCGGCGCTGATCGCGCTGATGTCCCCTTCCAGCTCGTTGGCGCCGTCGACGGAGACCGCGACGGAGACGCCGTTCTCGGTCGATTCGCCCTGGTTCTGGATCTGAACTTCGACTTCCGCCGCTTCTTCGACGATCACCGACGATTCGCCGCCTTCGACCAGTTCGGTGCCGTTGACGCTGACCCCGACCAGCCCGAGGCCATGCGAGCCGGGACCGGCGGTACCACCGCCACCGCCACCGAGCGCGCCGAGCGCGTCCGCGACGGTGCTTTCTTCCAGCCAGCTGGTGTCGTCGTCGGGGATGAAGCTGCTTTTCGGGACGTCGGAGTCGGTGATCCCGTTGTCGGCGAGGACGCCGTCGATTTCCGGCCGCACAACGTCTTCGTAGACGACGTCGGAGGCGAACAGCTTCTGCATCTGGTTGGCGATCGCCGCCGTCGCTTTCTCGGCCCCGGCGTCGCCGAGGGCGGTGCTCATCTTGTCGGCGATTTCGCCCATCGCCGCGGCGCGCAGCTCGTAGACCAGCTCCAGCTTGCTCTGGGCGCTGCCCATGTCGCCGGGAGCGCCGAGTCCGTCGATCCGCGAGGCGTAGTTGTCCATCGCGCTGCGGTCGGCGTTGACCTCGTTGACGAAGTCGGTGACGGTGAGGTCGCCGGGGTCTTCGAGCTTGCCGAAGAAGGCTTTGCTGGTCTGTTCGGTCTCGTCGACGATCTGGCTGACGTTGCGCGCGTAGTCGCTCAGCTCGCGGTTGGCGCGCGCGTCGAGGCAGCCCTTGACCCCGAGCACGATCAGGATCAGGACGATCAGGCCGCCGCCGAGGGCGAGCCCGCGCCTGAGCATGATCTGCTGGCGTTCGGGACGACGTTTCGGTCGCTCGCGTCGGCGCGACGGGCGGGGGGCTGAACTCTCCAAGAAAGCGCTCTCCAAGCTGGTTGGCTGGGCGGAGAGTATGACCGGTGGTGGCGAGGGAAAGCTGGGAGAAGAAGCACACGGCGGCGGTTTTGCAATTCCAATCTTTAGACAGAAGTTTTATAGTACTTTGTGCTCATGGAGGCATCGGGGGGATTGAGACAGTTTGCCGGTCGACTTGCGAGTTTGCTCGCGGTCGGTCTTTTCGCCTTCTCAGCGCTCAACTGCGGGGAGTCGGCCGCCCCCGAAGTGGGGCGCAACATCCAGCCGGCCGACTTCACCAACGCAAAGCCGAGCGAGGCCGCATTCAAACGGCGGATCGAGTCGATCTGCAAACGGGTTGATCAGGAAATCGCCGAATTCGAAGGTCCGCCCCCAAACGTGGGAACGATCAAGGGCATGGCCGCGATGGCAAGGAGTGGGCTTGAAGGAATGCATGCACCCCCGGGCATCGCTGCCGAATATTCCAGCTTCGTTCGAGCGCTCGACCTCAGGGAGCCGAGTCGCGGCGGTATGTACGCGGAGCTGCCTCGAGATGAGCACATGAAATATGTGCGGCAATACCAGGAGTACACGGCCCAAGCGCTTGAGGCCGCGAGGCGCCTTGACCTCCAGGGCTGCCCATATCGCTGACTAGCACAGGAATCCGGCCGCTCGCAACGAAGGTAAAGCGTGCTTTGGTCGGATCACTCGTCCTCAACCGCTTCCTCATCGAGCGCCGCATCGGCAGCGGCGGCTTCGGCGTCGTCTACGAGGCGTGGGACGGGCGGCTGGAGCGGCCGGTGGCCGTGAAGGCGATCGAGCAGCGGGGGGAGGCCGGGCGCCGGGTGCTGCGCGAGGCGCAGGCGGCGGCCAGGCTCAACCACCCCGGGATCGTCACGCTTTACGAGATGGGCGAGGAGGACGGCAACGCGCTGCTCGTCACCGAGCTGGTCGAGGGCTCGACCCTGGCCCGGCTCGCCCACGCGGGCGAGCTCTCCGACCGCGAGATCGGCGAGATCGGCGCCGACCTCTGCGAGGCGCTCGACCACGCCCACTCGCGCGGCGTCGTCCACCGCGACATCAAGCCGCAGAACGTGCAGGTGACCGAGATCGAAGGGGAGGCGCGGGCCAAGCTGATGGACTTCGGGATCGCCCGCCTCGCCGACGAGGCCGGGATGACCGCGACCGGCGACGTCGTCGGCACCCTCGCCTACATGTCGCCCGAGCAGGCCGAGGGCCGGCCGGCCGGCCCGGAGGCCGACGTCTACTCGCTCGCGCTCGTCCTCTATGAGTGCTGGAGCGGCGAGAACCCGCACCTTCGCGCCACCCCCGCCGCGACCGCACGGGCGATCGGCTCGCGCCACCGCGCCCTGCGCCGCCTCCGTCCCGATCTTCCGCGCGAGCTGACCGACACAGTCGACGCCTGCCTCGCGCCCCGGCCCGGGCGCCGGCCCTCGCTGGAGGAACTCGGGACCTCGATCGAGGACTCGCTCGACCTGCTCGCCGACCACACCCACACCAGCAGCCGCCACATCGGCGCCCGGCTCGGCGCGCTCGCGCTCGCGGCCGCGCTCGGCGCCTGGCTGGCGATCGGCCACGGCGCGCTGCTCTAGGCGGCCCGCCCCTCTCCCTTAGGATTTTCCGATCGGCGTCTTCCGCAATCTCGAGTCGAAAATCGAAGGCCTCGTCGAGGGGGTCTTCAGCCGCGCCTTCAGCTCCGAGGTGCAGCCGGTCGAACTCGCGCGCAAACTGGCGAAGGAAATGGACGCGCACAAGACCGCCTCGGTGCAGCGCGTCTACGTCCCCAACGAGTACACCGTCTATCTCTCCAAGCAGGACCGCTCCAAGCTCGAGGGCTACGAACGCTCGCTCGAGCAGGAGCTCTCCGGCTACCTGCTGGAGCACGCGCGGCGGCGCGGCTACGACCTCTTGACCCGGCCCGCGGTCGAGTTCGACACCGACGAGCGGCTGCGGCTGGGCGAGTTCGGGATCCAGGCCCGGCTGGTGAAGCCGCCGGCGCACGAGGGCGAGCCCGCCAAGCAGGGCGAAGAGGGCCACACGATGGTCTACTCGGCCGTGCGCGAGCGCGACCGCGGCCGCTCGAAACGGCCCGAGCAGGCGGTCGGGGCGCTGGTCTCGACCCGCGCGGTGGTCTCGCTCGAAGACCGCCGCTACGTGCTCGACGGCCCGCGGGCGACGATCGGCCGCTCGAAGTCGGTGGAGTGCGTGCTGGCCGACCCCAACGTCTCCCGCCGCCACGCCGAGCTGCGCCGCGCGGAGTCCGGCGACTGGCAGATCGTCGACCTCGGCTCGACCAACGGGATCAAGGTCAACGGCCGCCGCGTCGCCTCGACCCGGCTCAGCCCCGGCGACCAGGTCACCGTCGGCACGACGACCTTCCTCTTCGACATCGAGCAGTAGTCCCCGCGCGGTCGGGGATCGTCATTAAGGTGCTGGCGTGGAATACGACCCGATTTCGGTCGCCCTGAAGTTCGCGTTCCTGGGCCTCCTCTATCTCTTCGTGCTGGTGATCGCGCGCAGCGCCGTCAAGGACCTGCGGCGCACGGTCTCCCCAGCGCCCGACGCGACCGGGTTTCACGCGACGCCGGTGACCGGCGCCGGGCCGCGCGGGACCGACGCCTGGCTGATCGCCGAGCGCGGCGGCGGCCTTGAATCGGGGGCCCGCTACGACCTGATCGGCGGCCTCTCGATCGGCCGCTCGAAGGACTCCGACGTGCAGATCGAGGACCGCTACGCCTCCGGCCTGCACGCGCGGGTGTTCGAACGCGGCGGCCGCTACTTCGTCGAGGACATGAGCTCGACCAACGGCACCCTGCTGAACGGCGCCACGCTGAAGGGGGAGGCAGAGCTGATCGACGGCGACACCGTGCAGATCGGCGACACCGAGTTCAGGCTCGAGGCGTCATGACCCTGCGGATCGACGACCAGGCGGTCCGCACCGACACCGGGCGCCAGCGCAACGCCAACGAGGACTCGCTCTTCACTCGGGCGCCGCTGTTCGTGATCGCCGACGGGATGGGCGGGGCACAGGCCGGCGAGGTCGCCTCCAAAGCCGCCGCCGAGTCGTTCGAACGCGAGCTGCCGCAGGCGCCTCCGGAGCAGGTCCTGCGGGAGACGATCGAGGAGGCGAACCGGACGATCCACGAGCTCGCCCGCAAGGACCCGAGCCTGACCGGGATGGGGACGACGACCACGGCGGCGATCGTCGACCTCGAGGCCGAGGAGGTGGCGATCGGCCACGTCGGCGACAGCCGCGCCTACCGCCTGCGCGGCGGCAAGCTGGAGCAGCTGACCCGCGACCACTCGCTGGTCGAGGAGATGCGGCGCAAGGGGCAGCTGACCGAGGCCCAGGCGGAGGATCACCCGCAGCGCTCGATCATCACCCGGGCGCTGGGCCCCGAACCGGTGGTCGAAGTCGACGTGCAGACGGTTCCGGCCCAGGCCGGGGACGTCTTCCTGATCTGCTCCGACGGGCTGACGACGATGCTCGACGACGAGCAGGTCGCCCGCCTGCTCGGCCGTGCCTCCTCGATGGAGGCGGCGGTGCGGGCGCTGGTCGACGAAGCCAACCGGGCCGGCGGCCGCGACAACATCACCGTGATCGTCTTCAAGCTCGGCGACGCCGCCGCCCCGGTGCCGGCCGGCACCGAGCCCTCGGGTTCCGACCCGGCCGAGGGCGCGACCCTGGTCGGCGCCGCCGCCGAGGAGGCCGGCCTGACCGCGACCGAGGTGCGGCGCCGGGCCGCCGCCGAGGCGGCGCGCCAGCGCCGCGAGGAGCTGGAGGCGAAGCCGCGCCACAAGCGCCTCAAGACCGCGGCCAAGATCCTGATCGCGCTGCTCCTGGTCGGGGCGATCGCCTTCGGCGCCTGGTACGGCAACCGCCAGGTCTGGTTCCTCGGCACCGACGACGCCGGGCGCGTCGCCCTCTACCGCGGCCTGCCCTACGAGCTTCCGTTCGGGATCGCTCTCTATGACGAGCGCTACGCCAGCCCGATCCAGACGACGGCGCTGCCGCCGAAGCGCCAGGACGCCGTCACCGGCCACAGCCTGCGCTCGCGCGACGACGCGGTCGACCTGATCGAAGACATCCAGAGCAGCCAGGGAGTCCCTTGAGGTCCGCCAGGAACCGCGAGCTGATCGCTCTCGTTCCGGTCGCCCTCCTCCTCACCGCCGGCTTCGCCGCGGTCTTCGCCCAGGAGGAAACGCGGCTCGACAACCTCAGCCTGATCTACGGCGGCTACTTCCTCGCAATCTGCCTCGCGACCCATATCTACCTGCGGATCCGGCTGCCCAACGCCGATCCCTACCTCTTCCCGCTGGTCGCCACGCTGACCGCGTTCGGCCTGGTGATGATCTACCGGATCGACGACGGGCTCGCCCGCGACCAGGCCAACTGGTTCGTCCTCGGCCTGGTCCTGTTCGCGCTGACGATCCAGCTGCTGCGCGACTACGAGGTGCTGGAGCGCTACCGGTACACGATCGCGATCGGCGGCCTGCTGGTGCTGCTGGCGCCGCGGCTGCCGGGGATCGGCCAGCAGGTCAACGGCGCCTACCTCGGGGTGAAGATCGGCCCGCTCGCCTTCCAGCCGGCCGAGTTCACGAAGATCGCGATCGTCATCTTCCTCGCCAGCTACCTGCGCGAGCACCGCGAGGTGCTGATCGTCGGCGCGCGGCGGATCCTCGGGGTGACGCTGCCGCCGCTGAAGCACTTCGGCCCGATGCTGGTGGTCTGGGGCGCCTCGATGTTCATGCTCGTCTTCATCCGCGACCTCGGCAGCTCGCTGATGTTCTTCGCCGCCTTCCTAGCGCTGCTCTACGTCGCGACCGGGCGCTTCTCCTTCGTGGTCATCGGGATGGCGATGTTTGTCGTCGGCGCCTGGTTCTTCGCCGCGACCGTGCCCCACGTCCACGAGCGGGTCGAGATCTGGCTCGACCCCTACAACGACCCGAGCGGCAGCGGGTACCAGATCCTGCAATCGATCTTCGCCCAGGCCGACGGCGGGCTCTTCGGCAAAGGGTTCGCGCAGGGGCTGATCACGATCCCCGGCACCGACGACGCGCTGCTGCCGGCGGCGCAGACGGACACGATCTACTCCCTGATCGTCAACGAGCTGGGGCTGTTCGGCGCCTGCGGCGTCGTCCTCACCTACCTGCTGATCGCCGCTCGCGGCTTCAAGATCGCGCTGCTCGCCAACGACGGCTTCTCGAAGCTGCTGGCGACCGGGCTGACCGCGGTCTTCTCGATCCAGGCCTTCGTGATCATCGGCGGCGTCACCCGGGTGATCCCGCTGACCGGCGTCACCCTGCCCTTCATCAGCTACGGCGGCAGCTCGATCGTCGCCAACTTCGTGCTGCTGGCGCTGCTGCTCTTGATCTCCGACCGCGCCCGGCGTGAGGCCGAGGAGCCGGGCGGGCGCGCCCTGGCGCTGGGGGCGGCGGCGTGAACCGGCAGATCGTCAAACTCTTCGCCTTCATCGTCGTCCTCTTCGGCGTCCTGGTCGGGTTCACGTCCTACTGGTCGGTCTTCGACGCCAAGGCGCTGAAGGAAAAACAGGCGAACAAGCGGCCGCTGCTGGAGCAGCAGCAGATCCGCCGCGGTCGCATCCTCGCCGCCGACGGCACCGTGATCGCCAAGTCGGTGGCGAAGGGCAAGGGGGACGCGCGCCGCTTCGTCCGCCGCTACCCAGAGGGCTCGCTCTTCGGGCACCCGATCGGTTACAGCTTCGTGCGCGAGGGCGACTCCGAGTTCGAGCAGTTCCACAACGACGAGCTGGTCGGCAACGAATCCGAATTCGCCTCGATCCTCGACGAGCTGACCGGAACCACCCAGGAAGGCAACGACATCGTCACCAACATCGACGCTAACGCGCAGCGGGTCGCGCTGAACGGGCTCGAGGCGGCCGGGTTCGGGGCGGTTGTGGCGCTCGTCCCCAGCACCGGCGAAGTCAAGGTGATGGCCTCGAACAAGTCCTTCGACCCCAACCGGATCCCGACCGAAATCACCAAGCTGAACCGAAACGGGATCGAAACGCCGTTGCTGAACCGGGCGACGCAGGGCCTCTACCCGCCGGGGTCGACCTTCAAGGTCGTGACCGCTGCCGCCGGCCTGGAGAGCGGCACGATCACGCCGGAAACGCCGATCGACGCGCCGGGCACGATCGAGGTGGAAGGCAACCCGCTCAGCAACGACTTCAACGAGGATTTCCCCGGCGCCACCCTGGACACGGCGCTGACCAACTCGGTCAATACCTGGTTCGCGCAGCTGGGCCAGAAAGTCGGCCAGGACAAGCTGTTCGAGACGATGGAAAAGTTCGGCTTCAACGCGACGCCGCCGATCGACCTGCCCGACGACGAGGTCTACAACAGCGGCGTCACCGTGGAAGGGCAAACGCTGACCCGCAACGACCCGATCGACCTGGGGCGGATGTCGATCGGCCAGGAGCGGCTGTTGGCGACGCCGCTGCAGATGGCGATGGTCGCCGCCGCGGTGGCAAACGGCGGCAAGCTGATGAAGCCGCAGATCTGGAACCGGGTGATCGATCCCGACGGGCGGGTCAGCGACCGGCTCGATCCCGACGAGTACAGCGAGCCGGTCTCCGAGCAGACCGCGGCGGACCTGACCACGGCGATGGAAGGCGTGGTCAGCGAAGGGACCGGCACCAACGCCGCGATCCCCGGCGTCGCCGTCGCCGGCAAGACCGGCACGGCGGAAACCCCGGGCAACAAGGCCTGCGGCGGCGGGATCGAACAGAACCAGGCCTGGTTCATCGGGTTCGCGCCGGCCGACGATCCGCAGATCGCGATCGCGGCCTCGGTCGAGTGCACCGAACAGTTCGGCAACGACATTGCGGCACCGATCTTCCGCGAAGTCGCAGAAGCGATCCTGGAGGGCGAATGAGGGAGGCGAAGCGTGGCTGAGGTGAGCGAGGGCAGCGTCGTCGACGGCCGCTACCGGGTGCTGAACCGGCTCGGCAGCGGCGGCATGGCCGACGTCTGGCTGGCCGAGGACACGCACCTGCAGCGGCGGGTGGCGCTGAAGGTCCTGCACCGCCGCTTCGCCCAGGACCGCGAGTTCGTCGAGCGCTTCCGCCGCGAGGCCGAGGCGGCGGCCGGGCTGCAGCACCCCAACATCGTCGCCGTGTATGACCGCGGCGAGTTCGAAGGCACCTACTACATCGCCATGCAGTACGTGGAGGGGGCGACGCTGAAGGAGCTGATCGACCGCGGCCTGACCCCGCCGGAGGGGGTCGAGCTGATCCGCCAGGTGCTGGAGGCGGCCCGCTTCGCCCACAAGCACGGCGTCGTACACCGCGACCTGAAGCCGCAGAACGTGATCGTCGACCCCGACGGCAAGGCCGTCGTCACCGACTTCGGGATCGCCCGCGCCGGGGTCTCGGAGATCACCCAGACCGGCTCGGTGATGGGGACGCCGCACTACCTCTCGCCCGAGCAGGCCCAGGGCCACGACGTCACTTCGGTCTCCGACCTCTACTCGATCGGGGTGATCCTCTATGAGGCACTGACGGGCCGGGTCCCTTTCGAGGGCGAAAGCGCGGTGGCGGTGGCGATGAAGCAGGTCTCCCAGACCCCGCAGCGGCCGAGTTCGATCAACCCCCGGGTCTCGCCGGCGCTCGACGCGGTGGTGATGCGAGCCCTGGAGAAGGACCCCGGCGCCCGCTTCCAGAGCGCCGACGCCTTCATCGCGGCGCTCGACGCGGCGATCAAAGAGGGGGCGCCCGGGGGCGGGACTGCCGCCTTCGCGCCGCTGCCGCCGGTGGTGGCGACGCCGGAGGAGGATGAGGAAGAGGAGGAGAAGAAGGGTCGCTGGTGGATTTGGCTGCTGGTCGCGGCGGTGCTGCTCGGCCTGCTGATCGGGTGGGCACTCTCGCGCGACACCAGCACCGAGGTCCCCGACGTCACCGGCCTGCAGCAGGAACGGGCCGAAGTGAAACTCGAAAACAACGGCTTCGAGGTCGGCGAGACCAAGCAGGTGGAGCGCCAGGCCGAACGCGGGCTCGTGCTCGAGCAGGACCCGCCGCCCGACGAAGCCGAGGAAGACTGCTCCTTCCTCACCTTCTTCTGCTCGAAGCCGGCGGTGACGCTGACCGTCAGCGCCGGCCCGGGCCAGAGCCCGGTCCCGGGCGTCGCCGGTCTGAGCGAGGAAGAGGCGACCGAAAAGCTGGAAGACCGCGGCTTCGAAGTCAGCGTCGAAGCGGCCAACTCCGACAAGGTCGAAGAAGGGCTGGTGATCCGCTCCGAGCCGTCCGGCGGCACCAGCGTCACCAACGGCTCGACCGTCGTCATCTTCGTCTCGCGCGGGCCGAAGCTGACCAAGGTCCCGGTCCTGGTCGGCAGTCAGCGCGGCCTCGCCGTGCAGCAGATCCGCGGCCGCGGCCTCGAACCGATCGTCGAAGAAGAAGAAAGCGACTCGCCGAGTGGGCAGGTGATCCGGCAGACGCCGGACGCCGGCACCGAGGTCTCGCCCGGCTCGCCGGTGACGATCGTCGTCTCCCAGGGCGAAACGCAGGCGAAGGTGCCGAACGCGATCGGCAAGCTGCGGCGCGAAGCGGTGGAAGCGATCCGCGCCGCCGGCCTCGTCCCCGTGGTCGAAGAAGAAGAAACCGAAGTGACCGGCAAAGTCGGTCGCGTCGTCGACCAGTTCCCGCCGCCGGGACAGGAAATCGAACCGGGCTCGGAAGTGACGATCGTCGTCGGCAAGCAGGCCGCCGCGGTCCCGTTGCCGGAAGAAGAAGGCACGGAATGAGGGTCGCGGTGCTCTCCGGCGGGCGCTCCTCCGAGCACGACGTCTCGCTGCGCTCCGGCGCCTCGGTCGCACGCGGGATGGAGGCCGCCGGGCACGAGGTGGTGGCGGTGACGATCACACGCGAGGGGGGCTGGAACCACGACGGCGCGGCGGTCGAGCTGGCGCCCGGCGGCGGCCTGCTCGGAGCCGGCGCCGTCTTCCCGGCCCTGCACGGCGCCTTCGGCGAGGACGGCAGCGTCCAAGGCCTGCTCGAGTGGCTCGACGTCCCTTACGTCGGCTCCGACGTGCTCTCCTCGGCGATATGCATGGACAAGCTGACGCTGAAGCGGCTGCTGGCCCAGCGCGGCATCCCCCAGGTCGACTTCGCCGCGGTCGGCGAGCCGGGCTGGCGCGAGCACTGCGAGGAGATGGGACTGCCGCTCTGGGTCAAGCCCTCGCGGATGGGCTCCAGCGTCGGCATCACCCGGGTCGAGGACATCGGCGAGCTGGCCGGGGCGGTTGCGGCGGCGCTGCGCCACGACCCGCGGGTGATCGTCGAGGCCTCCGCCGCGGGCCGCGAGGTCGAGTGCTCGGTGCTCGGCAACGAGGAGCTCGAGACCTCGCTGCCGGGAGAGATCGTCGCCCACGCCGATTGGTACGACTTCGAGGCCAAGTACCGGGAGGGCGGGATGGAGCTGCGCGTCCCGGCGCCGCTTTCGGGCCGCGAGACCACGCGGGTGCGCGAACTCGCCGGCCAGATCTTCAAGCTCGCCGGCTGCTCCGGCCTCGCCCGCTGCGACTTCTTCGTCGAGCCCGACGGCGAGATCCTCGTCAACGAGATCAACACCATGCCCGGCTTCACCGAGACCAGCGTCTACGCGAAGCTGCTGGAGGCGAGCGGAATCGCCTACGAGGACCTCTGCGACCGCCTAGTGCGGCTGGCGGTGGAGCGCCACGCCGAAGCGCGCTCGTACGAGTTCTGAGCTACTCGATCAGCTTCACGTCGCTGATCTCGACCTGGTAGCGGCCGGCCTGGTCGCGCGCGGGCGAGGCCTTGTTGAACCAGATCAGGAAGTACTTGGCCGGGGAGGAGAGGCTGAGGTCGGCTTCGGCGCTCTCGCCGGCGTCGACGATCTCACCGACCGGCTCGCCCCATTCGGAGAGTTCCGAGGGCGGGCCGGAGGCGGCGGCGTAGATCTCCGCGTCCCAGCCGGGGGTCGAGGTGCGGACGACGATCGCCGAAGGGCTCGCCGCCGACTTGGCGGTGACGTAGAGGCCGACCCCGGGATTGGGCCCGGTCTTGGTGCCGGCGAAGGTGTCGGTGTCGTAGTGCTCGCTGCTCCAGGCGGTGGAGAAGTTGCCGTCGACGGCTAGTTCGACCGTGGCCGCGTCCTCTTCTTCGTCGCCCTGGGGGTCGTAGTCGGTCGCCTCGGAGATCGCGATCGGGCTGCCCTTGCCCTTCAGCGCGCCGCCACCGCCACCGCTGTCGCCGCTGCTGATCAGCTGCACCGCCAATAGGGCGCCGACGCCGACCACGACCAGCAGGGCGATCGCCGCCCAGGAGGCGCGGGCGCGGCCGGAGAGCTTGCGCTTGGCCGGGGGGACGGCGTCGAGCACGCTGGTCGCCTCGCCGGTGGTCGAGCCGGCGCGGGCTGCCTCGACCTCGAGCGCGGTCGAGAGGTCGTCGATCATCTCGCCGACCGTCTGGTAGCGGCGCTCGGGGTCCTTGGCGGTGGCGCGCTCGACCACCAGCGCGGCGGCGGCGGAGAGTTCGGGCCGGCGCTGCTGCACGTCGGGCAGCTCCTCGTTGACGTGTTTCATCGCCACCCCGACCTGGCTGTCGGCGTGGAAGGGGACCTGGCCGACCAGCATCTCGTAGAGGACGACTCCGAGCGAGTAGAGGTCGGAGCGGGGATCGACGGCGTGGCCCATCGCCTGCTCGGGGGCGACGTAGTCGGTGGTGCCGAGGACGCGGCCGGTCGCCGTCATCCCGTCCTGCTCGAGCTGGCGGGAGATGCCGAAGTCGGTCAGCTTGGCCCGGCCCTCGGCGTCGATCAGGACGTTCTGGGGCTTGACGTCGCGGTGAACCATGTTGCGCCCGTGGGCGACGGTGAGGCCGCGGGCGACCTCGATCGCGTAGGCCAGCGCCTCCTGCGGGTCGAGCGCGCCGACCCGGGCGATCCGCTGCTTCAGGGTCTCCCCTTCGACGTACTCGAAGACGATGTAGGGGTGGCCGCCGTCCTCGCCGGCGTCGATCACGGCAACGATGTTGGGGTGGGAGAGCTTGGCGACCGCGCGTGCCTCCTGGCGGAAGCGCTCCAGCTGGTCGGCCTGCTCGGACATCTCCCGGTGCATGACCTTGACCGCGACGGCGCGGTCGAGGGTGTCGTCGCGGGCCAGGTAGACGGTCGACATGCCGCCGCTGCCGAGCTTCGCCTCCAGCCGGTAGCGCCCGGAGAGAACGGTGCCGATCATCTGCGAGCTGGTCGGGGCCGGGTCAGTCACTTGCCGCGATTATCGCCGCGATGACGGCGCGAGGTTCCTTATGGACCTGCCGCGACCAAAAGGAACCACGAGATGGACGGGAAGCGTGGCTAGGCGCGGGTGACGGTGCCGGCCGCATCGGTGGCTCGGCCGATCCGCTTCGCGGCGGGATAGTGGACGCGCAGCAGCTCCAGAGCGGCGCTCTCGTCGGCTGGCGGGACGACGACGCAGAAGCCGCAGCCCATGTTGAAGATGTCGTACATCTCCTCCTCGCCGACCTCGCCGTGCTCCTGGATCAGCCCGAAGATCGGGTGCACCGGCAACGGGTCGTCGATCTCGTACCCGACCGCCGCCGCGAGGCGGAGTAGGTTGGCGGTGCCGCCGGAGGTGATGTGGGCGAGGCCGCGGACCTCGACCGCGGAGCGCAGCAGCTCGACCACCGGCTTGACGTAGATCTCGGTCGGCTCCAGCAGCACCTCGCCCAGCGGCCGCCCGAGGCGGTCGTCGTCCAGCGGGATTCCGGCGAGGGCGGAACGGGCGAGCGTGTAGCCGTTGGAGTGGATCCCCGAGGAGGGCAGGCCGATCACCGCGTCGCCGGGCTCGACCGCGGCGCCGTCGACGATCTCCTCGAGGGCGACGGTGCCGAAGCAGGCGCCGGAGACGTCGACGCTGGAGACGAGGTCGCCGAGCTGGGCCAGCTCGCCGCCGGGGATCTCGACCCCGGCCAGCTCCGCGCCGCGGGCGAGGCCGACGCCGATTTCCTCGCAGACGGCCGGGTCGGCCTTCTGTACGGCGATGTAGTCGAGCATCGCCAGCGGCTCGGCGCCGACGCAGATCACGTCGTTGACGTTCATCGCCACGCAGTCGATCCCGACCGTGTCGAACTTCCCGAGCTCCTCGGCGACCAAGAGCTTGGTCCCGACCCCGTCGGTGGAGAGGGCGATCCCGGTCCGCTCGTCGATCCGGATCACGCTCGCGTAGTGACCGGGCAGCGGCACCTGGGCCGAGGGCCGGTCGAGCTTGATCGCGCCGAGCGCCCGGACCAGCCCGGCGACGGCGGAATCCGCCGCGCCCTGGTCGACCCCGGCCTTTGCGTAAGCGTCGCTCACGCGTCCGATTCTTTCAGTCTGCGGGGGAGGTCCACGGGTGGCTCGAACTTATAGGTGCGGCCGGCTCGTTTCCGCACCAGCAGGCCACGCTCCGCGAGGGCGCCGAGGTCCGCCCGGGCGGTCTCGTGGGTGACCCGGTTGCTGCGGGCGTGACCGCCGAACGTGTAGGTGTGGTCGGGGTGCTTGATCGCGTGGGTGAGCAGGACGAGCTGACGCCCGTTCAGCTCCTCGACGCCCTGGAGGAGCTCCTTCACCTGCGCCCGCTCGGCCCGCTTGCGCGCGAGGTACCGGTTCATGTCCCTGCCCGCCTGCTCGATCACGTCGAGCTGGTGCAGCAGGAAGTAGGTGGTGTCGCCGCCGTCGGTCTCGGTTTCGAGAAAGGCCCGGCCGTACTTGCCGGGGGCATCGCGGATCAACCGCGAGATCGGCAGGTACTCGGCCAGCCGGTACCGGCTGGCCCGCATCGACCAGAAGAAGAGGATGCGGGCGGTGCGGCCATTGCCATCGAGGAAGGGGTGGTCGTATGCAAGCCAGAAGTGCAGGAGGATCGCCCGGACCACAGGGTGGACGAAGGCGTCGTCGTCCCCGGCACCGTTTGCGAACTCGCAGAGGAGCCGCATCCGCTGCGGCAGCTGCTCGGCCGGGGGTGGCCTGTGCACCGCGCGCCCCCCGTCGCGGTCGAGGACGACGACCCGCCGTTCGCCCGGCAGCTGAAGGCGGCCAGCCGCGCTCGGGTCGTCGAGGGTGCCCTCGGTCAGCACCCGCTGCAGCTCGCAGACCGCGTCCGGGGTCAGGGTCGTCCCCATTTCTTCCCGCATGAACTGGATCGCCCGGTAGTTGTTGGCGATCATCTGCTCGCTGCGGTCGCGCGGGCGGCGGCCACTGAGCAGCAGCTCCTTCGCTTCGACGCGCGAGGTCGTCGCTCCCTCCAGCTGGCTGGAGCGGATCGCCTCCTCCATCAGCGAGTTGACCAGGAAGCGCCGCCGCCCCTCGCGCTCGGAGAGAGTGCCGGCGTCGATCGCCTCGACCGGAAGCTGGTCCACCTGGTGCAGCGAGCGCAGGACCGCATCGGGCAGGGTGTAGCCGAACGGCCTGCCCTCGGAATCCGTGAGCGGCAGATCGCGCCAGCCATCGCTGCGCGCCGACCTGATCTTCAGCCACCACTGTTCGGAGCTCAGGCCGGGGGGCGACTGCAGGCGCTTCAGCTTCTCCCAGTGCAGATAACGACGGCGGCAGCGGGGATCGACCGGGGCGCGCAGCGCCGCCAGCGTTTTGTCCCTTCCCAGCTTCCTTTCGAGATCTTCGACCTTGGGTGCCTCAGCTACGAACATGGTGGCTCCAAATCAATCCAAATTTGTCCTGGATTTGGATTGTAGCGGGGACTAGTCCAAATCTGGAGGAAATTTGGACTGGGGGTCAGCGGTGCAGCTTAGCCAGCACGACCGCCGCAAGACCCGCCCGGTAGGCGGCGTAGGGCCAGAGCGCGCGGTCGCGCTCGACCAGGCCGATCAGGCGCTGGGAGGCGAGGGTCGAGGCGAAGGAGGCGGCGACGCCGACGGCGAGCGAGCGGCGCAGCTCCGGCGTGGTGCCGCGGCGGGCGAGGCGGGTGCCCTTCAGCGCCGTGGCGCCGACGATGATCGGCAGCGCGATCGTGCGCGAGAGCAGGTTCGCCTGGTCGCGGGAGAAGCCGCGCCAGCGGGCGGCGGCGAGGGTGACGCCGTTGCGGGAGACGCCGGGCGCCAGGGCCGCCGCCTGGGCGACGCCGAGCGCGAGCCCGTCGGTGGCGGTGGCTTCGCCGCGGCCGCGGCGCTGGGGGCGGCGGTCGGCGGCGAGCATCGCCGCGGCGCCGGCGAGCAGGCCGTAGGCGGTGGCGCGGGGGCCGCCGAGGCGGCGCTCGATCAGCCGCTCCAGTGTGTAGCCGGCGATCGCCGCGGGCAGGAAGGAGAGCGCGAGCAGCAGTGCCCGGCGGGCGTCGAACTGGCGCAGCTCTTCGCCGATCAGCCGGCGCTGGCCGATCAGGAGCGCCGCCGCGGCGCCGGCGTGCAGGGCGACCTCGAAGCTCTTGCGCACCTCCGGGTCGACCGCCTCCCAGTCCCAGCCGGCGAGCCAGGGGACGAGGACGATGTGGGCGGAGCTGGAGACCGGCAGCAGCTCGGCCGGGCCCTGGACCACTCCCAGGGCGATCGCGCGCCGGGCGGCTATCCCGGCTGCGCCGGGGTCGCTCAAGCGCCGCTCGGGTCGGTCGCCTCGGTCCCGCTGGCGGCTTCGTCGCCGCCGGAACCGCCGCCGCGACGGCGCCTGACGATCAGGTAGGCGACCCCGGCGAGGATCGCCACGACGACGATGTAGTCGAGGTAGTGCAGGTGCTCGCGCCATTCCTCCCAGTTCTCGCCGACGCTTTCGCCGATCAGCGCCAGCATCAGCACCCAGGGGATGCAGCCGAGCAGGGTCAGCACCGTGAAGCGCCAGAACGGCATTTTCGCGACCCCGGCGGGCAGCGAGATGAAGGTGCGGACGATCGGCAGCATGCGCGAGAAGAAGACGGTCGCCGAGCCGTAGCGCTCGAACCAGTCGTCGGCCCATTTCAGGTGCTTGGGGCTGATGTGGATCAGCTTGTTCTTTTCCAGCAGGTCGATGCGGCCGTAGTAACCGACCGCGTAGGCGATCCAGGAGCCGACCAGGTTGCCGAGCACGCCGGCGGCGACGACGCCGAACAGGGTCAGGTCGCCGGCGGCGACGCTGGAGCCGGCGAAGAGCATGATCGCCTCGCTCGGAACCGGCAGGCAGGCGGACTCCAGGAGCATCAGCAGGAAGACCGCCGGCAGCCCGGTGGTGCTGATGAAATCGGTGCCGGCGTTGACGATCGGGTCGAGAAATACGTCGGTGACGCTGGCGAGCGTGAGCAGGGCGGGCGGCATCGAAGTGCCACATCGTAGGGACCAGCGGAGTCGATAGACGGCCGATCGCCCGCCGTGGCCCTAAACTGAGCCGGTCCGATGAGCCGTTTGAACCACCCCGTCTACCGCAATCGGGTGCTGCAGGTGGCGGCCGACGCCCTGCTCGTCGCGTTGGCCTACTTCCTCGCATTCCAGCTGCGATTCCTCGACGACCCGCACGGGTGGCCGCAGCGCTACGAGGTGCTGTTCGCGCAGTCGGTCGGCTTTGTCGTCGCCGGCAAGCTGATCGTCTTCGCCGCCTTCGGGCTCTACCAGAAGTGGTGGCGCTACATCAGCGGCCGCGACTTCCTCCTGATCGTCCGCGCCGTCGCCGTCGCCAGCGCCGTGCTGGTCATCCTCTTCGCCGTCGTCAAGCCCTTCGACGACACCCTGCCGCGCTCGGTCGAGGTGATGGACTTCCTCCTGACCCTGCTCTTGGTCGCCGGCGCCCGGCTGGCGGTGCGGCTGATCGTCGAGCGGCCCTCGCGCGGGGCGCGACTGCCGAAACACGAGGTGCTGGTGATCGGCGCCGGCTCCGGCGGCCAGATGGTGGTCCGCGAGCTGCAGCTCAACCCCAACCTCGGCGCCACCGCGATCGGGTTCGTCGACGATGACCCGCGCAAGCGCGGGATGCGGATGCTGGGACTGAAGGTGCTGGGATCGACCAGCGAGATCGCCGCGATCCTCGACGAGTCCGAGCCCGACGAGGTGGTGATCGCGATCCCCTCGGCGCCGGGAACGCTGCGCGGCCAGGTCGTCGCCGCCTGCCGCGAGCGCGAGATCCGCGTCCGCACCCTGCCGACGGTGTTCGAGCTGCTGCGCGGCGGCGTCCAGCTCAACCGCCAGCTGCGCGAGGTCCGGGTCGAGGACGTGCTCGGGCGCGAGCCGATCGTCCGCGAGCTCGACCGGGTCGGTGCCTACCTGCGCGACCGCATCGTCCTCGTCACCGGCGCCGGCGGCTCGATCGGCTCCGAGCTCTGCCGCCAGATCGCCCAGGTCGGCCCGCGCCTGCTGGTGATGCTCGACCACGCCGAGGACAACCTCTTCGAGATCGAGCGGGAGATGGTCGACGAGCGCCACTTCACCCACGCCGAGGCGGTCCTGGCCGACTGCAAGGAGCCGCACCGGATGCTCGAGGTGATGCAGCGCTTCAAGCCCGACGTCGTCTTCCACGCCGCCGCCTACAAGCACGTGCCGCTGATGGAGTCCAACCCGCTCGAGGCGGTCCGCAACAACGCGATCGGGACCCGGATCACGGCCGAGACCGCCGCCGCCTCCAACGTCGAGCGCTTCGTCCTCATCTCCACCGACAAGGCGGTCAACCCGAAGACGGTGATGGGCGCCTCGAAGGCGATGGCGGAGTGGATCGTCGAGGCGGCCGGGCACGCGCACCCGGGCACGCGCTTCGCCTCGGTCCGGTTCGGCAACGTGCTCGCCTCCTCCGGCAGCGTGGTCCCGATCTTCCGCAGCCAGATCGAGCGCGGCGGCCCGGTCACCGTCACCCACCCGGAGATGACCCGGTACTTCATGACGATCCCGGAGGCGGTGCAGCTGGTGATCCGCGCCGGAGACATCGGCGCCGGCAAAGGCGAGGTCTTTGTCCTCGACATGGGCGAGCCGATCAAGATCGTCGACCTCGCCCACAACATGATCCGGCTCGCCGGTTACGAGCCCGAACGGGACATCGCGGTCGAGTTCACCAAGCCGCGGGCTGGCGAGAAGCTGCACGAGGACCTCTTCAGCCCCGGCGAGAAGCCGCAGCCGACGGCGGCGCGACGGATCAACCGTGCGGTGCGCGAGACAGGGCTCGACTCCGAGTGGGTGGAGTCGACGCTGAACGCGCTCGAACACCTGGTCATGGCCGGCGACGAGGCTAATCTGGCCGAGCGGGTGGTCGAGTTGATCGCCGCTCCCGGTGGGGACGCGGCGGCAGTCGCTTACGACGAGTAGCCTCTCGCAGCCACTTTGGTCGACGTGATCGAACAAATCGGCGCGTTCGCCGGCTTGGCCGCATTCCTTGGCCTTGCCGTCTTCGCCCTGCTCTCGTTCACCCACGGACGGGACATCCGGCGGCTGCGCGAGTGGGCCGGTTCGGCGCCCGAGCGCGACACCGAGCGCAAGGAGACGACTTCCGCCGTGGCGGCCCAGCGGGCCGAGGAGCTGCGGGCGCTGGAGGAAGCGCGCACGGCCGAGCACGACGCCGTCGCCCTGCGCGAGGAGCGGCGCCAGCGGCGCGAGGCCGGCCTGCCGGAAATGACCCGGCGGGAGCGGTTGCGCGAACGCTTCTCCGGCGTCGGCGCGCGACTCTCCCACCCCGGCGCCCTGGTGGCGCTGTTCGTGGTGATGCTTGTTGTGGTCGGCGGGGCCGGCTACCTCCTGCTCTCCGGCTCCGACGACGCCTCCGGCGGCGGTGGCACCAAACAAGCGGCGGCGAAGAAGAAGCCGGTGCCGCCGAGCGAGGTCGAAGTGGCGGTGCTCAACGGCACCGCCGTGCCCGGCCTGGCCGCAACCTATGGCGACATGGTCGAGGGCAAGGGCTTCGAACTCGGCGCCGTCGGCAACAGCGACTCCAGCTTCTCCAGCAGCGTCGTGATGTTCTCCCGCGGCAACAAGCCGGAGGCCGAGCGCGTCGCCAAGGCGCTGCAGATCGACGAAGTCGAACTTATGAGCGACGAAGTCGAAGCGGTCGTGGAAGGCGCGAAAGTCGCGGTCATCGCCGGCGAGGACAATGCCGCGGCGGCGGGTTGACGCGGCGGCCCTGGTCTTCGCGCTGCTCGTCCTCGCCACCGTCGCCGCCTTCGCCTGGGCGCAACGGCTGAAGCGCGACCCGCTGGTACTGGACCGGGCGACCTTCGTCGCGGTGCCGCGCCTCCATCCCAAAGCGCCGCCGGTCCACAGCTTCACGCCCAACGGCGACTGCCGCTTCGACCGGATCCGGATCCGCTTCCGCGTCACCCAGTCCGACGACGCGACGGTGCAGGTGATCAAGCCCGGCGGCCGGGTCGTGATCACCCTCGCCCGCGACGAATTCCTCAAGCGGTACCACTTCTTCACCTATTACTGGGACGGCCGCCAGCGTGGCGGCGGCATTGCCCGCCCCGGCCGTTACAAGCTGCGGGTGAAACTGCTGGGCGAGGAGCGCACGCTGGTGACGCCGGGGGTGATCCGCCTGCATCGCGCGCCCCCGGGCAGGAAGGCGGCCTGCGGAGCGCGAGCGCGAGCCGCTGAGGCGGCGGGGTCGGCGCCTTGAGCGAGTTCCTCGCCGGCGCCGGCGTGCTGATCGCCGCCGGTGCCAGCGCCGCCGCGATCCTGCTGCCACCGAGCCGCCGGCGCTCGCTGGCGATGCTGGTCGCGATCGTCCTCTTCCCGGTCCTGATCCTCGGTGACCAGTGGCACACCGCGCAGATCGTCGACCTGCGCCACGACACGGGGCGGATCGTCGCCCTGCTGGCGATCGCCGCCGCCGCGATCGGCGGCCTCGCCTACGGCTTCCGCCGCTGGCCGCTGCTGCTGCCGCTGGCGATCGTCTTCGCGCTGCCCTTCCGGGTGCCGCTGGAGGCGGGCGGGGACACGGCGAACCTGCTGGTGCCGCTGTACCTGGTGATCGCGGCCGGGGTGGCCGCCGTGGCGGTCAGGGACTGGGGAGCGCGGGCGGGCGGCTTCGGCGGCTCCTGGCTGCCGCGGATCCTCGCCGCGGTCGTTGTCCTCTACGCGCTGCAGACGCTCTACTCGGAGGACTTCTCCAAGGGGCTGCAGAACGTCTGCTTCTTCCTGGTTCCGTTCACGGTGGCCTACAGCCTGCTGAGCGACGTCCGCTGGGACAAGCGGCTGCTGACCCTCGTACTTGCGGTGGTCGGGGTCGAGGCCACCGCGTTCGTGCTGATCGGCAGCGTCGAGTACCTCTCGCGAGATCTCTTCTGGAACGACCAGGTGATCCGCTCGAACGAATTCCACACCTACTTCCGGGTCAACTCGGTGTTCTGGGACCCCAACGTCTACGGCCGCTACCTCTCGCTGGTCGCGGTGCTGGCGACGGCGGCGCTGCTCTGGGTGCGAGACCGGCGCGAGTTCGCGCTGCTGACGGCGCTCCTGGGCCTGCTCTGGATCGGACTGGCGGAGACCTTCTCCCAGTCCAGCTACATCGCCCTCCTCGGCGGCCTCGCAGTGCTGGCGGCGATCCGCTGGAGCCTGCGCTGGACGCTGGCGGCAGTCGCCGTCGGTGCGGTTGGCGCGGTGCTTGTGGTCCTCTTGGCGGGCGGCTCCGAGATCACCACCGACCGCCTCAACGTCGACCTCAGCGGCCGCGGCAACTTGGTCTCCGGCGGAGTCGACTTGTTTGCAGAACGACCGCTGTGGGGCTACGGCTCCGGCTCCTTCCAGGAGGCCTACCGCGACCACCGCGAAAACAAGGACGCCCCGGTCACGATCTCCCACACGGAGCCCGTGACCATCCTCGCCGAGCAGGGCCTGATCGGCCTGGCCCTCTACGCAGCCTTGCTCTTAGTCGCGCTGTGGACGATGGCCACCGGCGTCCGCGGCCCCCCGGCGGGTGCGGACGCCGCCCGTCCCGCGGTCCTCGCGGCCTTCGTCGCCCTGCTCATCCACACCCTGGCCTACGCGGGCTTCTACGAGGACCCGATTACGTGGGTATTGCTCGCGGTCGGCGTCTCTTTGGCGGGACCCGCAGTCCGCGACCCCGCGTAGGGTCAGGCTGTGTCGGGATACCTGCGCCGCCTCGCCACCACCGGCGCCGCCTACACCGCGGCGAGCGTCCTCTCGAAGCTGATCGCGGTCGCGCTGCTGCCGCTCTACACGCGCTACCTGACCCCGGACGACTACGGCGCCGCCGAGGTGATGTTCGCCTCCGTCGTCTCGATCAGCATCATCGTCCGCTTCGGCCTGATCGAGGCGGTGCTGCGCTTCTATTACAAGGACGACGAGGACCCGGCCCGAGTCGTCTCCAGCACCTTCGCCGGGCTCTTCTGGTTCGCGACGATCGGCGCCCTCGTCGCGCTGCCCTTCGCCGAGCCGATCTCCGAAGCACTGCTCGACGAACCGGCCGCCGACCTTGCGCGGATGTCTATCGGCGGCCTCTGGGTGCTGACGATGTTCGAGTTCCTGCTGACCCTGTTCCGGCTCGAGGAGCGGGCCCGGGCCTACTTCACGACGACGATCCTCAGCGTGCTGGTGACGATCGCCCTGACCGTGGTGCTGGTGGTCGGCAACGACGAGGGAGCGCGCGGCCTGCTGCTCGGCAGCTACGCCAGCGGCGCCGCCTTCGTCCTCGGCCTGATCGTGCTGCAGCGGCGGCGGCTCTCGCTCTTCTTCGACACTGCGCTGCTGCGGCGCCTGCTGCGCTTCGGGCTGCCGACGATGCCGGCCGAGGTCTCGCTCTACGCGCTCAACTTCGTCGACCGGATCATCATCGTCCGCACCGTCGGTCTGGCCGAGGCCGGCCTCTACTCGCTGGCCGTCAAGTTCGCCCAGGGCGTCAACGTCCTCGTCCGCGGCTTCCAGCTCGCCTGGCCGCCGCTCGCCTACTCGATCCGCGACGACGACGAGGCCCGCCGCGCCTACGCCCGGGTCGTCACCCTCTTCCTCGCCGGCTGCGCCTTCGTCGTCACCGGGATGTGGCTGTTCTCGCGCTGGATCGTGCGGGCGCTGGCGGCGCCGGAGTTCTTCGAGTCCTTCGAAGCGATCGGCCTGATCTCGATCGGCGTCACCCTCTACGCCCTCTACATGGTCATGGTGGTGATCCTCGGCCGCACCGGCCGGACCGAGTTCAACTTCCCGGCCGCGATCGCCGCCCTCGTGGTCAACGTCGTCCTCAACCTGCTGCTGGTGCCGTCGCTGGAGATCGTCGGCGCCGGCCTCGCCCTGGTCGCCTCCTACCTGGTCGTGGTGGCGCTGATGTACGGCTTCACCCAGCGCCTCTTCCCGGTCCCCTACGAATGGGGACGGCTGGCGCGGGTGGTGCTGACCGCAGCCGCCCTGGTCGGCCTGGCCGAACTTGCGACCCCGACCGAGGGCCCTGCGGGTCTGCTGCTGCGAGCGGCGCTGCTCGCCGCCTACCCCCTGGCGCTACTCGCCAGCGGCTTCTTCACCGCCACCGAGCGCGCCTGGCTCGCCCGCCTCCGCCACCCCGACGAGATCGCCGCCGAGATGCGCCGCATGCGCGACCAGCCCACCGCAGTCGACGGCCGCGTCCCGGAGTCCTACGAGGCGGAGATCCTCGACGAAGACGCGCGCCTTTAGGCGCGGTCGCGGATGCTGTCGCCGCGGTCGGGGCGGAGCGCTTGGCGGGCGTGGGCCCAGTAGACCTCGGCCGGCTGGTTGGGGAGGACGGTGGCGGCGAGGGCGCGCAGGGCGTAGGACCAGGCGGTCAGGGCGCGGACCGCTAGGGCGGCGGCCGGGCCGTGGTGCTTTCGCATGTAGAGATCGCGGTTGCGGTGGAATTCGACGATCCGCGGCAGGCCCTTGGCGAGGTCGGTCGAGAGCTGGTCGTGGTGGACCGCCTCGGCGACGGGGACGAAGAGCGAGTGCCAGCCGGCGTCGCCGAGGCGCTTGGCGAAGTCGCACTCGTCGTAGTAGACGAAGAAGGCCGGGTCCATGTAGTCGATGGCGGCCGCGGCCTCGCGCCGCACCATCAGCGCGCTCGACTGGGCCCAGTCGACGCGGCGGGTATCGCTGCCTTTGCTCTGCACGGTCATCCAGCGGTGCAGGAAGAGGGCGCCGGCGAGCGCCGTCCCCACTCCCGGGAAGCGCCAGGCGCAGGGGACCGGGTCGCCGGCGGAGTCGAGCAGCTGCGGACCGGCGGCGGCGGCCTTCGGGTCGGCGTCGAGCGCGGCGACCAGCGCGGCGGCTGCGCCCGGGCGCAGCTCCGAGTCCTCGTTCAGCAGCAGGCAGTAGCGGCCGTTCGCCTCGCGCATCAGGGTCGAGTCGTTCTCCGCCTTGCCGGTCCGCCGCTCCAGCGCGATCAGGCGGATCTCGCCGCCGAGCGCCCGCACGGCAGCGGCCGAGCCGTCCTCGGAGGCGTTGTCGAGAACGAGGATCTCGCGCTCCAGCCCAGCCGGGTGGGTGCGCTCGATCGCCGCCAGGCAGGCCAGCAGGTACTCGCGGCCGTTCGTGTTCACGACGCAGTAGGAGAGCGTGGGCTCCAAGCCGGTCACGATAATCGGCCGCGATGAAGGTGCAGCTGATCGACCCCTCGGCGTTCACGCCGCCCTACGACCGCGCCCTGGCGGCGGGGCTGGCCCGTGCGGGGGCTGAGGTGGAGCTGGTGACCAGTCGTTTTCTCTACGGACGGGTGCCGGCCGCGGAGGGCTACGAGGTCACGGAGAGCTTCTATCGGCGGAGTGCTGCCCGCGGGCTTGAGGCCTCCGGGCGGCGGGGGTTCAAGGCGGTGGAGCATCTTGGGGACATGCTGCGGTTTCGTCGCGAGGCCGATGCTGACGTTCTTCATTTCCAGTGGCTGACGATGCCGGGGCTTGATGCCCACCTGCTGCCGGCGACGCGGCCGCGGGTGATGACTGCGCACTACGTGCTGCCGCCGCGGCCAAGTCGGCGCCAGCTGCGCTCCGCCCGCGCCGCCTTTGGGCGAATGGACGCGGTCGTCGCCCATTCCAAGCACGGCGCCGGTCGTCTGCGCGACGAGGTCGGGGTCGACGCCGGCCGCGTGCGGGTGATCCACCACGGCGCCTTCGACTACCTCACGCGGCTGCCGGAGGAGAAGCCGCTGCCGGCCGAGCTCGAGGGCGCGGAGGGGCCAGTGATCCTCTGCTTCGGCCTGATCCGCCCCTACAAGGGGATCGAGGTTCTGCTCGAGGCCTTCAGGCAGGTGCGCGGAGCCGAGCTGTGGATCGTCGGCAACCCGCGGATGGACGTGGCGCCGCTGCGCCAGCTCGCCGAGGCCGCGCCGGGTCGGGTCCGCTTTGTCACCCGCTTCGTCGACGAGGCCGAGATCCCGGCGATCTTCCGCCGCGCCGACGTCCTCGCCCTCCCCTATCTCGACGCCGAGCACTCCGGCGTCCTCTACACCGGCCTCGCCTTCGGCAAGCCGATGGTGCTGAGCGCGGTCGGCGGCTTCCCCGAGGTGGCCGCGGCCGGCGCCGGCCGGCTCGTCCCGCCCGGCGACGCCTCCGCGCTCGCCGCGGCACTCACGGACCTCGCCGGGGACGAGAGCGCCCGCGCCGAACTCGCCGACGCCGCGGGTCGCGCCGCAGCCGGACCCTTCTCCTGGGACGAGACCGCCCGCCTCACCCTCGACCTCTACCGCGAGCTGACCGAGGCGCGCGCGTGAGCACGCTCTCCGCGATCCTCTTCTGGCTCAGCGCCGGCCTGCTCGTCTACACCCACGCCGGCTACCCGCTGGCCCTGCGCGGCCTGCTCGCCCTGCGCCGCCACCCGACCCTGCTGCCCGCCCCCCGCGACGAGCTGCCGACCGTCTCCCTGATCGTCCCCGCCTACGACGAGCAGGAGGTGATCGCGGCCAAGGTCGCCAACGCCCTGGCGCTGGAGTACCCGCGCGAGCGCCTGCAGGTGATCGTCGCCTGCGACGGCTGCGGCGACGCCACCGCCGAGCGCGCCCGCGCCGCCGGCGCCGACCTCGTCCTGGAGCTGGAGCCCGGCGGCAAGGTCGCGGCGCTGAACGCCGGGGCCGAGCGCGCGAGCGGCGAGCTGCTCGCCTTCTCCGACGCCAACAGCAGCTGGGCGCCGGCCGCGCTCGCCCGCCTGGTCGAGGACTTCGCCGATCCCGCGGTCGGCTACGTCTGCGGCCAGGTCCGCTTCCTCTCCCCCGCGGGCGACAACCTCGAGGGCGCCTACTGGCGCTACGAGATGGCGGTGCGGGAGATGGAGTCCGCGCTCGGCGGGGTCACCGCCGGCAACGGCGCCATCTACGCGGTCCGCCGCGACGCCTACCTGCCGCTCGCCGCCTCCGGCAGCCACGACCTCAGCTTCCCCTTCGCCCTGGCCAAGCGCGGGCTGCGCTCGCTCTACGCCCCCTGGGCGCAAGCGGAGGAGAAGATGGTGCCGACGATGGAGGGCGAGTTCGCCCGCAAACGGCGGATGATGGTCGGGCTCTGGGACATCGTCGTCGGCGAAGGCATGCTCTCGCCGCGCGGCTACTCCCCCCTGTTCGCCTTCGAGCTCGCCTCGCACCGGCTGCTGCGCTACCTCAGCCCCTTCCTCCACCTCGTCGCCTTCCTCGCCAACCTCGCCCTGCTCGGCCACGGCTGGGTCTACGCGCTGACCTTCCTCGCGCAGCTGGCCCTGCTCGCCGCGGCGCTGCTGGGATGGTGGCTGCCCTGGCCGCCGCTGCGAATCGCCCGCTATTACGTGCTGGCCACCGCCTCGATCGCCGCCGGGCTCTGGGACCGCTTCCGCGCCGGCGGGGCCAGCGGCCGCTGGGAGAAGGCGGAGGGGACCCGCTGATGCCGCGCGCCCTCGACCTGCTGATCGCGGCCCTGGCCCTGGTCCTCCTCTCCCCCGTCCTGCTCGCCGCGGCGATCGCGATCAAGCTCGGCAGCAGCGGCCCGGTCTTCTACCGCCAGCTCCGGGTCGGGCTCGGCGGCGAGGAGTTCGAGATGCTGAAGCTGCGGACGATGGAGCAGGGCTCCGACCCGGTCGGGGTCGGCACGGTCGTCACCCGCGACGACCCGCGGGTCACCCGCGCAGGCCGCTTCCTGCGCCGCACCTCGCTCGACGAGGTGCCGAACCTGTTCAACGTGCTGCGCGGCGAGATGGCGATCGTCGGCCCGCGCCCGACCATCCCCGCCCAGGTCGTCGACTACACGCCGCGCCAGCACCGCCGCCACGAGGTGCTGCCGGGGATCACCGGCTGGGCCCAGGTGCAGGGCCGCGCCGGCATCCCCTGGGAGGAGCGGATCGAGCTCGACGTCTCCTACGTCGAGCGCCGCAGCCTCGGCCTCGACCTGAGGATCCTCGTCCGCACCGCCTGGCTCGTGGTCAGCGGCCAGGGCCTGGCGCCCGACTGAGCGGCGAGCCGAAACCCGACTAGGGTTCCCGGCATGAGCGAGCGGCCAGAGGTGAGCTTGCGGCGCTTCGGGCCGGGGGACGCGGCGGCGGTGCACCGCTGGTTCAACAACCCGGCGGCGACCGCGAGCCTGATGGAGCAGCGCGGCAGCTTCTCACTGGAGGAAGCCGAGGGCTGGGCGCGGCGGGCGATGGACGACTCCGGCGAGGATCGCAAGTTCGCGATCGACGTCGAGGGCTACGAGGAGCCGGTCGGGTTCACCGCCCTCTACGGACTCTTCCGCCAGACCGCGCCCGAGCTGGGGGCGCTGATCGGCGACGACGTGCGCGGCAAGGGCGTCGGCCGCCGGGCGGAGGCGCTGACGATCGCCAAGGCCTTCGACGAGTACGGCGCCCACCGCGTCTACGGCCGCATCCCCGCTCGCAACGAGATCGCCAAGAAGACGGTGACCAGTCTGGGCTGGAAGCACGAGGGGACGATGCGGGCGCACCTGGCGCGCGAGGGCGCCCCGCCCGACGACTGCGAGGTCTGGGGCGTGCTCCCCGACGAGTTCCGCGCCGCCGCCGCGGACCTGTTCGAGTGAGGCGCGCGCGGTGAGCGCACCGGCGGCACGCGCCGAGCTCCTCGAAGACCGCGGCGAAGCGGCGGTCTCGGACGATTTCTTCCGCTCGCGGCCGTTCCTCGACGCCGAGGCAGCAACCCACACCCTGCGAATCGAGACCGACGACGGCGCCCTCGTGGCGCCGCTGATCGTGCGCGAGATCGGCGACGGCCCCGACCGCGACGCGATCTCCCCCTACGGCTACCCCGGCCTCGTCCCCGCTCCCCCTCCGAGCGGTCGTACTTCGTCCCGGTATGCGGGACGAAGTACGACATCAACGGGAGGTGGTGGGCTCGACCCCGCGGCGATCGACTTCTCCGCCACGGGGCTGGTCAGCGTCTTCCTGCGGCACACGCTCGGGGAGCCGCCGCTGGCCGGGACGACGGAGCGCAATGTCGTCCAGATCGCCGACCCGGCGCTTCCGCCGAAGAGCCGGCCCAGCGACCGGCGCCAGGTTCGCCGCAACCTCGAGGCCGGCTACGAGCTGGAGCTGGTCCCGGCGGCGGAGACGGCGGCGGCACAGCGAGCGACCTTCCTCGACCTCTATGAGCAGACGATGCGGCGCACCGACGCCGCGGCCCACTACTTCTTCGGCGCCGCCTACTTCGACCGGATCCTCGAAGCCGAACGCACCTGGGTGGCGCTGGCGCTGGCGCCCGGCGGCGAGCCCGTCGCCGCCTCGATCGCCACCGTCAGCGACGGCTATCTCCACTACTACCTCAGCGGCAGCGCCGACTCGCACCTGCGCGACTCACCGATGAAGAACGTCGTCGCTCGCCTGGTCGAGCACTCGGCCGAGCTGGGCCTGCCGCTCAACCTCGGCGGCGGCATCAGCCGCGGCGACGCGCTCGAGGAGTTCAAGCGCGGCTTCGCCAACCGCGAGCAAGCCTGGCACACGTCGGAGATCGTCTGCGACCGCGAGCGCTACGAGCGGCTCAGCGCCGGTCCCGATTCAGCCGGCTTCTTCCCCGCCTACCGGGCTTAGAGAGCTATTCGACGCTGGCCGGAGTCGGCCCGGTGAATTTGAAGCCTTCGACGGGCTCGCCGCCGTATTTGCCCCAGGTTTCCTTGCCGAAGGCGCGGATCGCGTCGAGCGTCGCAGCGCCTTTGTAGGTGGGGCAACCGAGCAGGTTGGTCCAGGTCGTCGCCGCCACCTCGTAGGGCATCCTGTCGTTCGGGAAGAGCAGCGTCGCGCCGTACATCGTGTCGTAGAGGCCCTTCAGCTCGAGCTGGTCTTTCTCCGCCAGTTCGGGCGAGTACTGGATCTCCATCCGCCCGTGCTCGAGCGTATGCACGTAGTCGATTTCGGCCGGCGTTTCGCTGTAGGCGCCGTCGGCCTGCTGGAAGGGCGGTTCGACGTGGTCGCCGGAAGTCGGCGGGTTGGTCCCGTATTCCGGCGCTTCCGATTCGGCCGGGATGTGAGCGTTGCCCTCGTCTTCGAGTTTCAGCTGCAGTTTGCAGCCGGCCTTCTTGACCGCGGCCTGGAGGTCGGTGGTCGCCACCGGCGGCGGTGGGGTGCCGACGCGGTCGTCGGGCTGGATCCCGTTGGTCGAGCCGATCGAGGCGTCGAGGTTGATGTGGGCGTCGCCGCTGGCGGAATCCTCGCCGCCGCTGGCAAGCACGACGACAACGGCGACGATCGCGAGCACCGCGACGGCGGCGACCCCGTAGCCGATCACCAGACGGCTGCGACCGGACCGTGCATCGGCCTTTTCGCCTTCGAGCCGTTCCTGGCGGAGCTTCTCGCGTTCTCTTTCCCGCTCACCCTTGCCCATGACCTGAGCCTATTCTGACGCTTTCGTCAACGCGGCGGCGTCTCCCCTGACCCGCTCCCAGGGACGGGAAGCGCGCAGGGAGCCGAGCACGGCCCGCGTCGCCGGCGCCCGGTTGAGGGCGTAGAAGTGGATACCGGGAGCGCCGGCGATCAGCAGCTCGGCGCACTGCTGGGCCGCGTAGGCGATGCCGAGCTCGAACTCGCGCTCGGGGTCCCCCCCGGCGGCCTCGAAGGCAATCTGCAGCGGCTCCGGGATCGTCGCGTCGCAGAGGTCGCAGATCCGCTTCGTCTGGGCGAAGCTGGCGACCGGGATCACCCCGGCCAGGATCGGCACCTCGATCCCGCGCGCCCGCGCTGCCCGCACGAAGTCGAAGTAGACCTGGTTGTCGAAGAAGAGCTGGGTGATCAGGAAGCCGGCGCCGGAGTCGACCTTGGACTTCAGGTAGGTGAGGTCGGTCTCCAGGTCGGGGGCCTCGGGGTGCACCTCGGGGAAGCAGGCGCCGCCGATCGCGAAGTCCCAGCCGGCGGCGATGTAGGCGGAGAGCTCGGCGGCGCTGCCGAGCCCGCCTTCGGGCTGGACGAAGTCCTCTTCGCCGCGGGGCGGGTCGCCGCGCAGGGCGAAGACATTCTCGATCCCGGCCTGGGCGATCCGGTCGAGCGTCGCCGCCAGCCCGTCGGTGGTCTCGCCGACGCAACTGAGGTGGGCCATCGTCTCCAGCCCGAGGTCGTCCTTCAGCGCCTTGGTGATCTCGACCGTGCCGTCGCGGGTCGAGCCGCCGGCGCCATAGGTGACGGAGACGAAGTCCGGCTCCAGCCGGGCCAGCTCGGCCGCGGTCGCGTAGAGCTGCTCTGTCGCCTCCGCCGTCTTCGGCGGGAAGAACTCGACCGAGAAGGTCGGCTGCCGCGCGGCGATGATCTCGTCGATTCGCATGGCCGCAGGGTAGCGACGGCTTGCTTTAGGAGGAGGCCTTGCGGGCGTCGACCCGGGCCTGGAAGTAGTCCTGGATGTCCTCCAGGCGTTTCCCTTTGGTCTCCGGGACCAGCTTCCAGCAGAAGATCAGGGTGACGATCCCGATGGCGCCGTAGAACCAGAAAGCGCCGCTGCGGCCGAGCGCTTCGATCAGCAGCAGGAAGGTGAGGGAGACGATGAAGTTGAAGGTCCAGTTGGCCATCGTCCCCACCCCGGCCGCCTTGCTGCGCACGCTGAGCGGGTAGATCTCGGCGTTGAGCAGCCAGAAGATCGGGCCGAGGCTGATCGCGAAGGAGGCGACGTAGGCCATCAGGCTGGCGATCGCCAGGACCGAGTCGAAGGTGCTGCCACCGCCGCCGACGAAGGCGAGGCCGAGGGTGAAGAGCGAGATCGTCATCCCGGAGACGCCGATCATCAGCAGCGTGCGGCGGCCGGCGCGGTCGAGCAGGCGCAGGGCGAGCACGGTCATGCCGACGTTGATCACGCCGACGCCGACCGCGGCCAGGATCGAGCCGGCGGAGGAGTCGACGCCGGTGAATTCGACGATCGTCGGCGCGTAGTAGATGACCGTGTTGATGCCGGTGACCTGCTGCAGGATCGCCAGCCCGACCCCGACCACCAGCGCCGCTTTGACCACCGGCTGCAGCAGCTCGCTCCAGGCGCCGGGCTTGTCGTCGAGGCTGTCTTTGATTTCGCCCAGCTCGCGGTCGATCGTGTCCGGGTCGTCGACGCGGATCTTGGCCAGGGTCGCCCGCGCCGCGAAGTCGTCGCCGCTCATCACCAGCCAGCGCGGGCTCTGCGGCATCCGCACCATGCCGAAGGCGAGCGCCAGGGCCGGCACGCAGCCGAGCCCGAGCATCCAGCGCCAGCCTTCAGTGTGGTCGAAGGCAAGCCCGACCAGGTAGGCGACGAGGATCCCGATCGTCACCGCCAGCTGGAAGAAGCTGACCAGGCGGCCGCGGCTCTCCGGCGGCGCCACCTCGGAGATGTAGACGGGCGCGGCGGCGGAGGCGAGACCGATCGCGACGCCGATCACGATGCGGGCGGCGACCAGGATCTCGACGCCCGGTGCGGCGGCACTGGCGAGGGCGCCGACGATGAAGACCGCGGCGGCGATCAGGATCATCGGCCGGCGTCCGTAGGTGTCGGCGGCGGGGCCGGCGATCGCCGCGCCGACGACGGCGCCGATCGGGACCGCGGCGACGACCAGGCCCTGGGCGAAGCTGCCGAGGTCGAAGTCGGTCTTGATGAAGAGCAGGGCGCCGGCGATGACGCCGGTGTCGTAGCCGAAGAGCAAGCCGCCGAGCCCCGCGATGGCGGCGGTCAGGACCACGTTGCGTCGCGCCCTGCGAGCGGACGCCTCCGATCCCTGGTTCATGCCAACGAAAACGTATCCCGGCGCCCGGACAGGCGTGAGCCGAGCTCCGGGGAACCCGACAAAAAATCCCGAGCGAAGCCTAAATACGGATTTTGCGGGGTCGGTACACGGACACCCCTAGCGCGCCGCTGAGGGACGCGCTACTTTCAAATTGCGACCGGGAGAGACCGGGTCCCGCGGAAGCCAAGCGGGAGTCGGCCTCGAAGGTGGCGCAACGAGCTTCTAAGCGCGAAGGCTACGCGCAAGGCAGGCAACCGAGCGTCATCACCGGTCGTTTTTTGTTGCCCTGAACCGTCCGATCCGACGCCTAGCTTTGGCGGCGGCCCTGGGAGATACCTGCCCTCCCGAGCCCGCGACCGGGGCGCACCGCACTGGGAGCCGGGCGTCAAAGGCGAACCCCGTGACCCCTCGCCGCGACTAGCCCGCCCGCTCCTCACCTCCTCTGCCCTGTGGGAGGATGGCCCGATGAGCGGGGAGGTGCGCTACGAGCGGGTCGGGGCGGCGGCGGTGCTGACGATCGACCGGCCCGAGCGCCGCAACGCGGTCGACGGCGCCACCGCCCGGGCCCTGCGCCAGGGCTTCGACGATTTCGAGGCCGATGGCGATGCCCGCGTCCTGGTCCTGACCGGGGCCGGCGGCCAGGCCTTCTGCGCCGGTGCCGACCTGAAAGCGCTCGATCTCAACGTCGACGACCCGGCCGGGCCGGAGGGCTTCACCCGGCTGACCCCGTCGAAGCCGGCGATCGCCGCGGTCGAGGGCTGGTGCCTGGCCGGCGGACTCGAGCTGGCGCTCTGGTGCGACCTGCGGATCGCCACCGAAGGGTCGACCTTCGGCTTCTTCGAGCGCCGCTGGGGCGTGCCGCTGATCGACGGCGGCACCCAGCGCCTGCCGCGGATCGTCGGCATGGGACGGGCGATGGAGCTGATCCTCACCGGTCGTCCCGTCGAGGCCGAGGAGGCGCACCGGATCGGCCTCGTCAACGAGGTCGTCGCTCCCGGCCGGCACCTGGAGCGGGCGCTGGAGCTGGCGGAGCGGATCGCCGCCTTCCCCCAGGAGACGATGCTGGCCGATCGCCGCGCGGCGATCGAGGGCTTCGGCCTGCCGCTCGCCGAGGGCCTCGAGCTGGAGCACCGCCTCGGCCGCGAGACCCTCGAGGTCGCAGTCCGCGGCGCCGCCCGCTTCGCCGCCGGCGAGGGCCGCGGCGGCGCCGGCGTCTAGGCCTCCTAGACCTCGATCCGCGCCATCTCCGCTTCGGCCGCCTCCGGCCCGAGGTAGGGCATCAGCACCGAGTAGGCGAGTTTGGGGAGGATCCGGGGCAGCTCTGTGGCGCGGCCGGCGCGGATCTCGTCGAAGATCATCGAGGTGACGGCGCCGATCGCGAAGCTGGCGGTGCCGGGCGGCAGGTCGTGGCCCTGGGGCGAGGCGGCGCGGCCCTGGTCGAGCAGGGGGGCGAAGCGCATCAGGGCTTGGCGATAGCGGATCCGGGCGTCCTCGCCGACGGCGCTGACCTCGACCACCGCCATGCGGGCGATGTCGGCCTCGGCCGCAAGGAAGCCGATGCCGGCGCGCAGCGAGGCGACGATCCGGTCCGGCCAGGAACCGTCGGCGCTCTCGAAGGTGTTGGTGACGTAGACGAGGAGGATGTCGACGGCGGCGTCGTAAGCCGCCAGGAAGCAGGCCTCCTTGTCGGCGAAGAGCTCGTGGAAGCGCTGGCGCGAGATATCGGCGGCAGCGGCCACCTCGGCAACGGTCGTCGCCTCATAGCCTTTGCGCGCGGCGACGCGGACCATCGCCTCGAGCACGCGCTGGCGCTCGGTGCGGACCTCGTACCTCAGATCGCGCCCCCGTACATCTCGGCGCTCGCCGCCTCGGCGCCGTAGTAGGGCAGCACCGCGATGTACATGAACTCGGGCAGCAGGCGGCGGAAGCCATCGTCCTCGTGGGCGGCGAGGCGGGCGTGGAGAACCGAGTGGATCCCGGCCGCGACCGCCTCCGAGGCGATCGCCGGCGCCGCCGCGGCGCCGTCGTCGCGGGCCTGGTCGAGGTAGGTGCCGAGCTGGCGCACGGCCGCGTCGCGCTTGGCCAGCGCCTCCGGCCCGGCGGCGTGGACCTCGACCAGCAGCGCCCGACCGACATCGGGCTCGGCTTCGATGAAGTCCAGCATCGCCCCCATGCCGGCCCGCAGCCCGGCCCGCCACGAGCTCGCGTCCCCGGCGGCGGCGCGCACCCGTGTTTCGACCTGCTCGACGCCGTGGTCGTAGGCCTGCAGGTAGCAGTCCTGCTTGTCGGCGAAGTGGTCGTAGAAGGCCTGTCGGTAGAGGCCGGTCCGTCCCAGCACCGAGCGCACCGAGGCGAGGGCGTAGCCTTCCGCCCCGACCGCCTCGAGCATTCCTGCCAGGATCCGTTGCTGCTTCGACGAGATCACCAGAGCTGAGCCCCCACGCCCGCTTGGGATAAGTCCAATTCGATTAGGAGAACGGTTTGTCTACTCAGGGTACCCTAGAGGTATCCGCCCTGACCTTGTGGTGACGAGCCGTCCGACTCAGGTACTCTGGTGTTCGTGAACCAGCAAGGCTCCCCCATGCGACCGCCCCCCGGCCGCCAGCAGCTCTCCCGGGAGTTCATCGCCCGGCACCAGCGGACGCGGATCGTCTCCGCCCTGGCGGAGGAGACGATGGCCAAGGGATACCAGGGAGTAACCGTCGCCGACATCGTTCGCCGCGCCGGGATCGCCCGCAACACCTTCTACGAGAACTTCTCCTCCAAGGAAGCCTGCTTCCTCGCCGCCCAGGACTACGCCGCCGACGAGGCGTTCCGCCGCGTGGTCGAGGCGGCCGCCGAGATCGAGAGCTGGCAGGGCCGGGTCGTCGCCGGGCTCACCGCCTTCCTCGCCGCCGTCGCCGAGGAGCCGGAGCTGGCGCGGATCTGCTTCGTCGAGGCGCACTCCGCCGGCGACGCAGCGAAGCAGCGCTACGAGGAATCGCTGCAGACCTTCTTCCCGCTTTTCAAAGTCGGCCGCAAGGTCTCCCCGCACGGCGAGCAGCTGCCGGAGACACTCGAGGAGACGATTGTCGGCGGCATCTACTGGATCATCGCCAAGCGGATCGTCGAGGGCAAGACCGAGGAGCTGGAGTCGCTGCAGGGCGAGCTGGTCGAGTTCATCCTCACCCCCTACGTCGGCGTCAAAGCGGCGAAACGGGCTGCTTCCTAGGCGGTTCCAAGCACATCTGAGGGACTTGTTTGGACACTCGACCTACTGGGTAATCAGCAAGTTGTAACAACAACCTTCCAGATGACCGGTATCGTCGTTTTTACCTTGGCTGCCGACCGACCCGCAAACGCCTCCATAGAGCCCGCTCCAGATTACCCGCCGGAGCTCTCCCGCCTGCCCCCGGGCCGGCATGGCCTGCCGCGCGAGTTCGTCGTCCACAACCAGCGCGAGCGGCTGATCGCCGGCCTCGCCGAGGCGGTCGCCGAAAACGGCTATGCGAGCACGACGATAGCCCACATCACCCGCCACGCGGCGGTCTCGCGGCGCACTTTCTACGAGCACTTCGACAGCAAGGACGCCTGCTTCGTCGCCGCCTACGACACGGTGATGGACGAACTGCGCGAGCGCGTCGGCGGCGCCTTCGAAGCCGAGAAGGAGTGGCCGCGGGCAATCAAGGCCGGGATTGCGGCGATGCTCGCCTTCCTCGCTGCCGAGCCCAACCTCGCCCGCCTCTGCATGGTCGAGGCGCTGGTCGCCGGCCCGGTCGTAGTCGAACGCTACGACGCCGCGATCCAGAGCCTCGTCCCCTACTTCGAAGCGGGCCGCAAGGGCCGCTCGCGCGAGGTCTTGGCGCGGCTCTCGCCGACCACCGAGGAGGCCCTGGTCGGCGGCATGGTCTCGCTGATCTCCCGCCGCATCTTCGCCGGCCGCACGACCGAACTGGAGTCGCTGCTGCCCGACCTCGTCGAGTTCGCCCTGACGCCGTACCTCGGCAGCGCCGAGGCGGCGAAGGTCGCTCGCGAGAAGTAGCGGCGCGTTGGCCTGGGTCCTGCTCAGGCGTAAGTAAGGAGGCGCAGCCGCGAGAAGGCGAGGCATTTGCGCGCTTTGCCCTGCGGCCCGTGGACGAAGACGTCGACCGCCGCTTTCGTCTTCTTCGCCGCGACCAGCTGCCGCACCGTGTCGGTGACGGTGAGGATCTGCGTCCCCGGCTCGAGGTGGTGCGGGAGGCGCCAGTCGAAGGGATCGCGTTCGGCGGGGACGTCGCAGTGGCCGGCCTCGCCGTGGCAGCGGCCGTGGCCGAAGACGAAGACGGAGCCGGCGTAGGCGGGGTGCTCGACGTCGGCGCTGCGGTCGATGCCGCGTTTGGCGCCGATGAAGACGCGCGCCTCGAAGGTCGGGCCGGAGTGGTCGACGCCGTAGAAGACGAGGTCGGCGCGCTGGAAGGCCTGGCCGGGCTCGGGCAGCTCCAGCGCTTTGCTGTGGAAGCGGTCGACCATCAGGACGTCCCCGGGACCGCCGCGGTGGAGGCCGCGTAGTCGTAGCCGAGACGGGTCACGTCGAGCGTCTGGCGCACCGTCATCGCGAACGGGGGCAGCGCCAGGTCGAGGTAGGGAGCCGGCAGGGTGGCACCAGGATGGCGCAGCTGCCAGAGGTACCAGAGGCGGTCGATCATGCAGTGGTGGGCCCAGAAGATCGGGTCGTAAGCGGCGACCGAGGGGTCGCCCATCGTGCCGCCGACCCACATGTGGATGCCGTTGTGGATGCTCTCCAGCTGGTTCTGGAAGGTGAAGTAGTCGGGGTTGCGGTCGAGCACGCCGTTGACCTCGGCCGCGCTCGGCAGCCAGCGCGGGTCTTCGGGCGCCCGCCAGGTCCGTTTCTCTTTCGGGTCGCGGCGGCCGGCGGGCTGGATCGGCGAGGAGGCGAGCGGGTTGCGTTTGCCATCGACCCGGGCGCGGGCGTAGGCGGGCGGCAGGCCGGTGTCGTGCCGGGTCCAGTTCCACCAGGGAAGCGTCACCCCCGGGACCCGGTCCTGCAGGGCCTTCTCGATGAAGTAGAGGTAGGCGCGGTGCCAGGGCAGGAAGAGCGGGCTGGAGTGCTTGCAGCTGATCGGCAGCGGCAGCCCGTGGATCCCGGCCCAGTACTGATACCCCCGATCGTCCCCGATCCCCTGCGCCAGGGTGAACGCTTTGCGCAGGTCGGCCAGCTGCGCTTTGCTCAACCGACGGGCGCTGCGGCGATGGCGCAACGCGGTCGGGGCAGCGGTAACTGCAGGAGCGGCAGCACTCATCGCGGCCACAGTCCCACACCCGCCCCGTCGACGCAAGCTCTTCTGAGTAAACGGTGGGGTTCGCCGCCTCTGGGGCTGGTTGCCGGGGGCTTCTGGAGCTCCGGGGAGAGGGGGTGGGTACCCCTCCGAACGGCTTGTACTTCTCGGTTGCCCGAATCTAGGACTGCCCGGGCTCGCCCCACCCGAGCAAGTTGAGAGAGGAGGGGTACCCACCCCCTCTCCCCCTGTATTTCCACAAAATCCCTGCAAATCAGCCCTTGAATTCTCTCTCTCCGTATACGAACATACGTTCGTATGGAGATCGCTTGCGTTTTAGACAGCCGCGGGGGATCTCCAGCGCGCCCGGGCCGTTCCGGGGGGCCTCGGTCCGGGCGCGACGTTCTTGCCGATCCGGTGGAGGCGGCGGAGAGGACGGAGGCGGTGGTGCGGGCCCTGGAGGGGATCGGGGCGGCGGTCGAGTCGGAGCGGGCGGGCGAGGCCTTCTTCGCGGTCGACGGGCTGCGGGGGATCTACGGCGGCAGCGCCGGGGTCCTCGGGGCCGTGCGCCAGGCGGTGGCGGTGGCGGGGCGCGAGCAGGGGGATCCGGTTGGGGTGGCTACCGGAAAGACCCGCTTCGCAGCCTTCGTCGCCGCCACCGGCTGGCGACGGCCCGTCCCGGTGGGGGCGCTGGAAACACGGCTCGGCGTGCCCGAACGCGAGGCCGCCGAGTTCTTCGTCGCGCTCGAGCGGCTGGGGATCGAGACGCTGCGACAGCTGGCGCGGCTCTCTCCCGACCAGGTCGCCGACCGCTTCGGTCCGCTGGGGCTGCGGGCGCTGCGGCTGGCTCGCGGCGAGGACGAGCCGCTGCGGCCGCGGGCGCCGCACGAGGAGCTGGTCGAACAGATCGACCTGCCGGAAGGGACCGCCGGGCAGCAGCTCGACCGCGCCTTGGAGCTGCTGGTCGACCGCTTGCTGGCGGCGCCGCAGCGCCGCGGGCGGACCCTGCTGGGGCTGCGGCTGGGGGCGCTGCTGGCCGGCGGCGGCAGCTGGAGCATCGAGCAGGGACTGGGCCGGCCGAGCGCCTCGGCCCGGGTCCTGCGGCGCTTGCTGCTGCCGCGCCTGGAGGCGCTGCCGGGACCGGCGGGGGCGCTGCGGCTGCGGGCGCTCGGGTTCGGGCCGCCGGTCGGCGACCAGCTGGAGCTCGCGGTCGGCGGCGCCGAGCCGCGGCGGCGCCGGCTCGGCGAAGCGGTGCGCGAGGTGCGTGCCGCCCAGGGGACCGAGGCGCTGCTGAAGATCCTCCCCGTCGACTCCACCTCGCGGGTCCCCGAGCGCTGGGGGATGCTGACTCCCTTCCCGGAGCTGTGAGCGCGGGAGCGCTTGCGATGACGCCGGCACTGCGCCGCCTCTACTCGCCGCGGGCGGTCGACGTCCTCACCGGGCCCGATGGCGCGCCGCTGCAGGTCGAGGGGATCGCCGTCGAGGCGGTCCGCGAGGAGTGGCTGGTGGAGGACCGCTGGTGGACGCCGCGACCGCTGCGCCGCCGCTACTTCGAGCTGGCGCTGGCCGACGGCCGCGCCCTCACCGTCTTCCGCCTCGGCGCCGGCGAGCGCTGGTTCCGGCAGCGTGCCTGATTGATGGGTGGGCAAGCGCAAAAGGGCGGCGCGGTTCCCTACGTCGAGCTGCACGCCCACTCGGCCTTCTCCTTCCTCGACGGCGCCTCCTCGCCGATCGAGCTGGCCGCGGGCGCTGCCGCCCACGGTTACCCGGCGTTTGCCCTGACCGACCACGACGGGGTCTGGGGCTCGCTCGAGTTCGCCCACGCCTGCAAGGGGCTCGGCCTGCGGCCGATCACCGGGGCCGAGCTGACGGTCGGGCCCGAACCGCTGCTCCACCTAACCCTGCTGGTCGAGGACGCGGCCGGGTACCGCAACCTCTGCCGGCTGCTGACCCTGGCCCACGCGCACACCCGCGACAACACGACCCGCTCGGCCGCGCAGCCGTGGGCGACGCTGGAGCAGCTGGAGGAGCACGCCGAGGGGCTCGTCTGCCTCTCCGGCTGCGCCCGCCAGGGGGCGCTGGCGAGTGCCTGGGAGCGGGGCGACACCAGCGGCGGTGCCCGCTTGGGGAAACGCCTGCTCGCCGCCTTCGGCCGCGAGCGCTTCCGGGTCGAGCTGCAGCGGCCCTTCTGGCGCCACGACCGCGCCCGCAACCACTGGCTCGCCGGCCTCGCGGCGCGGATCGGAGTCGATGCGGTCGCGACCGGCAACGTCCACTGCCACAACCGCCGCCGCACCCACCTGCAGGACGCCCTGGTCGCGGTCGGGCTGGGCGAGACGCTGGAGGGATCGGAGCCGCGGCGGCGCGGCAACCGCAGCTCCGCCCTGGTCTCCCCCGCCGAGATGGCGGCGCGCTTCGCCGAGTACCCGGAGGCGGTCGCCGAGAGCGTCGAGCTCGCCGAGCGGCTGCGCTTCGACCTCACCACCGACCTCGGCTACCGCTACCCCGAGGAGGACGACGCCGACCGCAAGCTGGCCGGGCTCTGCCGGCAGCGGCTGGACGAGCGCTATCCCGGCCGCAAGCAGCGGCCGACAGCCGAGGCGCGGCTCGACCAGGAGCTGGGGACGATCCGCCACCTCGGCCTCTCCGGCTTCTTCCTCCTCCACCACGACCTGCTGGAGCTGGCCCGCGACGTCGCCGTCGAGGTGCGGGGGACGCGTTCGGCGCGGGCGGTGCTGCCCCCGGGCCGGGGACGCGGCTCCAGCGTCAGCTCGATCGTCTGCTACCTGACCGGCCTCTCCCACATCGACCCGGTGAAGGCGGAGTTGTTCGCCGGGCGCTTCCTCAACGACGAGGTGCGGGCCTCGCTGCCCGACATCGACCTCGACTTCCCGCGCGACATCCGCGAGGTCCTGATCCCGCGCGTGCACGAGGTCTACGGCGCTGAGCACTCCGCCCTCGTCGCTGCCTTCCCCACCTACCGCCCGCGCGGCATCGTGCGCGAGCTCGGCAAGGTCCTGGGGCTGCCGCCGGAGGAGATCGAGAAGGTGGCGAAGACGGTCGGCTTCCACGAGTCCAGCGGCCAGATCGGGCGCGACGCGGTCGCAGCGATCGGCGCCGAGCGGGCGGCCGCGCCGCGCTGGAAGGCGCTGCTCTGGCTCTGCGAGGACGCGATGGGGCTGCCGCGCCACGCCTCCCAGCACTCGGGCGGGATGGTGATCTCGACCCAGCCGCTGGTCGACGTCTGCCCGATCGTGCCGGCGGCGATGGAGGGGCGGCAGATCATCCAGTGGGACAAGGACTCCTGCTCGGACGCCCGCTTCCTCAAGATCGACCTGCTGGGGCTGGGCATGCTCTCCGCGGTCGAGCGCTGCATCGACGAGGTCGAGGCGGCGCGGGGCGAGCGGCTCGACCTCTCGCGGATCCCGATCGACGACGCCGAGACCTTCGAATCGATCCGCGCCGCCGAGACCACCGGCGTCTTCCAGATCGAGAGCCGGGCGCAGATGCAGATGCTGCCGCGCACGCGGCCGGCCAACATCGACGACCTCACCGTGCAGGTGGCGCTGGTCCGCCCCGGCCCGATCCAGGGCGGCGCCGTCCATCCCTATATAGAGCGGCGCAAGCTCCTGCGCGAGCAGCCCGGCTACAAGGTCCCCTACCCGCACCCGGCGCTGGAGCGGGTGCTGGCGGAGACGCTGGGCACGATCGTCTACCAGGAGCAGGTGCTGGAGGTGGCGATGGAGTTCGCCGGCTTCACCTCGTCCGAGGCGGAGGGGCTGCGGCGGGCGATGAGCCGCAAGCGCTCCCAGCAGGCGATCGACGGGCACCACGAGCGCTTCCTCGCCGGCGCCGCCGAGCGGCACGGGGCGAGCGCCGAGCTGGCGCAGCGGATCTGGGACCAGATCCAGGGCTTCTCCGGCTTCGGCTTCCCCAAGGCGCACTCGGCCGCCTTCGGGCTGCTCGCCTACCAGTCGGCCTGGCTGCGGGTCCACTACGCGCCCGAGTTCCTCTGCTCGCTGCTGAACGAGCAGCCGATGGGCTTCTACCCGCCCGACTCGCTGGTCCACGAGGCGCAGCGCCGCGGCGTCCGCATCGCCCCGCCCGACGCCAACCGCAGCCACCTCCTCTGCCGGGTCGAATCCGCCCACCGCGACGGGCCGGAGCTGCGCGGCGGGGAGGTGGTCCGGATCGGGCTCGGCTACGTGAAGGGCGTGCGCAAGGAGGAGATGGAGCAACTGGTCGCCGAGCGCGGGCGCGGCGGGCCCTACGGCGGCGTGGCGGAGCTGGCCTCGCGCTCGGGGGCGGGGCTGCCGAGCCTGGAAAAGCTCGCTTGGGCCGGGGCGCTGGACGGAATCCCGGCCGGATCGGGCAGCGAGCGGCGCGGGGCACTGTGGCGGGTCGGTGTCGCCAGCGCCGGCCGCGGTGCCGGCGGCGCGACACAGCTGGCGCTGGCGCTGGAGCCGCCCGAGCCGCCGCAGCTGGCGCCGCTCGGCGAGTGGGGCAAGCTGATCGCCGACTACCGCTCGACCGGCCTCACCCTCGGCAAACACCCGATGAAGCTGCTGCGACCGGGGCTCGACCCGGCGATCGCCAGCAGCGCCGACCTCGTGCGGATCGACGACGGCGCCGCGGTCGAGGTCGCCGGCATGGTCGTCGCCCGCCAGCGGCCGGAGACCGCGAAGGGCATCGTCTTCATGCTGCTCGAGGACGAGCGCGGCACCGTCAACCTGATCGTCCCGGGCAAGGTCTACGACCGCCACCGGGCGCTGGTCCGGACGGCGCCGCTGCTGCGCGCCCGCGGCCGGCTCGAGCGCCGCGAAGGGACGATCAACGTGCTCGTCGCCGAGGTCGCGGCGCTGGAGCGGACCGAGCCGCCGGCAGCGCCGGAGCCGACCGGACCGGACCCCGGCGCTCGCCGCGAGCGCCGCCAGCTCGCCGTCGCCGAGCTGCGCGCGGTCGCCCCCGCGGGGCACAGCTTCGGGAGGCGAGGCCGGTGAGGCTAGGGAACCCGCAGCACGATCTTGCCGCCGCCGTGGTGCTCTTCGGCAGCCCGGTGCGCGGCGGGGGCGTCCTCGAGGTCGAAGACGCGGTCGACATGGACCTGCAGCTGGCCGTTCTCGACCAGGTGGCAGAGGCCGGCGAGGCCTGTCGGGTCCGGCTCGACCAGGAAGCCGGTGGCGCGACGGTTGCTCGCCGTCGCCTGCTCGATCAGCTCCTGGCCGGCGCCGCTGGGGACCGAGACGAGCAGGCCGCCGGGGCGCAGCGCCCGCAGCGAGCCCTCGCCGTAGCGGCCGGTCAGGTCGATCACCGCGTCGAGGTCGGAGAGCTCGCGCTCGAAATCCCCCTCGCGGTAATCGATGACGCGGTCGATCCCGAGCTCGCCCAGGCGCTCGGCCTGCTCGGAGCGGGCGGTGCCGAAGACGTTGGCGCCGCGGGCCTTGGCGATCTGCACCGCCAGGTGGCCGACCCCGCCGGCAGCGCCGTGGATCAAGAGGTCGTCGCCGGACTGGAGGTTGATCGTGTCGACCACGATCTGCCAGGCGGTGAGGCCGGCCAGCGGCAGCGCCCCGGCCTCCTCGTGGGAGAGGACCGCCGGTTTCGCGGCGAAGTGGCGCGAGGGGGCGGTGACGTACTCGCCGTAGGCGCCGGCTTCGCGCGGGAACCAGGGCATGCCGAAGACCTCGTCGCCGACCCGGAACCTGGTCACGCCGGCGCCGAGCTCGGTGACCGTGCCGGAGACGTCCCAGCCCACACGGAAGGGCGGGTCGCCGAGGAATTTGGAACGGCCGCCCTGGCGGGTCTTGAAGTCGACCGGGTTAACCCCGGCGGCGTGGACGCGGACCTGGACCTCGGTCGGGATCGGCCGCGGCGTCGGCAGCTCCTCGACCACCAGCACCTCGGGCGGGCCCACGTCGTGCTGAATCACTCCACGCATTCGTCCCCGATCATAGGCGCGCATTGCTAGCGTCGGGAGCCATGCAGCGGGTCAACATCGCCGCGCCCGAGTTCGAGTTCGACGCCGAGGACCCGGAGGGGTTCCGGGCCGGGATGGCGCGGCTGGGCAAGCTGCTCGGCGCCTCGGAGTCGGGGATCAGCGTCTACGAGCTGCCGCCGGGCCAGGCGGTCTGCCCGTACCACTACGAGGTCGGCGAGGAGGAGTGGCTCCTGGTCCTCTCCGGCAACCCGACCCTGCGCCACCCCGGCGGCTCGGAGCGGCTCGATCCCTGGGACGTCGTCTGCTTCCCGCGGGGTCCGGAGGGCGCCCATGGAATCCGCAACGAGACCGGCGGGGTTGCCCGGGTGCTGATGTTCTCCACCGTCGTCGTCCCCACCGCCACCGTCTATCCCGACAGCGACAAGGTGGGGATCTGGACCGGCGACCCGGAGACCGACGTGATGGTCCGCCGCGACAGCGCCGTCGACTACTACGAGGGCGAGTGAACGACCTGGCGGCCGCGCGGGACGGCGACGAAGCCGCCTTCGAGCGGCTGGTCGGCCCCTACCGGCGCGAGCTGCACGCGCACTGCTACCGGATGCTCGGCTCCCTGCACGACACCGAGGAAGCGATGCAGGAGGCGATGCTGCGGGTCTGGCGCAACCTCGACGGCTTCGAGGACCGCGGCTCGCTGCGCGCCTGGCTCTACAAGATCGCCACCAACGCCAGCCTCGACGCGCTCGCCCGCCGCAAACGGCGCATGCTGCCGGTCGAGCATGCGCCCGCGGCCGACCCGGAACTGCCGGTGGGCGATCTGGTCGAGGACCGCCTCTGGCTCGAGCCCTACCCCGACCAGGAGCTGGGGATCGAGGGTGGCTACGCCGCGCCGGACGCGCGCTACGAGCAGCGCGAGGCGCTGGAGCTCGCCTTCATCGCCGCGATGCAGCACCTGCCGGCGCGCCAGCGGGCGGTGCTGATCCTGCGCGAGGTGCTCGGCTTCTCGGCCAAGGAGGTCGGCGAGACGCTGGACACCTCGGTGCCCTCGGTCAACAGCGCCCTGCAGCGGGCGCGCAAGACGGTCGAGGAGCGGATGCCCGAGCGCAGCCAGCAGGCGACCCTGCGCGAGCTCGGGGACGCCCGCCTGCGCGAAATCGTCGAGGACTACATGGAGGCGATGCGAAACGGCGACGTCAGCCGCGTCGTCTCGATGCTGAGCGAGGAGGCGGCCTGGTCGATGCCGCCGCTGGCCTCCTGGTACCAGGGCCTGCCCGCAGTCGAGGCCTGGCTCCGCAACGCGCCGCTGAACGGCGAGTGGGACTGGCGCCACGTCGCCGGCCACGCCAACGGCCAGCTCGCCGTCGGCACCTACACCCGAATTCCCGGCGAAACCGGCCACTTCCCCTTCTCGCTCGACGTGCTCACCCTCGACGCAAGCAAGATCAGCGCCATCACCGCCTTCATTGTCCGAACGACGGAGTTGCCGGATGGCTATTCTCGGTGGCCCGACTACGCCGCCGACCCTCTCAAGGTCCACTCGGTTTTCGAGCGCTTCAGCCTCCCCAGCCGCCTGGATTGACGGGCGCGGCGATGAGTTTCAACCCAATCCCCAGTTGGTACCTGTGACCGATCCGGTCAGGACACCCGACGGCCAGGAGGAACAAACGTGAACACCGCTTCAACCGAGATCCAAGACGACCGCAAACGCTGGCTGGCCCTCTACGTGCTCTGCGCGGGCATGCTGATGATCGTCCTCGACGCGACGATCGTCAACGTCGCCCTGCCCTCGATCGAGGACAGCCTCGACTTCTCCCAGAACAACCTCGCCTGGGTGATCAACGCCTACATGATCCCCTTCGGCGGGCTGCTGCTGCTGGCGGGACGGGTCGGCGACCTGGTCGGGCAGCGCCGCATCTTCCTCGGCGGCCTCGCGGTCTTCACCGTCGCCTCGCTCGTCTGCGCCGCCTCCCAGAACCAGGAGATGCTGATCGGGGCGCGCTTCGTGCAGGGGATCGGCGGCGCCTTCGCCTCGGCCGTGATCCTGGGCATGATCGTGACCATGTTCCCGGAGCCGGCCGCGCAGGCGAAAGCGATCGGCGTCTACGGTTTCGTCGCCTCCGCCGGCGGCTCGATCGGGCTGCTGCTCGGCGGCGTCCTCACCGACGCGATCAGCTGGCACTGGATCTTCCTGATCAACCTCCCGATCGGGATCGCCACCGCCTTCCTGGCGCTGCGCCTGGTCGAGGGGCGCGAGGGGATCGGCCTCAAGGAGGGCGCCGACTACCGCGGCGCCGCTCTGATCACCGTCTCGCTGATGCTCGGCGTGTTCACGATCCTGAAAATCACCGAGTGGGGCTGGGTCGACACCCGGGTACTGGCCCTGAGCGCGATCTCAGCGGTGCTGCTGGCGCTCTTCATCCACCGCCAGGCGACGATCGCCAACCCGCTGATGCCGCTGCGGCTGTTCCGCTCCCGCAACGTCTCCGGCGCCAACGTGCTGCAGGCACTGCTGGTCGCCGGCATGTTCGGCATGTTCTTCCTCGGCGCCCTCTACCTGCAGAAAGTGCTCGACTACAGCCCGCTCGACGTCGGCCTAGCCTTCCTGCCGACGACCCTGGTGATGGGCACGCTCTCGCTCGGCTTCTCGGAAAAACTGATCATGCGCTTCGGGCCGCGGACGACCCTGATCCCCGGCATCTGCCTGGTTGTCGTCGCGCTGCTGCTCTTCGCCCGCACCCCGGTCGACGCCAACTACCTGACCGACCTGCTGCCGCCCTTCCTGCTGATCGGGATCGGGGTCGGCACCTCCTTCCCGGCGGTGATGACCCTGGCGATGTCGGGCGCGACGCCGCAGGACTCCGGCCTCGCCTCCGGCTTCGTCAACACCAGCATGCAGGTCGGTGGGGCGATCGGGCTGGCGGTGCTGGCGACGCTCTCGGCTGAGCGGACCAGCTCCCTGGAAGCCGGCGGAACCGTGGAAGCCCAGGCACTGACCTCCGGCTACCACCTCGCCTACCTGATCGGCGCCGGGCTGGCGGCGATCGCGGTGGCGATCGCGGTCTTCGTCCTGCGCGAACAGAAAGCACCCGCGGGGGCGATGAGCGGCGAGCCGAGCGCTGCCGGTGAGGCCGGCGATGCCGAGGCCGAGCCGGCCTACTCGGACGCGCGCTGAGCTTTTAGTCCAGCGGCAAGAGGCCTCCGGTAGGTTGCGGCCATGAACCCCGGAGCCGGACACGCGGCGGTAATCGGCGGCGGCACGATGGGCGCCGGCATCGCCGCTGCGCTGGCCCGGGCGGGCATCCGCACCGAGCTGATCGAGGTCAGCCAGGAGCTCGCCGAGGACGGGGTCGCGAAGGCGCGGGAGACGATCGAGGACGGGGTCGCCCGCAACCGCATCACCCCCTCCGACGGCGAGGAGGCGAAGGCGCGGCTGGAGCCGCGGGCCGCGATCGAGGAGGCGACGCCGGAGCCGCGGCTGGTGATCGAGGCGGTGCCCGAGCGGGTCGACCTCAAGCACAAGATCCTCGCCGCGGCCGAGCAGCTGCGACCGGCGCTGCTGGCGACCAACACCAGCGGCATCTCGATCGACGAACTCGCCGCCGGGGTCGAGGACAAGAGCCGCTTCCTCGGCATGCACTTCTTCAACCCGGTGCCGGCGATGGCGCTGGTCGAGGTCGTGATCGGCAGCGCCACCGCCGACGAGGCGCGCGATGCCGCGGTCGGCCTGGTCGGCGAGATCGGCAAGGAGGCGATCGTCGTCGGCGACTCCCCCGGCTTTGCCACCAGCAGGCTCGGCGTCGCACTCGGCCTGGAGGCGATCCGGATGGTCGAAGAAGGGGTCGCCAGCCCGGAGGACATCGACCGCGCGATGGTGCTGGGCTACCGCTACCCGGTCGGGCCGCTGCGGCTCGGCGACATCGTCGGCCTCGATGTCAGGCTCGACATCGCCACCAACCTCAGCGCCGCCTACGGCGAGCGCTTCGCGCCACCGCCGCTGCTGCAGACGATGGTCGCGGAGGGGCGCCTCGGCAAAAAGAGCGGACAGGGTTTCTATACCTGGTAAGCCTCGGCTGGACGTAAGTACACGCCGCGGTTCATCGCTCAACCCTCGCGCCCTCCCAGCCGATCCAGGTTGGGATGTCACCCCACCAGCTCCCAGTAGCGAAAGGTTCTGCGGCTTTCGCCGAAGCCCCCGACGAGCGGGCGCGCATGGGCCGGATCTCCGGCGTGCTCTGGGTCGCGGCGGCAATCGTCGCCGGCGTGGCCACCTTCCTGCCCGGCGCCCAGCACGCCGGGCTCGGCTGGGTCCTCGCGCTCGACGTCTTCGTCCTGCTCTACGGGCTCGGCAGCGTCACCGGCGCGATCCCCTGGGAGCGGGCCTCGATGAACTCGCTCGGGATCGGCATGGTGGTGACGATCCCGGTGGTCGGCCTCGGCATCTACCTGACCGGCGGCTCGCTCAGCTACGTCGAACCGCTGCTGGTCTGCTCGCTGCTCTACGCGGCCTTCTTCTTCCCCGCCCGCTGGGCCTGGCCGCTCTCGATCGAGCTGGTGGCGATGGCCGGGGCGCCGCTGCTCTACGACCCCGCCGCGATCGACAACGCCTTCCTCTCCCGCTACGCCGCGCTTGCTGTCGGCTTCGTCGCCGCGACCTGGGTGATGGTCGGCCTCAAACGGCGGCTGATGGCGGCCGAGGCGCGCCAGCGCGACTTCGCCAACCGCGACCCGCTGACCGGGGTCGGCAACCGCCGCGTCTTCGACGCGATCATGCAGCGCGAGCTGAAGTCGCGGACCGCACCGGGCGGGCGCCGCGAAGCCGACGACTCGCCGCTGGCCCTGCTGATCCTCGACCTCGACAACTTCAAGGGCATCAACGACGCCCACGGCCACCAGGTCGGCGACGCGGTTCTCTGCCGGGCGGCGGAACGCGCCCACGCGATCCTCCGCTCCAGCGACACCCTGGCCCGGATCGGCGGCGACGAGTTCGCCGTGATCGCCCCCGCCGCGCACGGCGAGGGCGTGGAGCGGATGGCCGAAGCGATCCGCACCGCGGTCAGTCAGGCAGAGCCGGGCTCATCGGCGCCGACCCCGAGCGCCTCGGTCGGGTGGGCGGTCTTCCCCGAAGACGGCGAAGACTTCGAGACGCTGATGCACCGCGCCGACCAGCGCATGCTGCAGCGCAAGCGTGGTTCCTTTTTCGCCTCAGGGGTCGATAAGGAACCGCGCGCGGCTATTCGCGGCTGAGCGAGGCCGACTCGAGCACGCCGAGCAGCTGCGTCACCCGGCAGACCAGCAAGCGCTCCTCGTCGATCTCGACCCAGACCCCGGCGGCGGCCGGGAAGACGACGTGGTCGCCGGGCGCGACCGGCATCTCCACCCCGGCCTGCGCCCACCAGTCGAGCCCGGGCCCGACCGCGAGCACGATGCCCTGCTCGGGCGGTGGCTCGTGAGTGCCGGGCGGGACAACCAGGCCGGAGCGGCGGACCCGGTCCTGGTCGAGCTCCTTGATCACGATCTGGTCGAACAGCGGCCGCAGCTGGTGGCGGACCGACTCGGTCGGATCGGGTATCTGCGCGGTGCCCATCGCCCCCTTTGTAGCTGATCGGGGGCGATGGGCGTATCGCTTGCTATTTAGCGGCCGCGAGCAGGGCGTTGGCGCCGCCCTGCATTCCCGCTTTGTTGGGATGGATCGGAGCCGCCAGTTCGCCTGGGATCAGCGGTTCGACCCAGCGATTGGAGCTGCTCTTGCAGGCGTCGTGGCCGATGCTGGCGTTGTACCAGTTGACCAGCGTCGCGCCGTTGGCCGCGGCCTGGGTCGCGAGCATGCTGTTCAGGCCTTTCTCGGTCGAGCGCAGGTAGGGAACGTCCTGGAACCCGATCGGCATCTGCGGCCAGCAACCGAACCCGGTCTCGGGGAAGATCGCCGGGTAGTTGAGGACGTAGATTTTCGCCAGCGGCGAGATGCTGTGGATCCCCTGCAGGACCGCCGCCACTTTCGGCGCCGTCGCCGCAATCCGTTCCGCCAGCTGGTCTTTGCCGCCAGCTTTGTATTTGTCGAGGCAGGGATGGCTGAACGGGTTGATCGTGATGCAGCTCTGGGCGACTTCGGAGAAGCCGATGTCGTTGCCGCCGATCGTGATCGAGACCACGGTGGTCGCCGCGTTCAGTCCGTTGAACTGGGGCGGGTTCGGCCCCGGTTCGACGTTCTGCTGCTGGGTCATGTGGACCGTGGTGGCGCCGCTGCAACTGACGTCGGTCAGGGGCAGGCCGAGCCCTGGAGCCGCCAGGTGCGCGTAGTTGTTGCTCGAGCGCAGGCAGCCGAGTGGGTTCAGCGACTGGTTCGGGATCAACGGCCCCGCCGCGTAGGAGTCCCCTAACGCCGTGTAGCTGGCGGCGCGCGCTCCTGCCGCGCCGAGCAGCAGCGTCAGCGCCGCGGCTGCGAGCGCGAGGACGGCGAGCCAGCGCCGGGCGCCGATCCGCCTCTGGGTCAACGTGTTCATGAACTTCTCCTTCCCGCTTGTGTACCCCTGCCCCACTCCCCCTAATGCTCAGCAGTCTTTGTTTCTAAACCTGTCGCGCGCCGATGCCGCTGCTGCGCGGGTGCCATATTCAGACGATGCGGATCGCCAGCCTCGTCCCCTCCTCGACCGAGATGCTGTTCGCGATCGGGCTCGGTGAGAGCGTCGTCGGCGTCACCCACGAGTGCGACTGGCCGGCGGCGGCGCGGGAGCTGCCGCACCTGACCGCGACCGTGCTGCCCGAGGGTCTCAACGCCGGCGAGATCGACGCCGCGGTGAAGCAGGTGGTCGGCGAAAGCCGCGCTCTCTACAGCCTCGACGAGGCGCGACTGGCCGAGCTGGCGCCGGACCTGATCGTGACCCAGGCGGTCTGCGACGTCTGCGCCGTCTCCTACGAGGACGTGGTCGCGGTGGCGGCGCGGCTGCCGGGGCCGCCGCGGGTGCTGCAGCAGGACCCGAGCAGCCTGCCCGAGGTGCTGGAGGACGTCGAGCGGCTCGGCGACGCGGCTGGAATAGGCGAGCGGGGACGGACCCTGCGCGGGGAGCTGGAAGCTCGTCTGGACGCCGTCCGCACCGCCGTCGCCGGGGCCAAACGCCCCAGGGTGGTCGCGCTGGAGTGGCTCGACCCGCCCTTCGTCGGCGGCCACTGGTTGCCCGAGATGGTCGAGATCGCCGGTGGCGTGGACGTCGCCGGGACCGCCGGCGCGAAGTCGCCCGAAGTCGAGTGGGAGGCGCTGGAGAAGCTCGAGCCCGACGTCGTCGTGGCGATGCCGTGCGGGTGGTACCTGGAGGACTCGCTGGAGCAGGCGACTGAGCAGCGGGAGCGACTGCGGGCGCTCGGCGCGGAGCGCGTCTTCGCCGTCGACGCCGCCTCGACCTACTCCCGCCCGGGTCCGCGGCTGGTCGAGGGCACCGAGCTGCTCGCCCACCTACTCCACCCGGAGCGGGTCGAACCGCCGGCCGGAATCGGCTTCGCCCCGGTCGCCGTTTAGAGCTCGCGCTCGTAGAACAGCATCGACGGACCGTCCGCCGAGCCTTCGCGATTGGTGAAGCCGCTGCTCTCGTACAGCGCCCGAGCGACGGTGTCGGTTTCGCCGGTGTTGAGATCGATCCCGGTCGCGCCGGCGGCGAGGGCGGCCTCGAGGGTCGCCTCGAGCAGGGCTCGGCCGATGCCTTGGCCGCGCAGGGCCGGCGCCACGTAGAGCTCCTGCAGGTGGGCTTCGGGCTGGCCGGTCCAGACCGAGGGGCGGAAGCGGAGCAGGGCGATCGCGTCCGGTCCCTCACCGCCGAGCAACACGGTGATCTCGCCCTCGTCGAGCAGGCGGGCGGCGTACTGGGTCAGGGCCGCCACCCCCGGCGTCGGCTCCTCGTACTCGGTGTTGAAGTCATGCAGCAGCCGCGCCACCTCGGCGGCGTCGGCGCTGGTCGCGCGGCGAATCGGGACGTCCATGGTGGGTCAAGACCCCTTACTTAGCTGGAGCCGTCCCCGCGGGCGCGAACCGTTTGACGAACTCGAGCGCGGTGTCGCAGACCTCGCGCCAGCCGCTGTCGATCGTCAGCGAGTGACCGCGGTTGGGGATTTCGGCGATCTCGGTCACCGCCTCGTTGCGACTCTGCTTCTTGTAGGAAGCGTTGGCGATCGCCCACGGGACCGTGTGGTCGACCTCGCCGTCGATGATCAGCAGTGGCCCACGCGCAGGATTCTTCGGGTCGAGCTTGGCCTCGGTGGCGAAGTTCAGGTTCGCGAAGGCCATCTGCATCAGGGCCACCGCGGGCGCGGCCACGTGGTAGGTGTCGTAGAGCTCTTTTGCCTCCTCGTCGGAGAGCGCGTTGGCCCAGCCGTACTTGAACTGGTCCAGGGTGAGGGTGACGGCGCGGCCGCGGTTGAGCGGGTTGGCCAGCACCGGTTTCGAAACTTTCAGAGTCGAGAGCGGCAGCGGCAGGACCCCGCGGAAGGGCCCGGGGTCGATCGCCACCGTCACCGCCGAGAGCCCGCGGTCGGCGGTGATCTGGGCCAGCAGGCCGCCGGTCGAGTGGCCGAGCACGGCGGGCTTCTTGTCCAGCTCGCCGATCACCTCCGCGGTGTGGTCGGCGACCTGGCCGAGCGTCTTCTTGGCGAGGGCGTCGGGATTGGCCCGCGCCTGCTCGACGGTCTCGGGGTCGTCGGGCCAGACCGGCTGCACCGCTGCGTAACCAGCCTCCTCGAAGACGCCGGCCCAGCGGTCCCAGCTGCTGGCCAGCACCCAGAGCCCGTGGATGAAGACGACGGGGGTGCGCCCGCTCGCGTTGGCCTTCTCGATCTGCGCGCTCTCCTGCTGGGTGATCGCCATCGGCCGCTCCTTGCTCGCGAGGTATGGAAGTCGAGAGTACGCCTCTAGGATTGGCTAGGTGCCACCGCAGCAGAAGAACTCGACCAACTGGCGCGCCTGGGGGATCGGCGCGCTGGTGGCGCTGGTCCTGATCGTCGCCCTGCAGAACTCGCAGGAGGTCAGCTTCGACGTTCTCTTCGCCAGCTTCGAGGCGCCGCTGATCGTGATCCTGCTGGTCTCGGTCGCGATCGGGGCACTAATTGGCTATGCGCTCCCCGTCCTCCGCCGCCACCGGCGGGAGGAGCGGGGCAAAGACCTCGGGTGAGGGGATGCCGATGACCTCGCCCTGGAAGCGCTTGCGGGTCCCGTAGACGACCCAGGTGGTGTCGATTTCGCCGATCTCCTCGACCAGCCGCAGCTCGTCGGGGTGTTTCTCCAGGTGCTCGAGGTGGGTCAGCCCGGCCTCGTAGCGGCCGGCGAGCAGCTCTTCGGCGACGATCGGCTTCGACTGCACGTCGGTGATCTCCCAGTCGTCGCGGTCGATGTAGCCCGCGGTCGCGGGAACGAGGCCGAGCGTCCTGGGCCGCTCGACCTCGCGGCGGGCCAATACCGCCAGAGCCTTCGTCGGGTAGATGAAGGTGTCGACGACGAACACCTCCTTCCAGTGTGTCTCGGTGATCTCGTGAACGAGTGGGTGTGCGCTGCACTGGATCAGGAAGGCGTCGTCCCTGCCCCGAATCATCTCCAACCCGTCAAAGAAGTCGCCGATGAACTCGAACTCGAAATCCGCGACTCCCTGGAAGCCCATGTACTCGATGGCCGCCCGCTCGTGGCAGGTGCCCGTCGGACCGAGCGTTACCAGCGTGATCATCCCCCGGTGTCCTTCGACTGACTCATCCCGTTGGACAAGAGTAGTCGAGTAGTCGAACAAGTCAACGGGGTTACTCGGCGGGGCCCTCCCCATCGGAGCTCGGCCCCTCGACGGCGACCTCTCCATCCACCCTCGGATCTTCAGCGGCGACAGGGAGCTCGTCGGGCTGGGGGCCGTCCGCGATGGCCGGGGCGTCGTTGTCGGATTCGACCACCAGAGCGACGGCCGAGACCTGGTCGTCCTCCTTGATGTTCATCACCCTGACGCCCTGGGTCGAGCGACCCATCTGGGAGATCCCGTTGACCGAGGTGCGCTGGACCATCCCGTTCTGGGAGATGAACAGCAGCTCCTGGTGCTCGTAGACGATCAGGGCGCCGGCCAGGCCGCCCTTCTTCTCGGTCAGCTTCGCGGTCAGCACACCTTTGGTCCCGCGACCCTTGACCGGGTACTCGGAGACCGGGGTGCGCTTGCCGTAGCCGTTCTCGGTGACGACAAAAAGTTCGGTGTCGTTGCGGGCGACGTCCATCGCCAGCACCCGGTTGTCCTTGGAGGAGACGTTCATCCCTTTGATGCCGCTGGTGTCGCGGCCCATCGACCGCACCAGCTCCTCGGAGAAACGCGAGGCGTGGCCGGAGTGGGAGACCATGAGGATGTCGTCTTCGCCCGAGGTCAGCCGCACCTGGACCAGCTCGTCACCGTCGCGGACCTTGATCGCGATGATGCCGTCGGCGCGGATCGGCGTGTTGTAGGCGAGGAACTCGGTCTTCTTGATCAGGCCCTTGGCGGTCGCGAAGGCGAGGTATTTGTTCTCCTTGAAGTCCCGGGTCGGGATCACCGCCATCACCTTCTCGCCTTCGCGCAGCGGCAGCAGGTTGTTCAGCGAGCTGCCTTTGGCGGTGCGAGAGCCCTCCGGCAGCTCGTAGACCTTGAGCCGGTAGACCTTGCCGCGGTTGGTGAAGAACAGCAGGTAGTCGTGGGTCGAGCAGATGTGCAGGTGGGCGATGTAGTCGTCGTCTTTGAGGTTCATCCCCATCACCCCGACCCCGCCGCGGTGCTGCTGGCGGTAGGTCGCGAGCGCCAGGCGCTTCACGTAGCCCGAGGCGGTCAGGGAGATCACCATCTGCTGGTCGGCGATCATGTCCTCGATGCCGACGTCGCCCTCGAAGTGGGCCAGCTCGGTGCGCCGTTCGTCGCCGTAGGCCTCGACGATTTCGGCCAGCTCGTCCTTGACCAGGGCCATCACTTTGGCTTCGTCGCCGAGGATCGCGCGCAGCTCGCCGATCCGCTCCATCAGGTCGGCGTGCTCGGCCCGGACTTTGTCGGCCTCGAGTGCGGTCAGGCGCTGCAGGCGCATGTCGAGGATCGCCTGCGACTGCTCGCGCGAGAGCTCGAATTTCTCCATCAGGCCGTCGCGGGCCGCGTCGGGGTCGCTGGAGGCGCGGATCAGTTTGATCACCGCGTCGAGGTTGTCGAGCGCGACCAGCAGCCCCTCGAGGATGTGCGCCCGAGCCTCTGCCCGGCGCAGTTCGTACTGGGTGCGCCGGGTGACGACCTCGCGCTGGTGTTCCACGTAGTGCTCGATCAGCTCGCGCAGGCTCAGCGTCCGCGGCACCCCGTCGACCAGCGCCACCATGTTGGCGCCGAAGGTCGACTGCATCGAGGTTTTTTTGTAGAGGTTGTTGAGGACCACCTTGGCCGGCGGACCGCCTCGTTTGAGCTCGATCACCAGCCGCATCCCGGAGCGTTCGTCGCTCTCGTCGCGGAGGTCGGAGATGCCCTCGAGTTTCTTGTCCCGGGCGAGGTCGGCGATCTTCGTGATCAGGCCGCCGTCGCCGCCCTTCTTGACCATGAACGGGAGCTCGGTGACGATGATCGCCTCCTTGCCCCCCTTCAGCGGCTCGACGTGGGCGCGAGCGCGGACCTTGATGCTGCCGCGGCCGGAGGCGTAGGCGTCGCGGATCCCCTCGCGGCTCATCAGGCCGCCACCGGGGAAGTCCGGGCCTTTGATGTGCTCGAGCAGACCGGCCAGGTCGATCGTCGGGTCCTCGATGTAGGCGGCGACCGCGGCCGAGACCTCGCGCAGGTTGTGCGGCGGGATGTTGGTCGCCATCCCGACCGCGATCCCGGAGGTGCCGTTGACCAGCAGGTTCGGGAAGCGCGCCGGCAAAACCTGCGGCTCCTGCGTCGATTCGTCGTAGTTGGGCCCGAAGTCGACGGTGTCGGCGTCGATGTCGCGCAGCATCTCCGTCGCCAGGCGGCCGAGGCGGGCCTCGGTGTACCGCATCGCGGCGGCCGGGTCGTCGTCGATCGAGCCGAAGTTGCCCTGCCCGTCGACCAGCAGGTAGCGCAGGGAGAAGTCCTGCGCCATCCGCACCAGGGTGTCGTAGATCGCCGAGTCGCCGTGCGGGTGGTACTTACCCATCACCTCGCCGACGATGAAGGCGCACTTGCGGTAGGGCCGGGTCGGCTGCAGGCCGATGTCGTGCATCGCGTAGAGCACCCGGCGGTGCACCGGCTTCAGCCCGTCGCGGACGTCGGGCAGCGCCCGGCCGACGATCACGCTCATCGCGTAGTCGAGGTAGGAGGAGCGCATCTCCTGCTCGAGCGCGCGGTCCTCGATGTGACCGGTCAGTGCCTCAAGCGCCATCAGCGCACCTCCTTATGAAATTTAGACATCGAGGAACTTCACTTCTTTGGCGTGGGTCTCGATGAAGTCTCGGCGCGGGGCGACCTGGTCGCCCATCAGCATCGAGAAGATCGTGTCGGCCGCGGTCGCGTCTTCGAGCGTGACCCGGGCCAGCGTCCGCGAGGCGGGGTCCATCGTCGTCTCGCGCAGCTGTTTGGCGTTCATCTCGCCCAGTCCCTTGAACCGGGTCAGGACGACACCGTGCCGGGCCAGCTCGAGCACCGCGCCGCGCAGGGCCTCGAAGGAGAGCGCGACGTTGCGGCGCTCGCCGCGGCTGACGTGGAACGGCGGCCGCCCGACTTGTTTCAGCAGCGCCGCGTGGACCTCGGCGAACTTGCGGTAGTCGTGGTGCGAGAACAGCGCCGCGGGCAGGCGGTGGGTACGGGCCAGCCCGCTCTTGCGCTCGATCGCCTTGACAACGACCACGTCCTGGTTGGCTTCGAGGACCTCGGTCTCGAACGGCTCCGCCGGGTCGCCCCCGCGCTGCAGCAGGTCGCGGGCGGCGTCGACGCTCTTCACCTGTTCGTCGAGCAGGCTCGACTCCTCGAGGAAGCGCACCGTTTCGTGACCGAAGTCGGCCTGCAGCGACGAGCCCCAGCCCTCGTACTCCTTCGAGCGCCGGATGTAGGCCTGCCAGCGGCTCGGGGTCAACTTGCGTTTCTCGCCGGTCGCGTCGGCCAGCTCGAACTCCTCGAGCTTGTCGCGCAGCAGCAGCTCTTCCAGTTCGGACTCGCGCTCCAGGTAGGTCTCCTGGTTGCCCTGTTTGACCCGGTAGAGCGGCGGTTTGGCGATGTAGACGTAGCCGCGGTTGATCAGCTCCGGCATCTGCCGGTAGAGGAAGGTGAGGACCAGGGTGCGGATGTGGGCGCCGTCGACGTCGGCGTCGGTCGCCATCACGATCTTGTGGTACCTGGCGCCCTCGATGTCGAACTCGTCGTGGACCCCGGTGCCGATCGCCGTGATCAGGGCCTGGATCTCGTTGTTGGCCAGCACCTTGTCGATCCGGCTCTTCTCGACGTTGATGATCTTGCCGCGCAGCGGCAGCACCGCCTGCGTGTTGCGGTCGCGGGCCTGCTTGGCCGAGCCGCCGGCGGAATCGCCCTCGACCACGAAGATCTCGGCCAGGCTCGGGTCCTTGACCGTGCAGTCGGCGAGCTTGCCCGGCAGGGTCGAGTTCTCCAGCGCCGACTTGCGAGTCAGGTCGCGGGCCTTGCGGGCGGCCGCGCGGGCGCGGGCGGCGTCGATCGTCTTGCTGATGATTTTCCGCGCCTCGGCCGGGTTCTCCTCGAGGAACTCGGCGAGCTTGCGGTTGACCGTCTCCTCGACCAAGCCCTTGATCGGCGGGTTGCCGAGTTTGGTCTTGGTCTGGCCCTCGAACTGGGGGTCGTGCAGCTTGACCGAGATCACCGCGGTCAAGCCCTCGCGCACGTCCTCGCCGGCGAGGTTGTCGTCTTTCTCTTTGAGCAGGCCTTTGTTGCGGGCGTAGGCGTTCAGGGTCCGGGTCAGCGCCGCCCGGAAGCCCGACATGTGGGTACCGCCCTCGTGGGTGTTGATGTTGTTGGCGAAGCTGAAGATCGACTCCTGGTAGGAGTTGTTCCACTGCATCGCGATCTCGACTTCGCCGTCGTCTTTTTCACCCTCGAAGTAGATCGGTTTGCGATTCAGCGTGTCCTTGTTGGCGTTGAGGTGACGGACGAAGTCCTCGATGCCGCCCTCGTACTGGAAGGTGACGCTGTGGGTCTCGCCGCGCTCGTCGACCAGCTCGATCTTGAGGCCGCGGGTGAGGAAGGCGGTCTCGCGCAGGCGCTCGGCGAGGGTCTCGAAGTCGAACCCGATCTCTTCGAAGATTTCGAGGTCGGGAAGAAAGGTGATCTGGGTGCCGTGCGCGTCGGTGGCGCTGCCCTTGGTCAGGTCGTTCTGCGGTTTGCCGCGCTCGTAGTCCTGCTCCCAGACGTTGCCGTCGCGGCTGATCTCCAGGTGCAGGCGCTCGGAGAGGGCATTGACGACGGAGACGCCGACGCCGTGCAGGCCGCCGGAGACCTTGTAGCCGCCGCCGTCCCCGAACTTGCCGCCGGCGTGGAGGACGGTGAGCACGACCTCGGCCGCCGGACGACCCTCTTTCGCCATCGTCTCGACCGGGATGCCGCGGCCGTTGTCGGCGACGGTGCAGCTGTTGTCCGGGTGAAGGGTGACGGCGACGCTGTCGCAGTGCCCGGCGAGCGCCTCGTCGACCGAGTTGTCGACGACCTCGTAGACGAGGTGATGGAGACCCCGCGGACCGGTCGAGCCGATGTACATGCCGGGGCGTTTGCGAACCGCCTCGAGGCCCTCGAGGACGGTGATGTCCTTGGCCCCGTAGGAATCGGCGGTCTTGCCGCTGGCTTTTTCGTCAGGCAATGAGTCCCTTCCGGTCGACACAGAAAACCCCGACGCCTGGAGGCAGGCTCCACGCAAGTCGGGGCGCGATGCGAGTTGCCATAAGAATACCAGTTGGAGGCTTCGGAAGGCCGCTGCCGTCAAGGCGATTTCCCTGCAAATCGTGCATAAATTGTGTCTAAGTAGAGACCTTTTTGAGACGGAAGCGCAGGGCTTTCGGGGCCCGCTCCCCCAACTCGGCCTGGAGGCGCTCCAGAAGCTGTGCCTGCATCAGGTCGAGCTCCTGCACCCAGACGCTGTCGGTGCACTCGATCGTCAGCGTCCCGGCGCGCTCCGAGACCGGCGTCGCGACCGCGGCGATCCGCTCCCCGACCGCCTGCGACCAGCTGGCCTGAGCCGCGCCGAGCCCGGTCCGCGGGGCGACCTGATCGCGCGCAGCGCGGAACGCCGCGGCGGCCTGGCGGGGGGCGCGGCGCCGGGTCACGCGGCGGCGCTCTCCAGCGCCGGCGGCGGCATCCGCACGACCGAGCGCAGCGCCGGCGCCGGCAGCGACTCCTCGTCGGCGGCCGTGATCAGCGCCTGCCCGCCGTCGTCGAGGCGGGCGACGAGGCGCTCGCGGCGGCCGGGGTCGAGCTCGCTCATCACGTCGTCGAGCAGCAGCAGCGGGGTGACGCGGCGGGCCGCCAGCAGAACCTCGCGCTCTGCGAAGAGCAGGGCGAGCAGGCCCGCCCGCTGCTGGCCCTGCGAGCCGTAGCGCCGCAGCGAGCGATCACTGACAGAAAGCTTCAGCTCGTCCAGGTGCGGGCCCCAGGAGCTGCGGCCCATGCGCAGGTCCTGTTCGCGCCGCTCCGCCAGGCCGGCGCGGATCTCGTCCGCCGAGCCGGCCGCCCGCGGCGCGTACTCCAGCGTCGCCTCTCCCTCCAACCCGAGCTCGGCGGCGGCGGCGGCGAAGGGAGCGGAGAGCTCGGCTACGGCCTCGTCCCGCGTCGCGACGAGTGGCGCCGCCGCGTCGGCCAGGCCGGCGTCCCAGACGTCGAGGTCGGAGTGCGAGCCGTAGCCGGCGGCGAGGCGCGAGACAAGCGCGTTGCGCTGTGCCAGCGCCTGCCCGTAGCGCTTGCGCAGTTCCCCCCGTGCCGGCCAGCGGGCGGCGGCGAAGCCGTCGAGGTGGGCGCGTCGCTCCGACGGCGGGCCCTTGACCAGGCTCAGCCGGTCGGGCGCGAAGACCGCCACCGGCGGCCGGTTGCGGGCCAGGGTGGCGGGATCGGCCGGGCCACCGTCGAGCAGGTGGCGGCGGCCTTCGGTGCGGCTGACCGAGGCCAGCAGCCGGCGCTCGAGCCCGTCCTCGTCGCGGACCGTCGCCTCGGCCCGGGCCAGCGAGCCGCCGAAGGGGATCAGGTCGCGGCGATCGGAGGTGCGGAACGAGCGCCCGGTCAGGGCGAAGTAGAGCGCCTCGACCAGGTTCGTCTTGCCGACTCCGTTGGGACCGACGACGCTGACGATGCCCGGCGCCAGCTCGACCCGGGCGCGCTCGAGACTGCGCAGCGGCCTCGCTTCGATCGCGGTGACCAGCACCGACCCGCCACCTCTAGATCGCCGCGATGGCCGGGCGCGCGGACATCAGACGTTGAGCCGGATCGGCATCACCAGGTAGCGGAAGTCTTCGTTCTCGACCGGCTGCAGCAGCCCGGGCCGCAACGGCGAGATCAGCCGCAGCAGGATCTCGTCGCCCTCGACGCTCTCGATCCCCTCCTTGAGGAACTCGGGGTTGAAGCCGATCTCCAGCGCCTCGCCCTCGAACGCCGCCGGCATCGTCTCCTTGGCGTCGCCGACGTCGGGCGTCTCCGCGGCGATGGTCAGCTCCCCCGACTCGAAGGCGAGCCGCAGCGGCGCGTTGCGCTGCGCCAGCTGGCTGACCCGGCGGGCGACGTCGAGGAAGTCGCTGCGCAGCAGCCGCACGTCGTGCTCGTAGGACTCCGGCAGCAGCTGTCGAAAGTTGGGAAACTGGCCCTCGATCAGCCGCGTGGTGAGGGTGATCGACCCTGCCTCGAAAACCGCCTGGTTGGGCATTAGCCAGATCGTCGTCTCCCCGACGCCCTCGGAGGAGATGATCCGGCTCAGCTCGCGCAGCGCTCGCGCCGGAATGTTGGCCTCGATCTCGCCGCTGAGCGCGGTCTCGAGCTCGGTCCGTTTCACCGCCAGCCGGTAGGAGTCGGTGGCGACCATCGTCATCTCGGTGCCGCTGGCGCTGACGAAGACGCCGGTGAGGACGGGGCGCATGTCGTCGCGCGAGGCGGCGCGGGCGACCAGCTCGATACTCGCCTCGAGCGCCGGCGCCGGGATTTTCAGCCCCTGCTCCTCTCCCGCCGTGGGCAGACTCGGGAAGTCCTCGGCCGGGAGGACGCGCAGGTGGAAGCTGGAGCTGCCGCTGCGGATCTCGACGTCGCGCTCGGCCTCGCGCGTCTCGATTTCCACGGTCGCGGTCGCCAGCGAGCGGGCGACTTCGGCCAGCAACCGTCCCGGCAGCAGCACCGACCCCTCGCTGGCGACGTCGGCCTCGAGCTCGGTCCGCAGGCCCATGTCGAGATCGGTGGCGGTCAGTGTCACGCGTCCCTCGCCCGCGGTGAGGAGGACGCCGGACAGCGCCTGGGTGGCGGCGCGGGTGGAGACGGCCCTGGAAACGATCGAGAGCTTGGAGACGAGGTCTTCTCGTTTGGTCGTGAGCTTCAAGTTGTGAGTGCCTTCTTGAGTTGGAGTAGGACTTGTGGAAAGGGTTGAGGTCACGGGCGAATCGGCTTTGGGCCGCCGTTTCGAGCCTGTGGAAGCGGCTGTGGGAAGTGCGGTGATTCTTGCAGCGCCATCGGCCGTCAGGCGTCTCCCCCAACCGGGTTGTGGATGGCTGTGCGTAACTCGTCGACCCGCTGGGAGAACTCGGGGTCCTGGCCGATGCCGGTTTCGACCCGGCGCAGCGAGTTGAGGACGGTGGAGTGATCCCGCCCGCCGTAGAGCCGGCCGATTTCCGGAAGTGAGAGATCGGTCAGCTCGCGGGTGAGAAAGATCGCGACCTGGCGGGCCCGCAGCGGGGTGGCGGCGCGGCTGGTCCCGACCAGCTCGGCCCGGGAGATGCCGAAGCGCTCGGCCGCCCGCTGCTGGATTTCCTCAACCGAGGTCGCCTCGGCGGAGCGGGCCTGGGGGATCACCTCGGCGATCAGCTCGGAGCTGAGCGGCCGCGCCATCAGCGAGGCGTGGGCGAGGACCCGGGTCAGGGCGCCGTGCAGCTGGCGCACGTTGGCGTCGATCCGGTTGGCGAGCTCGGAGAGGGCGCCGGCATCGGCGATCTCGACCCCGGCCTCCTGGACCAGGCGCCGCAGCACGGTCAGCCGGGTGGCGAGGTTGGGCGGCTCGACCGCGACGGTCAGGCCCCACTCGAAGCGGTCGCGCAGGCGCGATGCCAGGGTCGCGAGCTCGCTCGGCAGCCGGTCGGCGGAGAGGACCAGCTGGCTGCCCGACTCATAGAGGGCGTTGAAGGTGTGGAAGAACTCTTCTTCGGTCCGCTGCTTGCCCTCGAGGAACTGGACGTCGTCGATCAGGAGGACGTCGAGGTCGCGGTAGCGCAGCTTGAAGGCCTCGGGCCCGGCGCCGCGCAGAGCGGCGACGAACTCGTTGGTGAACGACTCCGCGGTCGTGTAGCGGACGCTGAGACCTGGGGCGTTGGCGCCGAGGTAGTTGGCGATCGCCGCCAGCAGATGGGTCTTGCCGAGCCCCGGCGGTCCGTGCAGGAAGAGCGGGTTGTAGGCCTCCGACGGCGCCTCGGCGACAGCCAGGGCGGCGCCGTGGGCGAGCCGGTTGCCGGGGCCGATCACGAAGCGGTCGAAGGTGTAATTGGGATTCAGCTCGACGCCGGCGGCGGTGCCCTGACCCGGCTCGGGACGCTCGTCGGTGAAGACGACGCGACTGACCCCGGAGTCGCCATCGGCCAGCGCTTCGGCGATCAGCGAGCAGTAGCGCCGTTCCGCCCAGGTGCGGATCCCCTCCGGCGCGGTCAGGTAGAGAGCGTCGCCCTCGATGCCGATGGCCTCCAAGGGCTCGAGCCAGATCCGGTAGGTCGAGTCCGGGACGGAGGCGCGTAGCCTGTCCTGGGTCGCCCGCCAAAGGGCGTCGAGTTCTTGTTCGGAGGAGTCATCGGGCACCTGGCTGGCGACCATAGCGACGTGCCTGATGCCCCGATTTGGGCGACCCGCAAATCCCGCAGAAAAGATTTGCACGGCCGTCCGTATACTTCCCGGCCCGATGAAGCGCACCTACCAGCCAAAGAAGCGGAAGCGGGCGAAGACCCACGGCTTTCGAGCGCGGATGAGCACCCGCGGTGGCCGCGCGATCCTGAAGCGCCGCCGGCGCAAAGGGCGGAAGCGCCTCACCCCCTAGATGACGTCGAAGCGACGACGTCGCCTCTCGCGCAGCGGGGAGTTCGACCGCGTCTATCGAGACGGTTCATCTCATGCCACCCGCTATCTCGTTCTCTACACCTTCCCTCGCCGCGATGAGGAGCGCGAGGACGTGAGGCTCGGGGTTTCGGTCAGCCGCAAGGTCGGCGGCTCGGTCGAGCGCAACCGCATCAAGCGCGCCCTGCGCGAGGCCTTCTGGGGCCTCTCCGAGCGCCTGCCGGACCGCCACGACTTCGTGATCGTCGCCCGAGGGGACATAACTGGGCTGGTCGAGCGCGAGGGAACCGCCGGCGTGACCAAGAACTTGGAAGAGGCGCTGGCCGGTTCTGCCAAGGGGCGTTCCACGTGAAACGCATCGCCCTGGCACCGGTTCGTGCCTACCAACGCTGGATTTCCCCCTCCCGGCCGCGTCGCTGTCGCTACGAGCCGACCTGCTCCGCCTACGCGGTCGAGTCGGTCGAGCGCTTCGGCGTCGTTCGCGGCCCGATCCTCGCCGCCTGGCGCCTCGTGCGCTGCAACCCCTTCAGCCACGGCGGCTTCGACCCGGTGCCCGACCGCTTCACGCTGCGCGGCACCGGCCACGTTCACCCCGCTGACTACCACGGAGACGCCAAGGCCTGATGCTCCCGCTCGGATTCCAGCTCGCCCCGCAGTTCCTGGTCGACATCGCCGACTCGGTCCTGACCTTCTTCCACGACTCGGCCGGCCTCTCCTGGGGCGGCGCGATCATCGCCCTGACGGTGTGCATGCGGACGATCCTGATCCCACTCACCTACAAACAGCTGAAAAGCATGAGGGCCCTGCAGGCCCTGCAACCGCAGATCAAGGAGCTGCAGGAGAAATACAAAAACGACAAACAGCGCATGCAGCAGGAAATGATGCGCTTCTACAAAGAGAACAAAGTCAACCCGTTCGCTTCCTGCGTGCCGCTGATCGCCCAGCTGCCGGTCTTCATCACCCTCTTCTACGTCCTCCAGCACGACCTCCGCTCCGACATCTGCGGCCAGACCGCGGAAACCTGCAGCGAGTTCGCGGTCACCCAGGGCCACTCCGCCGGCTTCTTCGGCGAAAGCTTCCTCTTCATCCCCGACCTGACCGCGAAGGCCGAGGGCGGGGTCCTGATCACGCTGCTGATCCTCTACGTCGGCACCCAGCTGCTCTCCGGCATGGTCATGGCCCTGAGCGCGGATAAAAGCCAGCGGGCGATGATCTTCCTGCTGCCACTGATCTTCGTCCCCTTCATCATCAGCTTCCCGGCCGGACTGATCCTCTACTGGATCACGACCAACATCTGGACCATCGGCCAGCAGTTCGTGGTCAAAAAGGTGATCCCGGTGCCGGTCACCGCTACGCCCGAGGGGGCAGCTGCGGTCGTGGCTGCGAAACCGCCTCCCCCTCCGCCTAAAAAGAAGAAGCGCCGGCGCTAGCCCTCGCCGCTAGCCCTTGGGGCGCTTCTTGGCGATTCCGGGGTTGCGGGGCAGGTTGGTGGGAGTCGGGCCCGATTTGCGGATGACGTGAAGGTGCCGGTGCTCGCTGCCGGCTCTGTCGCCGACGTCGAGGATCCGTTCGGGCTTCATGGCGAGGGACTCGGCGGCGTTCTGGAGCTGCTGCTCTTCCCCTTCGTCGCGTTTGCCCTTCCAGGCGATTAGAACTCCATTTGGCTCCAGGAGTGGGGATGCGAGCTCGGCCAGGGTCGAGAGGCGGCCCACCGCTCGGGCGGTGACGGCGTCGTAGGACTCGCGGCCCTCGCCCCCCGCGAGGTCCTCGGAGCGGGCGTTGAGGACGGTGGCGTTGGCGATACCGGCGGCCTTGATCGCGCGGCGCATGAACTCGCACTTGCGCCCGACCGACTCGATCAGGTCGACCTGCGCGTCGGGCAGGGCGACGGCCAAGGCCAGGCCGGGGAAGCCCGCTCCCGCCCCAACGTCGGCGATCCGCGAGGCGCCGGCGAGCTCCGGCACCTCGAGGCCGGTGAGGCTGTCGGCGACATGCACCTTCCAGGCGCGCTCGTCGACCACGGAGCTGACCGAGGCCCGCTCCTGCGCCAGCAGCTCGAGAACTGTGCCCAGCGCCTCGCGGCCGGCCGGGTCAAGCGACGCGGTGGGGTCCGTGCTCACTCCGAAACGAGCGGAGCAACCACGACGCAGCGATGCGGCTCGTCGCCCTCGCTGTAGGTCTCGACCCCAGCCCGCTCTTTCAAGCGTTCATGAACGACCCGCCGCTCCTGCGCACTCATCGGGTCCATCTCAACCACGCGGCTGTTGGTCAGAGCCTGCTCTGCGGCGCGGTCAGCGCGCCCCTCGAGCGTCTCTCGGCGCCTACTGCGGTAGCCAGCAGCGTCAACAACCACCCGCTTCCGCTCCCTCAAGCCCCGAAAAGCCGCTTGGTAGCAGAGCAACTGCAACGCATCGATCGTCTGCCCGCGTTTGCCAATGAGCAGCCCGTAATCCTCGCCGCCGGCGACATTGATCGAGATCCGATCGTCGTCCTCCTCAATCTCGACCTCGCCATCCAAATCGAGCTCGTCAAGGACCCCCTCGACAAGCTCGCGGGCGCGCTCGGCTGGGGTGTCGGGCCAGTCGTTGGTCTCGGTCATCGGGCGCAGCCTAGTTCACCTTGGGGGGTTTTGGGGCTCCAGATACCCCGCATAGGCTTCGGTGGCTAGGGTGGCCGGGATGGGACTGGTCTACGCGGTTGCCAACCAAAAGGGCGGGGTCGGGAAGACGACCACCGCGGTGAATCTGGCTGCTTGCGCGGCCAGCGCGGGGGCTCAAACCCTGCTGGTCGACCTCGATCCGCAGTGCAATGCGACCGTGGCCCTAGGCGGGGAAAAGGAGATGCACCCGTCGTCTTACGACTGCCTGACGGAGGACGTATCGGTCGCCGAGGCCGCCCGCCCGGCGGGACCCGACAACCTCTGGTTGGTCCCGGCTAACCGAGATTTGGCCGGGGCTGCAGTAGAGCTGCCGCGGATCGAGGGGTCGGAGACGCGCCTGCGGGAGCGCCTGGGCCCGGTCCGGGAGCGGTTTGCCGTCACCTTGCTGGATTGCCCGCCCTCGCTTGGCCCGGTCAGCGTCAACGCCCTCACGGCGGCCGATCGGGTGATCGTGCCGGTGCAGGCCGAGTATCTGGCGCTGGAGGGCCTGGTTCAATTCCTGGAGACGCTGGGCCTGATCAGGCGCCAGTTAAACCCTCAGCTCGAGGTCTCGGGTTTGCTGATCACGATGCACGACGAGCGCACCAGACTTGCTCACGACGTCGAGGCCGAGCTGCGGCAGCACTTCGGGGAGATGGTCTTCGAGACGGTGATCCCGCGCAGCGTCCGAGTCGCCGAGTCGCCGAGTTATGGTCTGCCGGTGACCGAGCATGCCCCCTCATCGCGCGGCGCCGTCGCCTACACCGCTCTGGCCCAGGAGCTCTCCACCCGTGGCTAGCGGCACCAAACGCGGGATCGGCCGCGGCCTGGCGGCGATCCTGCCGGAAGCCGAGGTCGGCGAGGCGGGCGAGCTGCGCGAGTTGCCAGTGGGCCTGATCAAGCCGAATCCGGACCAGCCGCGGACCCATTTCGACGAGGAGGCACTGGCCGCGCTCGCCGCCTCGATCGAGAGCAGCGGCGTCGTCCAGCCGCTGCTCGTCCGTCCCCTCGCCGACGGCAGCTACGAGCTGGTCGCCGGCGAGCGCCGCTGGCGCGCCGCCCAGCAGGCCGGGCTGGAGACGATCCCCGCCGTCGTTCGCGACCAGGCGGAAGCCGAGCGGCTGCAGGCGGCGCTGATCGAGAACATGGTCCGCGAGGACCTCAACCCGGTCGAGGAGGCGCGCGCCTGCGCCGCCCTGGTCGAGGAGCTCGGCCTGACCAAAGAGCAACTGGCGAAACGGGTCGGTCGCAGCCGTCCCGCCGTCTCCAACCTGATCCGTCTGCTCGAGCTGCCCGACGAGACGCTGGAGCTGCTCGAGACGCGCGAGCTCAGCGAGGGCCACGGCAAGGCCCTGCTCGGGGCCAGCGGCAACGACGTCCGCCGCCGGCTCGCCCGCGACGCGGTGCGGGGCGGATGGTCGGTCCGCGAGACCGAGAACAGGGTTCGGCTGGCTGGCCAGCCAAAGGTCAAACAGGGCAAGCCGCCGCTGGACCCGGAGCTGGTCACCGCGCTCGAGGATGCCGGCGACGCGCTGGAGAGCGCGATCGGGCACGAAGTGAGCGTGCGCCCGAAGGGGGAGGGCATCGTCGTCGAGCTGCGCTTCGACGAGCTCAAAGAGGCCCACGCCCTGGCCCGCCGGTTGCGCCGCACAGGCGACTGATCCCAGCTCACGACCGTCGCTATCATCGCCGTCCCCGGGCGATTAGCTCAGTTGGTTAGAGCGCGTCTCTGATAAGGACGAGGTCCCTGGTTCGAATCCAGGATCGCCCACTGAGAGGGGAGAGCGGGAAGGCATGGCACCAGTCACCGTTGCCAGCATCGAATCGTGGTTGACGCTTGCAGTGGCGGTCCTCGCGGCCGCCGCTCTAGGCGGGACCGTGGTCGGGCTCCTTCAGGCCCGGCGGGCCACGAAGCGCGCCCGCACGGTCGAATACCTTCGACGTTTCTACGGCCTCGAGTTCGCGCCTCTGCGCGCGCGCGTCCAAGGGTTCATCCGGACCGGCAACGCAAACACGTTCTGGAACCACATCAAGCTGCCCGTGCCAACCCCCCAGAGGCCGGATGACGTCGATGCCGCCGTGGCCGCCTATAAGGGATTGGAGCTTGAATGGCAGGCGAAAGTCCACCTCGTCCTCAACTTTTACGAGGAGCTGAGCACCTCGTACCGCGCCGGACTGCTCGACACCGAGATCGCCGCGAAGATGTTCGCCCCGATCCTCCGCTATGACTGGGCCTCGGCGGAATGGCTCGTGAAATATCGGCGAGGCCTCATGGCTGAGAGATACGGAACGGCCGGCGAGAGCGAAGCCGCACAGGCGATGTGCGAATGGGAGGCTCTGGTCACAGAACTGGCGGACCGAAAATGCCCCGAGAGCCCGCGGGATGGAGCTTGGGCCTGGCTGCACCGCGCCTCGGGCGCACCGGTTGCGCTGACGTTCACCCTTGCCCTGACGCTGGCCGCGACCGCGCTCGTGGCCACGGCCGCGAGCGCCGGCGCCGAGCACGTCCCCGGGGCGGGGCAGCTGCTCTTGATTGCGATCGGCCTCGGCGGTCTGGCGCTCGCCGTGGTTGTGCTGCCGCTGCTCGCTCGCGCGTCGGTGCTCGCGAGACTGGCCGTCGGCGCCACCCTGACCCTGACCGCCACCGCCACCCTGAGCCTCGGGCTGTCGGGCGAGCTCCACATCGACGCCTTCCAGGGCCCCCCGGGGGCGCCGGGAGGGAAGGGCGCGACCGGCATGACCGGCGTGACGGGCGCGCCCGGGCCATCCGGCATCACGGGCGACCCCGGAAAACGGGGGCCGACGGGCGTGACCGGCCCCCGCGGCTACCCCGGATACCTCGACGGATCCTGACCCGGCTGGACGGTCGCGCGCCCGACCTATACTTGGCCGTTCAACCACGGTCGGGAGCCCTTTCTCGTGCAGCAGATGCAGATCTATGGCGTCAGTTTCGACATGGTCGGCAAGCAGCCGATCGTGCTTTTGAAGACCGTGGACGGGAACCGCTTCCTGCCGATCTGGATCGGCCACCCGGAGGCGGCGGCGATCCTGATGAAGCTTCAGGGCGCCTCGACGCCCCGGCCGATGACCCACGATCTGCTCTCCGACATGCTGGAGAACCTCGACGCCAAGTGCGAGCGGGTCTCGGTCACCGAGTTGCGCGACAACACCTTCTACGCCTCGATCACGGTCTCGGTCAACGGCACCGAGGTCGAGATCGACTCGCGCCCCTCCGACGCCCTCGCCCTTGCGGTCCGGGTCTCGGCCCCGATCTTCGCGGCCGAGGAGGTGATCGAGGAGTCGGCGATCGAGTTCGAGCACGAGGTCGAGGACACCGAGGAGGTCGTCGACAAATTCAAAGAGTTCCTCGACGAGGTGACCCCGGAAGACTTCGCCCAGGGGGAGAGCTGAGGCTCTAGGCGGCGGCCGGGTGCAGCGCCAGGTCGAGGATCCGCTCGACCAGCTGCTCGAAGGGCATGCCAGCCGCCTCCGCGGCCTGGGGGAGAAGGCTGGTGTCGGTGAGGCCGGGGATCGCGTTGGCCTCCAGCACCCAGGGACCCTCGCTGTCGAGGATCAGGTCGACGCGGGCGAAGCCGCTGCAGCCGAGCGCCCGGTAGCTGGCGAGCGCCGCCTCGGTGACGGCGCGCCGCTCGTCGTCGCTGAGCTCGGCCGGGCAGACGAAGCGGGTGCGACCGATCGCGTAGCGGGCCTCGAAGTCGTAGCGGTCGCCCTCGGCGGGGATCGCCTCGACCACCGGCAGCGCCTCGCCGCCGAGCACGCTGACCGCCAGCTCGCGGCCCTCGACGAAGCGCTCCATCAGCACCCGGTCGTCGTAGCTGAAGGCCGAGACCAGGGCATTGGGGACCTCGTCTTCAGCCGCGGCGAAGCGGACTCCGAGCGAGGAGCCACCGCGGCTCGGCTTCACCACCAGCGGGAAGCCGAGGGTCTGCTCGAGCCGGCCCAGTGCGTTGGCGGCGCCGAGCTCGCGGAAAGCTGTCTGGTTGAAGGCAACCCAGTCGGGCGTCGGCAGGCCGGCCTCGCGGATCGTGTTCTTGGCCAGGACCTTGTCGATGCAGCGGGCGCAGGCGGCGACGCCGGGCCCGGTGAAGGGGACGCCGAGGATCTCCAGTAGCTCCTGCGCGGTGCCGTCCTCACCGCCGACTCCGTGCATCGCGACGAAGGCGACGTCGGGCCGGTCGGCTGTGATCCGCTCGACCAGGTCGGCGCCGACGTCGACCGCCGCCACCTCGTGCCCGAGCCTCTCCAGCGCGTCCTCGACCCGCGCCCCCGAACGCAGCGAGACGCCGCGCTCCAGCGAGCGGCCGCCCTTGAGGACCGCGACCTTCACGACCCCGCCTCGCCGGTCTTGCGGAACGGCAGCACGTTCTCGTCGCTCGGCTCCGGCTCGGCCTCCGGGGCAGCCGCCGGGCGCTGCGGCAAACGCTGTTCCCCGGTCAGCGCTCCGTAGAGCTCGACCTGCTCGGAGATCACCTTGCCGATGCGACGGATCCCCTCGCGGATCTCCGCCTCGGTGACGCCGGAGAAGTTGAGCCGCATCGAGTTGCGGCCGCGCTCGTCGATGTAGGCGGCCTCGCCGGGGACGAAGGCGACGTCGGCGCGCAGCGCCTTGGCGAGCAGGTCGCTGGTGTCGATGTAGGGGGGGAGGGTGGCCCAGATGAAGAGCCCGCCCTCGGGCGCGGTCCAGGTCGCCTCCGCCGGGAAGTGCTCGTCCAGCGCCGCCAGCATCGTGTCGCGGCGGTCGCGGTAGAGCCCGATCAGGTCCTCGATGTAGCCGCGCCACTTGCCTTCCTCGAAGTACTCGCGGACGAAGTACTGGGTCAGGGTCGAGGTGCAGAGGTCGGCGGCCTGCTTGCCGAGCACGATCTTCTCCATCACCGGCGGCGGCGCCACCGCCCAGCCGAGCCGGATCCCGGGGGAGAGGATCTTCGAGAAGGTGCCGATGTAGATGACGAAGTCGCCGCCGTCGAGCTGGTAGAGCGGTGGCAGCGCTTCGCCGCCGAAGCGCAGCAGGCCGTAGGGGTTGTCCTCGATCACCAGCAGCTCGTGCATCCGCGCCAGTTCGACCAGCCGCGCCCGCCGCTCCAGCGAGAGGGTGACCCCGGCCGGGTTCTGGAAGGTCGGGACCGAGTAGATGAATTTGGGATGGCGGCCTTCGCGCCGCAGGGTCCCGAGCAGCTCCTCCAGCTGCTCGACCCGCATCCCGTTCTCGTCGCACTCGACCTGGACCACATCGGCCTGGTAGCTGCAGAAGACCGGCACCGCCCCCGGATAGGTGGGGGCCTCGCAGATGACGACGTCGCCGGGGTCGACCAGGGTCTTGCAGACGAGGTCGATCGCCTGCTGGCCGCCGGTGGTGACGATCACGTCCTCGGGGTCGGGAAGCATTCCCTCCGCGGCCATCACCTGGAGGATGCAGTCCTTGGTCTCCTCGAAGCCCTCGGTCGGGCCGTACTGGAGCGCCTCCGCCGCCGACTCCTGGGCGATCCGGGTCATCTGCGCGGCGAAGCTCTGCGGGGGGAAGGTGGAGGTGTCGGGCAGGCCGCCGGCGAGCGAGATCACTTCCGGCCGGGCGGTGATCGCCATCAGGTCGCGCATCGCCGAGGAGCGCATCACCTTGGTCCGCGCCGCGAACAGGCCGGCGTAGCGCTCCAGGTCCCTGGTGCTGGTGTGGGCGCGGCGTCGCTGCGGCGGCTGCGTCACTTCACTCATTCAATGAAGTGTGGCGGATCGACACTGGAACGCCCAGGCGGTTAGGTTTTCGCAAGTGGACGTACTTACCCAACTCGGAATCGGCATCGCGATCGGGATGCTCGCCGGCACCACCGGCACCCACGGCTCCGCCCGCGGTCGCATGACCATCCTCGCCGCGGTGATCGGGCTGATCGCCGGCTTCCTGCTGGACGGACCGCTCGGCGGCGTGCTCGCCCTGCTCGGCGCGGTTGCCGCCTGCCTGGTGATCAGTGACCTCGTCTTCGGCGCCAGCCGCCGCGAGGGCAGCGGCGGCGGGGCGATCGGCTTCCTGGTCGCGCTGGCGGCGCTGGTCGTGGTCGCGATTGCGCTGCTGGTGCCGATCGCGGTCATCGTCATCGTCCTGGCGCTGGCCTGGCTCGGCATCTCCCGCCACCGCCGCGCCCAGCGCAAACACGCCGGCCTGCGCGTCCTCCGCTAGCGGGGCCGAGGCGGCCGAGGCCGCCGGTCGAGCATCATTCCCGCCATGGCGGCCCGCAAGAAGCTGGTCCTCACCTACGTCGACTCGCTGCGCACCGACATGCTGGAGCGGGCGGTGGAGGAGGGGAGGGCCCCGACCTTCGAGGCGCTGCTGGAGCGCGGCGTCCTCATCCCCGACTGCGTCTCCAGCTTCCCCTCGGTGACCCCGGTCGCCTGCTCGGAGATGGTCACCGGGGTCGGCGCCGACCGTCACTGGATCAGCGGCATGAACTGGTACCACCGGCTCGAGCGCCGCTACGTCGAGTACGGCTCCTCGCTGGAGGCGACCCGCTCCTTCGGCGTTTTCCGCGCCCTCTACGACCTCGTCTACAACATGAACCTGGCCCACCTCAGCCCCGAGGTGGAGACGATCTTCGAGCGCCTCGACGACGCCGGCGAGCGCACCGCCTGCACGCCGTTCCTGATCTACCGCGGGCGTCACCGCCACCAGGTCTCGCTGGAGGGATTGATGCGCCGCGCCGTCGACGCCACCCGGCTCAAGTTCCGCCACCACACCTGGGGCCCGGCCGACCTCTTCTACGGCGACCTCTACGCCAGCCGCGAGGTCCCCTGCAAGTCGACCTCGATCCCCGGCAACCGCGACGGCTACGCCGCCTGCTGCTCGGTCGAGCTGATCAAGGAGGACGCCTTCGACTTCCTCCTGCTCTCCCTGCCCGACAACGACAACTACTCCCACCGCCACGGTCCCGAGGCCTCGGTCGAGTCGATCGCTAAGGCCGACAGCTGCTTCGCCCAGGTGGTCGAGGCGGGTGGCGGGCTCGACCCGTTCCTCGAGCAGCACGCCGTGATCCTGCTCGCCGACCACGCGCAGACCCCGGTCCACCGCGGCCTGCCGCTGGCCGAGCTGCTGGGGCGGGAGTGGTCGGTGCTGCAGCCCTCCGACGACCGCCCCGAGCTGGCCCAGCTCGCGGTCAGCCCGACCGGCCGCGCCGCCCACGTGTACCTGCTGCCGGGGGAGGGGGAGCGGGCCGACCCGGCGGCGGTCGGGACCCGGCTGGGGGAGATCGAGGGCGTCGACCTGGTCTGCCGGCTGCAGGGCTCCGACGGACTGCAGCTGCCGCGGCTGCAGCCGGGCATGCCGGCGTCCGGGGACGAGTGGGCGGCGGTCGAACGCGGGGGGGAGGCGGTCCGGTTCCGCCCCGGCGGCGAGACACTCGACCTGCGCGGCGGCCACTGGCAGGTGGAGGGGGAGCTCGGGGTGCTGGCGGCGCGGATCGAGGACGGGCGGCTGCGCAGCGAGACCTACCCGGACCCGCTGGCCCGGGTCTGGTCGGCGCTGACGGCGCCGCACTCGGGCGACTTCGTCGTCTCGCTCGAGCTCGGCTTCGAGGCCGTCGACTGGGGCGGCGTCACCCACGCCGGCGGCGGCAGCCACGGCGCGCTGCACGCCGGCGACTCGTTGGGCCCGCTGCTGTTCGTCGGCTGCGGACCGGACTCGGCCGGCGAGCGCGAGCAATGGACCTTGCGCGACGTCGCCCCGGTAGTGCTCGAGCACTTCGGGCTGGACGCCTCCTGATGCGCCGGGCAGTCCTGCTCGGGCTCGCCCTCCTTGCCCTGCTGCCGGCCACGGCCGCCGCCGCGGACCCGCCGCCGATCGGCGAAGCCGAGGCGATGCGGATCGCCGACCGCGATTCGAAGGTGGTGGAACAGCGGGAGGAGAACGGGTCGCTGAGCTCGAGTGCCGAGCTCGACGAGGGCAACTGGGAGGTCGCCTACTTCGCCGACGGCAAGGAGGTGGCGCTGGCGATCGTCGACCGCCACAGCGGCGAGGTCGAGGAGTCCTGGACCGGCTACCAGGTGGCCTGGCGCATGGCCCGCGGCTACGAGGGCCAGTTCGGCCACAAGCTGAACGCGCCCTACGTCTTCCTCCCGCTCTGCGCGATCTTCCTGCTCGGGTTGTTCGACTGGCGCCGCCGCCGGCGGGTCGCCAACCTCGACCTCCTGGTCCTGCTCGGCTTCGGCGTCTCCCACTACTTCTTCAACCGGGGGGAGATCGGCGTCTCGGTGCCGCTGCAGTACCCGGCCCTGCTCTACCTGCTCGGCCGAGCGCTGTGGATCGGGTGGCGCGGCCGCGGCGAGGGGCTGCGGCCGGTCTGGCCGGCGCGGTGGCTCCTGATCGCCGCTCTCTTCCTGATGGGTTTCCGGGTCGGCCTCAACCTCGCCGATTCCGGAGCGATCGACGTCGGCTACGCCAGCGTCGTCGGCGCCGACCGGATCAGCCACGGCGAGCCGATCTACGACAACTTCCCCGACGACGTCTCCTCCGGCGACACCTACGGCCCGCTCACCTACCTCACCTACGTGCCCTTCGAGCTGGTCTGGCCCTGGTCGGGCAGCTGGGACGATCTGCCCGCCGCCCACGGCGCCGCGGTCGGCTTCGACCTGCTCGCCTTCGGCTTCCTGATCCTGCTCGGCCTCCGCATCCGCCCCGGACCGGCCGGCCGCCGCCTCGCCGCCGTCCTCGCCTTCGGCTGGGCCGCCTACCCCTACAGCGCCTTCGCCCTGGAGTCGAACTCCAATGACACCCTCGTCGCCGTCCTGCTCCTGGCGACGCTGCTGGTCCTGACCAAGCCGCTCGCCCGCGGCGCAGTCGCGGCCGCCGCCACCGGGGCCAAGTTCGTCCCCGCGATCCTCGCCCCGATGCTGCTCACCTACGAATCCCGCAAGCGCCCAATGCTGCTCTTCGCGGCGGGCTTCGGCGCGGTCTCGGCGGCAGCCCTCATCTGGCCCCTGCTCGACCCCGGCCTCTCAACGTTCTACGACCGCACCATCGACTACCAAACCAACCGCAACTCCCCCTTCAGCATCTGGGGACAGGTCTCGCTCGAACCACTGCGCACGCTGCTCGTGATCGCGACCGCCGCCTTCTCGGTCTTCCTCGCCTTCCGCCCCCGCCCGAAGTCCCTAATCCAGGTCGCAGCCCTCGGGGCAGCGCTCCTGCTCGCGGTCCAGATCACGATGGACCACTGGTTCTATCTCTACATCGTCTGGTTCTACCCTCTCTTCCTGCTGGCTCTCGCATCGCTCGATGCAAGCCCACGCACCCCAGCGGCTGGTTCGGGGGAGGTCAAGCGGCAATACGGCGAGGAAGCTCGCTGAGGTATTCCCTCCCCAATTTTCTGACCTTGGCGTAATCCCGGGACGAGAACTTCTCGCCTGAGTCCTTGACCAAGCCGGTAATCGCAGCGATCTGGGGATGGTCGAAGCCGCGCTCGCGGAGTTCCTCGAGGCTGCCGTTGTCGAGGATGCAGAAGAGCCGGTACTGGCGTCGTCCAGGACCGGTGAGGCGAATCTCGTGGTGCCCGCCCATATCTCCATGCATTGCCTCCCAGTACCCGCCACCGCTGAACTGCGGCGGCGGCGCGTCCCGGACTGCCTCCAGGACCGCCGAGAACCGCGCCTCGATCTTCGTCGGGCAGCCATCGAGAAAGTCCCCAGCCGGCACCTTGCCGTCCTTGGCTTCGTAGTAGACGATTCCCCATGCCATCGCCCGAGCAAGACTAATGGCGATTGCGGCGTTTTGTCTGAGGCTAGGCAGCCGCTGCGCGGACCACTTGAATCCTTGCCCCGAGAATGTCGGCGACGGCGGCCACGGTCTTCAGCTCGGGATTCACATCGGCCGTGAAGAACCGGCGGATGCTGGATGGCTCCTTCCCTATGGCCCGAGCCAACTCGGCCTTCGACATCCCGGCTTCCTCCCTTAGCTCGTCGAGCTGGCGGACCACGGCGTCGATCTGGGCGATCTCGCGCCGCTGGCGCTCGAACTCCATCCGAAACTCAGGGTCCTCCTTGAGCCGGCGAGCAAGTCGCTGATCGTGGTGGGTCGTGTCGAGGGCCTTGGCCAATGCTTCCTCTCAGTTGAAAAAGACGACCGTGAGCGTAACACACAGGTTACGCCTGTACCTCCTTTACGAGGCAGGAGGAGGAGCGGCCACCATCACCTGGGTGATCGAGTCGGCCAGGCCCTTCTCGTTGACCTCGACCACCGCGCCCATCACCCAGACGTCCTCCTCGGCGGTCTCGAAGCGGGTTGGCATCTGGGTGATCATCGAGGCCAGGGCCTGCTCCGGTTTGACCCCGAGCACGCTGGTCCGCGACCCGGTCATGCCGACGTCGGAGATGAAGGCGGTGCCCTTCGGCAGTACGCGGCCGTCTGCGGTTGGTACATGGGTGTGGGTCCCGAAGACGGCGGCGACGCGGCCGTCGAGGTGCCAGCCCATGCCCACCTTCTCGCTCGTCACCTCGGCGTGGAAGTCGACGATCGCCACCTCGGCGTCGAGCCGGTCGAGGATCGCGTCGACGGTGTCGAAGGGCGAGCGCGCGACCCGGAGGCCGATGCCGCCGCTGAGGTTGATCACCCCGACCTTGGTGCCGTCGACCTCGACCAAGGTGTGGCCGCGGCCGGGGCTCGCCTGCGGGTAGTTGGCGGGCCGCACCACCCGCTGCTCGCGGTCGATGAACTCGTAGGCCTCGCGGTGGCGGTAGACGTGGTTGCCGGTGGTGATCACGCCGGCGCCGGCGCCGAAGATGTCGTTGGCGGTGCGCTCGGTGATGCCCATGCCGCCGGCCGAGTTCTCGCCGTTGACGATCACCAGGTCCGGCGAGTGGGCCTCGCGCAGGGCCGGCATCGCGTCGCGCAGGCCGCGCCGCCCCGGACTGCCGACCACGTCGCCGATGAAGAGAACCCGCATGGCTGCTGACCCTATCTGCGAAATTCACCCGGTGGTGGAGCCGCAGCGAGTGGGCGAGATCGTGGAACGGGCGCTGGCCTACCCGTTCGCGGCGCCGGCATCGTCGTTCATACAGCTCGGGAGCGAGACGCTCGAGCTGCCCGCCGAGGGTCCCGACCTCTCCGGTCGCACCCCGCTGCTGGCCTACGGCGCCAACGCCGCACCCGAGGCCCTGGCCGCCAAGCTGGCAACCCTGCCCGAGGTGCCGCTGCCGGTCCTGCGCACCGCGCTCGCCGGCTTCGACGTCGTCTACTCCGCCCACGTCTCCTTCCACGGCGCGATCCCGGCGACGCTGACGCCCAGCCCGGGGACTACCGCGCCGGTCTTCGTCATGCACCCGACCGCCGAGCAGCTGGCCCTGCTGAGCGCGACCGAGCCCAACTACGAGCTCGCCGAGGCCGGCGGGACCCCCGCCTTCCTCAGCCGCCACGGCCCGCTCCTGCTCGATGGCGAGCCGGTGGCGCTGACGGCCGTCGCCTCGGCCGGCCGCACCCTGCCGGAGATGAGCGAGCGCCAGGTGCTCGAGCTGGCCCGCCGCCGCCTCGCCCCCGAGCAGACGCTGGAGCAGTTCGTCCTAGCCTGTATCGAGTCCGGTGGCGTAGCCGCACTTCCGGCTTTCGGCGTCCCATAGCCCGGGGACGGGAGGGTTGGGTACCCCTCCGAACGGCTTGTACTTCTCGGTTGTCCGAATCTCGGACGGCCCGGGCACGACCCACCCGAGCAAGTTGAGTGAGGAGGGGTACCCAACCCACCCGTACCTAGAATCGCCTTCGATGTCGTTTCCCGCTACCCGCCTACGCCGACTCCGCCGCACCGAGGCCCTCCGCGCCTTCGTGCGCGAGACCGAGCTCTCCCCGAGCGACCTGATCCAGCCGATGTTCGTCGTCGCCAGCGAGGGCGCCCGCGAGCCGATCCCCTCGATGCCGGGAATCGAGCGCCTCTCGATCTCCAACCTGGTCGAGGAGGCCGGGGCGATCGCCGAGGCCGGGGTCGGCGCGGTTCTGCTCTTCGGCGTCCCCGGGGTCAAAGACGACGTCGGCTCCGGCGCCTACGACGACGAGGGCGTCGTGCAGATGGCAGTCCGCGCGCTCAAGGACTCCCACCCCGACCTGGTCGTGATCACCGACGTCTGCCTCTGCGAGTACACCTCGCACGGCCATTGCGGGGTGGTCCGCGAGGGCGAGGTCGACAACGACATCACCGTCGAGCTGCTGGCCAAAACCGCGATCTCCCACGCCGAGGCCGGCGCCGACGTGGTCGCGCCGAGCGACATGATGGACGGGCGGATCGGCTCGATTCGTTACCAGCTCGACGAGGAGGGACACCCCGGCACCCCGATCCTCGCCTACACGGCCAAGTACGCCTCCGCCTTCTACGGCCCCTTCCGCGACGCCGCCGGCTCGACCCCCGAATTCGGCGACCGCCGCGGCTACCAGATGGACCCCGCCAACGCCGCCGAGGCGGTGCGCGAGGCCGAGCTCGACCTCGACGAGGGCGCCGACATGCTGATGGTGAAGCCGGCGACCGCCTACCTCGACGTGGTGCGCCGGGTCAAGGACGCGACCGCTGCCCCGCTGGCCGCCTACCACGTCTCCGGCGAGTACTCGATGCTGAAGGCGGCCGCCGAGAACGGCTGGATCGACGAGCGCCAGGCGGTGCTCGAGACCCTGACCTCGATCCGCCGCGCCGGCGCCGACGCGGTCGTCACCTACTACGCGAAGGAGGCCGCTCCGTGGCTTCGGTGAAGCTCCCACAGTCGAAGGCCCGCAGCCGCAAAGGCGGCTCGGCGATCCCGCTCGACGAGACCGACAAGCGGCTGATGAACCTGCTGCAGTCGAGCTTCCCGCTCGACCCCGAGCCCTTCGCCCTGGTCGCCTCGGAGGCGGAACTGGAGCTCGACGACGTCCTCGCCCGCACCCAGCGCCTGCTCGACGGCCGCATCATCCGCGAGATCACGCCGATCTTCGACACCCGCGCGCTCGGCTACGAGTCGATGCTGGTCGCGGCCAAAGTCGACGCCGAGAACCCGCAGCGGGCAGCGAAGATCGTCAACGCCCACCCGGGCGTCTCCCATAACTACCTGCGCACGCACGAGTTCAACCTCTGGTTCACGATCGCCACCCCGCCCGACTCCGGGCTCGGGCTCAGCGGCACCCTGGAGGCGCTGATGGCGGAGACCGACGCGATCTCGATGCGGGAGCTGCCGACCTTGACCCTGTTCAAGATCAACATGAACCTGGAGATGGAGAAGGGGACCGACGCGCTCGCCGCGGCGGTCGACGCGTCACCCCCGCGCGAGCTGGAGCCGCAGCCCTACGACGCCGACGACATCGCCCTGATCCGCGCCCTGCAGGGGCCGATGGCGGCGGTCGAGCGCCCCTATGACGAGGCCGCCGGAGAGCTCGGAATCGGGACCGATGAGCTGCTGGAGCGGCTGGGCACGATGGTCGAGCGCAAGATCCTGCGCCGCGTCGCCGCCATCCTCTACCACCGCCGCGCCGGCTTCTCCGCCAACGGGATGGGCGTCTGGAAGGTGCCGGAGGCCGAGATCATGGAGGTCGGCGGTCGCATGGCCTCCTTCCGCGGCATCTCCCACTGCTACCAGCGGCCCACTTATGAGGACTGGCCCTACAGCGTCTTCACCATGGCCCACGGCCGCTCCAAGGAAGAGTGCGACGCGATCCTCGACTCGATCGCCGAGGAGTGCGGGATGGGGCCGGACGATCGCGCCACCCTCTACTCCTCGACCGAGTACAAGAAGATCCGCCTCCACTACTTCACCGACGACTACGCCCGCTGGGAGTCCGAGCATTCCTAGCTCGGCTTCGCTGTACGAGCGGGCGCAGTCGGTCCTGCCCGGGGGGGTCAACTCACCGGTGCGGGCGATGCGGCAGATCGGCCGCGACCCGATCTTCATCGAGCGCGGCGAAGGCTGCGAGCTGATCGGCCGCGACGGCCAGCGCTATCTCGACTGGGTCGGGTCCTGGGGCCCGCTGATCCTCGGCCACGCCGAGCCCTCGGTGGTCTCGGCTGTGATCGAGGCGGCGAAGCGGGGGACCAGCTACGGCGCCGCGACCGCGGCCGAGGTCGAGCTGGCGGAGAAGGTCGCCGAGCGCTTCCCCTCGGTGGAGATGCTGCGGATGACCAGCTCCGGGACCGAGGCGGCGATGGGCGCGGTGCGCCTGGCCCGGGCGATTACGGGCCGCGAGGTCGTGGTCAAGTTCGCCGGCGCCTACCACGGCCACTCCGACGGCCTGCTCGCCGACGCCGGCTCCGGCCTGGCGACGCTCGGGGTCCCCGGCAGCCCCGGGGTGACCGCGGCGCAGGCGGCGGGCACCGTCGTCGTCCCGTGGAACGACCGCGAGGCGGTGGCGCGGGCGCTGGAGGAGCACGACGTCGCGGCGCTGCTGGCCGAGCCGGTCGCCGCCAACATGGGCGTCGTCCCGCCGGCCGAGGGCTTCCTCGAGTTCCTGCGCGAGGCGACCGCCGCGGCGGGCACGCTGCTGGTCTTCGACGAGGTGATCACCGGCTTCCGCGTCGCCCGCGGCGGCGCCCAGGAGCTCTACGGGGTCGAACCCGACCTGACCGTGATGGGCAAGGTGATCGGCGGCGGCCTGCCGGCGGCGGCCTTCGCCGGCCCGCGCGAGGCGATGGAACGGATCGCCCCCGCCGGCGACGTCTACCAGGCAGGGACGCTCTCCGGCAACCCGCTCGCGGTTGCCGCCGGGCTCGCCACCCTGGCCCATCTCGATGCCCGCGCCTACGGGCGCATCGGCGCCCTCACCGACCGCCTCGCCGACGGCTTTGCGGCGCTGGCCGCCGACCGGCCCCTGCAGGTCGCCAGCGCCCCGGGGCTGGTCACCCTCTTCTTCAGTGCCGAGCCGGTGCGGGACTTCGTCGGCGCCGGCGCCTGCGACACCGCCGCCCACGCCCGTTTCTGCAACGCGCTGCTCGACCGCGGCGTCTACCCGCCGCCCTCCCAGTTCGAGGCCTGGTTCATCTCCCTCGCCCACAACGAGTCGACCGTCGACCGCACCCTGGAAGCGGCCGCCGCCGCGCTCGACGAGGCGCTGGCATGACGCGCCTTCCCAACTCGCGGTTCCTTTTCGACCTGTGACGCACAAAAGGAACCACGCGCGGCCTGAGGAGGCCCTCCGAGTCCTCGCCGCGCAACTCCGGGAGGAGGAGACGCCGATCTCGCCCCACGTGGTCGACCCCGCCGCCGCGCCGGAGCTGGGCCTGCTCGCGGCCGCCGGACCGGGCGCCGCGGCGGCGCCGGCCGAGTACGCACTGGTCGTCGAGGCGGTCCGCGAGGGCTATCTCCTCCATTACGGAGAGCCGCGGCTGCTCGCCGGCCACGACCCCGACCTCGCCCTGCTTGCCGGCGATTACCTCTACGCGCTCGGGCTCGAACGGCTGGCGGCGCTGGGCGACACCGCCGCGGTCACGGTCCTTTCCGACCTGATCAGCCGCTGCGCCCAGCTCCACGCCGAGGGGCGGGGGGATCAGGCGCCCGAGCTCTGGACCGCGGCGGCAGCCGAGATCGCCGCAGAGTGACGAATTCCCGCACGGCCTCGCGGCGAAACCGGCGCCCAACTCAATAGACTCCGTTGCCCAACGCGAACGACTGTGGCTGACGACGCGGACAAGAAGAACGGGGCCGATGGCGCCCCACGGCAGGAGCGGGTAAAGCCCGACGTTCCCGGCTACTTCGAGGGCGAGTCGATGACCCGCCGCAAGGTCTTCACCGTCGCCAGCCAGGCGATCGGCGGCCTCGCCGGCGCGGCGATCATCCTGCCCGCCGTCGGCTTCGCGGTCGCCCCGATCTTCCACCGCGGCAAGGAGCGCTGGGAGGCGGTCGGCCCGACCGGCGACTTCGTCGAGGACACCTACCGCCAGGTCGTCTTCACCGAAACCGAGGGGATCGGCGACGCCGGCAAGACCACCGCCTACATCCGCCGCGGCTCCACGGACTTCGACGAGGATCCCAACTCCTTCGTCGCCGTCTCCAACCGCTGCGCCCACCTCGGCTGCCCGGTCCGCTTCGTCGAGGCCGCGGGCAACTTCATCTGCCCCTGCCACGGCGGCGTCTACGACTTCCAGGGCAAAGTGCTCGGCGGCCCGCCCGTGCGCCCGCTCGACCATTTCCAGACCAGGGTCCAGGGCGGCCAGGTGGAAGTAGGCCCCCGCTACAGCGTCACCTCGCAGCTGGAGCCGGTGCGCGCCCGTGACCCCGGGGAGTTCACCGGCGGGATCTGGGAATACCTCTACCCGCCGCGTCCCTCTACCTTCCCACCGCCCTGATGCCGAAGATCCCAGACTCCATAGTCCCCGCCCCGCTGCGCAAACCGGCCAAGCCCGGGCAGGCCGGCGCGGCCAAGGGCCAGGCGCCTCAGGACCTGAAGACCTCGCCGCCCGAGCGGCAGACCGACGTCCAGCGGCTCGGCGACCAGGCCAAAGAGGCCCCGGCCGAGGTCCTCGCCTGGGTCGACCAGCGCACCGGCGCCAGCGGCTTCCTCACCGGGATGCTCTTCCGCAAGGTGCCGAAGGGGACCAACTGGTTCTACACGCTCGGCTCGGCGACCCTCTTCGCCTTCATCGTCCAGGCCGTCACTGGCGTCTTCCTGGCGATGTTCTACACGCCTTCCGCCACCCAGGCCTACGCCTCGATCTCCCACATCAACAACGAGGTTCCGCTCGGCGCCCTCGTGCACGGCATGCACAAGTGGGGCTCCAGCGTGATGGTGATCCTGATCTTCCTCCACATGGGCCGGACCTTCTTCTTCGGCGCCTACAAGTACCCGCGCGAGCTCAACTGGGTGATCGGCGTGGTGCTGCTGATCCTGACGATGACGATGGCCTTCACCGGTTACCTGCTGCCGTTCGACCAGCGCTCCTTCTGGGCCTCGATCGTCGGCATCAACATCAACGGGACCGGGCCCGTCGTCGGCCCCTACCTGAGCGACTTCCTCCGCGCCGGCCCCGAGCTGGGCGCGACCACGCTCTCGCGCTTCTACGCGATCCACATGCTGCTCGTGCCCGGCGCGATCATCGCCTTGATCGGCGCCCACATGTACCTGGTGGTCAAGCTCGGGACCACGGCGCCGCCGTGGGTGCGAGGGGAGAAGCCGAAAGTCGCCTCCCCGGTATCCCAGCTCGACGCCGGCGCCGAGCGCAACGGCAGCGGCAACGGAGCCTCGCCCCACTCATGAAGCCACAGGACAAGCAGGCATACCTGGAGGAGTACGAGCTCCTGAAGAAGAAGGGGAAGCCCTTCTTCCCCTACGCCGTGATGAAGGACTCGGTGATGGCGCTGATCGTCGTCGCCGTGATCATCGCGATGTCGCTGATTCTCGGTGCCGAGCAGGGCCCGAAGGCGGACCCGACCTCGACCACCTACGTGCCGCGGCCCGAGTGGTACTTCTTCTTCCTCTTCGAGGTCCTGCGCGTGATCAAGCCGCCGGAGCTGGTCCCGATCGCGACCATCGGGATCCCGACCATCTGCATGGTCCTGCTGCTGCTGCTGCCGTTCTACGACCGCGGGCCCGAGCGCCGGCCGGAGCGCCGGCCGCTGGCGACCACCGCCGGGATCCTGACGATCATCGCGATGGGCTACCTCACTTACCTCGGCGCCACCGGCGGTTCGCCGACCGAGATCGAGATGACGGTCGCACCGCAGTACGAGGCCGGCAAGGAGGTGGTGGCGGGCGCCGGCTGTCTTGCCTGCCACAAGATCGGCGAGAACGGCGGCACGCTCGGCCCGAACCTGACCCACATCGCCCAGCGGGTGCCGCGGGCGGCGATCCTGCGCTCGGTCGAAATCGGGCCTGGCATCATGCCTGCATTCGGCGACCTCTCGGAAAAAAAGCTGAACGAGGTCGCTGACTTCCTTTCCTCCCTGGACTAAGCGTCCTGGGCGGGCCCGCAGGCTCTGAATCCCATGGACACGATCAACGACAACCGCCAATCGCCGGACTTCGCCGGCCAGGTCAACCGCATGTTCGACCGGGTCGCGGGGCGCTACGACGCGCTCAACTCGGTGATGACGGCGGGGCTGCACCACCGCTGGCGCCAGCGCGCCGCCGAGCGCACGGAGCTGCGGCCCGGCGACTCGGCTCTCGACGTCTGCTGCGGCACCGGCGACCTCGCCCTGGAGCTGGCCGGCCGCGTCGCCCCGGGCGGCCACGTCGTCGGCTGCGACTTCTCCGAGCCGATGCTCGACCTCGCCCGCGAGAAGACGGCGGCGCGGGGCACCGAGGGGCTGCGCTTCGAGTGGGCCGACGCGCTGGAGCTGCCCTACGACGCCGAGCGCTTCGACGCGGTCACGGTCGGGTTCGGGGTCCGCAACCTCGCCGACCTCGATCGCGGCCTGCGCGAGATGGCGCGGGTGCTGAAGCCCGGCGGGCGCCTGGTGATCCTCGAGATCACGACGCCGGCCCGTCCGCCGCTCTCGACCTTCTTCTCGCTCTGGTTCGACCGCATCGTGCCGCTGCTCGGCTCCTTCTCGGCCGAGCCCGAGGCCTACTCCTACCTGCCGGAATCGGTCCGCAGCTTCCCCAGCCCGCGCGGGCTGGCGGAGAAGATGGACGCGGCCGGCTTCGAGCGGATCCGGTACACGGTGCTGGCCGGCGGGATCATCGCGATCCACAGCGGCGCCCGCCCCGGGTGACCCGGCGCTCGGCCGTACCGCCGCCGGTGACGGCGGTCCTCGACGCGTCCAGCCGCTGGCTGCCCGCCCGCCTCGGTGAGGTCGAGGAGCAGCTGCGGCAAGCGCTCGCCGGTCACGGCGAGCCGCTCGGCGAGGACGCCGCCGCGACCCTGGCCGCCGGCGGCAAGCGGCTGCGGCCGATGCTGGTCCTGCTCTGCGCCGGCGAGGCCGGGGGGGAGGCGGCGGTGCGGGCGGCGACGGCGATCGAGCTGGTCCACATGGCGACCCTGGTCCACGACGACGTGCTCGACGAGGCGCCGCTGCGCCGCGGCCTGCCGACGGTCGCCGCGACCTCGGGCCGCGACCGCGCCGTCGCCACCGGCGACCTGCTCTTCTCGCGCGCCTTCGCCCTGCTCTCCACGGCCGGCGACGGCCGCTCGGTCCAGCTGCTGGCCGAGGCCTCGGTGGCCTTGGCCCGGGGCGAGCTCGCCCAGCGCCACGACTCCTTCGACCTCGGCGTCTCCGAGCAGCGCTACCTCGCCCGCTGCCGGCTGAAGACCGCGACCCTGTTCGAATGCGCCTGCCTGCTGGGCCGCGACGACGAGCACCTGCGCCGCTTCGGCGCCGAGGTCGGGCTCGCCTTCCAGCTGCTCGACGACGTGCTCGACGTCACCGGCCCGCCGGAGCGGACCGGCAAGGCCCGCGGCACCGATCTGCTCGACGGCACCGTCACCCTGCCGCTGATCGAGGCCGCGGCGGCCGACCCGGGGATCCGCGAGGTCGACCTGCACGGCCTCGACGAGACGAGCGCCGAGGCGCTCTGCGAGCGCATCGCCGCGACCGGAGCGCTGGAACGGGTCCGCGCCCGCGCCCTGGAGATGGTCGCCGAGGGCAAGCGCGAGCTCGAGCGCACGGGCTTCGAGCCCGAACAGCGCCAGCTGCTGGCGCTGGTCGCCGACGGCGTCGTCCAGCGCTACAGCTGAGGCGCTGCCCGCCGGGCGCTACTGCTGCTGCTCGGTCGGGCGGATCAGGACCTCGTTGACGGCCACGTGGCGGGGCCGGGTGACGACGTAGGCGATCGCGTCGGCGATGTCGGCCGATTGCAGCCGCTCCATGTCGGCAAAGCGCTGATGCAAGAGCTCCTGGATCTCCGGCCGGTTGTGGTCGGGCAGCTCGGTGTCGACGGCGCCGGGCTCGACCAGCGAGACCCGCAGGTGGCGCCCGGTCACCTCCTGGCGCAGCGACTCGCTGAAGGCGCCGACCGCGTGCTTGGTCGCGTTGTAGACGCCGCTTCCCATCCGCGCCTGGCGGCCGGCGACCGAGGAGATGTTGACCATGTCAGCGACTCCGCGCGGGCCGTTCTCGGCCGCCTCCAGCAGGTGCGGCAGCGCCGCCCGCGAGGCGTAGAGCAGGCCGACCAGGTTGACGTTGACCATCCGCTCCCATTCCTCCACCGGGGCGTCGACGATCGGGCCCAGCAGCATCACGCCGGCGTTGTTGACGAGCAGGTCGAGCCGGCCGAGCTCCTCCACGGTCCGCGCCACCGCGCCCTCGGCCTGGCCGCGGTCGGTGACGTCGGCCTCGATCGTCAGCGCCCGCCCGCCGTCGGCCTCGATCGCCGCGGCCAGCGCCGTCAGCCGGTCGAGCCGCCGTGCGACCAGGGCGACGGTGGCGCCGCGCTCGGCCAGCGCCCGCGCGGTCCCCTCGCCGATGCCGCTGGAGGCGCCGGTGACCAATGCCACAGTCCCGTCGAGTTGTCCCGAAGCTGCCACGGCCTCACCGTACCCGCCAGGGCGGGTTCCAGTCGCGCCGCCTAGGAGAAGTCGTCGGCGGTGATCAGGTCCGCCGCCAGGGCGGCGACGAAGACGTCGGTCATCGCCGCCATGTTCGAGTGTTCGAGTTCCCGCAGCTCGTCGGCCAGCGCATGGGCGCCGATGTCGAGCTGCTCGTCGAAGGCGTCGATCTCGCTCTCGCCGTGGACGCCTTGGCAGGACCACTCGCACTCGGGGCAGCGACGCCAGACCCGCCAGTGGGCCCGGTCCTCGGCCCGTTCCCAGCAGGTCGGCTGCACGAGGTGCGAGCCGCACTCGGGACAGACGTGCAGATTGCTCGCCTGCTCAGTCTCGTTTTGGCCCGGCTCCCTCATATCCATGACTATCGAACCCGATCCGCGGGCACTTGATCCGCACTTTTACCGATCTTCGCCGACAAAACCCAACTACCGGGTATGCAATTGCACGAGTGACGCTGATCCGGCGGCATTGCAGCCCCGCTACCATGGAATAGATGCCAGGGAACATCGGACCCCTCGAGATCGCCATCGTGGTGATCATCGCCCTCTTGGTCTTCGGCCCGAAACGCCTGCCGGAGCTTGGGCGCAGCCTCGGCAAGGGCATCCGCGAGTTCAAAGGCTCGATCGGCGGCGACCGCGACGACGACGAGCCCGAGAGCGACGAGGTCAAGGCAGTCGGTGCCTCGCAGGCGACGGCGAACACCGCCCAGCCGCCGGCCGAGGCCGAGGTTGCGCACGACAAACACGGCTGAGGGCACTAGGTGCCCAGCCGCGTCAAGGCGGTCTCCCACGAGGATCGCCTCACCCTTGTAGAGCACCTCGACGAGCTGCGCTCGCGGCTGATCGTCTGCATTGCTGTCTTTGGCGTCGCCCTCGCGCTCTGCTTCTGGCAGAACGGCTTGCTGCTCGATATCGCCAATGGGCCACTGCCCTCCGACCACGACAAGCTGATCACCTTCGGCATCACCGAGCCCTTCACCACGACCCTCACCGTCTCCCTCTACGGCGCCCTGGTCCTCTCGCTGCCGATCTGGCTCTACCAGCTCTACGCCTACGTGCTGCCGGCCTTCAGCAGCCAGGAGAAACGGGTGATGCTGCCGATCCTGCTGGCCTTTCCCTTCCTCTTCCTCGCCGGGATCGCCTTCGCCTACTTCGTGGTGATGCCGGCCGCGGTCAGCTTCCTGCTCAACTTCAACGAGAACCAGTTCAACGTCCAGGTCCGTGCTCGCGACTACTACGGCTTCTTCTCGATGACCGAGCTTGCCTGCGGCGTTCTCTTCCAGATGCCGCTGGCGATTCTCGCCGTCACCCGGCTCGGGATCGTCAGCGTCGAGCAGCTCACCTCGAACCGCCGCTACGCCTACCTGGTGATCGCGATCGTCGCCGCGGCGCTGCCTGGCGTCGACCCGGTCTCGATGGTGATCGAGATGGTGCCGCTCCTCGTTCTGTTCGAGTTGAGTATCTTGCTCGCTAAGGCATTTGGGCGGCCGGGCGAGTCTGGGGAGATGGCAGAGCCCTCTACGCAGGAGTAGAGAGAAGAGAGCATGGCTTCGGGCGATAAAGAGCACAGGATGCTGTTCGACATCCGCGGCCGCCGCGGAAACGTCGTCAAAGTCATCTACGCGATCCTCGCCGTGCTGATGGGCCTCAGCCTCCTGCTTCTCGCCGGTCCCGGCATCGGTGGCCTCGGCGGAGGCGGCGGCGCCAACAACGACGAAGCGGTTTCCCGGCTCGAAGACCGGATCGTGAAGTTCGAACGGGAACTGGCGAAAGAACCGCAGAACGCCGACCTGATGGTCGCCCTCACCCGCAACCACCTCAGCACCGCCAACCTGCTGGCCGAACCGAGCCCGACCGGCGAACTGCTGCCGACCGTCGAGTCCCGCGGCCAGCTCGAGAAGGCGAGCGGGACCTGGAGCGAATACCTCAAGGCGACCGACGAACCCTCCGCCGGCGTCGCCCAGCAGATGTCGCAGGCACTTTTTGTCCTCGCCCAGACCTCGCGCGGCCTCTCGGAAGCGAACAACAACATCGTCGCCGCAGCGGAAGCGCAGAAACTCGTCGCCGACCAGCGCCCCAGCCTCGGCTCGCGCTCGACCCAGGCGCTCTACACGCTCTACACCTTCGACTACAAAGCAGCCGAACAGGCGCTCGCGCAGGCGATGAAGTTCGCCAACACCAAAACCGAACGCAAATCCCTGCAGGAACAGTACGACGAAGTCGAGAAACGGGCCAAGGAATTCCAGAAAGAATTCAAGGAATCGAAGAAACTGGAAAAACAGGCTGGCGCCGCCGGTAACCCCCAGGAAAGCCTGCAGAACCCGCTCGGCCTCGGCTCCGGCAGCGGCGGTCTCGCCGAATAGGGCGGACGGCGCCGGCTGCGGGATGGGCCGCGAAGGACTCGAACCTTCAACCTTGAGCTTAAGAGGCTCCTGCTCTAACCAGTTGAGCTAGCGGCCCGGGACGCGCAAGTATAGGAAGACACCGCGCCGGGAGGTGGGCTGCCGGCGAACGCGCTACCGCGCCCGGCAGAACTTTTCGACGCTGCCGTCGATGATCATCCCATCGGCGAAGCTGAAGCGGCCGTGGGTCTCGAGGATCCCGTCCGAGCAGCGGGCGGCGACGTAGCTGCGGTGGCGCCCGCCGGCGTTGAAGCGGCGCCCGATCTCGACCTCGATGTGGGTGATCGCGCCGAGGCCGCCGGCGATCGGCGGAACGTTCAGCGTGGCGCGGTAGCGGAAGCCGCCGGGGCGCCGTTCGATCGGGACCAAGATCGCGTAAGTCTGGGTGGCGGGGACCGTGGTGCGGGCGTGGATCACCACGCTCGGCCCGCTCGCCAGGCGCGGACCGTTGAAGAGGGTGAGCGGCGAGCGGGCGGGGGTGGGCGCGCCGCCGAGCGCGACCAGGGCTTCGATCTGCCCTTCGCCGACGATCGCCCCGGCGCAGGCGCGGCGGGCTTCCTCGGTGCTCGCCTGGGCGATCGTCTCCGGCGCGCAGGTGGGCAGGCCGGCGACGTCGAGGCGGCCGTCGCGGTCGAAGTCGATCACCGCCTGGGTCAGCGCCGCCGGGGCGCCGCCGTCTTTGGCCCGGAGGTCGACCGTGCCCTCGAACTTGATCGGCGCGTAGTGCGCGCGCGGCAGCGCCCGCGGCGTGAAGCCGCCGTCGGCGTGGAGCACGAGGTTGTCGATTTCGATCACCGCCGCCGAGGCGCCCCCGGCCAGCAGTAATCCCACCAGCGAGCAGAGAAGTGCGGCGGCTCTCAGCCTGCCGCGTGACATGCCGATGACAGGGTCGTCGGAAAGAAGTCCCCGTTGCTGAATTTGACTGAGCCCTGGACCTGCAGGCGGCCGCCCTCACAGCGGGCGTTGACGTATCCAACTTCCTTGCCACCGCGTTTGAAGGTCCGGCCCAGCGTCGCCTGGGCCAGCGTCGCCGCGCCGTAGCCGCCGGCGATTTCCGGCATCTCGATCTGGACCTGGTAGCCGTAACGACCGTGCGCGACCCGTTCGACCACGATCGGCACCAGCACGGTCTTCGCCACCGGCAGGGTCTCGTAGCCGTGGGCGATCAGGGTTGGCTTGCCGCCGGTCGGCGGCGCGTTGAAGAAGGAGAGGGGAGAGGTGACGGTTACCGGTGCCTGCCCCGGCAGTGCCACCCGGGCCTTGCCGGTGCCTTCGCCGACCAGGGCGCCAGCGCAGCGCTTGCGCGCCTCGGCCGGGGTCGTGTTCGCCAGCTTCGCCGCCGTGCAGACGGGGACGCCCTTGGTTTCGATCGAGCCGTGTTTGTCCAGCTGGAAGCTGAGAGTGGTCAGCGCCGGCGGCATCGAGCCGTCCTTGGTCTTGACCCGGGTGACGCTGGTCAGCTGCGCCGGCGCGTTGGTTTTTTCCGGCAGCGCCCGTGGCAGCACGCTGGCGGTCGCGCTGATCACCGTGTTGCCGATTTCCGCCTTCAGCGCGTAAGCGGTCCCGCAGACGAGCAGTCCGATCAGGGCCGCGGCGGCGGCAGCTTTAGGTAGTGCGCTCCTCATCCCTTTCCCCTACAACCAGGCTAGCGCCCGGTTGGAGCGGCCCTCGTCAGCCCTTGCTTTTGCAGGCCTGGAACAGGGTTCCGTTGAGTTTGGTGCTGTCGTTGAAGTTGAGTTCGACTTTGGCCTGCAGGCGCCCGTCGGGGCAGCTGGCGTTGGCGTAGCTCAGCTTCTGGCCTTTGTAGGTCCATTTGCGGCCGATCGTCAGGTTCCCGGAGATCGGGGTGCCGTAGCCGCCGGCGATTTTCGGGATTTTGGCGACGGTGCGGAAGCCGTAGCGACCGCTGTGGACCCTTTCGATCTCGATCGGGACTACGAAGGTGGTCGGTGCCGGCACCGTCAGGTGGGCGTGTGCGAGCACGGCCGGGTTGCCGTGTTTGGGCGCGGCGTTGAAGATCGTGATCGGCGAGCCGGCCGGGATCGGCCCCTGTTCGGGGAAGTTGACGACGGCCTTGCCGAAGCCCTTGCCGATGATCGAGCCGGGGCAGAGCTTGCGGGCCTGCGCGGTCGTGGTCGCGGCCAGTTTGCCCGGGGTGCAGGTCGGCAGCCCGCGGGTCTCGACTTCGCCGTGCTTGTCGAACCAGATGATCAGGTCCTCCAGGATCGGCGGAATCGCGCCATCGGCGGTGTCGATTTTGCCGTGGCCCTTCAGCGTGATCGGCGCGAAATCGTGCTTGGGCAGGGTGGTCGGCGTGAAGCCGCCGTCGGCGGTGACGATCAAGTTGCCCGCTCGCAGCACGATTGCCAGTGCCGAACCGGCGCCGACGAGCAGCACAACCGTGCTCACCGCGAGTGCCCTTAACAGAGTCTTCCGCATACGTTCCCTTCCTCCCGTTCCCCTTACAGGCAAACTACCACGGGTGGGAAGCCGGACGAGCAGGGGGAGGCCGGGACCAGACGACTCGAAGTCGGACCGTCGTCTGCCGCTGACCCTGCGCCACCCCCGGTCGATCCTCGCCCTCGCCGCGCTGGTACTCGTCGTTCTCGGGGCGATCGGGACCGGGGTCGAGGAGCGGCTCAACCCGACCACGCTGAACATCCCGGGCACCGAGTCCTCCCGGGCCAACGACCTCCTGCGCGACCGCTTCGGGCCGGCGATGCCGTTCGCGATCCTGCTGCAGGGCAACCGGGCGGCGATCGACCGCCAGGGACCGGAGTTGATCCGGGCCCTGCGGCGCAACCCCGAAGTGACGACGATCTCGCCCTGGGACCGTGGCTCGGTGGTGCCGCTGCGGCCCAGCCGGCGCGAGGCCCTGATCCTCGCCGACTTCCACGTCGACATCAAAGAGGGCGTCAACGAGACGGTGCCGGAACTGGAAGCGGTGATCGAGGAGACGATCCACCCGCCGGTGCGGGCGACCCAGACCGGCTTCGCCTCGATCTCCCGCGCCCTGCAGGAACGCTCGATCGACGCCGCCGAGCGCGGCGAGCTGATCGCCCTGCCGTTCCTGCTGCTGGTTCTCCTGCTGGTCTTCCGCTCGCCGATCGCCGCGGCGATCCCGCTCGGCTTCGGCGCGATCACGGTCGTCGCTTCGCGCGGGCTCCTGCACCTCGCGTCCTCCTGGTTCGACATCGACGCCTTCGCCCTCGTCGTCTGCTCGATGATGGGCCTGGCGCTCGGGGTCGACTACGCGCTGCTGATGGTCTCGCGCTTCCGCGAGGAGCTGGCGACCGGCGCCAGCGCGACCGAGGCGGCGCGGGTCACCCGCCGCACCGCCGGGCGCACCACGGCCTTCGCGGGCAGCACCCTGCTGCTCTCGATGATCGTCTCGATCTTCATCCTGCCCGGCTCGCTGCTGGCCTCGCTGGCGGGGACGCTGGCGATGGTGGTGCTGCTGACCGTGATCATCAGCACCGTCGTCGCACCACCGGTGCTGCTGCTGCTCGGGCCCAACGTCGACCGCTGGCGGATCGGTGCCGCGCCGAACGGGCGCTCGCGCCTGATGCGGTTCGTCAACGCGGCGCTGCGGAACCCCGCCGCGGCCGCCGCCGCGATCGGCGCCATCGTCCTCGTCCTCGCCGCGCCGGCGCTGGCCCTGCGCACCGGCCCGCCCAGCCCCGAACAGCTGCCCGGCGACGACCCCGCCCGCGAGAACGCGGAACTGATTGCCGAAGCGGCGGCTCCCGGCTACGAAGCGCCGTTCGTGATCGTTGCCGCGACCGAAGAGGGCCCGATCACCGACCCCACCAACCTCGCCGCCCTCGATCGCTTCCAGCACCAGCTGGCGAAGCTGCCGGGGGTGACCGCCGTGGTCGGTCCGGGCCAGCTGGCGAAACGGGTCGAACCGCTGCGGGACACCGGCAACGCGATCCTCACCTCCGAAGGCAATATCGGCCCGGTCAGGCAGCTCGGCCGGCTGGGCCGGAACCTCAAAGTCGCTGCCGGTGGGATCGGCCAGCTGCGCTCCGGGATCACCGAAGCGAGCGAGGGAGCCGGGCTGCTGGCGCTGGGTACCGACCGAGCGGCGGAGGGGGCGCAGATGCTCGCCACCGGCCTCGGCCAGGCAGCCGATGGCAGCCAGCAGGCGATCGGCGCCCTCGACAAATTCGCCGCCGGCTCGCGGCGCCTGGCCGAAGCCCAGGAAACCGCCTCGACCGGGGTCCTGGGGCTGACGCTGGCGATCCGCGACCTCGGTCCCAACCTCCGCTTCAACGGTCTGCGGCGCTCGCGCGATCTGCAGAAAGCGCTGAAGGAAGAGGGCAACGTGACGCTGCCGAAGCTGCAGGGCCCGGCAACGGTCGCCAACGAACAGCTGAAAGCGGCGCTGGCCCAGCTGCAGGGGATGACCACGGGCCAGTCGGATCCCAATTACGCGCCGGCGCTGGAAGCGGTGCGCCGCGCCTCGGCGGCCGTCAGCGGTACCGACCCCGTCAGCGGCCAGCCCTACGCCGCCGGCTACGCGGGGCTGCCGGCCGAACTGGAGGCGCTGCGCCAGCGGCTGCTGCTCGACGGCGAGGAAGCGACCGAAGTGACCAACTGGATCGTCACCACCCTGAACGGCCTCAACCGGCTCAGCAACGCGGCGGAGAAACTGAACGACGGCGTGCGGAAAATCAAGAACGCCGGGGCCCGGCTGGCCGACGGGTCCGAGCGGCTTGCCGCCGCCTCGCGCCGGCTCGGCAGCGGCCTCGAGCAGCTCAGCGGGGGCGCAGTGGCTCTGGTCGGCGGCCTCGACCAGCTCGGGGGCGGCGCCGAGGCGCTGCAGACCAACCTGCTGAGCGGGGCCGAACAGATCGACCCGAGCAGGTTGAGCCGGGCCAGCGTCCAGGTGCTCTCCGGCCAGGCGCGGATCCGGCGGCAGGCGCGCCGCATCCGCGAGGCCTCGCCGGGGCTCTTCAACTCGGGCTACTTCGTGCTCTCGGCGCTTGACGGGGCGCAGCCTGCGACCCGCGCCCGGGTCGGCGAATCGATCGACCTCGAAGGCGGCGGCCAGGCGGCGGCGATGCTGGTGATCTCCGAATACTCGTTCAACAGCGACGGCTCGATCGAGCTCAACCACGAGCTCGACGACCGCGCGGCGCGCCTGACCGCCGACACCGACCTCACCGCCGGGGTCGCCGGCGGCGCCGCCCAGCTCAACGACTACAGCCGGGTGACGCGGGCGATGATCCCGGTCGTGGTCGCGGCGATCACGATCGCCACCTTCCTCGTCCTGATCCTGGTCCTGCGGGCGCTGCCGCTGGCGGCGCTGGCGGTCGGGCTCAACCTGATCACGGTGGGCGTCGCCTTCGGCATCCTCACCCTGCTCTCCCACCTGCCCTCGGACGTCCCTTTCGGCGGCCACGAATACATCGACTCGATCGGGGCGGTGCTGATCTTCGGGATCGTCTTCGGGCTCTCGATCGACTACGCCGTCTTCCTCCTCGTGCGCATGCGCGAGCACTACGACAAAGAGGGCGACAACGCCGCCGCGATCGAGTTCGGGCTCGAAAAGACCGCCCGCGTGATCACCGGCGCGGCGGCGATCATGATGGCCGTCTTCATCGCCTTCGCCGGCTCCTCGCTGGCGACGGTGAGCCAGCTCGGCATCGGCCTCACGATCGCCGTCATCCTCGACGCCACCGTCGTCCGCATCGTCCTCCTGCCGGCCCTGATGCTGCTGATCGGCGACCGCGTCTGGTGGCTGCCGAAGCCTCTGGACCGACTGCTGCCGAAGTTCCGCGTTTAGGTTTAGCCGGCCCTATTTCCCTTTCTTGCAGGGCTGGGTCGAGAGGGCGGTTAGTTGTTCGCCGTCGAGGTAGGTGAAGGCGGCGCGGGATTTGAGCTTGCCGGAGGTGCATTTGGCCGAGATGAAGCTGCGTTGCTGGCCTTTGAAGCGGTATTTCTTGTCGATCTTCACCTGGAAGTCGGTGAGGGCGCCGGTGCCGCCGGCGATTTTGGGGATTTCGAGGTCGAGGCGGGGGCCGTAGCCTTCTTTGTTGTAGTTGCTCACTTTGCCGACCAGGACCAGGGTCGTTTGCAGCGGGGTGGTGCCGTAGGTGTGCAGGATCACCGCTGGCTTCCCGGCCTGGGGAACGCCGTTGTAGGCGGTGACGACCTGATTCACGGTGTAGACGGTCGGCCCGACGGGCAGTAGCGCGGTGGCGGTGCCGCCGCCGATTTTCGCCTTGCCGCAGGCCTGTTCGGCAACTTCGGTCGAGGTGCTCTGCAGCAGCGCCGGGTCGCAGGTCGGGATCCCCTTCGTGTAGAGCTTCGCGTTCTTGTCGAAGTCGACGATCGCGTGGATCGCGGGGGAGGGGACGCCGTTGGCGTGGGTCGTCGTCGTGGTTTTCGTCGTCACCTGCAGCGTTGCCGGGGTGAAGGCGGTTTTCGAGAGCTTTTTCGGCGCGATCTTGACGTCGACCGACTGCGTGTTCCCGTCGCCACCGGTGACCGTTGGGCCGGCCAGCGCCGCCGAGGCCGCGATCGCGGCGCCCAGCATTGCGAGCAAGCCGAAGATCGGAAATGAACGCTTGCGCATTTGAGTCGCTCCTCCATTTGAATTGGCGGCGCGCCTCCCACTTGCTCAAACCGTTCCTGCGGTCCAGAGTAGCGCGTTGATTTCCAGTTAAGTCCCCGCTCAGCGCGTGCTTGACAGGGAGGCGCTCGGATACGATTCGCCAGCCGTTCCACCGGGTCGGAGGGGCCGGGGAACGAACAAGCGACGATCTGTGGCTGCGAAACCCTTAGGCGAGGAGAAAAGCTCGGCTCCGAGCCGGGGGGTCTCCCCCGCGCGAATTGGGGTGATCGCCGCCCTTGCGATCGTCGTCATCGCACTTGGGATCGTCCTCTTCGGCGGCAGCGGCGGCCACCAGTACACGCTCGTCTTCCAGAACGCCGGCCAGCTGGTGCCCGACAACCAGGTGCTGATCGGCGGCTCCCCGGTCGGCTCGGTCGAAAGCCTCGGCCTCACCGACGACAACCTGGCCGAGGTCCACGTCGAAGTCGACCAGGAGCTGCACGAGGGCACGACCGCGGTGATCCGCGCCACCTCGCTCTCCGGCGTCGCCAACCACTACGTCTCGGTCAGCCCTGGCCCGAACAGCAACCCGGCGCTCGACGACGGCGCCGAAATCGGCCTCGAGGCGACGACCACCCCGGTCGACCTCGACCAGCTCTTCAACACCTTCCCGCCCTCGGTCCGCAAGGGGCTCGGCAACTTCATCAAGGGCAACGCGGCGATCTACTCCGGTCAGGGCCCGGCGGCGAACGACGCCTACAAGTACTTCGGCCCGGTCCTCAACCGCGCCACCGCGTTCGCTTCCGAACTGAACGCCGACCAGCGCCTGCTGACCCAGTTCATCGTCAGCTCCAGCAAACTCTCGACCGCGATCGCCGGCCGCGGCGAGGCCCTCTCCAGCGCGATCTCCAACGCCAACACCGCCTTCGACGCGATCGCCGCCGAGAACGTCGCCTTCGACCAGACCCTGCGCCGGCTGCCGCCGGTGATGCGGCAGTCGAACACGACCTTCGTCAACCTCCGCGCCGCCCTCGACGACCTCGACCCGCTGGTCGAAACGGCGAAGCCGGCGACCAAGCAGCTGGCGCCGTTCCTCGCCGAACTGCGGCCGGTCTTCCAGAAACTGGTCCCGTTCACGCGCGACCTCCGGCTCACGGTCAGCCGACCGGGCAAGGGCAACGACACCGCCGACCTGCTCGCGGACCTGCCCCAGGTCCAGCGGCAGGTCTCGAAGACGTTCCCGCACGCCGAAGAATCGATCCGCGACTTCCAGCCCAACCTCAACTTCATCCGCGCCTACACGCCGGATCTCTTCAACGCGATCGGCAAGGTCGGGCAGATCACCGGCTACTACGACGGCAACGGGCACTACGCGCGCGTAGCCACCGCCGCCCAGAACCTCTTCTCGCTCGAAAGCGGCGTGCTGAAACCGATCACCAAGAGCCAGCAGTACAACGCCTTCGGCACCTCGGCCGGCGTGCGCAGGCGCTGCCCCGGCGGCGCCACCCAGCCCGCGCCCGACGGCTCCAACCCGTTCGTCGGACCCGGCAGCGTCAACTCCTCGGAATGCAACCCGGCCGACGTGCCCCCCGGACCATGACCCGCCGGCGACTGATACTCGGCGGAGCCCTGGTCGCGGCCGTGGTCCTCGTCGTCCTGCTCGTCTCCGGCGGCGGCTCGAACAACGGCTACGTGGTCCGCGCGATCTTCGACAACGGCGCCTTCATGGTCAACGGCGAGCAGGTGCGGGTCGCCGGCGCCAACGTCGGCACGATCAAGTCGGTCGGCGTGACGATGCCGGGAGACACCGTCGCCTACGAGAACGGGGAGCCGGTCGCCAAAGCCGGCAAGGCGGTGATCGAGATGGAAATCACCGATCCCAGCTTCCAGGACTTCCGCCAGGACGCGACCTGCCTGATCCGGCCGCAGTCGCTGATCGGCGAGAAGTTCGTCGATTGCCGCCCGACCCTGCCGCGCGCGCCCGGCTCCGAGCCGCCGCCGCCGCTGAAGGAGATCCCCGACGGCGAACCCGGCGCCGGCCAGCACCTGCTGCCGCTCGGCAGCAACGGCACCAGCGTCGACCCGGACCTGATCAACGACATTCAGACGCTGCCCTACGCGCAGCGCTTCCGGCTGATCTTCAACGAACTCGGGGCCGGGTTTGCGGGCCGCGGCGAAGACCTCGAGGAGCTGGTCAAACGCGCCAACCCGGTCCTGCGCGACGCCGACCGCCTGTTCGGGATCCTCGCCGCCCAGCGCGACGAACTGGCCCAGCTGGCCAGCGATTCCGAAGCGATCCTGGTGCCGCTGGCGCGCGAGCGCACCCACGTCGCCGGCTTCTTCACCAATGCCGGCGCCGCCGGCGAGGCCAGCGCCGAACGCGGGCCGCAGCTGGAAGAGTCGCTGCAGAAATTCCCCACCTTCCTGCGCGAGTTCCGCACGACGATGACGAACCTGCGGGGCTTCTCCGACGCGGCCCGGCCGGTGTTCGAAAACTTCGACGCCGCGACCCCGGAGCTGACCGATGCCACCCGCACGCTGACCCCGTTCTCCGAGGCGCTGACCACCTCGCTGAAGAGCCTCGGCGACGCCGGCGAAGCCTCCGGCCCGATCTTCCGCGAAGCCGACCCGGTGGTCCGCACGGCCGCCACCCTGGCCAAGTCGGGCGTGGTCCCGACCCGGGAACTCGCCGCGCTCTTCGTCAGCCTCAAAAAAACCGGCGGCTGGGATTCGCTCACCGAACTGATCTACACGACCGCCGGGGCATTCAACGGCTTCGATCAGTACGGCCATTTCGGCCGCACCTTGGTGACGCTGACCAACTGCGCCGATTACGAGGCGAATCCGAGCGGAGCGAGCGGCTGCTCTTCCCGGTTCAACGGGCCCAACGCCACTCAGTCGTCCACCGCCAGCAGCGCCGACCTCTACCGCCTGCTCCAGCTCGAGATGGCCGAGAAGAGCGGCGGCACCGCCGCCGAGCTCGGCCCGATCGACTCGATCGGCGAAGCGCAGTCGCCGGGCGGCCAGCCCGGCCTCGGCGACGCCGAGCGCACCGCCGGCGGCACCGCTCCGCTCCTCGACTACCTCCTGGGCCCATGAGGAACCGCAGCGGAATCCAGGGAGTGGCGAGCAGCCCGATTCTGGTCGGGGCGGTGACCGTGCTCGTTGTCCTGATCGCCGTCTTCCTCGCCTACAACGCCAACAACGGACTGCCCTTCGTCTCCACGTACAACCTGAAGGCGCGGGTGCCCAACGCCGACGCCCTGGTCAAGGGCAACGAGGTGCGGATCGGCGGCGTCCGCGTCGGCATCGTCAAGTCGGTGGTCCCGATCCAGAAGGAGAACGGCGAGGTCGCGGCTGAACTTGCGCTCAACCTCGACCAGAGCGCGGAACCGCTGCCGGTCGACTCGACGATCATGATCCGGCCGAAGTCCGCGCTCGGGCTCAAGTTCCTCCAGGTCACGCCCGGCGACTCCTCCGAGGGCTTCGAGCCCGGGGCGACGATCCCGGTCACCGCGGCGAAACCGGAACCGGTCGACATCGACGAGTTCTTCGACATGTTCGACGAGCCGACCCGGAAGGCGATCCGCCAGAGCCTGGCCGGTTTCGGCAACGCCCTCGCCGGCCGTGGCCCGCAGCTGAACGAAGCCTTCGGCGCCCTGCGCCGCCTGGTCGAAAACGGGCAGCCGATCCTGCGCACGATCGTCGCCCCGAGCACCGACTTCGCCGGTTTCTGGCGGGCGCTGGAGGCGCTCTCGGCGACGGTGGCGCCGGTGGCCGAGACCCAGGCCAACCTCTTCGTCGCGCTCGACCGCACCTTCGCCGCATTCGCCCGGGTGGCGCGGCCGTTCATCCAGGAAACGATCGAAAAAAGCCCGCCGACGCTCGACGTCGTCAACCCCGGCCTGCCGGCGATCAACCCCTTCCTGCACGACTCCGAACGCTTCTTCGCGGCGCTGCAGCCGGGGACCAAAGCGCTGGCCGAAACGGCGCCGATCATCGCCGACTCCCTGCACGCCGGGGTGCCGGTCCTGAACGCGACGCCGACCCTGAACAACCAGCTGCAGCCGACCGCGGAAGCGCTGGTCGACTTCCAGAACGCCCCCGGCGTGTTCAACGGGCTCGACCTGCTGACCGACACCAACAGGCTGCTGAAGCCGTCGCTGCGCTTCATCGCCCCGGCGCAGACGAGCTGCAACTACATCACCCTCGCCTTCGAAAACCTGGTCCTCTCGACCAGCGGCGGCAACAAATACGCCAACTGGCTCAACTTCATCTCCTTCACGCCGCCCGAAGGCGCCAACAACGAGGGCAGTCCGGCGGCAGCAGCGGCGAGCGGACCGGAGCGGGCCAACTTCCTGCACTTCAACCCCAATCCGAACACCGGGGCTCCGGGACAGCCCAACGGGTGTGAAGCAGGCAACGAGAAATACGACGTCGGCAACACCGTGGTGGGTCAGGCGACGTCGGTGTTCGGCACGACGACCCGCGGTCTGGAACAGGACGAAGAAAAATGAGCCGCCTTCCCGAGCGCGACACCAGGCAGGGCGCGACCGACCGCCGCTTCAAGTGGCGGCCGAGCAACGTGACGATCGCGATCGTCTTCATCCTCATCTTCACGATCGGGCCCTACCTCGCCTTCACCAAACACGTGCCCTTCACCAGCTACGGCTACGAAGTGCACGCGACCTTCGCCAACTCGGCCAACATCGCCAAAAACTCGCCGGTGCGGATCGCCGGGGTCGACGTCGGCAAGGTGATCTCGGCCGAGCGCGACGGCGACGCGACCAAGGTCACCTTCACGGTCGACGGTTCGGGCCAGCCGATCCACGACGACGCCTTCGCCTCGATCCGGCCGCGGATCTTCCTCGAGGGCAATTTCTTCATCGACCTCATCCCCGGCAGCCCAAGCGCGCCGGAGCTCGACAGCGGCGGCACGATCCCGGTCAGCCACACTTCCACCGCGGTCCAGCTCGACGAGGTCCTGACCGCGCTGCAGTCTCCCGTGCGCGCCGACCTCAGCCGCCTGCTGGAGAGTTACGGGACGGCTCTGACCAACAAGCCGAGCGCCGAGGAAGACCTGACCCAGCTGCCCGAGGTCAAAGGCAAGACCGGCGCCGAAGCGCTCAACGGCGCCTTCAAATACGGCGGCGACGCCGGCCGCTACGGCGCCCAGGTCGCCGACGCCTTCCTCGGCACCGAACAGCGCGACCTCTCGCGCCTGGTCGCCGGTGCCGGGCGCACCTTCGGCGCCTTTGCCGCCCGCGAGTCCGACCTGCAGGGCCTGATCGACAACTTCAACATCTTCACCGGCGCCCTCGCCGCCCAGTCGACGAACCTGACGAGGACGATCGGCCTGCTGGCGCCGACCCTGAAGATCACCAAAGCCTCGCTGGTCAACCTCAACCGCTCGCTGCCGCCGCTGCGGACCTACGCGATCGTGCTGACCCCGGCGGTCGCCGAGCTGCCGAGCCTGATCTCCGCCTCGAAACCGTTCCTCGCCCAGGTTCGCCCGCTGCTCTCGGGCAAAGAGGGCGGCGGCCTCGCCAAGCTCCTGCGCAAGTCGACTCCAGGCCTCGCCGGCGCCGCTCAGGCGAGCAAGGAAGTCGCGCTGCCGCAGCTGAACCGGCTCAGCACCTGCGCCGTGCAGGTCCTGATCCCGACCGGCAACCAAACGATCGAAGATCGCTTCAGCACCGGCGGCCCGAACTACCGCGAGTTCCTCTACAACCTCGTCAACTTCACCGGGCAGGCGCAGAACTTCGACGGCAACGGCCCCTACTTCCGGGTCCAGGGCGGCGGCGGTCCCGTGCTCGTCGGCGAAGGCAATCCGAAGGCGAACTTGAAGAGCGACGAGATCAACTTCGCGAACACGATCGCCTCGCCGCTGGGGACGCAGCCGCGCTTGGGCGGTAAACCGCCGCTGAAGCCCGAGGTCCGCTGCGACACCCAACCGGTCCCCAAAGTCAACGGCCCGCTCGGCCAGGTCGGCCCGGCCTCGCCCTCCGCCGCGGGGGTGAACCCATGAGCACCGAGCGCGAACCCGGCGTCAGCCGCTGGAAGCACTTCCGCGCCTGGCTCTCGCGGCAGGCCCGCGGCCACCGCACCGACACGATCGCGATCATCGTCCTGGCGATCGCCGGCATCGTGATGATGCTCGGGATCTTCACCCAGCAGAAGGCTTCGCTGCCGTCGTGGCTGCCGCTGGTCGGCGAAGAATTCGACCAGATATCGGCCGAGTTCGCGACCGCCCAGGCGGTGACGCCGGGCCAGGGGCAGTCGGTCGACATCGCCGGGATCCAGATCGGCAAGGTCGTCTCGGTCGACCTCGAAGACGGTCACGCGGTCGTCGGCATGGACATCGAGCCGCAGTACATGGAGCTGATCCACCCCGACGCCAGCTTCCTGCTGCGGCCGAAAACCGGGCTCAACGACATGATCGTCGAGATCGACCCCGGCACCGAGGCTAAGGGCGCGATCGAGGACGGCGCCGAATTCGGCCTCGCCCAGACCGAACCGAACACCAACCTCGACGCTTTCCTCGCCACCCTCGACGCCGACACCCGCCAGTACATCCAGCTGCTGGTCGCCGGCGCCGGCCAGGGCATCGGCGGCCGCGGCAAGCAGCTCGGCAACGCGCTGCGCCGCTTCCAGCCCTTCGTCCACTACAACGCGAAGCTGAACAAGGTGGTGGCCCAGCGCCACGTCGCGATCGCCCGTGCGATCAACGGCTTCAGCGCCCTGACCACCGAGCTCGGTCGCCACGACGCCGAGATCAGGCGCTTCGTCACCGCCTCGGAGGCCTCGCTCGGCAACTTCGCCAACCAGCAGGAGTCGATCCAGGACGCCTTCCGCGAGTTCCCCGCGACCCTGCGCGCCGCGGAAGCGGGCCTCAGCAGCTCCAACCAGTTCTCCAAGGCGGCCTACCCGGCGCTGATCAAGCTGATCCCGCAGACCCAGGCGCTGACCCCCGCCTTCAAGGCGACCGAGCGCCTGTTCAGCCAGACCACCGCCCCGATCCGCGACCAGATCCGCCCCTTCACCCGCGAAGTGCGGCCGATCCTCACCCACGGGGCCGAAGCAGCGGAACCCTTCAACAAGACCGTGCGCAGCTTCGGCAACGCGCTCGGCGGCCTCAACAGCTTCTTCAACGAGCTCGCCTTCAAGCCGAAAGGCTCGCGCGAGAGCTACCTCTTCTACGTGCCCTGGCTCAACCACGACTACAACGCGAGCTTCAACCTCCAGGACGCCGGCGGCCCGATCCAGCGCGGCCTCGTGATGCTCACCTGCAACGCCGCGAACCTCGGCTACGGCTTCGCCCTGACCCGGCCGTTCCTCCAGACCCTGCTGGAAAGCGCGAACGTGCCGCGGCCATCGGATCTGCCGGATATCACCGATCCGGAGCTGCCGACGGCGAAATGCGGCTCGAAAGCGACCCTATGAGCAAGCGCGCGCCCAGCACCACGCAAATCCTGGTCATCGTCGGCTTCGCGCTGTCGTGCTTCGGGATCCTGCTCTTCCTCTGGGTCACCTTCGGCGGCCCGACCCCGTTCCGGGCGAAGCCGTACCAGATCAAGGTCCCCTTCAACGAGGCGACGCAGCTGGCCGAACAGTCCGACGTGCGGATCTCCGGCGTCAACGTCGGCAAAGTCCAGAGCATCGAGCTGGCGCCGAACCAGCGCCAGGCCCTGGCAACCGTCGACATCAACGACAAGTACGCGCCGCTGCCGGAGAACACGCGGGCGATCCTCCGCACCAAGACGCTGCTCGGCGAGACCTACATCGAACTGACTCCCGGTTCCAACCAGGCCCCGCAGATGGCCGATGGCGGCACCGTGCCGGAGGCCAACGTGGCCGAATCGGTGCAGCTGGACGAGATCTTCCGCACCTTCGATCCCGAGACCCGCACCGCCTTCCAGAACTGGATGCAGGAAGGAGCGATCGCGATCAACGGCCAGGGCCAGAGCTTCTCCTACGCGCTCGGCCAGCTCGAACCGACCTTCACCGAATTCGACCGGCTCTTCCGCACCCTCGACAGCCAGCGGCTCGCGGTCAGCCAGCTCTTCCGCGACGGCGCCACCACCTTCCGCGCCCTGCGCGGCCGCGAAGGCGAGCTGGCCAGCCTGATCGACAGCTCCAACGCGGTCTTCCAGACCACGGCGCGGCGCGACCGCGACATCGAAGCGCTATTCCGCGCCTTCCCGACCTTCCTCGACGAGTCGAGACTGACGGTCGCCCGCCTGAAAACCTTCGCGCAGAACACCGACCCGCTGATGCGCCAGCTGGTCCCGGCGGCCGAACAGCTCTCGCCGACCCTGGTCTCGATCGCCAAACTCTCGCCCGAGGCGAAGGGCCTGTTCGAAGGCCTGCGGCCGGTGATCGCCCGTGCACCCGAGGGATTCCCGGCCCTGCGCAAGATCTTCCGCGACGAATTCCCGCCGCTCTTGCGCGCGGTCGACCCGTTCCTGCGCAACTTCAACCCGATCCTCACCGGCCTCAAGCTCTACAAGCACGAGGTGACCTCGTTGTTCGGCAACGTAACCGCAGCCAGCAACGCGGTCTTGCCGGTCGAAAACGAGAAGGGGCAGCGCCTGCATTACCTGCGCGCGATGGGCCCGCTCAACCCGGAATCGGTGGCGACCTACACCAATCGCCTCGCCATCAACCGCAACAGCGCCTACAGCCCGCCCCAGTGGGCGGCGGGGCTGCTCGCGGGCCTGCCCGGGTTCGACACCCGTCAGTGCAGCTCGGGGATCAGCGCGGCGCTCGACCCCGAAACGCCGAAACAACTGGGCTTCCAGGAACGGACCAAAGACGGGACGCTGGCCCAGGCGGAAGATCTCTTCAAACGCCTGAAGAAATACGCCTTCGTCGAACAGGCCGGCACCGGGACCATCCCGGCGCCGGGCTGTGCTCAGCAGGCCCCGTTCACGCCGATCTACGGCAGCGGCGCGCCGACGACCTACCAGCACACGTTCGAACAGCCGCCGAACCCGTAGCGCCCCGCCCCGCGGCTCAGCCGCGCTCGTAGGTCAGCACCAGCACCCCGTCGCCGACGACTTTCGAGTCGGCCAGCCGCAGCCGATTCTTGTCCTCGTGCCCGGCGAAGAGGCGCTTGCCGCTGCCGAGCAGGACCGGGAAGACCATCAGCCGCAGCTCGTCGACCAGGTCGCGCTCGATCAGGGCCTGGACCAGGGTCGGGCTGCCGGCGATCAGGATCACGCCGTCGATCTCGTCCTTGATCCGGGCGATGTCCTCCGCGAGGTCGCCGGAGAGGATCGTCGTGTTGTTCCACTCCGCCTGCTCGAGGGTCGTGGAGACGACGTACTTCGGCATCGAGTTCATCTTCTCGGCGAACCCCGCCTCGTCGCTGCGGCCCGGCCAGGCGGCGGCGAAGCCTTCGTAGGTGACGCGGCCGAGCAGCTGCGCCTCCGCCTCGACCAGCTCGTCGAGCTTGAACTTGCCGCCCTCCTCGCCGCGCTCGATGTCGAAGGTCCAGCCGACGTGGCGGTAGTCCTCGCCTCCGCCCGGGCCCTCGACCACTCCGTCCAGCGAGATGAACTCGGTTACGACGATCCGTCCCATGACGCGCTCCTTCGGTTGTTTCTGATTGCCGCCGTCCGCTGCCGGGTACCCGCAATTCGACTGGACAAAGGGAGAGGAGGAGACACGAATGATTGGAGCATTGCTGCTCGGCCTGGTTGCTGGAGCCATCGGGCGGGCGCTCGTCCCCGGCGACGCCTTCGAGGGCATGCGCGGGCCCAAGTCCTGGCTGGTCTCCATCGTGCTCGGTTTGGTCGGGGCGGCGCTGGGATGGGCGATCTTCACTGCTGGCCTGGGGATAGGCGACGACGACATGTTCGACTGGGGCGGCATTCTCAGCGCTCTGATCGGGGTCGTGATCGTCCTTCTGGTGGCCAACTTCGCGATGCGCCGCACGGGCGGTCATCGCGGCTCGCCAACCGCGCGGCGGGTCTGAAACGGACGTCCTCCCCCGGACGCCGCAGCAAGCGAGAGCCCCGGCCCAGACTGGGGCTCTCGTCTAGTTCTGGACGTCTGAACTGGACAGGCGTATGGCGCCTGAACCCAGCCGCAGCAGCGGCCGTAGGCATGTAGCGACCAGATTCATTTGAAAGGAATCCGTGGACCAGATTGCCCAACTACTCAGCCCTGATCACGACGTCGCCGGAAACGGGCGCGGCCGAGTCGGCCGCCCGTCGCTGAGCGGCAACGGATCATCCCCGCGGATGAGCTTTCGCACGTCGTCGGTCCTTTACTCCGCAGCCCAGCAAAGGGCCGAGGAGAAGGGGATGTCGATAAGCGAGCTCGCCCGCGAGGCGCTCGAGCGCTACCTCACTCCCTGAGCCCAGCCAAATATTCGCCGCTGCGGTGGACCGCCGACCCGGCAGGGGGTCGCGCGGTACCGTGTCTGCATGGAACGGGACGCGGCTCTGGACGCCGTCTTCATGCCGGTGCGCCCGCCGAGCACCTTCGAGGAGACGGTGGAGCGCCTCGGCACCGCGATCCGGCTTGGGCTGCTGGCGCCGGGCAGCCGCCTGCCGCCGGAGCGTGAGCTGGCGGGGGAGCTGCGGATCTCGCGCTCGACCCTGCGCCAGGCGCTGACGACCCTGGTCCAGAGCGGCCACCTGGTCTCGCTGCGTGGCCGCAAAGGAGGGACCTTCGTCGCCGAGCAGCCGCCGCTGGCCGAGGATGACGGCGAGCCGCTCGACCAGGGCGCCTGGGCGGTGCTCGACTACCGGCTGGCGATCGAGGCCGGCTGCGTCCTGCTCGCCGCCGAGCGGGCGCTGCCCGAGCAGCTCGAGCGGCTGGAGCTGCTGGTGGAGAAGATGGCCGCCGGCCTCGACGACTTCGAGGAGTACCGCCGCACCGACATCCGCTTCCACATCGGCCTCGCCGAGGCGGCCGGCTCGCCGCGCCTGCTCAGCGCGATGACCGACGTGCAGGGGCAGATGTCCGACCTGATCGCGCGGATCGCCCACCCGGCCGAGGTCCTCGGCCGCTCCAACGACCAGCACCGCCGCATGGTCAAGGCGCTGCGCAAGGGCGACGGCGACCGCGCCGTGCGGATCGCCCGCGAGCACGCCGAGGGCACCGAGCACATCCTCGCCGGCCTGCTGCCGGCGCCGCTGCGGCTCGAACCGGCCTAGGCGCGGACGCGCTCGCCCTTGGGGTCGAAGAGCGGCTCCGCGGCGACCTCGCCGCCGACCCAGCGGCCGAAGATCTCGACCTCGACCGCAGTCCCCGGCTCGGCCGCCTCCGGCGGCAGGTAGGCGTAGGCGATCGAGCGCCCGACCGTGTAGCCGTAGCCGCCGGTCGTCACCCGCCCGCGCACTTCGCCGCCGACCCGGACCGGCTCGTTGCCGAGGGCGATCGAGCGCGGGTCCTCCAAGGTCAGGCAGCAGAGACGGTTCCGCGGCCCCGCCTCCTTGGCCGCCGCCAGCGCCTCGCGGCCGACGAAGCCGCCCTCCTTGTCGAGCTTGACGCAGAAGCCGACTCCGCCCTCATACGGGGTCTCGTCCGGGGTGATGTCGGCGCCCCAGACGCGATAGCCCTTCTCCAGCCGCATCGAGTCGATCGCCCGGTAGCCGCCGGCGACGATGCCGTGCGGCTGGCCCGCCTCCCACAGCGCCCGCCACAGGCCCAGCCCGTACTCGGCGGGGCAGTAGAGCTCCCAGCCGAGCTCGCCGACGTAGGTCACGCGCAGCGCCCGCACCGGCACGTTGCCGACGGTGATCTCCCGCACGGACATGTAGGGGAAGGCCTCGTTGCCGAGGTCCTGCGGGGTCAGCGGTGCCAGCACGTCGCGCGCCCGCGGTCCCCAGATCCCGATGCAGGCCGACTGCGAGGTGACGTCGGCGATCTCGACGCCGCCGCCGGCCGGCAGGTGGCGCCGCATCCACTCGCGGTCGTGGTTGCCGAAGGCGGTGCCGGTCACGATCCCGAAGCGCTCCTCCCCGAGCCGCGCCACCGTGAAGTCGCACTCGATGCCGCCGCGACGGTTGAGCATCTGGGTGTAGGTGATCTGGCCGGCGCCGCGGGCGACGCGGTTGTCGCAGAGCCCTTCGAGGAACTCGGCGGCGGCGGGGCCGGAGATCTCCAGCTTCGCGAAGGAGGACTCGTCGAACAGCGCCACCGCCTCGCGGGTGGCGCGGTGCTCGGCCCCGATCGCCGGCGACCAGTGCTGGCCGGCCCAGCCGCGCGGGCGCAGCGACTCGTCCCCGGCGGCGGCGTTGGACTCGTACCAGTTGACCCGCTCCCAGCCCGATTTCTCGCCGAAGGCGGCCTCGTGCTCGCGGTGCCAGGCGTTGACCGGCGAGACCCGCAGCGGCCGCCCGGCGCTGCGCTCGTGGTGTGGGTAGCGGATGTCGTAGTAGGTCTCGTAGGTCTCCTTGATCCGCGCGTGGGTGTAGGCGGGGGAGCGGTACTGGGCGCCGAAGCGGCGGATGTCCATGTGCCAGAGGTCGAGGCTCGGCTCGCCCTCGGCGATCCACTCGGCCATCACTTTGCCGATCCCGCCAGCCCCGGCGAGGCCGTGGGCGCAGAAGCCGGCGCAGACGAAGAAGCCGCCGACCTCGGTCTCGCCGAGGCAGAACTCGTTGTCCGGGGTGAAGGCCTCGGGGCCGTTGATCAGCTTGGTCACGGTGATCCGCTCCATCGCCGGCACCCGCCGCTTCGAGTTCTCGGTGATCTCCTCGAAGCGGTCCCACTCCTCTTCCAGCAGGCGGCCGTTGAAGTCGGGCGGGATCGCGTCGAGGCCGCCGGTGCCGTCGGGCAGGAAGGCGGGCTCGCTCTGGCGCTCGTAGCCGCCCATCACCAGCCCGTCGCCGTCCTCGCGCCAGTAGACGAGCAGGTCGGGATCGCGCAGGGTCGGCAGGTGCCCCCTCTTGCGGTCGTAGTTCGTCCCGCTATGCGGGTCCAACTGCGACCTCACGGCGGCGACCTCGTCCAGGGGTTGAGTGACCAGGTATTGGTGGGACATCGGGATCAGGGGGACGCGGACGCCGGCCATGCGGGCGATCTCGGCCGCGAACATGCCGCCGGCGTCGACCACGACCTCGGCCTCGATGTCGCCGCGGTCGGTGCTGACGCCGCGGACGCGGCCGTCGCGGACCTCGATCCCGGTCACCCGGGTCGAGGTGAAGATCTGACAGCCGCCGTGGCGGGCGCCGTCGGCGAGCGCGTAGGTCAGCTGCGAAGGGTCGAGGTAGCCGTCGGTCGGCAGCCAGGCGGCGCCGAGCACGCCCTCGGTCGACATCAGCGGGAACAGCTCCTTCGCCTCCTCGGCGGAGATCAGCTCCAGCGGCAGCCCGAAGGTCTTCGCCCAGCCGGCCTGGCGCCGCAGCTCCTCCATCCGCTCCTCGCTGGAGGCGAGGCGGATGCCGCCGCACTCGACCCAGCCGGGGTCGAACTCGGACTCGTCCTTGAGCCGCCGGTAGAGGTCGACCGAGTGCATCATCATCTTCGTCAGCGAGACCGAGCCGCGCAGCTGCCCGACCAGGCCGGCGGAGTGGAAGGTCGACCCGGAGGTGAGCTGGGAGCGCTCCAGGAGGACGACGTCGTCCCAGCCCAGTTTCGCCAGGTGGTAGGCGAGCGAGGCGCCGCCGACGCCGCCGCCGACGATCACGCAGCGGGCCGAGTCCGGCAGGTCAGCTCTTGGCACCGAAGTCCTCCAGTCGTTTGAAGTGCTTGGCGGCGTAGGCCGCGAAGTCGAACTCGAGGTCGGAGAGCGTCCCCTGCAGCACTGCCCACATCGCCTCGCGGAAGTCGGACATGAAGCGCATCGAGCGCAGCGCCTGCAGGTCGCCGTCCTCGGGCGCCCGGCCCAGGTAGGCGGCGAGCAGGCGCTCCTCGCCCTCCGGCCCGAGCTCGTTGTTGACGGCGAAGTTGCCGAGGTCGAACCAGCGATCGCCCATGCCGGCGTACTCCCAGTCGACGATCCGCAGCCCCTCGGGGGAGTCGATGAAGTTGGCGGCGAGCAGGTCGTTGTGGCAGGGGACCGCAGCTTCGCCGCGGGCGGATAGCCCGGCCTCGATCGCGGCGGCCCGCTCGTGCGCCGGCCCGTAGGCGGCCGGGACCTCGGCCCCGCGCGAGCGCGCCCGCTCGGCGTAGGTCTCGACCACGCGGAAGGCGGAGAAGGCGCTCGGCAGCTGCTCGCCGCAGCCGTGCAGGGCGCGCAGAGCCTCGGCCACCTCGCCCAACCTCTCGGGCCGTCGCAGCTGCTCGGCGTTCATCGCCTCGCCCTCGACGAACTCGGTGACCAGGCAGGGCGGGTCTTCCAGCATCGCCGCCACCCCCGGCGCCACCCCGGCGCGGGCGGCGCACTCGTTCGCGGCCCGCTCGGCGCCGCGGTCGATCCCCAGCAGGCCGGTGTCCTTGCCCGGCATCCGCACCACCACCTCGCGATCGCCGAACCGCATTCGGTAGTTGCGGTTGGTGATCCCGCCCTCCAGCGGCACCGGCTCGCCCGCGGCCGGCCCCAGGGTCGCGCTCAGCCGCTCGACGGTCTCAGCTAATTGGGACAAGTCTGGACTTTTCTCCCGGTCGCCATTGACAGGGGTCCTCGGCACGATCTAGGCTCGCCCGGAACCCGTTAGGTCGGTTCAGCACACCTTTTACCGCACGGTTCGACTGCAAGGAAGAGAGGCCCCATGGAGAGCAGTGTTTCGTCCCCGCAGGACCACGACGAAAAACGACTTGCGGAACTCGGCTACAAACAGAGCCTGAACCGCGCTTGGAGTGGGTTCTCCAACTTCGCGATCTCGTTCACGATCATCTCGATCCTCGCCGGCTGCTTCACGACCTACGGGCAGGCCTGGAACAACGGCGGCCCGATCGCGATCTCGATCGGGTGGCCGCTGATCTCGATCCCGATCCTGATCATCGGCTTCTGCATGTCGGAGCTGGTCTCCGCCTACCCGACCGCCGGCGGCATCTACTGGTGGGCGGGCAAACTCGGCGGCCCGATCTGGGCCTGGTTCACCGGCTGGTTCAACCTGATCGGCCTGGTTGCCGTCCTCGCCTCGGTCGACTACGCCTGCGCGACCTTCCTCAACGTCGTCCTCGGCCTCTACGAAGTGAACATCTTCGGGGTCAACTTCGGCGACGAAGTCCACATCCTCGGCGAGGTCTTCCTGCTCTTCGCGCTGATCCTGGCGGCCCACACGCTCGTCAACGTGAGACGAACGCACATGCTCTCGCTGGTCAACAGCGTCTCCGTCTGGTGGCACGTGGTCGGCGTCGCGGCGATCGTCCTCGTCCTGATCATCGTCCCCGACGGGCACCAGAGCTTCAGCTTCGTCTTCGGCCACCGGATCAACAACAGCGGCTTCAGCGACGGCATGTACTGGTTCTACGTGCTGCCGCTCGGCTTCCTGCTGACCCAGTACACGATCACCGGCTTCGACGCCTCGGCTCACATTTCCGAGGAGACCCACGGAGCTTCCACCGCGGCGGCGAAGGGGGTGTGGAGATCGATCTTCTACTCGGCGCTGATCGGCTGGATCGTGCTGCTGGCGATCACCTTCGCGGTCACCAACGTCGACGGGGCCAACGAAGCGCTCGGCTTCGCCCCGACCCTTCTGGTCGACGCGCTCGGCTCCGGCTGGGGCAAGTTCGTCCTGATCATCTCGGTGGTGGGACAGCTGTTCTGCGGCGCGGCATGCCTGACCAGCGCCTCGCGCATGTGTTACGCCTTCTCGCGCGACCGCGGTTTCGGCCATCGCGCCTCGGGGAAAATCTCCACCGTCAACACCGAGCGGGTGCCGATCTACGCCGTGCTGGCGATGGCCACCGCGGCGCTGATCATCACCCTGCCGGCGCTGAAGGGCAACGGCGAAAACGTGCCCTTCGCCTTCTTCGCCGTCGTCTCGATCGCCGTGATCGGCCTCTACATCGCCTACGCGATCCCGATCTTCCTGCGCTGGCGGGCCGGCGACAAATTCCAGCCGGGGCCATGGACGAACGGCCGCAAGTACAAATGGATGAACAGCTTCGCCTTCTGCTGGGTGGGGCTGATCACGGTCATCTTCTGCCTGCCCTTCACCCCGCTGGCGGTGCCATGGAACGACGAATTCACCTGGGAGTCGTTCAACTACGCGCCGCTGACCGTCGGGATCGTGATCCTGCTCGCCTGGATCGGCTGGATGACCACCGCCCGCAAGCACTTCACCGGGCAGGTTCGGGAGACCGACATCGCGAAAGAGATCGGCCCCGAGCCCGAGGTCGGCCCGGCGGCGCCATGAGGCGCGTAACGTTCGCGGCGTGACCGTCGACGAGCTGAGGAAGGCGGTCGCCGAGGGCACGGTCGACACCGTGCTGTTGGCGATCGCCGACATGGAGGGGCGGCTGCAGGGCAAGCGGCTGACCGCATCCCACTTCTTCGACGAGGTGCTGGAACACGGGGCCGAGGGCTGCAACTACCTGCTCGCGGTCGACGTCGACATGGAAACGGTCGGCGGCTACGCGATGTCCTCCTGGGACACCGGCTACGGCGACTTCGAGATGGTCCCGGACCTCGAGACCCTGCGGATGGTGCCGTGGCTGCCGGCGACGGCGATGGTGATGGCCGACCTGCAGTGGTCCGACGGGCGCGAGGTGGTGGCCTCGCCGCGCCAGATCCTGCGCCGCCAGCTCGCCCGCCTGGCCGAGCGTGGCCTCAGCGCCAACGCCGCCACCGAGCTCGAGTTCATCGTCTTCCGCGACACCTACGAGGGGGCCTGGAAGCAGGGCTTCCGCGGCCTCGAGCCGGCCAACCTCTACAACATCGACTACTCGCTGCTGGGCAGCGCCCGGGTCGAGCCGCTGATCCGGCGGATCCGCAACGAGATGGCCGGGGCGGGGATGGTGGTCGAGAACTCGAAGGGCGAGTGCAACCTCGGCCAGCACGAGATCAACTTCCGCTACGACGAGGCGCTGCGCAGCGCCGACAACCACGCGATCTACAAGAACGGGGCCAAGGAGATCGCCTCCCAGGAGGAGCACTCGATCACCTTCATGGCCAAGTTCAACGAGCGCGAGGGCAACTCGTGCCACATCCACTGCTCGCTGGCCGGGGAGGACGGGGCCAACGCCTTCGCCGCCGATGAGGCCCTGTTCGAGCACTTCGTCGCCGGCCAGATCGCCTGCATGGAGGAGCTGACGCTGCTCTACGCGCCCCACGTCAACTCCTACAAGCGCTTCGTCCCCGGCTCCTTCGCGCCGACCGCGATCGCCTGGGGCAAGGACAACCGCACCTGCTCGCTGCGGGTGGTCGGCCATGGCGAGGGGCTGCGGGTCGAGAACCGGCTGCCCGGCGCCGACGTCAACCCGTACCTGGCGCTGAGCGCGATGATCGCCGCCGGCCTGCACGGGATCGAGAACGAGCTGCCGCTGGAGCCGGTCTTCGAGGGCGACGCCTACAAATCCGACAAGCCGCGCGTCCCCCACAACATCTACGACGCCCGCGCCGGCTTCGCCGCCAGCGAGGTCGCCGCCGCGGCCTTCGGCTCGGAGGTGGTCGACCACTACCTGAACCGGGCCAGCATTGAGATCGACGCCTTCGAGGCGACTGTGACCGACTGGGAGCGTTACCGGGGTTTCGAGCGGCTGTGAGCAGACCCGCGATCGGTATCTGCGCCGCGATCGAGCGGGTGTCCTGGTCCGTCTGGGACGGCTACGAGGTGGTCCTGGCGCCGCGCGCCTACGCGACGGCTGTGCAGCGCGCCGGTGGGATCGCCGTGGTGCTGCCGCCCGACCCGGCGCTGGCCGATGATCCGGACCCGCTGCTGGACCGGCTCGACGGCCTGATCCTCGCCGGCGGCTCCGACGTCGACCCCGGCAGCTACGGGGCAGAGCGCCACCCGAAGACCGGCAACACCTGGCCCGACCGCGACCGCTTTGAGCTGGCGCTGGCGCAGGGGGCGCTGGATCGGGATATGCCGCTGCTGGGTATCTGCCGCGGAATGCAGATGCTGAACGTCGCCCTCGGCGGCACTCTCGACCAGCACCTGCCCGACTCGCTCGGCAGCGAGGCCCACTGCGCCGTGCCCGGGACCTTCGGCGAGCACCAGGTGCGGCTGGCGGCCGGGTCGCTGGCGGCCGCCGCGGCGGGGTCCGAGACGACCGCCGTCCGCTCCCACCATCACCAGGGGATCGACCGTGTAGGCGAGGGGCTCGAGGTCAGCGGCTGGTCGGCCGAGGACGAGCTGCGCGAGGCGATCGAGCTGCCCGGGAAGAACTTCGCCCTCGGGGTTGTCTGGCACCCCGAGGAGGACCCTGAAAGCAAGCTGATTGGAGCACTGGTGGAGGCAGCAGGATGAGCGTCATCGAGGTGATCGAGCCGTCGAACGAGCAGGTGATGGCGGAGCTGCCCCGCGCCGGGGCAGACGAGGTGGACGCCGCGGTGGCGCGAGCCAAGGCGGCATTCCCGGGCTGGCGCGACGTCGCCCCGGGCGACCGGGCGCTGCTGCTGCACCGGCTGGCCGACGCGCTCGGCGAGCAGGTCGAGCAGCTGGCGCGGCTGGAAGCGCGCAACGCCGGCAAGCCGATCGCCGACGCTCGTGGCGAGATCGGGATGGTGATCGACACCTTCCGCTACTACGCGGGGGCGCCGGAGCGGCTGCTCGGGCAGACGATCCCGGTCGCCGGCGGCGTCGACATGACCTTCCGCGAGCCGCTCGGCGTGGTCGGGCTGATCGTGCCCTGGAACTTCCCGCTGACGATTGCCGCCTGGAAGGTCGCGCCGGCCCTGGCGGCCGGCAACACGGTCGTGCTCAAGCCGGCCGAGCTGACCCCGCTGAGCGCGGTCGAGCTGGAGCGGATCGCGCTTGAGGCGGGGTTGCCCGAGGGCGTCCTCAACGTGGTCAACGGGCCCGGCAGCGTCTGCGGCCAGCGCCTGGTCGAACACCCCGACGTCGCCAAGATCGCCTTCACCGGCTCGACCGAGGTCGGTCGCGGGATCGCCGAAGGGGCGGCGGGGACGATCAAGCGGGTCACGCTCGAGCTCGGCGGCAAGTCGGCCAACGTCGTTTTTGCCGACGCCGACATCGAGGCCGCCGCCGCCGCAGCGCCAGGCGCCGTCTTCGGCAACGCCGGCCAGGACTGCTGCGCGCGCTCGCGGATCCTCGTCGAGCGCTCCGCCGTCGACGACTTCCTCGCGGCGATGAAGCCGCACGTCGAGGGGCTGCGGGTCGGCGACCCGCTGGACGAGGCGACCCAGATGGGCCCGCTGATCTCCGCCGGCCAGCACCAGACCGTCGCCGGCTTCGTTTCCGACGACGCCCCGGTGGCGTTCCGCGGCCAGGCCCCCGAGGGTCCCGGCTACTGGTTCGCGCCGACCGTGCTCTCGCCGGTCGCCAACTCCGACCGCCCGGCGCGGGAGGAGATCTTCGGCCCGGTCGCCTGCGTCATCCCCTTCGCCGACGAGGCGGAGGCCGTGGCGCTCGCCAACGACACCATTTATGGGCTTTCGGGGTCGATCTGGACCCGCGATGGGGCCCGCGCGCTGCGGGTGGCGCGGGCAGTCGAGACCGGGGTGATCTCGATCAACTCGAACAGCTCGGTCCGGGTCTCGACCCCGTTCGGCGGCTTCAAGCAGTCGGGCGTCGGCCGCGAGCTCGGGCCCGATGCGCTCGAGCACTACACCGAGCTGAAGAACGTCTACTACGCGACTACGGAGGACTGATGGCCGGAAAGCTGGAGGGCAAAGTCTGCGTCGTCACCGGGAGCGGCAGCGGGATCGGGGCCGAGTCGGCCCGTCTCTTTGCCGCCGAAGGGGCGCGAGTGGTCGGCATCGACCTCGAGGCCGGGGCGGAGGGGGAGCTGGCGATCCAGGCCGACGTCTCCGACGAGACCCAGGTCGCGGCGGCCTTCACTCGGATCGCCGCGGAGATGGGCCGGGTCGACGTGCTGATGAACAACGCCGGCATCAACCCGACCGACGACGGCTCCGTGCTCGACACCACGCTGGAGTCCTGGCAGCGGGTCCAGGACGTCAACCTGCGCAGCGTCTTCCTCTGCTGCAAGTACGGGATCCCGCACCTGCTGGAGGCCGGCGGCGGCTCGGTCATCAACGTCGCCTCCTTCGTCGCGATCGTCGGCGCCGCCGTCTCGCAGGGCTCCTACACCGCTTCCAAGGGGGCGGTGCTCTCGCTCTCGCGTGAGCTCGGGGTCGAGTTCGGCGCCCGCGGCGTTCGCGTCAACGCGCTCTGCCCGGGGCCGGTCAACACGCCGCTGCTGAAAGAGCTCTTCGCCAAGGACCCCGACCGGGCCGCCAAGCGCCTCGTCCACATCCCGATGGGCCGCTTCGGCGAGGCCGAGGAGATCGCCAAGGCGGCGCTCTTCCTCGCCTCTGAGGACTCCTCCTTCGTCACCTCCAGCACCTTCGTCGTCGACGGCGGCCTCTCGGCGGCGTATGTGACGCCTGTGCAGGTCGACTAGCTGGAGGCGCGCTAGGTTCGACCGATGGCGCCCAAGCCAGAGGTCGACTACGACCGGCACGGCCGCACCTACACCCGGCACCGCCGCGCCGACCCGCGGATCGCGGCGCGGATCAAGGCGGCGCTGGGGGAGGCGGAGACGGTGCTCAACGTCGGTGCCGGCACGGGCTCCTACGAGCCCGCCGGCCGCCGGGTGCTGGCGGTCGAGCCGAGCGCGACGATGCGGGCACAGCGGCCACCCGGGGCGGCGCCGGCGATCGAGGCCCGGGCCGAAGCGCTGCCGTTCGAGGACGACTCGTTCGACGCGGCGATGGCCTCCGTGACGATCCACCACTGGCCCGAGCAGGCGGCTGGCCTGGCGGAGATGCGGCGCGTCGCCCGCGGCCCGGTCGTCGTCTTCAGCTTCGATCTGCCGGCGCTGCCGCCCTGGCAGTGGGAGCTCCTGCGCGAGCCGATCGAGCTCGAGCTACCGCGCTTCCGTGCGATCGAGGAGGTCGAGGCTGGGCTCGGCGGCCGCACCCGGATCGAGCGGATCCCGACCCCGGCCGACTGCGCCGACGGCTTCTTCGAGGCTTTTTGGAACCGGCCCGAGGCGCTGCTCGACCCGCGCCTGCGCGCCTGTCAGTCGATCTGGGAGCTGCTGGAGCCCGGGGAGGAGGAGCGGATCGTCGAGCGGCTCGGGGCGGCGCTCGAGGCCGGCGAGTGGGACGCCGCGCACGGCCACCTGCGCGAGCAGGAGAGCTTCGACGGGGCGCTGCGGCTGGTCGTCTCCGAGCCCTAGGCGGCGACGTCGAGCCAGCGCCGGCAGAGGTCGCGGCCGAGCTGGTGGAAGGCGTCGATCTTGGCTTCGGTCTCGGCTCGCAGCGGCGCCGGTTCGATCCCGATCCGAACCGCGTCGGGATCGACCTGGTACTCGTCGATCCAGTGCAGGACGTCGGCGGTGCTGACCTCTGGGTGGAACTGAATCGCCCAGGCGGTCTCGCCGACCCGGCAAGCCTGCAGGCAGACCTCGCTGCGGGCCAGCGCCACCGCGCCCGGCGGCAGCGGGAACTCGTAGCTGTGCCACTGGAAGGCCTCGAAGGCAGGGGCGAGCGGGCCCAGCAGCGGGTCCGCGGCGCCCTCCTCCGTGAGCTCGACCGGGTGCCACCCGATCTCCGGCCGCGCCGCCCGCCCGGGCTCGGCCCCGGCCGCCGCCGCGACCATCTGCCCGCCCAGGCAGAGTCCGATCAGCGGCACCTGGCGCGCCAGCAGCTCCCGCAGCAGCGCGCTCTCCTCCGCCAGCCAGGCGTGCTTGTCGCCTTCGTCGACGTTCGCCGAGGCGCCGAGGACCATCACCGCGTCGTAGCCGAGCGGGTCGGCCGGCGGCGCACCCTCGGCGATCATCCACTCGTCGAGCACATGCCCACTCCCGCGGATCTCCTCGGCAAAGACCCCCGGCCCGCCGTCGCTTTGATGAACGATCGCCAGAACTCGCACCGGCGGCAGTCTGCCAGGGACGCCAGGTACCACTACGTACCGATACAAGCGGGTATCGCAGTGCGCTGTTACGGTCAGCCGCGGGAGTTGCCAACGGGAAGGGGAGGCGGCGATGCAGCGGTTTGGGGAGATGCGCAGGTACCTGGTCGTGCCGATCGCGCTGGTGATCGCACTCGGGCTCACCGCGATCGCACTCGCGGCGAAGCCGAACAAGAACCCGGTCGTGGTCGAAGTCGGCGACCTGAAGTTCACCGCCGACGGCGGTTTCTCGCCGGAAGCGCTGCCGAAGTCGAAACCGGCCCCGATCTCCTTCTTCCTCTCCGGCAAGGTCGAGTCCAAAACCGGCCAGCACCCCCCGGCGCTGAAGACCTTCGAACTCGAAGGCGACAAGCACGTCGCGATCGACGTCAAGGGCGTGCCCGTCTGCAAATCGAGCCAGCTGCAGTCGACGACCACCGGCGCCGCCAAGGCGGCCTGCGGCAAGACCCTGGTCGGTCAGGGAAAGACCCAGGTGGAGATCAAATTTCCCGAACAGCCGCCGATCCCGGTCAAGAGCGCCCTGCTGGTCCTCAACGGCGGCACCAAGGGGGGCGTCACGACCCTCTTCGTCCACGCCTACATCACCGTCCCGACCCCGGCGGCGATCGTCACCACGGTGAAGATCAAGAAGATCCACAAAGGCCGCTACGGGCTGGGATCGGTTGCGACGATCCCGAAAATCGCCGGCGGCAGCGGCTCGATCAAGTTCTTCGAATTGACCATCAAGCCGGGCATCCTCACCGCGACCTGCCCCGACGGTCACCTCAACGCCCGCGGCGCGGCGATCTTCGCCGAAGGCCTCAAGGTCTCCGCCGAAGTGTCTCGCCCCTGTAGACCGAAGGGCTGAGCGCTGTCCACGGGGTATCGGGCCGGGCTGCTTGCGGCGGTCCTCGCCGTTGCGGTGACGGCGCTGCCGGGAGCGAAGCAGGCCGGCGGAGAAATTTGGCCGCCTCCCAATCTGATCGTCACCGCTGGGAGTGCCTTCCATCCGAAGGCACTCCCTAGGAAGGGGCCGGCTCCGATCTCTCTCTTCCTCTCGGGAACGATCGGGACGCGTGACGGCACCTGGTCGCCGGCCCTCGAGACCCTGGAAGTGGAGGGGGACAAGCACGTCGCGATCGACGTCAAGGGTGATCCCACGTGCGCCCGGAAAGACCTGCGCTTCGCCGACACCGCCGAGGTTCGCAGGGCCTGCGGGGACTCCCTCGTGGGCAGCGGCGAAGTCAAGCTCGGGATCAAGTTTCCTGAAACGCTGATCCCCGCCAAGAGCAAGCTGCTGCTTCTCTACGGTGGCTTCAGGGGCGGTACCACGACCCTCTTCCTGCACGCCCACATCACCATTCCTACCCCAAGGGCGATCGTCGCCCCGGTCAAGATCAGAAAAATCGATCGCGCCCGCTATGGCCTACGGGCGACAGTTTCGATTCCGCCGTTCTTGGAAGACGACTGGCTGGTCGAATCCTTCTACCTGAACTTCAAGAAGGGGATCCTCACGGCGACCTGTACCGACGCCCGCCTTCAGGCCACCATCGCCCCGGTCTTCGTCGACGGAACCGAACCAGCGGGCACGCTCTTCAGTCCCTGCACCCCGAAGGGCTAGGGGCGACACACTTCCGCGGGTCAATTGGCCCGAAGCTGGCCTGTTCATGTCTTGTTTCGTCACACCGCAGGCTTGAGGGTCGGTGCATGGCCGCTCGCGCCCACTCCTTGGCGTCGGTATACCAGGGTATACTCACCCCTATGCCCAAGGTGATGGTTTCGATGCCCGATGAGCTGCTGGCCGAGGTGGATGCCGAGGCGATGCGCACCGGGAGCAACCGCAGCGCGGTCTTGCGGGGTTTCGCCGCTGCGGCGCTCCGCCGCCGTCGCGGCGATCGGGCTGCGGCCATGCAGGTTCTGCTCGCCGATTCGGCGCCCCGAGGGGGCGAAGCGGCTGAGCTGGTGAAGAGGACCCGGCCACAGCCATGAACACCCTGCTGCTCGATTCCAGCGTTGTCCTCGCGGCGTTCGACCAGGGCGACCGCCACCACGAGGAGGCGCGGGCGCTGCTCGGCGACAACGGGGTCACCCTGGCGACGCTCGACCTTGCGCGCTACGAGGTGGCGAACGTCGCGATCTGCGGATGGAAGGCACCGGAGGCGGTGTCGACCTTGCTCGGCGCGCTCGAGCAGATCGGCGGGGACGGCGGCGTCCTTCCCTCGACGGCGTCCCTCTTGGCCCGAGCCGCCGAGGTCGCCGAGCTGCACGGCATCTCGGTCTATGACGCCGCCTATGTTGCCGCCGCCGCGGACGGCGATCGCCGGCTCGTCAGCTGCGACGCACGCGACCTGGTCTCCAAGGGCCTGGCTGTCACACCCGGCGCGGCGGCGTAGCGACCGGCTCGCCTCGGAGGCGTGCTGCGGTGCGGCGGAGGACGGCTTCGACACGAGCCGGTTCGTGCATCACCTCGTGGTGGGAGAAGCGCAGGGTGGTCAGGCCGGCGGCGGTGTGGGTCTGGTCGCGGAGGTTGTCGCGCGCCTGAGCGGCGGCGGTGCGGTGGTAGCGCAGGCCGTCGGTCTCTACTACGAGCCCCAGCTCGGGCCAGGCGAAGTCGACCTCGAAGCCGTTGACGCGCTCTTTGGTCCGCGGCGGCGGTAGGCCGGCCCGCTGGGCGAGACGCCGGAAGCGGACCTCGAGCCCGCTGTCGGAGAGGCGGAAGGTGTGGCGGTCGAGCAGGGTTCGCAACTGCTTGACGCCGGGCACGCCGGCGTAGTCGTCGAGGGCGACTCGCAGCTCCTCCGGGTTGATCAGATTGCGCTTGTCGGCCTCGTTGACGGCGCGCTCGAGCGGCCCGTCGTCCAGCTCGGTTGCGAGATCGACGAGCGTGAGCACGACCCGGGTGACCGGGATCCCGTCCCGGACGACGACGTCCGCGGCGGCCAGCGTCGGCCGGCCGCGGGCGTAAATCCCAGGGTGCCGCAATTCGCATCGCCGGCGGACGCTGAGGTCGATCTGCCCTTCTAGCTCTCCCGCGATCCGCCAAGACGCAGCCGCGCTGCGGTGGCTGAGGGCAGCGCCCGGACCGCAGACCAGCGTTGCCGCCATCCACCGTGCTTTGCGTGGCAGGTGCGGCCAACCCACCGCGTAGACGCCGCGCCACATCGGGTGCAGCCTGCCGTTGGCGAGTCGGTGCTTGACCGCCTTCTCCGTGAATCCGAGCTCCAGTAATTGCCACCGCGCGACCACCCCGTGCTGCCCCTCCGCCAAGCGCCACGCGCGCCGGCTCTTCTCCGCATCCGACTTTCGGTCCCCCATAGGGGCCCAAAGGTCGGTTACGCGTGAAATTCGCCCCCCTCGGCACGTTTTGCGGTGGGCTCGTACCATGGGACGCCAAATCCAACGACCGGGAGAGAAGACGACTCGATGAGCACCAGCACCGCAACCCAGGACTACAAGGTCGCCGATATCGGGCTTGCCGAGTTCGGCCGCAAGGAGATCTCCCTCGCTGAGGTCGAGATGCCGGGGCTGATGCAGACGCGGGAGGAGTTCGGTTCCGCGCAGCCGCTGAAAGGCGCGCGGATCACCGGCTCGCTCCACATGACCGTGCAGACCGCGGTCCTGATCGAGACCCTGATCGCGCTCGGCGCCGAGGTGCGCTGGGCCAGCTGCAACATCTTCTCCACCCAGGACCACGCCGCCGCGGCGATCGCCGCGGCCGGCATCCCCGTCTACGCCTGGAAGGGCGAGACGCTGGAGGAGTACTGGTGGTGCACCGAGCAGGCGCTGCTGTGGCCCGACGGCGAGGGCCCGAACATGATCCTCGACGACGGCGGCGACGCGACGCTGCTGGTCCACAAGGGGGTCGAGTTCGAGAAGGACGGCGCCGTGCCGGACCCGGCCTCGGCCGAGTCGGAGGAGTTCCGGATCGTGCTGGAGACGCTGCAGCGCTCGCTGGCCGAGGATCCCGAGCGCTGGACCAAGGTCGCCGCCAGCATCCAGGGCGTCACCGAGGAGACCACGACCGGCGTCCACCGCCTCTACCAGCTGGCCGAGACCGGCGACCTGCTGTTCCCGGCGATCAACGTCAACGACTCGGTCACCAAGTCCAAGTTCGACAACCTCTACGGCTGCCGCCACTCGCTGGTCGACGGGATCAACCGCGGCACCGACGTGATGATCGGCGGCAAGGTCGCGGTGATCTGCGGCTACGGCGACGTCGGCAAGGGTTGCGCCTCCTCGCTGCGCGGCCAGGGCGCCCGCGTGATCGTCACCGAGATCGACCCGATCTGCGCCCTGCAGGCGGCGATGGAGGGCTACGAGGTGAAAACCCTCGACGACGTGGTCGAGACCGCCGACATCTTCGTCACCGCCACCGGCAACAAGGACATCATCACCGCCGACCACATGGCGCGGATGAAGCACAACGCGATCGTCGGCAACATCGGCCACTTCGACAACGAGATCGAAATGGCGACGCTGGAAGCGCGCCCCGGGGTCGAGCGGATCAACATCAAGCCGCAGGTCGACGAGTGGCGCTTCGAGGACGGCCACTCGGTGGTCATCCTCTCCGAGGGCCGGCTGCTCAACCTCGGCAACGCCACCGGGCACCCGAGCTTCGTGATGTCGAACTCGTTCACCAACCAGGTGATCGCCCAGATGGAGCTGTTCGGCGACCCGGCGAAATACGAGGCGAAGTCGGTCTACGTGCTGCCCAAGCACCTCGACGAGAAGGTCGCGCGCCTGCACCTGGAGGCGCTAGGGGTCAAGCTGACCGAGCTGAGCGCCGACCAGGCGAGCTACCTCGGCATTCCGGTCGAGGGCCCGTACAAGCCCGACCACTACCGCTACTAGGTCAGGGCAGGACGACGATCTTGCCGGCGGTCTCGCCGCTCGCCAGAGCGGCCAGGCCCTCGGCGACGTCGGCGAGGGCGACGGTGCGGTCGATTCGCGGCCGCACCCCGGTCAGGTGGAGCATCGTCACCAGCCGCTCGAGCTCGTCGCGCGAGCCCATGGTCGAGCCGACCACGGCCAGCTGCTTGAAGAAGATGTGGGGGAGCTCGGCCGGCGGCTGCAGCCCGGCGGTGCCGCCGGAGACGACCAGCGTGCCGCCCGGCTTCAGCGCCCGCACCGAGTGCGCCCAGGCGGGGCCGCCGACGGTTTCCATCACCGCGTCGACGCGGTCCGGCAGGCGCGCGCCCGGCTCGAAGGCGGCGTGCGCGCCCAGCTCCTCGGCCAGCGCCCGCTTCTCCTCGTCGCGGCCGGTCGCCCAGACCCGCAGGCCCGCCGCCCGCGCCAGCGCGATCGCCGCGGTGGCGACGCCGCCGGAGGCGCCCTGGACCAGGACCGTGTGGCCCGGCTCCAGCGGCGCTTTGACGAACAGCATCCGGTAGGCGGTGAGCCAGGCTGTCGGCAGGCAGGCGGCCTGCTCGAAGCTCAGCTCGGCCGGCTTCGGGACGACGTTGCGGCGCGGCACCGCGACCCGCTCGGCCAGGGTGCCAGGGTGCAGCTCGGAGAGCAGGTTGCGCTTCGGGTCGAGCGTCTCGTCGCCGCGCCAGTCGGGGTCGCCGATGACCGCGTGGACGAGGACCTCGTTGCCCTCCGGGTCGATGCCGGCGGCGTCGCAGCCGAGGATCATCGGCAGCCGCTCGCGCGGCAGGCCGACCCCGCGCAGGGACCAGACGTCGTGGTGGTTCAGCGCCGCGGCGCGGACCTCGACCGTGACCCAGCCCTCGGGCGGCTCGGGGTCCGGGCGCTCGCCGACGCCGAGTGCCGCGAGCGGGTCGTCGGGGTTGAGGTCGGAGGCGTAGGCGGCCAGCACGGCGGCGAGCCTATCGGTGCGCTTTGATGTGCGGGTGGAGCAGCTCAGTTCCGAGACCGTCGCCGAGGGCTTTGCCGTCGACCTCACCGTGCAGCGTTTTCGCCGCGCCGACGGGACCGAGGTCGAGCGCCAGGTGGTCGAGCACCCCGGCTCGGTGGCGATGCTCGCCCACGACGACGAGGCCGTCTATCTGGTGCGCCAGCCACGCGAGGCGGTCCACGAGGACGGCCTGCTGGAGATCCCCGCCGGCACGCTCGACGTCGAGGGAGAGAGCGAGCTCGATTGCGCCAAGCGCGAGCTCAGCGAGGAGGCGGGGCTGCGGGCCGAGCACTGGGAGCTGATGCAGGTGCTCTACCCCAGCCCCGGCTACACCGACGAGCGGGTGACGATCTTCGAGGCGACCGGGCTCTCGCCGCAGCCGGGCAAGGCCGACGCCGACGAGCAGATCGAGGTCGTGCGGCTGCCGCTGAGCGAGATCGACGCGGCGCTGCCGGACCTGCGCGACGCCTCCACGCTGGTTGCCCTGCTTCTGCTGCGCCAGCGCGCTGCTTAGGCGGGCGAGCCGAGCTCGACGATGCGAGCGGTGCGAGGGTTGACGCGCCCCTCGAGGGTGTCGAGGTAGGCCGTTCGCAGGCCCTCGAAGCCGTGGTCGTAGGCGACCTCGAGCCGGTCTTCCATGAACTTGCAGAACGGGTGCCAGGCCGCGGCGACCCGCTGCTCGAGCTCGCCCCGTCCCCAGTCCTGGGAGCGCTTGACGACGCGGTCAGGGGCGAAGAAGAAGGCCGGTGCGGGGCCCGGCAGGTCGCCGCCGCCGAGTCCCTCCCAGTGGGTCAGCCCGACCGCCATGCTGTGGGCGAGGTCGTCGCGGTAGTGGTTGTGAACGGCCTCGCGCACGGCGGCGTTGCCGGCGAAGTCGGCGTAGGTCGCCGGGCCTTTCTCCAGCGAGTCGATCTCGTCGTAGGTGACGACGCGGTCGTAGAGCTCGAGGCCGGAGGTGAACTCGACGTTGCCGGGCGAAGTGAGGCCGATCAGCTCGACGCCGTCGCGCTGGGCGAGCAGGAAGGCGGCGGCGATCGCCGTCTTGCTGGAGGCGCTGGAGAGCAGGATCGGCCCCTTCTCGGTGAGGCCGTCGTCGGCGAGCTGGTCGTCGGCGAGCCAGGAGGTGAAGAAGAGCGGCCGCAGCAGCATCTGCATCTCCTCGGTCTCGGCCGAGTAGAAGGGGTCGGCGTCGGTGGAGAGGTAGCGGTGGTAGGCGGAGGGCAGCTCCTTGCGGTGCGGCGAGCCGTCGAGGAAGCCGCGCCCGTCCGCGTCGGCGGCGACGGCGACGAGGTGGGAGGACGGCGGCAGGTAGCCGTAGATCCGGGTCCCCACCTCGACCCCCTGCGCGTTGCTGCGCTCGACCTCGGCGAAGCCCCAGACGGGCACGTGTCCCCAGCCCTCCTCGGCCGGGAAGAAGTCCCAGTAATTCATCGCCTCGCCCATCACCGCGTAGGTGACGTTGTTGGCGGTCATCCCGAAGCGGTCGACCCGCAGCAGCACCTCGCCGGCGCCGATCTCGGGCGGCGCCGACTCGACGATCCGGCACTCGCGGAGGTCGTCGCGCTTGATCAGGAAGTCCCCCATGCGGGGGGCATCCTTGCACGTTTTGTCCAGGGTCTGAACCTTTTCCCCCCGAGCGGGGAATACCCACACCGGAAGGGTGTCTCAACGCATAGAAGCCCATGACCGACGACCGCCACGACACCGCTGACATCGACGAGCGCACCCAGCGCGAGCTGACCCAGCTCGCCGACGGCCGCTTGAGGGGCCCGAAGCGCCTTGCCCTAGAGGCGCGGATCTCCTCTGAGCCCCGGCTGGCCGACGCGCTGGAGCGCCAGCGAGTGGCGACGATCGCGCTGCGCACGCTCGAGCTGGAGGTGCCTGCCGCCCTCCGCGCCCGGGTCGAAGCGGAGCGCCGTCGTTTGAGCGCGCCGGCCCGCCGGCGCCGCCTGACGATCGCAGGCGGCCTGGCCACTGCCACCGTGGCCGTCGCTGCTCTGTTCGCCGTCATGGTCCTCCCCACGGGCAGCGGCGGGCCGAGCGTGGACGAGGCCGCGCGGCTCGCCGCTAGCCCGGCCACCCAGGCCACGGTCGCGGTCGACCAGAGCAATCCCAAACTCCTCGCCGCCGCCTCCGACGGCGTTCCCTTCCCGAACCTCGAGGGGGAGTTCGGATATAGGGAGGCGGGTGCCCGGGGCGACGATCTCGACGGCCGCCACGCTCGCACTGTCTTTTACGAGCGCGGTGGGCGTCGGATCAGCTACACGATCGTCGCGGGGGAGGCGATCGAGCAGCCACCGGGCGCCCGTACGAGGACCATCAAAGGGGTCGAGTTCGCCAGCTTCGAGGCGGACGGGGCCAACGCAGTTACGTGGCAACGGGCCGGACATACCTGCGTCCTCGCCAGTCGCGAGGCGAGTGACGAGGAACTCGTCGAACTCGCCTCGTGGACCGGCAAAGGATCGGTGCCGTTCTGACCGCGAAGAGCGCGAATGGAGAATTGCGGGAACTGGATCCCAATGCGGCAGGCGATCACATCGACACCCTGTTCAGGGCTGCCTGCGCCATGTGCGGGTCGCGCCAGATCGCTGAGGACCTGGTCCAGGAGACCTTCGTCAAGGTCCTCGCCCGCCCCCGCTTCCTCCGCCGTGACGACGACCTTGGATACCTGATGAGAGCACTGAGAAACACCTGGTACAACCACCTCCGCGGCGAACGCGTGCGGCGCGAGGTGACGGAAACCGAACCGCAGGGCGCCGACGAGCTGCCGGCCCGCAGCACCCACAACGACCCGCACGCTTCGATGGAGGCGACGGAGGTGCTGGCGGCCCTGAAGCAGCTGCCCCAGCCCTACCGCGAAACCCTCGCCGCGGTCGACGTCGCCGGCCTCAGCTACGCCGAGGCGGCGCGGGCGCTGAACGTCCGCCAGGGCACGATCATGAGCCGGCTGCACCGCGGCCGCGACCAACTCGCCCGGAGCCTGCAGTCCGCTTAGACAGGGCAGTCCCTGATGTCTCAGCCGCTCCAGACATTTTCCTACCGCGAGATGGCCTGGACTATTTGTGAGAGCCCGCTCGGCCAGCTGACAGTGGTCGCCGGCCCCGACGGGGTGCGCAGCCTCCACTACCCCGGCCGGGTGCCGGCGCTGGACCCCTCGGCGCGGCGCACGATGCCGCGGGTGGCGAAGCAGCTGGAGGATTACTTCGCCGGCGAGCGGCAGGGCTTCGAGCTGGAGCTCGACCTGGCCGGAGCGCCGCTGCAGAAAGCGGTCTGGTCGCGCCTGCTGGAAGTCCCCTACGGCGGCACCACGACCTTCACAGAGCTGGCCGAGGCCGTCGACGTCGCCGCCCGGCCGGAGGAGCTGGTCCGCTACCAGTGCGTCGGCGTCGCCGCCGCCGCGGTCGGCTGCACCCCGGTGCCGATCCTCATCCCCTGCCACCGCGTGCTCTCCGCCGACGGTTCCCTCACCGGCTACATCGGCGGCATGCAGCGCAAGCAGGCGCTGCTCGACCTCGAGCGCCGCATCGCCGCCGGCGAAGCGCTGCCGCCGGGGCTGGCCGAGCGCCTGCTGGCGACACACTGAGCCGCGCCTAGCTGTCCTACCCACGGACGTTGTGAACGCGGCCGATCGGCGGCCGGTCTCCCAGTGAGCTGTGTGGGCGACGCCGGTTGTAGTAGCGCAGGAAGGATGGCAGGGCCCTGGTGCGCTCGGCCGAG